>Ga0066256_1000263_pt1 | contig 202862 bp, 199 predicted proteins | sample ThiBio_1000_biof_FD_87107 | JGI IMG/M metagenome (GOLD analysis project Ga0066256, IMG submission 87107) | Wastewater bioreactor microbial communities from Cape Town, South Africa - Thiocy_expt_1000_biof (version 2) | ecosystem: Engineered > Bioreactor > Thiocyanate-remediating >...
AGCGCGACGATAACGTGGCCACATTCATGCACGGCAATACGGAGGACGGCAGCTTCCGGAAGCTTTGTCCTTGCTGGAAGACCCGTTCTCAGATCTTCCAGCGTTACCGTGCCGCCCCTGCTTCGCGCGCTGCGCTTCGCCTTCCGCGCCAGCTTCTGAAGGTCTGCCGGCGTCGCAGTGCGAAGGCCGTCAGTCACGCCTCGAGCCTCCGGCACATCGATCGCCTGGGAGACGTGATGACACAGTATCGCAGCCCGTTCCTCCTCATCGGGAAGTTCAAAATGGAAATGCTCTTCGAAGCGCCCGGATCGAAGTACGGCTGGATCTATGTCCTCCAAGCGGTTGGTCGCACCCAGGAGAATGACCCCCTCGATATCGACAAGCCCGTCGGTCAGTTCCAGGAATGCGTTGACGACGTTGGACTGATAGTAGGCATTTCGCCCTCGGGATCCCCTTCGCCCAATCCCATCGAGTTCATCAATGAAAAGGACCGCGCACTTCTTGGAGCGGGCCTCCGTGAAAGAGGCGCGCATCGCCTTCAACATGTCGCCCAGGTACCCGTCCCCGCTGGCCTGCCAGGCTGCGACGGACGTCGCGACTAAGGGGATTCCGAGTTCGGCTGCGAGCGCCGTGGCGAAGAATGTCTTGCCCGTACCTGGAGCCCCGGAAAGGACTGCGCCATGATCGACGTCCTTCCAGTCCAAGTTTCCCGCTCTCCAGTCGCGGAGATCGCTCTTCAGTGCCGCTACCCATGGCCGCGCCAACGCGAATCCTGGCAGATCGCTTAGCTTGACGCTCTTCTTGTCGCTACGACGCACGTCGACGGCCGGGAAGTCGACGTGCGATAACGATTGCCGGGCGGCCAAGGATTCGATCGTTCTCATATCCTGCTGAGCGAGCTTTCGCAGCATGTCGCGAGGTAGCGAAGGGAGTCCGGCCAGTCTGCGTCCTGCCGCGATATGTCGCGCCGTCGGCGGCTGGACATCGATGATCACATCCGCAGCGCGGCGCACATTTTCAGGCACGAGCTCGAATGAAGTAGCAAGAACGATCAATTGATGATGCGCGCCGAGCGTGTCGATCCAATCATCGTGCCTTTGCCTCGACGAAGGCTCGATGACATGAACAAGACGGCGTGACACGTCCCTTTGGAAGAGAACCCTGCGCTCGCCTGTAATCAGGAGCTCGGCGGCTCGTTCGTACCGCCGGATCCACCTCTTATCGACTATCACGACAAGGATTCCCCGCGTGTTGCGCTTAAACTGGCAGAAGGGTCTCAAGGTGGCCCGGAGGGAACATGTAGAAAGAAAGACGCCCAAATTCCTTTTCAAAACCTTGAACGCCTCTGCCGTGATCCGATGTTTCATGCCCGGCCCGCCCGATACATATTACGAGAAGAGCCTCAACCGCGTTACCGGCCACGATGAGCCGATCGAGCGCATGAAAAAGCACGGTATCCTCATCGACGGCGAAGGCGTCGTTGACGGCGGCATGACCAAGATCCTGCTGCAGATATTCTCCAAGACCGTCATCGGCCCGATCTTCTTCGAGTTCATCCAGCGCAAGGGCGACGAAGGCTTCGGCGAAGGCAATTTTCGCGCCCTGTTCGAATCGATCGAGGAAGACCAGATCCGCCGCGGCGTCATCAAGGTTCAGGCAGCAGAGTAGGCTGCCAACCTGTCGGGCGGATCACAGACCGAGCCGCTCGACCTCTCCTCGCCTCAGCTTCAGGTCATAGTCGAGGAAGAATTCGTCCAGTTGCGGCGGCTTCACCGACGTGCCCGACAGCATGGTATGCACCTGTCCGCGATGGTGGATCTGGTGGATGAAAAGGTGCGCCAGCAAATCGCCGATGCGCTCCGGGATTTTTCCGTCCTCGCGCCGGTCGGTGGAAACCCGCCGATCAGGCCCCGCCTCATCGATCCTCTCGCAGAAGTTCAGCAGCCTGCGGTCGGTTGCCGCCTGCGCTTCTCCCAACGCCTTTGCATCCGCAAACGGAACGAAGTCGTCGTATGCAGCCGCGCCAAGCGACCCCTCTTCCAGGAAATCCAGATAGAGAAGGTCGACCGCGTGGATATGGTTCAGCGTTTCGCTGATGGAGGGAAAGAAGCTGGTTCGCGCGGCTTCGAACTCGCCCGGTGCAAGCGCCAGGACAGCGCGATACAGCCGGTCGTTCGACCACAGATTGTTGCGCGCCATCTGGCGGAAATGGTCGATCAAGGTCACGCACCGTCCCTCTGAAAACCACAACCGCCCGTGGCTGCGATCAGCCTTCGTATTTCTCCACCTTCTGTTCGATAGCGCCGAAGATCGAGCGGCCTGACGCATCCTTCATCTCGATACGCACCGTATCGCCGAAATGCAGGAATGGCGTCTTGGCCTGCCCGCCTTCGATGGTTTCGATCATGCGTATCTCGGCGATGCAGGAATAGCCGGCACCGCCTGCGCTCACCGGCTTGCCCGCGCCGCCGTCCAGCTTGTTGGAAACCGTACCCGAGCCGATGATGCTGCCGGCAGCCAGCGGCCGCGTCTTCGCCGCATGGGCAATCAGTGTCGGGAAATCGAAGGTCATGTCCACGCCGGCATTGGCGCGGCCGAACGCCTTCCCATTCAGGTCAACGGCCAGCGGCAGGTGAACTTTGCCGCCATCCCACGCATCGCCCAGTTCGTCCGGCGTCACCGCAACAGGCGAAAAGGCCGACGAAGGCTTGGACTGGAAGAATCCAAAACCCTTGCCGAGTTCCGCCGGGATCAGGCTCCGCAATGAGACGTCATTGACCAGCAGGATCAGGCGGATCGCATCGCGCGCCTGAGCAACGCTCGCGCCCATCGACACATCATCGACGATGACCGCAATCTCGGCCTCCATGTCGATTCCCCACGCTTCGTCCGCCATGCGGATGCTGTCGCGCGGTGCAATGAAGCTGTCCGAACCGCCCTGATACATCAGCGGATCGGTCCAGAAGCTGGCCGGCATCTCGGCATTGCGCGCCTTGCGCACCAGTTCGACATGGTTGACGTAGGCTGAGCCATCCGCCCACTGGTAGGCGCGCGGCAGCGGCGAATGCGCCTCATGTTCGTGAAAGCGCGACGAAGGCACCGCGCCGCTCTCCAGCGATTCCGAAAGCGTTTCGAGATGCGGCGCTATGCGGGCCCAATCATCCAATGCGGCTTGCAGCGTTCGAACCAGATAGGACGCATCCGTATAGCGCGTCAGATCACGGGAAACGACGACCAGTTTGCCGTCGCGCGACCCGTCCTTCAACGTTGCAAGCTTCATAAGGGCTCCTCTCCCATTCGCGGCTTTCGCGAGAATCCATGACAACGCCCCGCGGGCGTCGCCGTCAAGCTGTCGATTTTGTTTCGCGCAGACAACCGGCGTGGGCGTCAGCTCCAGTCGCCTTCCGGCGTTCCGTTGAAGCGCTTCTTCAGGTCGCTCCAGCAGTCGATGTAGTTATCCTGCAGCGTCGGCAGTTCCGCACCGTAGCGCGTCAGCATCTGCGGGAAGCGGGTCTCGAACATGAACGCCATGGTGTTGTCGAGCTTCACCGGCTTCAGTTCCGCATGCGATGCCTTCTCGAAACCGGGTGCATCCGGGCCATGCGCCAGCATCATGTTGTGCAGGCTCATGCCCCCCGGAACAAAACCCTCTTCCTTGGCGTCGTACTGGCCATGGATCAGGCCCATGAACTCGCTCATGATGTTGCGGTGATACCACGGCGGCCGGAAGGTGTTTTCAGCCACCAGCCAGCGCGGTGGGAAAATCACGAAATCGACATTGGCCGTGCCGTCCTCGCCGCTTGGTGCGGTGAGCACGGTGAAAATCGACGGATCGGGGTGGTCGAACAGAATAGCGCCAACCGGAGAAAATGTAGCAAGATCATATTTATATGGCGCATAGTTGCCGTGCCACGCCACCACGTCGAGCGGCGATTGACCCAGTTCAGTGGCATGGAACGATCCGCACCATTTCACGATCAGCCGGCAAGGCGTCTCCTTTTCCTCGAACCATGCGCAAGGCGTCTTGAAATCGCGCGGATTGGCAAGGCAGTTGGCGCCTATCGGCCCGCGGTCGGGCATGGTGAACTTGGCCCCGTAGTTCTCGCAGACATAGCCGCGAACCTCCTTGTCCACCAGTTCGACCTTGAACACGAGGCCGCGCGGCAACACGCAGATTTCACCGGGCTTCATCTCGATCACGCCCATTTCGGTCACGAAGTTCAGCCGCCCCAACTGGGGCACGACAAGCAACTCGCCGTCTGCGTTGAAGAAATGGTCGTCCACCATCGATTTGTTGGCGACATAGATATGCGCCGCCATGCCGGATTGGCCAAGCGCGTCGCCTGCCGTGGTGATCGAGCGCATACCGGAAACGAAGTCGGTCGGCTCTGCCGGCATCGGCACCGGGTTCCAGCGGTATTGGCCAAGTGCTAGCTCATGGTCGCCGACATTGGGCGCTGTTTTCCAATGCGGGTAGCTCACGCCCTTGAAGCGCCCGGTGTGCTTCACGCTCGGGCGAATGCGATAGAGCCAGGAGCGTTCGTTGGTGCCGCGCGGGGCCGTAAACGGCGAACCAGACAATTGTTCAGCATAGAGGCCGTAGGCAGGCCGCTGCGGTGAGTTCATGCCTTGCGGCAATGAACCGGCTAGCGTCTCCGTTTCGAAGTCGTTTCCGAAACCGGGCATGTAGGAAAAAGCCATTGCATCCTCCGTGGCGATCAAGGTTCTCACCAAACTGGTTGCATTCGTAACTATTTATTTTGTAACTATCAACGGTATGGCCATCGCGAGTTTCCCGTTGGAAGGCAGGGCATCATATGACAGTCGAAATCCTGGACCTGGAAACTTTCCTGCCATATCGACTCTACCATCTCGCCGACCTTGTCAGCCGTGATTTTTCAAGGCTTTACAAGGATCACTTCGGGCTCACCCGGCCGGAATGGCGTGTACTCGCGGGGCTTGGCCAGCACGGTACCATGACCGCGTCCGCACTCGGAGAGCAGTCCGCCATGCACAAGACTATGGTTTCCCGCGCCGTTGCGGAACTGGAACGGCGGCGCTGGCTGACACGTCGGCAGGACGATGCAGACCGGCGTCTCGAGCATCTCACGCTGACCAAGGCTGGTGCGGACGTCTATCGGAACATGGTGCCGCTGGCGAAGGCGTTCGAGCAACAAATGCTCGGCAGGCTTACGACATCCGAACAGGCGGCACTGATAACCGGCCTTGCCGCGCTGGAACGGAAGTTCGGTTGAATCTGAGAGCCACAATCAGGAGCACACATCCCAACTGCAAAACCGGCTTCTCTCACCCCTCATCCGACCTCGCTATGCTCGGCCACCTTCTCCCACAAGGGGCGAAGGGGAGACGCTCGCACAACTGCCGTTGCCAATCGCAAACATTGCAGATTGGCTGAGACGTCGATGCCGACCTGCCTTCGCCCCTTGTGGGAGAAGGTGGCCGAACCGAGCGGAGCGAAGGTGAGGTCGGATGAGGGGTGTGTAGCGCCAACGCTGACACTTTACCCTCCCCTTGAGGGGGAGGTAAGGACCGCGCCAAGCCGTGGATCAAACTCGGGCTAATCACCGCCCAAACCCTTGATCCCACTCACTTCTCACAAAAACTCTCACCCCACTTTTCCCCACCCTCAGCACCTTCCCCCATAATCTCCCCATCGCCCTTGCGGGAGACCTGGTGCGCACCGGGTATCAGGAGAGGGCGACGGTGCCGGGCTGGTCGTCTGCGGTAAGCGGCTGGGTGATGAACCCCTAAGTTCGGCCCTCGAACCGGGCGCAGTGTTGCCCGCGGTTGTCGGCCATCGAGGCTGGAGCTGCGGCATGGCCGGTGTATCGGTTGAGGGAAGCCACCGGACGGGCGGCCGCAAGGCCGCACTACTTAACTAAACGAGCGACCGAACGGCCGCCCGTCCTCCCGACCTCATCAGAGGTCAGTTCTTTGACAATGGCCAGACGGCAAAAGCCGGGCGTGGCAACGATAAAGCGCGAACTCTGATAGCCGTCTGGCCATTCCTCGGGGTCCCCGCCAGCGACGAGCGAAGCGAGGAGCTTAAGGGCGGGGCAGAAGACTCCTAGGGCCGAAAGGGCAGCGTGGCGATGAACAGCAGGCCGAAGGCCGTCGCGCAGACCCTAGGATCCATTCCGTGGCTATGCGGAAGTACGCCGGCGATTCAGAAGAAACCGTTAGCCGGGCGTGGCGATGAATAGATGTGCCTCACCAGTCCATCACCACTTTGCCGGCGCTGCCGTTTCGCATCGCCTCGAAGCCGGTAATGTAGTCGTCGATGCCGATGCGGTGCGTGATCAGCCCCGACACATCAAGCGGCCCCTGCACGAGCGCGATCATCTTGTACCAGGTTTCGAACATCTCGCGGCCGTAGATGCCCTTGAGATGCAGCATCTTGAAGATGACCTTGTTCCAGTCGATCTCGAAGCCGGTCGGAGCAATGCCCAGAATGGCGATCTTGCCGCCATTGTTCATGGTGTCGATCATGTCCCGGAAAGCGGGAGCCGCGCCCGACATTTCCAACCCGACGTCAAAGCCTTCGGTCATCCCGAGCGATGGCATGACGTCCCTCAGCTTCTCCCTCGAAGCGTCCACCACATGTTGCACGCCAAGCTTGCGCGCCAGTTCGAGGCGAACCGGATTGATGTCGGTAATCACCACCTTGCGCGCGCCGACGCATTGCGCCACCAGCGCGCCCATGATGCCGATCGGGCCGGCACCCGTCACCAGCACGTCTTCGCCGACGAGGTCGAAGGAAAGTGCCGTATGAACCGCATTGCCGAGCGGATCGAAGATCGCGGCGATCTCGTCTGGCACGTCGTCGGGGATCGGCACGACATTGTGCTGCGGAATGGCGAGATACTCGCCGAAGGCACCCGGCCGGTTGACGCCGACGCCGAGCGTATTGCGACACAGATGGCCCCTGCCCGCGCGGCAGTTACGGCAATGGCCGCAGACGATGTGGCCTTCGCCTGAAACGCGCTGGCCGACCTTGTATTCGGTCACCGCGGCGCCGAAATCCGCCACCGTGCCGACGAACTCGTGCCCGGTCACCATCGGCACCGGCACCGTCTTCTGCGCCCACTGGTCCCAGTTGTAGATATGCACGTCGGTGCCGCAGATCGCGGTTTTCTTCACCTTGATCAGAACGTCATTCGGTCCGATTTCCGGAACCGGAACCTGTTCCATCCAGATGCCCGGTTCGGCCTTTGCCTTCACCAGTGCCCGCATCATGTTCGACATTTTATTGGTCCTGCAAGTTGTTGAATTGGATCAGGCAATCACGCCAAGCTCGCGGCCGACCGCTGCGAATGCCTCGACGGCGCGGTCGATATCGGCGCTCGAATGCGCCGCAGACATCTGCGTGCGGATACGTGCCTGTCCCTTCGGCACGACCGGGAACGAGAAGCCGATGACATAGATGCCGCGCTTCAGCATTCGCGCCGCCATTTCCTGCGCAAGGGCGGCATCGCCCAGCATCACCGGAATGATGGGGTGGTCAGCACCTGCAAGCGTGAAGCCGAGCTTGCCCATGGAAGAACGAAAGCGGGCAGCGTTGGCAACGAGCCGCTGCCGCAACGCATCGCCCTGTTCCACGATATCGAACACCTTCAGCGAAGCACCCGCTATCGCCGGCATCAGCGTGTTGGAGAAAAGGTAAGGCCGCGAACGCTGGCGCAGCCAGTCCACTACCTGCCGCTTGCCGGATGTGTAGCCGCCCGACGCCCCGCCGAGCGCCTTGCCGAGCGTGCCGGTGATGATGTCCACCCTGCCCTCGACGCCACAATGCTCAGCCGATCCGCGCCCGTTCTTGCCGACAAAGCCGACGGCGTGGCTGTCGTCGACCATGACCATTGCGCCATACTTCTCGGCTAGATCGCAGACACCTTTCAGGTTGGCGATGATGCCATCCATGGAGAAGACGCCATCGGTGGCGACAAGCTTGAAGCGGCTGCCCTCGGCCTTCTTCAGCTCTTCTTCAAGAGCCGCCATGTCGTTGTTGGCGTAGCGAAAACGCTTGGCCTTGGAAAGCCGCACCCCATCGATGATCGAGGCGTGGTTGAGTGCGTCGGAGATAACCGCATCGTCCTCACCCAGCAGCGTTTCGAATAGGCCGCCATTGGCGTCGAAGCAGGAACCGTAGAGGATCGTTTCCTCCATGCCGAGGAAGCTGGAAATGCGCGCTTCCAGTTGCTTGTGTTCTTCCTGCGTGCCGCAGATGAAACGCACCGAGGCCATGCCGTAGCCATACCGATCCAGCGCCTTTGACGCCGCTTCGCGCAGGTCCTCGTTATCGGCAAGGCCGAGGTAGTTGTTGGCGCAGAAATTCAGCACCTTGCCCCCGCCCGACACGGCGATCTCGGCAGATTGCATCGAGGTGATGACCCGCTCGGATTTGTAGAGTCCAGCGTCTTTCAACGCCTCGAGCTCGCCATCGAGATGGGAAAGGAATGCTGTTGTCATGATCTTATCCTGATTGACGGCACGACTGTCGCGCCGCCCGAATGAAAAATCCACTCGAAATGCGCCTGCAAGGAGCGGCGAATGCGACGTGAATCCTTTCTGTGCAGTAGGCTTGAAAGCCGCATTTGGCAAACAAATGAAAAGTGAATCGAGCATGGAAAGCAGACGATAACCATTCCGTCAGCTTCTGGTTACGTTTGACCCGCAAACGCTGCGGTTTCTCGTCCTGTTAACCTGTTTTCTGCAACGGTGCCGGCTAGTGGAATCCGTGTGATTGAAAGCGTTCCGGAGCATGTCGCAGCAGCCAGTTCAAGCCGTCTCAGGCAGGCTCGTCTTTCTCATCAAAAGCGCATACTGGATCGCCCTGCTGATCATAGCGGCAATGGCGCTTGCTTCGTTCATCCTCCTGCAGCAGATGATGACCGCGCAGCAGCACGACAAGGCGCTGCTCGATATCGTATCCACGCAGAAGACGCTGTCGCAGCGCATCGTCTTTCTGGCCGGCGCCACCGAAACCTCCAGCCGCGACAAGCAGCCAGCGCTTGTCGCATCTCTCAAAAACGCCACAAACCAGTTCGAAACCAACTACGATCTTTTGCTTGACCAGACCGGCGTGAACCAGGAGGCCACCGCTCGCATTGCCCCCGGGTCGATAGAAGACGTGCTGTTTGCCAAGCCGTTTCATCTCGACTACTTCACCGTCAGCCTTGCTGCGAATGGCCGTCGCTTGGTCTCGGCCTTCGAGACGGCGCTGAATATCGGCCCTGCCGGACAAGGCTATAAGGGCGGCAACGGAAATGTTCCGCTCGACGCTTCGGTCGCCAACGCCACGCTGTCCGGTTACGCAGAGCTTGGAAAGCGGCTTAGCGAACAGGCAAATATCCGTTCCCAGAACATGCTTGATCTCCACCGCAAGCTGTTCTTCGCCACCCTCGGCGTTCTGCTCATGGTCGCCTTGTTCATCTTCCGGCCGATGTCCAACGCAATTCTGCGCAAGACGCACGAACTGGTCGACGCGCGCAACTCTATGGCGTTCATCGCCGTCCATGACGGGTTGACCGGGTTGCACAACCGCAGCTTCCTGACCGACCATTTCGACACCCTCATCAAGGGAGCCAAGCGGCGGCGCGAACGCATTGCGGTTATCCAGTTCGACCTTGATCGCTTCAAGCAGATCAACGATACGCTCGGACATGCAGCCGGCGACTACGTTCTGGTGGTCACCGCGCAGCGCATGCGCGATTCCTGCCGCGCTTCCGACCTGTGCGTACGGCTTGGCGGCGACGAATTCGTCATGGTGCTGAATGGCGCCGGCACGACGCAAGACATCGACATGCTGGCGACCCGTATCCTCGCCAATATCAATGAGCCAGTGGTGTTTCAGGGCGTGACCATTTTCCCGGGCGCCAGCGCCGGCATTGCTGTCTACCCGGTCGATGCGGATAACGCCCAAGACCTTATGGTTCATGCCGACTTGGCGCTTTACTGCGCCAAGAAACAAGGCGGCGGCGCCTTCTCGTTCTTCTCAGAAGAATTGCGGCGCGAACTCGAAAACCGCAAGCAGCTTGAACAGGATATCCGGGTTGCCATCGCCGAAAAGGCGTTCCAGGTCTATTTCCAGCCGCAGGTTTCTCTCACCGACGGTCGCATCACGGGCGTGGAAGCGCTCGTGCGCTGGCAGCACCCGACGCGCGGCATGATCTCGCCCGGCGAATTCATCCCGATTGCCGAAAAGTGCGGCTACATGTCCGGCGTCGGCCGCATCGTCATAACCAAGGCGATCAGCGAGGCCGCAGAGTGGTATCGAGCCGGCATTTCCTTCGGCCGCCTCGCCGTCAACGTATCCGGCGGAGAGCTGCGTGAAATCGACTTCGACGCATTCTTGTTCGACACGCTGGAACGAGCCGGCTTGCCTCCGCAAAAGCTGTCGCTGGAGATCGTCGAGTCCGTCATTCTTGACGATGAGAAGACGGGCATTGCCGCAAAGCTGCGCCATATCCGCGCCGCCGGCGTGCATCTCGAACTCGATGATTTTGGCACCGGCTACGCGTCGCTCAGCCACGTCAATCCGAACGAGATCGATCGCCTCAAGATCGATCGCCGGTTCGTACAGCGCATCAACGAAAACGGTGACAATACAAAGATCGTGCGCGCCATTACCGAACTGGCGCGGGGTCTTGGCATCTCGATCGTCGCCGAAGGTGCGGAGACCGAAGCCGAGTTGAATTCACTGATGGCAATCGGTTGCGACCAGGTGCAAGGCTACTCCATCGCCTTCCCGATGCCGCAGGAGCAGGCTCGGAAGTGGCTGGAATCCCGCCGGCCAAAACCGCAAAAGCTCAAGGTCGTTCACAGTCACATTGCCTGATCTTCGGCTGGAGTGAGCATTAGGCAATTCCTTGCCCTCAGATGCGAATCCCGTATCGAATCCCGTCATAGATCGACGCATGGATATTCCTTGATTCCACCGCGTCGCCGATGCGGAAAACGATGAATTTTCCATCGGAATTGCCCGATGGAAAGATGTCACCGCCCTTGACGAGCCGATCGTAATCAATGGCGCCAAGGTTTCGCGACAGGGGCTTCAGGGCGAGATAGAGATCATCCAGCGGCGCGGTGCCATGCTCGACAACGATCTGGTCAACGCGGCGCTCAGTGCTCCAGCCTTCCGCGAAATCAGAGGCCAGTGTCGCTACCAACTGGTTGCCGTCCCGCCGTACCGCTTTCAGGCGGGTATTGATGGTGATGGCAACGCTCTTCTCGTGGAACGAACGCATATAGGGCACGTGGTTCATGCCCCCCATTTCCGGCGCGAAAAAGCGTTCAGGCGATACAAGCTCCAGTTTTGAGCCAGCACCGGCGATCAACTCGGCCGCACCCATGCCCTGGTGGCCACCATTATCATCATAGAGCAGGACATTCTCTGCCGGCTTGACCGAGCCGGCCATTATGTCCCAACTCGATGTGACAAGGTCATCACCAGCGGCAAGCGGCGGATTCTGAGGCAAACCACCGGTCGCAATCACCACGACGTCCGGTGCAAGCGCGAGTACATCGTCCAATTCCGCCCAGGTAGAGTAGCGGATCTCGACGCCGAGACGCTCCAACTCTGCCAGTCGCCAGTCGACTATACCGATAAGCTCTTTTCTGCGCGGGTTCTGGGCGGCGAGGCGTATCTGCCCACCAGCCTGCCCGGATGCTTCCAGCACGACCACCTCGTGGCCCCTTTCGGCTGTCACCCGCGCTGCTTCCAGCCCGGCGGCACCCGCACCTATCACGACGATCTTCCTGCGTGGGCCGGCTGCCTTCTGGATGGTATGGGGAATGGATGCCTCACGCCCAGTTGCAGCGTTATGAACGCAAAGCGCCTCGCCGCCTTCATAGATGCGGTCGAGGCAATAGGTTGCACCCACACATGGCCTGATTTCGTGCTCGCGCCCCTCCATCACTTTGCGGATGATGTGAGGATCGGCGATATGAGCCCGGGTCATGCCGACCATGTCCAGCTTACCATTCGCAATGGCATGTCTGGCCGTGGCGACATCGGAAATACGAGCCGCATGGAAGGTCGGGAATTTCGTCGCTGCCTTCACCTCGCCGGCAAAGTCGAGATGTGGGGAGGAACGCATGCCGGTCACCGGGATGACCTTGGTCAATGCCGCATCCGTTTCAATCGACCCCCGGATAATGTTGAGGAAATCGACCTTTCCGGACTTGGCCAGTTGCTGCGCGATTTCCACGCCTTCTTGTTTCGAAAGGCCGGCGGCGAAATCTTCGTCTGCAACGAGCCGAATGCCGACGACGAACTTGTCGCCAACAGCGGCACGGACCGCATCCAGAACCATGTCCGTAAAGCGCAGCCGGTTGCTCAACGTGCCGCCGAATTCATCGTCGCGGTGGTTGGTGGCGGGTGACCAGAACCCGTCCATCAGGTGGCCATAGGCTTCGAACTCGATGCCATCCAGGCCTGCGGCCTGACAGCGCTGGGCGGCGGACGCATAGTCCTTGACGATGCGTTCGATATCCCAATCTTCGATCGTCTTCGGAAACGCCCGATGCGCAGGCTCCCGCACTGGAGAAGCCGACAAAACCGGCAGCCAATCCGCCTTGTTCCAACCTGTGCGGCGGCCAAGATGCGTGATCTGGATCATCACCTTGCAGTCATGCTCGTGGCAGGCGTCGGCAAGTTCAGAGAGCCACGGAACGATCGCATCGTCGTAAACGTGCAAATTGCCGAACGCGGCCGGACTGTCGCGTGAAACAATCGCCGATCCTGCGGTCATCGTCAGCGCCATACCACCCTTGGCTTTCTCGGCGTGATATAGGCGATAACGCTCCTTCGGCATCCCGTCTTCGGAATAGGCAGGCTCGTGACTGGTAGACATGACGCGGTTCTTCAGCGTCAGGTGCTTCAACCGGTACGGTTGGAGGAGCGGATCGTTGCTGGCCATCGTTTTCTCACTTTATAGTCGATGCTGGCTGTGCCATCCCCTGCATGCCCCGAAACTTCAGAGCATCCCATGACAGAGAGTGAACACCTTACCCAACTCGGCGTCAGAGTCGTGACGCCAGAGAACCCTGATCAAGCAGTCCTGGAAACCGTTCCATTCGCAAGAGGCGACGGCCCGCCTGCCATCGTGCGCTTCACGTGTCCTGAATTTACTTCGCTGTGCCCGGTCACTGGACAGCCCGACTTCGCTCATATCGTCATCGACTACGCACCGGATACCATGTTGGTGGAATCGAAGTCTCTGAAGCTGTTCATGGTTTCGTTTCGCAACCACGGCGCTTTCCACGAGGAATGCACGGTCATGATCGGCAGGCGCATCGTCGCCGCAACAAAGCCGCTTTGGCTGCGCATCGGCGGATACTGGTATCCGCGCGGCGGCATACCGATCGATGTTTTCTGGCAAACTGGGGCGCCACCCGAAGGTGCCTGGCTGCCTGAAACCGGAGTAGCTCCCTATCGGGGCCGAGGGTAGCAGATCAAAAAGGAGCGAGAGGCCGAAAGACGAAGTCCGGGTTACTCTGGCTGGCCCGAAACGCATTCCAGTTCGCTCAACCGCCAGCCATTGGTCTTCGAGGCGATATCGGCAATCTTCCACTTGCCGTCGACTTTCGTCAGTGACCAGACCATTTCTCGATCTGACCCTTCGCCTTCCGCAAACAGCTTGAACGTGGCGGTAACCTCCGCCGCGTCTCCGTTCACCACCTCCGAAAGCTTCAGGGTCTTTGTCAGTTGGTCCTGGTCGAAATCTTGCGCGTCCAGCGCCGGATCGGCATCGATGCATGGCATGGCGTCGGGGCTTTGCAATGCCTTGTCGTTCTGATCGAAGAGCCTCGTTACAGGTTCTACAAACCGGTCCCGATACTTGGCGTCTGCCACGAACCTTTCGGAGTAATAGAAGAACTTCACTGCATCGGACGCCGGCCCGGCTACCGCACCCGCCGACATGGAAAGCAAAGCAGCGGTAGCGATCAACGGCAGTTTCATCTTTATCCCCTCGATGATGAAGCAACTCCGTCAGTACCACGCGTCCTGCATCTCGGCTTTTTTGCGGCCAATGAAATCCTTCAGCGCGTCGTCAACAGCTTCATCGAGCGGCGGCGGTTCGTAATCGGCCAGAGCTTTCTTCCAGCGGCGATTGGCGCGCTTGGCCGCATCCTCCGAGCCAGCCGCTTCCCATTTCTCGAATGGCTCGTTGTCGGCAATCTCGGAATCCCAGAATGCCGTCTCGTAGTTCGCCAGTGTATGAGCGCTGCCGAAGAAATGGCTTCCCGGACCAACCTCTCGAAAGGCGTCGAGTGCAAGCTGGTTGTCGTCAATCTTGACGCCATCCAGATATGTGTGAAGCGCGCCGCAGAAATCGGCATCCATCACGAATTTCTCGTAAGACATCGACAAGAGCCCATCGAGGAAGCCGGCCGAGTGCAAGATGAAATTGGCGCCGCAATGCACCGCCGCCAGCATCGACATCGTGCCTTCATTCATCGCGTGCGCATCCGGCAACTTCGATGTGGTGAAGTTGCCAGAGCACCGAAGCGGAAGCTTGAGCCTCCTGGCCAATTGTCCAATCACCATGGAGCCTATTGCCGGTTCCGGTGTTCCGAACGTCGGCGAGCCTGAGCGCAGCGACATCGAAGACAGGAAGTTGCCGAAGATTACCGGTGAGCCGGGGCGCTCAAGTTGCGTCAGCGCACAGCCGGCCATTGTTTCGGCCAGGGATTGCGCGATGGCGCCCGCATTGGTCACCGGGCCCATTGCTCCACCAAGGATGAACGGAACAATCACTGCGGCCTGGTTGGCGCGAGCGTAGGCACGCAATGCCGTCGTCATCGTCGCATCCCACACCAGCGGCGAATTGACATTGACGTTGCCAAGAATGACGCAGTTGCGGTCGACAAAATCGCGCCCGAAGACGATGCGCGCCATATCGATAGAATCTTCAGCCCGGCTTTCCGCTGTCACCGACCCCATAAAGGCGCGGTCCGAATATTTTACATGGGCGTAGACCATGTCGAGGTGGCGCTTGTTGACAGGCACGTCGACCGGTTCGCAGATCGTCCCTCCCGAGTGATGCAGCCACGGAGACGACTGCGCCAATTTCACGAAATTGCGGAAGTCCTCGATGGTGCCGTAGCGACGACCCTTGTCGATATCCATGACGAAAGGCGAGCCGTAGGCTGGTGAAAACACCACATTCTTGCCGCCAATCTCGACAGAATTTGCCGGATTGCGCGCGTGCTGCGTGAAACTGGCAGGCGCGGTCTGCAGGATTTCGCGCAGCATGCCCGGCTCGAACCTGACCAGCACGCCATCAATATTCGCCCCTGCCCGTTTCCAATGGTCCAGCGCCACCGGATCATCGCGGAATTCGATCCCGATCTCGGCAAGGATGCGGTCTGCCGTGTGCTCAATGCGGAGCAGGTTTTCTTCTGAAAGAATATCGTAGGTTGGAATGTTCCGGATGATGTAGGGCCGACCATGCCCTTGCTGGCCATGTGAACGCATTTCCCGGCGGGCACTGCGTCCGCCCCGTTCACGTCGCGCAGGTTGTTCGGCTGTGGAAGCAGTTGGAGCGTTCATGATGAGGCCGATCCTGTAGATACCCTCCCGTCATGCTAGCCAGATGAAAGAGGGTTGTAACGTGAGAAAATCATGATGATTGCCATGAGCTTTTCTTATGCGAAGCTGTCTCCACAGCCCGCTCTTCGCGAAAGGCGCTTCGCAGAAACATTGAAACGCGCCCGTCGAAATTTGCCCTGAACGAAAAGGTGCGGGGATGGAGGCTCGGCTGAGGCCCCAGCAGCTTCCATCATCCGGCAGAATCCGGCTAATGTCGCGCCATGCCAATCCATCAGCTATCCGAAACGATGATCAACCAGATCGCGGCTGGCGAAGTGATCGAACGCCCAGCCAGCGTGGTCAAGGAACTGGTTGAGAACGCGCTTGATGCCAATGCCTCTCGTGTCGAGATCGTGACCGCCGGCGGCGGCTTAAATCTCATCCGGGTGACGGATGACGGTGCCGGCATTCCGGAGCAGGAGTTGGCGCTGGCTGTGGCCCGGCACTGCACCTCAAAACTGTCTGAAGACATCAACGATATCCGTTCGCTCGGCTTTCGGGGCGAGGCCCTGCCCTCGATCGGCTCGGTTGCCCGGCTGTCCATCCGCTCCCGTACCGCCAGCAGTGAAAGCGCTGCGGAAATCGGGATTGAAGGTGGACGTGTCGCGCCTGTCAGGCCGGCGGCTGCCAACCGTGGCACGACGGTCGAGGTGCGGGACCTGTTTTTCGCCACACCCGCCCGATTGAAGTTCATGAAAGGCGAACGCGCTGAAACCGCAGCTACCAGCGACGTGATCAAGCGCATTTCCATTGCCTTTCCCGCCGTGCGCTTCACGCTGGCCGGTGCGGACCGCACGACGCTGGAACTCGCAGCCGCCGACGATACTTCCGTCGGTAGCCTGCGGCGCATAGCTCAGGTTATGGGCGCAGATTTTCCTAAGAACTCGATTGAGATTGATGCCGAGCGCGAGGGCGTGCGGTTGCAAGGGCATGTCTCCATTCCGTCATTCACGCGGGCCAATGCCTTGCAGCAGTATGCCTATGTCAACGGCCGACCGGTTCGCGACAAGCTGATCGCAGGGGCCATACGCGGAGCATTTTCGGACGTCCTGCCGCGGGATCGTCACGCCGTCACGGTGTTGTTCCTGACGCTCGATCCGGCAACCGTCGACGTAAATGTTCACCCGGCCAAGGCAGACGTGCGCTTCCGCGATCCCGGTCTCGTGCGGGGCCTGATCGTCGGCGCCATCCGAGAGGCCTTGGCGAGCGCCGGTATTCGCGCGGCCACAACGGGCGCAGCTGGCATGATGGCTGCATTTCGCACGGAAGGATCTGCATATGATCGCGGCAGCACATCGAACGGCTACCGAAATTATGACGCTTCGTTCCGCCCGGCTTCAGCAGGATTCGATCCTGACCGCTCACCCCAACGGCCACTCGATATGGATTTCCGTGGCGGCTTTGCGGAAAGTTCGCAAGCCAGTTTCGATACAGGCGCAACGCTGAGCGCAGACAGTCGTGCCGGCCAAAGCGAAGCGCCGGAAGCCTTGCTCGGTACTCAACTTGGCGCAGCCCGGGCTCAGGTGCACCAGAATTACATCGTAGCGCAGACCAGCGACTCGCTGGTTATTGTCGACCAACACGCGGCACACGAAAGGCTCGTCTACGAGGCGCTCAAGAACGCGCTGCATTCGCGGCCCCTGCCCTCGCAAATCTTGCTTCTACCCGAAATAGTCGATCTGCCGGAAGAAGATGCCGAGCGGCTTGCCCTGCACAGCGAAACCCTTGCCCGCTTCGGGCTGGGCATCGAGCGCTTCGGGCCAGGAGCGGTCGCTGTTCGCGAGACACCCGCAATGCTGGGAGAAGTGAACACCCAGCAGTTGGTTCGCGACCTTGCCGACGAGATCGCAGACAACGACACAACGGATACGCTGAAGGAACGGCTCCACTACATTGCTGCAACGATGGCCTGCCACGGCTCGGTGCGCTCCGGTCGCTTGCTGAAGCCGGACGAGATGAACGCCTTGTTGCGCCAGATGGAGGCAACGCCGGGTTCCGGCACCTGCAACCATGGCCGACCGACCTATATCGAACTCAAGCTTGCCGATATCGAGAGGCTGTTCGGCAGACGTTGATGTACGCCGAGATATCCCGCTGCCTAGCGCTTGAAATTGACGATTGCCACGCCGCCCAGGGCCAAAACCCCTCCTATGATACCCAGTAGCGTCGGCACTTCACCAAGCCAGAAGAAGCCGATCACCGTTGCCACCGGCGAGATGCAGTAGAGGAAGTTCGTGGCTCGGGCCGCCGGCAAACGCGACAGGGCTGTTGCCCACGCCGCATAGGCGATCAGGCTGGGCACGATGGCGAGATAGACAACTGCACCCAGCCCAGCCGTATCGGCGACCTGCATCTCAGCCAACCCATTTGGCAGGAATGGCGCCAAGCACAATGCGCCAAGAACTATGTTCCATGCCGCGACGCTCAGCGGATGATGACGTGAAAACAGTGGTTTCTGGACAATTGTGTTGGTGGCCGAGCATAGGGCAGCTCCCAGCACCAACAGAGTTCCGGTATTGAACTGGATACCGTTGCTTTCTCCCATCGCGATGATGCCGATACCCGTAAAGGAGACAAATGTTCCGGCCCAGGCGACAGGCGGAAACCGCTCGCCCAACACCAACATCGCCATGATCGCGGTGAATATGGGGCTGACATTGATGATGAAGCTTGCGGCCCCTGCAGTCACGGTCTGCTCGCCAATGTTGAGCATAGCCGTGTAGAGCGCGACGAAGACGACGCCGCCGAAGGCAAACCGCCAGAACTCGTTCAACTTGGGAAGCGCGGGCTTGGCAATCGCAAGATATATCGCAGCTGGCACGGCCGCGATTGCAAAGCGCAATGCGCCGAGTTCAAGCGGGCCGAATGCTTCCAATCCCGCCCGGATCGCGGGAAATGCCGATGCCCAGCCGACAACCGTGAGTGCGACGGCAACGCCTGCGATTGCGTCCGTCTTCTTGCGGGTATCCCGAATGTCGGCTGTCGAGTTCATGTCATTTCCTTCCGATTCCTTATGCCTAATGAGCACCGCTTGGCACCTGTTGACAAACGAACAATTGAAGGATGAGCTGTGACTATGGATCACAGCTTAGATACGATGCTGCCGTTGGAAACGCTGCGTGCCTTCGACGCCGCCGCGCGAACCGGCAGCTTCTCCAACGCAGCCGATAAGTTGAACATTACGCATGGCGCCATTAGCCGCCAGATCGCCAAACTGGAAGGCTGGCTTGGCCTCAAGCTGTTCGAGCGCGGCGCGCGCGGCGTTTCGCTTACCCTTGAGGGTCAGCGCCTGCACATTCGCACAAGCGAAGCCTTTGCCCTGATCGCGGACACGTCTGACCGATGGGTCGAGCCGCGTGGTGCGGCGGTCGTTCGCCTCACGTCGATCCCCTCAATCAGCGGGTTGTGGTTGATGCCTCGCCTTTCCGCTCTTGAGAGTGGCGACCCACGTCTTCGAATTGTCCTCGATGTCGATATCCGCCAGGCGGATCTCGCCGATGAAGGCATTGATTTGTCGATCCGTTGCGGACGCGGCCGAATCCCGGGACGCGTTTCGCTGCAACTTTTCGAGGAGCATTGCTTTCCGATAGCGTCGCCTGCCCTAGCCAAGGAAATTGGCAAGGGCAGTGCCGCCCGGCTTCTGAAATATCCGATCGTGCATGATTCCGACGCCTCTGCATGGCGCGCATGGTTCGCCTCGCAAGGCATTGACTATCGGCCGCGGCCACATGACCGCCGTTTCGAGGACTACAATCTGGTGCTGGATGCGGCAGCTCATGGCCTTGGCATTGCGCTGGCACGCCCTCCGCTCACAGTACAACAACTGGAAAGCGGGCGTATCGTGGCGGTGGACGAACGCCGCGCTCTCAACCCGGTATCCTATTGGCTGGATCGCCCGATTGGGCGCCCCCGAGATGCGGCTGTGGAACTAGCGCGCCGTATCGGCGTGCAGGCGGGTGTCGGCTCGCAGCACATCGAAGCCTTCCTTGCGGCTGACCAAGCGACCATACAAGGCGGTGACGCTTGACCTTGATCCCGATTTGTGGCGATGACATGCACATGAGGTTTGGTACGCTCACATGATGAACCGCTTTGAAGGACCGGGTAGCCGGGAAGCTCGTATTCGTTACCTCGATGGGGATTTCCAGGTGACAAGCCCCGGCGCATTCGTGCGCTGCGCCGTTACTGGTGAAGCCATACCTCTCGACGAACTCAAATACTGGAGCGTTGCGCGGCAGGAGCCGTACATTAGCGCCAATGTGTCTTTCAATCGGGAATTGGAGACGCATCCGGAGTGGCGGAGCCGCCGGTAAAAGCCGTCCGCAACCTTATTCCGGACCAGGCAGCACTAGCCTTTAAGCCGGCGTAGCCGCCATGCTTCGAGCGTTTCGTTGAGGATGCGGGTTGGGGCATAGTCCTGCTCAAACACCGCGTCGACCTCGATAACATCCAGCAGTTCCAGAAAATCAGCAGACGCTGCTCCGTGGCGAAGGCGCGCTGCATCCTTGGCTGTCGTGATCAAGCGCACGTCGTTGTCTCGCGCGGTCTTCAACAGCTCGGCAAGTTCGTCTTCGCCATAGACATGATGATCCGGAAAGGAACGCGAGAGCGCTACAACGGCACCAGTCTCGGCCACCGTATCGAAGAACTTGTCCGGATGACCTATGCCTGCAAAGGCCAGGAACCGCTTGCCTGCAAAGGCCTTCTTGCCGCGCGGACGCGTTCGCGCCTCGTAGATCGGCTTGCCGGCACGAGCGGCCTGACGGACGACCCGGTCGGCGGCTGTTCCCTCCCCCATTTTCAGCAACGAGCTCGTATAGACGAGTTGATCGACCACTTTGGCTCGCAATGGTCCTGCCGGAATAACCCTGCCATTGCCCAGCCCGTAACGGGCATCGACCACAACGAGTGCATAGTCGATATGGATACGCGCGCTTTGGAAGCCGTCGTCCATGATGAGGAAATCGCAGCCATGCTTGTCGATCAGCAACTGTGCGCCGGCCGCGCGATTGGGCGTCACCGCCACAGGCGCATGTTCGGCCAGAAGCAGAGGCTCGTCGCCGACATGCTTGGCGCTGTCATGAGATGGATCGACGATGTGCGGACTGGAAAAGCCGCCACCATGGCCGCGTGACAGAATGCCGGGCTTCAGTTGCATCCGCTTGGCCTGCCGCGCCAAGGCGATGGCCACGGGGGTCTTGCCGGTTCCACCCACGGTAAAATTGCCGACACACAGCACGGGTGCCGCAACCTTTTCCCGCTTGGCCGTGTGCATGCGCCGCCCGGCAACAAATCCGTAAGTGAAAGACAGCGGCGAGAGCGCGAACGCGCGCCAATCCGGCTTCTCCCACCAGAAGGGCGGCGACTCACTTGCCATCTATTGGCTGCCCGCACGCCAGAGACGCGCCTTCACCACCAATGGCTGGATATAGGGCTCGAGCGCCTTCATTGTCGCGGCAAGCGCGCCGCGCATTTCTTCCACGGTTGCCGCTGCTGCCGCCATCATGTCGTGGCGGGCAATCTCGTTGCTGAGCAAGTAGTTGACGGCTCCCGCCAACATGTTGCGGTCTTTGACCAATTTTGCGCCACCGCTTTCAAGCAGCCGCTGATAGGACTCGCGAAAATTCTGCACGTTGCGCCCCGAAAGAACGGCCGTATCCAGCATTGCCGGTTCGAGTGGATTTTGACCGCCCGTCGATGTCAGAGAACGGCCGACAAAGGCAATTTCGGTCAGTCTCAGATAAAGCCCCATCTCGCCAATGGTGTCGCCAAGCAAGATATCGATGTCTGGCGAAATCTTTCCGCCTTGGCTACGGCGAGCCACCTTGAGACCCATACCTTCCATTTGAGCCGCCAACGCCTCGCCGCGTTCCGGGTGGCGTGGAACGATAATGGTAAGCAGCCCCCGGTGACGCCCGCGCAACGTTACATGAACCTCGGCGGCCATGGCTTCTTCACCGTCATGGGTCGAGACGGCGGCCCAGGTTGGGCGCCCGTCAATCTGGCGCATCAGAGAATGCAAGACCTTTTCGTCTGCCGGTGGAGGCGCAGTGTCCACCTTGAGGTTGCCAGATACGGTGACCGGCCTTGCACCCAGCGCCCTGAAGCGCTCTCCATCGACGTCCGATTGTGCGATTACGTGCGCAAGGTTCTCAAACAGCGCCTCGGCCAGGCTCGCGCGTTTCTTCCAAGACGCAAACGAGCGATCCGACATGCGGCCGTTGACCAACACCTGCGGGACGCGTCGTGCGCCAAGCTCAAGGATCGTCATCGGCCAGATTTCGGATTCGGCGATAATTGCCAGATCCGGTTGCCAATGATCCAGAAAACGGCTGACTGCAGGTTTCAGATCGAGCGGAACATACTGGTGGATGACGCGATCCGGCAACCGCTCCTGCACCACCTTGGCCGATGTAACCGTGCCGGTAGTCAGCACGACGTTGACGCCATAGCCCAGAATATTCTGCACCATCGGCACGACCGCGATAGTCTCACCGACGCTTGCCGCGTGCACCCAGATTACCGGTCCATCCGGACGCTCGCGGCCCGCGACGCCATAGCGCTCACGGGCTCTGCTGCGATCTTCCTTGCCCTTCGATGCGCGCCAGGCCACGTATGGCCCTATCAGGGGATAGGCGGCAGCGCCGATATAGCGGTATGCCGACAACATCATGCGCGCGCTGCGTTCGCTCATTTGCCGGCATCCGCCAGCTTGTAGGCTCGTTCCGTAGCCGCGTTGAGCGACTCGGTGACTTCCTGACGTTTGCGTTCCATTTCCGCGTCGTCAGCATCTGCGGGTACGAATACCGGTTTTCCAACGACGATCGACGATCGCCCGAAGGGCAGATTGATGGTCGTCTTGTCCCAGCTACGCTCCAGCACCTTACGCCGGCTGGTGGTGATGGCCGCGGGCAGGATCGGACGTCCAGACAATCTTGCCAAGAGTACAATGCCCAAACCCGCGTCGCGCGGTGTCCCGTGCGGAATGTCGGCGATCATCGCGACATTCTTGCCGGCCACGAGCGCCTTCTTCAATGCGATCAGGGCCTTGGCCCCACCCTTGTCGAGATGGCGGGCATTTTCGCGGCCGCCTGATCCTCGCACGGCCTCGATGCCGAATTTTTCGACCATCAATGCGTTGAGTTCGGCGTCGGCGCTGCGTGACACCATCGCGACTAGCGGACGGCCCTTCGGATAAAATACCGGCGCCAGAATGTGCTGACCATGCCATAGCGCAATGATGCCCGGCTCAAGATCAGCATACTCGCCGCCGGAAATGGAGGCGGACCCCTTCGCAGGCGGATTTGTCAGGCGAATGAAGCGCAAGGCTTGCGCAAACAGACTGGCGATCGCGCCTTTGGCAAAACGCGACTCGGCCAATGGCTGGCGAATCTTCCTCCAGGCCTTTTTCAAAGGCCTGTTGCGCTTTTGGCCTGCCAGGGTGTTTTCAGCCCGTGGCGGCGCCAGGTCCTGCTCCATTGTCAAGCGTCAGCCTTGCTTTGCGGATCCAACAGGCGGTGCAGGTGTACCACGAAGTAGCGCATATGCGCATTGTCGACGCTGGCCTGGGCCTTGGCCTTCCATGCAGTCGACGCCGATTGATAGTCCGGATAGATGCCGACGATATCGAGGGCGTCGAGGTCACGAAATTCAGTGCCGCCAAGCTTTGTCAGTTCACCGCCGAATACGAGGTGCAGAAGCTGCTGCTTTCCTTCAGTACCGCTCATGTTTGTCCCTTGAATCTCCGAAGATTGCCGCTTGGTCTAATGCAAACCTGCTAACATTTAAACCTATGAGTATCGTTACAGGATTTTCGTGCCGGCGATGACCGCTGCCAGCGTTCCCAGCAGTTCACCGCTGCCGGCTGCCAAGGCGCTGTGTCTGACTTCTTCGCGGGCGAACAGCGGAGCGAGCCCCTCAGTGTCCAACAGACCGCCGCCTGCCTCGTTCAGGATCAATCCCGCTGCGGCAATGTCCCAGTCGTGAGAATTGGGCTTTACGAAACTGGCGTCGATCGTGCCTGACGCGATCATTGCCAGCCGATAGGCAAGCGACGGCACGTAGGTAACTCGGCGTATTCTTTGTAGTAGATCGACCGGGAGTTGATCCACGAGTGCTTTCGGACCCGCTATCTCCGGCTGGTCGGCAATAGGCCGGACTGCGATCCGGTCACCATTGCAAAATGCCCCGCCCCCCGGGACGGCCCAGTAGATTTCCCCTTTGGCGGGGCAATCCAGCACACCTGCCAGTGACTTTCCCTGCTCCACCACAGCAACGCTCACACACCACGTGCTGTTGCCTTCCAGAAAGGCACGCGTTCCATCGATCGGATCGACAACAAATGTGCGGCGGGCATTCAGGCGTGCAAGATCGTCGGCCGTTTCCTCGGACAACCAGCCATAGTCGGGCCGAGCCTTAAGCAATGTTTCGCGAAGATAGGCGTCGGCTGCATAGTCTGCTTCGCTGACCGGCGAGGTTCCGCCCTTCATCCACACTTCTGGTTTCTTGCCGAAATATCGCATGGCAATCGCCCCGGCCTCACGTGCGGCATCGCGCAGCAATTCCAGGTCTTCATGGGCCGTGGCGAGGCCGGCTGCATCAGCTACCGGCAAGGGTCATCCCTTCGATCAGCAAAGTAGGGGCGGCTGTGCCGAAATTCCGGTCAAGATCGCTGGCAGGCACCATGTTTAGGAACATCGTCTTCAGGTTGGAAGCGATGGTGACTTCCGAGACGGGATAGGCGAGTTCGCCATTCTCAATCCAGAATCCGGAAGCGCCGCGGCTATATTCGCCGGTGATCATGTTGACGCCTTGCCCGAAAACCTCGGTGACGTAGAAGCCGGACTTCAGGCCCTTGATCAATTCCTCCGGTGACCGTTCACCTGCTTCGATCGCGAGATTGGTAGATGACGGCGAAACCGACGACCCGCCACGCGATCCGCGTCCATTGGTTGTCAGGCCGAGTTCCCGTGCTGCCGATGTCGAAAGGAACCAATGGTTCAGCACGCCCTTTTCGACCATCGTCAACTTGTTGCCCTCCACGCCTTCCCCGTCGAATGGCCTGGACGCTTGCCCACGTTGGCGAAGCGGTTCGTCGGTCACAGTGATGGAATTGGCGGCCACCTGCTTGCCCATCATGTCGCGCAGGAAGCTGGTCTTGCGCGCGACGGATGCACCATTGATTGCGCCGGCCAGATGGCCTGCAATTCCGCGCGCCACGCGAGGGTCAAATATGACCGTAACTGACCCGGTTGCAGCCTTTCGAGCGCCAAGCCGCTTTACTGCACGCTCGCCGGCCTTGCGGCCAATTTCCTGCGCCGTGTCCAGGTCGGCAAAATGCTGCCGCGAAGAATAGTCGTAGTCGCGCTCCATGCCGGTGCCCTCGCCAGCGATGGCGCTTGCCGACCGGGAAAAGCGCGTGGCGACATACTGACCGAGGAAGCCGCTCGAAGTTGCAAGAACGAGGCCGCCAAATCCAGCGCTCGCTCCGCTGCCGGATGAATTGGTCACGCCCTTGATGGCAAGCGCCGCTTCCTCTGCGGCCAACGCGTCTTCCTTCAATCGATCTGCCGAAATCTCTGTCGTGTCGAAAAGGTCGAGATCGCGTGGTGCCTTGGCCAAAAGTGCCGGGTCGGCCAACCCCTGGTATGGATCCTCCGGCGAGACCTTTGCCATTGCCACGGCCCGCTCGGCCAAGACCTTGGGATCGGACCCGGTGGTTGCCGAAACGCTTGCCACGCGCTTGCCGACGAATACGCGCAGCGACACGTCTTCGCTTTCCGAGGCTTCGGTGCTCTCGACCTTACCCAACCGAACAGACACACCCTTGGAACGGCCGACGACGACGACCGCATCGGCTGCATCCGCTCCAGCCCGTTTGGCCGCGTCCACCAGTGCGGCGACACGATCAGTCAGTTTGCCCGTGTCGATTGAATTCGCCATTTCGAAATCCCGTCAATCGATCCGCCGATGGAGCGGACCATACATGCCACCATCTATTGTTCCGACATTGCTTGTGCAATGGGCGGAAAGGTCACTGCCCGTGGGGCTTTGGCCAAACTGGCCACTTTGCTGGAATAAATGTGGCCACTTGGCCTTTGTCTATTCGAAGTCCGCTCAATTGCCGCGAGCATCCGCGCTAGTGCTTTTGAGGTTCGTAATGCGACTTCAATGCAGCTTCGACGGCGCGCTTCACTTCACCTTTCACAGACGCCGTTTCACTCATCACGCTTTCGATCTTCATGAAATCCAGAACTCGGAAGCGTGACACCGGCGGCCTGATCAAGATGTCGGGCCGGCACTGGCTCAACTTGTTGGCGATAATGGACTGCATCATCAACTGCGTAGCCCCGAACATCAGGTCTACGGAACTCGGCCGCTTGCTCTCCGCTTCCGTGGGCGCTCCCACGACATCGACGGCAATGACGATGTCCGCATCGTGTTCGATCAGATCGAATGGGACAGGATTGTAAATGCCACCATCGATAAACATCCGCCCCTCACGAACGACCGGCCGGAACACGGCGGGGATAGCTGCGGATGCAGCAAGTGCCGAGTGCAAATCCCCGTTGCTGAACACTGCGAGTTGGTGACCGAAGAAATCGGTCGCAGTTACCTTAAGCGGGATTTTCAGATCGGTGAAATTTTCGGGAATCGCACTTGGAAGAAAAGCCTTCAATATCCGTTCGACATTGAACTGGCTGACATGCAACCCGCCCTTCATCACTTCCGCCAGGCTGCCGGGGCGCGCCTTCCACATACGGCTAGCGATCTCTGTGCGGCGAGACAGGATCGAGCGGGCGTGTTCGTGAATGTCCTTTCCAGACATTCCAGCCGCCATGCCGGCGCCCATGATCGCGCCGATTGAGGAGCCCGATATCACGGCAGGGCGAATGCCCAACTCGTCAAGAGCCTCGATGACGTGGATATGCGCCAGTCCGCGTGCGCCACCGCCACCGAATGCTATGCCGAAAGTTGGTGTCACCCCTTGCTTCCATCTGCCAAAGCCGGGCCAACAATCATGACCGCCGGGTTCGCCGAAAGAAGCTTTTTGGCCACCGCCTTGACCTCGTCCAGCGTCACGCCGTTGATCAGATCCGATCTCCGGGCCATGTAGTCGATTCCCAACTTGTTTATCTGCAAATCGACGAGAGTGCCGGCGATCGCGCCTGACGAATCCAGATTGTTGATCGCATACGCCCCCACCATGTATTTTTTCGCAGCGGCAAGCTCAGCTTCCGTAGGCCCTTCGTCAGCCATGCGCTTTATCGTTTCGCGCATCACGGCGAGAGTTTCGGCCACCCTGTCGGACCGCGTGGCGGTTGTCACGACAAGCGCCGAGGCATGCTCCCTGTTGGAGAGCCCGGAATCGACAGAATAGGCAAGCCCGCGCTTTTCCCTGACTTCCTCGAACAGACGTGAGGTGAAGGTTCCGCCACCCAGAATCTCATTCATAAGCGTTGCCGCATAGAACTCGGGCGATGATCGCTTGATGCCTGGAAAAGCCAGCTGCACGGAGGTCTGCGGCAGATCATATTCCACCTGGAGCTGCTGATCGAGCTTGAGTTCCGTGTCAGCTACAGGACGCAATGACTGTTGCAACGGAAGTCCGCCGAAAAGCTTGTCCAACTCACTTTGCAACGTCTTTGCATCGATCGCCCCCACGACAGCAACGTGTAGACCGCTAAGCGCAAAAGTCGCCTTGTGAAATGCCCTGAGATCATCCGCCGTGATGCTTTCGAGACTCTCCCTCGTGCCTTCATCTGGGCGCGAATAAGGGTGGTTGCCGTATACCGCGCGCAGCCACTTTGTCTCCGCTGCGGTATTAGGGTCGCGTTCTCCAGCAACGATACCAGCCAGTATCTGCCCGCGAATACGATCGATGGGCGCCTGATCGAAACGGGGCTTTTCAATGGCCAGTCGTAACAGTTCAAACGCCTCGTCCTTGCGCTCTGCCAGCGTCCGCATGGCGCCGGAAATGCCATCGCGGCCTTCTGAAATTCCCATTTCAGCGCCTGAATCGTCCAGCCGTGCCTGAAACGCATTGCTGTCCAGATCACCTGCGCCCTCGTCGAAAAGGCCCGTCATAAGGTTGGCAAGGCCTTCCTTGCCGGTTGGATCCTGCGTGCTTCCGCCATCGAAATCAAAGCGAAGCGTGATAATCGGTACCGAATAGTCCTCCACAAGCCAGGCGGTGATACCTTTCGAAGACTTCACTTCCTGGATAGCCATCGCAGCATGCGCGGTGAGCGCAAGCAGGATCAGAAAAAGCGCAGACAACAAGAAGACAATCGTCTGAGAAATCAATAATTTGCTAGAAATTCTAAAAGAAGCCATCAGCTCAGTTCCCCGCACGCGCTTCGGGCAACAGATATCCGGTCGTCGCATGCTCAGGCACCAGATAGCGCGCGGCCACGGACTTTACATCCTGCGCCGTAACATTGCGGATACGTTGTGGCCATTGCTCGATATCGTCCACTGTTCCACCGGTCGCGAGCGTACTGCCGTAGATATTCGCCATGCTCGATTGTCGGTCGCGCGCAAATATCATCGAGCGCACAAAACGGGTCTTTGCCTGCTCCAACTCCTCGGCTGAGACGCCATCCCGCGCGATGCGTGACACTTCAAAATCCACGCCTTCTTCGATCTCGGCAAGCGTGGCTTTGCCACGTGGTGCGCCATAGACCGAAAAGCTCGTGTCATCGAGCGTTGTTCCGGAAAACGATGTGCCGGCGCTGGCGGCAATGCCCTTCTTGACCACAAGCTCCTGATAGAGCCGGCTACGCGTGCCGCCGCCGAGAATTTCGGCGAGAAGATCCAGCGCTTCTGCTTCGCCGGGTTTGGCCGTGTGGTACGACGGCACTACCCATTGCGTCGAAAAGCTTGGCACGCTTACGCGCGCGTCGGTCAAGGTAACGGTTCGTCTGGTGTTGTGTTCCGGCTCGACAGGTCTCAGCCGCGGCGGCAGATTGGGACCGCGCGCTACCTGTCCATAGGTCCGCTCGGCCATTGCCTTGACGGTATCGGAATCTACATCTCCGGCCACCACCAAAACAGCGTTGTTCGGCGTATAGTAGCGGTCATAGAACTCCCGGGCGTCGGCGCGATTGAGCTTTTCTATCTCCTGCATCCATCCAATGACCGGAATTCGATAGGGATGGTTTTGGTAAAGTGTGGCGCTGACTTCTTCTTCAAGTAGCGAACCCGGATCACTATCGACGCGCGAGCGGCGCTCCTCGAGCACGACGTCGCGCTCGGTCGCAATCACCTCGTCATTGAGGATCAGGTTGCGCATGCGATCGGCCTCGAACCCCATCATCTGCTCAAGGGCTTCAGGCGCCACGGTCTCGTGAAAAACCGTGTAGTCGTATGACGTAAAAGCGTTGTTGCTGCCGCCGATGGCCGCCACCGCGCGATCAAACTCACCTGCGGCGTGATTGCTGGTTGCCTTGAACATCAGGTGTTCGAAGAAGTGGGCAATTCCGGACTTTCCGGGCAATTCGTCGGCACTGCCGACTTTGTACCAAACCATATGCGTGACGATCGGCGCGCGCCTGTCAGGTATGACCACCACCTCCATGCCGTTGTCGAGCAGGAAATGGGTCACTTTCCATTCGTTCGGCGCTGTTTCGGACGCTGCCGGGCGGACCGCAACTACGAACAAAGCCAACGCAAGCACGATCCGGAGGAGCCACTGGGCATCAGATTTCATTGCTGGCTCCGGAGGTCATGCGATGGACGATAGGTAGGCACGTGGGACGATAAAAGTGAATTGTTCGTCATTTGACTGCCGAAGGCGGCTAAAGTCAGGCCACCTCGATAAAGCGGATCACCGTCTCGCCGTAGCTGCGCTCATCGACAATCGAAAATCCGGAGCCCGGCTCGAACTGTGCGGAAGCGGCTTCCTCGACAACGCACAGCGCGCCTAGTGCTAGCCAACCGCCTTGCTGCGCCGATTGCAGGGCCCGTTCGCCCAAACCTTTGCCATAAGGAGGGTCAGCGAACAGCAGGTTGAAAGGGGCAAGTGTTCCAGCCTCGCCAAGCGCGGTTGCGTCGCGGCGGAATATCCTGGTCTTTCCGGTCAAGCCAAAGGCTTCGACATTGCTGCGGATCAGGCCGCGCCCTTCCGTCGATTCCTCGATGAACATGGCATAGCCCGCGCCACGAGACAAAGCTTCGAGGCCAAGCGCACCGGTTCCGGCAAAAAGATCCAGTACCCTTGCACCGTCAAGATTGTCGGGAAATCGATGCGCCAGGACGTTGAACACGGCCTCACGTGTCCGATCCGTCGTCGGACGGATCGCGTGAGTGTTCGGCGTGGCCAGCGGGCGGCCGCGAAACTCGCCTCCCACAATGCGCATCTAGCGCGCCTTCGGGCCCTTGCCCGGTCCTTTGCGGAAAGGTCCGCCACCGCTGCGATCCGGACGTTCACCGCGTGGCTTACCAAATGGGCGGTCGCCTTGCGGCCTTCCTCGGCCCTGCGTGCCAGCTTTACGGAAATCGGTGTCCGACTTCTCCTGGTCCGCCTTGTCCTTTCCAAGCGGACGAGCCCCCGGCGCCATCCATACATTGGCTTTGCGCTGCCCTGGCGGATCGATTGGCGGCCGATCCCGGTCGCCTTTCTTGAAACCGGGCTTGGCGCCGAACCCGGACCGTTCCGGCTTGCCGCCGCGCTCGCCAAAACCCCGCTCCGGGCGCGTCGACAACTTGCCTAGCGCTTCGTCGCGACTGTTTTCGCGGAACTTGCGCCGCTTTATCAGGCCGCCCTCTCCGATTTCGGAGCGCGCAGGCTTGGGGCGAGGTGCGTCCTCTTCGAGCCGCTCTACCCGTCGCACCGGCTTGTTTGAGAACGGCTTGACGATCTCGGCGTCGAAATTCGCACCGGATTCCTCGATCAGCCTTTCGCCAAGCTGCTCGCGCAACATGCGGCCCTTGATCTCGAGGACATGCCCTTCCGGCAACTCGTTCAGCTGAAATGGCCCGTATGAAATGCGGATCAATCGCGTGACATCGAGGCCAAGCGCGCCAAGGATGTTCTTCACCTCACGGTTCTTGCCCTCGCGCAAACCGATTGTCAGCCAGGCGTTGGAGCCCTGCTCCCTGTCCAGGCTCGCCTCAACCGCACCGTAGAAGACGCCATCAACGGCAATGCCTTCGCGCAACTTCGCAAGCGCGCTTTCCTCGACTTTGCCATGCACGCGAACCCGGTAGCGCCGCAGCCAGCCGGTTGCCGGAAGTTCCAGCACGCGCGACAGTCCGCCGTCATTGGTGAGAAGCAGCAAGCCCTCGGTATTTATATCCAGCCGGCCAATCGTCATCAGACGCGGCAGGTCGGCGGGCAGTACGTCGAATACCGTCTTGCGGCCCTCGGGATCGCGATTGGTCGTCACCACGCCGGCCGGCTTGTGAAAGAGAAACAACCGGGTGCGCTCGATCGGGGGAATCTCCATGCCGTCGAGATGAATGACGTCGCTTTGCGACACGTTGAACGCCGGCGTTTCCAGGATCTTTCCATTGACCTTGACACGGCCGGCGGCGATCAGCTCTTCAGCGTCGCGGCGCGAAGCAATGCCAACTCGCGCCAGGCGCTTGGCAATGCGTTCACCGGTCTCCTCAGGTGCCTCGCTTTGACGAGGCCGAGGCTTGAAACCACCTGCCGGCTTGCCAGCGCCGCCAAAATCACGACGGGGACGTTCTCCGCCTTCCGGGCGGGCCTGCCGATCTTCGCGTGGACGGTATGGCTTGGTGAAACCATCCCGCTTTTCGAACGGCCTGCCTTCAGGGCGAGGTCCCTTGCGGAAGGGTCGATCGGCTTGAGCGTCGCCTTCACGCGGCCTGTCATCACGCTTGAAGTCGCGCTTCGGTCGTTCTCCGCCTTCGGGGCGGCCCTGCCGCTCTTCGCGTGGACGATACGGTTTCGCGAAGGATTCGCGCTTTTCGAAAGGCCTGCCTTCGGGCCGCGGCCCCTTGCGGAACGGTCGCTCGCCCCGTGCTTCGCCTTCGCGCGGTTTGTCGTCGCGTTTGAAATCACGCTTTGGGCGGTCGCCATCAGTTGCCCTGTCGGGCCTTTTGGCGAACGAAGTTTTCTTGCCGGCAAAGGCTGGCTTGCCGGATTTGCCGTCGGCAGCCTTGCGGCCTCGAAAGCCAGCCGGTTTTGCGCCGGGCTTGCGCTGGAATTTGTCGTCGTCGCTCATGTGGTGTTTGCTCGTTTGCGCGGCTAGATAACAGGATAGCTCTTGGGTTGCGAGGACATAATGGGAAACCGCGATGAAGCGGCCTGACTTCATGGCCATTGCGCTGAAAGAAGCGCAGGCAGCAGCCACTCGCGATGAGGTGCCGGTTGGCGCAGTCATCGTCTCGAACGGCGAGGTCGTGGCAACGGCTGGCAATCGCACGCGCGAGCTTGCTGATCCGACCGCCCATGCCGAAATCCTTGCGATTCGCGATGCCTGCGCCAAATTGTCGAGCGAACGGCTAGGCGAGTGCGATCTCTACGTGACGCTGGAACCCTGCACCATGTGCGCGGCAGCTATTTCATTTGCGCGGCTGCGCCGGCTCTACTTCGGTGCTGCGGATGAAAAAGGCGGGGCCGTGGTCAGCGGAGTGCGCTTCTTCGCTTCGCCGACCTGCCACCATGCGCCTGACATATATGCCGGCTTCGGCGAAGTCGAAGCGTCCACACTTCTCAAGGATTTCTTCGTATCCCGCCGGGGCAACTAGAATGCTGCGCGGCTGGTCGCGTTCCTGCTACCAGGGCAGCCAGCTGAACAAGCCGCCGTCCTTCTTGCGGGCCATCTTTTTCTGCCGCAGATCCTTTTTGTATTCGTCCTCGCCAATATCGTTCTGAGGCGCGGTCGAAGCGGCAACTCGATACTCCAGCGGCGGCTCGCTGAGATAACGGCGATTCGTTGGGCTACCCTGCCTACCTTCCGCGAGCTTGCGATTGATTGCATCGCGGCGAGCCTTGGCTCCAATGCCGGAGTCTCCGGGCGTCCAACGCGGAGGATGTTCCGAGCCGGACTCCGCCAAGGCCTTCTTGACCGCTACCGGGTCGGTCTGAACGTCGTCGATCACTTCCGCCTTGAAGTTCGGGCTGTCAAAATTGACGCTGGCGTCGGCCCGTATACGAGCCCGGCGCTGTTCAGGCGATTCCGGCCACTGCGTGCTCGCGGTCTGGACGATATTGTCCTGCGGAGCCGGCAAGACGCCCTTTTGTCCGGGCGCTGGCTTAACCAGCGTGGGGCGAGGATTGTAATCGATCTTTTCCCGCTTGGGCGGAGCGAGCGAAATTGCACCGCTCACATCGCCGGCAAGTTGCTCCATCGCCGTCTTGTCGGTGCCATAAGTCGGTGACGACATGCATCCCGAAAGGGCGAGTCCCGAAACGGCAAGCGGCGCCATCAATGCAAGGCGCACATGGCGATTGTCGGTCATGCCTAAAAATTTCACTCTTGACGACCCCTTGATCGCTGCCAACCGAACGCCGGCACGCATCTTGCCACGCTGTTCTAACGGAAAATCCGGCGACAATTTGTCGTCCGCAGTTTCAGGTCTTTACCTCAACCGTTCGTTAAGGGCAACGCGCACCCGTTTGCGCATTGCCTTCCTGCACAACTCCCGCGTCTAGAGCCTTCCGGTTGACTGCAATTCATGCAGAACCAGCGCATCTCGTTCCGAGACGTCCGGGAAGTCCTTGTCGTTACCGACATCGTCAGTGTAGCGCCACGACCGCGCGCATTTGCGCAGACCGCGATCGGCCGCTTTCTCCACCACAACAGCCACGCCCTTGACGTCGTCCAGAGCAAACGCGCCGGCAGGTACGCTACCGTAGGAAAAGTCGAGGCCGCTTGTGATGCTGATCTCGGCCATGTCGACGCCCGCAACCTCCTGTTCGAGCGTTGAATTGTCGAGATAAACAACCGGAACGGCTTCCAGCGACGATCCGATCTCCTTGCCTGCGCGGGCAATTTCGAGCGCTCCGGTGACGACGCGCCGCATCTGCCGCACCTTGCGCCACTTTTCGGCCAGCGCCTCATCGCGCCAATCGGCGGGCACCTTCGGGAATTGCTCGAGGTGAACCGATCTCGCGTCGGGGTGCCGATCGAGCCAAGCCTCCTCGGTCGTAAAGGGCAGCATTGGCGCCAACCACTTCACCAAGCACTCAAACAAATGCCGAACAACCTGGACGGAAGCCTTCCGCTTTGCGCTGGACGGCGCATCGCAATAGAGCGCGTCCTTGCGGATATCGAAATAGAAGGCCGAGAGTTCCACGACCATGAAATCGAGCAGCGCGCGGGTCACGCGCTTGAACTCGAAGCCGTCGTAGCCGGAGCGAACCACTTCATCGAGTTCAGCCAACCGGTGCAGCATCAGCCGCTCCAGTTCCGGCATCTCGGCTAGCGGCACGTCCTCGCCCTCGTCATGGGCAAGCGTGCCCAGCATCCAGCGAATGGTGTTTCTGAGCTTGCGGTAAGCGTCGATATTGGTCTGCAGCACGTTCTTGCCGAGGCGCTGGTCTTCCCAATAGTCGGTCGTCATTACCCACAGGCGCAGGATATCGGCCCCGGACTGCTTCATGACGTCCTGCGGCACGACCGTGTTGCCGAGCGACTTCGACATCTTGCGGCCCTCCTCGTCCATGGTGAAGCCATGGGTGACGACCGTGTCGTAGGGCGCCCTGCCCCTCGTGCCGCAGCTTTCCAGCAGCGAGGAATGGAACCAGCCGCGATGCTGGTCGGAGCCTTCCAGATAGACGTCAGCCGGCCATTTCAGGTCCGGTCGGTCTTCCAGCGTGAAGGTGTGCGTCGATCCGGAATCGAACCAGACATCGAGGATGTCCTTGACCATGACCCATGGTTCGTTGGCGCGGCTGCCAAGGAAGCGCTCGCGCGCGCCTTCGGCGAACCACGCGTCTGCGCCTTCCTTTTCAAACGCCTCAAGAACGCGTGCATTGACCGCATCGTCCTTCAACACATTGCCGTCCGCATCAGCGAATACTGCGATAGGAACGCCCCATGCTCTCTGGCGGGAAAGAACCCAGTCCGGGCGCTCGGCAATCATGGCGCGCAGACGAGTCTGCCCGGCCTCGGGCACGAAACGCGTGTCGTCGATCGCCTTTAGAGCGCGGCTGCGCAACGTGGTGCCATCGTCAAGCTTCTTGTCCATATGGACGAACCACTGCGGAGTATTGCGGAAGATCACCGGCTTCTTGGAACGCCAGCTATGCGGGTAGCTATGTTTCAGGCGGCCACGCGCAAACAGCATGTTGCGCTTGATCAGTTCCTCGATAACCGCCTGGTTGGCGTTACCCTTCTTGCCATTGTCGTCGATGACACGCGCAGGTCCACCCTCGCGATCAGGACCGAGCCCAGGCGCGTCCTTTGTATAGTAGCCTGCATCATCAACCGGGAACGGGATCGTGGTGTCGATACCCCGCTCCCTTAAAAGCGGAGCACCATCGATCCACGCCTCGAAATCCTCGCGGCCGTGGCTGGGGGCGGTGTGGACAAAACCCGTACCGGCATCATCGGTAACGTGATCACCGGGAAGCATAGGCACCGGAAATTCATAGCCGCCGCCAAGACCCTTGAACGGATGCGCAAGCGTCAGCGCGCCGAGTTTATCGCTGGAAACATCGCGTAGGCGCTTGTACTCAAGCTTGGCTTTGGCGAAGGATTCTTCGGCCAGCGAGTCAGCAAAGATCAGCTTCTCACCAGGGCGAGGACCAAAATCATTCTCTGCCGAGGTAACTTCGTAGAGGCCATATGACCCTCGCGGCGAATATGCGACGGCGCGGTTTCCCGGGATGGTCCAGGGAGTCGTCGTCCAGATGACGACGCAAGCGTCGTCCAAACTGGCGCTGCCAACCACCGGAAACTTCACCCAGATCGTGTCGCTCTCGTAGTCCTGATATTCGACTTCGGCCTCGGCCAATGCCGTGCGCTCGACCACCGACCACATCACGGGCTTCGAGCCACGATAGAGCTGGCCGGACATCGCGAATTTCAACAACTCGCCTGCGATCCGGGCTTCGGCGTGGAAGTTCATCGTCGTGTAGGGGTTTTTGAAGTCCCCTATCACGCCAAGCCGCTGGAACTCGTCGCCCTGCACGTTGATCCAGTTCGCAGCGAACTCGCGGCATTCCTTGCGGAACTCGTTGACCGGAACTTCATCCTTGTTCTTGCCCTTGGCGCGGTACTGCTCCTCGATCTTCCATTCAATCGGCAAACCGTGGCAGTCCCAGCCAGGAACATAGTTGGAATCGTATCCGCGCATCTGGAACGAGCGGGTGATGACGTCCTTGAGGATCTTGTTCAGCGCATGGCCGATATGGATGTTGCCGTTGGCGTAGGGCGGGCCGTCGTGCAGCACATATTTCGTGCGCCCGGCCGCATCCTCGCGCAGTCGCTTGTAGAGATCCATTTCCTGCCAGCGCTTGACCAGCAAGGGCTCTTTTTCAGGCAGACCGGCACGCATCGGGAATTCCGTCTGCGGCAGGTAGAGTGTCTTGGAATAGTCGATCGTTTCCGCTGTGTCGTTCATCAGTTCGCCATATGGATTGCCGAGCCGAAATCGGCTTTGGGCGTTGACCTATCATGATCTGGAAAAAGCGCGAGATATGCGCGCCATAATTCCCGGCTGCACCGGCGACCGAGTTTCAACTCAGGCCGCCCGGAACACCGGGCTGGTAATTCGTATCGCAGACGCGATTTGGCGCGACAGGCAGGTCATGCCAGCGCTTCTAACCGATGACCGGCCAAGAATAAAGCACTGCCTTCTCCTTGCCTCGACCAAAATCGGGCCAGAACATCACATCGAGAAGTCGAAGCGATAGCTGGTCGAAACGCCGATCATGAACTGGTCACGCGAACCACGCTCCTGCACCAGGCTGGAGTCGGCTGCCGGCCCCATCAAACGCGAATACTCGCCAAACAAGCTTGCCGTAATCGGGTCAGTGACCTTCCACGTAATCGCGCCGCCGACGCCTGCCGACTTGATGCCGCCACCCGGATTATATGCGCTAAGCCCCGATGCGAGGGATTCCGCGGCACTGACGCCGTAGTAGGCGTCGAAATATTTGGAAGAAGCGACAGACACGCGAGGTCCGCCCGAGATACGAACGTCGGGCGTCACGTCAAAGAATGCGTCAGCAGCGATATCTGCGACAAAGCCGCTGTGAGAGCGAATGCCGTGCCTTAGTTCGCCGCGCAGCCGCATCCAGTCAAATGGATAGACTTCGAAGAAGCCGCCGACTTCTCCACCCCAGCGCACTGGGTCGAGGCCGCGCAACTCATCCGCGTCATTATCGCGGCCCCAAAGGAATTTGCCCGTCAAACCCGCACGCACGCCGCCATCATCAACCAGCGACAGTGAAATGTTGTCGTTGCGCGATGAAAAGCGAACCGGATTGCCGGCCTTACCTAGTGAAATGATCGGCGAGGCGCTGAGCAGATACTTCTTGCTGCCTTCAAAGTTCGGCGCGACCATTCCAGTGGCGCCAAGCGTCAGGTACCAGTCACCTGACAGCCAGCCGCCAATTCCCTCACCGGCATTGGAAATCGTGGTGAAACCCAGCAGCATCGCTGTTGCAAACGCGGGGATCATTTTCATTTTATGCTGGCCTCGCCGTTACGCCGGACAATGGGAGTAAGGCAACTCTTGCGCGAAGGTCGGTAAAATTTGATTTAAATCTGCAATGATCCTGCAAATGCCGGTGGTGCTGGACCCGCATCGCTACACGCGATAGTTTCATACCCGTGAGTTTGAAACGTCTTTGGAGTGGCAACATGGCTTTTCAGAACGACACGCTCAAGAACGCCATCGGGCAGGCGCGCGACAAATGGGGATGGTTCGTCGCGCTCGGTGTTCTATTGTTGATCCTAGGCGGCATCGCATTTGCCAACCTCTTCGTCGCCACCGTCGCGTCGGTGTTTTTCGTCGGCTGGCTGATGCTGATTTCCGGCGTCATCGAGATCGTCCACGCCTTCGGCGTCAAAACCTGGGGCCGCTTCTTCTACTGGCTGGCCAGTGGTCTGCTCTATGCCTTCGCCGGCTTTTTCGCCTTCTACAATCCGCTGCTTGCTTCCACAGTGCTGACCTTCATGCTGGCCGTCGCGCTCGTGGCGTCAGGCGCACTGAGAGCCTGGGTCGGCTACGAACACCGCGAACAGCGCGGCTCGGGCTGGATCATCATTGCAGGCATCGTCACCGTGCTTGCCGGCCTCGTCATAGCAATGGGCTGGCCAGTCAACAGTATTTGGATACTTGGGCTGTTCCTTGCCATCGACCTGATTTTCCAGGGATGGACTTTCATCGCGTTCGGCTTGGCGCTGAAGAAGTAGCCGCGCGCTCAAAAGGCGATCGCAGCATCCAGTTCCGACAGCGGTCGCACGCCGGCCAGTAGCGCCCTCGCCTCGGTTTCGTCGCGCTTCATCTGCGCGACGAGCGGATCGAGCCCGTCGAATTTCACTTCGCCGCGCAGGTATCCGAAGAACGAGACATCGCAGACCTCGCCATAGAGATCACCCGAGAAATCGAACAGGAATGTCTCAAGCAGCGGCGCGCCATTGTCATCGACGGTCGGCCGACGACCGAAGCTTGCCACAGCGTCATGAAGCGTTCCGTCAGCGCGCCGAAAGCGAACGGCATAAATGCCTTCCTTCAACGCCGTCTCGGCCGGCAGGCGCATGTTGGCGGTAGGGAAACCAAGCGTGCGGCCGAGCTTCTGGCCGCCTACCACCTCGGCCTGCACGGTAAATCGATAGCCAAGCAGGCCCGCTGCCTGCACGACATCGCCTTCGGACAGCAATGAGCGGATCCGGCTTGACGAGACGATGCATGCATCCTCGTCACGGAATGCATCTACCAGGGTTACGCCGAAACCGTTTCGCGTACCCGCGTCCATCAGATAGGCCGGTCCGCCTTGCCTGTCCTTGCCAAAATGGAAGTTGAAGCCTGTTACGGCGTGGCTGATGCCGAGATTGGCCTTCAGAATTGAGTTTACGAAGCTTTCCGCCGAATTCGCCGAAAACTCGCGCGTGAATGCTTGTTCCACCACCGCCGCGAATCCGAGCTTGGACAGCAATTTCGCCTTCATTGCCGGCGGCGTCAGCACAAACAGCGGCAAATCCGGCCGGAAAACCTTGCGCGGGTGCGGATCGAAGGTCAGCACCAGAGCCGGCACGCCCTGCTTTTGCGCTTGGTCCAATGCCCGGCTGAGCACGGCCTGATGGCCACGGTGAACGCCGTCAAAATTGCCGATCGCAACGACACCGCCCCTCAGGCTCTCGGGAAGCGGCTGGTCTCCGGGCAGTCGCTCGCACATTTCGCCGACGCCGCTCAACGAAGCCGGGGCATCACCGCCACCGGGCGGTAGCCGTATTTGGAGAGGAACGCGGCCAGCAGTTCCGGGTCCGGCGCCAGCGGATCACCATAGTCGCGGGCATGGATGCCACCCGAGACATACAGCACGTCGAAACCGTTGTCGGCAGCACCCTTGATGTCGGTCATCATGCCGTCACCAATCGCAAGCACTTCGCTGCGAACAAGCTCACGTCCGACGATCTCCGATGCGGCCTTTAGTGCCACCTTGTAGATGGGTGCATGGGGCTTGCCGGCAATCAGCGTGCGTCCGCCAAGTTGGCTGTAGTCGCGGGCCAAAGCGCCTGCGCACCAGATCAAGCGATCGCCGCGCTCCACCACGATATCTGGGTTGGCGCAGATGAAAGGCAGGTTGCGCGAGCGGAAGCGGAAAAGCAGATCCTTGTAGTCTTCCGGCGTCTCCGTCTCGTCGTCGAACAGGCCGGTGCAGACGATTGCCTGCGCCTCGAATTCCTCGACCAATTCAACGCCAAGCCCGTCATAAATATTGGCGTCGCGGTCGGGTCCAAGATGAAAAATTTTCCTGGGCCCTTCCGCAATGAGATCGCGCGTCACATCGCCCGAACTGACCACCTTGTCGAAACTACCTTCCGGCACGCCGATGAAACGCATCTGGTCAATGACATCGCCGCTGAGGCGCGGCGAGTTGGTAATCATCACCACTGCCAGGCCATCTGCCCGCGCCTTTGCCAATGCCGCCGCCGCGGCAGGAAAGTGCGTCTCGCCATTGTGCACGACACCCCACACATCGCACAAAAGCGCAGCGTAGCGGGGCGATATATTGTCGAACGATGCAATTATTCCGGGGTGGGCCGTCATACTGTTTTTCGAACCTGTCGCTGGAAATATCACGGTCGAAAGCCGTTTGTGAGGCTCGAAGTAGCCGATGCGCCCGAGACTGTCACCAGCTTTCCTCTCGAGGCCGGAAAAGCCATGGTTAACTGAAGGGAAATGCCAAGCTTCATTTTGATGGGATTCCGCGAACACGAAATTTAATCATTTCTGTCATTTTGTTGCTGCGAATTGGGCTTGGCAGGGGTCACGAAGCCGATGTTCCTGAAATTCCGTAAAGACACGCGCGGCAACTACGCACTCGTAACGGCGCTCGTAATGGCGCCGATGATGGGAGCCTTGGCGATTGCCGTGGATTACACCGAGATGTCCCGCCAACGGCTGGATACGCGCAACGCGCTTGACGCCGCCAACATAGCGACTGCGCGGCAACTCCAGTCCGGAGCTACCGAAACGCAGGCGAAAGCGTATGCGTTGACCTTCTTCCGGGCAAACCTTCGCCATGTTCAGCCCGGAAAAACGACACTCAATGTCACGCTGCCTAGCAACGCCGTTGGCGGCGGCGAAATGAGGATGTGTGCGGACCTGGTCTACTCACCCTATTTCCTCCCGGCTGCAGCCAGGCTGATAGGCAAAGACTCCAGTGATTTCCAGTTCACGACCTGCTCTCAGGTTCGGCTGAAGAACTCGTTGGAAGTGGCCCTTGTTCTCGACAATTCGGGATCGATGGACGACAAGGTGGCATCTTCGACGAAGAGCCGCATGGAACTGCTGAAAGCGGCAGCGAAGCAACTTGTCGACACGATTTCCAAACAGGCCGACATGATGAAGCAGGTGGAAAAGCCTGTGCAGTTCGCGGTCGTGCCGTTTGCTGCATCGGTGAATGTCGGAGCCCAATTTGAGACTGCCGCATGGATGGATACGACTGGCGCTTCGCCTGTACATCATGAAAATGTCGATTGGTCAGTCATGACCCAGGCACGCGACGCAAACCAGTACGCGCAGAAGGTAGGCGACGTCTGGATGGCTCGCGGCTCCACTTGGGATGCCACCCAGAAAGACAAACCGCTGACCAGATTTTCGCTCTTCAAACTTTTGAAGAAGCAAACCGGCTCTCATAAGGAAAACGGCAAGACGATCATCGACTATGGTCCCGTGGCTTCGTGGAGTGGATGTGTGGAAGCGCGACCTGCGCCCTATAACATCGACGACACCTTACCGGTAACGGCTAAGCCGGAAACTTATTTCGTACCGATGTTCGCGCCGGACGAGACCGGCAACATATGGACCAAACAGTCGAATGGTACGATCAAGACCTTCAGCATGAACAACAGCTGGTGGGACGACAACGGCGACACCTCAACGACTACAACGGCGGCAGTTCAACTTGCGCGACAGAAAAATACCCTCAAGTACATAATGCCTGGCCCGCTCGGCCTAGCCGCGTTGCCTGCTCCGATCAGTGGTGGGCCTAACTACATGTGCACCACAAGTGCGATCACCCCGCTGCAGGATGTGACCAAAACCGACGGCAAAACCAAGGTAAACTCGGCAATCGATGGAATGGCCGCTGTTGGTGCGACCAACGTGCCTGAAGGCATGGCGTGGGGCTGGCGGGTGCTGTCACACGGCGAGCCCTTCAGCGAAGGTCGTTCTGAAGTAGAAAAAGGCAATGACAAGGTCATCATCGTGCTGACCGATGGTGCGAACACCTACTATACGCCAGGCTATTTCGGCAACAACGACTATGCCGGCAACAAATCCAGTTATTCCGCATACGGATACACTGGAACAAAGTACCAGAACGGCGACACCCGCCTGTTTATGGGAACCAGCTCCAGCGTGGTGAAATCAGGCACCAGTGCTTATACGGAAAGCAACTATTCGACAGCGCTGAACGAGCAGTTCGCAAAGCTGTGCGACAATGCCAAGTCCAACAATCTGATCGTCATGACGGTGGCGCTGGATCTCGACTCCAAGAAGACGGCTGAAGCCGCCCAGATTGCCGCTTTGAAGAAGTGTGCTTCCGACTCCCGGTATCGCAAGGACCCTACCGATCCCAGCAAGCCGGACAAAATGTTCTGGAACGCAACCAGCTCGACGCTTGAAGCCGACTTCAAGAAGATCGCCGACGAACTGTCCAACCTGCGTATCGTAGGCTGATCAATTAGTTCGAACCTCCAATCGCCCCGCCAACCGGCGGGGCTTTTTTTGTCTGAGACGGGGCTTTGGTTAACGGCCACTGAACTGCGGCCCTTCAAATCAACGCTCCGTTAATACCTGTCTTTCAGCATTTGCTGGCAGAATGGATGCTTGACATCTCTATCCGGCGGGGGCCGTGATTATCATGCTTGCATCCTGGCGTGCGTTCTGGAGCGACACGCGCGGTCACTACGCTCTCATGACGGTAATCGCCATGGTCCCAATTATGGGTGCGGTTGCCCTCGCGGTAGACTATAGCGAGATGGTGCGCCAGAAGCAGAACGTTGCCAACGCGCTTGATGCCGCCAACATCGCAACAGCCAGGCGTATCGTAGAAGGGGCAACAGACGATCAGTTGCGCGCCTATGCGCTCGACTTCTTTCATGCCAACTTGAATGGCGTCAATCCGGCCGATACGTCTCTTAGCGTAAAACTGCCCGACAGCACCGTAGGCGGCGGTACGCTCAAGCTGACGGCCAATCTGAACTACAAGCCCTATTTCTATCCTGCTTTCGCACAAATGATGAAAGAGGACACCGAGACGGTAAACCGCAAGATTTCCGTGGATGTCGATTCGGAAGTGCGCCTCAAAAACACGCTGGAAGTTGCGCTCGTGCTCGACAACTCCGGTTCCATGACCAGCTATGGTACAGGTTCTGGCCAGCGGCGCATCGACCTGCTGAAGGATGCGGCCAAGCAACTGGTCGATACGCTGGCACTACAGGCAAACCAGATCAAGCAAGTGGAAAAGCCTGTACAGTTTGGGCTGGTGCCATTTGCCGCTTCGGTGAATGTCGGGCCGCAAAACGACAGCAGTTCATGGATAGATATTGCCGGCCTGTCGCCAGTCCATAACGAGAATTTCGACTGGTCGACGCTCTCGGCATCGGACAAGCGCGCATCCAAGGACGGCTTCGGTATCTGGCGCAAGGTGGGTACCGGCTGGGGTACCGAAGAAGGAGAGATGCTCACGCGTTTCTCGCTCTACAAAGACATGAAGGTGGTCACCAGCCATGAGCGTGTCGTTGCAAGCGAACGCGTCGTCTGCGACGAATACCGCTCTAACAACACCTGCAGGCGCAGCCACAAAGAGTACGACTACGTGGACACCTATGGGCCTTTTGCCAGTTGGCAGGGTTGTGTCGAAGCCCGCCCCTACCCTTACAATATCGATGACGCCCCGGCCTCAGGCGGGCCTAACAACACAGGTATCGGTTTCGGCGACCCGGCGACAATGTTTGTCCCGATGTTTGCTCCGGACGAACCCGGCAACCACTGGAAACTGACCCAGGACCCGGATGAAGCCGCGCCAAAAACATATAGCGCGGCCAATAGCTGGTGGAACGATGACCCTTCCAGCAGTACGGGAAAGACACGCCAGAGCAACATGGCCAAATATTTTCAGGTGCGATCCTACGACGCCCCTGTCCTCAAGGCTGGCGCTGGTCCCAACTATAGCTGCACTACCAAACCCCTGACGCCTCTGACCGATGTCACCACGCCCGAAGGTCTCGAAACGATCAAGACCGCCATCGACGGCATGGCGGCAAACGGCAATACCGATGTACCCGAAGGTATGGCCTGGGGGTGGCGCATCTTGTCCCATAGCGAACCGTTCACGCAGGGGCGCGCTGAAACGGAAAAGGGTAACGACAAGGTCATCATTGTTTTGACGGATGGCGAAAACACCTATTCCGTGCCCGGTAGCGATCCAGCCGGCAACAAGTCGACTTACGCGGCCTACGGCTATACCGGCGTAGGCTACAATGGAACGGCAACGACACGTCTGTTTTCAGGTACTTCCAGCGCCATTGGTGCTCTCAACTATTCCAGTAGCAACTATACCAACGCACTGAACGAACAGATGACCAAGCTTTGCGAAAACGCGAAAGCGGGCAAGGTCATCGTCATGACCGTTGCACTCGACCTGTCGACCAGCAATACAAGCGAAAACAAGGCAATCGAAGCGCTGAAGGCCTGTTCATCTGAATCGCGGTTCCGAAAAGATTCCGCTGATCCCAGCAAGCCGGCCAAGCTGTTCTGGAACGCGACGGGTGCCTCGCTGGCGAAGGATTTCGAGGAGATTGGCAACGAACTGTCCAACCTCCGCATCATCAGTTGAAACCACGGCTATATCCCAGCCTCGATAGCCGCCAGCATTAGCTGGGCAGCCATGTTCTTTTCCGCACTGCCCGGCAAAAGCCATGATCGCTTGCCTATCAAGCGAAATGAAAATCACTCGCATTGAAGCGCAATCTACGGAATCGGACCCGCCCCTTCGCCTGGATCGCCGCATGGTCATCACCGGGGCCGGTCTGCTTACCCTGTCCGCGCTTGCCGGTTGCGGCACGATGGTGCCGACAGGTTCAGGCGCCGGCGCCTCCAGATCCGCAGCCGGCACGCTCGCAGATATCCGTAGTGCCAAGAACTTGTCGAAGCTTGCTCCCGATAGCCAGCTGGAAAAGGCAGCCCTTCAGCAGGCCGGCTACATGGCCAGCGCGAAGCGCATGACGCACACGACTGGCTGGGGCAAGGATTTTGCCTCACGAGTGAACGGCAATCACATCGAAGGTGCGGCCGCCGAAAACATCGCCGAGGGGCGAATGGATATTGGCAGGCTGTTCGACATGTGGATGAACTCGCCGCCACATCGCCGCAACATTCTGGATGCTCGCTTCACCCGCTTCGGGTTGGCCTATGTCAGCGATGCCAAAAATCCGGACTGGCGCTATTGGGCGCTGGTGTTGGGCAAATAAGACGGTAAGGACACCAAGCCCACTGCCCTACTGCTCCATCAATCCATATGTGCCGCAGGCGCTCCCGGTGCCGGCGCGTATTGCGGCCGGCGCAGCAGGAATACCAGCGGCAGCGCCAAAAGCGTTACCAGCATCATCAGCTTGAAGTCATTGACATAGGAAATCATCAGCGACTGCACGTTGACGAGGCCGTTGAGCTGCGAAAGCGCAGCCGGATCGCCTTGGGCCGCTCCCGGTGAGGCGATCCACAGGTTCGGATTGTAAGGATTGATCTGGGCCGCCAGTTCACCGTGATTGATTTGGGCGTTGCGCGTGAGCATCACGGTCACGATCGAGATGCCGATGGACGAGCCGATATTGCGAACGAGGCTGAACAAGGCTGTCGCATCCGTCCGGAAGCGCGCATCGAGCGTTGCAAAGGCCACCGTGGACAGCGGCACGAACACCAATCCGAGACCGAGTCCCTGGATCACGCCCGTGGTCAGGATCGGCCAGTCATCCATCTGAGGCGAAAAGCCTGACATGTCATAGAGCGAATAGGCCGTCAGAAGCAGGCCCATGACGACCAGCATGCGCGGATCGACGACACGGACAAGGCGGCCCACCAGCAACATCGAGATCATGGTGCCGACGCCACGCGGCGCCATCACCATGCCCGTAGTGATGGTGGGATAGCCGAACACGACGGAAAGCATGGGCGGCAGCAGAGCAAGGCTGGCAAGCAGGATGACGCCTATCACGAAGATGAAGACAAGACCGGTCGCGAAGTTGCGGTCGAGGAATATTCGCGGATCGATGAAAGGATGCTCTGCCGTGACGGTGTGAATGATGAACACCCAAAAGCCGGTCACGGCCAGGCCGAACTCGATCCAGATTTCGATCGACGAGAACCAATCAACCTCCGCGCCGCGATCCAGCATTAACTGCAGTGCGCCAACCCCCAGCGACAACATCGCAAAGCCGAAGAAATCGAACCCGCGCAGCCGCTTGGCAACGCTCGGCAGATAGGCCGCACAGCCCAGAAAGGCGACGATGCCGACTGGCAGGTTGATGAAAAACACCCAGCGCCAGTTGAAGCTTTCGGTCAGCCAACCGCCAAGGGTCGGGCCAATGATCGGCCCCACCATGATGCCCGCGCCCCATATCGCCATCGCCTGTCCATGACGCTCGCGCGGATTGATATCGAGCAGGAAGGTCTGGGAAAGCGGCACGATCGCCGCGCCGAACACGCCTTGCAGCAGGCGGAAAGCCACCATGCTTTCCAGGCTCCAGGCGACGCCGCACAGCATCGAGCAGACGACGAAGCCGACGACCGAAACCAGGAACAGCTCCTTGCGGCCAATCCGATCGGACACCCAGCCGGTCACGGGCGTCATGATGGCCGCGGCCACGATATACGAGGTCAAAACCCAGTTGATCGTATCTTGCGACGCGCCGAGATCGCCCGTCATCGACGGCAACGCCACGTTGGCGATCGTCGTGTCGAGCACCTGCATGATCGTCGCAAGCATGATCGAAAACGTGATCAGGCCGCGATGCGGCACTTCGCGATGGGTCTCGCCCTGTGACATGGGTTCGAGCTTCCGAAACTACGTGAAATGAAAATCAGGCGGATCGAACCGTCGTCGGCTCGATCCGCCTTTGGTTACTCGGCGGCGACCGCGTGTCCGAAGACACTCGGAAGCCCGCGCGACACGCCTGTATCGACGCTGACAGTCGCGCTCATGCCGGTACGCAGCGCGAGCTTGGCATCGTCATCGGTCAGCTTGATGCGCACTGGAATGCGCTGGGTCACCTTCACCCAGTTGCCGGTGGCATTCTGGGCCGGCAGCAACGAGAATTCCGCGCCCGTGCCGGCGCCAATCGCTTGAACAGTCGCCTCGAACGTGCGGCCGGGATATGTGTCCAGCACAACTTCAGCCTTCTGGCCCGGCTTCATATGGGTAAGTTGCGTTTCCTTGAAGTTGGCATCGATCCAGGTGTCGCCGGTTTCCACCAGCGCAAACAAGGGCGTGCCGGTACCGACAAACTGTCCGATTTTGAATGATGACGCCTGGTAGACAACGCCGTCAGCCGGCGCGCGCACGGTCGTCTGGGCGAGATCATAGGCAGCCTTGTCACGAGCGGCGAGTGCCGCCAGTACCGTAGGGTGCTGGTCGGTTTCGATATCGGGATTGCCGCCAAGCGCTGCTTTGGCGCTGACAATGCCCTGCTCTGAAGCAGACTGCTCTTGGCGGGCCTTGTCGAGGTCATTGCGCGCCTGATCGAGCGACGACATTGCGCTGATGCCCTTCTTCGACAAGTCGGTTGCCCGGTCGAATTGCGACTGCAAATAGTCCACCTCACTGGAAGCGACGCGCTCCTGCGACATGGCCTGGTTGTAGGCGGCACGCAACTGCTCGACATTCAGCCTTGCACCTGCAACCGCCGCCTCGGCTTGCGCCAACGCGATCCGATAGGGTGCCGGGTCGATCGTGAAAAGCTCATCACCCTTCTTCACCGACTGGTTGTCATTGACGTCGACTTTGACGATGCGTCCTGCCGCATCGGCCGCGATGGAAACGCGCGCCTGACGCAGATTTGCATTTTCCGTTTCCTGATAGCGGCCGCCGGTCACCCATACATAGCCACCACCCACGGCCAGAAGCACAGGCAACGCAAACATCCAAACGAAGCGATTGGATGGGCGACGCTTTGCCTTTGCTGGAAGCGGCTGCGCCTGGGGCGCGGCGGTCATGGAAACCTGGTCAGCCGGAGAATCCATCTCCAGCTTGGTGGCGTTCTCGTCAACTTTCGTCACAGCGTTCATCGTGCGGTGCTTTCCAGCTTGTTTGTTTGCTTGCACAACGCGGTCTCGTCGTCAGAGAGGTTATCGACCAGCGTTCTCAATCCTTGAATCAGGAAACGCCTGTCTTCTCCGGACATGCCGGTCATCGCTTCCTCGTAAACTTCACCTGCAAGGCTTTTCACCTGGGCATAGGCCTGGCGTGATTTCGGCGTCGGAAAGATGGTCCTTACGCGACGGTCCGAAGCGTCCGCGCGGCGCTCTATCCAGCCTGCCTCTTCCATGCGGTCGATCAGCCGCGAAACGCTGATCGGCTCAATCTCGAGCAACTCCGCCAGCCTCGCCTGGGCGATGCCTTCTTCCTTGGCCACCCTTACCATCAGGCGCCATTGCGCAGCTGATAAGCCCAAACTACTGGCGCGCGCCTCGAAACGCTTGCGCATCAATCGCGCCGCGTCGTGGATCAAAAACCCCAGTCTGTCTGTGCCCTCGGTAACCATGAGCGCGTTATATAATAAGCGTGCTTATCTTTCAAGATGCTGCATCGCACAAAGCCGCAAAAATTTATCTGCATCGCAGAAAAACGCGGATTGATGGACTTGCTGGAAATCATGCCAACAGGTCGATGAGCGTCGCTCGAAACCAACTTTAATTTCCCGCAATGAATGCAAACTTGGTTCGAAAGCGCACGATACCCGGCGTACCGCAGCAAAATTTATCCAACTCGCGGCAGGCTCTCCTTGACTCTGCCAAGGGGCCTGATTATCTCACGGGCACGTTAGCACTCGCCCTTTATGAGTGCTAATCAAGGTTCGGCGTCGCCGAACGGAGGAATTACTTTCTCATCACCGTGACCGAGGAAAACAAATGGCAAAGTCGAAGTTCCGCCCGCTTCATGACCGTGTGGTCGTTCGCCGGGTCGAATCCGAAGAGAAGACCGCTGGCGGCATCATCATCCCCGATACCGCCAAGGAAAAGCCGCAGGAAGGCGAAATCATCGCCGTCGGCTCCGGCGCTCGTGACGAAAACGGCAAGCTCGTTCCGCTGGACGTCAAGGCCGGCGACCGCGTCCTGTTCGGAAAGTGGTCCGGCACCGAAGTGAAGCTCAATGGCGAAGACCTTCTGATCATGAAGGAATCCGACATCATGGGCATCATCGGCTGATAACGCTGCCCGTATTTGAATAGAAACCGGCAATCAGAATTTCGGGCGCAAAGCCCAGGAGTAAGAAATGGCTGCTAAAGACGTAAAATTCTCCCGTGACGCCCGCGAGCGCATGCTCCGCGGTGTCAACATCCTCGCCGACGCGGTGAAGGTCACTCTCGGTCCCAAGGGCCGCAACGTCGTCATCGACAAGTCCTTCGGCGCTCCGCGCATCACCAAGGACGGTGTTTCCGTCGCCAAGGAAATCGAGCTGGAAGACAAGTTCGAGAACATGGGCGCCCAGCTCGTTCGCGAAGTCGCTTCCAAGACCAACGACAAGGCCGGTGACGGCACCACGACTGCTACGGTTCTGGCCCAGGCAATCGTTCAGGAAGGCCACAAGGCCGTTGCCGCCGGCATGAACCCGATGGACCTGAAGCGCGGCATCGACCTCGCCGTGTCCGAAGTCGTGGTCGAGCTGGTCAAGAAGGCCAAGAAGATCAAGACCTCCGAGGAAGTTGCCCAGGTCGGCACGATCTCCGCCAACGGCGAGACCGAAATCGGCGAAATGATTGCCAAGGCCATGCAGAAGGTCGGCAACGAGGGCGTCATCACCGTCGAGGAAGCCAAGACCGCCGACACCGAGTTGGAAGTCGTCGAAGGCATGCAGTTCGACCGTGGCTACCTGTCGCCTTACTTCGTCACCAACCCCGACAAGATGGTTGCTGAACTCGAAGACGCCTACATCCTGCTGCACGAGAAGAAGCTCTCGAACCTCCAGGCCATGCTGCCGGTGCTCGAGGCTGTTGTGCAGACCTCCAAGCCGCTCGTCATCATCTCCGAAGACGTCGAAGGCGAGGCTCTTGCCACGCTGGTCGTTAACAAGCTGCGCGGCGGCCTGAAGATCGCTGCCGTCAAGGCTCCGGGCTTCGGTGATCGCCGCAAGGCCATGCTGGAAGACATCGCCATCCTGACCGGTGGCCAGGTCATCTCGGAAGACCTCGGCATCAAGCTCGAGAACGTCGGCCTGAACATGCTCGGCCGCGCCAAGAAGGTGTCGATCTCCAAGGAGAACACCACCATCGTCGACGGCGCCGGCAAGAAGGGTGAGATCCAGGGTCGCGTTGCTCAGATCAAGCAGCAGATCGAGGAAACCACTTCCGACTACGACAAGGAGAAGCTGCAGGAACGTCTGGCCAAGCTGGCCGGTGGCGTTGCCGTGGTCCGCGTCGGCGGCTCGACCGAAGTGGAAGTCAAGGAGAAGAAGGACCGCGTTGACGATGCGCTCAATGCGACCCGCGCTGCGGTTGAAGAAGGCATTGTCCCCGGCGGCGGCGTTGCTCTTCTGCGCGCTTCCTCCGCGATCAAGGCCACCGGCGCCAATGCCGACCAGGCTGCTGGCATCGCCATCGTTCGCCGCGCGCTGCAGGCTCCGGCCCGCCAGATCGCTGCCAACGCCGGTGCGGAAGCCTCGATCGTTGTCGGCAAGATCCTTGAGAACAAGGGCGCGACCTTCGGCTACAACGCAGCCAAGGACGAGTACGGCGATCTGATCGCCCTCGGCATCGTCGACCCGGTCAAGGTCGTTCGTACGGCCCTTCAGGACGCTGCTTCGGTAGCTGGCCTCTTGGTAACCACTGAGGCCATGATTGCCGATGCTCCGAAGAAGGACGCTGCCGGCGGCATGCCTGGCGGTATGCCCGGCGGCGGCATGGGCGGTATGGGTGGCATGGACTTCTAAGAAGCCCATCCAAACATCCGTAAACGACAAAAGCTCAAGCCCGCTTCGGCGGGCTTGAGTTTTTTTTATGGCTTGCTGGTGCTAGCGACAGGCCGGCGCTTTGCGCGGCTAATCTGACGAGCGGCCACGTGCGCCACCCCTTACCCGCGCAGCAAGGATGCAGGTGGCGCTTCAATTTCTATCAGCTGAAAAGTGATACGGGGGCCGGTCGGCGGTTGGCAGCGGTACGAGGAGGCCACTATGTGCCAGCGCCGGCCGGCCGACCCCACGGACCCAGGAGATGCGGCGGACCTGAGCATCATGGGGTATTCTTTGAACAGCTCCGGAATTCACCTCGCCTCGGAGCAGTCGTCCCAATGGCATGGACAGTTGCGCAAGAGCATAGGAAAATCAACACTTTCTTAACCAAGCTTCGGGGGTCGCTTGGATTAAGGTAAATTGATAACCATTCTGAATTGACGAGCTAAATCTGTTGGTTGACTTGGCTTAAGTCTTTAAGCTGCCTTCGCGACCACACGGTTGCGGCCGCCGCTCTTGGCTTCGTAAAGCGCCAGGTCGGCGCGCTTCATCAGAGCCTCGACACTGTCCGCGCCCTTGAGCAACGATGAGACGCCGACACTCACCGTGACCTCGATCGACTTTCCATCCTTGCCGACTGCAAAAGGCAGATGCGCAACCTCTGCACGAATACGCTCAGCCACCTTCTCTGCGACTGGACCGTCGGTGTCGGGCATGACGATGACGAACTCCTCGCCTCCGAAGCGGCATGCCAGATCGATACCGCGCACGTTCTGGCGCAAGCGCCGCGCGAACTCTTTCAGCACATCATCCCCGCCATCATGGCCGTATGTGTCATTGACGGATTTGAAGCGGTCGAGATCGGTTATCATGACGGACAACGGTCTGCGGCGCGCAACCGCGCGGTCGAACAACGTCTGCAGATGGCTATCCAGATATCGCCTGTTGTGCAGGCCGGTCAGCGGATCGGTCACCGCCATCTCGATTGTCTGCGTGACGCTGGCGCGCAGCTGGTCATTGTAGCGCTTGCGGCGAACCTGCGTGCGCAGCCGCGCCGTCAGTTCGTGCGGATCGATCGGCCGGACGAGATAGTCGTTGATGCCGAGTTCCAGGCCGCGAATGACCCTGTCCTCCTCACCGGCATCCGCGACAAGGATGATGGGCAGGAAGCGGGTCCTGTCGAGCGATCGCAACTGCGAGCAAAGACGCAACGGATCAAAATCGGCAAAGCCGGTCGAAATCATCACGCATTCGTAATTGGAGTCCGCCGCCTGGAAGAAGCCGGCGTGAGGATCCGTCGCGACATCAAGCTCGACGGATCCGCGCAGCATCGCCTGTATACGTTCAAACGACGCCCGGCGTTCATCCACCAGAAGCACCTTCGGAGACTCTTCTTGCGAAGGGAAATTGCGCCCCAGCAATTCTTCAATGCCGATATTGCGGGTCGTCGCCGCTCGAAGACGCAGCTCATCGGTCAACATCTTGAGCCTGACGAGACTTTTCACGCGCGTCATCAACTGCAGGTCGTTGACGGGCTTAGTTAGGAAATCGTCGGCTCCTGCTTCCAGCCCCCTCACCCGATCGGTCACTTGATCCAATGCGGTGATCATCACGATCGGAATGTGGGAAGTGGCGGGATCGCTCTTAAGCCGGCGGCAGACTTCGAAGCCGTCCATGTCCGGCATCATGACGTCCAGCAGGATGACGTCGACCTTGCTGGTCTCGCAGGTTTCGATTGCCTCGGGACCCGAGCTCGCCTTCAACACCTCGAAATATTCGGCCAGAAGGCGAACCTCTAGCAGCTTCACGTTCGCCGGGATATCGTCAACCACAAGGATGCGGGCAGTCATCTGAAGCGCCCTTCGAATATGAAACGTGCAATCATCAGGCGTCGCCCAGATAGGATTTTATGGTCTCGATGAAACGCGGCACGGAGATCGGCTTGGAGATGTAGGCCTCACATCCCCCCTGACGAATGCGCTCCTCGTCGCCCTTCATGGCGAAAGCGGTCACCGCGATGACCGGGATGACGTGCAGATCGTCGTCCTCCTTCAGCCACTTGGTAACTTCCAGCCCCGACACCTCGGGCAACTGGATATCCATCAAGATAAGATCAGGCCTGTGGGTGCGCGCCAGCTCCAGCGCTTCAAGGCCATTGCGCGTGCGCACGGTCTCGTAGCCGCTAGCCTCTATGAGGTCGCGGAAGAGCTTCATGTTGAGCTCGTTATCTTCGACGATCATAACTTTTTTCGGCATCGACTTCCCGTCCCGGACGCTGTCCGTGAAAACAGCAACCGCCATGCGCTCAGCCGGAACGCACCAAACCCGGTTGCCACACTACCGCAAGATGATTGACGAAACGGAAATCAACCGTTCGAAAAACACCTGCATCCGGCTGGCCGCTGATTTGCTTCTTGCTGCAACTTGCCGCGGGCGGCAGATGCGACTACTTGCCGGGGGACTCAAGAATCCCAATCCCGACCGCGGGAAAGGTAACGATGCCAGACAATGCGTCAAGACAACAGGAAGCTGAAGCCGTCGCCATCAAGGCGCTGGGCTTCATTGCCGCCGATCCCGAACTTCTGCCGCGTTTCCTTGCCATTACAGGCATAGAGGCGTCTTCGATAAGGCGCGCGGCTGCCGAACCCGGCTTTCTCGCCGGTGTCTTGCAGTTCATCCTGGCGCATGAGCCGACGCTATTGCGGTTCGCAGAGGAAACCGGAACCCCTCCAGCTTCGGTTGGAACGGCACAAAAACACCTGCCGGCAGGCGACGACAGATATGAGAGTTCGACATGAGCGATGATCCAGAAACAGCACGCCAGATTGAAGAACTGGCTTCTGACGACAGGCCCTTGCTCATTCTGGACGTCGACGACGTCGTCCTCGAATTCATCCGTCCGTTTCCCCGCTTCCTCGAAGAACGCGGCTTTGGGCTGACCTTTTCCTCCTTCCGCCTCACCGGAAATATCGCCGAGCGCGCAAACGGCCGCCTGGTCGACCAGACCGAGGTCTGGGCGCTTCTCGATGAATTCTTCGAAGACCAGGCCGCATGGCAAGGCATCACCGAAGGCGCTGCCGAAACCTTGTCGGGCTTTGCCGGTCAGGCCGAGATCGTCCTGCTGACGGCCATGCCGCACCGCCATCGCGCCACGCGACGCGCCCATCTTGATGCGCTCGGCCTGCCCTACCCGCTGCTCACCACCGAAATGGCGAAGGGCCCTGCCGTGGCCAAGCTGCGCGGCCCGCACGGCCGCCCTATCGCTTTTGTCGACGACCAGCCGCCAAATCTGGTCTCGGCGCGCGAAGCCGTGGCCGACGCCCATCTCTTCCACCTGATGGCCGACAACAGCCTGCGCGAATTTCTGCCGCCGCTGCCGTGCGACATAAACGTCGTGCAGGACTGGCACGACGCAGCTCCCAAGATCGCAAGGGTGCTTGGCCTGTGACGGCAGCCGGCGCGCCTCCTGTCGACGAAGCACTCAAGCGAGAGCTAACCGCACTTTATCGGGACGGCAGCCGCCACTACCATGGCATAGAACACATCGAAGCTCTGTTGGCGCTGGCCGAGGATTACCGGCCCCTGTTGTCGGATCCGCAAGCCGTTGAAGCGGCGATCTGGTTTCACGACGCGATCTACGACAGCCAGGCAAAAGACAACGAGGAACAAAGTGCAGGCCTCGCCGCGCACCGCCTCTCGGGCAAGTTGGAAGCGACGCGTCTGGACCGGATCGTGACGATGATACGTGCCACGGCAAAACATGAGTTGCCGGAGCTCAAAAGCGCCGCCGCGTTGCGCGATGCCTCGCTGTTTCTCGACATGGACATGTCCATCCTCGGCGCCGCACCTGACGTTTTCGACAGGTACGAGGCGGCAGTCCGGAAAGAATATGCCTGGGTGCCGGAGGCGGCGTGGACTGTCGGACGAGGCGCTGTGTTGCGCTCCTTCCTCGAGCGGCCATCCATCTTCTTGACCCAGGAATTTCGCGGCCGGTTCGAGGCGCAGGCCCGCGAAAACATCAGCCGGTCCCTGTCCGCCCTTGAGCGTACAGGCCCTTGAATTCCAGTATCTTACCCCGGTCTACTCAAGCGGATTTTCCGCGTAGAACTCCACCACGCGCTGCTTGAAGCTCTTGTCGCCCACCGCGAGCATATGGTCACGGCCCTCGATATGGAACGCCGTTGCGCGTGGCATCAGAGCGGCGAGTTCGTCCGGTGAACCACCAATATCGTCCTTGGTTCCAACTGCAATCAATGTGGGCTGGGTTATCCGCGCCACCTGGTCTTCCGTCAGCAATTCCCGCGATGTCGTTATGCAAGCTGCCAGTGCGCGCCTGTCGCTCCGGGTCTGGTCGGCAAATGCGCGGAACGAGCGCCCGCGCGGGTGCGTCGTTTTCGATGGGTCGTCGGCCAAAAGTGCATCGGCAATGGGATCCCATTCGCCGACACCATCCACCATGCCGATGCCCAACCCTCCGAACACCAGGGTTGCTACCTTTTCCGGTTCCGCAAGAGCGAGAAAGGCCGAGACCCGCGCGCCCATCGAGTAACCCATCACATGGGCGCGCTCGATCTCCAGGTGTTCAAGCAGCGCTGCCGCATCCGATGCCATCTTGTCAGGCGTATAGTCGGCCTCCTCATAGCTCTTCGATGACGAGCCATGTCCACGATTGTCGAAGGCGATTGCGCGGTATCCAGCATCGTTGAGCGTCTTGAACCAGCCGGGCGATAACCAGTTCACATAGTGGCTCGACGCAAACCCGTGAATGAGCAGCACGGGATCGCCCTTCCCTTTTGCCGGCTGGCGATCGAGGAAAGCGAAATCAAAACCGTCATGATTGAAGAACTGCATCGAGATATTCCGTAGCGATCAGTTGCCGGTTGGCGCTTCGCTGGGCACCGGTGCATGCGCAATCCTGGGATGCTTTAACAGAACGCCGTCCGAAATGCCTTGTTTTGCGGCGGTGCCAGCCTTGAGCTCGAGAACGTAACGCACCGGCTCGTCTGGGGATATGGCTGCTTCCGAGTACGGCTCCCCCGGCAGGATCGCCTTTATCTTGCCGTCCGGCCCGATGAAGAGCAGGTCGAGCGGCATCGGCGGGGTCTTCATCCAGAATGCCAGGTGGCGCGTATTCTCGAAAACGCAAAGCATGCCCACATCGTCAGGCCAGGGTTCGCGGAACAACAGGCCCGCCCCACCCCCCTGCGGGTCATCCCCCGCTTCCAACATGAAGGTCCGCTCTCCGTTCGGCGTCACCGCCACCAGCGCGGCGGGATCGACGGGAAGCATCATCGCTTGCCCGTCAGCGACGCCCGGCTGTTGTGAAAACAGGAAAAAGAGGACGGCTAAAACGGTCGCGCATGCAGCCAAGGCCCAGCTCGCCAGTGGCCAACGCTTTACAAACATTCGGTAATCCTCGGTTCGGTACGCTAATGCGAGACCGGCAAGGTACCCATATCGGGATGAATTTCGGCAGCCATAAGGCCTTTGTCGCCGCGACCGAAGCGAACAAGGACGACCTGCCCCGGCCGAAGCTCGGTCACGCCGTAGCGGCGCAGGGTCTCCATATGCACGAAAATATCTTCAGTGCCCTCGCCGCGCGTCAGGAAGCCGAAACCCTTGGTGCGGTTGAACCACTTTACCAGCGCGCGCTCGAGCCCGCTTTCCGGCGTGACAGCAACGTGGGTGCGCTGCTCCTGCATTTCCGCTGGATGCACTGCCGTCGAAATATCGATGGAAAGGACACGGAACGCCTGCAAGCCACGCTCGCCCTGCTTCACTAGGCAAACCACGCGCGCGCCCTCAAGGGCAGTCTGGAAGCCGTCCCGCCTGAGGCAGGTCACATGGAGAAGGATATCGCCGGACGCGCCGTCGTCGGGCAGGATAAAGCCATAGCCCTTGGCAACGTCGAACCACTTGATAGCGCCCGAAACCTCAACGAGGTCAACGGAGTCAACGCTCTCATCGCGCTTGGCGGCATCGCCAAGGATGTCATCCCGCCCCGCGATAGAGGCCTTTTCCCCCATAAGAATGCCCCCTCTTGCCGAAAACACCGCTACTGATTCTTGCCAGAAGAATAACATTGCCACTTCGATGGTGCGCAAGACCTGACGTGCCTTTTTTCACGGCTCATCCGCTCGACCATGCAATTTGGCTGACTTGGTCGCCAACCGTTCCGATTGCAGCCCACTGGCGCACTGCCTATGTTGGGCACCTCGCCAGGAGAACCAAATGCGTTATCTGCACACCATGATCCGTATCACTGACATTGATGCCTCACTCGACTTTTTCTGCAACAAGCTGGGCCTCAAGCAAGTGCGCCGCTTCGAAAGCGAGCAAGGTCGCTATACGCTGATTTTCCTCGCTGCTGCGAATGACGAAACAACTGGCACCAACGACCGGGCGCCACTGATCGAGCTTACCTACAACTGGGACCCGGAAGAATACAAAGGCGGCCGTAATTTCGGTCATCTCGCCTACGAAGTCGATGACATTTACGCAACATGCCAACAGTTGATCGACAAGGGCGTCACCATCAATCGTCCGCCGCGCGATGGCAACATGGCGTTCATCAAATCGCCGGACGGCATTTCCATTGAGCTTTTGCAAAAGGGCACCGCCAAACCCAAGGCCGAGCCTTGGGCTTCGATGGCCAACACCGGAAGCTGGTGAGACGCGGTAGCTTAGCCAAGCGCCTCAGCCATTTTCCCTAGAGCTTCCATCGTGCGCCAATTGCGCGCGGTGGAAACCGTGCCGAGAATACGGTCAATAGCCGGCGGCAGCTTCGAGGTGCTGAAGTTGTCCGGCAGGTGCAGATAGAGAACCTTGTCACGAACCAGCAGGTGTTCCCCGCTGGCCGCACGGGCAAGCAAAGCGTCAATCGCGGATTGTTCGGGCTTTTTGGCCAGGATGAACACATGCAATGTGGTCGGGCGATCGACAGCGTCGGGAAAAGGGTTTCCCTTCAGGATGCTCCGCCAGTCGCGGCGTTCGACCAGCATGATATCCTTCTCGAAACCAAAATCGCGTGCGGCGATAGCGGCTATTTCTGCCTTCGTTTGCTTGGGTGTCAGTGACGACGACAATATGGCATTGCCGCTATTGATGTAGGTCGAAACATCTCCGAACCCGGCCTCGGTCAGCGATTTTCTGAGCGGCGCAGTCGGCAGTTGCGTAGCCCCGCCAACGCCGCGAAACAGCACAATGAAGATATTTCGCCCTGTCTTGCCGCTCATATCCTGCCTTGCCGCTCATATGATGAAGGCCGCCAAAGTCTCGTTTTCCGTAATGTCCTGATATTGCACGCCTTCCACGTCAAACTTCGCCTTGAGCAGGTCGAAATTGCGACGATCCTTGGTTTCGATGCCGATCAGCACCGATCCAAAATTCCTGGCCGACTTTTTCAGATATTCGAACCGCGCAATGTCGTCGTCCGGCCCGAGCATTTCGAGAAAATCCCTCAATGCGCCCGGCCTTTGCGGGAAACGGATGATGAAATACTTCTTCAGGCCGCCGAACCGCAGCGCCCGTTCCTTCACATCCGGCAGCCGCTCGAAATCGAAATTGCCGCCGGAGACCACGGCAATGATGGTCTTGCCCTTGATGTCCTTCTTCTGAAAATCCTTGAGCGCATCGATAGCCAGCGCACCGGCCGGTTCCAAAACCACGCCTTCCACGTTCAACATCTCGATCATCGTGGCGCAAAGCCTGTTTTCCGGCACCAGGCGTATCGCGTCGGCAGGAAAATCCTTGAGCAGGCGGAAGTTCTCGCGGCCGATCTCGGCCACAGCCGCACCGTCAACGAAATTATCCACCTTGGCCAGCTTGACGCGCTTGCCTTCACCCAGGCTGCTCTTGAGGCTAGGCGCGCCTGCCGGTTCGCAGAAAACAAAGCGAGGATGCCGATCTAAATCTTTGAAATACTGGGTAATGCCAGCCGCCAGACCACCTCCGCCGACTGGCAGCATGACGATATCCGGCTCCTTTGCACCGGCCATCTGCGCAAAGATTTCATGGGCGACGGTCGCCTGCCCCTCGATGATGTCACGATGGTCAAAGGGCGGCACCATGTGAGCGCCGGCGCTTTCCGTGAAATCCAGCGCCGCACGGTAGCAGTCGTCGAAAAAATCCCCAACCAGCCTGATTTCCACGAAATCGCCACCAAACAGGCGGGTCTTGTCGATCTTCTGCTGCGGTGTCGTCACCGGCATGAAAACCACGCCCTTTCGGCCAAAATGGCGGCAGACAAAGGCGAACCCCTGCGCGTGATTTCCTGCCGACGCGCAAACGAAGAGTTCGGCCTTGTTGCCGGCGGCAAGCGTCTTACGAAAGAAATTGAAGGCACCCCGGATCTTGTAGGAGCGCACGGGGGTCAAATCTTCCCGCTTCAGGAAAATTCGTGCGCCGAACTTTCGCGACAGGTAGTCGTTCTGTTGCAACGGCGTCTCCGGGAAAATCCCGCGTATGGCCGTCGCTGCGGTGGCAACCCTGTCGGCAAAGCTTGTCATTTTTTGGTTCCGGTTGATAGGCATCGTTCCTGCCGTCATTTTGGTATTTGCGCAACACCGCAGCAGTTCTCTAACTCGCTCGGCCCGGTTTCGTGCCGGCTCGACTTACTTCTGCCGCACTCTGCACGTGGTGAGGCATTGTCTGGTGCGATCTACATCGCCAAGCCCATCGCCGAACTGGAATTTGCCGTGCCTTTGAAGACCATCCTCGCAATTGCTCTCGCGCTTCTCGTTGCCGGTTGCGCCGGCCGCCAGCCGCAGGAAATCCTCGGGAGCGCCATGGTGACGGCATCGGTCGCGGATATCTCGGGCAACCACTCCATCTTCATCGCCACCACCCGCAGGCGCGCCAGCGACCCGAGCAAGGTGTTCGACGGCGAGCGTTCGGCCACGCTGAACTACGCAAGGGTCAATGTCACGGTGCCGAAGATTCACGAGGTCGGCCAGATCGAGCGGCGCAAGCGCGGCAAGTCCGATGACCCCTCGAAATATTTCATGGCCTCGGAAGCGATCGGCTACGACACCGCCCCGCAATTCTCGTCTGCCCTCAATGCTGATATCGCGGCGCGCGGTGGTCGTGTCATGGTGTTCGTCCATGGCTACAACACCAGTTTTGACGCGGCCGTCTATCGCCTGACGCAGATCGCGCACGATTCCGGCTATCCTGGAACCCCCGTGCTGTTTTCCTGGGCGTCCGGCGGCTCCACCACCAGCTACGTCTACGACAAAGAAAGCGCCAGTGTGGCCCGCGACCAGCTCGAGGTCACGCTTCGGCTGCTGGCGCAGTCCGGCGCACGCCGCATCGACATTGTTGCGCACTCCATGGGCACATGGGTCACCATGGAAACGTTGCGCCAGTTGGCGATCACCGGCGACCGCGATCTCAGCGGCAAGCTTGGCGACGTGGTGCTGGCTTCGCCCGACATCGATGTCGACGTCTTCAAGAGCCAGATGCGGCGCTACGGCAAGCCGGACAAGCCTTTCATCCTGCTTCTGTCCGAAGACGACCGGGCGCTGCGCTTGTCCGGCATCCTCGCTGGCTCGCGTCCGCGTGTCGGCGACTACAAGAACGCCGCCGACCTTGCCGACTACGGCGTAACGGTAATCGATCTTTCCAGCGCCAAGGCTACCGACAGCTTCAACCACACCAAGTTTGCCGACAACCCGGCGCTTGTTAAGATGCTCGGCCAAAGGCTTCGCGAAGACGACGGCTTTGCCAGCGACAGGGACGTGACCGACCGCATCAACCAGCTAAGCCAGCAGGTCCAGGCCGGCCTGCTCTAAGGTCGACAGTTCAACACGGGCGCGCACTTTGATCTGGACCGGCAGCGGTTCTGCCGTTATTCGGTTTGCAACGCGCTGGGCACGCGCGCCGCGATCAAGGAGCGACGTAACGTGCGTTTGAGGGCATTTTCCATCCTGGTCATTGCCTTGTTCGTCGCCGGGTGCGCCGGGTCGCGCTCGCACGATCTTCTTGGTACGACGACGACTCCCGCCCCCGCCAGCGAAATCGCCGCCACTCATGAAATTTTCGTAGCAACTACAAGGCGTAAGGCCACGGCTGAGCCGCGGCAGGTGTTCGACGGCGACCGCTCGCTGACGACTACCTTTGCGAGCGTTGAAATCACCGTCCCCAAGATCCACAAGGTCGGAAACATCGAGCGGGCAAAAGGCTCGGCATCGCCCGATCCTGCCAAGCATTTCGCGGCCTCCGGCGTTACCTTCTATGATGGCGCACCGGAATTTTCCAAAGCGGTTGGCGCTGACATCCAGCGCCGCGGCGATCGCGTCCTTGTCTTCGTGCATGGGTTCAACAACGGCTTCGACGACGGCGTCTATCGCATCACGCAAATCGCGCAGGACACCAATTATTCGGGCACGCCGGTGCTGTTTTCATGGGCCTCCAGCGGCAAGACGACCGGCTACATCTACGACAAGGAAAGCGCGAACGCCGCCCGCGACGACCTGGAAGCAACATTGCGCATGCTTGCCAAAACCAAGGCAAAATCCATCGACATCATCGCCCATTCGATGGGAACCTGGGTCACGATGGAGGCCTTGCGGCAACTGGCGATAACCGGCGACAGGGACCTTGGCGGCAAGCTCGGATACGTCGTTCTTGCCTCGCCCGATATCGACGTCGATGTCTTCAAGAAGCAGATGATCCGCTACGGCAAGCCGGACAAGCCATTTGCCATCCTTCTTTCAGACGACGACCGCGCACTCAAATTGTCCAGCCTGATCTCCGGCGACAAGCCTCGCGTCGGCGACTATGGAGATGCCGCCGACCTTGCCAGCTATGGTGTCGTGGTCGTCGACCTGACCCAGGCGAAGTCGGCCAACAGCCTGAACCATGCCAAGTTCGCGGACAATCCGATCCTGGTGCAACTGCTTGGCAACAGGCTGCAGACGCCGGCCGGGCTGGCTTCTGCCGACGACGACTTCGAACAGCCCGCCAGCAATCTTGGCAGAGGTATCGGCCAAGCCGTTGGTTCCGTTGCGGATATCATCATCACCACGCCTTTCAAGGTTTTGAATGTGGTCGTCGCGGGCAACTAGCCAAAGCCCTGCCTTACGCTAATTGTGCGCAAGCACTACCCCGGTATAGTACGGCTAAACGGGATCACGACAGCCAGGTTGATGGTAGTAGCCACGAGGCCAGTTTCAAAAGCGCGCGCAATGCTGCTCGTGCTTGGATTTGCGGTAGTCGCCACGGTAGTCGCCGTGTTCGGCAACGCCTTTGCCACGCGCGCCTACCTCGATCAGGCTGCGACGCGCGGCGAAACGACCTTGCGGCTGGCCGTTGCGGCACTGACCGGCCATATGAGCCGCTTCGAACCATTGCCCGCGCTGATCGCGGATCACGACGACATCGTGGCGCTGGTCGCCGATCCGGACAATGCCTCGCTGCGCATCCGCGCCAACGCATATCTGAAGGAAATCAACCACCTCCTGAAATCCTCGGATATCTACGTGATGCTGATCGGCGGCGATACGATCGCGGCCAGCAACTACGACGCGCCGCTGAGCTTCGTCGGCCAGAATTTCAGCTACCGGCCCTACTATCAGGATGCTGCGGAAGGCAGGCAGGGGCGCTTTTTCGCGCTCGGCACCACATCGCTTAAGCGAGGATACTATTTTTCCGCGCCAGTCTATGTCGGCGGTGAAATTCGCGGCGTCGTCGTCTTCAAGGTCGATATCGAGCCAATCGAAGCATCGTGGAAATCCGACGAGTACGAGATCGTCGTTACCGATCCGGAAGGCATCATATTCATGTCGGGTCGGCCGGAATGGCTCTACGCCGGCCTCCTGCCGCTTACCCAAGAGCGGCTGGACCGAACCGCCGCCTCCCGCCGCTACGCCAATGCGACGTTGCGCGAGTTGCCCGTGCGTGCCGGTCTTCAGGGCGCGCACCGGATGATGAACCTCAAGGCCGACAAGTCAGAACGGGAATACCTTGTCGTCGAAGAGCCGATGTCGGATGCCGGCTGGACCGTCAGCGTGCTTCTCGACACGAGTTCCGCACGCTCGCAAGCCCTCACCAGCGTACTTGCCGCGCTGCTCCTGCTCGGTCTTGCCGGTCTGCTGGGCGCCGTCGTCCTGCAACGCCGAGCGCGCCTTGCTGAACGCATGGAAATGCAGCGTACGGCGCGGGAAGAGCTGGAGCATCGCGTTGAGGAGCGGACGGCCGACCTCGCATCAGTGAATAGCCTGCTCGAACTTGAGGTCGCGGAACGGCGCGCCACGGAAGTGCAACTTCGCCAGACACAGGCGGACCTGATCCAGGCCGGAAAACTCGCAGCGCTCGGCCAAATGTCGGCAGCGCTGTCGCATGAGTTCAACCAGCCGCTGGCAGCCGTCAAGACATATGCCGACAATGCCGCGATCCTGATCGACCGCAAGCGAACCAGCGAGGCGCGCGACAATGTCGCCCGTATCCTCGCGCTGACGGATCGCATGGCCTCGATAAGCCGGCATTTGCGGAATTTCGCCCGCAAACCCAATGAGCGGTTGGGACCGGTCGAACTCAACGAAGTCGTTCGCGACACACTGGAAATCGTTGCATGGCGGCTCAAGGCGGCGGATGCGGACGTCAAGATCGATCTGGGGAAGGAGCCTCCAATCGTCCGCGCAGGCAGCGTCCGTCTTCAACAGGTGCTCGTCAACATCCTCTCGAATGCGGCCGATGCGGTTGAGGGTTTGGAAAACCGAACCATCGAGCTGACTGCCCGCCGGATTGGCGAAAGCGTCGAGATCATCGTTCGCGATCATGGTCCGGGCGTGCCGGACGCCATAGCGTCGCGAATCTTCGACCCGTTCTTTTCCACCAAGGGCGTCGGCAAGGGTCTTGGTCTCGGGTTGTCTATTTCCTATAATATTATCAAGGATTTCGGGGGCAATCTTTCAGTTCAGAATCATGCAGACGGTGGGGCCGTCTTCCGTATCGAACTGGCAGCAATGAAAGCCATCTCCTCCGAGGCTGCGGAATGACGCAGCCACAAGTCCTGTTGGTGGATGACGAAGACGAGCTTCGCAGATCAACCGCACAATCGCTTGACCTTGCAGGTTTCGCGGTGCGCGATCTGGCTGGTGCTGAACGCGCACTCGACTTGGTCAATCCAGGCTTCAACGGCATTGTCGTCACCGACATTCGCATGCCAGGCATGGATGGCATGACCTTCATGGCCCGCATCCACGAAATCGATCCGGATATTCCGGTCATTCTCGTCACCGGCCATGGCGACGTCCAACTGGCCGTGAAGGCGATGCGTGAAGGCGCCTACGATTTCATCGAGAAGCCCTTTACCACGCAGAACCTTGGCGCTGTCGTGCGGCGCGCGCTCGACTGGAGAAGCCTTGTCCTCGAAAACAGGCTTTTGCGCGCGGTGGCGGGCAAGAGAGACGATATTGAAGGGCGGCTGCCCGGCCGCACGCCCGCGATGGTCGATCTCCGCTATCGCCTGCGCGCAGTCGCCGCCACTGACGCCGATGTGCTGATTGTCGGAGATACGGGAACCGGCAAGGAAGTCGCGGCGCGCGCGCTTCACGACATCAGCTCGCGTGCGGGCAAACCGTTCGTGGCGATAAATTGCGCTGCCCTTCCCGCCAACCTGATCGAAAGCGAATTGTTCGGCCATGAGGCGGGCGCCTTTCCCGGCGCCATCCGTTCCCGCTACGGAAAATTCGAACATGCACGCGGCGGCACCATCCTGCTTGACGAGATCGGCATGATGCCGGACGATCTTCAGATCAAGCTTCTGCGGGTTATTCAGGAGCGGGTGATCACGCGCCTGGGTTCCAATGAGCCTGTTCCATTGGACGTGCGGTTCATCGCCACCAGCAAGGTAGACCTGGAGCCGGAGGTTGCTGCAGGCCGGTTTCGCCCCGACCTGCTTTACCGACTGAACGTCGTCACCTTGCGCCTGCCCTCTCTCATGGCCAGGCGGGAGGACATTCCCCTGCTCTTCCTCCAGCTCGCACGCGAGGCGGCCGCGCGCTATCGCTTCAATGAGATCGATGTGCCGCCGCATGTGATCGCCGACATTTCGCGCCGTGAGTGGCCGGGAAATGTGCGCGAACTGCGCAATGCGGCGGACAGGTATGTGCTCGGTCTCGATCTCAAGCCGGGTGAAGAAGCCGCACCGATGTCCCCGTCGTCATGGCTCGCGGACCAGGTTGCGGACTTCGAAAAGAGCGTCATCTCGGGCGCGTTGCTAACCCATAAGGGCAGTCTGAAAGCGGTCTATCAATCGCTTGGGATTTCGCGAAAGACGCTTTACGACAAGATGCGTCGCTACGGCCTCGACAAAAACCTGTCCGATTTCGATCTTCCACCCCCGTAACCGGTCACATCGCGAACATGTGTGGATTCTCACACATGCATTTTCCGCCAATGTCACTTTTCCTACCCATCTCCACCCAGAAATGGCGGCAACCATCCATTTGCCGCCTGTTTCGGTTTGCCGGGAGCCGAATGAGCTTCGCTTATGTGACCAACCATCATGGATGCAGGAGGTTTGCACCGGATGGCAAATGGAAGTCCTGGGAGGATCTAGATGAAGAAGCTCTTTGCCGCGCTTGGCGCGGTCGCCGCCCTTTCGTTCAGCACGACGTTTGCCAGCGCGCAAACTTATCCCGAGCGGCCAATCACCATTGTTGTGCCCTTCTCTGCCGGCGGGCCAACCGACACCGTGACCCGCCTCGTTGCCGAAGCGATGTCGAAAGACCTCGGCCAACAGGTTCTTGTTGAAAATGTCGGCGGCGCTGGTGGTACGCTCGGAGCCGCGCGTGTGGCCCAGTCCGACCCGGATGGCTACACGCTGCTGCTTCACCACATCGGCATGGCGACAAGCGCCACGCTCTACCGCAAGCTGCCATATGACACGCTGAACGCCTTCGAATATGTCGGCCTCGTTACCGAAGTGCCGATGACGGTCGTTGCGCGCAAAGACCTCGAACCAACTGATTTCAAAGCGCTGGTCGAGTATGCGAAGGCCAACAAGGACACAGTGACCGTCGCAAACGCCGGCATCGGCGCTGCTTCCCACCTTTGCGGCATGCTGTTCATGAGCGCAATCGATACACCACTTGTTACGGTGCCCTACAAGGGAACCGGGCCGGCAATGACTGACCTGCTCGGCGGACAGGTCGACATCATGTGCGACCAGACCACCAACACGACCAAGCAGATCAAGGCCGGAACCATCAAGGCTTATGCCGTTACCACGCCGGAGCGGCTTGCCGTGCTGCCCGATGTACCGACGACCAAGGAATCCGGTGTCGATGGCATGGAAGTTTCCATCTGGCACGGCCTTTATGCACCGAAGGGTACGTCTGCGGAAATCGTGGACCGTCTCTCCAAGTCGCTGCAGGTGGCATTGAAGGATGAGAACGTCACCGCGCGCTTTGCCGAGCTTGGCACCGCGCCCTCCTCGCAGGAAGACGCCACGCCGGCGGGTCTCAAGGCGAAGGTGGAAAGCGAAATCGCCCGCTGGAAGCCGGTGATTGAGGCTGCGGGTCAATACGCGGACTGATAGCCCACAGAGCGGGAGGCTCCGTCGAGCCTCCCCTCGTCCACCCCTGAAATTCTGAGCCTTTCCAATGAATGGCGAACGGGGACCGTCATGAAATCCTATTCCATCGACAAGACGAACGGGCTTTGCGCCGCGTTCTTTATCGGCCTTGGCATTTTCTTTGCAGCTCAATCTCTCGATCTCGACCTCGGCACCGCATTCCGCATGGGCCCGGGCTATTTCCCATTCATTCTTGCGGTGCTCCTGGTCCTGCTCGGCATCGTCGTCCTGATCAGCGCAATCAAGGAAGAAGGCGAACCGATCGGGCATATCGCCTGGCGGGGCATGTTCCTCATCCTGCCAGCACCGATCTTCTTCGGGCTCACCGTACGCGGACTGGGGTTCGTGCCTTCGATCTTCATGACCAGCCTGATTGCCAGCTTCGCAAGCCAGAAGATGAAACCGCTGACTGCCCTGCTGTTGTCAGCAGGTCTCACCGTCTTTGCGGTAGCCGTCTTCAGCTACGCGCTCGGACTGCCGTTCGAGCGGTTCGGCCCGTGGACGAGATTCTGAGGACGAGCCCATGGATCTGTTTCACAATCTAGCGCTCGGTTTTGCCACCGCCTCGACGCTCTGGAACTTGCTGTTTTGCCTGATAGGCGTGTTGCTCGGCACCCTGATCGGCGTGCTTCCCGGCATCGGTGCGACCGCTACCATTGCCATGCTGCTGCCGATCACATTCCAGATCGGCGACCCGGTCTCGGCCCTCATCATGCTTTCGGGCATCTATTACGGCGCCCAATATGGCGGCTCGACGACTGCCATTCTCATCAACATGCCCGGCGAATCCTCTTCGGCGGTCACGGCCATTGACGGATACCAGATGGCGCGCAAGGGCCGCGCGGGTGCGGCACTTGCTATTGCCGCCATCGGCTCTTTCTTTGCTGGAACGGTCTCGACCTTCCTGGTCGCCCTGTTTGCCCCGCCCTTGACGGCAATCGCGCTTCAGTTCGGCGCGGCCGAATATTTCTCGCTGATGGTCGTCGGCCTGGTCTCCTCGATTGCGCTGGCGCACGGCTCGATCGTCAAGGCGTTGGGCATGGTCGTCCTTGGCCTGTTGCTCGGTCTCGTCGGCACCGACATCTATTCGGGCGCGCCAAGATTTACGCTGGGCATTCGCGAATACGCTGACGGACTGAACTTTGTGGCTGTCGCGGTCGGCGTGTTCGGCATCGCCGAAATACTGCGCAATCTCGAGAACGAAAAGGGCCGCGACGTTCTCTTGGCCAAGGTCAGCGGGCTTCTACCATCGCGCGAGGACATCAGGCGCATGGTTGGTCCGATCCTGCGCGGTACGGCCATCGGATCGGCGCTCGGCATACTGCCTGGCGGTGGCGCTATCCTGGCGTCGTTTGCTTCCTATACGGTGGAAAAGCGTGTTTCAAAAACGCCGGAGGAATTCGGCCGCGGAGCCGTCGAAGGCGTCGCCGGTCCGGAATCCGCCAACAATGCCGGCGCGCAGACATCGTTCATCCCGATGCTGACGCTGGGTATTCCGGCCAATCCGGTGATGGCGCTGATGATCGGCGCGATGATCATCCAGGGCATCGTCCCGGGCCCCAACGTGGCCACCGAACAACCTGCCTTGTTCTGGGGCATCATCGCGTCGATGTGGATCGGCAACCTGATGCTGATCGTGCTCAACCTGCCGCTGATCGGCCTATGGGTGAAACTGCTGACGATCCCCTATTACGTACTGTTTCCGATCATCATGACGTTCTGCTCGATCGGGGTCTACAGCGTGAACTCCAACGTCTATGACCTCTACGCCGTCGCGTTCTTCGGGCTGCTTGGCTACGCCCTGCTGAAGCTGCGCTGCGAGCCGGCACCTTTGCTGCTCGGCTTTGTGCTCGGGCCTTTGCTGGAGGAAAATCTGCGCCGGGCGATGATCCTGTCGCGTGGTGACCCGACCACCTTCGTCACCCGGCCGATCAGCGCAATATTGCTGGCGATATCGCTTGCCGTGCTGGTGATCGTGTTCCTGCCCAGCATCAAGAAGAAGCGCGAGGAAGTCTTCGTCGAGGAAGATTGAGCGAAAATGGCCGCGCTTTGAGTAGAAAGCGCGGCCTCTGCGCTAACATTAACGTTAGCGGCTAAGATTAAGGTCGCAATGCAGTGGCGCCCCGCCAGAGACTCTGACAAAAATGGCGCGGGGGCGCAGGGCATGACTGCCGGCGCAAGGGGTATAGGGCTAACGCCATGGGGTCTTGTGGCGGCCGCCTTGCGTCTCCACCGCGTGACCACCAGCCTGGTCGGGTCGCGCGGATGACCGGGGCGAACCGGTACGATCATCGACCTACGAGGTTTCGCGTTTCACGCTTCGCCTATGGCGCCAACACGTCGAGGTAGAAGATGTTTGCGGGCTGCCGCCCGATTGCCATGATAATGCCAACCAGCAGCAGCGCGTAGACTATCGACAGGGCCGGCAAAACCAGCTTTGCGGGCAGGTATCTGGCAAGCAGGCGATAGGTGGGGGTCATCAGAAATTTCCCAGCAACAGAGTGATGACAGGGCGTGCGAGCGAAAGCCAGCCCAGCACGACAAGCGGACCTGAGGCGCGCAACAGGGCGTCAGGCATTTTTGGCACGCCGGGACGGGATAGAAACTTCTGCACCAGGCGGGTCAGGATAAGCCCGAGTGCTTGCCATCCGGCCCACAGGAAGTAATAGGCCGATACCTCGTGCCATGCGCCGATTGCCACCATGGCAGCGAACACGCCCAGCACCGGAGAGCGCGTGACAGCCGTTACGGGCTGGAACACGTAGTCCCGGCACCACTGCGACAAGGTGATATGCCAGCGCGACCAGAAGTCGATGAGGTTGCGCGCCAGATAAGGGCGGTTGAAGTTCTCCTCCAGCCTCAGCCCGAGCATCAGCGAAAGCCCGAGTGCAATCGAGCTGAACCCGGCAAAGATGAAATAGAGCGCCGCCCAGTCCAGGATCGAGGCGCACCACTGCGCCATGAAGGGGTTTGTCGGATAGGTGCTTTGCTCGACCAGCCGGTCGATGTTCTTGACTATCCAATTGCCCAGCAAGAGCGCCTGCGCCAGCCCTAGAAGCACACGCTCAGCCCCGCTCGCCAGTTCAGAGGGATCGGCTCTTCGCCGCGCCAACTGCCGCTCGAAGTTCTGGAAGCGATGAATGGGACCAGCCACAATCACCGGCAAAAACAGCTGGTAGCGCAAGATGCGTCGCAATCCCGGATTTTCAAGGCGGCCCATCCACCAATCGAACAGCAAGTGAAGGTTGCGCAGGGTAAAATAGGCAGCGCCAACCCAAAGGAACACGGACTCTGTGCGCGACAGCAGCAACGCAGCGATCGATATGACGGCGCAGAACGCCATGACCAGATCGCGCTTGCCAGTGCGGTCTCCCACCATCATGGCTGCCCAAATCATACTGGACGACCCGACCAGCCAGATCGCCGAGAACGGAGAGAGCGCGAAGATGGTGCAGGCGGTGGCGACCGCTACCACATCGGCAAACCATCCTGCCGGCACCAGTCTGGTGAGCGGCACGAGAGCCAGCGATGCCAACAGCATGAGCAACAATTCCGGCGTCACTGGCGCTGTCTCCACCAGTCAGCAAGTTCCTCCTGAAACCGCAGGGCGCCGGCACGGTTCAAATGCGCCTGGTCGTTGAAGAATCGATCCGGCCACGCGAATGCCGGCTGGAACAATCGCACACCAAAGTCTTGCGCCAACGCCGCGAAATGCTTCTGTGCCTCCACCCCGGCTTCCTTGCCCATATAGCTCTCCGCCGAAGCCGACCGCGGCGGAACAACGAAAACTATCTCGATACCCGCCTCCCGCGCTTTGGCGATGATGCGTCGAAGGCGCGGCGCTTCGCGTGGTGAGCGCAGGGAGAGAGGATAGGCCTTGGCCAACACATCGGTTTCGATCCGAAATGGTTGGTCGGGTGGTGCCGTAGCCATCATTTGCTGGATCGGCGCGCCCGTGCCGCCGAATGCTCCGACAACGATTTTCAATCCACGCCGGGTTTGAATTGAAAACCGTCGCAACTCATTGAACGGAGCGAGGACCCAGGACGCCCATGCTTCCTGTGTTTGTCTCTCGAAAGCGAAATCAAACGCGATTGGGTTTATCTCGACCAACACCATTTCCGTCGGTCGTTTCGTCACAAGATCGAGAAGATCGAGTGTCTGCTGCTCGTCCATGCTGTTTACGGCAAAGCGAACGTAGTTGCGTCGATCGTCAATCGGCCATTTGGCCGGGCCTTGCTCCGGAAAGGCGTGAAGCATCAGCGAAGAGCCGAGGACGACCACGGGAGCTTGCGGAAATCGGCCAGGTTGCGACCACCAAAGCTGTTCTGTACGGGCAAGTCCCACAAGGACCAGCGCCGCAGCCGCAAAAGCCATTGCCCACGCCAGAAGAATGGCGCGGGGGTTCATCGAAGACCGGCTCTGACCGCGTCGATCAGATCGGCCAGCGATCGGATCGCAGCCGTCCTTGAGGCTGGAACCCGAATGCCAAAGCGCTCCTCGACTGCGAAAACCAGTGCAATCTGGCTAAAGCTGTCCCAGCCGGTCACGCTGTCAGGCGTAGACGCCAAGCCGAGGATGGATGGATCAACCCGAAACACTGAACCGGCTACGTCGATGACCTCTTTCACCAGGTCGCCTGTCTCAGGTTCAGCGTGAATGACATCGGCCCTGAGGGCTGCAGCGACTTCGGCGCGCAGTGCCTCCAGATTGGGTTTGCCTGAAATGCCTCTGGGGATATGGGCCAGTGCCACGATATGCTTGGGCACTTTCAATGCTTCAAGGCGTTCGCGGGCATAGGCAGCCAGTTCGGCTTCAGTGGCACTGCCGTCGAGCACAATGGCCGTAACCGCGATCTCGTCAAAGGTATCGTCCGGCATCGCGAGGGTGACCGCTTGGCCGACAGCCGGATGACCAGCCATGACCTCGTCGATCTCATCGGGGCGAATCAGAAAGCCGCCGCACATGACAACTGTCTTCAACCGGCCGGCGATGGCAAAGGAGCCGTCCGGCAATATTCGCGCCAGATCGCCGGTACGCATCCAGCCATCTGGAGCGAATGTATCCCGCGTGCGTTTGTCGTCGTGCCAGTAGCCCGGAAAGACGTTGTCACCCCGCAACTGCAGTTCGCCTACTCCCTCATGATCTGTCGCGTCAGGGTCAAGGCGCGCGGCGCAATCTATGGGCCGTCCAATCGTTCCAGCCGCACCCATTTCCGAATGCGGTCCTGCGTAGAGCGCGCTCGCCACCGTTTCTGTCAGGCCATACTGGTTGAACAACGGACGCCGAAAACGGCCTTCCAGCCGTGACCACAGGGCGGTGTCTAGACGGGCCGCAACCGACATGAGGCAACGGCATTCGGGTGCATCGAAATAGTCGTCGTGCTGAGCGAAGCGATCGATCATCGACCACACCGTGGGCACGGTAATTACATGGCTCGCGTGCTCCTGCCGGACACGGTTCAGCCATGTCTCCAATCCGGGCACGCTGAATCCGCCAGACCGAATGACCGCCCCACCCGATGCCAGGGCAAGTATCGGACCCTGGATCATGCCGTCGGCGTGGGCAAGGACCATGTCGTTGAAGATGCGGGAGTGGCGATCGCAGCCGAAGAGCCGGCGCAACGTATTCACATTGGCCAGAAGATTTCGCCGACTGATCTTTACGCCTGTCGGTGCCTGCGTCGTTCCCGATGTGAACAGCAGATAGGCCAATTCATCCGGAGCGTCCGGCAGACGGGGGTTTCGACCTTCCTGAGGGAGTTCCAGCAAATCCGCCAGACGGACGCCTTCAGACATCTGACCTCGCGCGAGCAGCCAGCCGCCTTTCTTGACAGCAGGTTTGGCAGGCACTTTGATTAGCTTCAGGTCACTCCCCCAGCCTTCAAGGCAGCGTTCATCATCCAGCACCGCCAGACGCGCCGTAACCGAAGACGCAATGCTTGCCACGCGCTGGGTGGGTGAGGAGCCATGATCACAGGAACAAGCCCGTCGAGCAGCGCGGCGGCGAATGCCGCGATGGCCAATGGTTCGTTCCTGGTCAAAATCAGGACGCGGTCACCCGTGGCGAGGCCGGACCGATCAAAGGTGCTTGAAAACCGGCGCAGGAGTTCGGCAAAACCGCCATAGTCCAATCGCATGTCCGGCGTAACCAGGAATTCCGCAGCGGGTCGCTCGACGATCCGTTCCCAAATCTCGGCAAAGGTCAGCATATTATTCGCCGTCCTCCATGTGCAGGGAAGACCTTGCCGCATTGAAGGGACGTCTGGTTGCGGGATTGCCGGCGACCAATGTGTTCTCGGCTACGTGCCGCCGCACGACCGACCCGGCTGCTACGATGGCCCGGGCGCCGATGCGTATGTCGGGCTGGATGACCGCGCCGGCCCCGATCATGGCACCGGCCCCGACATGAATGTTTCCGGCCAGCGTAGCACCCGGCCCTACGCTGACATGGTCCTGCAGCACCGAGTGATGACCAATAGAGGCGGCCCTGTTGATGAGCACGCCCTGACCGATAATGGACACGGCTCCAATAACCACGCCCGCATTGATGAAGGTTCCATCACCAACGCGAACGGACGTGGCGATAACGGCGGTCGGGTCGATCAACGCCTGTGCAAGGGTCAAGCCGGCCTCACGCCCCATAGCTATCAGTTGCGCCCGACGTGAGGGTGTAAAGGCGCAGGCCAGGAACCCGTCCTCGACGTTTTTTGACCCGACATCCGCAAGCTCCACGATGCGGTCGCGCGCCAGGATTCTCGGAGTTCCGTTGACGCTCACGGCCATCGAAATCGCAAGGCCCAGCCGCCTGCAGGTTTCCTCATATTCGACAACGATCGGAGAACGGATGCCAAAGAGGATCATGAGCTCGTTTGCCTGGATCTCGGTGTGAAAGACCGCGAGGTCGCGAATGATGCTTCTGGCGAAAGTCCCATCGCTTGGCCCTGCCGTGTCGCTACAAATTATTGCCGCGTGCACACTATCGCATCCGCAACTCCTGCCATGCCATGTGCACCAAGGCAACATCCGTTGCCGGCGCGGTAGATATTGCCGCATGGCGGGCAGATTTCTTGAACGCAGCGCCGACATGTAGTTCACTGAAAGTCAGACTATGACTGAAGGTGCATGGAAATGGCTATTGCGGTGATCTTGGCTCTGGCGTTGGTTGCATTTGTTGCTGCGGGTATCAGCGTCGGGTTCATTCAGACGTTGATCTGTGCGGCGCTTGTCGCGTCGGCGGCAATGTTGACAACCTTGGTCGCCGTTTCGATGACCCGCGCTGGCCACTGAACGGAAACCGGACAACGGCTAAAGCCCCACCGGATTGCAAGTGGCTGTACCGCCAGTCGAAGCTTTTCGTTGTTTTTCAATGTGGTGCGGACGACGGGGGTCGAACCCGTACGATCATGGATCGAGGGATTTTAAGTCCCTTGCGTCTACCAGTTCCGCCACGTCCGCGTGCCGCCCTTTTCGATGGTGGGGCGTCAGGCGTCAAGCCCATGTTGTCCGGGCACCCACCTGGCGTCCTTTGCGGGGTGGCACAACAGTTTTAGACCGCCATTTGTGGTAGAGAAGATCTTCGCCCCTTAAATGGGGGCACGATATTGCAGTTGTGCATTCCGGAGTTTTCATGACGACCGCCCTTTTCCAGCCGATCACGCTCGGCAATCTGACTTTTCCAAACCGAATTGCGGTTGCGCCGATGTGCCAGTATTCGGCCGATGACGGTTCGGCTACCGATTGGCATCTCCATCATTGGATGAACCTTGCCATGTCGGGCGCGGGAATGGTCACCGTCGAGATGACCGATGTCGAGCGGCGCGGACGCATCAGCCATGGCTGCCTCGGCCTCTATTCCGAAGCCAACGAAGCGGCTGCAAAGCGTGCTCTTGATGCGGCAAAGCGTGTTGCGACACCCGGCACGAAGTTTGGCACCCAACTCGCTCACGCAGGCCGCAAGGCCTCGAACCGGCGTCCGTGGGAAGGCGGCGGTCCGCTGCAACCGCGTGAAGATCCCTGGCCGGTCGTCTCTGCCTCTGCAATCCCCTATGACAGCGGCTGGCAAACGCCGCACGCGCTTACGGACGATGAAGTACTTGAGACGATCCAGCACTTTGCCGATGCGGCAAAGCGTGCCGAACGAGCGGGTTTCGACTTCATCGAATTGCACGGGGCGCACGGCTACCTGATTTTCCAGTTCCTTTCACCGCTTTCGAACCAGCGCAAGGACCGCTGGGGCGGAGCGCTTGAAAACCGTATGCGCTTTGCCGTCGAAACTGCAAAGGCGGTGCGAAAGGCAGCCCCTGCCCTTATGCTTGGAGCGCGCCTGTCGGTGAAGGATTGGGTAGACGGAGGCTTCGAGGTCGAGGAAGCCATCGAAGTGGCCAAGGCGCTCAAGACAGAGGGCGTCGCCTATATATGCTGTTCCAGCGGCGGCAACTCGCCACTGCAGAAACTACCGTCCGGAGCCGGTTACCAGGTGCACCTTGCCGAAGCCGTCCGGAAGGGTGCAGGCATACCAACGCGGGCTGTCGGCCTTATTGCCGATCCTCAATTCGCCAATACGATCATTGCCGAAGGCCGCGCCGACATGGTCGCACTGGCGCGCGCGTTCCTGGCTGATCCTCGCTGGGGCTGGCGCGCCGCAGCCACTTTCGGCGAAGAAATCCATCCGGCACCTCAGTTGGCCCGCTCGGTAACGACAATGCAGCACTGGATGAAAGCTGCGGGCTAAACTGCGGCGCTCTTGATAGCTGGTTTCGTCTCGGGTCGCCGTTGCAACCAACGGCCGTGCTTTGCGTTTGGCACCAGACAAATCGACACTTTTTCATCCAGTCCGGAGGATCGAAATGGCGAAGCTGGTTTACAAGATCGTCGAGCACGACGGGGGTTGGGCATATAAGGTTGGAGAGACCTACTCGGAAACGTTTCCGACCCATGAGGATGCGCTTCGTGCCGCGGAAATCGCCTCTGCCGAGCAACAGGTCGCCGGCTCGTCAGACGGCATCCAGTATGAGGATGCCGAGGGCAAATGGCACGACGAGCTGGCCGATGGCCGCGACCGCCCGCAAACCGAAATCTCGGATTGAGTGTCGATTAAACTGAAATCAGTTCGCCGGCACGAACCTCAATACGTCACGGCCATCCTTGTCGAGCATCGTAAGCGTGCCATCTGAAAGCTTGTAGGATGCCACCTTGCTGAACGCCTGGAAGAGCGCTTGCTCAGCCTTCATGAGGTCGGGAGCGCAGGCCATCATCGTCGCACCCGCCTGCCCAATCGTCATCTTGGAACCATCGATCTTGGCGTTGGCAAAGTAGCCGTTGCAAGGCCCTTTCCCGCCAATTCGGCCGCCCTCTTCGATACGTAGCGTGGCCCGTGGCTCCGGCAACACTTCGACGCCGTCGATGAAATCGACCTTCCAATCCTTGCCGAAAATCGTTTCCGAGGCCGTGCCGGCATCCCCCGATACCTTGCGAACCATGATGGTCTGCGAAGCATCTGAAAGCGGATCGACCTGATGGCGGGTATCGGTGATGAACCAGAGCTGGTTGTCGACCGAAATGCGCGCCTGCAGCGCATAGGTCATATTCGGCTGAATGACCGAGGGATCGAACTTGATTTCGAACTTGATCGGAATCTGGCCGGCCGGGGAAATCTTCTGCTCGCCAATGATCGCGGCCGGAGCGTCGGCAAGCGAAACATCCGCAAGCTGGACCGTCACCTGTGCATTGGGCGGTAGCGCGATACGTTCGCGGTACGTGATTTCGCCCTTCAGGATCTTGTCCGATGCCAAGGCGCGATCCGGTGTCACCATCATGCCGACCACCAGGGGCACGAGGCCGAAGACCATCAGTTCAGCCAGCTTTTCCAGCATATCCCGCACTCGTTTGCGACTGCCAAAGACTGGTCGCAAGAGACGGGGCGAATGCGGAGAATCCAAGGCTGACCCAAGGCATTCTTAGGGTAGCGTTGGTTTGCAGCTAGCGCTTCCAGCGCGCGAGTGCATCCTCGTCAGTGTCCTTGGCATCAACCCAGCCGCCTTCCGAGCCATCGGCCCGATGCTCCTTTTTCCAGAACGGCGCCTTGGACTTGAGAAAGTCCATCACGAAGCTGGCTGCTTCGAAAGCGGCCTGCCTATGGGTCGAAGCGGCGACGACAAGGACAATGTTTTCGCCCGGAGAAATCTTGCCGTAGCGATGGATCGCGGCAAGTCCCTGCAAGGGCCATCGCTCGGACGCTTCGATGGCAATGCGGGTGATTTCGGCTTGGGCCATGCCCGGATAATGCTCGAGTTCGAGCGCGGCAAGGCGGCCGGATTCATCGCGGCACAGTCCAGAGAAAGTGACGACGGCGCCGATGTCCGTGCGGCCCGCCGTCAGCCTTGAAACTTCATCGGCAAGATCGAAATCTTCCGCCTGAATGCGGACCACCGGCTCACAGGCTGTCACGCTTTTCATCCTCCCGTCATTGGAGGAAAGAGCGCAATCTCCCTTGCAGCACCCAGTTTCTGGCGGTGATCAACATGTTCCTGATCGATGGCCACGCGGATCACATCAGGGTACTGCAATGCGTTCTCATACTCTTCGCCGCGCGACCGCAGCCAGCGCAGCAGATCGGCAACCGTCTCGACGTCGCCCGGCAGTTCCACGTCTTCCTGTGGCTTTCCGATGCGCTCACGTACCCAGGCGAAATAGATGAGCCTCATGGCGCTACTCGTCGACTATGTGCTTCAAGCCCGCGCGGAAGTAATCGTAGCCGGTGTAGAGCGTCACAATCGCGGCAATCCACAGAAGCACGAGACCGGTCTGCGTCGTGTAAGGGAAAATCTTGTCGCCCGCAGGTCCGACCAGCAGAAAGGCGATGGACACCATCTGGATCGCGGTTTTCCACTTGGCAAGCTTGGTCACCGGCACGCTCACCTTCAGCGCGGCAAGATATTCGCGCAATCCGGAAACCAGTATCTCACGGCACAGGATGATGATCGCCGCCCACAGCGACCACCCGGCGATGCCGCCACGCCAATCGGTATCTGCCGCGAGAAGCAGCAGGCAAGTTGAAACCAGCAGCTTGTCGGCAATCGGGTCCAGCATCCGGCCGATGTTCGACGTCTGCTGCCAGGCGCGAGCCAGATACCCGTCGAAATAATCGGTAATGCTGGCGGCGAGGAAAATTGCCAGCGCAGACCACCGCGCGAAGTCACTCGACTTGAGGTGCCCTTCCAGAAAGAAGCACAGGACCACCAGCGGCACCGCAACAATGCGGGCGTAAGTCAGCATGTTCGGCAGGTTGAATGCGCGTTTGGCCATGGTGTGCGGACTCTTGTTTTGCGTCTGACTACTCAAATCAGAAGGCGGTGTCAGGGGTCAACTGTCGAAAGCCGACTGGCCTAGGAAAGAGGCGCAAATCTGACGACCATCACCTGTTCTCATGGAAATGGTCATATACGATTTTGGCGACGCGCTCGGAAATGCCTTCCACGGTCATCAGGTCCTCTACCGCCGCTCGGCTGACAGCCTTGGCGGTACCGAAGTGCAGAAGCAGCGCGCGCTTGCGCCCCGGCCCGATGCCGCTGATCTCATCGAGAGGGTTCTTGACCATCTCCTTCTTGCGGCGGGCGCGGTGCGAGCCGATGGCGAAACGGTGCGCCTCGTCTCGCATGCGTTGAATGAAATACAAAACCGGATCGCGCACGGGTAGCGTGAAAGAAGCCTTGTCCTTCACGAAGAAGCGCTCGCGGCCCGCTTCGCGATCCTGACCCTTGGCAATGCCGATTGCGGTAACCCGGTCCTCGACACCAAGGTCTGACAGAATTTTGCGCACCGCGCTCATCTGTCCCTGGCCGCCGTCGATCAGGATCACGTCAGGCCATGCCGGAAAGCCGTCCGAGGCCGATCCTTCAATTACTTCCCCTTGGTCGTCCCCATGCTCCTTCAACAATCGGGAGAACCGACGCTCCATCACTTCACGCATCATGCCGAAGTCGTCGCCCGGCGTAATGTCGGTCGAGCGGATGTTGAACTTACGATACTGGTTCTTGATGAAGCCTTCCTGCCCCGCGACGACCATCGCGCCTACGGCATTGGTACCCATGATGTGGGAGTTGTCGTAGATTTCGATGCGCTGCGGCGCGTTTTCCAAACCGAATGTTTCGGCAAATCCTGCCAGCAACCGGGTCTGGGTCGAAGTTTCTGCCAAGCGCCTTCCCAGTGCCTCGCGGGCATTTTGCAATGCGCTGTCGGTCAGGTCCTTTTTCTCGCCCCGCTGTGGAACGGATATCGAGACTTTCTTGCCCGCCCGCGTCGTCAGGGCCTCTGTCAGCAAATCCTGCTCCTCAACGGCGTGTGAAAGCAGCACGTTACGCGGCGTCGGCTTGTCGTCGTAAAACTGGGCCAGGAACGACCCCAGCACTTCCGCCGCCTCAAGAGCAGGATCGGCTTTCGGGAAATAGGCGCGGTTGCCCCAGTTCTGCCCGGTGCGGAAGAAGAACACCTGAATGCAGGTCTGCCCGCCTTCCTGATGGATTGCGAACACATCCGCTTCCTCGGTGAACTGCGGGTTGATGCCCTGATGGCTCTGGACATGGGAAAGCGCCGCCAGCCTGTCGCGATAGATTGCGGCCCGTTCAAAATCGAGTTCGTCCGACGCATGCTGCATGGCGACCGAGATCTCGGACTTCACTTTCTGGCTACGCCCGGACAGGAAATCTTTCGCTTCCGACACAAGGGCTGCGTAGTCACCGTGCGAAATCTCGCCCGTGCAAGGTGCCGCGCAACGCTTAATCTGAAACAGAAGGCACGGGCGTGTCCGGTTCTCGAAAAATGAATCCGTGCAGCTCCGCAAAAGAAACGCTCGCTGCAGCGAATTGATGGTGCGGCCAACAGCCTGAGCTGAAGCGAACGGGCCGAAATAGTCGCCTTTCCGCGACCGGGCGCCGCGATGCTTATAGATGCCGGGCGAAGCATGGTCATCGGTGATCAGAATGTAGGGGAACGACTTGTCGTCCCGCATCAAGACGTTAAATCGCGGTCGCAACCTCTTGATAAGATTGGCTTCGAGAAGCAGAGCCTCAATTTCGGTTCGTGTTACGACGAATTCCATCGTCGCGGTTTCGCGAACCATCCGCCCGATGCGATTGGTGTGGAACCTGCCTTGCGCGTACTGGGTTACGCGCTTCTTCAGGCTGCGCGCCTTGCCGACATACAATACATCGCCCGTCGCGTTCATCATGCGATAAACGCCGGGTGCATTGGGCAAGCGCTTGACGAGCGTTTGTATAACCTCCGCACCGACCTTGCCGTCAGCGTCTCCGGCATGCGGGGTCCAATCTATGGCGGTGAACGCGACTTCCGGGCCAACCGGCGCGACGGCTTCCTCAGCCGCGTCATCGTCAATATCGGTATCCGGAACATCGTCCGCTGCGGCACGGCCTCGAGCCTTGCCGTTGTCGCCAATAGTCATTCTACGATGCCTGCCACATCCGGCGTCTGCCAGGCAAGATGCTGGCCGCCATCCAGCGCGATCATCTGGCCGGTCACAGAGCGCGCCTGCCACAGATAGCGGATGGTCGCGCCGAATTCGGAAAGATTGGGACTTTGCTTCAACAGCAAGGCATCGACCTGCTTGCGAAAGTCGCTGTCGTCCTGCCTTGTGTTCCTGAGCGTTGGGCCCGGTCCGATAGCGTTTACGCGAATGCGCGGGGCCAGCGCCTGCGCCATGGTCTGGGTCGCGGTCCAAAGCGCAGACTTCGACAAGGTGTAGGAGAAGTATCGTGGCGAGAGACGCCACACGCGCTGGTCGATGACATTCACGATCAACCCATCCGTGGCTTCCGGCAAGGCTTGAGCGAATTTTTGAGCCAACAACACCGGAGCCTTCAGGTGAATGTCGAAATGGCGATCCCATTCCGGCCAATCGAAATCGAGGACCGAATCGTCCTCGAACAACGACGCGTTGTTGACCAGAAGCGATACCGGCCCCAAAGCATCCTCTGCCCGGCCGACAACCTCGGCTACGGCCGACATGTCGGTCAGGTCGGCCACGACAACGGCTGCCTGCCCGCCCACCTTCTTTATCTGTGCTCCGAGAGCGGAAGCATCATCTGCGGAGCTGTTGCTATGAATTGCGACGGCGAACCCGTTCGCCGCCAGGTCCTCGACAATTGCCCGGCCAATCCGCCGCGCGCCACCCGTTATCAATGCCGTCCCGGCGACTCGTGTCATTTTTCACTTTCCATATCTGGTCGAACCGCGCCCCTGACGGCGCAGTCTTCCGACTAGATGCGTTCAGACACCGTTCGTTCCTGAGGCAGCAATGTGGCAAAAGCGGCCTTGCGGGATGCGATTCGGCTCATCACGGATGTTCAACAGCGCCAATATAGAGGTCGCAACGCCTTGCACCAAGCGCCGTGCAGCAATGGCGCGCGAAGTCTCCTGACAGGGCTGTTGCCTCGATGCAACGTCAAGCTTCAGCCTCATTTGTGCCGGGGAATGACCCAAGTTCAGGTTCGGTTCCGCCGCATTTGATCACCAAATTCCGGAACCGATGAAAGACGGGATCGTTATCTCCCAGTTCGACCGCCTTTCAGGTCAAGGAAGCCAGTGTCTGTGGCTCAAGGAGTTAGAACCAATGACTACCAATCTTAAATTCGCGAAGCCGGCAGCCGTTGCCCTTGGGCTCATTGCCTTCGCTTCTGCGATCCCCGCATATGCCGCCGACGTTGTTATGGAAGAGCCGCCGGCGCCAGTGGCCCCTGTTGCTGAACTTCCCGTCGCCTCCTGGGCCGGCCCCTACGCCGGTGTGAACATCGGCTACGGCTTCAGCGGCCGCGTTGAAGAGCCGGGCAACACCATCAACACGGATGGTTTCCTCGGTGGCGCATTCGTCGGCTACAACTACCAGATGGACAACTTCGTCCTCGGTGCTGAAGGCGACATTGGCTACAATGGCGTAAAGGGCGACAATGCCGGCGTTGAATCCGAAGGTGGCGTCGAAGGCTCGCTGCGTGCGCGTCTCGGCTACTCGATCAGCCCCGACATCCTGCTCTACGGCACGGCCGGCGGCGCAGGCCAGAGCGTCAAGATCACCGACGCCGTCGGCAGCGATCGCAACACCATGTTCGGTTGGACTGCCGGTGTCGGTACCGACATCAAGCTCACCGACAACGTGTTCGGCCGCGTCGAGTACCGCTACACCGACTACGGCAGCCAGGATTTCAACACTGGCGCCGGTGCACGTGACTTTGACGCTCGTGATAACCGCGTCACCTTCGGCGTTGGTATGAAGTTCTGATCTGACGATCGGACTGAAATGGAAAAGCCGGGGCTTTGACCCCGGCTTTTTCGTATTTCAGGAAGGGTTGAGGCCCTTCAACTCGGGAAACTTCTCGTCGAAGCGCGCAGCCCAGCGCGTCAACCGCCCGCGCCCCTTCTCCCATTTGCCGTCGAAACGCAGCGAGAGGTAGCCCAGCGCGGCGCGCAATGCGATCTGTCCAACCGTGATCTTCTTCGGCAGCTTGGGCGGGTTGGCGTTCAGGTGATCGAGCGAGCGGGTCACCTTTTCCCACTGCTTGTCGATCCAGGGTTGGAAAACGTGCTCTTCGGGCCGCATCCGGCGCTCATAGATGATTGAAAGAGCGCAATCGCAGATGCCGTCCGCCAACGCTTCGAGCACCTCCGCTTCAGTACGCTTTTCTGGGTTGCGCGGAAACAGCGCGTTCTTGGAAAGACGGTTCAGATACTGAGTGATCGCACGGCTGTCGAAGATCACGCCGCCGTCATCGAGCAGAAGTGTTGGGATCTTGCCGAGCGGATTCGCCCCGACCAGTGCCGTCGGCTGATCGTCCGTCTTGGTCGGAACGGCTTCCATGGCGATGCCAGCATAGGCGGCAGCCATCCGAACCTTGGCGCTATAGGGCGAAGCTGAGGCGTAGAGCAGTTTGGGCATAGTCTTTTCCTGTTATTTGGCAGCGGCACATTATTCCGCGCCTTGCTCAAAGCAACGGCCAGCAACAGGATTTCAACCAGACAGACGCCCGTATTGAGCAATATCTCTGCAGAAAAGAGGCAGAAGCGCCTAGCGAAGGACGCGGCAGGCGCCGTTGTAGACCAACCAGCGGTCGAAGCCGGAAACGCAGAACTCGACATTGTTGCCAATGGACGCGAGGCCCTGCCCTTCCTCGATCAAATACCAGATGTCGCGGTCGCGCCCGTCCGACAAGGTAACGGTGGCGCCGCAATAGTGCCGTGCAATCGGCCAACGCTCGCTGGCCGGCAGGCTGCGGTGCAGGTGGATACGGCTGAAATCGGTGATCGCCACGTCAGGAAGGTTCGGCACGTTGTGAACCTGATGGTCGAAGCGGCTGGTGATGCGGCTGAGCACGGCAGGTGTGCTGCAGACGCTCGAATCGCCTTCGTCGACATAGGTCGAAAGATCGGCCGCGTGCGCTACGGACGACAAGGCCACGGGTGCGCAAAGGAAGGAGAATGCAAGGACTGCAGACTTGATGGCACGGATCATATCAGCCTCTCGAAGCGATTTGGCCGCACTGTGAGGATTTCGGCGGTCGCGGTCAAGCGTCACATTATTTCGCCGTCAGCCATCTCACGGACCAAGCTGCTGCGGGCTCCTCGGCCAACAATCCATGCAAGGCAGGAAGCGCGCGCCGCAACTCCTCCTCCAGTGTGAAAGGCGGGTTGACCACCACCATGCCGCTGCCATCCAACCTCGGCTCCCTGCCCGTTGGCCGGATATCGAAGGCGATATCGAGGATTTTGGGGATGCCGCTCTCGACTAATGCCCGGCGAAACCCGGCAACTGCGTCGCGGTCCTTGATCGGATACCACAGGGCGTAAATCCCGCCCGGCCAGCGCTGGTGCGCCTTGATGAGACCATCCACCAGACGATCGAATTCGCCCGCCTGTTCGAACGGCGGATCAACCAGCACAAGTCCGCGCTTTTCCTTTGGCGGCAGGTGCGCGCAAAGGGCAAGCCAGCCATCGAGTTCAATCACCCTCACCTGAATGTCGCCGGCGAACACCGCCTTCAGCCTCGCGGCATCCTGCGGATGCAATTCGATGGCGGACAGGCGGTCCTGCTTGCGCAGCAAATGGCGCGCGACAAAGGGCGAACCTGGATAGTGCGCCAGCCCGCCCTGCGGATTGGCCGCGCGCACCGCATCAAGGTACGGTGCCAGAAACGCCTCAAGCTTTGGATCGAGGTCCGCGTCTGTCACCCGGCCAATGCCGCCGTGCCACTCGCCGGTCTTGCCAGCCTCAGAAGATGAGAGGTCATACAGCCCGATGCCGGCATGGGTATCGATCACCCTGAATGCCTTGTCCTTCTGCTTCAGGTATTCAACGATCCGGGCCAGTACGGCGTGCTTGACGACATCGGCGAAATTTCCCGCGTGATAGGCGTGCCGGTAGTTCATTTCCCGTCGGCACCACCACCCCGGCCCCAGCGCGGCGGCGGCGGTTGCGAATTGGGGTTTTGCGGAGTGGCCGAACGCTTTCGGCGAAACGCCAGAACGAGCCCGATGAACCCGACAGCCATCAGGGAAATGCCGATCGGCTGGAAGCGCGCATCGACCTCGCCGGAACCGGCTCGCAAGACGAGATCGACTGCCTTGATCTGCGGCGCCTCGACATCGCCGCGGTCGACCACGAAGCGATAGTTTCCGTCATGCACCTCCGCGATCACGCCGGCGTCGTCGCGCGCGACCTTTTGCGCAACTTGCGGGCTCTTGTCCCGAATTTGCGATTCGCCGGCGAAGCGAAGCGTCTCGGCAAGCACCGTCTTGCCGCCTTCGGAAGCCGTAATGGTCAACACGGCCCCGACAGGTGCAAAGAGATCGTTGGCATCGGTCGTAAGGTCGACCAGAACACGCACCGGCGCATCAGTCTGCGCCAGTTGAACCTCGACCGGCTCAAACCGGCCCTGGCTATAGACCGGCCAGGTTCCGATTTCCCGACCCGAGAAATTGCTGATCGACCAGGGGTAGATGAAACCCATGCCGAGACCGGCCAAGAGTACCAGCAAGAAAAACAGACGCATCAGTCGTTCTCAGATCGTTTGGGAGCGAAGGTGAAGGCAATCCGCCTCAACCAGCAAAACTTTTGAGAAAACCTTGCACCGGTTGGCCGCAATCACGCTTTCCGCTCCCATCTTTTATCCGCCGTTTGCTGCCAGTACGTCACCGCGTGTCCGGCGGACTTCATTGTTTTCCAATGCTGTCGGGCAGCTTCGACCTGTGCCGTATCGTGACCGTCGAACAGAAAAACCGCGCGTTCATAGCTGCCAAGATCAGGCGGTTCGGCACCGTCGACCAGAAACCTGATCTGTGCATCGTTCTGGTTGCCGTCTCCCGTGGTCAACAGGATTGGTTGTTCTGCCGGAAAGGCCTCACGGTCGCTCGCATGGGCCAGAAATGAATCGTCGCGGAATGTCCATAGATGCTGGTCGAGCGCATCGCGTCGGTCTTCGCTGCCGGTTTGCACGACCGCGCGCCAGCCACGGCCGATACTGCGCTCCAGCAAGCCCGGAAGCGCATCCTCCAGCGTCGACTCCGTCAGATGGTAGAACAGTATCTCGGTCATGGCCGCCAATCAGCACAAAGCTACGGGCGTTCATAGTGGTCGCGGACGAGCCGGTCGAGCAACCTGACCCCAAAACCGGAGCCCCATGACGTATTGATCTCGCTTGCGGGCGCGCCCATCGCGGTGCCTGCAATGTCGAGATGCGCCCACGGCGTGTCTTTCACGAAGCGCTGGAGAAACTGGGCCGCCGTGATTGCGCCGCCATAACGGCCACCGATATTCTTCATGTCGGCGTTCTTGGATTCCAGCAACTTGTCGTACTCGCCGCCGAGCGGCATGCGCCAGAGCCTCTCCTGCGTCGCAGCCCCCGCTCCCACCAGCCGGCCTGCCAATTCGTCGTCGTTTGAGAACAGCCCCGCGTGATGCTGGCCGAGCGCGACCATGATAGCGCCCGTCAGCGTCGCAAGATTGACCATGAACCGGGGCTTGAAGCGGTCGTTGCAGTACCAAAGCGCGTCAGCCAGAACGAGACGCCCTTCGGCGTCGGTGTTGAGCACCTCTATGGTCTGCCCGGACATCGACGTCACGATATCGCCCGGCCTCTGCGCATGACCATCGACCGCGTTTTCGACCAGCCCGACGATACCGATGACGTTGGCCTTGGCTTTGCGCGCAGCCAAGGTGTGCATCAGTCCCGTCACCGCTGCTGCACCGCCCATGTCACCCTTCATGTCTTCCATGCTGGATGCGGTTTTGATGGAATTGCCGCCGGTATCGAATGTCACGCCCTTGCCGACGAACGCCACCGGCTTGTCCTTGGCGTTACCGCCGTTCCAGTGCATCACGGCAAGCCGTGCGCCGCGAGGAGAGCCCTGTGCCACGCCGAGCAGCGCGCCCATTCCCAGCTTCTTCATTTCCTTTTCTGTCAGGATCTCGACGGCGACGCCAAGAGCCTCAAGTTCCTTGATGCGCGTGGCAAACTCGACCGGTCCGAGCATGTTGGCGGGTTCATTGACGAGATCACGCGCCAGCAGCACCCCGTCCACGCTTGCCTTGGCGGCAACGAATGCCTTCTTCGCCGACGTCGGATCGGCGCACATGATCGTTACCTTGGTGGTCTTCCTTTTGGCCGCGTCTCCATCGCCATCGCCGCTCGACGCGCGGGTCTTGTACTTATCGAACGTGTAGCTGCGAAGCAGGCTGCCGGCGGCAACATTGGCGGCATCGGCCCCGCTCACTACCGTATCGGGCAAATCGAGAATGATGGTTGCTTCGGCGGCTTTGCCAAGCGAGCCCGAAATGATTCCACCAAGCTTTATCCAGGCATGCTCGTCCATGCTGGCAAGCTTGCCTGTGCCGATGACAACAATCTTTTCGAGCGGCGTGTCATGCGGCGCGAGGATTTCGGCCTGCGCGCCAAACTTTTCCGAGAAGTCGGCTGCCGAAAGCGCGCGTTCAACTGTCTTGGCCGGAACATATTTCAGCGTTTCGGGTCCGATGCCCGCCTCCTCGGCCGACAACACATACACAACCCCCTTCTTGGGCGCTGCAAACCTGGAAAATGTTACGGAAGATATCGAAGCCATAAAAACCTGCTGGGCGGTTGTCGTGAAGGAAAATCGACATTTCGTCGTTTTCCGCCGTTTGGCAACCCATGTTGCACAAAGGCCGGCGCGAAGGTTGCAAGCGGGCGTTTGGCCGCATGTTGGCGCACGTTTTCGCCACAAGCCATCATTAACCATGAGCCTTCGCGCTTTCTTATCCATTCTCCGCGACATTGGCGCGGGCGAGAAAGCATGCTCCCGAGAGACCGGTGGGTGCTGTCTGTTGTACAGATACGACCGGACGGATAATTCATTCTGAGGCGCGATGCCGGAAAGCCAATCGAGAAATCCCGCTGCATGAAGGTCATTGAACGCTACATATTGCGGCGTGCGCTCGTGTTGTTCCTGGGCGCCCTTGTCTGGACGTTGGCCATCGTCTGGACGACGCAGGTATTGGCGCGCATCGATCTGGTAACAGACAGCGGGCAATCGGCTCTCACCTTCTTCGAGGTGGCTACGCTTATCCTTCCAACGGTCATCCCGATTGTCATTCCGTTCGCCCTTGCCGGCGCGGTCGCGCAAACCCTGAGTTCGATGAACGCCGATTCGGAATTGGTCGTCATAAATGCTTCCGGCGCATCGAGATTGACGGTGGTGAAGCCCATATTGCTGGTTGCACTGGGGGCAAGCATTCTCTGCTTCGTGGTTCAAAACGGTGTTGAGCCATACGCTCGCCAGAAGAACCGTGACCTTGTTGCCAGCGCCCGTGCCGATTTCCTCTCGCTGGTGATCCAGGAAGGTACCTTCCGAAAAGTCGAAAACGGGCTGTTCGTGCAACTCGGCGAACGCCTGCCCGGCAACCAGTTGGGCGGCATCTTCGTCGCCGATAGCCGGCAGGAAGGAACTGACCTGGTCTACTACGCCAAGCGCGGCGCAGTGATCGACCAGGGCGACGACAAGGCGTTGTTGATGACCGACGGCGTCATCCATCGCAAGTCGGTCGACGGCAGCGTGTCGCTCGTCCACTTCACGTCATATGCGTTCGATCTCTCAGCCTTCGGGTCGAACACGGGCGGTGTCGTGCGCCTGCCGAAGGATCAAACGACCCAATACCTTCTCAATCCAGATCCCAACGACGATGCCTACAAGAAGGATCCAGGAAGCTACCGCAGCGAGATCAACAAGCGCTTTTCCGAATGGATGTTCCCGATCACTTTCGCGCTGATCGCGCTGGCAGTGGCAGGGGACGCCCGGTCGCACCGCGAGGCTCGCATCCATCCCCTGGTCACGACCATCTGTATCGCCCTTCTGGTTCGTTGGGTGGCCTTCTTTGCCGAGGGCCAATCCAGAACCGAACCACTGTTCGGTTATCTGATGTATTTAATTCCAGTCGCGATGGCGCTCGTTTCGTCCTGGTTCATCAGGACGCAACGATCCATGGAGCTTCCGATCGGCCTGGTTGATCTTGTCGTCGGATTGGCCAACCGGATCGTGAACGCTTTCGCTTCGGTTCGGTACCGTAGCGCCAATTCGAGCCGGGGGTCGGCTTGATGGGTTGGACACTCGGGCGATATTTCCTGTTCCGATATGCCGCGATTACGACGTGGTTCTTCCTGGGCATTTTTGCACTGGTGTTCCTGATCGATTTTACCGAACTTACCAGCCGAACCTCTCGTATACCGGGCTTTAGCTATCAGGTCGGCGCGCTCATTTCCGCGCTAAGAGTTCCGATGCTTGTTCTCCAGACGGTCCCCTTTGTCGGCCTTTTTGCCGCAATGGCGACACTGGTTTCGCTCAACCGCAAATACGAGCTGGTTGTCGCACGTGCTGCCGGCATTTCCGCATGGCAATTCCTTCTTCCCGTTTGCCTCGGCGCGCTGCTGTTCGGCGTGCTTGCAGTGGGTGTCCTGAACCCCCTCGCCGCGCACGGTCTTTCCCGTTCGCAGCACTTTGAAAGCCTGCTGCGTTCAGGCGCGTCGAATGCCGTAGACGAGGACTCCACACCGTGGATCCGCCAAAAAACGGCATCGGGCGACACCATCATCGGTGCCCGCGCGATCCTGAACCAGGGATTGGAGATGGCCGATGCGACCTTCTTCATTCTCGACAAGAGCGGCGAAATCGTCGAACGCAAGGACGCCAAGCGCGTGTTTCTGCGCGACGGGTATTGGGAACTTCATGACGTCAGCACGATGACGGATGCAGGAACCAAAGAAGTCCAGGAGCTCGCCCAGATCCCGACCGATCTGAAGCCGGAATTCGTTCAGGAAAGGCTGGCACGGCCCGAAACCATTCCTTTCTATGACTTGCCGGGCAAGATTGAGGTTGCCCGCTCATTCGGCCTCAGTGCAAATGCCTTCGCGATGCAGTTCGATTCGTTGGTGGCGCTGCCTTTTCTTCTGGTTGCCATGACGCTGATCGCTGCGACGGTTTCGATGCGTTTTGCACGAATGGGCCAATCGGCAACGATGATTCTAGGTGGCGTTGTCGCCGGGTTTCTGCTTTATGTCGTTTCGGTCCTCGTCAAAGCATTTGGCGTGGCTGGTTTTGTGCCGACTTTGATTGCGGCATGGTTTCCAGTTGTTGTGGCAATGTTTTTCGGGGTAACGTTCCTTTTGTACAAGGAAGACGGCTAGTGAGGGGGGCGGGTTTGCAGAACGGACGGTCGAGCCGTTTGGCGCTCCTATGTGGAGTGAGCGGGCTTGCATGCCTGCTCGCGGCTGGCGCTTTGACCGTTCCATCCTGGGCGCAGGAAGTGCCCGACCTGTCGGCGGAAATCCCAGCCGGCGCCCAGATGCTTCTGGAGTCGGACACGCTCGTCTATGACAACGATGCCCAGACCGTCACGGCCGTTGGCGGAGTGCAGATTGACTACGGCGGCAACCGGCTTGTTGCCCAGCGAGTGGAATACAATCGCAAGACCCAGCGGCTCGTAGCGACGGGCAATGTGCAGATCGTTCAGAGCGACGGCACAAAGATCAATTCCGACCATATCGACATCACCGACGACTTCGCAGACGGCTTCGTCAACGCCCTGCGTGTCGAGACGGTGGACAAGACCTATTTCGCCGCAGAAAGCGCGGAACGTATGGGCGGCGTTTTGACGACGTTCCACAACGGCGTCTACACCGCCTGCGAACCTTGCGAAGACAAGCCCGACCAGGCGCCCATCTGGCGCGTGAAGGCACGCAAGATCATCTGGAACGGCCAGAAGAAGACGGTTCGCTTCGAGAATTCCAACTTTGAATTCTTCGGCTTCCCGATTGCCTACCTGCCCGCGTTCGAGATCGCCGACCCGACCGTCAAGCGTAAAAGCGGCTTCCTTTTCCCGTCGGTCAGCTACAACACCGAACTCGGTGCCGGCGCCGGCATTCCTTACTATTTTGCGCTGTCACCGACCTACGACCTGACCATCAAGGGCAACTACTTCACCAAGCAAGGTTTCCTTGGCGAAGCTGAGTGGCGCCAGCGTTTCGACAACGGTCAATACAATCTGAAGATTGCCGGCATCCACCAGCAGGATCCCGGTTCATTTGACGCCAACACAGTCGACAGTGGCCCCGCCGGAGACCCGAACAAGCTTCGCGGCATGATGGGTACGAAAGGCCAGTTCGCCATCAATTCAAGATGGGATTTTGGCTGGGACGTCATGCTCCAGTCGGACAAGAACTTTGCCCGCACCTACAAGATCGATGGCTTCAGCGACTACGTCCACCGCTCCGAGGTCTATCTCACCGGCCTGAACGACCGCAATTACTTCGACCTGAGGGGCATGAAATTCCAGGTTCAGGAACGGCTTCTGGATAGCGATGCTCGTGCCAGAAACGATGAACAGCCCTGGGTCCTGCCGTCGCTCGACTATGCCTATATTCCGGATACGCCGCTTGCTGGCGGCCAGCTTTCCGTGAATCTCAATGCGCGAGCCCTTCATCGCAGCAATCTCGATACCGCCGATTCCCTCACCAATCCCGGCTTCTACGAGCGCGTGCGCGGTATCGAAGGCGAATCCGGTCGCCTGACCGCCGAAGCCGAGTGGAAACGTTCGTTCGTGACCGATGGCGGCATGGTTTTCACGCCTTTGCTGGCATTCCAGGCTGACGGCAACTTCGTAAATGCTTCGTCGGGGTCACTCGCCGCGATCAACAACATGGCCGCCAACCCGGACATCGACACCACGGCGGATGTGCGCTCGTCGTTCTTCCGCAGCATGGCCACGCTGGGCCTCGAATGGCGCTTCCCGATCCTGTTCTCCAGCGTCGGCTCGTCACATGTCTTCGAACCGATGGCGCAATTGTTCGTTCGCCCGAACGAGAGTTACGTCGGCGGCCTCGCCGTTCCGAACGAAGACGCACAGAGCTTCGTGTTCGACGCCTCGACGCTGTTCGAGCGTGACAAGTTCTCCGGCTATGACCGCATCGAAGGCGGCACGCGCGCGAATTTGGGCATCCGCTACTCGGGCAGCTTCGACAATGGCTGGACGACCAACGGTCTGTTCGGCCAATCCTATCATCTGGATGGCCGCAATTCCTTTGCAGAACCGGACATGGTCAATGTCGGGGCAAATTCCGGTCTTGAAACCGACACGTCCGATTTCGTGGGCCTTGTTGGCATAGCCAGCCCGAATGGCCTTTCGGCGTCACTGAGCGGTCGTTTCGACGAACAGACCCTTGAAGTGCGGCGCTCCGAGGTCAAGTTCGGCTTCTCCGGGCAACCGATTTCCGTGTCGGCCAAGTACGCCTTCATCCAGAAGCAGCCGCTCTATGGATTTGCCGAAGACCGGCACGAAGTCATGGTTGGCGGTTCGGCCCAGCTCAGCGAAAACTGGCGCATCTTCGGTTCTGGCACCTACGACTTGCAGACGAATGTCCTGGTCAGGGACGGGATCGGTTTCGGCTATGCTGACGACTGCTTCACCTATCTGATGACATTCTCCGAGACCCGGGACCGGGACACGAAGGAAGTGTCGCAAAGCATCGGATTCAACATCTCGTTCCGCACTCTGGGCGACTTTGGATCAGCGACGAGCTCCTTTACCGAATAGCCAGACACGGGTGCCGACACGGTTTTGCCGCATAGAGCAGGCATGAGTTGGCATACCGCGATAAACGAAGAACAACCCGGATTGCCTTGATGCGGAAGTACATCTTTTCAGCAAGCTTCGCCCTGCTCATAGCAGCAACAACGGTGTCATTTACTGCGATGACGCCTCCGGCCATGGCGAGCCAGATCAAGTACGTCGTCAACGATGTTCCGGTCACCAGCGGCGACATTCAGCATAGGTCCGCGTTCCTGCGCCTTCAGCGCCGCAAGGGCGACGCGGCAAATGAAATGGTCGAACAGACGTTGCGGTTGACCGAGGCCAGGCGTCTCGGCATCCGGATCACCGACCAGCAGGTCAACGAGGCCTATGCTCGCTTCGCATCCAACAACAAGATGCAGTTGAAGCAGCTCGACGGCGTGATGGCACAAGCCGGCGTCACCAAGGAGCACTTCAAGGAATTCATCCGCGCTCAGTTGGCCTGGAATCAGGCGCTGAGTGCGCGCTATCGCGCCGAGCAAGGCGGCGGCAACGGCCTCAGCCAGCAAGACGTTGTGCGCAAGATGCTCGACAATGGCGGCAACAAGCCGACAGCCACCGAATACATGCTGCAGCAGGTTATTTTCGTGGTGCCCGCTGCCGAGCGCAGCGCCACGCTCGGAAAGCGCAAGCGTGAAGCCGAGGCCATGCGTGGACGCTTCAACGGTTGCGGCACGACGCACGAATTCGCCAAGGGCCTGATCGACGTCACCGTCCGCGACCTTGGCCGCGTGCTTGCCCCGCAACTTCCGCCGGACTGGGCTGAGCAGATCAAGAAGACCAAGACCGGCGCAGCCACCGGCGTGCGTGAAACCGAGCGCGGCGTTGAGTTCATCGGTGTTTGCAGCGCTCGCGAGGTCTCCGACGACAAGGTCGCGCAGATGGTCTTCCAGAACGAGGGCGAAGCCAGCGGGAAAACGGACGAGTTCAGCCAGAAATACATGGACGAGTTGAAGAAAAAAGCCCGCATCGTCCAGCGCTGAACCAAATGGAAAAAGTTGGCGTTCCGTTAGCCGTCAGCGTCGGCGATCCTTCGGGCATAGGTCCGGAAATCGCATTCGCAGCCTGGCAAAACAGGCACAGCAACGGCATTCCCCCGTTCTATCTCCTGGCCGATCCGGCCCTCGTCTCTGCACGCGCGCAAATGCTGGGCGCCGATATTTCCCTATCGGAAACCGAGCCCTCAGGCGCGTGCGGTCTGTTCGCCTCGAGCTTGCCCATCGTGCCCCTGTCTTCCCGTTTCACGGATCAGGCCGGCAAACCTGACAGCAGCAACGCCAACGGTGTGATCGAAGCGATCGATCGCGCTGTCGAGGATTGCTTCGAAGGTAAGGCAGCGGCGGTCGTCACTTGCCCCATTGCCAAGAAGCCGCTCTACGATGCCGGCTTTCGTTTTCCCGGCCATACCGAATATCTGGCGCATCTGGCGTCGGAGCGCACCGGCAGGCCTGTCACGCCCGTCATGATGCTGGCTGGTCCTGACCTGCGCACTATACCGGTGACAATCCATATTCCGCTTTCGCAAGTGCCTCAGGCGCTGACCACCGAGTTGATCATATCCACCGCTCGCATAGCCGCTGCGGACCTTCGCGACCGCTTCGGCCTCAAAAAACCGCGACTTGCGATCTCCGGGCTCAACCCTCACGCCGGCGAAGGCGGCTCCATGGGCACCGAAGACCGTGACATTGTTTTGCCGGCCGTCACGGCGTTGCGTGCAGAGGGCATCGATGCTTTTGGGCCTCTGCCCGCCGACACCATGTTTCATCCGCGCGCCCGTGCGGGCTATGATGCGGCGTTGTGCATGTATCACGATCAGGCACTTATCCCGGCAAAGGCGCTGGCGTTCGATGAAGCGGTCAATGTCACGCTCGGGCTTCCATTCATTCGCACGTCTCCTGATCACGGCACCGCATTCGACATTGCCGGCAAAGGCATTGCCAGGCCGGACAGTCTGATCGCCGCATTGAAACTCGCCCACCGGCTCGCCAATACCAACCGTGCGAATAATCGCCGATGAGTCCGGATGGCCTGCCACCTCTGCGTGAGGTCATCGACCGTCACGGCCTCCAGGCAAAGAAGGCGCTCGGGCAAAACTTCCTGCTTGACCTGAACCTGACCGGCAAGATTGCACGCGCTGCGGGCGATCTGACGCAAACGACGGTTATCGAGGTCGGCCCCGGCCCCGGAGGCTTGACGCGAGCACTGCTGGCGACCGGTGCGCGCCACGTCATCGCCATCGAACGGGACGAGCGCTGCCTCCCCGCTTTGGCCGACGTATCGGCCCACTATCCCGGCCGGCTTGAAGTTGTGTCCGGAGACGCCCTCAAGACGGATTTCGCGGAGTTGGCACAGGGCAAGCCCATCAAGATCGTGGCCAACTTGCCCTACAATATCGGGACGGAACTGCTCGTGCGCTGGCTGACCGTTGCCGAATGGCCGCCGTTCTACACATCGATGACGCTGATGTTCCAGCGCGAGGTCGCACAGCGTATCGTCGCCACCCCAGCCAGCGATGCCTATGGCAGACTGGGCGTTCTGGCAGGCTGGCGAACGGATGCCAGGATTTCGTTCGACGTTCCGCCGCAGGCCTTCACGCCGCCGCCGAAAGTCACCTCGTCTGTCGTGCATCTGGTGCCGCGCGCGCAGCCGCTCGATGCCGATGTGAAGAGGCTCGGCCGTGTCACGGAAGCCGCCTTTGGCCAACGCCGCAAGATGCTGCGGCAAAGCCTGAAGAGCCTCGGAGGTGAGGCTTTGCTGAATGCTGTCGGCATCGACCCGACAAGAAGGGCCGAGACGCTGAGCGTCGAAGAGTTCGTCAGGCTGACAAACGCGATCTGAGCGCGTTTTAAAGCGAACAGGTCAATCCGTACTCTCGTCCAGCAGTCCAGAGACGAAATCAAAAAGCCCCGGCCGCCTGTCGCGGCGCAACCGTTCCGCCGTCACGATGGACTTCACTTCGGAAAAAGCTCGGTCGAGGTCGTCGTTGATGACGACGAAATCATACTCGGTCCAATGCTCGATTTCCGTGCGTGCATTCTTCAGCCGCGTCTCGATGACGGCTTCCTGATCCTCCGCCCGCCGTTTCAACCGAGCCTTCAGCTCTTTCATTGAAGGCGGCAGTATGAAGATCGAAACGATATCGCCACGCACCTTTTCCTTAAGCTGCTTGGCGCCTTGCCAATCTATGTCGAACAGCATGTCGCGCCCTTCGGCCATCGCCTTTTCGGCGGGTTCGCGGGGCGTCGCATAGAAGTTGCCGTGCACTTCGGCCCACTCCAGCAACTCGTCATTATCGCGCAGGATTTCGAAATCCCGCCTGGATCTGAAGTGGTAGTGCTGGCCCTCGATCTCGCTGCCGCGCCTTGGCCTGGTCGTCACGCTCACCGAAAGCTCGAATTCCGGATCGCTCTCGATCAGGTTGCGCGCGATGGTGGATTTGCCCGCGCCGGACGGCGACGACAATACGAGCATCAAGCCCCGACGGCGGATGCGGGAGCCGGCATCTTTGGCAGGCATCTGTTACTCCAGATTCTGAACCTGTTCGCGAAATTGATCGACGACCGCTTTCAGCTCCAGCCCAATGGCGGTAACCGCGGCCGCGTTCGATTTCGAGCACAGAGTATTCGATTCGCGGTTGAATTCCTGCGCCAGAAAATCAAGCTTTCGACCAACCGCGCCACCGGAATTGAGCAACGAGCGACCTGATACGACATGCGTCTTTAGCCGATCGATCTCCTCGCGAATGTCAGCCTTGGTCGCCAGGAACGCCGCTTCTTGGTAAAGTCGTGCCTCGTCCAGATTGGCGGCAGGGTCCAGCAAAAGCTTGACCTGCTCGGTAATCCTGTTGCGGATTGCCGCCGGCTCGCGAGAGGGGTCCGCCTCCGCCCGCAGCGTCAGCGTCTCGATCGCATCCAGATGGCCCGCCAGAAGCGCGCGAAGTGCTTCGCCTTCCGCCTGCCGGGCCTGCTGAAGATGGGTCAGCGCCACATCCAGCGTTGCATGGATCACCGCGTCGAGAGCGGAGCGCATTTCTTCCGTCTCGGTAACTTCTGGAAGATCGAGAACACCGCGCAAGGAAAGCAGGCCGTCGGCGCTGGCAGGCGCGATGCCGAACTGCTCTTGCAGCCGCTTTGCCAAGCCGGCCACATCCTTCAGGAATGCCTCGTTGACCACTGGTTGAGACTGCGTGCCGGCAGGGCGCGTGACGGTCAGGGTCGCCTGGAAACTGCCGCGTGAAAATCGCCTCTGGACGGCCTGACGTACCGACACCTCGATCCGCTCGAAGCCCGGGGGCATGCGAAGCCGAACCTCGGCGCTCTTGCCGTTGACGGATTTGGCCTCCCATGCGACTGCATTGCCATCGTGTTCGGCAATGGCACGTGCGAAGCCGGTCATGCTTTGAAGGTTCATTGCAGTCCCCCGGCCGCAAAACACGCGCTATTGCGCGGGTGCTGCTCCATCAGTCGCTGGCTGCTGGGCACCGGCCTTGGCTGCCTCTTCCGCCTGCTTTTTCTGGAATGCACGATAGCGCGCAACATTCTCGTTGTGCTCGTCCAGGGTCGCGGCGAACACGTGACCGCCGGTACCGTCCGCGACGAAGTAAAGATCATCGGTCTTGGACGGATTGGCCACGGCTTCCAGTGCGGCGCGGCCGGGATTCGCAATAGGAGTCGGCGGCAAGCCGTTGATCGTATAGGTATTATACGGCGTTGGCTTATCGATGTCGGATTGGTAGATCGGCCTATCGGCCGGTTTGCCCTTGCCACCGAACAACCCGTAGATAATCGTAGGATCGGATTGCAGGCGCATCCCTTTCTCAAGCCGGTTCAAGAACACACTGGCTATCCGCGAACGCTCGGTGCTTTTCGAAGTTTCCTTCTCCACGATCGAAGCAAGGGTGACGAATTCCTGCTCATTTGCCAGCGGCAGATCGGGGGAGCGGCGGGCCCAGATCTCGGCAACCAGTTCCTTCTGGTCGGCAAGCAGCTTGTCGATCATCTGCTGGCGTGTCGCGCCACGCGTGAAGCGCAAGGTGTCGGCCGCAAGGCTACCCTCGGTCGGCAACACAGACGGCATGTCGCCGGTCAAGGCGTCCTGCGCCGCCACCCGCTGGAAAGCCTGCTCGACGGTCATGCCTTCGGGGACGGTCAGCGAATACATGACCGATTTGCCGCTTTTCAGCAGATCCATGATCTCGTGCATGGAGGCCTGTGGCTTGATCTCGTATTCGCCAGCCTTCAGCGACTGGTCATTGTCGTAGGCGCGTACGCCGAGACGGAACACGCGCGCATCGCTGATCAGGCCGCGCCGTTCAAGCTGGTCGGCAATGTCCTGGACACCCGTGTTCGGCTTGACGAGGAACGTATCCGCATTTGCCGATGGACCCGGCTCATTGAATGCCTGCTTGCCGAAATAAAGCGCAAGACCCGCTCCCACGATCACCAGCAGCACCAGTGTCACGAGAAAATTCATGAAAACGACGACCTGGCTGCGCGATGCGCGCGAGCGCTTCGGCGGCGGTGTCCCGGCTTCCGGGCGCAGCGCCTCGTTTGCGGTCTTGGGCACGATCAGGCCCGGCACTGGTGGCGGCCTCTGGCTAAACTCCCCGTTACCCCCAGGATTGGTATTCATTGCACCCTACGATTTGATACCGTGACGAATCCCCTCCTGCACAGTAGGAGCGAATATGGCGAAATTGGCAACATTCCAGCATCACCAGCGGTAATGCCGGCGGCTTGTCAGCCATTATAGCGTTGGAAAACGAGCGAGGCGTTGGTTCCGCCGAAGCCAAACGAGTTCGAAAGGGCCACGTCGATCTGTCGGGCGCGCGGCTTGTTCGGCACCAGGTCGATCGCCGTCTTCCGTTCGGGGTTCTGCAAGTTGATCGTGGCGGGTGCGATATTGTCCCTAATGGCGAGGATCGAGAAGATTGCCTCGGCAGCGCCTGCCGCTCCCAGCAAGTGCCCGATGGACGACTTGGTGGACGACATTGAAATCTTGGACGCCGCGTCGCCGACGAGCCGTTCGACGGCTCCCAGTTCGATCGTATCGGCCATCGTCGAAGTACCGTGCGCATTGATGTAATCAATGTCGGCCGGCTTGAGATTGGCCCGCTTCAGCGCTGCGGTCATGCAGCGGAATGCACCGTCGCCGTCTTCGGACGGCGCGGTGATGTGGTAGGCGTCGCCCGTCAGGCCGTAGCCGGTCACTTCGGCATAAATCTTGGCGCCGCGCGCCTTCGCGTGCTCGAGTTCTTCGAGAACCACCACGCCAGCGCCCTCGCCCATGACAAAGCCGTCACGGTCGCGGTCATAGGGTCGCGATGCGACCTCAGGCGTGTCGTTGCGCTCGGTCGAAAGGGCGCGGCAGGCTGCAAAACCGGCAAGCGACAGGCGCGTAACCGGCGCTTCCGCACCACCAGCCAGCATAACGTCGGCATCGCCCCACATGATCAGCCGGGCGGCGTCGCCGATGGCATGCGCACCGGTAGAGCAAGCCGTAACGACCGCGTGGTTCGGACCTTTCAGGCCATGACGAATCGAAACCTGGCCCGAAACCAGGTTGATGATCTGTCCCGGAATAAAGAAAGGGCTGATGCGGCGCGGACCACGCTCCTTGAGCGTGATCGCGTTTTCGGCAATGCCTTCGATGCCGCCTATACCGGAACCAATCAGCACTCCGGTGGCAAACTGCTCATCCGGCGTCCTCGGTTCCCAGCCGGAATCCTTCAGCGCTTCATCGGCGGCCGCAATCCCGTACAGGATGAAGTCGCCGATCTTGCGCAGTTCCTTCGGCTCAAGCACGGCTTCGGGATTGAATGTCCCGTTGGAACCATCGCCGCGAGGGATAACATGGGCGACCTTGCAAGGTAGATCGTCAACTTCGAACTCGGTCACTCGCCGGGCAGCGCTACGCGCGGTCAGAAGTTCCTTCCAACCAAGCTCGTAGCCCATACCAAACGGAGAAAGCAGGCCGAGGCCTGTGACGACCACTCGCCTCATCGCATAATCTTCCGGATATTGATCGCAGGAAAGATCAGGCCGATGCCTTGTCGATGTACTTCACGGCGTCGCCGACCGTGAGGATCGTCTCGGCTGCGTCGTCAGGAATTTCGACGCCGAATTCTTCTTCGAAAGCCATGACGAGTTCGACGGTATCAAGGCTGTCCGCGCCCAGGTCATCGATGAAGCTCGCCTGTTCCGTTACCTTGTCGGCGTCAACGCCGAGATGCTCGATAACGATCTTCTTGACGCGCTCTGCGGTGTCACTCATTTGGGCATCCTCGTCTTCAAGTTTGTCTGTCTTCGTTAGCGGTCGGAATGACGCTAATCAAGCTGAAAGATGGTTCTGCTGAAAACTCAACACAAGCAAACCGGATATCACCCGGACCATCAAGATGCGGGCCAGTTACACGAAAAACCGCGCGGGTCCAAGGCAAAACACGAATCGGTCCAAGGACGCGGACCAATCCTAGATCATCGCCATGCCGCCGTTCACATGCACCGTCTGGCCGGTGATGTAGGCTGCTTCATTTGAAGCGAGATAGGCCACTGCGGACGCCACTTCGGCCCCGGTTCCCATCCGCTTGGCGGGAATTGCGGCCATGATGGCCTCTTTCTGCTTGTCATTCAGCTTGTCGGTCATGGCCGATTCTATGAAACCGGGCGCCACGCAGTTCACGGTGATGTTGCGGGTGGCGATTTCCTGCGCCAGCGACTTCGAAAAGCCGATCATGCCGGCCTTCGAGGCACAGTAATTCGCCTGTCCTGGATTGCCGGTAACGCCGACAACCGACGTGATGTTGATGATACGGCCATGGCGGCGGCGCATCATCGGGTGCGTCAACTCTCGTGTAAGCCGGAAAACCGCGGACAGATTGATGTCGATCACGCTGTCCCAATCCGCGTCGGACATACGCACGAACAGGCCGTCCTTGGTGATGCCGGCGTTGTTGACGAGGATATCCACGCCTTCCAACTCAGCCTCTGCCTTCTGGCCAAGCGCCTTGACCTCGTCTCGATCGGCCAGATTGGCGGGAAAAAGCTTTACGCGCTCGCCAAGCTCTCCGGCCAGCGCTTCCAGCTTTTCCACCCGCGTGCCGTGCAGACCAACGACAGCACCCTGGGCATGCAGGATACGCGCAATCGCCTCACCAATCCCGCCGGTTGCACCTGTTACCAGCGCTTTGCGGCCAGTCAGATCAAACATTCCCATCTCCTCAAGAGCGCACCCTTCACACGGGTGGGGTCGATTGGATTATCTCAGCCCAATGCTGCCAGGGCCGCATCGACATCGGCGGATGTGCCGACGGCACCCACTGCGATATCACGATTGATGCGCCGCGCCAGTCCAGACAGCACTTTTCCCGCGCCAACCTCATACAAGGTGGAAACGCCATTGCCCGCGAACCATTCGACGGTTTCGCTCCAGCGAACGCGCCCGGTCACCTGCTCGACCAGCCGCGCGGTTATCACGTCCGGGTCGCTCGTAGGCTCCACCGACACGTTGGACACCACTGGAACGACCGGAGCATGTTGCGCCACACCGGCCAGCGCCTCGCGCATCGCGCCTGCAGCCGGTGCCATCAGCGCCGAATGGAAAGGGGCGGAAACCTGCAGCATCAAGGACCGCTTCGCGCCCTTCTCGGTGCAGATTTTCGCAGCGCGTTCAACGGCTTCTTTTGTTCCGGAGATCACGAACTGGCCACCGCCATTGTCGTTCGCGATCTGGCAGACCGAGCCATTTGCTGCTTCGGTGCAAGCGGCTTCCACGTCAGCCTGTTCAAGGCCGATGATCGCAGCCATTGCGCCCTCGCCCGGCGCAACGGCAGCCTGCATGGCGTTGCCGCGTATACGCAGCAACCGTGCCGCGTCAGCCACCGAGACAAAGCCTGCTGCGGCGAGCGCTGAATATTCGCCAAGCGAATGGCCTGCAACGTAGGCAACCTTGCCCTTAAGCGAGAAACCGCGCGCCTCGAGTGCCCGGATTGCCGCCAGCGAGACGGCCATCAGCGCCGGCTGTGCATTGGCGGTCAGCGTCAATGTCTCTTCCGGTCCTTCCCACATCAGGCTCGAAAGCTTTTCGCCAAGCGCCTCGTCAACTTCTTCAAAAACGCGGCGTGCCTCTGGAAACGCATCGGCGAGATCTTTCCCCATGCCAACGGCCTGGCTTCCTTGTCCCGGAAACGTGAATGCGATTGCCATGATCTGCCTCTGTCGCTGCTTTTCCTGCGTGTCGCCCATCCCGGCGGCCCAAGTCAAGCCCGCTCCAACGTGCCTGCGCCGGTCAAACGCATATAGAAACAAGGCTTTTTTGATCACGCATCGTTAAAATCAAACACGATTTGTTCGCCGGCTCTTCCCAATTTTGCCACAAGCTCTAGCTTTTCGTGACAATGACGTGACAGTTTCGTGACGCCGCGTGTGGCCGGGGAAGTTGAGTTGGCAAAGAGTGAACGATACGCCCTTGCGGCGAGAAGCGATGGCGGACCTGGAATGGCCATGGCAGGCGCGCGTTATGGCGTCTGCACGCTCCTCGCTTCAGCCATCCTCGTATTCGCCATCGAATGGATATTCCGTGGCGACCTGTCCGGCACCATCGCCTTCTTCGCCCAGCCGTTCAAGCCGGGCTGGACCACCATTATCCTGTTCGCGCTGATCCTGATTGGCCTCGATGCCCTGCTCGGGCGCATTTACCAGGGACTGCTGGTTGTTGCGCCGCTAACCCTGACGCTTGCCTTCGTAGGCCATCAGAAATCGCTTTATCTCGGCGACCCGCTCTATCCGACGGATTTCCTCTACGCCCGCCAGATTTTCGAGCTTATGCCGCTTCTGGTGCGCGAACGTCCGCTGACCGGCATCGCGATGGCCCTTGGCATCGTCGCCGGGCTCGCCTTGCTGGTCTATATCTGGCGTCAGTGGCGCCGGCGCGTCTGGGCCATGAGCTACAAGGGCCGCGCTGCCCGCTTGCTGCTTACCCTGCCCCTGCTCGCCTTCTTCGTCTCGCTTATGGACTACGCCACGTTCTCCTGGACGCGCGACCGGCTTCAGATCATCCCGATGATGTGGGATCAGAAGGAAAACTACGCCAGCAACGGCTTTGCACTCGCTTTCGCCCTGAACGTTCCGATGGCGCATGTCACCGCGCCGAAGGACTATTCCGACAAGGCGATCGCCGCGATCCAGAAGCCGACCGTCGCGGCTTCACTTCCTGAGGAAAAGCCCGACATCATCATCGTCATGAGCGAGTCCTTCTGGGACCCGACCAAGTTGCCCGGCGTCACCATCACCCCTGATCCGATCGCCAGCGTTCGCAAGCTCCAGTCCGGCGAGGTGTTTTCGCCTGAGTTCGGCGGCATGACCGCCAATGTCGAATTCGAGGCCCTGACCGGCTTTTCAAATGCCTTCCTGCCCGCCGGCAGCATTCCATATCAGCAATATGTGCGCGCGCCCGTGCCTTCCATGGCCACGTTCCTGCGCAGCGAAGGGTATGAAACGCGCGCCATTCACCCAGGCACGAACTGGTTCTGGAACCGCACGCCGGTCTACGCAGCCTTCGGTTTCGATGAGTTCAAGTCCGAAGAAAACCTCGCCTACATGAAGAAGCGCGGGCCGCTTGCGTCCGACGAGTCGATGACCGACGAGATCATGCGCGAGGCGGATGCGACCGAAAATCCGTTCTTCTTCTTCGCGGTGAGCCTTCAGAACCACGGTCCTTATGAGCCGAACCGCTACAGCGACGCGACACATCAGGTGAAGGCGCAGACGAGCCAGTGGGCGCGCGATTCGCTGCAAAGCTATGCAGAAGGCGCGGCTGACGCCGACCGCAACCTGCAACGGCTTGTCGACTGGGCGAGCAAGCGCGAACGCCCGACCGTCATCGCCTTTTTCGGCGACCACCTGCCGCCGCTCGGCCCGGTCTATGTCGAAACCGGCTTCCTCAAGGACAACGTGGCGCCGCGCAAGGAATCGGCTGAGAACATGCGTCTGCATCGCGGAACGCCGCTCGTTGTCTGGTCGAACCGTACCGGTCCGGCTGAGAACATCGGTACCGTCAGCCCGTCGTTCCTGCCGCTTCACGTGTTTGAGGCCGCAGGCATCACGCACCCTTATTACACCGGTTTCCTGAAGAACCTTGCCGAGGGGTATGATGTCGTCGACCGCAATCTGCTTCTGAGCGAAGATGGCCAGGCCACGCCTGACTGGGCGAGGCAAAAGGAAATCGATCCGGCGGTCCGCGATTATCGCTACCTGCAATACGACATGATGTTCGGCAAGCATCATGGCGCACCGGACTTCTTCCCCGAAACCGTGAACAAGCTGGTCGCCCATACGAGTTGAGGCATTGTGCCGAAGGCTTGACTTTTCAGGCGCAATCTTTATGTGTCGCGCCAAGTTTCCGCGTCGGGGCAATGGCCCATGCAGTTGCGGCTCAACCCCAAGAATACCAACGGATAGAAATCATGGCTAAAGCCGCGAATATCAAGATCAAGCTCTTGTCGACCGCCGACACCGGTTTCTTCTATGTGACCAGCAAGAACAGCCGTACCAAGACGGACAAGCTTTCGTTCCGCAAGTACGACCCGGTTGCCAAGAAGCACGTCGAATTCAAGGAAACCAAGATCAAGTAATCACTGGTCTCAGTGGTACCTGACGTTTCCAAACCCCTGGCTCGGGCCGGGGGTTTTTGATTCTTGGGCGCTTGTTCTAGATCGGCTTTCCGCCAGCCTTCTTGCGGACGGTCTTGAGCACCACCTCGGCAGCCAGTTCGCCGGCCGGCCGGTCAGTGTGCATCCGCCGCCTGACTTCCTCAAATCCCTTGACCTGCCATTGCCGCATGCCGGTGTCTGACCACAGCGCCTCGATGTAGCGGGCAAGCGACTGCGGGCGGACATATTCGTTGTACACTTCAGGGACGACCGGGCGGTCCGCGATCAGGTTGGGCAACAGCCCCGACCATATCGGCACGAATCGTTGCAGGATGCGCGCGCCAGCGTCCAATTTGTAGGTCGACATCATCGGAACGCCCGACAGGGCAAGTTCCAGCGATACGGTGCCCGACGCAATCAGCGCGGCGTCAGCCCGTCCATAAGCCTGCCATTTGCGATCAGGCTCCAGCAATATCTCAGGCTGCTGGTCCCATGCGGCAACCCGCTGGCGGACCTGTTCTTGAACATGTGGAACGGTCGGCAGTACCAGTCGAAGGCGATGGCCCCGAGACTTTAGGATCGAGACCGTTTTGCCGAACGGCTCAAGCAACCGGCTTACCTCGCCGTTGCGCGAGCCCGGCAGCAACAGCACGGTCTTCACGCGGTCGTTCGACAGGTCTCGAGGAGCGGCTTGCGCTTCGGCTGCTTTCAAGACTCCAGCCTCGTGCGTGAGACGATGGCCGACATAGGTGCCGTTTGGCCCTTTGAGGCGTTTCAGCGCCTCGACTTCGAAGGGCAGTATGCACAAAATATGGTCGACGAACTGGGCCATTGTGACGGCTCTGCCGGGCCGCCATGCCCACACGCTGGGGCATACATAGTGGATGATGGGCAGATCGGGCGCTGCCGCCCGCACCTTTTTCGCCACGCGCAGCGAAAAATCAGGGCTGTCTATGGTGACAAGGCAGTCCGGCGCTTCGGCCACAATCGCCTTTGCCGCCTGCCCTATGCGCATAATCAGGCGCGGCAAACCGCGCAGCACCGCGCTCACGCCCATCAATGCAATCTCATTGGCATCGAACAGCGATGAAAGCCCAAGCTCCGCTAACTGCCGGCCGCCAACGCCGACCACGCGCACTTCGCGCCCCGTGGCCTTCGACAAGGCCCGCACTAGATCGGCACCAAGCAGATTTCCGGACTCTTCGCCCGCAATCACCGCAATCTTCAACGGGCGCTCAGTTGCCATCTTGCGGCTCCCCTGCCCGCAGGCCAATCACGAAGAGTCCAAGCTCGTTCGCCCGTCTCACCAGTTCCGGCCCGTCGAGCACAAGCGAACGTCCTGCCTCTACCGCAATTCCGGCGAGACCGGCCGCGTGTGCGCCATCCACGGTTTGCGGTCCGATCGAGGGAAGATCCGTGCGCATCTCTTGGCCCGGCTTGGAACACTTGACCAGAACGCCCCCGGTCTTGCCTGCCAGCCGCCCATGACCACGCAAGTCCTTTACCCGTTCCAGGAGACCGTCGGTGCCTTCGATACCTTCTAGGGCAATAGCACGCCCACCTATTGCGACCGCACCCTGGCCGATATCCAGCGCGCCAATTGCCATCGCAGCCTCATGGGCGGCCTTGATGTCGCGCCAATCCGCCTTCTGCGGTACCCTCTTGGTAAAACACCCCTCGGAAGCAACCAGTTCCGGCACGAGTTCGTGCGCGCCCACAACCTTGGTGCCTTGCCCCTCAAGGTAACGTAGCGCCACCCGCAACAGCGCATCGTCGCCGCGCGCGAGGCCGAGCATGATTTGCGGCAACATTGCCAGCAGGCCGGCGTTCCATCGGATTCCCGACAGACGCGGCCTGCGTCTCACTTCGCCGGCCATCACCATGTGCGTGACGTTGTTGCGCTTGAGCCGCGCAACGAGGCTGCCGATCTCTTCCAGGCGCATCTGTTCGTGCGGATATTTGCCGAGCGGTCCCGCAGGATCCGCTTCGCCTTCCAACACCACCACGAACGGCTTGTGACCGTTCTCACTAAGATGAGCAGCAATGCTGACGGGAAGATTACCGCCACCGGCTACGATACCGATGCGGGCACCGGGGCCAAGCTGAAGTCCCGGCGGACTATCAGTCCTCGTCATCGGGTCCGTCGCCGGCCCCGCCCTTGAGCGGCGGCACCGCATAGTGCCGCTTGCCGCGGCTGGTGATGAAGTCGATGATCTTCATGGCAATCGGCGACGCCGCGAACTCGGCCTTGGCCGCTTCAATGTTTTCGCCGACAGGATGGGCGCGGTCGAAGATCGTGTTGTAGCACTTGCGCAGCAGGTGGATTTCCGAGCGCGGCAGGCCAGCCCGCTTCAAGCCTATGATGTTCAGCCCGCGCAGCTTGGCGCGATTTCCGACGGCGATGGCAAACGGAATAACGTCGCCCACCACGGCCGAGCAACCACCGAGGAAAGCATTGTCGCCCACGCGCACGAACTGGTGCACGGCGGTCAAGCCGCCGATGTTGACGTTGTCGCCAATCTCGCAGTGCCCACCCAAGGTTGCCCCGTTCGCAAACGTGGCGTTCTTTCCGACCACGCAGTCATGGGCGATGTGGGCATAGGCAAGGAAATTACCGTTCTCGCCCACCACCGTCGTGCCGATGCTGGTGTCAGTGCCGGTATGCATCGTCACGCCTTCGCGGATGGTGCAGTTCGCGCCAATGATAAGTGTCGTGCGCCCACCCTTGTGCTTGGCGTTCTGAGGCGCTGCGCCGAGGATTGCCATCGGGAAGACCTTGCACGACGCACCAATCGTCGTCGCGCCCAGAACCGAGACATGGCTGATCAGTTCAACATTGTCGCCGAGGGTCGCATCGGCGTTGACGTAGCAGAACGGACCTACGCGAACGCCTGCGCCAAGACGCGCGCCCGGTTCGACGACCGCTGTAGGATGAATGACTGTCTGATTTTCCATAGGTACCTGAATTTCAACCGTTCTCGACCATCATCGCCGAGATTTCGGCTTCCGCGACCTTTGCGCCTTCGACAAGGCCCTCGCAGGCAAACTTGAGAAGGTTTCCCCGCTTCTTAATTTTCTTGACGTGAATACGCAACTGGTCGCCCGGAACCACAGGCTTGCGGAACTTGGCGTTATCGATGGTGAGGAAGTACACCAGCGACGGCTTCGAGGCACCGACGAGGCGAATGCAGATCGCTCCCGCAGTCTGCGCCATCGCCTCCACGATCAGCACGCCCGGCATGACAGGCTGGTCCGGGAAATGGCCCTGGAAGTGTGGTTCGTTGATGGTGACGTTCTTCACGCCTACGGCTGAATCGTCGCCGTCAATTTCGACGATCCTGTCGATCATGAGAAACGGATACCGATGCGGCAACAGCTTCATCAGTTCGAGGATTTCGACAGTCTCAAGCGTGGAGCCGGCGGCGTCAGCCATTCTTCTCCCCCTTTGAATGTTTGGTGAAAGCGCGGATCGCCGACAATTCCCGGAAGAAGTCGCGCATCGGCTGCGCCGGCATGCCCGCCCAGCGTTCGCCTGCCGGAACGTCGTACATCAGGCCCGACGATGCTGCCACCTGGACGCGGTCACCCACCGATATGTGATCGGCAATGCCCACGCGCCCGCCAAGCATGACGAAATCGCCAAGCGTAACCGAGCCGGATATTCCGCATTGGCCGGCGATGACGCAGCCTCGACCAATCCGCACATTATGGGCGATCTGGACCAGATTATCGATCTTGGTGCCTTCGCCTATGATGGTGTCGGCCATCGCGCCACGATCAACAGTGGTATTCGACCCAATCTCGACATCGTCCTGGATCACGACACGGCCGATCTGCGGCATGCGCTCGGGACCTCTCGCACCTGGAACGAAGCCGAATCCGTCCTTTCCGACCCTTGCGCCACCGTGAACGATGACGCGGTTGCCGATCAGGGCGTATTGGATGGTCACGCCCGGGCCGATATAGCAATCGCGCCCGATCCGGCACGATGTCCCGATGACGGCGTTGGGTGCGATAACGGTACCGGAGCCTATGGCGACATTCGGCCCGACGACCGCACCCGCCTCGATGATGGCACCGGCCTCGATCACCGCGGTCGGGTCAATATGAGCTTGTGGCGATATCCCCCGTTCAGACGTCAGGGGCACCGGCGTCGCGGCGGCCGGAAACAACAGCCGCCCAATCATGGCAAAAGCCTGCTGCGCCCTTGGGTTGACAAGAACGGCAACGCCCGTAGGCGCTTGCTCGGCGAGCTCGATGGGGCAAAGCACTGCCGCAGCCCGCAACGCCGGCATCAACGCCGCATTGCGCTTGCCTTCGACGAACACGAGCGCCTTGTCGCCACCATCAGTGGCGGACGCTATCGTCTCTATGGGCGTGTCGGCGTAGGCGGGATTGCTCAGCGTCGAACCGGTGAGAACAGCCACCTCACCCGCCGTGTAGCGGCGTGACGGCACAAAAAACACCGGTTCGGTCATTCCAGATCACTATCCAGCTGGATCGGATCACTCCATTCCGGGCGCAATTGCCCGGAAGTGTCGTCACCCACTGTTTAGAAGCGGGTCGAGATGCCGAAGTTGAATTCCTGCACGTCGTCCGTCGCTTCCTTCACGACAGGCACGGCGTAGTCGATACGCAGCGGACCGAACGGCGACGCCCACATCAAGCCGACACCGACCGATGCGCGCCATTCCATATCGGCTCCAGCTACCACTAGGCCGGGCGCGCTAACCTTGCTTCCATAAAGCGTCGCAGCATCGGCAAACACAGCGCCGCGAAGACCAAAGCTCTCCGGAACCAGTGGCATCGGGAACTGCGCTTCGGCGGAGGCATTGAAGTACGTTGTGCCGCCGAGATGGTCGCCCGTAGCTGTATCGACAGGACCAATGCCATTGTAGTCAAAGCCGCGGATCATGCGGTCGTTGCTGCGGAAGTGGTCGAACACACGGAGGTTATTATCGCCAAAGCCTTGGATATGGCCAGCTCCGGCTGAAACCACGCCAACGATATCCATTTCTTCCGACAGAGTCTGGTAGACTGAGGTACGCGCCGTGAACTTCACAAATTCCGCGTCGCCGCCCAAGCCCGCAACCTCGGTGCCCAAATTGGCGTAGATGCCGAAATGCGGGTTCTTCATGTCATCGATCGTGTTGTAGATCAGGTTGCCGCTAACTGACGACTTGATCCACGTACCAGCAGTGATTGCGTCCTGGATTGCAATGGACAATCCGCACGGCGCTACGCAATCCTCATCGTAGGAATACTTCTCCTGCGAAAGATTATACGCGAGCTGCGTCGTGATGTTTTCGGTGATGGGCAGGCCGAAACGCACCGTTCCCGCGGTGGTCTCGCTGTCATACTGGTTGTCGAAATTGCGCGTCGACTTGGAAATGTCGAAGCCCGCAGCGATACGGCGCCCCAGGAAGTAAGGCTCGGTGAACGAGAGCGAATAATCGCGCGAATGCTTGCCGCCACCAGCCGAGAAGCGGATGAACTGGCCGCGACCGAGGAAGTTGCGTTCGGTGACCGAACCCTGAACAGATGGGCCGGGCGTTTCGCCGCCGGTCGAATAGCCGGCGCCAATCGAGAATTCGCCGGTCGACTTCTCAACGACGTCAACCACGAGGATAACCTGATCCGGTTCCGAACCCGGCGCAGTCGAAACCTCGACGCGCTCAAAGTAATCGAGAGCTTCCAGACGCTTCTTCGCGCGCTGGATCAGGACCTGGTTGAAGGCATCGCCTTCGCTGACGTCGAACTCACGGCGAATGACGTAGTCGCGCGTGCGGGCGTTGCCGCGAATCTCGATGCGCTCGACATAGGCCTTGGTGCCCTGGTCGATCGTGTAGACAACCGAAATGGTGTGGTTTTCGAAATTGCGGTCGCCGCGCGGCGTAACCTGGGCAAAGGCATAGCCTTGGCCGGCCACCCGCTCGGTCAGCGCGATAATGGTGTTTTCGACATCCTTGGCATTGTAGGTGTCGCCCGAATGCGTCTCGACCAGCGACTCCAGCGACTTGCTGTCGACTTCCGGGATCGAGCTGTCAACGCTGACATCGCCGAACTTGTAGCGCGCGCCCTCTTCAACCGTGATGGTCACGGTGTACTGGTTGGTCGCGTCGTCCATTTCCCCGAAAGCGGAAACGACCTGGAAGTCCGCATAGCCGTGATTGTAGTAGAAACGGCGCAGCAGTTCCTCGTCGGCCTTCAGCTTGTCTTCGCTGAACACGTCGTCGCGCATCACGAACGAAAGGAAGTTCGACCGCTTGGTGTTGATGACGTCCGAGAGCCGGCGGCTGCTATAGGCACTGTTGCCGACAAAATTGATGGCAGCGATCTTGGTGCGGCCACCTTCATTGATGTTGAAGACGACATTCACGCGGTTGTCGCCGAGATCCATGATCTGGCTGGTGACGGTCGCGTCATCGCGGCCGATATTGCCGTAGGCCGCCTTGATCGATTCAATATCAGCGTCAACCGCAGCCTGCGAATAGGAACTGCGCGGCTTCAACTGCACGGCGTTGGCAAGCGCAGCGTCCTTGAGCTTCTTGTTGCCCTGGAACAGAACCTGGTTGACGACCTGATACTCGGAAACCGTTACGACGAGCGACGATCCGGACTGCGAGATCTGAACATCCGAGAACAGGCCCATGCCAAACAGGGCCTTCACGGCCTCGTCAACGTCAGCGCTTGAAAAAGCCTTGCCTGGCTTGATCGCGATATTGTTGCGGATTGTCTCGGCATCGATACGCGAATTTCCACGTACCTCGACTCGACTGACGACAGCGGCCTCGGCAGCGGAAATGGACACCATTTCCACAACGAGGGCACCGGGCACAACGAGCGCCGCAGACAAAGCTGCCGCAGACGCGGCGCTCAGAAACTTGGATACTGCCTTCATCGGGCTATATAACCTTTTCTCGTAGTCCCCACGGCGAGAAAACCGGACGTGCGGTAAATTCCCATACCGTATTAACCGGATTTTCCCTACACGCAAGGCTTCTGGTTAATTAGTGTTTACTTCGCCTTCCGGCGTTGCTTTCGCGTCACGCATATCCCCAGCCATGGTAAACGACATCTCAATACGGGCGCCGAAGAGTTGGAATTTGTTCATGATTTCAGCACCCAAACAGGTCGTTCCAAAATACGAAGGCCATGAAGGCGAGAACCAGCAGCATGCCTGTTCGGTAGACCGCTTCCATCATCCGTTCCGAAACGGGACGCCTGATGACCGCTTCAATGCCGTAAAACATCAGGTGCCCACCGTCGAGCGGCGGAATCGGCAGCAGATTTAAAATACCTATTCCGACAGACAGCAACGCGACCAATTGAACCAACCAGTCAAAGCCCATCCTCGCGGCCTGGGCAGACATGCCGGCAATCTTCACCGGTCCGCCCAACTGGCACTTGTCCTCGCGCCCCACGGCGAACCGCGTCAGGAACTGGCCTGTGCGCTCTATGATATGGCCGGTTTCCTCAACCGCAGCTCCGAGCGCACCCACCGGGCCATAGGTAATAAGCCGGGGTTGCCCCAATTCCTGGTTGTTGACGACACCGATGACCGCAACCTTGATCTTGTTGCCCAGCGCGTCTTCCTGTTCCATCGGCTGCGGCGTCGCAACCATGCTGACTTCGGTGCCGTTGCGCAGCATGACGAATGTCAGCGGATCACCCGCCCGGCCGGAAACCAGGCGCTGCACATCGGCAAACGTATCGACCTTTTCGCCATTGACGCTGACGAAGCGGTCGCCGGGCTGGATGCCAGCCGCCGCGGCCGGGCTGTCCGCGGTCACAGACGCCACCATCGGCTCGGCGACGTAGCGTCCGTGTATCGAAAACAGCACGGCGAAGACCGCTATCGTCAAAAGGAAATTGAATGCCGGCCCGGCGAAAACCGTCGCCGCGCGTTTCCAGATCGGCTGCGTGTGGAAAGCAACCTTTCGCTGAGCTTCGCTCAAAGCGGCAATATCATCCGAACTCGGCTGGCTTGAGCTGGCGTTCATATCGCCAACGAACTTGACGTAACCGCCAAGCGGGATCGCACAAAGCTTCCACCGCGTACCGCGCCTGTCGTTGAAGCCGATCAGTTCCGGCCCAAACCCGATCGAAAAGGCATTCACCCCGATGCCGCAGGCGCGGCCTGCGAGATAGTGTCCCATCTCATGAACGAAGACCACAACGGTCAGCACGAAAAGGAACGGCACCAGAGTGCCGATCACAAAACCCTGGGTGCTGAAAAGCGCGTGTAGAAGCTCGTTCAAATCCCGCCCTCAATTCGCCCACGGAAACAGACGCCGCGTGACTGTGGCCTCAAACTCGGCAAATCCGTGGCGCATTCCGTCGATCATGAACTTTCAGCCCGCAAACAAGCCATGTGCTGGGTTGTCGGCAGACGCGGCCAAGGCCCCGATGACGTATAGGGCAAACGCAGCCACCACAAGCCCGTCCACGCGATCCATCACGCCACCGTGTCCAGGAATGATCTGGCTGGAATCCTTGCGGCCATGGCGGCGCTTGACCCAGGATTCGAAAAGGTCCCCCGCCTGCGACACAATCGACAACACCAGCGCAACTAAGGTCAGGAACATCAAGTTTCCTGCCCCTGCCGCTGTTGCAACAATAAGGCCGGCTGCAACACCGCCAACTGTGCCGCCAAGCGCGCCACTCTGCGTCTTGCCCGGCGAAATGGAAGGCGCAAGCTTGGGCCCGCCGACGGCGCGCCCAACGAAATAGGCCGCGATGTCGGTTGTCCACACCACGGCAAACAGGAACAGGATTGCCAGCAGCCCGGATTGATCGCCGTCACGCAAGTAGGCAAGGGAGAAGCCGGATAGCGCAGCATATGCGAGCCCGGAAGCATCCCATTGCCCTGCCCCGCGCTGCGCCGAGATTGCGGCTACGACGATCACGGCGAGCACGATCCCGGCCAAAAGCCCAAGCGCCGGAACTCCGAAAACCAACGCCAGCAACAGAACCGCCAGGAGCGCTTCAGCCAATAGGCCGAAACCGCTTGCCGGCGAGCGGCGCGACATGCGGGTCCATTCATAAAACACCGCACCGGCGATAAGCGCTGAAAGCAGCCTGAACGGCAGTCCGCCAATCCATGTCAGCGCCAACACCGCTGCCGCCATGACGATTGCGGAGATAATCCTGAGTTGCAGGTTGCTCATGCGCCGATGCTCACGACGCAGCTTCGCGCGGCGCAAGGCCGCCGAACCGGCGCTCGCGTCCGGCAAAATCGCGCAACGCGTCCGCAAGATGGTCCTGGCTGAAGTCCGGCCAGTAGCAAGGCAGGAAAACCAGTTCACTGTAGGCAGCCTGCCAGAGCAGGAAGTTCGAAAGGCGCAGTTCCCCGCTGGTGCGGATCACCAGTTCCGGGTCTGGTATGCCAGCGGTGTCCAGCGATGCCGCAAACCTGTCAGTCGAGATGGAATCGACGCTGATTTCGCCGCGAACCGCCGCCAAGGCGAGTTTCTGGGCTGTCCGCACGATCTCGTCGCGGCCGCCATAGTTGAAGGCGATCACCAGCGTAAGCGCATCATTGCCGGCGGTGAGTGTCTCTGCTTCCTCGAGAAGTCCGCGAATATCGGTTTGCAGGCTGGCCTTGTCGCCGATCACCCTCACCCGCACCCCGTTCTGATGCAGTTCGGCGAGATCGCGGCGAATGAACAGCTTCAGCAACCCCATCAGGTCGCTCACTTCCGATTTCGGCCGAGACCAGTTCTCGGATGAGAATGCATAGACGGTCAGGTAGGAGATACCCAGTTGCGGAGCGGCGCGAACCGTCTTGCGCAACGCCTCCACGCCGGCGCGATGTCCGGCAACGCGCGGCAAACCGCGCGCCTTCGCCCAGCGTCCGTTTCCGTCCATAATGATCGCGACATGCGCCGGGCTTGTCATGCTTCCGCTTTCAGATCAGCCGCTCAGGTCCTGACCTCAGGTTAAACCTGCATGATTTCCGTTTCCTTTTCGGAGAGCAGGCTGTCGATCATGCTGATGGTTTCGTCGGTCAACTTCTGGACCTGGTCGGAACGCTTGCGGTGATCGTCTTCGCCGATCTCGCCGTCCTTTTCCGCCTTTTTCAGCCCATCCATGCCGTCCCGGCGCACATGCCTTGCCGCAACGCGCGCATTCTCGGCATAGGTGTGGGAAATCTTGACCAGTTCCTTGCGGCGCTGTTCGTTGAGTTCAGGCAGCGGAATCCTCAAATTGGTGCCGTCGACGATCGGATTGAAGCCGAGATTGGCTTCGCGAATGGCGCGGTCGACGGAACTCACCATCGACTTGTCCCAGACAGACACCGAGACCATGCGCGGCTCAGGCACCGAAATGGTCGCCACCTGGTTGATCGGCATGGCCGTTCCATAAGCCTGGACCTGGATGGCATCGAGAAGATTGCTGGACGCACGCCCCGTGCGCAGCGATGCGAGATCGTGCTTGAAGGCGGCGATAGCCCCGTCCATACGCCGTTTCAGGTCATCGAAATTGCCGTTCATCATCGTCTCCTAGGCCAGTTTGTTCAGGATCTTCCCGACACGCGCTGCCGTTGAAGCGCACATGCGGTCGCTAAAGCGAACCCTGGTCAGTTATCCGCGACGACCGTGCAACGACCGCCGCCTTTCAGTATCTCGCCAAAACCACCCTTCTCGTGAATGGAATAGACGATTATCGGAATGTTATTTTCGCGCGCAAGCGCAATTGCGGCGGTATCCATAATGGAAAGCCCGCGATTTATCACTTCCGCATGGCTGATGCGCTCGAAGCGGGTCGCCTTCGGGTCCTTCTTCGGGTCTGCCGAATAGACGCCATCGACCTGGGTGCCCTTGAAGAGAGCGTCCGCGCCGATTTCGGCAGCGCGCAAGGCTGCGGCCGAATCAGTGGTGAAGAACGGGTTGCCAGTGCCGCCGGCAAAGATCACCACCTTGCCCTGGTTCATGTAGGCAGTGGCCTGGCGCTGGGAAAAGCTTTCGCAAAGTTCGGGCATGGCGATTGCGGAGAGCACGACCGCCTCCACGCCGATCTTGTTCAAAGACGTTCGCAAGGCCAGCGAGTTGATCACGGTGGCCAGCATGCCCATGTGATCCCCCGTCACCCGATCGCCACCCTTGGAAGCAACGGCCACGCCGCGAAATATGTTGCCGCCGCCGATGACGACACCAACTTCAACGCCGAGCGCACGGGCTTCGGCAATATCGGAGGCGATGCGATCCACGACGGAAACATCAATGCCGAAGTGCTGCTCGCCCATCAGCGCCTCGCCCGACGCTTTCAACAAGACACGCCGGTATAGGGGCTTAGCCGTCATCTGTTCCTCGGAGTTGGCAAGACAGTCCGGACGCCGCAGTCGGTCGCTCTGTCCAGTGCATTCGATTGATTGGCTGACCGGATACACGAAGGGCGTCGCGATGTCACGCGACGCCCTTCGTATGATTTGGTGGTGCGGTTAAGAGCCGTTACTTCTTCACAGCCGCGGCAACTTCCGCCGCGAAATCGGTCTCTTCCTTCTCGATGCCCTCGCCCAGCGCAAAGCGCAGATAGGCGCTGATCTTGGCCGGCGCACCGATTTCCTTTTCCGCGTCCTTCAATGCCTGCTCAACCGTCACGTCGGGGTTCAGCACGAAAGCCTGCTTCACCAGCACGACTTCCTCGTAGAATTTGCGCAGGCGGCCTTCCACCATCTTTTCGATGATGTTTTCCGGCTTGCCCGACTGGCGGGCCTGGTCGGCGAAGATGGCCTTCTCGCGCTCGACCGCTGCCGGATCGAGAGCCGCCGTGTCGAGCGAAAGCGGGTTCGTGGCAGCGACATGCATCGCGACCTGGCGGGCGAAGGCGCTTGCCTTGTGTGCATCGCCGGTGGTCTCGATCGCGACCAGCACGCCGAGCTTGCCGAGATTGTCGGCGACGGCGTTGTGGACGTAGGTTGCAACCGCGCCGTGCTCAACCTTGAGCTTGGCGGAGCGGCGGAAACCAAGGTTCTCGCCAATCGTGCCGACGGCATCCTTGACGGTGTCCGTGACCGACTTGTCGGAACCCGGATACTTGGCGGTGGCAACTGCTTCGGTCGCGCCGAAAGCAAGCGAAACCTTGGCGATGTTCGAGACGATTTCCTGGAAAGCCGCGTTGCGCGCAACGAAGTCGGTCTCCGAATTCACCTCGACGATTGCCGCCTCGCGCAGGCCCTGCTCGACCCCGATCAGGCCCTCGGCCGCCGTGCGGCCCGCCTTCTTGTCGGCCTTGGAAATGCCCTTCTTGCGCAGCCAGTCGACCGCGGCTTCCATGTCGCCATTGGTCTCGGCCAGTGCTGCCTTGCAGTCCATCATGCCTGCGCCAGTCAAGTCGCGGAGCTCTTTGACCTGTGCTGCTGAAATGCTCATTTTTTGCCTCTTTGTTCAAATGGCATACGCATCACCGAGAAACGGTGATGCGCCAATGCCAGACGCTTAGCGCGTCAATATAGTGGGAATGCGAAGGCCAGAGCCGGCCTCGGCAGATTACGCTTCGGAAGCGTCGCTCGCAGGCGTCTCGTTGAGAGCCGGCTCGACAGGAGCTTCAGCCGAAGCGCCGATATCGACGCCGAGCGAACCCTGCTGGCGGGCGATGCCGTCGAGGGCAGCCTTGGCGATCAGGTCGCAATAGAGCTGGATGGCGCGAGCCGCATCGTCGTTGCCGGGGATCGGGAAGTCGATCTTGTCCGGATCGCAGTTCGAATCGATGATGGCAACCACCGGAATGCCGAGGCGCTTGGCCTCGAGGATGGCGATCGCCTCCTTGTTGGTGTCGATCACGAACATCAGGTCCGGGGTCGAGCCCATGTCCTTGATGCCGCCGAGCGCCTTGTTCAGCTTCTCGCGCTCGCGGTCGAGGTTCAGGCGTTCCTTCTTGGTCAGGCCCTGGGCCTCACCCGCCAGAAGCTCGTCCAGCTTGCGCAGGCGCTGGATCGAATTGGAGATCGTCTTCCAGTTGGTCAGCATGCCGCCGAGCCAGCGGGAATTGACGTAATACTGGGCCGAGCGCTGGGCAGCGTCGGCAACGATGTCCGAAGCCTGGCGCTTGGTGCCGACGAACAGCACGCGGCCGCCACGGGCAACGGTGTCGGAAACCTGCTTCAGAGCCTGGTGCAGCAGCGGAACCGTCTGCGACAGGTCGATGATGTGGATGTTGTTGCGGGCGCCGTAGATGTAGGACGCCATCTTCGGGTTCCAGCGGTGGGTCTGGTGGCCGAAGTGTGAACCAGCCTCGAGAAGCTGGCGCATGCTGAATTCTGGCAATGCCATTCTTTAGTTCCTTTCCGGTTGACCTCCACGGACACTTGACGGTTTCGGACTAGCCGGATCGAAAGGCTTGCGCATTTCGGAGCTTGTCTTGACCGCCACCGGAGGTTTCAGCCGGATTTCTCCCGGGCAGACACCAAAGTCCGTGTGTGGAATGTGCGCGCATATAGAGGCTTGCGCCGCGAAACGCAAGCAGCGCGCCCAAGCTTGATGGAAACAGCTAGCGCGGCTTCTTGCCGTTCGGTACTTTCACCCGCTTGAACACCGCGACGATCTCATCGCGGCTGCACTCGATTGCACCCAGCCTCACCGCCCGGTCGCGCTCGTATCCGGTGATGTCATAATGCGGGGCCGAAGTCTTGGGCGGCCCCTGGTAGGACGAGCGCTTGAGCGCAAGCCGTGCAGCAAAGCGATGCAACTCGTCCGTGTCGTCGGCCAGAAGATGGCACCAGCGCCGGCCGGCCCAGTTCCATATAGCCGCATCGACATAGACTGCCATCGGCAACCGGGCGTTACTGGTTGCAGGTTTTCTGCGGCGCCGGGTCGAAAAGTGACAGATTGACCAGCTTGCCGGTCATGGAGAAATCCCCGTAGTCCATCATCAGGTCGCGCGTCAGGCCGTTTTCGTGCAGCTTGAAGCTGATGCGGTAGTGCGGCATCTCCTCGCCGCCGTCCTTTTCGGATTCGTCGAAGTAAGCGATATCGACCGGCCAGTATTTGTCGCTGCCAAGCTTGGCAAGCGCCGGAAGCTCCGGATCGTCCTTGCCGGCCAGCTCGGGTTTGCCCACAACCACCGTTGTCGTCATCACCTTGTTGGCATCCTCCGAGCCGTCAAAAAGACTTGTCTCGTAGAAGTTCTCGCCTTTTTCGGCCTTGCCGATCAACTCCACCAGGTGCTGCGTCGGAAACTGCGTTGCCGAGAGCTCGACGGTGTTGCGCTCCGGCTTGTCCAGTTCCACCTTCAGGCCGCCCACTTCCTTGTGCGCCGTGCCCTTCACTTCCTTGTCGAGATCCTGGTCGACGAAGGATTTGGTCACGAAAGAAAAGGTCTTGCCTTCCGCGTCCTCGAAAGTCGTCGTCTGCTGGTCGGTCAGCCGTGTCGTGTCATTGGCGTTGATCTGCGTCACGAAGCGGAACTTTACCGTGTAGCCGTCACAAGGCGAGCCGTTGAACTCATAGACCATGCGGCCGGAAATCCCGGTGATCCCCGAACGGTCGGAAGCCTTGTCGAGCGACAGATCGTAGACCGCGCGATGCGGTTGCAGCACAGGCACCGCTATCGCGGGCGCAGTGGATAAAATGATCGGCAGCAGCACGGCAGTGTATGCAAGGCGCGTTGCGCGCATATAAAAGCTCCGATCATGGCCGCTGAGGCAGGCCGAATGTAAGAGTGGTCCAGCTTAAAAAAAGTCGTGGCGGAAGCGAGGCAAAAATAGCAATTTCAGCCCGTCCCTCACAACGACACCAAGCAATAAGGAATTACCATGGGCGAAACAATCGAAAAGCGGCTAAGCGACATGGGCGTTACACTGCCCGCTGCGGCCGCGCCTGCTGCCAACTATGTTCCCTTCGTGAGGAGCGGCAATCTGTTGTTTCCCTCCGGCCAGTTGCCGATGAAGGATGGCAAGCTCGCGGTGACCGGCCTGCTTGGGCGGGACCTCGACGTTGCCGCCGGCAAGGAAGCCGCCAAGCTTTGTGCGATCAACATTCTCGCTCAGGCCAAGGCAGCGCTCGGTGATCTGGAAAAGATTCGCAGGCTGGTGAAGATCAACATCTACGTGGCTTCATCCCCCGACTTCACCGAACAGCATCTGGTCGGCAACGGCGCATCCGACTTCTTTGCCGAGGTCCTTGGCGAGCGTGGCAAGCACGCACGGGTTGCCGTCGGCATGGCCGCGCTGCCGCTCAACGCTGCTGTCGAAATCGAATCCATCCTCGAAGTCGACTGAGCCATTCAAACCATGAGCAACCTCTCCTGGCTGACCGCACGGCCCATAGCGCATCGCGGTTTTCACGACCTCAACAAGGTGCGTTGGGAAAATACGCTGTCGGCATTCGCCGCCGCCGCTGATCGCGGCTATGCGATCGAGTGCGACGTACACCTGACAGCCGACGGCGTTCCGGTCGTGATCCACGACGGCGACCTGAAAAGGTTGACTGGACAAGACGGTTTTGTCTGGCAGCGCACCTCAGCGGAAATTGCTGCGCTCAGGGTCGGTGGCACGCAGGACCATCCGCCGACGCTTGGCGAGTTGCTCAAATTGGTGAATGGCCGGGTGCCGCTGGTCATCGAAGTCAAAGGTACGCCCGGCCGCGACGAGGGTCTCGTCGCGGCTGTCGGCCGTCATTTGAAGAACTACCAAGGCAAGGCCGCCATCATGTCGTTCGATCACTGGCTGATCCGCCAGTTCTCGCAAGACGCGCCGGGCATTCCCGGTGGCCTCACCGCATATGGCACGCGCGACCATGAAATCGAAGCTCACTTCACCATGCTGGCGCACGACATAGCTTTCACGTCCTATGCCGCGGGAGACCTGCCGAACCGCTTCGTCAGTTTCGTTCGCAAAAAGCTTGGCATGCCCGTCGTCACCTGGACTGTACGTGACCAGCCGGCGGTGGATTTGACCTTCAAGTATGCCGACCAGATGACTTTCGAGGGTTTCGAGCCGACCAGCGCGGTGGCCTGAACAAGCCTTGCGCCAGCCACTTGCGCAAGTTTTGGCATGTCATAAGTAAATGGCCATGGATCAGGGCGACAATGAAGTGGAAACGGGCGCGGCGGGCTACGCCGTGCGCGTTTCTGCCGGCATTGGCGCATTCACAGCCGAGGAATGGAGCAGGTTCCACGGCACCACGAGAAATTCAACAAGTGGCTATAACCCATTCCTTTCCTTCGCTTTTCTAAGCTCCCTCGAGGAGTCCGGCTGTGCGACCCCGCGCAGTGGCTGGCAAGCAAACCACCTGCGGCTTGAGAATGCGGACGGCGTGCTTGTCGGGGCCGTGCCAGGCTATCTGAAGTCACATAGCCAGGGAGAATACGTTTTCGACCACGGTTGGGCGGACGCCTTCGAACGCGCGGGCGGAAAATACTACCCCAAGCTACAGTGTTCCGTTCCGTTCACGCCTGTCAGTGGCCCTCGCCTGCTGGTCGCCGGCGGCCAAAACGAAACCGCAATCAAAGCCGGCCTTGCGGCAGCCACGAAAGTCGTAACCGACCAGCTCGGGCTGTCGTCCGCCCACATGACCTTCCTCCAGCAAGACGACCTTGAGGTGCTGCGGGCAGCCGGTTTCCTCCACCGCACGGATCAGCAGTTCCACTTCTTCAACGAAGGTTTCTCGTCCTATGACGACTTCCTCGGCATACTCGCTTCGCGCAAGCGCAAAGCGCTGAAGAAAGAGCGGCGCGAGGCCCTGTCCTCCGGCATTTCAATTGAGCAACTGACCGGCAAGGACATCACCGAGCGTGCGTGGGATGACTTCTACAAATTCTACATGGATACGGGCGGCCGCAAATGGGGACGCCCCTATCTCAACCGCACGTTCTTTTCCATGATCGGCGAGCGCATGGCCGACGACATCCTGCTCGTCATGGCCAGGCGCAACGGGCGCTATATCGCTGGCGCCATCAATTTTATCGGCTCCGACGCGCTCTACGGCCGCAACTGGGGCTGCATCGAAGACCACCCCTTCCTGCACTTCGAGGTCTGCTACCATCAGGCCATCGATTTCGCCATCGAACGCAAACTGAAGGTCGTCGAGGCCGGAGCACAGGGCGAACACAAATTGGCGCGCGGCTACCGGCCCGTGACAACCCACTCGGCCCACTACATCACGCATCCCGGCTTGAGGCGTGCCATCGCCGACTATCTCGAGCGCGAGCGGCGCGAGGTAGCCATGACCAGCGACTACCTCGAGGACCACACACCCTTTCGCAAGGGTGAATTGCTGCTCAATGAACGAGGGTCTTCGAAAACAGATTGATGACGATGACGCCCGCCATGATCAAACCCATGCCGATCAAAGCCGGCAAATCGAGAGCCTGACGGAACCATAGCCAGCCTATGGCGGTGATGAGGATGATGCCGGCCCCGCACCAGATGGCGTAGACAACGCCGACCGGCATGGTGCGCAAAGGCAGCGACAGGAAATAGAACGCAAACGCATAGCCAGCGACCGCAACAAGCGATGGCACCAACCGGGTGAAGCCCTGCGTCTCCTTCAAGGCTGTCGTCGCCACGACCTCGAACATGACCGCAACCAGCAGGTAGATATAGTTCCAGAGTATCACTGCCGACCCCTTGATTCGCGCGCTTGCGCAAGACGATTATGCCTACCCAAAGACACGGTGAGAGACAAACAATGGCCTATGACGACAACAACATATTCGCCCGGATCCTGCGCGGCGAACTGCCGTCGCATCGCGTCTATGAAGATGACCAGACCGTGGCCTTCATGGATGTGATGCCTCAAGCAACCGGCCATACGTTGGTTCTGCCCAAGGCGCCTTCGCGCAACCTTCTCGATGCCGATCCTGCAGTGTTCGCCTCGCTGCTTTCAACCGTCCAGAAAGTCGCACGGGCCGCAAAGCAAGCCTTCAACGCCGATGGCGTTGTTGTATCGCAGTTCAATGAGGCGGCGGCCGGTCAAACGGTCTACCATCTCCATGTCCATATCATCCCGCGCTTCGAGGGTGTGCCGCTGAAGCCCCATACCGGCGAGATGGAAAAGCCCGAGATATTGGCAGCCAACGCAGAGAAGATCAGGGCGGCGCTGCAGGGCTAATTTTCGTGCCTATTGACGCCAGCGAATTCAGTCCGCTGACGCGACAAGGTGCCTCGCAGGCTCTAAAAGAGCATAGCGAATAGTCAAAGAAAAAAGCCCCGTTTCCGGGGCTTTTTTGTTCCTTGGCGACGGTATCAGCCCTTGCGCGGCAGTTGCGGCACAAGGCTGCGCTTGCCGCCGTCCTTGGACTTCGGCGTCGGCTTCTGCGCCACCACCTTCTTGGTGGCGGCCTTCTTCGCAGGCGCCTTGCGCGGCTTCACCGTCTCTTCCGGTTCCTTCTTGGGCTTGATCTTGCCCTCGTCGGCAACCGATTCCAGCTTGAGGCCGGTTTCGCCGGTGTCCTTCTTCTCCACCGTCACCTTGACGATGCCGCCCTTCTTCAACTTGCCGAACAGAACTTCCTCGGCGAGCGGCTTCTTGATGTATTCCTGGATGACACGGCCCAACGGACGCGCGCCCATGCGCTCGTCGTAGCCCTTGTCGGCCAGCCAGGCGATGGCTTCCGGCGCGAGGTCGAAGGTCACGCCGCGTTCGGACAATTGCGCCTCGAGCTGCATGACGAACTTTTGCACCACCTGATGGATCACCGGCACCGGCAGCGAGCCGAACGGGATGATCGCATCGAGACGGTTGCGGAACTCCGGCGTGAACAGGCGATTGATCGCCTCGACGTCGTCGCCTTCGCGCTTGGTCGAACCGAAACCGATCGCCGCACGCTGGGCATCGGATGCACCGGCGTTGGTGGTCATGATCAGGATCACATTGCGGAAATCGATCTGCTTGCCGTTATGGTCCGTCAGCTTGCCGTGGTCCATCACCTGCAACAGGATGTTGAACAGGTCCGGATGCGCCTTCTCGACCTCGTCGAGCAGCAGTACGCAATGCGGATGCTGGTCGACGCCGTCGGTCAAAAGGCCACCCTGGTCGAAGCCGACATAGCCGGGAGGCGCGCCGATCAACCGCGATACGGTATGACGCTCCATATATTCCGACATGTCGAAGCGGATCAGTTCGACACCGAGCGATGCCGCCAGTTGCCGCGCCACTTCGGTCTTGCCGACGCCCGTCGGACCGGAGAACAGGTACGAGCCGATCGGCTTTTGCGGTTCACGCAGGCCCGCCCGCGCCAGCTTGATCGCCGACGTCAGCGCCGTAATCGCAGTATCCTGGCCGTACACGACCCGCTTCAGCTCGGTCTCCAGACCGGCCAGAACCTTCTCGTCATCGGCAGAGACCGTCTTCGGCGGAATGCGGGCCATCGTGGCGATGGTTGCCTCGATCTCCTTGATGCCGATGGTCTTCTTGCGCTTGGCCTCAGGCACCAGCATCTGCGAAGCACCCGTCTCGTCGATCACGTCGATCGCCTTGTCCGGCAGCTTGCGGTCGTTGATGTACCGCGCCGAAAGTTCCACCGAAGCCTTGATCGCCTCAGTCGTGTACTTGACCTTGTGGAAGTCCTCGAAATAGGGCTTCAGGCCCTTCATGATCTCGATGGCATCCTCGACGGTCGGCTCGTTGACGTCGATCTTCTGGAAGCGGCGCACAAGCGCCCTATCCTTTTCGAAGAACTGCCGGAATTCCTTGTATGTCGTTGATCCAATGCAGCGAATCGCACCGGATGACAACGCGGGCTTCAGCAGGTTCGATGCATCCATCGCGCCGCCGGACGTTGCACCAGCGCCGATCACGGTGTGGATCTCGTCGATGAACAGCACCGCGCCGGGATAATCCTCGAGTTCCTTGACGACCTGCTTCAGGCGTTCCTCGAAATCGCCGCGATAGCGGGTGCCGGCCAGAAGCGTACCCATGTCGAGCGCGAAGATAGTGGCGTCCGCCAGCACTTCCGGCACGTCGCCTTCAACGATGCGCTTGGCCAGACCCTCGGCAATCGCCGTCTTGCCGACGCCCGGATCGCCCACGTAAAGCGGGTTGTTCTTGGAACGGCGGCACAGCACCTGGATGGTACGGTTGATTTCCGAGGCACGCCCGATCAGCGGATCGATCTTGCCGGCGCGCGCCTTGGTGTTGAGGTTGACGCAGTAGGCCGTCAGCGCGTCCTGCTGCTTCTTCTTGCCGCCATCTTCCTGCTGGTCGCCGCCCACGCCCGGTTGGTCGTCTTCGGATCCCCGCGGTGGGCGGTTTTCAGAAGCGCCGGGGCGCTTGGCAATGCCGTGAGATATGTAGTTGACCGCGTCGTAGCGGGTCATCTGCTGTTCCTGCAGGAAGTAAGCGGCATGGCTCTCGCGCTCGGCGAAGATCGCCACCAGCACGTTGGCGCCCGAAACTTCCTCGCGGCCCGACGACTGCACGTGGATCACTGCGCGCTGGATCACGCGCTGGAAGCCGGCGGTCGGCTTCGAATCCTCGTCATAGCCGGTAACCAGATTGTCCAGTTCGGTATCGATATAGGTAAGGACCGTCTGCTTCAGGTCATCGAGATCGACGTTGCAGGCACGCATCACTGCGGCCGCCTCGGCGTCGTCGATGAGCGCCAGAAGCAGGTGTTCAAGAGTTGCATATTCATGGTGACGCTCGTTGGCGAGCGTCAGCGCCTGGTGAAGTGCCTTTTCCAGGCCTTGGGAGAAAGCCGGCATATTACCTCACTTCTTCTCCATCACGCATTGCAGCGGATGCTGATTCTGTCGGGCGAAATCCATGACCTGGGACACTTTGGTCTCGGCCACCTCGAAAGTATAGACCCCACACTCTCCCACTCCGTGATTGTGAACATGGAGCATGATGCGTGTGGCCGCTTCGCGGTCTTTCTGGAAAAACCGTTCCAGCACATGAACGACGAATTCCATGGGGGTGTAGTCGTCGTTCAGAATAAGGACGCGATAAAGGCTGGGCTTTTTCGTCTTGGTTTTGGTGCGCGTAATGACAGTTGTCCCGCGACCGGCCCCATTGCCGTCGCTGCCATTTTGCATTCGCGCTACCTTTGTCGTGGCAACCAGACTGCTAGTCACTTAACCCTGCCTCTCGTCCAGCCCCCATGCGAAACGACATGTAGGTGTTTCCAACCGGATTTTAAGCCCTTCTGCCTAGCTGACAATATGGCCATGCGGTCAATGTTGCCGGAAGTCGCAAAATCCCTAACAGCTTGACTTGATGAAGCATAAAAAACCCGGCTGCGCGTGCGCAACCGGGTTACGGTGCCGGCAAAAAACCGGCGCCACCATTACTGCGAAGGCTTACTTGGCCTTGGCGATCACCGATTCGAACGGAGTGTAGGCGTCCTTGGCGAGTTCGGCATAGAGATCGCCGATCTTGCTGACCTCGGCCACGAACGATTCGTAGGACTGCTTCGCGTAGTCGGTCTGGATTTCGACGACCTTCTCGAAGGACTTGGCCGACAGAAGCTTCTCGACCACGGCGCTGCCCGCTTCGAAGCTCTTCTTCGTATAGTCCGTCGCCTCAACCGCAATAGCCTGCGCGCCCTTGGAGAGCGAGGCGAAGCTCTTGAGACCGGAATCCGCGAATTCCTTGCCGTATTTGCTGAAATCTTCGTAGGTTTGCTCGGACATTTGCGATGCTCCTGTCAACGATGGGAGAAATTGTGCGATGCCAAATATGTATGGTGCAACGCACAAAAAGTCAACGACCCCTTCGCACCGACACGCTGCCGATCAACCCTAAAACTCGAATAAAGTTCGTTTCAAAGCCGATAAAAATGGTGAACGCGGCGGTTACCATAAACGGATTGGTAACGGTGCCACCGTAGTTTGGCGAAAAATGAGGCCGGACCTTTGCCGCCTCCACCGCAACAAAAATCCAAAGGAACAAGCAGTGCGTCAGGCGTTATCAGGCATCGTTTCCAAATCCGCATGGTCATTTCGAACCTTGGCGACAGTCACCATGGCTGTCTCCTTCGTTCTGGCTGCCGCAAGCGCCTCCCATGCGGCGCGCGACGCGGCCATCGTCATCGATGCCAATACAGGCAAGACGCTTTACTCATCTAACGCCAACGCGCGCCGTTACCCGGCCTCGCTGACCAAGATGATGACGCTCTACATGACCTTCGAAGCGCTTTCGAAGGGCAAGATCACCAAGTCCACGCAGGTTCCATTTTCCGCCAACGCCGCTGCCGAGCCGCCAACCAAGCTTGGTGTGCGCAAGGGTAGTTCCGTTTCGGTAGAGACCGCCATCTTGTCGATGGTCACCAAGTCCGCCAACGATTCCTCGACGGCTTTGGCCGAGTTGCTGGGCGGCAGCGAATCGAACTTCGCGCAGATGATGACCGCCAAGGCGCGCAAGCTTGGCATGAACGGAACGGTGTTTCGCAATGCCAACGGCCTGCCGAACCCCGGACAGTTCACCACCGCGCGCGACATGGCCATGCTCGGCATCGCTCTTCGCGAGCACTATCCTCAGTACTACGGGTATTTCTCGCAGCGTTCGTTCATGTATGGGCGCCAGCGCATCAACGGCCACAATCGCTTGCTTGGTCGCATCAAGGGCGTAGATGGCATCAAGACCGGCTATACGCGTCTGTCGGGCTTCAACCTTGTCTCGTCGGTTGCGGTCGATGGACGTAGCATGGTCGCGGTCGTCATGGGCGGCACCTCTGGCGCCAGCCGCGACAACCAGATGGCCAAGCTCATCACCGCCTACCTGCCCAAGGCATCGCGGCGTGATGGCGGCGACCTGATCGCCAAGTCAGACAGCGATTCGCCCGTGCAGGCTCTCGCCAAGGTCATGCTGCCCAAGCACGATGCTCCGACCCCGGACAATCGCCCGCAGGCCGAAGAAGTGGTCGTTGCCAGTGCAACGCCTGCCTTGGTGGCGGCGCCGACCCCGAAGAAGCCCATCCAGATTGCTGCTGCTGCATCGGAGCCCGCTGATGTGCCCTTTGCGCAGGCTTATGCCGAACCGGAGCCGGCGCATGTCGACCCGGTGAACACCGCATCCCTGCCTTCCGGGTGGGTTGTGCAGATCGCTTCGTCGCCCAGCAAGTCGGAAGCTGAAGCTGTCCTCGACAAGACTTCCAAGCAGGCCCGTACCGTTCTGGCCGATGCGTCGGGCTTCACAATGCCCTTCAGCAAAGGCGGCGTGACGTACTTCCGCGCACGGTTCAGCGGCTTCGACAACCAGACTGAAGCGCAGAAGGCCTGCAAGGCCCTCAAGAAAAAGCGGATTGAGTGCTTCGCCATCGAACAGTAGGCGACGCGTGGACCATCTCCCGGACAAGTTTCGGATCGAAGGAGAGTCAGTCGTGATTGGAGAGCAGGACGTCCTTGGCTTCGTTAAGCCTCGCCGCCAGGACAGACGTGCCGTCACCGACCTCGGAGCCCAGGCTCTGCATCAGGCGGCGGTGCGCCTCAAGGATATCCGCCGCGGCAGCACCCGCTTCAAGACCAAGGATCTTGTAGGCCTGCTGCTTAGTCATGGCGCGCGGACCTGGCGCAATACGCAGCCGCTTGCGACTGTTCGCTTGCGTGTCTTCGCGCCAGACGGCAAATCGGCCATCAAGATACGCCTCAAGTAGCTTCTGGCTTTCTGCGTCGGCGGCCAGTTCCTCATGGAGCCGCCGTAACTCGTCGATATCCATTGAGCTAAGCGTTCGGCCTTCCTGACGCCCTGCGAGCACAAGCCCCTCGACCTTCCCTGTCTTGCGCTCGGTTTCCATTTCAAGCGCCGCTGTCCGCACAAGAGCCCTGTTCACAGGCTCTTCCATGCGCCTGGCTCGGGCGAAGCTGTACCATGCGATAGCCACGAAAAGGATCAGCCCGCCCCAAAGCGGTTGCCTTGCAAAAAGCAGTGCTGTTCCGGCTAGGGCCGCAAATGCCGGTCCGCTCAGTTTGATGTTGCGCGCCAATTTCTGTGGGTCAGACCGCAGGAACCCGCCGAGCATGACGAGCAGAACCAAAACCACGCCAAGAAATGCAGCCAGAAAAGCCATGTCTTGCGATCACCCTGGGTAGCGCACGCCGACAACGCACCGGCTCGGTCCGCTGTCGGAAGACCAATACTAAGCCTGTTTTGGCCGAAACTACAAAAGGCCGAGTTCTGCCAATTCCTGTCGCAGCTTCGGTGGCATTTCTGCGAAGCCCGCCCTGCCCTTGCCAAGGTCCGCAGGTGCATCGGACTGCTTCAGGTAACGCCAACCCTGGAAGGCCCGGCGCGGCTGCCAGTCCGTGCGCACGATTTCGGCGTCAAGCATCAACTGACAACGCCCAATGCCCTCGCCATCGGTAAACGGCCTGATCTCGGTGATCAGTTGCCGGCATTGCACATTGCCCTTGATGACCCAATAGAGCGACCCGCCGTCGGTTATTTCCGAACCGCGCGAAGGCACCATCCGGGTCGTGTGCCAATGTTCTACCGGCTGATTGTTGCGACGACGCTCTGCGAGGCAGGATTCAACCCATTCCTCCAGGTCCTCGACACTGTCGCAGCCGACACACAATTTCAGGATGTTCAATGCCATTCGGCAAATCTAGCGGCTCGAACGTCGGCATTCAACGGAACGCCGCTGGTCCAGCCGCGGTTTGCACAGGCAGAATCAGCACTCGACGACGTTGACGGCCAGACCGCCGAGGCTGGTCTCCTTGTAGCGCTCGCTCATGTCGAGACCGGTCTGGCGCATTGTCTCGATCGCGGCATCCAGCGGCACGAAATGCTTGCCGTCGCCCTTGATCGCCAATGATGCTGCCGTCACCGCCTTGACCGCGCCAAGCGCATTTCTCTCGATGCAAGGCACCTGCACCAGTCCGCCGACTGGATCACACGTCATGCCAAGATGATGCTCCAGCGCAATCTCGGCCGCGTTTTCAACCTGCTCAGGCGTGCCGCCCATGACCGCGCAAAGCCCGGCAGCAGCCATGGCTGATGCGGAACCCACCTCACCCTGGCAGCCCACTTCGGCGCCTGAAATCGACGCATTGCTTTTGATGATGCCGCCGACCGCCGCAGCCGTGAGCAGGAAATCGCGGATGCTTTGCTGATCGGCCTCTGGATGAAAATGCATCCAGTAGCGCAATACGGCAGGCAACGTACCGGCCGCGCCGTTGGTTGGTGCCGTCACCACGCGGCCACCGGCGGCATTCTCTTCGTTCACCGCCATGGCATAGATCGACAGCCAGTCATTGGCGAGCAACGGGTTCGGCCGGTTCTGGCTCCACTGCTCCTGCAGCTTGTCGTGCAACTGCCGCGCCCTGCGGCGCACTTTCAAGCCTCCGGGCATGATGCCGTCCTGCGACAGGCCACGGTCGATGCAGCCGCTCATCGCACCCCAGATGCTATCCAAGCCGTCATCCAGCTTCTCGCGACCCATCTGGGTTTCTTCATTGGCGCGCTTCATTTCGGCGATGCTGAGCCCGCTCTTGGCGGCCATGGCCAGCATCTCGACGGCGTTCTTGAATGGATGCGGTACTTTCTTGGCCTCCGTCGTCGCGGAACCACGCGCCTTCATGCGCTGCAATTCTTCCTCCGACACGACGAACCCGCCGCCAATCGAATAGTAGATGCGCTTGAGCAGCAGCCGTCCGCCGGCATCATAGGCATAAAACGCCATGCCGTTGGCGTGACCGGTCAAGGGCGTCTTCTTGTCCAATACGAGATCGGTAGCCGGATCGAATCGGTAAGCCGGGTGTCCGGGCGGCGAGATGCGCTTCTTGGCCGTGATTTCAGCCATGATGTTCTCGACCTGGTCAGGATCGACGGTGGTTGGAACAAGGCCGGTCAGGCCCAGAATCACCGCCCTGTCGCTGCCATGACCAAGGCCCGTATAAGCCAGCGACCCGTGCAGGCTTGCTCCCAGCCGATCCACTTGCACGCCGGTTGGCCGGGGCCAGTCATCGGACAGAAGTTCCGCCAGAAACCGCGCGGCTGCCGTCATCGGTCCCATCGTATGGGAGCTCGATGGCCCAATGCCAATCTTGAACAGGTCGAAAACCGAAAGGAACAAGGTGCCTAAATCTCCACAGGCCAACGCAACCGCGCGCCATGCACGTACATATAGCTTCCCATCTTGTTTTTCTGCTCTTTTCGAAGCAGCCACATCGTTTAAGTCGACCTTTGTTGCTCCCGACGCGACATGATGATGTCGGTTCACGCGAGCCCCTTGTGCGAACGCCCGGACAGCCTGATCCGGAGCCGCCTTTACCTATGTAAATTCACTTGTCCCAGGCTTGCAGTGATAAAGCATTAACCAATCTTGTTCATGGTTCGACGGAGTTCTTCCTCAGTCTTCCGTTGCCGGGTGCCATCGATGAAAAGTGTGATCGCGTCTTTCGTTTTGCCCCTGGCAATCGCCGCAACTGCGACCACGTCCCTGACCACGGTTGCGTCTGCCGGAGGACGCGACAAGGATTTCTTCCAGTCAGTGGAAGGCAAGTGGGTCGGCCCCGGCGAAATCATTGCCGGCAAGTACAAGGGCACGAAATTCACCTGCAACTTCACCGGCTCGTCGCCCGCCGAGAAAGTCGGGATGACGCTTGATGGCGCCTGCCGCGTCGGCGTCTTTACCCAGCAGATGTCGGCCACCGTCGAGAACAAGGGCCGCAACGGCTACAAGGGCACCTTCATGGGCGGCTCCGCCGGTGCCGGCCTCGACATCATCTCCGGCAGCGTGGTCGATGCCCGCAAAGTCGTCTTCAACATCAACCGCAATCAGTTGAACGGCCTGATGCAGGCCCGCATCCCCGATGACAACTCGATGGTTGTCACCGTTTCGGTGCGCGTCGACAAGCAGGTCGTCCCCGTCATCGGCATGAACCTGAAGCGCGTGGATGCGGTTTCGGTCGGCTCGATCGCCAAGAACTAGCAGGACACCGCGCGGCCTCAGGCCGCGCTCGCTCCCGATTCCTTGTCCAGCACCATGTAGTCCAGCGGCAGCTCGGACGTGTATTTAATCTGCTCCATCGCAAACGACGACGACACGTCGCGAATCTCGATCTTCGCGATCAGGCGCTTGTAGAAGGCGTCATAGGCCGCAATGTCCGGTACGACGACCCGCAACAGGTAGTCCACATCGCCGCTCATGCGATAGAATTCCACCACTTCGGGAAATTCCTGGATCACCTCGGAAAAGCGCCGCAGCCACTCATGGCTGTGCGAATTGGTGCGGATCGACACGAATACGTTGACGCGCACGTTGATCTTTTCGGGGTTGAGCAGCGCCACGCGCCGCTTGATGACGCCCTCTTCCTCGAGCTTCTGTATGCGCCGCCAGCAGGGCGTGGTCGAAAGACCAACCTTCTTGGCAACGTCAGCAACCGCCAGCGTCGCATCTTCTTGCAAAAGGCGGAGAATTTTTCTGTCGAGGCGGTCCATAGGATCTCCTGAGGAAAGATGATCTATAATCCTCTGGATCAGGCCGTCTCACAAGAAAAAAATTCCGCAAAAAGCCGCATATAGGGGTGATAACTTGCTGCAATGTCACCCGATCCGATTGCGGATTTCCGTTCTGAGAAAAGGCAGCAATTCCATTTCGAACCACAGGTTGCGCTTCAGCCAGCCGGTATTGCGCCACGACGGATGCGGCAGCGGCAGCACCTTGGTTGCCGTCGGCGCCTGCCAGATGGCGCGCCAGTTCATCACCGTCTCGGTCAGCGACGGATGCCGCGTCGAGCCCATGTGCCACGATTGCGCGTAGATGCCGATGGTCAGCACGAGGTCGATCTGCGGCATCAATGCCATCAGCTTTTCGCGCCACGCCGGCGCGCATTCGCGGCGCGGCGGCAGGTCGCCCCCCTTGGCGTCCTGCCCCGGAAAGCAGAACCCCATCGGCACGATGGCAAACTTGTCCGCATCGTAGAACTCGTCGCTGGTTACGCCCAGCCAACTGCGCAGCCGGTCGCCCGAAGCATCGGTAAACGGCACGCCGCTCAGATGCACCTTAGTACCCGGCGCCTGGCTGGCAATAAGGATGCGCGCCGTGGACGACGGCACGACCACCGGGCGCGGTTCGTGCGGCAGTGGTTTTCCCACAGGCTGCTCGACACAGATGCGGCAGGCGCGAACCTCCGCCGCCAGGCGGGAAAGCTCAGGGCTCATGCTGGAGAACCCGCATCGCGGCTCGGATCACGCGGCAGCACTCGGCCGGCTGGAAATAGCCTGATACCAGCGCAGCACGTTTACGCAGTCCTCTGGCACCTGAATGCGCGCCGGCTTCATGAAATCGACGGCGATCAGGCCGGTAATATCCGCAATCGAATAGGCATCACCGGCAACGAATTCGCGCCCGGACAGTTCCGCGTCGAGAAAGCGCAGGAACTCGATTGCCTTCGGCTTGTTCGCCTCTCCCCATTCCGGGATCTGCGGCACTTCCCAATCCTTCATCGCCGGATGCACATGGCGAAACGCATGCGCCACACTTGCCATGAAGTTCAGTTCCATGCGCCGCTGCCACATCTCGACTTGCGCCTTGCCCAGCGCGCCCTGTCCGAACAGGGCAGGTTCTGGGTGGAGTTCCTCGAAATAGCGACAGATGGCGACGGACTCGGTCAAGATCGTGCCGTCGTCCAGCTCAAGCACCGGCAGGCGCTGCAAGGGGTTGCGCGCGCGTACCGCTTCGCCGCGATGCTCCATGGCACCCATGTCCACCGGCACCAGCGGCACGCTGATGCCCTTTTCCGCCAGGAACACGCGCACACGGCGCGGGTTAGGTGCCCGTCCGCCGTCGAAAAGCTTCATTCCAATCTCCCAGGGAAATGCATGTCACCGCCGACTATAGGCCGCTCTCACATGCTCTTAAATAAGCCTCATGGAGCATGTCCTGCAAAAGTGCGAAGCGGTTTTGCGTCCGGAAATACGGCCGAAACAAAGAGCCGGAGCGGCTCTAATGCCAGAGCTGCCCTAACCAATCCCAAATCGCAGCCAGTAGATCATGCTTCGGCTCGGCGTGTCCGTTGCTTGCGGCACGCCAATCCTGCGGCCACTCGAATGTCCCGGCCCAGATGCCGGCTTTGGCGCCGCGGGCGCGTGCCTCCTCGACCTCGAAATCGCCATAGGCGACGGCCCATCCGGCGGCGACCTGTGCACTGTTGAGATCGACTGCACCCGCTTTGCAGTCACCCAGCAAGCGGCCGTAGCGGTCGTTGCGCCAGCCGCTGCACGTCACCGCCCGGCCGGCAGTCAGTTGCACCAAGGCCTCGCGCGCAGCGCGTCCACACGGATATTCGGAACCGTTCCTGTTGCAAGTCTGGCGATACTCCGGCGCATCGATGCCGCGCAGGCGGATGCGCTGCCCGCCAAGTTCGATGGAATCGCCGTCTACGATCACCGCCCTGCCCTCGGCGGTGCGCGTGTCCATCTCGTTCAACAGTGCGGTGAGAACGATCAGGGTCCCTAGCAGCACGATCGTCACGGCATAGTCGAGCAGGCGGCGCGGCAAACTGCGCCTTTGCTGCTGAAAATAGCGGCGCCGGGGCCTTTGCGACCACTGCCCCCTCATATGGCAAACAAGTTCTTAAGCATTCGATCGTAGCGTTAGCAATTGAATAGGCTACCCGCATAAGCTGAAGTTTTTAATGCCCTTGCAACGCTCAAATACGGCGGACAAGTTCATTGTGGATCGGCGCAGACCACATCGCAACAGCGATGTGGCGCGGGCCGTTCGCAAGACGCGCGACCGTCTGGCGCAGCAATCGGGCAGCCCCGATTTCGATCGCGAGATGCTGAAGCTCCATGCGCATGCCATGATTGGCAGCGTCGCGGTCATTCCTCTGCTTGTAGCGGCAATCGCCGCTGCCGGAATGCTGGCCGGCATGGGCAACCAGATGCTGATCTGGGCCGGGCTTACCGTGCTTTTCCACTCGGGCCTCGCTTTCATTGCCAGGCGGACCGACAAGACCGAAGCATCCGACATCAGGCCAACGCTGACGCAGCGGTCGTTCCTCGGCGCACATTTCATCAGTGGTCTCGGCTGGGCCTACTTCGCCTCGCTGACCTGCGGAACCTGCGGCATCGACCAGTTCCCGATCATCAAGGCGGTGGTGTTGTTGCTTGCCATGGCGGCCACAGCCATCATGACCTCGTCGCTCAGCGGCGCCCTGGTCGCCACGTTTGCGGTGCCCCTTCTCGTCTATGCCTATGTCATCACCAAACCGATGATGCCGATCGAAATGGTCATGCTCGGTCTGCTGGCGGTTGCGTTGCCGTTCTTCTCTTACGTGGCGCATCACCTCAATCGATCCTCGGTCATGCTTTTGTCCTTCCGTTCGGAAAAGGATTCGCTGATCGCCGAGCTTGAGACGGCCAATGCCATGTCCGATGAGGCGCGCAGGCGCGCCGAGGAAGCGAACCTGGCGAAGTCGCGGTTCCTCGCCTCGATGAGCCACGAATTGCGCACCCCGCTCAATGCGATACTCGGGTTTTCCGAGGTAATGGCCAACGAAGTGCTCGGGCCGATGGGCAATCCTACCTATCGGGACTATGCAGGCGACGTCCACGACTCGGGCCAGCACCTGCTCAATCTCATCAATGAAATCCTCGACCTGTCGCGCATCGAAGCCGGTCGCTACCAGCTCAACGAGGAACCGGTGACGCTTCTGGCGCTGGCCGAAGACTGCTGCCACATGATGGAGCTCAGGGCCCGCAACAAGGACATCAAGATCATCCAGGAGTTCGAGCCTACGTTGCCGCGCCTGTTTGCGGACGAGCGCGCCGTGCGGCAGATCTTACTCAACCTTCTGTCCAATGCCATCAAGTTCACACCGTCTGAAGGCGAAGTGCGCGTCCGCGTCGGCTGGACCGCCGGCGGCGGCCAATACCTTTCGGTCAAGGACAATGGGCCCGGTATTCCAGCGGATGAAATCCCTGTCGTGCTGTCGGCATTCGGTCAGGGCTCGATTGCCATCAAGAGCGCCGAACAGGGAACCGGGCTTGGCCTGCCCATTGTTCAGGGCCTGATCGCCATGCATGGTGGCGATTTCCAGCTTCATTCCAAGCTGCGCGAAGGAACCGAGGCAATTGTCATCTTCCCGCCCACGCGCGTGATGGAAGAGCTGCCTGCACTGCCGACAAAGGAAGTCGTCAACGCAAGGCGGCGGTGACCTGCCCGCCTATACACCGGAAGCTGCCTCCTCTCCTCTCCGACACTAGAAGCGAGCACAACCTCTCCGTTTCGTCATCCCGGAATTCACTTTCGAGCGTAGCGAGAAAGGAATGTCCGGGATCATTCTCGGCGGCTGGAAATTGGTGCATCTACTCATTGCAGAGCGCGCTTACATTTCCACCTCGCCTGAGCATTGCCGCGCTGTCACGGAATGGATCCCGGACAGCTTCGCCTACACTACGTTCGGCTCGCTTCCGGGATGACGTGGTGTGTAAGTCTCTCCTCATTGGATGCAAGACCGGCTAGTCAGACGTGATCCCAAAGCGCGTTGGGGTGCACCCTCTCCGCTTCGTCATCTCTGCTGGGGAGTGCAACCTCTCCGCTTGGTCACCTGAAATGGGAGCGCAAACCCTCCGCTTCGTCATCCCGGAATTCACTTACGAGCGAAGCGAGGAAGGAATATCCGGGATCCATTCCGTGACATTGCGGCAGTGCGTAGGCGGCTCAGAATTGTGAGTCAATTCATCCACACTCGTTGCCCAACCCCTTGTTCCCACTCACTTCCCGAAAAAACATTCACCCCACTTATCCACCCAATCCACGCTTTCCCCATACTCAGCCCCATCGCCCTTGCGGGAGACCTGGTGCGCACCGGGTATCAGGGAGGGGCGACGGTGCCGGGCTGGTCGTCTGCGGTAGGCGGCTGGGTGATGAACCCCTAAGTTCGGCCCTCGAACCGGGCGCAGTGTTGCCCGCAGTTGTCGGCCCTCAAGGCTGGGGCTGCGGCATGGCCGGTGCACTGGTTGAGGGAAGCCACCGGACGGGCGGCCGCAAGGCCGCACTAAACTACTAAACGAGCGACCGAACGGCCGCCCGTCCTCCCGACCTCTCAGATGAGGTCAGTTCTTTGACAATGGCCAGGGCCGAGAGGCAGCGTGGCGATGAATAAGTACGTGGCGACTTGCCTTCTCCCCTTGTGGGAGAAGGTGGCCGAGCGCCAGCGAGGCCGGATGAGGGGTGTTGGACGGAGCGCTGCTACCGCTCATCCGCCTTCACCTCGTTCAGGCACCTTCTCCCACAAGGGGAGAAGGTAAGGCGCGCAAGAACCCACCGGCAACGACTGTAGCGAGGGAGTTAAAGGCGAGGCAAAGAATTTCCGGACGTGAAAGCGGGCGTGGCGATGAACAAACGTACCTTGCTACTTCAAGGCCAGCGCCATGCCGGAAGCAGTCTGTGCCGCAGCCTTCACCAGCCCGGCGGCAAGAGCGGCCCCTACCCCTTCGCCATGGCTGACACCGAGGTCCAGCAGAGGCTTCATGCCCAGCAGCTCGGCAGCGCGCCGATGCGCCCGTTCCGCTGACAGGCTGGCAAGCAGGCAATGATCGAGCGAAGCGGGATTGGCCTTGTAAAGCACAGCGGCAGCGGCGGTAGCGGCAAAGCCGTCGATCAGCACGGGAATGCGCTGCATGCGCGCGGCAAGAATCGCGCCGGCGATTGCTGCGAACTCGCGTCCACCCACGCGTGCCAGCACTTCCATAGGGTCCTTCAGATGGGGACCGTGAAACGCTAGCGCAGTATCCACGGCTTCGGCCTTACGCGCCATCATGGCCTCATCCGCGCCCGATCCGGGACCGACCCAGTCGCCCCCCCTGCCGCCGAACAGCGCGGCAAACAAGGCAGCCGCGACCGTGGAGTTACCCACGCCAAGATCGCCAAGGCACAACAGATCAGAGCCGCCCGCGATGGCCTCCATGCCGAATGCCATGGTGGCGGCACAGCCGCGCTCATCCAGTGCCGCCTCGGTGGTAATGTCGCCGGTCGGAACATGCAGAGCGAGGTCAAAGGCCTTGAGGCCAAGATCGAAGGTAAGACAAACCTGATTGATCGCAGCAGCGCCAGCCGCGCACATTTCGACCGCGCTGGCTGTCGCGCTGACTGGACGCGGCGAAATGTTGTGGCGCGCAACGCCGTGATTGCCGGCAAATATCGCTACCAGCGGACGGTTGACCGATGTGCGGGCGCGGCCTGTCCACGCAGCGAGCCATGCCGCAATGTCTTCGATGCGCCCAAGCGAACCTTCCGGCTTGTCCGCTTTGGCGAAAACCTGCCGCACGGTCGCTTCGGCGTTGCCGTCGGCGGCAGGCAGCGTGGCGAGGAGGTTGCGGAAATCGTCGAAAGGCAATGCGCTGGTCATCGGTCGTCCTTGCGTTTGCCAGCGGCATAAACCCCGGGAAATCCGGAGACAATGAAGAATGGCGCGAAAACGGCGACATGCGACGAAATAGGAAGGACTTGCATCGCCGGTTCCGTTGCACCATGTGGAGAAGAGTTCTGGACACAATCATGACCGCAATTGAATCGCCCTGCATCCTGGTCTGCTCGATAGACATGAAGACCGGATATTGCTTCGGCTGCGGGCGCACGCGCGACGAAATATCCGGTTGGATCAGCATGACCTCCGAAACGCGGCGCGAGATCATGGGCGAATTGCCGGCAAGGCTGGAAACGGTGGAGCGCAAGCCGCGCCGCGAAACCCGGCGCACCCGCATGGCGCGCGAACGCAGCGAGACATCCTGACCGACATGAGCCGTGGCCTCTGGATCATCCTTGGCATCATTGGCGTGGCGCTCGCCATGCTCATCTACAACCATTCCTCTGGCAGCACGCTGGGATTCGCCAACGACGATTTCGGCCAGTTGATCTGGCTTGGCGTATTGGGCGCGGTGATCGGGGCGGGACTGTTGCGGTCGGGCCGCCGGCTTGGCGAGATGTTTGGAACGCTGGGCCTCTGGGCGGTCATCGTGCTTGGACTGATCGCCGGCTATCAGTATCGCTACGAACTGCAGGATTTCGCCAGCCGCGTCACCGCCGGCCTTGTTCCCGGCAGCCCGCTGATGATGAGCGTCGAGGATGGCCGTGCTACCGTCACTCTGGACAAGGCGCGCAGCGGGCATTTCGAAACCCTGCTGACGGTCAACGGCAAGCAGATCAACACCGTCGTCGATACCGGTGCAACATCGACGGTTCTGACCGCGGAAGACGCCCGCGCCGCGGGCTTCGATCCGGATACCCTGCCTTATACCGTGCAGGTTTCAACCGCGAACGGCATGGCCAGCGCCTCCGCAGTGCGCGTCGATGAGATCGCCATCGGCAACATCGTGCGCCACGACATGCCGGTGCTGGTCGCCGCCCCCGGCGCGTTGCAGCAAAGCCTGCTCGGCATGAACTTCATCGGGTCGCTATCGGGTTTCGATGTGCGCGGCGACCGGATGACGCTTAGGGATTGACGCTCAGTTTGCCGGTCCCGGAAACGGCTTGTCGATCCTGCCCGACAGCCAGTAGGCGACCAGGCCGATCCACTCGCGAATTGCCAGAGTGGTGTTCTGCACCGAATCCGCTGTGTTGTCGGTAAAGAAGCCCACGCCCTCCTTGCCCGATGTACGATAATCCACCGGCCAGGGGATGACGGCAAATCCGGTCTTCTCGAACAGCGCCATCGAACGCGGCATGTGGAAGGCCGAGGTCACCAGCAGCCATTTTTCGCCGGGTCCGGGCGTCACCAGTTCCTTCGTGAACAGGGCGTTTTCGTAAGTATCGCGGGACTTACCCTCGAGGACCAGACGCTCCGGGGCAACGCCAAGCGCCGTAAGCAAGCGCGCAGCGGTGGTGGCGTCTTCCTCGCCATCCAGCAACACGGAACCCAGGCCACCGGATATCACAATCTTCGCATCCGGATAGCGCCGCGCCAGCACTGCGGCTTCGACAAAGCGATCGCCGGCCTTGTTCAACTCATAGCCGCCGCGCGCCAGATTGATCGCCCCCTCGAAGCCGCCGCCCAGAACGACAATGCCGTCGATTTCGGCGGGCGGCGGCGGGCGCTGGAAACGCTCCTCCAGCGGGTTCAGCATCAGCGCACCCGCCGACGTCCAGGCGGATATTGCCAGGACGAGAAAGGCCAGTGTGGTGCCAGCTACCGAAAGCCGCCTCCACCCGATGAAGGCGGCCAAGAGCGCCGCCAGCAAAAGGATGATGGCAAGGTTGAGCGGTTGAGCGACGGCCCAGAAGAATTTGGAGAGGTAGAAGAACATGCCCCAACCTCACCCGATCAAGAAACTTACCACCACTTCTGCGGCTGGAAGGTTCCCGCGGCCTGTTCGATGACGTCCGCAGTCTGGAACAGCGTTTCTTCCTCGAATGGCCGACCTATGAGCTGCAGGCCAAGCGGTAACCCCTTGGGATCGAGGCCGGCCGGAACGGAAATGCCCGGCAGGCCGGCCATGTTCACGGTAACGGTGAAGATGTCGTTGAGGTACATCTTGACCGGATCGGAAGCCATATCCTCATCCGCGATGCCGAAGGCCGCAGATGGCGTCGCCGGGGTCAGGATGACATCGACGCCGGCAGCGAACACATTCTCGAAATCGCGCTTGATGAGGGTGCGCACCTTCTGCGCCCGCAGGTAGTAGGCATCGTAATAGCCGGCCGACAGCACATAAGTGCCGATCATGATGCGGCGCTTGACCTCGTTGCCGAAGCCCGCGGCGCGCGTCTTCTCGTACATGTCGACGATGTCCTTGCCCGGCACGCGCAGGCCGTAGCGGACGCCGTCATAGCGTGCGAGGTTCGACGAAGCCTCGGCAGGCGCCACGATGTAGTAGGCGGGCAAGGCATACTTGGTGTGAGGCAGGGAGATGTCGACGATCTCGGCACCGGCCTCCTTCAGCCAGGCAATGCCCTTCTGCCACAGCGCCTCGATTTCCTCCGGCATGCCATCGACGCGGTATTCCTTCGGAATGCCGACCTTCATGCCCTTGATCGACCGTCCGATTGCCGCCTCATAGTCCGGAACCGGCCTGTCGACGGAGGTCGTGTCCTTGGCATCAACGGACGCCATCGATTTCAACAGGATCGCGGCATCGCGCACGTCACGGGCAATCGGACCGGCCTGATCGAGCGAGGAGGCGAAAGCTGCGATGCCCCAGCGCGAGCAGCGGCCATAGGTTGGCTTGATGCCGACCGTTCCGGTGAACGCGGCGGGCTGGCGGATCGAACCGCCCGTATCGGTCGCAGTTGCTCCAGCACATAGGAACGCCGAGACGGCAGACGCTGAACCGCCTGACGAGCCGCCGGGCACAAGCTGCGCATTGTCCAGAGCGCGCTCGGTCTTGATACCGCTTGGAGATGTGAACCCGCCGTCGCCCTGATGCGTGGTTGGCGGTACCGATGTTTCGATACGCGAGCGCCGCCACGGATTGATGACCGGCCCGTAATAGGACGTCTCGTTGGACGAGCCCATGGCGAACTCGTCCATGTTCAGCTTGCCAAGCATGACGGCACCGTCTGCCCACAGGTTCGCCGTTACCGTCGATTCGTAGCGCGGCTTGAAGCCATCGAGAACGTGGCTGCACGCCTGGGTGTGGATGCCCTCGGTGGCAAAAAGGTCCTTGATGCCAAGCGGTATGCCTTCAAGGGCACCGCCCTCTCCCTTACCCAGCCGCGCATCCGAGGCCTTGGCCATGTCGCGGGCCTTGTCATGCGTGACGGTGATGTAGGCATTCAGAACGGGATTGGCCTGCTCAATCGCAGCAAGATAGGCGTCGGTGATTTCCGCCGCCTTGAATTCCTTGCCACGCAGCTTTGCCCGGGCCTCGGCTATCGTCAGTCTGGTCAGATCGGTCATCAGGAAAGCTTCTTTTCGTAAAATCGGGAATGGCCGGAATCGGGGTAGTCGAGCACCGCGCCGCATTTCTCGAAGCCGCCGCGTTCATACACGCGGTAGGCGGGTTCAAATCCTGGCGCCTCGCCGGTTTCGAGTACGAGACGGCCAATGCCTTTCTCGCGCGCCAGCGTCTCAATCCGTTGCAGGAGAAGCGAGCCGACCCGCTGGCCGCGCACTTCCGGCAGTGTGAACATGCGCTTCACTTCGCCCTGGCCGGTACCGTGATCTTTGAGCGCGCCCATGCCGACTGCGCGGCCAGATTGCTCGCGCGCGACAAACAGCGTCACAGACGGCTCAGCCATCTGCTCGACGGTCAGTTGGAACTGATATTCGCGAGGCGTGAGCGGGATAAGATAGGCGTTCAACGCCGCGACAAGCGCGCGAACGTCGTCCTGCAGAGGCGTCTCGACGGTGATCCCGACAGCCAAGGCCTACTCCACCACCTTCGGCACAAGGAAGAAATTCTCTTCGGTTGCCGGCGCATTGGCAACGATGTCTGCAGCCTTGTTGCCATCGGTGACGGCGTCCTGACGCTTGCGCATTTCCATCGGCGTGACCGAGGTCATCGGTTCGACACCCGAAACATCCACCTCGCTCAATTGCTCGACAAAGCCGAGGATGGTGTTGAGTTCGCCGGTCATGCGCGAAGCCTCTTCATCGCTTACTGCGATGCGGGCAAGGCGCGCCACGCGCTTTACTGTCTGAAGATCAACGGACATCTGAAGCCTGCTTCAAGCCTTGGAAAAACCTGCTTGGGCTATAGCCGCGCGGCGGGCACTGCGCAACCTTGCATGTCCCGCTCGCGCACCGACGGTCAGTCGATAAATCAAACTTCGATGGTCTGCCCGATCGTCGGCAAGGCAACCTTGACCCCGGAGCCCTCCATGCCGGCAACAAACTTGTCCGCCGTCTGGTCGATCATCGGGAAAGTGCCGAAATGGCAAGGCACCGTGGTTTCAAACTTGAAGAAACGCCGGCAGGCAAGAGCTGCCACCGCTCCGCCCATGGTAAAGCGGTCGCCAATCGGCACGATGCCGATCTTCGGTTCATGTAGTTCGTTGATAAGCGCCATATCGGAAAAGATGTCGGTATCGCCCATGTGATAGAGCGTCTCTTCATCGGGAAAATGCAGCACCAGTCCGCCAGCTTTGCCGAGATAGGTATTCAAACCGCCCTCGCCCAGTGATGACGAGGAATGCACCGCCTGAACGAAGGTTGTGGTAAACGCACCGCAATCGACGGTTCCGCCAATGTTGCCGGGATTGATCCTGTCGCCGCTGACACCCTTGCCGACCAGGAACATGCATATTTCGAAATTCGCGACCAACATTGCGCCGGACTTCTTCAAGACCTCCGCCGCGCCGCTGATGTGGTCGTCATGGCCATGGGTAAGCAGCACGTGGGTAACGTCTTGAGCTGGCCCTTCCCATCCGTCAGGCCACGAAGGGTTGCCGATCAGGTAAGGGTCTATCAGGATCCTGGCGTACTTCGTTTCAACGCGGAAGGCGGAGTGTCCATACCAGGTCAGTTTCATAGCAAGCGTCCTCGATTTTCTTTATTGTGAAGGATAGAAGTCTGGCCACCCATGTCAAAGGAAGGCCCGCAGGTCTTGAACGTTATTGAAGTCGAAGACCTTCCCGCGCATCTTGAATCGGGAAAGACCGTGGCCGGTCTCGATCTTGGTGACAAGACGATCGGCGTTGCGGTGTCCGACCAGCGATTCTCCTTCGCACACCCGCGTCCAGTCATCATGCGCAAGAAGTTTTCGCTTGATGCGGCAGCGCTTCTCCAGATGCTTCAAAGGGATAACGTTGGCGCAATCGTGATCGGCTTGCCGATCAATATGGACGGCTCGGAAGGGCCACGCGTGCAAAAATCACGCGCGTTCGTGCGCAACATGGCGCAACTGACCGAGCTGCCATTTGTGTATTGGGACGAGCGGCTATCGACCGTGGCTGCCGAGCGCACCCTGATCGAGATGGACTTTTCGCGGCGCAAAAGATCCGGGAAGATCGATTCGGCTGCTGCTGCCTTTATCCTGCAAGGCGTTCTCGACAGGCTCCGCCAACTGGGCGCCGGGCGCTGAAGGTTCGACGCCGTCACGCTTTGCCTTGATCCAGGCCCAAATCAGCTTACGGCGGCGAAATGCCCAAAAAGCCACGAGCAGCAACGTATCAACGATACACGCCTTGGCGACCATGCCAGGGATGATGGCGGGATCAAGACCGAGGATGTTGCCATAGACCTGGAACAGGAGGTCGTGGAACTGCCTGCTCAACATGACATAGCCGAAGTTCATGTCGTTGAACGAAACGAAAAACCATCCCCAAAACAGAAGGAGCGGCGCAGCCCAAAGTGCGAATACGTAGCGCATCAATACGCACCCTCCGCCTGCACGCCTGCATCCGGATCATTTGGCAAAAACCTGCCACTCAAATGGTCGAGCAGTATGATCGGCAATGAATGGCGTTCGGTCCGCATGGCTTTATCCGTTCAGGTATCGTTAACAGTGGGCCTTGCGGGCGAGCACCGCAAATGAAACCATTCATTAAGGTTAACGGATATGCACAGGGCCTGGGCGGACTGGATCTGCGTCGGTTTCGTTAGTTGGTTTGCGGATAGAGCGTGTCGACGATGAGCCGTGCATCGTGGCGGGAATCGAGCATTCCATAGGTCGTGCGCCATTGGCCGGCGAGACGGGTCTCTACGAAGGCATCGGCGATTCGCCCCGCCCCCAGCCGGCGCAATTCCGCAGCGGCGGCGGCCAAGGCCAACTGTTCGGTGAGCAACCTTGCCGACCCCTCATCCGTCGAAGCAACCTGCATGGCAGCCTTCAGGACACTTATCGTGCCCCTTCCGCTTGCTCCAAGATCGCGATCAATACCGGACAGGACTTCTTCAAAGAGGCCGGGTGCACGATCAAGCACCCGCAACACGTCCAGTGCCATGACGTTGCCGGAACCTTCCCAAATCGCATTGACCGGCGCCTCGCGATAGTAGCGAGCCAACGGGGCCTCTTCGACATAACCATTGCCGCCCAAGCACTCCATGGCCTCGTACAGCAGTGCAGGAGCGATCTTGCAGACCCAATATTTGACCACTGGGGTCATTGCGCGGGCAAAGGCCGCTTCGCCGCGATCGCCTGCAGCCTCATCGAACGAGCGGGCCAACCGGAACGACAGCGCGGTGGCCGCTGCAACGTCGAGCGCCATGTCGGCAAGGACGCGCTGCATCAATGACTGGTCGATGAGCTTCGCGCCGAATACCTGCCGATGGCGCGCGTGATGAACCGCCTCGGCCAATCCGGCTCGCATGAGTGCGGATGAAGCGACTGCGCAATCGAGCCGGGTGAGCGTGACCATATCCATGATTGTCTTGACGCCAGCGCCGGGCTCTCCGACCATCTCGCCGATGGCGCCGTCGAACTCCACCTCCGAAGAGGCATTGGAGCGGTTGCCGAGTTTGTCCTTCAATCGCTGGAAGCGGAAGCCGTTGCCGGTTCCGTCGCCAAGTATACGCGGTACTAGAAAGCAGGATAGGCCTTCGGCTGCCTGCGCCAATACCAGAAAGGCATCCGACATCGGAGCCGACATGAACCATTTGTGCCCGCTCAGACGATAGAATCCGGTGGAACCGGCACGTTCCGCACGCGTAAGGTTCGCACGCACATCTGTGCCGCCCTGCTTTTCGGTCATGCCCATGCCAAGCGTAAGCCCGGACTTTTCCACCGGCGGCTTCTGGCCCTGGTCATATTTGCGGGTGGTGACGCGTGGCGCCCATTCGCGGAACAGCTTGGTGTTCGCCATCAGTGCGGCAAGCGAGGCGCTGGTCATGGTAATGGGACACAAGTGGCCCGTTTCGAGTTGTGCGGTGAGGAAAAACCTCGCGGCGCGCACCTGATGCCGTCGCCCGGTTTCGGTATCGCCATTTTCCCAAATGGAAGAGTGCAGACCGCTGGCTACCGAGCGGCGCATCAATGCGTGGTATGCCGGGTGGTACTCGACCTGGTCGATGCGGCGGCCCTGACGGTCATGCGTGCGCAACTTCGGCAAATCCGTGTTGGCTAGCCGCGCCAAATCCTGCGCTTCGTGTGTCAGCACGAAACGGCCAAGACTATCGAGATCCTTGCGCACAGGCTCGGAGAACTGTTCGGCCAATTGAATGAGCAAGGGATCGCCCCGCCAGGCATTGGTGCCGGTCAGCGGCGGCGGCTGGTTCGTCACGTCGTCGGTCACGCGCGGTCCTTGTGATCTGCCCGCCACGGTCGAATCCGCAGCAACAGCGGCTTTATAGACGATTGTCGCACGGGAGCGCGACGAAAATACCGGGGAGAATGGGCTCTGTCCAAAGGCAGCGCTTGCGGGGCCAGTGCGCGCGCCCTATAGCACCGGCCAGAGATGGTCCAGCCGATGACAGACACCTCCCTGCCAATCTACCCGCACCGCCACTTGCTTGGCATAAGAGACCTTTCCCCAACAGATATAGAGACATTGCTGGAACGCGCCGACCGCGCGGTGGCGATTTCACGTCAATCGGAAAAGAAAACGACGACGCTGCGCGGACGCACGCAGATCAACCTGTTCTACGAGGCATCGACCCGGACGCAGTCTTCTTTCGAGCTTGCCGGCAAGCGGCTCGGCGCCGATGTCATGAACATGTCGGTGGCAAGCTCTTCGGTAAAGAAGGGTGAGACGCTGATTGACACGGCGATGACCTTGAACGCCATGCGCCCCGACATCCTGATCATTCGCCATCAGTCGGCAGGCGCAGCGGCCTTGTTGGCCCAAAAGGTCGGTTGCTCGGTGGTCAACGCCGGAGACGGCACGCACGAGCATCCAACACAGGCGTTACTCGACGCGCTGACCATCCGCCGTGCCAAGGGTCCGCTGTCGAAACTCATAGTGTCGATATGCGGCGACATCCTGCATTCACGCGTGGCGCGCTCCAACATCATTTTGCTGAACGCGCTTGGCGCACAGGTACGGGTCGTTGCTCCCTCCACACTTTTGCCGTCGGGTATCGAGCGGATGGGAGTGATCGTGGCCCGTTCGATGGCCGAAGGTCTGAAGGATGCAGACGTGGTGATGATGCTGCGCCTGCAGCGCGAACGCATGGCCGGCAGCTTCGTGCCATCGGTGCGTGAGTATTTCCGCTACTTCGGCCTCGACGCTGAAAAGTTGAAAGCTGCCAAGGACGATGCGCTGGTGATGCATCCTGGCCCGATGAACAGGGGCGTTGAAATCGCCTCCGAAATCGCCGACGGACCGCAAAGCGTGATCCAGGAACAGGTCGAGATGGGCGTCGCCGTGCGCATGGCGGTGATGGAAGCGCTGCTCGACCCGCGCCGCAACCCGGAGGGGCGCGGCTGATGGCCATGACAGTTTTCAGCAACGCCCGCGTTATCGACCCGTCGCGGGGGATCGACGAGATCGGCTCGGTCATTGTCGATGGCAAGAAGATCGCTGCCGCCGGCAAGGCTGCTTTGAACCAGGGCGCACCGGAAGGCGCGACGGTGATCGATTGCGCTGGCAAGGCCATCATCCCAGGGCTGGTCGACAGCCGCGTTTTCATCGGAGAACCCGGGGGTGAGCACCGTGAAACGATCGCGTCAGCAAGCACGGCGGCGGCAGCGGGTGGCGTAACCTCAATCGTGATGATGCCCGACACCGACCCGGTGATCGATAACGTCGCCCTGGTGGAATTCGTGCTGCGTACCACAAAGGATACGGCGAGCGTCAACATTTTTCCCGCCGCGGCCATCACCAAGGGCCTCGATGGTCGGGAAATGACCGAGTTTGGCTTGCTGCGGGAAGCCGGCGCCGTTGCCTTCACCGACGGTCGGCATACCATTTCCAACTCATTGGTGATGCGTCGCGCGTTGACTTATGCGCGCGACTTCGGGACTGTCATCGCGCATGAGATACAGGACGCCGATCTCGCTTCGGCAGGCGTCATGAATGAAGGCCTTTATGCAAGCTGGCTGGGTCTGGCAGGTATTCCGCGCGAAGCGGAAACGATCCCGCTCGAACGCGACCTAGCCTTGGCTCGCCTGACGCGCGGCAACTACCATGCCGCCAAGATCTCAACGGCAATGGCAGCCGATGCGGTCAAGCGGGCGAAGAGCGATGGTGCGAATGTAACGGCGGGTGTCGCCATCCACAATCTGTCACTAAACGAGAACGATGTCGGTGAGTACCGTACCTTCTTCCGTCTCGCACCTCCGTTGCGAGCAGAGGAAGACAGGCTGGCGATGATCGAGGCGATCAAGGACGGCACGGTCGATCTGATCGTCTCCTCGCACGACCCGCAGGACGTCGATACCAAACGCCTGCCTTTTGCCGATGCCGCTGCCGGCGCGGTGGGACTGGAGACACTTCTGGCGGTGGCGTTGCGCCTTCACCACAATTACGAGGTGCCGTTGATACGAGTGGTAGAAGCGCTGTCCACAGCCCCTGCCCGGTTGTTTGGCCTGCCGGGTGGTTCATTGAAGCCAGGCGCGCTGGCTGACCTCGCGTTGGTTGACCTCGAAGAACCCTGGATCGTGAGTGAAAGCGCCATCCGCTCGCGCTCCAAGAATACCTGTTTCGAAGGCGCGCGACTGCAAGGCAAGGTCTTGCAAACAATGGTTGCGGGCCGCACAGTATTTTCGGCCTAGATCGGCATTTCGAACCGGTCAGCCGAGGGGGAAACATGACCTACGCTGCCATCGCGGCGCTGATCTTCGGTTACCTGTTTGGGTCGATTCCATTCGGCTTGCTTTTGACCCGTGCCGCCGGTCTTGGCGACGTGCGTTCCATCGGCTCGGGTAACATCGGCGCGACCAACGTGCTGCGCACCGGCAACAAGAAACTTGCTGCCGCCACGCTTATCCTGGACATGCTGAAAGGAACTGCGGCTGTCCTGATTGCCAAGTACTACGGCATGGAGCTTGGGCTTTTCGCCGGCTTTGGAGCCTTCCTTGGACATCTTTTTCCGGTATGGCTGGGGTTCAAAGGCGGCAAGGGTGTCGCGACCTATCTCGGCGTGCTGATGGGGCTGGTCTGGCAAGCGGCACTGATCTTCGCTGCTGTGTGGCTGCTCATGGCGGTACTGTTCCGCTATTCGTCACTTTCGGCGTTGACTGCAGCAGTCGTCGTTCCCATCGCGCTATGGGTTCTCGCAACGCCGGGAATTGCTGGGCTGTTTGCGCTTATGAGCATCATCTTGATCTACAAGCATCGCACCAATATCTCACGCCTGATGGCGGGCACCGAAGGCCGGATCGGCGCCAAGGGGTGACACAGGTGCAGTCAGGACCAAGGTTGAGCGACCGGCAACGGATCGCGTGGCTCAGGTTGATCCGCACCTCGAATGTCGGGCCTGCGTCATTCCGGGATCTGATCAACCGATTCGGGTCGGCTGAGACAGCGCTCGAGATGCTGCCCGAACTGATGGCCGCTACCGGCTCCAGAAGAACAGTCCACATTCCAAGCCTTTCGGATGCCGAAGCCGAGATGGATAAGGCAAACCGGCATGGGGCAAGGTTTGTATGCGTCGGCGAGCCTGACTACCCGCCGCTGCTCAAGTTGATCGATCACCCGCCGCCTTTGCTGGCCATTATTGGCAAAGGAGAGGTTTTCCGCCTGCCCGCAATCGCCATTGTCGGCGCGCGCAACGCCTCTTTGGCCGGCATCAAGATGGCAAGAACACTGGCCGGCGAGATAGGGCGTGAGGGCTACAGCATCGTCTCGGGCCTTGCTCGGGGGATCGACACGGCGGCGCATCAAGGGAGCCTTGCAAGCGGCACCATTGGTGTTCTGGCCGGAGGATTGGACATGCCCTACCCGCCGGAAAACGCGAGCCTTTGCCGCGAGATTGCCGATCGTGGCGGTGCGGTTGTGTCGGAGATGCCGTTCGGGTGGCAGCCGCGAGCACAGGATTTCCCGCGGCGTAACCGGCTTGTTGCTGGAACGGCTCTAGGACTGGTGGTGATCGAGGCGGCGAAACGCTCAGGTTCGCTGATCAGCGCAAGATTGGCTGGCGAAATGGGGCGGTTGGTATTTGCCGTTCCCGGTTCACCGCTTGATCCGCGTGCCGGCGGCACCAACGGATTGCTAAAGGACGGCGCGACCCTTGTGACGGAAGCCTCTGACGTGCTCGGCGCAGTGGCCCCGCTCTACGCCCCGTCGAGAACACCAAATCTTCCCCTCGAGGAGCCACCCGACCTGTCGCACAGCCCTTCTCACGGCGATGGCGAGCGCAACCTCATCATGGAAGCTCTTGGGCCAACGCCGATGGAGGTCGATGACATTATCGCGCATACCGGGCTGCACCCGGCGCAGGTCTCGATGATACTTCTGGAACTCGATCTCGCCGGACGTCTCGAACGTCACAGTGGCGGGAGCATTTCACTGGTGTTTCCGGACGCGTAGGCCGAGTTAAACGCCGCAGCATCGCACTTGGGAGCGTTTCGCATGTCGCGACGAGCAAATGTTCGAAGCGATCCAAAGATGGCTAGCTATTTCCGTCAGGCTGATCGGCGTGATGCTACGATGCCGTATGCCGCAAACGCCAAGGCACCGCCTATCGCATAGCGGAACCAAGCGTAGCCATAGTCTACGCCATCGCCGCCAGCCGCGGCATAGGCTCCTGCGACAATGAAACTGGCTACGACTAGGCCGAGACCGAAACCCTCACCAAGGGACAGGTTACCGCATAGCCATGCGATCTTGGGGTTTGTGACGCGGCGGCTGATAAATCGCAGGGCTTCGCCTACGATCGCGCCAGCCACACCCACGACGACGGCCGCGCCGACTACCCAGGCCAAGAATTCGAAAATCTGCTGGAGCATTGCATCACCCGATACCACCAGCCTCTATTAGTGCCAGATACAGTCAGGCAGTCAAGCAAGGTCGATGTGCTGTCGCGAAGCCACCCGCAGAAAAACAAATTGATTTATCCATTTGAGATTGGTGAGCCGGGAGGGGATCGAACCCTCGACCACATGATTAAAAGTCACGTGCTCTACCGCTGAGCTACCGGCCCATCCAAAGCGTCCAGACCTTGGTCGGGACGACCTGCCCTTCGGGTCTTTCCAAAGGAAACTTGCTTTGCGCTGCCGAGGACAGAGCCGCAGCATTTCCGAGGTGCGATCAAGTTCGGAATTGCGCGGAACATAGGGAGGGAGTTCCAACCGGTCAACCGGAAAAAACGCGGCATTTTCCGCGTTGTTCACATTCGTGCCGCGTGCTTCAGCAGCTCGATTTCCAATACCCGATTGAAGTACTTACGTGCTTTTCCAAACAAACCAAAAAATCAGCAATAGTCATATTACTAATATTAAATGTAATCACGGGGAGGAACAAACCCGGCGAACCACCGTTACATTTCACAAGAAGGTTTTTTTCCCGCTGTAAGGAGAAAATCATGAGACGCTTTATTACGGGTCTGCTGGCTTCCTTTCTTTCAGCTTCGTTTCTTGCCGCAACGCCAATGGCGGCCAGCGCAACATCGGTCTACGTGCCGACTACGCAACCTCTGTCTTCGCCCATCAATGTTCAGAGTGTCGACTACAGACCATGGCAAAGACGGGGATTCTATCGGGATCGAGATAACGCATATTACAACGGTCACCGCGGCTATCGCGAATATCACCGCGGATACCGCCGTCACGGTGATTTCTGGTTCCCGCTAGCCGCTTTTGCCACAGGGGCGATCATCGCTGGAGCCATCGCGAACGACGCGCCGCCCGCCTATGTGGGCGGCAATGCCCACGCTCGGTGGTGTTACGACCGCTACCGGAGTTACCGAGCCTACGACAATACGTTCCAACCCTACAATGGCCCACGCCGGCAGTGCTATTCGCCCTACCGCTGAACCGTCACGGCCATACCCAAAGAAAAGCCCGCGGGATCGCTCCCGCGGGCTTTTTGCTTTTACAAACGTCTGTCTTAGCTGTGAGCGAGAACCGCAAGCAGCAGCAGCGCCACAATGTTGGTGATCTTGATGGCCGGGTTGACGGCGGGGCCAGCGGTATCCTTGTAGGGATCGCCGACGGTATCACCGGTGACCGAAGCCTTGTGTGCTTCAGAGCCCTTGAGGTGCTTGACGCCATCCTTGTCCGTGAAGCCATCCTCGAACGACTTCTTGGCATTGTCCCATGCGCCACCGCCAGAGGTCATCGAAATGGCCACAAACAGGCCATTGACGATAACGCCGAGCAGCGAGGCGCCGAGCGCGGCAAAGGCGGAAGCCTTCGAACCCGAGATCAGCAGAACGCCGAAGTAGACGACAAGCGGAGCCAAAACAGGCAGCAACGACGGAATGATCATTTCCTTGATCGCCGCCTTGGTCAAAAGATCGACCGCGCGCGCATAGTTAGGCTTGGAAGTGCCCTGCATGATGCCCGGATCCTCGCGGAACTGCTTGCGCACTTCCTCGACGATTGAGCCGGCAGCGCGCCCAACCGCAGTCATGGCGATACCGCCGAACAGGTAAGGAATCAGGCCGCCGAAGATCAAGCCGGCGACAACGTACGGGTTCGAAAGGTCGAACGAGACAGTGCCCATATCAGCGAAGTACGGGTACTGCGCGCCATTGGCGGCAAAGAACTGCAGATCGTTGGAATATGCAGCGAACAGCACCAGCGCGCCGAGGCCGGCCGAACCGATGGCATAGCCCTTGGTGACCGCCTTGGTGGTGTTGCCAACCGCGTCGAGCGCGTCCGTCGAATGACGAACTTCCTTGGGCAGGCCGGACATTTCCGCAATGCCGCCGGCGTTATCGGTCACCGGACCGAAAGCGTCGAGCGCCACGATCATGCCGGCCAGGCCGAGCATAGTGGTGACGGCAATCGCCGTGCCGAACAAACCGGCGAGCTGGAAGGTGGCGATGATGCCGCCGACAATGACGATGGCGGGCAGCGCAGTCGACTCCAGCGAAACCGCCAGGCCCTGGATGACGTTGGTGCCGTGGCCCGTCACCGAGGCCTGGGCAATCGAGTTGACCGGGCGCTTGTTGGTGCCGGTATAGTACTCGGTGATCACCACGATCAACGCCGTCACCACAAGGCCGATCAGGCCGCAGACGAACAGGTTAGTACCCGTCAAGGCGATACCGTTGGCCGTGCCAACATCGCCCCAACCGATCGTCAGCTGGTTGGCAATCGCAAGACCGCCAATCGACAGAACGCCAGTCACGATGAGGCCCTTGTAAAGCGCGCCCATGATCGAACCGTTAGAGCCGAGCTTGACGAAGAACGTACCAACGATCGAGGTAACGATGCAGACGCCGCAGATGACCAACGGATAGAGCATCATTTCAGCGAGGTTCGGAGCTGCGCCAAAGAAGATGGCAGCCAAAACCATAGTGGCAACAACCGTCACCGCGTAGGTCTCGAACAGGTCAGCAGCCATGCCTGCGCAATCGCCGACATTGTCGCCGACGTTGTCAGCGATGGTCGCCGGGTTGCGCGGATCATCTTCCGGAATGCCTGCTTCAACCTTGCCGACGAGATCGCCGCCAACGTCCGCACCCTTGGTGAAGATGCCGCCGCCGAGACGGGCAAAGATCGAGATAAGCGATGCGCCGAAGCCGAGCGCAACGAGCGCGTCGACAACCTCACGGCTAGCGGGAGCATGACCAAGCGGGCCGGTGAGAACCCAGTAATAGACCGACACGCCAAGCAGCGCGAGGCCGGCGACCAGCATGCCGGTGATGGCACCCGACTTGAAGGCGATATCCAGGCCTGCAGCGAGGCTGTTGGAAGCGGCCTGCGCGGTGCGCACATTGGCGCGAACCGAGACATGCATGCCTATGAAGCCGGCAGCGCCCGACAAGACCGCACCAATCAGGAAACCGAATGCAGCGGTTGCCGAAAGCAGCCACCAAGCCAGAATGAATACAACGACGCCAACGATGGCGATGGTGGTGTACTGGCGCGCCAGGTAGGCCTGGGCGCCTTCGCGGATGGCCGCGGAGATTTCCTGCATGCGTGCATTGCCCTGGTCGGACGCTAGTACCGACTGTGTCGCCCAGATGGCGTATAGGACAGAGAGCAGACCGCAGGCGATGACTACGTAAAGCATGGTCATGCCGGATTTTCCTCGAGTGATGGCCCGAAAGAACCCCCCTCCGGGCCGATGGAGACGAAACCGGACCCGGTTGCGGAATCCGATCGTTCGCTGCGGCTTATGCGAAACAGGTGAACGAACGTCAAGATATTGTTCGGTTTTTGCCCCGTTTTCGCCCTAAAGGATAAGATATCAGCGGGGGCATTTCCCCCGTTGACCGATTTTATCGATTGAAACCTTAGGGCACTGCGGCCAATGCCGCAGCCCCTGGATCAAGCCGGTTGCCGACGAGAGCCCATCTGAAGCATCCCAAGCAAGACGAGGCAAAGGACCGCTATCGGCAAGACAATCCATGCGAGCATGTTCCAGCCCCAGGCATTGTAGACCGCCCCCGACATCAGCGAGGCGAAGGCAACACTGGAAAACAGTACGAAATCGTGGAAGCCCTGGGTCTTGCCTTTTTCTTCAGGACGATAGCATTCAGCCACCATGGCCGTCGAACCGATGAAGCCGAAGTTCCAGCCCAGTCCGAGCAGGATCAGCGAAACCCAGAACTGCCAGAGCTGGATGCCGGACAAGGCCACTAACCCGCAGCCGATCAGCAAGGCGAAGCCTACCGCAACGATGGTGGGAGCGCCGAACCGATGGATCAGCCTGCCGGTGAAGAAGCTCGGCGCGAACATGGCCATGACGTGCCAGGATATGCCAAGCGTGGCCTCGTCAGAAGTAAAGCCACAGCCGACCATGGCCAGTGGTGCGCCAGTCATGACAAAGGTCATCAGTGCGTAGGAGCCGACTGCGCACAGCAAGGAAACTGCGAAGCGCGGTTGGGTGACGATATCGGCCAGCGACCGACCCGTATCCGTTGCCGCCGTTGCAGCCTTTGCCGTGGAATCGGTGCGTAGGAAAGCAAGGACGACACCGCCAACACCAGCAAGAACGATGAGCGCGGCAAACGCCCCCGCAAACATGACTGGAGCCAAAAGATCCTTGGTGAAAATGACGACCTGAGGCCCGAGTACAGCGGTGAAAACGCCGCCGGCCAGAACAAAGGAAATGGCGCGCGCCTTGAATTCAGGAGGCGCGTTGTCAGCCGCCGCAAAGCGGAACTGCTGGACGAATGCTCCGCCCGTTCCGACCATCAGCAAACCGAATGCAAAGCCCCAGAAACTGGATTGGAACAGGGCGATGGTCGCCACCAATGCGCCGAGTGCAGTGATGCCTGTGCCGGTCAGGAAGCCGTCGCGCTGGCCAAGCCGACGAATGATGGCCGCTGCTGGCAGAGCACCCAGTGCCACGCCTACATTGTAGCCGGTCAAGGGAGCGGTCGCCAAAGACTTGTCCGTACCAAGCATATAGTGCCCGGCAAGCGCGCCGAGCGCGAAGCAGATCGGCCCCGCCGATCCGATGATTGCCTGAGCTGCTGCAAGAATAATCGCTGTACGCCGAGCTTCGCGCTCGGCTTCAGCATGCGCAATTGTCATGAAATTTCCTTACCTTTGCCACGTCCCTCGCCGCGCACCCGGCGCGACACGCGATCCAATACCGCGTTGACGAGCTTTGGCTCGTCCTCATCATAGAACGCTTTGGCAATATCAATATATTCCGAGACAATGACGGCGACCGGAACTTCTTCCCGCCGCATCAACTCGTAGGTGCCCGCGCGCAGGATAGCACGTAGCGTAGAATCGAGGCGCGACAGCGGCCAATCTTCGGTCAATGCCTGTCGGATGATTGGGTCGAGCGTCTTCTGATTTTCCACGACGCCGGCCAAAATGCCGCGAAACCACTGCGCATCTGCCTCGCGATAAAGCGCACCGTCCACTTCTTTGCCGAGCCGAAAGGCTTCATATTCCGCGGTGATTTCCAGCAGGCCGCTACCTGCGACATCCATCTGGTAAAGCGCCTGCACCGCCGCAAGACGTGCAGCGCCGCGCTTGTTGGCTTGTCGTACCGGCGGCTGGCCGCTGCCCGTTGGATCAGTCACGTCGTTCAGGCTCCGAGTTGCGCGCGAAGAGAAATCATGGTCAGGGCCGCACGCGCGGCGAATCCGCCCTTATCGCCTTCGCTGCGCTTTGCGCGGGTCCAGGCCTGTTCCTCGTTCTCCGTCGTCAGGATGCCGTTACCGATGCAAACCGCTTCCTGCACCGAGAGGTCCATCAGCGCACGCGCCGATTCGTTGGCAACGATATCGAAATGATGCGTCTCGCCGCGGATCACAGTGCCCAGCGCCACGTAGCCGTCATAGCCCTTGCCGCCAGATGCTTGGGCATCAAGCGCAAAGGATATCACTGCCGGGATTTCCAGCGCACCTGGAACGGTAACGACATCATATTTGACGCCCGCGTCCTCAAGCGCAGCTTTGGCGCCGTCAAGCAGCGCGTCGGCGAGGTCGTCGTAGAAGCGCGCCTCGATGATCAGAAGCTTGAGTTTCTTGTCCTTGGCCATGTCTTGCGTCTCCGGAGGAGCCGGTCAATTAGGCCGAAGCGCGACCGTCCGCAAGCCTTGGAAACTATCTATCGGGCAATCACGCGAAGTTGCGGTTACAGACCTTGCGCGGATGCCTCCACAAGGCGGGCCGCATAACGCGCCATTGTATCGACCTCCAGGTTGACGCTGTCGCCAACCTTGCGCTCACCCCAGGTAGTCACAGTCAGCGAATGATGGATCAGAAGGACGTCGAAACGTGTGCCGTCCACCTTGTTAACCGTGAGCGAAGTGCCGTCCAAGGCAATCGATCCCTTCGGCGCGATGAACTTGGCCAACGCAGGCGGTGCATCCAGCGTAAAGCGCACCGCGTCGCCCTCGTCCTGTCGCGCCACGATCTCCGCCATGCCGTCCACGTGGCCGGAAACGATGTGGCCGCCCAGCTCGTCGCCGATCTTGAGCGCGCGCTCGAGATTGATGCGGCTGCCGGATTTCCAGGTAGATGCGCTCGTCAGCCGCAGCGCCTCTTCCCAGGCCTCGACCTCGAACCAACGTGTGTTCGCCGTCTTGTCAGGCAGCGCAGTAACGGTCAGGCAGACTCCTGAACATGCAATCGAGGCTCCAATGGCGATGGTTTCGGGATCGTAGACCGTTTCGATACGCAGACCGACGCCCTGTTTCAGCGACTTGACCGCTGCGACCATACCCACGTCGGTGACGATACCCGTAAACATCAGAAGCCCCTCGCCCACTCGGCATAGCTGTCCTCGCCAAGACGCATCTCGCGCAATTTCTGGAAACCCAGCGGTATGTGGTCAGGATCGATCGGCGCCGCAATCCCGTTCGGCCCGATCTCACGAGGACCGTGAAACAGCACGATGCGATCAACCAGGCCGTCGGCCAGGAAAGCACCGGCCACCGCGGCGCCGCCTTCGACCAGGACGCTTGCCATGCCGAGAGCTGCCAAGTCTTCCATAAGTTCCGGCAAGGCAATATGGCCGTCATGCAGTTCTGTGCCTACGAAGCGCACCCCCCGCCGCTCAAGCATCGCCTTGCGATGCGGGTCCGCCGACGTGTCGGCAGCAATGTACAGCGGCACGCGGTCCGCATCGGCCACAAGCTTCGAGGTTTCCGGCAATCGAATTTCGCGATCAAGCACAATACGCGCCGGCGAGCGGTTCTCCAGACCTGGCAGGCGAACCGTCAGCGCCGGGTCGTCCTCCAATGCCGTGCCGATGCCGATCAAGACTGCGTCAGACTCCGCTCGCAGAAGATGCACCTCACGCCGGGCCGCCTCACCTGTGATGGCGACCTGGCCGTGCCCGGCAGCGCCAATCTTTCCATCCGATGAAATCGCAAGCTTTAGAATGACTTCCGGTCTCTTTCTCGATGACCTTATCAAATAGCCAGCCATCTGGTCGGATGCCTGTGCCGACAAAAGGCGTTCAACCACCTCTATGCCTGCCTCGCGCAGGATCGCATAGCCTTTGCCGGAGACACGGGTATCAGGGTCGCTGGCTGCGCCTACCACGCGTGCGATCCCGGCGTTGACCAACGCATTCGCACAGGGTGGCGTGCGGCCATGATGAGCACAAGGCTCAAGCGTGACATAGGCCGTGGCACCACGCGCCAGTTCACCTGCCTGCGCCAAGGCCTCGGCTTCGGCATGAGGACGTCCGCCGACCGCAGTAACGCCCGTACCGACAATCATGGGGCCGTTGCCATCGTCGCGAACGATGACGGTTCCCACGGCCGGGTTGGTCGAGGTGCGGCCTGAATTGCGGCGCGACATGCGAAGCGCCGCCGCCATATAGCGACGATCCAGCTTCTCCTGCGCGGTCATTGCCGGCTCGCCCATGCCTCAGTTGCCTTCCTCGTCACCCTTCAATTCGCCAAGAACATCGTGAAAGTCCTTCGCTTCCCGGAAGTTGCGATAGACCGATGCGAAACGCACATAGGCGACGTCATCGAGCGACTTGAGCGCCTCCATGACCAGCCTGCCCACCTCTGCCGACGGGATTTCCGTTTCACCAGAGCTTTCAAGCTGGCGCACGATACCAGTCACGGCACGGTCGATGCGCTCAGGATCAACGTTGCGTTTGCGGACAGCGATCTCGACCGAGCGCAAAAGCTTGTCGCGGTCGAAGGCCACTTTGCGGCCAGACTTTTTGACCACGACAAGATCGCGCAACTGGACCCTCTCGAACGTCGTGAAGCGGCCGCCGCAGTCAGGACACACCCGCCGCCTGCGGATGGCTGAACCATCCTCCGCAGGCCGGGAATCCTTCACCTGCGTATCTTCGGACTGGCAATAGGGACAGCGCATATGAAGCCTTTGCTACGCGATTCTTAACTGCGCGAAAGGCTAGAGTGTTTTGCCCAAATGGCAAAGACAGCGCAGCCCCGCTCCCCACAGATAGCGAGGCTGTGCCCGATTTTCTATTCCCGTGGATTATCCAAGATACGGATAGAGTGGGAAGCGCTCGGTCAAAGCCACGACCTTCTTCTGGACAGCAGTCTCGACGGCGGCATTGCCTTCGTCGGAATTGGCGACCTTCAAGCCGTCGAGCACCTCGGCTATCAGCTTGCCGATTTCACGGAATTCAGCCTGGCCGAAGCCGCGTGTGGTGCCGGCTGGTGTGCCAAGACGAACCCCGGAGGTGACAAACGGCTTTTCCGGGTCGAATGGAATGCCATTCTTGTTGCAGGTAATGTTCGCGCGTCCCAAAGCTGCCTCGGCGCGCTTGCCGGTCGCGTTCTTGGGCCGCAAGTCAACCAGCATCAAGTGGTTATCCGTGCCACCGGAAACGATGTCGAGGCCGGTTTCCTTGAGGCTGGACGCCAGAGCCTTGGCGTTGTCCGCAACATTCTGGGCGTAAACCTTGAAACCCGGCTTCAACGCCTCACCGAATGCGACGGCCTTGGCGGCAATTACGTGCATCAACGGGCCACCCTGAAGACCCGGAAACACCGCCGAATTCATCTTCTTGGCGATGTCCTCGTCATTGGTGAGGATCATGCCGCCGCGAGGGCCTCGGAGCGATTTATGGGTAGTAGTCGTCACCACGTGCGCATGCGGCAGCGGCGAAGGATGAACGCCGCCCGCGACGAGGCCGGCGATGTGCGCCATGTCGACCATAAGATAAGCGCCAATGGAATCAGCTATTTCACGGAACCTCTTCCAGTCCCAGATGCGCGAATAGGCGGTGCCGCCGGCCAGGATCAGCTTCGGCTTGTGCTGCTGTGCCAACTTTTCGATTTCGTCCATGTCCAGCAGGTGGTCGTCCTTGCGCACGCCATAGGAAACGACCTTGAACCACTTGCCGCTCATGTTCACCGGCGAACCGTGAGTCAGGTGCCCGCCCGAGTTGAGGTCGAGGCCCATGAAGGTGTCGCCCGGCTGCAATAGCGCCAGAAAGACGGCCTGGTTCATCTGGCTGCCGGAGTTCGGCTGCACATTGGCAAAGTTGCAGCCGAACAGCTTCTTGGCGCGCTCGATGGCAAGCTCTTCGGCAACATCGACGAACTGGCAACCACCATAGTAGCGCTTGCCCGGATAACCCTCGGCATACTTGTTGGTCATGATCGAGCCTTGCGCTTCCAGAACGGCGCGCGAGACGATGTTTTCAGAGGCAATCAACTCGATTTCGTGGCGCTGGCGGCCAAGCTCATTGCGGATCGAGCCGAAGATTTCCGGATCGACTTCCGAGAGCGGCGTTTCGAAGAAGGAATTGAGTTGGCTGGAGGCGGCCGACTGTGTTGCCATGGCGTGAAACATCCTTGCTGCAAAGGTCTGCGCGCCATTAACATACTTGCCTAGCGGTCGCCACGTGCGCGGGGCGAAATTCGTTGGTCCGATTGCGGCAATGCGTCGCCGCCAACGAAAAAAGGCCGCCCTAAGGACGGCCTTTCCAAAATCATAGACGCCACAAAGCGCTAGAGCGACGATGTGATCTGCAACTCGTCCACACCGTCCCAACCGTAGACGTCGTCGCGGAACTGGGCGACGCCATCGCCGGTAGACCAAGCCGAAACGTAGAGGAAGTGAACCGGAACAGGATTGGTTACGGCAACCGGTTGGGATTCCCCGGTCTTGATCGCCGCCTCGAAATGCTGGCGATCCCAGCCGGGCGTGTCGCGCAGGATCCAGGTTACAAGGTCACGAACGTTCTGCACGCGCACGCAGCCCGAAGAATCGAAGCGGATCAGCTTGTTGAACAAGCTCTGCTGCGGCGTGTCGTGCATGTAGACACCATCCGGGCTCGGGAAATTGATCTTCACCGAAGCCATTGCATTGCCCGCGCCGGGATCCTGGCGGAAACGGTACTTGGCCGCCTCTTCCGTCGACCAATCCACCGTCATCGGATCGACTTCACTGCCATCGGGCGCAAACAGCCTGATCTTGCTGTTCTTCAGATAGTCGGGATCCTTGCGCATCAAGGGGATGATGTCCTTGCGCACGATGGAAACCGGGGCGTTCCAATAGGGATTGACGATGATTTCGTTGATCTTGGAGTTCACGATCGGTGTCTGGCGATCGATCTTGCCGACGATTGCCGTGTGCCGAAGCACGACGCGACCGTTTTCCACCGCCTCGATCTGGGCTGCCGGAATATTGACCAGGACATACCTGTCGCCGAGCGTACCGGCCTTTTCACGCAAACGACCAAGATTGGTTTCCAACTGGCCGAGGCGGGTCTGCGCCGCAACATTCATCGCCAGATAGGAATATTTGCCGAGCACGCCCTCTTCCGGCAGGCCATGGCGAGCCTGGAAGCGCTTCACGGCGGCATCCACGTAGGAATCGAACGATTCCGAAAAACCCGCGCTTTGCGGCAGATCGCCCGATACCATCAGGCGCTTGCGCAGCGGAACCACGTCAGGATCGATAACGCCAAGCTTCAGCTTCTTAGTTGCGGGCACCTGCTCCCAACCACCGCGTGCAACGATGTCCTGATACTGGGCAATCGCCTGCTCGGTGTAGGAAATGGTCTGCGGGCTGAAGATGGGCAGCGTCGAAGCGACCTTGCCGCGTCCGGTGGCACGAGCATCGAAAGTGTCATCCCAATTGCCGCGACCGGCGGCCTTCAGGATATCGTCAACGACGTTCTGTGCGCTGGCTCCACCTGCGATCACAGAAGCTGCGATTGCAGAGACTCCGGACAAAAACATACGGCGGCTGGTTTTCATGGGCGTTCCAGACATTCTTCCAGTCAATGTTCAGGCGATACGGGCCGGCACTCTAGGCTGGCCGAACTTAACAATTCGCCAACCATACCGGCATCACATCGGCGTAAGAAACGCACCGCGCCGAAACAAGGTTCCAGACAGGTAGGAGCATTCCTACCGCTACCTTACTCGTCTTTCGCTTTCATTTGAATATGGCGGCAACGTGGCGCATCGGCCAATCATGCCAAACGCGGTGACACAAAACACAAGGCCAGTGCTTTTTGGGCACCGGCCTTTGTCGTTTCCGCAAACTTGCGCCTATCGGGGCGTCCAATGCTTACATGCGATAAGCGATTGTGTCGTTCCAGAACCTGTCCAAGCGCTGCAACGCGCGGTTCATCTGCTTGAACTCGTCGGTGTTGATGCCGCCAACCTGCTCAATCGAGCCAACGTGGCGTTCGTAGAGACCGGCCACGACTTCAGCGACATCGGAGCCCTTGTCCGTCAGGCTGACCCGCACCGAACGGCGGTCAATGCGCGAGCGCTGGTGATTGATGAAGCCCAGATCGACCAGCTTCTTCAGATTATAGGAAACGTTGGAGCCGAGGTAGTAACCACGCGAGCGCAATTCGCCAGCCGTCAATTCAGCGTTGCCGATGTTGAAAAGCAGCAGTGCCTGAATGGCGTTGATATCGGAACGGCCGTTGCGGTCGAACTCATCCTTGATGACGTCAAGAAGACGACGGTGCAACCGCTCAACGAGCTGGAGCGATTCCATGTACAGCGAGCGGATCGCCTCACGGCGGTCGTCGGATACGTTTGCGGGCTTCGCCGCAGGACGCGGGTTGTTCATTTTCTTTGCCTCTCGTTTGTCGCCCGGTGATTTTTTGTTTTTCTCACCTTGGGACCGACACTATCGAATACTCATAAAATTCGACTTAAACGCCAAGGCTAACAAGAGCTTACCGGTAACAGGTCGCTGAGAGGCTTAATGAATGGTCACGTCCGTTCTGAAAGTTAACCTAAATATTTACTGAACGCGCAGAGCCTGAACTACCGCGCTTCCTTCCGCTTCTGCACATGCATCAGCAGCCTTAGCGCAATGTAGATCAACGCAACGGCGGCATGGGTAAATGCAATCGGCCAGCGCTCGCCAAAATACTGCGGGAAGCCGACATACATGGCGGTTTCTGCGGAAGCGCATAAAAACCAGATAACCGGCGCCCAGGGCGCAAGCATCCAAAGGCCGGCGGCGGCGAATGGGAAAAGTACGGCAAGCGCAGAGGCGGCAATCTGCCAGTGAACGGGCATCAGATCGAAGCGAAACAAATTGCCCGGATAAAATCCAATCAACCTGATCCAATAAAGAACGCCGAACAGAAGGCAGTAGGCCGCAACGACGCGCATGAACCATGTAAACACGGTTTCGATACCGGTGGGCTGAAGAACGGGCCGTCTCGAGACGCTATCGCTCACAGAACCAATTCCCGCGCGCCCAGAGAAGCGAAATAGGCTTCAACCTTTTCGTCGCTAACGGCATCGAGGTTGTCCGGCTGCCACACAGGCACCGAGCCCTTCTCGATCAGGGCGGCACGTATGCCTTCGTAGAAATCGTGGCCGGAAAGCATACGGTTGAGAATGCGGAATTCCATGCGCATGCAATCGTCCATCGACATTTTGGCCCCGGCCGTTATCTGCCGCCAGGCAACTTTGAGACTGGTCGGCGAGCGCGACAAGATCGTGGCCAGTGTCTTGGCGGCGAATTCGTCGGACACGGATGCCTGTTCGAGGCTTGCCAGAATGGCATCCAAGGAATGGGCGGAGAAATGCCGGTTGATGGATGCAAGATTTGCCGTGTCGGTTTCGGCGGCAGCGGGTGCGTGGAAACGAGCCAGAACCTTGTCAGGCTCACCACCTTCGACCAGTGCGCCATAGACTTCCGTTTGCTCGCTGGACTTGATCGTATGCGTGGCCAAGCCGCATGCCAGCGCGTCGCCATATCTGATGCGGTTTCCGGTGAGGCCGAGATACATTCCGAAGCTACCGGCAAGGCGCGGCAGGACGTGGCTACCACCGACGTCAGGGAAAAATCCGATACCCACCTCCGGCATGGCAAAAACCGCATTTTCAGTCAGGACGCGGTGCGAGCCATGGAACGACACGCCAAAGCCGCCGCCCATCACAATGCCGTCGATAAGCGCGACATAGGGTTTTCCGAAATTGGCAATCCGGGCATTCAACCGGTACTCGTCGGCGAAGAATTCGACAGGGAGCTTCCCGGCCCTGCCCGCTTCGTAGATCTGGAGAATGTCACCGCCTGCTGAGAAAGCCCTGCCCTCGCCCCGGATCAAGACAAGCTGAACGCGATCATCGTCGTGCCATGCCTCCAAGGCAGCGGCGAGCGCATTCACCATCCCGTGCGTGACGGCATTGAGGGCCTTCGGACGGTTCAACGTGACAACGCCTGCCAGCCCTTCGACCTCAAAACGGATTTCATCGCCGCCGCCAAAGTTCATTTACAGCGATTCCCCATCACCAGCATTGTCTCGAATGTGCTAAGGGTGGGGCACGGATGCGTCAATGGCGGCCCCGCATCGCAGCACGCTAAGAGGCAAGATTGGCAACAAAACCAAAAGTCCCATGCGACACGGTTCGCCATATGTTGCGCCTCGTAGGCGTGGTGACCATCCTGATCGCAGGCTTAAACGATCTTGCCACCGCACAACCATCGCAGGACCTATACAGCGCACAGACCATCGTTACCGGCACGGGTGAGCCAAACCGCGTCATCGGCTTTCGCGCCTGTCTCGATCAAGTGATCGTAAAGGTATCGGGCGATCAACGACTGCTTGCCGATCCGAAGATGACGAAGTTGCGAGATCACGCCGGAGACTTCATTGACAGTTTCCGCTATCGGGATCGGCTTGAAGGCATCCCCGTTCATGACGAGCAAGGCACCCATGATCGGCCACACGATCTGACATGTATCTATAAGCCGACGACTATCGACGCTGTGCTGGCGGAACTTGGTCGCCGCCCCTGGTTGGATGGAAGGCCGAATTTGGCAATCATCCTTATCGTGACAGACCAGAACCGTTCCTTCCAACTAACCGCAGACGGCACCGAAAGCCCCTACATGGCAGAATCGCTGGAGGCCGCGGCCACTCCTATGGCACTAGCCGTGATGCTACCCGAAACACGCCAACTCTCGGACCTGCAGAAGGGAACGCTGAAGGTTGATGAGATTGTCCGAGAGCTAGGGGCAGATCTGCCGCTCACCGGCAAGCTCATTTGGAGTCGCAAAGACCTTGGCTGGGTCGCCGAATGGCAACTCGCGTTTCATGGTCAAACCTATGAATGGCAAGAGCGCGGCGTCAGCTTCGACGAGGCTTTTCGCGCAGCCATACGCGGCGCTGCCCAGATATTGTCCGGCAATGGCCGGCCATGACGGAATGGCACAACGATGTCGCATTGGTAGGCAAGGCCCCAGCGTGCTAAAAGCCGCAGCAGAGAGCCAACGCGGGAATAGTCAGGGCCTTTTTTCCGTTTGGTAGCGTAGACAAGGTACCCGGGCGGAGTAGGTGTCGCTCGAGGGGAGTTTGGAAATGAACAGGTTCGCACCCACCAAAGCGGCAGGCGCGCTGAGCGTAGACGAAGTCACCAACTCCAGACGGCTGAGGCGCATGCGCAAGGCGGCGTGGTCGAGGCGCCTCGTTCAGGAAAACCATCTCACCGTCGACGATCTGATCTGGCCGATGTTCATCGTCGAAGGCACCAATGTGCGCCAGCCCGTCGAAGCGATGCCCGGCGTGTTCCGCTACTCTGTCGATATAGCCGTCAAGGAGGCTGAACGCGCTGCGAAGCTCGGCATTCCGGCCATCGCGACTTTTCCGAAGGTGGACCTCAGCCTGCGCGACGAAACGGGTTCGCATATTCTCGACCCGGACAATCTCATCAACCGCACCACACGCGCAATCAAGGCAGCAGTACCGGAAATCGGCATCATCACCGATGCCGCGCTCGACCCGTTCACCAGCCATGGCCACGACGGCATCCTGCGCGACGGCGTTATCGCCAACGATGAAAGTGTGGAGCAGATTACGGCGGCAGCGGTGCTGCAGGCGGCAGCCGGCTCCGACATCATCGCGCCATCGGACATGATGGACGGCCGCATTGGCGTTATCCGGTCGGCGCTCGACGCCAACGGCTTTCAGGACGTGGCCATCATGTCCTACGCGACGAAATTCGATTCCGCCTTCTATGGTCCGTACCGGGATGCGATCGGTACCGCAGGGCTGCTCAAGGGCGACAAGAAAACCTACTACATCAACAACGCGAATTCCGCCGAGGCGCTGCGCGAGGCCGAGCAGGATATCCTCGAAGGCGCCGACATGATCATGGTCAAGCCCGGCCTGCCCTATCTGGACATCGTACGCCAGTTGAAGGACCAGTTCGCCATGCCGACCTTCGCTTACCAGGTGTCGGGCGAATATTCGATGATCAAGGCAGCGGCAGCCAATGGCTGGATCGACGGCGAACGCGCGATGCTGGAAAGCCTGCTTGCGATGAAGCGGGCCGGCTGCGACGGCATCCTCACCTATTTTGCGCCTACGGTCGCTGAAATGCTGAAGCGATAGCTGCATTCCTGACGGGTTTGTGTTCGAATGCACGTGCCGGCTTGTGATATGCCCGGCATCGCCGGCGTGCCCGACAATGAAAATTGAACGCGCCGCCGGTTTTGCGAACCAGTCAGGAACATCCGATGGAATACCGCTACCTTGGCCGCTCAGGCCTGAAAATCTCGACGCTGACCATGGGCACCATGACCTTCGGCGGCGCCGGCAAGTTCGCTGCCGTGGGCAAAACCGATGTTGCTGACGCCCGCCGCCTGATCGACCTCTGCCTTGATGCAGGCATCAACCTGATCGACACGGCGAATGTCTATTCGAACGGATTGTCCGAGGAAATCATCGGCGAGGTATTGGGCGGCAAACGCAAGAACGACGTGCTGATCGCGACCAAGGCGCGCCTGAAGATCGGACCCGGCCCGAACGACGAGGGTCTGTCGCGGCACCACCTGATCCGCGAATGCGAGCGCAGCCTGAAGCGGCTCAAGACCGACGTGATCGACATCTATCTCTTGCATGAGTGGGATGGTCTGACGCCTGTAGAAGAAACCATGGCAGCGCTCGACACGCTGGTGGAACAGGGCAAGATCCGCTACGTCGGCTGCTCCAATTTTTCCGGCTGGCACATCATGAAAGCGCTCGGAGTGGCTGAGCGAAACAACCATCCGCGCTTCGTAACGCAGCAGATCCACTACACGCTGGAAGCTCGTGAAGCGGAATATGAGTTGCTGCCAATCTCCGTAGACCAGGGCCTTGGCGTCATGGTGTGGAGCCCGCTTGCCGGCGGCCTCTTATCTGGAAAATACGGCCGCGAGCAGGAAACTGCCCGGCAATTGTCGGGATGGCATGAACCGCCTATCCGCGATGAAGACAGGCTTTGGCGCATCGTCGACGCGCTCAACAGCATTGCCAGGGAACGCAACGTCTCGTCCGCCCAAGCCGCGCTGGCCTGGCTGCTCCAGCGCCCGGCTGTATCGACGCTGGTGGTCGGAGGGCGCAACGAAGCGCAGTTCAAGGACAATATCGCCGCGGCAAGCCTTGTGCTGAGCGACGACGAGAAGAAGCGGCTCGATGCGGTCAGCCTGCCGCCGGTGATCTACCCGTACTGGCACCAGCAGGCCACCGCCCACAGGAGTTTTGGCGAGGCGGACCTGGTTCTGGACCGAACCGGCCCACGTAGCTGAGACCATCTCACTGTGACGACTGCGACCAGCGCCGACGACGACGCGCACAGCATTCACTGGCGGCGAAATCTCGCCGTCTGCTTCCTTGGCTCGTTCACGACCATCGTGGCGATGACGCTCCTGTTGCCGTTTCTCCCGCTTTATGTGGCGGAACTCGGCGCAGAGGGCCACGCGTCGATCGTGCAGTGGTCAGGCATCGCCTATGGGGCGACGTTCCTCGCAGCCGCACTGGTCGCTCCGCTTTGGGGCAGGCTTGGCGACCGCTATGGCCGCAAGCTGATGCTGGTGCGCGCCAGCCTCGGCATGGCAGTCTGCATGTCGCTGATGGGCATGGTGCAAAGCGTTGAGCAGTTGGTGTTGCTGCGGCTGCTGGTCGGCTTTGCCGGCGGCTACTCGTCCGGCTCGACAATCCTTGTCGCTATGCAGACGCCGAAGGAACGCTCCGGCTGGGCGCTGGGCATCCTGTCGGCCGGCATCATGGGCGGCAATCTGGTTGGCCCCCTGATCGGTGGCGGATTGCCGCCGCTGATCGGCATCCGCGCCACGTTCCTGCTCTGTGGTGGCGTCATCTTCCTTGCCTTTCTCGCCACGAGTTTCCTGATCAAGGAGGACCGGCGGGTCCCCGGCAAAGCAAAGACGAAGCAGGACGGCGCGTGGCGTTCGATCCCTGACAAGCGTCCGGTCGTCGCGATGCTGTTCACCGGCATGCTCTTGATGTTTGCCAACATGTCGATCGAGCCGATCATTACGGTGTACGTAGCGCAACTGGTCGAAGACCAGGCCCGGATGACCCTCGTTGCAGGCGTGGTGATGTCGGCGGCAGCGCTGGGCAGCATCGTATCGGCCTCACGGCTTGGCCGGCTCGCGGACCGCGTCGGCCACTGGAATGTCGTTATCGTGGCGCTCGCGGTTGCCGCACTGTTGCTCATACCGCAGGCCTTTGTCACCGAAAGCTGGCAACTGGTGGCGCTGCGCTTTCTCATGGGACTTGCGCTTGGCGGTCTATTGCCGTCGATCACCAGCGTCATTCGCCACAACGTGCCGGATCGCGTCGGCGGCAATGTGCTTGGCTATTCGATCTCGGCCCAATATGTCGGCCAGGTTGCGGGTCCGGTGCTTGGCGGTTTCGTGGGAGGCCATTTCGGTATGCCGGCAGTTTTCCTGGGGACGAGCGTGCTTATGGCACTTGGCGCGGCGTATAACTGGCTGGCTCAGGCCCGCCGCAATCAATGACCTCGCGGAGATAGAGAAATGAACCGCATTCTTGTGTTTGCCGCCGGACTTTGCGGAGCAGCCGGCGTGGTGCTGTCAGCGGCGGCAGCCCATCATGGCGGAGCATTCATTGGCACCGCGGCATCTTTCTTGCTCATGCATGCCCCAGTTTTTCTCGCCGTCGGCCTTGTCAATGCCAATCGCGTCCTGCGCGCGGCAAGCTACATCCTGCTGGTCGGGCTGGTCGTGTTCAGCGGTGATCTGCTTGCTCGCGACTTCATCGGATCGCGGCTCCTCCCCTTCGCCGCGCCAGTCGGTGGCACGCTTCTTATTGCCGGATGGCTTGGCATCGCCGTCTCGGCACTGCGCCCGACCTCGAAGCAAGACATGGCCGACAAATCTTGAAATAGATCCCGCGTTTTCCCATCTGATGCCTACCGGCCTAGACAAGTAAGCCGAGCTAGAAGGGATAACCATGAACGCCCGCGTTCTTGACGGTGAAATCATTACAGGTCGACTGGACGATGTGCGTGCCTATGAGGGCGTGCGAACCCGCCGCATCATGGCTTTCGCCATCGACTATCTGATCGTAGGTTTGCTGACGATCCCATTTGCCATTCTGGTGCTAGTGCTTGGCTTGCTGACATTCGGCATTGGCTGGGCGCTATTCGGCATTCTGCTGCCGGCGGTGGCCATTCTCTACATTTGGAACACCTTGGGCAGCGCGGACCAGGCAACCACCGGCATGAAGTTGATGAATATACGCCTCGAGCGGCTCGATGGACGGCGTATCGACGGCATGACAGCCGTGGTTCATTCCGTTCTGTTTTGGGCGGGAAACGTGATCCTGACGCCGCTGGTGCTGCTGGTTACCCTGTTTTCCGACCGCAAGCGCACATTGCACGACCTCTTGCTTGGCACAGCAGTTTCGCGAACAGACAGCTGAGCAGGCTTGTGTAAACCCCGGCTGCCGCCTAAACTGGCTGCGATGGGGATGGAGTTCCCCCGAAACCGCCTGCAAAGGCTGATGACTCCTACCGCAACGAAACCGCGGTAGGGGTGCGTGTTGAAGACCCCGCCGCAAGCGGGTTTTTTTATGCCTGCGCACGGAGGGTATGACCAAATGTCCTTTTCCATATGCCTCGCGGTCATGATCGGCGGTGCAATCGGCAGTCTCGCTCGTTACCTGATCTCGGTTCTGGCTTTACCAATTTCGGGATCTCTGCCGTGGGGAACAATTCTTATCAATGCGGGCGGCTCTTTTCTCATAGGTCTGTTTGGCACGCTGACCTTGGCCGATGGTCGTTACCCGGCATCGGAAAGCGCACGCATGTTTGTGATGATCGGTCTTTGCGGTGGCTTCACCACATTTTCCTCGTTCAGCCTGCAGACGCTGGACCTGTTGCGCAGCGGTGCAATCGTGCGCGCCTCGGCAAATGTGGTGGCATCTGTGATCCTGTGCGTCGGCGCTGTCGCGGTCGGACACCTCATCGCGACCCATTTCAATCGCGATGTTCGCATCGCCCAGATTGCCATTGAAGAAGAAGGCAGGCCTGTACCACCGCAAAACTCTTGAATTTTTTGCAGACCACGCCAAGGTAGAGCGAGTCGTGGAGTTACTTTTTGGCTAAATGACGCACCACCCGACCCAGTCGCCGCAGTTTTTCCTGACAGCGCCATCGCCCTGCCCGTATCTCGATGGCCAGTTTGAGCGCAAGGTTTTTACCCATCTCGTCGGTGACAAGGCGCCGGAGATGAACGACCTGCTGACGCAAGGCGGCTTTCGACGTTCGCAAAACATCGCATACCGGCCTGCATGCGAGACCTGCCGCGCCTGTGTCTCTGTGCGCATCGTGACGCAGGAATTCGTACCGAGCCGCAATATGCGCCGCGTCATGCAAGAAAATGACGACCTCGTCGGCGTGATGCAGGCGGCTGAGCCTTCAACCGAGCAATATTCCTTGTTTCGCACCTATCTGGATGCCCGACATCGTCGTGGCGGCATGTCGGACATGACTGTGCTGGACTATGCCATGATGGTTGAAGACACGCATGTCGACACCAAGATCATCGAATATCGCCGGCGCGGCCCTGACACATTCATTACCGGCAAAGGTCAGGGCGAACTGATTGCAGTGGCGCTGACCGACAAGATGGCCGATGGCCTGTCGATGGTGTATTCCTATTTCAATCCCGAGTTGGACAGCCGTTCGCTCGGCACATTTATGATTCTTGACCATATCACCCGCGCCAAAGCGATGGGATTGCCCCATGTCTACCTGGGTTACTGGGTCAATGGGTCACGCAAGATGAACTATAAGATGCGCTTCCAGCCGCAAGAACACTTGGGGCCAAAAGGCTGGGAGCGTTATTCGGGTTCATGACAATGGCGTCAGATCCGAGCAGAACGACCGGCCGATAGTCCTGCGGGACTGAGCTTCTTCAACAAAAATCTGGATGTCCGTTCATCCGCCAGCCGGGGTCTTTGCCTTGTCAGAAACAAACCACCACACCAAAGGCCTGGTTTTGACCGCCATAGGCGGCATGGCCCTGACAGTAGACATTCCATTGATCCGTCTCGCCGACGGTGAGGCATGGTCAATTCTTCTGGTACGCAGCGGCACGACCTTTTTGGCGGCCCTGTTGATCTGGGCAGTGTGGCGGTGGCTGACACCAAAAGCGCCGCAACTCATACCTGGACGAGACGGGCTGGTAGTCGCGACGCTTTACGGCATCGGATCGATCACCTTCATTACTGCGGTGTTTCACACCTCGACCGCCGACCTCGTCTTTATTCTCGCCTTCAACACGATGTTTGCAGCGCTTTTATCCTGGCTGTTCCTGCGCGAAAGGCCGCGACCCGTTACGCTGGTCGCGATGGCGCTTATGATCTTCGGCGTCATGATCATCGTGAGCAGTTCGCTTGGAACCGGCAACCTGTTCGGCAACCTGATGGCGCTTGCCTCTGCTTTCTGCATCGCTTGTGCCATCACCATTTCGCGCGCCAGCGGCAAGGACATGGGCTTCACCGCGCTGGTCGGCGTGATCTTTCCGTTCGCCATCGCGGCCTACATGGTATCAGGCGTGGGCTTCCATATCGCCGAACCGTGGTGGATTATCTTCAACGGCGCGATCATCATGCCAATCTCGTTCTTCTGCCTCGCCAATGGACCCAAATACATTTCGGGGCCGGAAGTTGCGATGTTCTATCTGCTCGAGACCGTGCTTGCGCCGGTATGGGTCTGGATGATCTTTTCCGAAGTGCCGACACGCGACAGTCTGATTGGCGGAACGATCCTGATCGTCACGCTCATCGCGCATTCAACGTGGCAGCTTGTCCAAGGGCGAAAGCGGCGGGTCGCTTCCGTGGTTCGTCATCCGGCCTGAGTGGTCCGCGACGATCGGTATTCTGACGTCTGTTCTTCCTCGATTGTCAGAGTCGTTTCGCGCTGTTCAACAAGCACGGGCGACGCCGGAACAATTTCGGTTGTTTCAGTTTCGTGCAGCCATTCGCGCCAGATCGCCACCAACAGCGCCATCAGAACAGGGCCGACAAAAAGGCCGACAAAGCCCATCGTCTTGACCCCGCCGACCAAACCAAAAAACGTCGGCAGGAATGGGAGCTTGATGGGCCCACCAACCAGCTTGGGGCGCAGCGTCTTGTCGACGATGAAAAGCTCCACCGTTCCCCACATGAACAATGCGACACCGGCAACGGGCGAACCGCTGGCAACCAGATAGAGCGACACAAGCGTGAAGGAGAGCGGCGCACCACCTGGAATCAACGCCATCAGGCCGGTTAGTGCGCCAAGGGTGACCGGCGACGGAACGCCAGCCAACCAATAGGCAATGCCGAGGACGACGCCCTCACCTATCGCGATCAACGTCATACCCGTTACTGTCGAGCTGATCGTCGCCGGCACCACGCGCGAAATCCGCTCCCAACGCGTTGGCAGTATGCGCTCGCCAATCCGATCGATCTGGGCGGCGAAGGCTTCGCCATCCCGATAGGTAAAAAAGAGTGCAATCAGCATGAATAGCAGCGCCAACAGGAGGCTGAAGGCACTGCCGCCTGCGGCCACCACGCCGCGATAAATGCTGCCGATATTGGCGCCGCTGACCAGCTGGATCAGCTCGCCGATTCCGCCCGGATGGTTAAGGGTAAGCGTCCACTGCTCATCAAGCCACACGCCGACGACTGGCAGCGCCATGATCCAGTGCGGTGTTGGCGCGCCAATCCTGTTGGCTTCGACAGCCCAGACCACCCACTCGTGAATTTCGTTGAAGGCATAGGTGCTGGCGAACGCGATCGGCACGATCAGGAACGTGAGGATCAAAAGGATCGCGCAGGTGGCCGCTATAGTGCGACTCCCACCGACCGCCGCCAGCAGCCGCCGATAGAGTGGCCAACTCGCAAAGGCGATTATGAGGGCCGCCAACACGGGCACCAGAAAGCCGTGGAAGAAGTAGACGCCTGCTGCAACTATCAGGATAAGAAGCCAGCGTGCTGCCGACAAAGGCTGAACCACTGCGGCCCGAACTGGTGCAGCGCGGCCCATCAAACGCAATTCGCGCCTGTTCTTGTGACTTTCCTGTTCGTTCAAACGCTGTTGCTCCAAACCCCGCGCCATCGATTGTCTGGCGCACTATGCGCCCGCATTGTGCAGCAATCGTTACAGCAAGCCAACCTGACGAAAGTTTGCTCGTCTGCGCAATTGGACTTCCGGCCGGCTTCAGCCAAATTTACCGGTGCGCGGGAACCCCTTAGGCACCATGCGGCCGGCCGACGCACGAGCGCCCACCCATTCCGTCAATTCAGCCTGTGACTTGGTGAAGGTTCGATCAGCCGAATCCTGCCAGGAGAGACCGGCCTCAATGGCAAATGTCTTGAGGTCGAGCACGCCGCCGTCCTTGTATTTCTGCAAGCGAACACCCTTGCCGCGCGTCATCTCCGGGATTTCCGCAAGCGGAAACACAAGCATCTTGCGGTTCTCGCCAACGATAGCGAGATGATCACCGGCCACCGGGATACAGGACTTTGCTTCGTCCGGCGTCTTTACGTTCATTACCTGCTTGCCCTTGCGGGTATTGGCGACGACTTCGTCTTCCACAACCACGAAGCCATTGCCCTGATGCGACGCGAGAAGAAGCTTGCGCTTTGGTTCATGCACGAAGGCAGTGACGATATCCTGGTCGTTTTCCATATCGACGATGATGCGAATGGGTTCGCCATGTCCACGCCCGCCCGGAAGACGATCAGCACCGATGGTGTAGAATTTGCCCCCCGTGGTGAAGACCAGGATCTTGTCCGTGGTCTGCGCGTTGAAGGCGAGCTTAAGGCTATCGCCTTCCTTGAACGTAAGCTGGGCATGGTCCGTCAGATGACCCTTCATCGCGCGCAGCCAACCCTTTTCGGAGACGACCACGGTGACCGGTTCTTTCTCGATCATCGCCTGTGCAATGTCGGTAAGATCGTGATCGGGCGCCTCGGCAAATTTGGTGCGGCGCGGTCCGAGTTCCTTGTTCTCTTCGGGTCCGAAATCCCTACGTATCTTCTGGATTTCCCAAGAGATCGTCTTCCACTGCTTCACTTCAGACTCGAGCAGTGCCTCGATCTGCTTTTTCTCGGCAGACAGACCGTCGAATTCCTTGCGGATCTCGAATTCTTCCAGCTTGCGAAGAGCTCGCAGGCGCATGTTGAGGATGGCTTCGGCCTGCGTGTCGTTTAGCGACCAGCGCGCCATCATCACAGGCTTGGGCTCATCCTCCTCGCGGATGATCCTGATCACCTCATCGATATTGAGGTAGGCGATGAGATAGCCAGCAAGGATCTCCAATCGCCGTTCGATTTCGCCAAGGCGATGGCGTGAGCGGCGGATGAGCACGTCGCGGCGGTGGTCAAGCCATTCCTGAAGCACGCTCTTCAGAGAAAGGACATTCGGCACGCGGCCGCGCGATAGCACGTTCATGTTGAGCGAGAAGCGACTTTCAAGCTCGGTGAGCTTGAACAGCGATTCCATCAGGATGCCGGGATCTACAGTGCGGCTCTTGGGAACGAGAACGATGCGGATATCTTCGGCGCTTTCGTCGCGGACGTCATCGAGCAAGGGCAGCTTTCGCGCCATCAACAGTTCTGCGATCTTCTCAATCAGCCGTGATTTCTGCACGCCATAGGGGATTTCGGTGACGGCAATCGCCCAGGTTCCCCTGCCCTGGTCTTCCTGTTGCCATTTCGCCCTGACGCGAAAGCTGCCGCGGCCCGTCTTGTAGGCCTCGAGGATAGTGGCGCGACTGTCGATGACGATGCCGCCGGTCGGGAAATCCGGCCCTTGGACGAAATCCATCATCTTTTCGTCGGTCGCATCCGGATTGTCGATCAGGTGCAGCGCTGCATCGCAGAGCTCCGCCGCATTGTGCGGAGGGATAGAAGTCGCCATGCCGACTGCGATGCCGGATGAGCCGTTGGCCAGCAGGTTCGGGAACGCACCGGGCAGAACGACCGGCTCTTCGTCTTCCTCATTGTAGGTCGGCCGATAGTCAACCGCATCTTCGGTGATGCCGGCGAGCAGTTCGCTGGCCACATCGGTCATGCGCGCTTCGGTGTAGCGCATGGCGGCCGCGTTATCGCCGTCGATGTTGCCGAAGTTGCCCTGCCCGTCGACCAGCGGATAGCGCATGGAAAAATCCTGCGCCAGCCGGACCAGCGCGTCGTAGATCGACTGGTCGCCGTGCGGGTGGAACTTGCCCATGACCTCGCCAACAATGCGGGCGCATTTGGCAAAACCCTGATCTGGATTGAGACGCAGGAGCCGCATGGCATGCATGATGCGCCGATGGACCGGCTTCAGCCCGTCGCGTACGTCGGGCAAGGCGCGGTGCATGATGGTCGAAAGCGCATAGGCGAGATAGCGCTCTTCCAGCGCCTTCTTCAGATCGACCGGTTCAATGTTGTCACCGCCGCCCTTGTCGGGCGGCAAAAGGCTTTTTCCCATGGGTTTGGACTATCCGAGGCGCTGATTCGCGGCAAGGGCAAGACGCAAAAGGCAAAATCCACGCGCCAATTTCCACAGAGCGGCTTAGGAGCAAGTCAGGACCTGTTAAACAACAGGCAAGGTGCCGCGTGGCGGCAATTGCCTTTTTTCGCGAATTTCGACCAATGTGTCGCGAACGCCTTGCTCCGGTCCAGTTCTTTCCGGACTGAAATAACAGATGAAGAATCCCATCAGCCTCAGGCACTTTTGGAGCCCGCGATGATTATCCACCGCACGACTTTGCAGAAACTGGCTTTTTCGTCCTTCCTTTTCAGCATGACCTTGAGCCCCGCGCTGGCCCAGGACACGACGGCGGTTGCCGAACGACTGAAGGCGCTGCTTTCAAATCAAGGCATGGATATCAGCTGGACCGGAATTTCGGGTGACTCATCCAGCATGGTTCTTGAAGGCGTAACGGTTAAGCCGCCTGCCGAAAAGGAAGGGCTGGCCATCGGCAACATAACGCTGCAAGGGATCAGCGACGCCAATGGCGGCTATCTGGTCGAAACGGTTTCGACGGAACCGTTCTCCAAAAGCGAGGACGGCGCTACCGTGGACGTAAGCCCCTTCATCATTCACGACATGACGATTGCCGCCGAAGGCAGCACGGACCCGCTTGCTTCGATGATGATCTACAAGTCGGCCGAACTGGCCAACATTTCCGTAAAGATTGCCGACAAGACGGCCTTCTCAATGGAGAACTTCACGGTGGAGGTAACATCGCCCGCCGATGGAGAGGCGATGGCATTCACCGGCTCGGCAAAAAAGTTTACCGGCGACCTCTCGCTGGTCCAGGATCCAAAATCCCGCGAAATTATCGATGCTCTCGGCTACCAGACGATTTCAGGCAGCCTGGGGCTCGCAGGCTCATGGCAGCCGACCGACGGCAAGATGAAGCTTTCCCAATATGACATCACCGTCGATGATGCCGGGACCTTCGGCATGACTTTCGATATCAGCGGTTACACGGTGGATTTCATCAAGTCGCTGCAAGAGATGCAGAAACAAATGGCTGCGCAACCGGAGGGAGCGGACGGCTCCGCGCAAGGAATGGCCATGCTCGGCCTTATGCAGCAACTGACCTTCAATGGCGCTTCAATCCGTTTCGCAGACGATTCCCTGACCAACCGGCTTCTGGAATATTTCGGCAAGCAGCAAGGCATGTCCGCCAAGGATGTCGCCAACCAGGCAAAGGCAATCGTGCCCTTCGGTTTGGCTCAGCTCAACAACCCCGAATTGACTGCGCAAGCAGCCGCAGCGGTCAGCCAGTACCTCGACGATCCCAAAAGCATTGCGATTTCTGCGCAACCGGCCTCACCAGTCCCCTTTGCGATGATCATGGCAGACGCAATGTCGAATCCGCTCAACCTCACCAAGACCCTTGGCGTGGCCGTCAAGGCAAACGAAAACTGAGTTTGGACGATCAGTGCTAAACTGGGCCGCGCCGGCAACGGCGCGGCCTTTTGCTGTGTCGTGACCAAAAGGCCGTTCAGCCGAACCGAAGCGGTCTCTTCGGCGCCACCCCCGAGGTGATCAAGTCCAACGGCATAAGTGGGTCAAGATGGATTGCGCCCACCGTCTCTCCGTCTTCAAAAACAAGCGTAGCGTTGTAACGGCGGGCCAACGCCCTCATCGCTGCGTTCTGAGGATGGGTGGTAACGCGCAACTGCGTGTAACCCAGCCCCCTCGCCTGCATGATCAAACGCTCAAACAAGTTTGCTCCAATGCCTCGCCCCTGAAGGTGCCGCTCGACACTGAAGGCAATTTCCGCCGTGGGTTCTGCCTCTTCGGCGCGCTCATGCAGTTCAGCAGCACCCAGAACATCCCCATTCTCAACATAGCCGATGACGGTGGTACCCGAGGCGAAGGAGCGGTTGGCGTAGTGTTCAACAAACGTATCGTCGGTCACACCGTTAAAGCGGTCACGACGGCTTTCCGGGTCGAGCCTTAGAAGATGATCTCGAAACCGTGGAAGATCAGAAGGTCTTAGCTGACGGATCGTCCCCATCAAGGGAACGGCTCTTTGAACATCCTGTTCCATGTCGCACTCCTCGTGGGTTCCTCCCCGAGTCGCTCGTCGACGGCACGAATATTGTGCATTGCAACATGAATATCAAGTCAGGCGCGCTCGATACGCCTTGTCGGAAATGGATGGCTGATATGACGTCGCGGAATGCGCAAGACCGGGATTCCGGGCTTGATGCCCAGAATTTCCGGAATAAGGTGACAAATTAATTCAGCTATCCTGTTTCGGCTTGTCTAGAACTATTCCAAGGTATACCCCATATTCCGGCAAGCAGTTTTGCGAGGAATGACCATGCGGCTCACGCGCCAGACCAACTACGCTATGCGCATCCTGATGTACTGCGGAACCAACAAGGACAGGTTGAGCCGCATACCGGAAATCGCCGCAGCTTATTCGGTATCGGAACTGTTTTTGTTCAAGATCCTTCAGCCCCTGGTTGAAAATGGGCTGGTAGAAACGGTGCGCGGACGCAATGGCGGCGTGCGCCTTGGCCGACCTGCAGAAAAGATCACTTTGTTCGATGTGGTGCGTGTCACCGAAGACAGCTTCTCGATGGCCGAATGCTTTGACAACGATGCGGTCGAATGCCCGCTCGTCGATAGCTGCGGCCTCAATTCTGCACTGCGTGAGGCCCTTGGCGCCTTCTTCGCGGTACTTGAGCGTCACACCATCGCCGACCTGATAGCCGCCCGCCCAAATATGCGCATGGCATTGGGAATTGATCACCTCGATCAGCGCGCACCGGCTGCTTGAGGTCGCCGGGCGCCTCGCGTGGGGAAGACCTCACGCGAACGCTTATCCGATCCAATAGCTAGAGCGCGGACTGCGGCAGCACGAATGGGGTGTTGCCGGCTGGTAAGGCTCCCACGCGCAACCGACAGCCGAACACCTCTTCGATCAAATTATCCTTGAGAACGTCACTCGGCGTGCCGGCTGCAGCCAAGTTGCCGCGATGCATGACGTAGATGCGATCAGCAAACATCGCCGTCAGGTTGAGGTCGTGAAGAATGGCCACGACACCGCCTCCGCGTTGAGCGAAATCGCGGGCGATGTTCATGATAATCAACTGGTGCTTGATATCGAGGCTGGATACAGGCTCATCTAGAAACAAGTATCTCGGCTGCCCATCAATGACCGGGGCCCAGACTTGGCAAAGCACGCGTGCAAGCTGCACGCGCTGCTGCTCTCCGCCTGACAATTCCTGATAAAAGCGACCGGCAAAGCCCTCAAGATCCACTTTCGCCAAGGCCCGCTCCGGCAGGCGTTCGGCCTCTCCTGCCGATACGCCCGAGCGCCCTCCAACCAGGCCGAGCTTGACGATCTCGCGAACAGTGAATGGAAATGACAGGCTCGTTGCCTGAGGTAAAACCGCGCGCACGCTAGCTGCTTGTGCCGGTGCCAAATCTGACAGGTCATTGCCATTGACGGCAATGCGGCCACTGTAGGCGTATTCTCCTGACAGCGCCTTGAGGAAGGTCGTCTTGCCCGACCCGTTCGGGCCAACCATCGTCGCGATTTCGCCCGGCCGGGCTTCGAAGTCGATATCCGAAACGATGCACTTCCTCCCGATCGATACCGATACGCCACGAGCTTCAATCATTGCGGGCTCGCTCACAAATCAATGATGCCGCGCTTGCGCAGCAATATCCAAAGGAAGAACGGCGCACCGGCCAGGGCGGTGACAATGCCGATGGGCAATTCGGCAGGCGCAACGATGGTGCGCGCCAGGGAATCGGCCAGCAGCAGCAACGCGGCACCCAACAATGCCGACGCAGGCAACAGATACCGATTGTCCGGTCCGATCAGCAGGCGCAGAAGATGAGGTACGACGATGCCGACGAAGCCGATACCGCCGCTGACGGCAACCGCAGCGCCAACCGCAGCCGAGACGCTCAGGATAGCGATATACTTCAGCCGCTGCACGGATATGCCGAGATGGCTGGCCGTTGCCTCGCCAAGGGCCAATGCATTCAGTCCCCGCGCCAGAAATGGCATCGAAACCATCGCCGCCACGATCACCGGTCCGACAGCGCCGATCTTTTGCCAGGTCGCGCCCGCCAGCGAACCCAGCTGCCAGAACGTCAGGTCGCGTAACTGGCGATCATCCGCCATGAATATCAGAACGCCGGTCAACGCCATCGCAAGCGCCGCAAGCGCAATACCGGCGAGAAGCATGGTTGCCACCGAGGTCCGGCCCTGCCGCGTCGCAACCTGATAAAGCACGAGCGTGGTTACAAGCCCGCCGACGAATGCCGCAAGCGGCAAAGTGAATGTGCCGAATATCGCCGTAAGCGGTGCGAGCATCGTGCCGCCTAGCACAATGACCGAGACAGCACCGAGACTAGCTCCCGCCGATACCCCTATCAGGCCGGGATCTGCCAAGGGATTACGAAACAACCCCTGCATGACCGCGCCGGACACGGCCAAGGCCGCTCCTACGAGCGCGCCAAGGACAACACGTGGCAAGCGGATATCGTAGACGATGATGTTGTCGCGGATGCTCATCAGATCGGTACCGGCCGTTGCGCCAAACAACCAGTTGCGAACAACACTGACGGCCGATGCATCCGATGCGCCAGAGGCGAGGCTGAACAGCATGGTGAACACGAGCGCTACGCCGAGCAGGAAAATGACAAGCCGTGCCCGTGACGAGCGATCACCCACGGCGACGTATCTCAACGTGCCCGGCACACCGGCAACAGTCTGATCGGCCATGTCCGGTGCCCGTTCAATCAGTAATCTTGTCGCCGTAAAGCGATACGGCAAGGTCGTGGATGGCATCGGCAGTGCGAGGACCGAAGCCAAGCAGGTAGCCACCCTCAACGCGCAGAATTGCGTGTGCCTGCCCTGCAGGGGTCGGCGCGATTGCCGGATGCTTGAACAAGTCGTCATTTGCAACCGAGTGGTCGCCGCCGCGGTCCATCATCAAGATGACGTCCGGACGTGACGTCACAACGGCTTCATCCGCCAACTGTTTATAGCCGGAAAAACCCTCGATCGCGTTCACACCGCCCGCCATGCGGATAATACCGTCCGCAGCTGTGTCAGATCCCGACGCAAGTATCTTTCCACCCTGCATGGAAAGTACGAAAAGGATGCGCTTACGCTCCTTGATGGAGGCGGTCTGTGCCTCGGCCTTCTTGAGCTTGCCGTCAACTTCGGAAGCGAGTGTCGCAGCTTTCTCGGAAACCCCGAGAGCGGTGCCAACGACACGAATTTTTTCGAGAATGCCTTCGTGGTCGAACGTCTCGGGCACCTCGATGTAAGGCACGCTGGCTTTCTTGAGAACGTCGATAGCCTCCTTCGGGCCACTTCCTTGCAGCGCGAGAATGCCGCTGGGATTGACCGACAACACACCCTCAGGCGAAAGCTGGCGCATGTAACCGACATCAGGAAGCTTCAATGCCGCTTCCGGAAACATGCTGGTCGAATCGCGTGCTACAAGTCGACCCTCTTCGCCCAGGGCATAGACGATCTCGGTGATGGAGCCGCCGATTGAAGCGATCTTTGAAGGATCCTTGAACGTGCCCACGGCTTCGTCGGCGACAGAAGGCGCGCTAGCCGCCAGCAAAATCGCAAGGCCTACTGAAGCCCCTGCGAGAACCCGCGAAAAAACTGACATACTGATACCCTCAACCCGCCTTGGAGGTAGGAACCTTAGGCAGGTTTTCCGCCAGGAAGCGCCAATCCGTGCGCTCGGTTTCGCCTTCATGGCGCTCGCCAAAGAACTGAATGATGATGCGGCCTTGTGCGTCATACGCCTCTACAGAGGTGACAAAGCCATCCTTGGTCGGCTTGCGCACGCCCCAGACCTCATCGATGTGGTCGAGGCGCAGGTGCAGGTGGAATGTCTCGTCAAGCACGTTCAGCCATGGGCCCATCGGCTTGATCGTCTTGATTGGGCCGGAGTGAATCTGAATGCAGCCCCTGTTGCCCACAAAGCACATGATCGGCGTAGCCTCCGCCGCTGCGTGGTGCATCAGTGCTGCGACCGCCTCATTGTCGATCTTCCAGGCATAATCCTGCCCCACCAGCCTCACAGCTTGGCGTCGATTAAGTTTCAACGCCTTCAGCATACCGAAGAATTGATGGACGTCGGTCAACTTGCTCCAACGATCCCGCAAGTCCTCCGCCCCGGCGGCTTCCGGCGATTCCTCGATATCCAAGGGAGCCTGCGGTGACACGTCGATAGACGGCCCTTGGTCTGTCGACTGAAGGTCGGCAACCAGTTTTTGGAAAGCGTAAAGGTTCGACGCCGGACGCAAGTGGACCTTATGGATCGCGTCGCCCGCACCGTCGAAGAACTGCAGACTGTGGCGAACTTCGCCCTCGCTTCGCTTCTCTACGGCAAAACCATGCACCCAGCTCTTCGGGAATATCCGTAGATCGATATCGCGATTGAGGACGATGGCGTTGTGTTCGCCTGCGGACACTTTGTCATAGACGCCAATCTTTTCGTGGACAGCGCTTTCATTGCGCGTCAGCGCCATGACCTCACCGACTGCGGTCAAGCCATTGAGGACGGCGCTGACGCGCGGATCGATCCGAACCACCCCTTCACCGCAATGAGCAGCGACCAACTCGGCTTCAGAGATACCGAGCTGACTGGAGAGGTCGCGCTCACGCATTTTGGGGTTATCGGATCGAGCCCTACGAATTTCGTTCGGGCTTGGTTTTACGCGCTGGTCCATTATTCACCTGTATTCGCGACGCACTGCATCTGCGGGTTTTGCGACGCTCTATTACTTGTTGAGGATGAGCTTCCCTTGGCGGGTGATCTTCAGCCGGTAGAGCGCACCGTGATGTTCGATGCCAATCTCGTGCTCACCCTGGAACAGGCTGTTGCTTGAAAGCGTCCTGACTGAGAACGGAGCGCGTTCGACCCGGACCGTCGTCGCCTGTTCGGGACGGCGGAAGCGATAGCGGAAATCGTTGGGAGTATGAGCATTCATCTGTCTCGGTCCCTTTCGTTAGGTGGCCACGGGTATTTCAGAAATGACGAATTGATTTCTTGACTCGAATAATCATGTTTACTAGTCAGTGCAATACCGGACTAAATGAGTCAACATTTAACGTGCGGTAAGTGATCAAAAAATGCCAGCAAGCGTACGCGAGCCAGCAACGGATGGTTTCAAACACCAGGAGTTGGGACATGGGGCTGGTGGCTCGGAATACGGCTGCTCTGATGTGCGGAGCAGCAATGGCGGTTCTTGTGGGAGTTCAGGTCTCCCATGCACAACAAACAAACGAAGCTGAAAAGAAGGGGCGCGTTACCCTGCTTCAGCGTTTGATCCTGGGGGCAGGCGCGGAGAAGGTCGCCATCGACACACCGCAATCGGTCAGCGTTGTCGATCAGGAAGACATTGAACAGGACATTCCGACAACGGTAAGCGATGTCATCAAGACAATCCCCGGCATAAATCTTTCCGGGAGCGAGCGCGTGCTCGGCCAGACCTTCAACATCCGTGGCGTCGGCGGTCCGGAATCGGGCGGCGAAGAAGGCCGCATCATCGTCAACATCGATGGCGTCAACAAATTCTACGAACAGTACCGCATGGGCGGCCTGTTCACCGACATGGAGCTCTACAAGCGCGTCGAAGTTCTCCGCGGTCCGGCGTCATCGACGCTTTACGGAGCAGGCGCACTCGGCGGCGTGGTGAATTTCACCACCAAGGATGCCTCCGATTTCATAGCCGAAGGGCAGACCGGGGCCGTGAGGCTCAAGGGCACCTATGATTCGAACCCCAATGGCTGGATGGGTTCGGCCATTCTCGCACATCGCTTCAGTGAAAACCTGGAAGTGCTGGCAATGGGCAACTACCGCCAGGCCGACAATTTCACCAGCGGCAACGGCACCGAAATTCTCGGGTCCGAAACGGGCTACCCAACAGGTCTCATCAAGGGAACGCTGCGTTTTGGCGACAATAACGAACAGGTGGTTCGTCTTTCGCACCAGCATTTCGTGTCCGATCAGAACCGCCAGTTCTATAGCCAGGTCGACACGGAAGCGGGATTTGGGTTGGTCGACCGGAAGGTGACGGATTCCAGCACTATCCTGTCTTATGAAAACCCTGCGTCCGACAATCCCTGGCTCGATATCAAGGCCCAGTTCTCGTACAGCGATACCATAAGCGATCAGTACAACGCCGGAATTGGTTCGCTGAATCGGTCGTTCAGCTATTCGACCTATCAGTATAACATCCAGAATACATTCGAGCATATCGGCGAGAATTTCACCAACTACCTGACCATCGGCTCCCAGACCGCCGATCAGACCCGCCTGACCGAACGCACATTTTCGGGAACCCATCCCAGGGGTCGCGACGTCCAGACGGGCCTGTTTGCCCAGAACGAGTTTGTATGGGATGAGCGCCTCACGCTCATCGCCGGCGCGCGCGTCGATTGGCAGTGGCTCAAATCCATTGGCCTGACACCACAGCGCGAGCAAAACGATACGGCGTTCTCTCCGAAATTGGCGGCGCACTACAAATTTAACGACAACTTCGCAGTGTTTGGTTCCTACGCGCATACCGAGCGTACCCCGTCGATTGACGAGGTGTTCGACAGCGGAGCGCTTACCTCGCGCCTGAACAAGGAAAAGTCCGACAACTACGAACTCGGCTTTTCGGTTTCGGCCTACGATCTTGCAACTGCCGGAGATGCGCTCAGCTTCAAGACGACGGGCTTCTACAACGATGTCAGCGACATGATCGTGGACAATGGAACAGGCGTCAGCCCGCGTTACACGAATACCGGCCTCTCCGAGATCTACGGTACCGAAATCGAAGTCGCCTATGACTCGGACTTCGTGTTCGCCAACGCCGGCTATTCGATGGTCCGCGGCACAAGCAAGATTACCGGACGGCCGTTGAACACGGTTGCTCCGGACGAGTTTTCCTTGACGGTTGGCGGTCGCGTGCCTGACCGTGACCTGTCCCTCGGCTGGACCGGCCGCTTCGTCGCTGCCCAGAACCGGGTTACGGGAACTCCGAACACCCGCGTAGCCACTCCGGGCTTTGCGACGCACGACATCTTCGTCACATGGAAGCCACAGGAAGGCATGTTCAAGAACCTCGAGGCCGATTTCCGCATCGAGAATATCTTCAACAAGCAATATAGGGAATTCTTGGAAGGGACGCCCGCACAGGGGCGCACTTTCAAGATCTCGCTCGCACGCAAGTTCGACTACTGAGGACGATGGAAATGAGACGCTATCAACTAGCTCTATCCCTGATGGCGTTCCTGTTTCCATCTTGCATGGCCCTTGCACAGGAGGCTGCGCCAGGCCCGGCCCTGTCGCTTGAGCTTAACGGTGCGCAGCCTTCCGAAAAGGGCTGCCGCCTTACCTTCGTGGTCAACAACGGCCTCGGGTCCGATCTTTCCAAGGCGGCCTACGAGATCGCGCTGTTCAACGAAACTGGTGTCGTCGATCGCCTGACCGTTCTTGACTTCAAGGAACTTCCGGCTGGGAAGACGAAGGTGGTCCGTTTCGATCTTGCCGGCACGGATTGCGCCAAGGTTTCGCGAGCGCTGGTCAACAACTCCACCGAATGTGCAGGCGCCGGCATTGGACCGGCCACCTGCATGCAGCGGTTGAAGACCGGCACGAAGACGGGCATAGCCTTCGGCATATGATCTTGGGGTTTTGTGGCGTTGGGTCTGGAACCGGCATTTTCGCGTAGCACGACGGCGGTCTGGCCACTGGCCGGGCTATCCGTCTTGCAGCCAGAGCCGGACGATCCCGACTTCGCCATCCCGCGCGGCTCGCTCCAGATCAGTACGCGCGACAAATCCGAACATGCGACACTTTCGGGAACAAGCGCTGAGCTTGCGCCGGTCGCATTAGAGCCGCTCGATCCGGCACGCGCCAATCCGACGACACGCACCCGCAAGTGGAAAGCTTCACTGATCGCATCGTGCGTGTTCCACGCGGCAGTCGCGTTTGCCTTCATCGCCACCGGTTCCGACGAAATCCTCATAGAGGGCGGCGAGGAAGCCGGACTGATGCTGCTCGGCAATGCGCCCGAAGACCAAAGCGCTGCCGGCGATATCGCAGTCGAGGCGGATGTCACCAAGGTGACGATCATTCCCTTCCTCGACGCCAAACCCGTGGAAACGGTCGAGGCCAAGCCGGTGGAGACCGCCGAAGCCGTGGAAACGGTCGAAGAGGTCGCGCCTGAGGTAGCTGTCCAGGAAATTGTCCAGCCGGTAGCTGAAGACGCCCCGGAAGCGGCAGCCGTTCCCGACAAGGTCGAACCGGTTCCCGAGGAGCCAAGGCAGGTTGCCGTGGCAAGCCCGATGCCCGAAGTGCTGGCTGCGACGACGGTGACGCCCGAGAACACCGAAAATGTCGTTGCGCCGGTGGTTGAGGCCGTAGAGCCTGAGACGCCCGAGGTCGTGGAGGCTGTGCCGGTGCCGAAGCCCGAGCCCGTGACCGCCGAAGCCGAGCCGGAACCCAAGCCGGTCGAAAAGCCCAAGCCTGCCGAGGTCAAGAAACCGGAGCCGGTGAAGAAGGTTGCAAAAAAGCCGCAAGAGAAAAAAGCTCCCGCCAAACCGCCGGCAAAGGAGAAGGCCACAGCCGGTTCCGGCGGCAAGAACCAGTCCGACAGCAAGCGCGGTGTCGTGGACGGCGATGCGCAGGGCAAGACAGCCAGCGCCGCTAACAAGGGTGCCAATTCGAGCTCGGGCAACGCAGCCGTTTCCAACTACCCCGGCAAGGTCGCCGCCAAGCTTCGGCGCGCCGTTCGCTCCATCTCGCGCGCAGCGCGCTCCAAGGCCCGTGGCGACGTCCACGTGACGTTCGTCGTCAACGCCGGCGGCGGTGTCGGCGGCGTCAGCGTGGTGCGCAGCTCAGGCTCGCCGGAACTCGATCAGGCAGCCATTGCCATGGTGCGCCGCGCCGCGCCCTTCCCGCCAATCCCGCCCGAAGCTGGACGATCCAGCTGGGCCTTTACACTGCCACTCGGCGTTCGCTGAGGAGCCAAGTTTCCAACAGCCATCCGGCATAAATCAGAGAGGATAGCCACAATGTATGTTGCCATGAACCGTTTCAAGGTCATCAAGGGCATGGAAGAAGAGTTCGAAAACGTCTGGAAGAACCGAAACTCGACCCTGAACGAGATGAACGGCTTCGAACAGTTTCACTTGCTGCGCGGCGCTTTCAACGAAGCGGAAAACTACACGCTGTTCGCATCCCACACAGTGTGGGCCAGCGAAGCCGACTTCGTCGCATGGACCAAGTCGCAGAATTTCCGCGATTCCCACAAAAATGCCGGCAGCAGCAAGCTGACTGTCTTTGGTCACCCTCAGTTTGAAGGCTTTGCCTCGGTAGAGGGCGCATGACCGCACAGGCTCCTGCCGATCCGGCGCGAACGATTCCGATCCTGCCTTCGCTCGATATCGAGGTCACGAAGCTATTCTACCGGGACCAGCTTGGCTTCACCGCTGTTGTTTATGAAGCCGAGCAATACCTGATCGTTCGCCGCAACGAGATGGAAATCCATTTCTGGAAAACCGACGATAGCAACCTGCCTCAAGTGTCGGCTTGCTACATTCGCGGTGGCGAGGTGCCTTCATTGCATGCTGAGTTCTCGGCGCGTGGCGTCGAGAAGCTCAGCGCCTTTACCGTGCGCCCTTGGAACATGAAGGAATTCTATGTCTGGGACCCGCATGGCAACTTGCTGAAGTTCGGCTGCGCGCCAGAGGAAATCTGAGCGCGGCTGGGTTTTGTTGCGACGCTGTCTAGGTCGACCTTCTGCGTCGCCAGCGCGCTGCCGCCCAGAATAGTTCGGCAAAGTCACGGAATGGATCCCGGACAGCATCGCCATCGCTTTGCTCGGCTTGCTTCCGGGATGACGAAGAGGTGGGTGTGCTCATTCATTGCCACGCCCGGCTTTTGCCGTCTGGCCATTGTCAAAGAACTGACCTCTGATGAGGTCGGGAGGACGGGCGGCCGTTCGGTCGCTCGTTTGGTAGTTTGATGCGGCCTTGCGACCGCCCGTCCGATGGCTTCCCTCAACTGACACGCCGGCCATGCCGCAGACCGTCCAAGGGACAGGCTCCACGGGCAACACTGCGCCCAATTCGAGGGCCGGACTTAGGGGTTCATCACCCAGTCGCCTACCGAAGACGACCAGCCCGGCACCGTCGCCCTCTCCTGATCCCCGGTCCGGACCAGGTCTCCCGCAAGGGCGATGGGGGAATTATGCGTGAAGGTGCAGAGAGGGTGGATAAGTGGGGTGAAAGATTTTTGCGGAGGTGATTGGGAACAAGGGGTTGGGTGGTGAGTGTGGATGGATTGATCCACAGTTCTGGGTCGCCCCCGCGCTGCCATGATGTCACGGGATGGATCCCGGACATTCCTTTCTCGCTTCGCTCGAAAGCGAATTCCGGAATGACGAAGCTGAGAGGTTTGCGCTCACTTGGCAGAGACAACGAAGAGTAGGGGTGCGCTCCCTTGGCCGGGATGACGAGGTTGAGGTGCTTTGCTTCAACCACCTTGGAGATGGCGAAGGTGAGGGGTTGCGCGCCCCGCCGGGATGGCAGGGCTGGTCACAGTGGTGAGGCGTCTCGCTCAGGCTGCCGCGAGCAGGCTGGCGTTGCCGCCGGCGGCGGTGGTGTCGACGCAAACGGCGCGCTCATGCGCATAGGCCGCTGGATAAAGCACCTCGCTGACCAATGGGACGATCGGCCCGTCACGTTGGGCGACGGCGGCGCGGACGGCCTTGATGTCGTCAGCGGTGCCCGAGAAGGCAACGACGTCAATGTTCAGCGCGGCGATTTCGGCAGGGTCGAGCCGGCCATCGAGAGCAGCCAGCGGCAGGCCCTTGCCGGTGAGCGGCGAAAGTGCCGACGGCGCACCGGGCGCAACAGCGAGCACGGCGTTACCGGCTGCCAGCGCCTGAATGACCTGCGCAAGCAAAGTCTCGGCATCCGGGCCAAGCGCCAGAACGCGGCCGCGCGGCACCAATGACAGCGAATTGGCCTCGCCGGTTGGACCCGGCAGATCGACCTGGCCAAAGTCGAGCGATGCGGCAGCAGCGATGGCCGCAGCGCCCTTGCCGCGCAGATGCTTGCGCAGGATGCCGACGCGATCCGCCCGCGTTGCCCATTCGCCAAGCGACGGATCAGGCAAATTGTCCTTCAACTCGGTCGCAGGGACAGCGCGACCCTCGGTCTGGGCCGAACCGGCTTCCGGTCCTTTGCGGAAACGGCGCAGATAGTGCGGTCCGCCTGCCTTCGGACCGGTGCCCGACAGGCCCTCACCACCGAACGGCTGCGAGCCGACGACCGCGCCGATCTGGTTGCGGTTGACGTAGATGTTGCCGGCATGGATGCCATCGACAAAATGCTGGGCGCGGCCTTCGATGCGGGTATGCAGGCCGAAAGTGAGGCCATAGCCCTTGCGGTTGATGGCCGCGATGACGCTATCGATCTTTTCGGCATCGAAGGTGGCAACGTGCAGGACAGGGCCAAAGACCTCGCGCTGCATGTCCTCGATGCCCTTGACCGAGAGGACGTGCGGGGCAACGAAGCGGCCATCATGGGGCCCATCGAGCTTGGCGATGAGCTTGCCCTTGTCTTCCATGTCCTTGCAGTAGGCGGCGATGGAGCCCTTTGCCTCATCGTCTATGACTGGGCCGACATCGGTTGAAAGCTGCCACGGATCGCCGACGGTCAGCGACTTCATCGCACCGGTCAGCATTTCCATGACCTTCTTTTCCACGTCCTTCTGGACATAGAGCACGCGCAGCGCCGAGCAGCGCTGGCCAGCGCTCTGGAACGACGAAGCGAGGATGTCGCGCACCGCCTGTTCCGGCAGCGCGGTGGAATCGACAATCATGGCGTTCAAACCGCCGGTCTCGGCAATGAGCATGGCGTCGGGCGCGGCGGTTTTCGCCAACTGCTTCTCGATCAGCTTGGCGACTTCGGTGGAGCCGGTGAAGCAGACGCCGGCAATGCGCGGATCTGCGGTGAGCGGCGCGCCCACGCCCGGACCATCGCCCGGCAGGAGCTGGAGCACGTCTTCCGGCACGCCGGCTTCGCGCAGCAGTTCAACGGCGCGGAAGGCAATCAGCGGGGTCTGCTCGGCCGGCTTGGCGAGAACGGCATTGCCGGTGGCCAGCGCAGCTGCGACCTGGCCGGTGAAGATGGCGAGCGGAAAGTTCCACGGCGAGATGCAGACGACGGCACCGCGCGCCTCGGTGCCAAGCTCGGCATTGGCGGCTTCGGCCGCGTAGTAGCGCAGGAAATCGACCGCTTCGCGCACTTCGGCAACGCCATCAGCCAGCGTCTTGCCGGCTTCGCGCGTGGCCAGCGCGAAGAACTCGATTGCGTTCTTCTCATAAAGATCGGCGGCGCGGCGTAGAATCGCCGCGCGCTCGGCAACCGGACGCTTAGCCCATGCCGGCTGCGCCTCAACGGCGATCTTGACCGCTGCCGTTACCTGTTTCGGGCTCGATTCGGCCACCGTGCCGACGGTATCGGCGGGATTGGCCGGGTTTGCGACCGGGCGCGCCTTGCCCGCGCCGGCAGCGCGGGTGAGCGGCTTGGCCTGCCAGCGGTTCGACACCATGAAGGGCGCCCTGCCCTTTTCGATCTCGGCCAGCGTGACGATATCGGTGATGTCCCAGCCCTTCGAATTGGGGCGGTCCTTGCCGAAAATGTCGAGCGGGCGGGCAATGTTGGGATTGGCGGCTGGTCCCTGATGTTCGACCGCTTCGAGCGGGTCGCGGGCGATTTCCTCCGGCGGCACGTCCTCGTCGGTCAACTGGTGGACGAAGGAAGAGTTGGCGCCGTTTTCCAACAGGCGGCGAACCAGATAGGCGAGCAGGTCGGAATGCGCGCCGACCGGGGCATAGATGCGGCAGCGCGTGCCTTCGGCCTTGCGCACGGCCTCGTGCAACTGCTCGCCCATGCCGTGCAGGCGCTGGAATTCGAAACTGTCGCGGTCAGAAGCCATCGACAGGATGGCGGCGACGGTGTGCGCATTGTGAGTGGCGAATTGCGGGTAGATGCGGTCGGTCATCGAGAGCAGCTTGCGGGCGCAGGCGATGTAGGACACGTCCGTATTCATCTTGCGGGTGAAAACGGGATAGCCGGACAGGCCCATGGTCTGGGCGCGCTTGATCTCGGTATCCCAGTAAGCGCCCTTGACCAGACGCACCATGATGTTGCGGTTGTACTTCTTCGCCAGCGCATAGAGCCAGTCGATGGCAAAAGCGCAGCGCGGACCGTAGGCCTGGACAACGACGCCGAAACCGTTCCAATCGGCAAGCCGGCTGTCGGCAAGGACGCGCTCGATGACGTCGAGGGAAAGGTCGAGGCGGTCGGCTTCCTCGGCGTCGATGTTGAGGCCCATGCGGGCATTGCGGGCGGCGAGTGCAAGCGACAGGAGCCGATCTGCCATGACCGGCAGCATGGTTTCCTTCTGGGCGATTTCGTAGCGCGGGTGCAGCGCCGAAAGCTTGACGGAAATGCCGTGGTTCTTGCGGATGTCGGGACCGTTGGTGCCGGAATTGAGCGAGGAAATGGCGTCGGCATAGGCGCGGTGATAGCGCAGCGCATCGGCCTCGGTGCGGGCGGCCTCGCCCAGCATGTCGAAGGAATAGAGGTAGCCCTTGGCGGTCATCGGGCGGCCGCGCTTGATGGCCTCGGCGATGGTGCGGCCAAGCACGAACTGCTCGCCCATTTCGCGCATGGCGGCGGCGACGGCCTTGCGTATGACGGGCTCGCCAAGGCGGCGCACCATGGAGCGCAGCATGCCTTCGATGCCGCCCTCGTCCTCGTCGAGCACGCGCCCGGTGAGCATGAGCGCCCAGGTGGAGGCGTTGACGAAGATGGAGGACGAGCCGCCCGAATGCGCCGACCAGTCGTGCGGGGCGATCTTGTCGGCGATGAGGTCATCCATGGTCTCGGCATCGGGCACGCGCAGCAGCGCTTCGGCCAGGCACATGAGCGCGACGCCCTCCTTGGTGGAGAGGCCGTAGGCGGAGAGGAACACTTCCATCAGGCGGGGATCGGACGAGCCGCGCACCGCGCGCACCAGATCGGCGGCTCGCTTCGAGACGGCCTTGCGCTCGGCATCCGAGAGGTTCGCGGTTTCGATGAGGCGCTTCACGGCAGCGTCTTCGTCGGGGAGATAGTTGGCGCGGATCTGCTGGCGGATGGCGTCGAGCGTGGCCATGATGGTCCTGTCGGAACGAGTGCAACGGTGGTGCGAAAGCTAGCACGGGACCGGGTTTTCCGGCGGTCCAAAGAAATCGACTTCATAGTGAAACTGGACTATCTTTGGCTATCATGACAGTTCAGACGCCTGCAAAACCCGCATCAGAAGACCATTTGGACCGCATCGACCGGAACATCCTGACGGCGCTGGCCGCCGACGGGCGGCTTTCGATGGCGGAACTGGCAACGAAGGTCGGGCTATCGAAGACGCCGGTGCAGGCGCGGGTGAAGCGGCTGGAGAAGGACGGCTACATTCGCGGCTATGCGGCGATCATCGACCGCGAGCGGATGGGCGAAGGCCATGTCGCCTTCGTGCAGGTGAAGCTGTCGGATACGCGCTCGGCAGCGCTGGATGCGTTCAACCGCGCGGTGCAAAGCGTGGCGGAGATCGAACAGTGCCACATGATGGCGTCGAGCTTTGACTATCTGCTCAAGGTGCGCACGCGCGACATCGCCGCCTATCGCCGCGTGCTGGGCGAACGCATCTCGGCGCTGCCTCATGTGGCGCAAACCTCGACCTTCGTGGCGATGGAGACGGTCAAGGACCGGTAGTCATTCGCCGAGCGTCTTCAGGAAGGCGACGAGTGCTGAACGCTCGCGTTCGGATAGCTGGACAGGATGCTGCTCTGTGGTGCCTTCGACGCTGGCCGGGGCGTCGAGATAGTTGGCCACGACCTGTTCCAGCGTAGCGAACTGGCCGGCGTGCATGTAGGGCGGACGGGTCGCGGTACCGCGCAGCGACGGCGTCTTGAAGGCGCGGATCAACTCTACGCCAGTCTTGCGCATGAAGCGCAGCTCACCGCAGGCTTCCGCGCCGCCGTCTCGGTACGAGCCGAGGCAGTTGAATGGATCGGCTTCGACTTGCGCGACCGCATCGATGCGGCCTCGGTCGGGCGGCAGGTTTGCGGCGGGCGGCACGCCGACATTGTGGAAGCTGCCATCGGTGAATAGCGGGCCGTTGTGGCAGGTAACGCAGGTCGCGCGGCCGATGAACAGCTTGAGGCCCTGCACTTCTTCTTCCGACAAGATGGCGTCAGCTTGCGGTTCGGCACCTGAGGCGAGCGCTTGCGCAAAGCGGTCGAAGCGCGTTTGCGCGGGCATCAGGGAGCGCTCGAAGGCAGCGATGGCCTTGCCGATGTTGACGAAAACGCGGTTGACGTCATCGCGCTGATTATCGGTCATGGCAGCCCATGCCGCCTGTTCTGCATCGGTGCCGAGCGGGGTCGCGTTGGCGGGAACGGTCGAGAGATCAGGCAACGGTCCAAAGATGCGCTCATAGCGTTCACCGAAACGCGCCTTGATGTAGTGGGCATAGGCGGCGCGGTTGCCGGCATGTTCAAGCGGATTTTCCAGAGGCGTCAGGGCCTGCGACCACAGGCTGTCGCGCCTGCCATCCCAGAAGAACCAAGCGTTATGAGCAACGCCGGCGAGCGGCATCGTGCGCCGGTTGGTGCGGCCAACGCCAACGGCAAGCGGCAGATCGTCCTGAAACTGGCGCTCGATCTTGTGGCAGGTGGAACAGGAGACGGTGCTGTCGCGGCTGAGCTTCTGGTCGAAGAACAAGGTCGAGCCGAGTGCGGCTGCACCGGGATCGTCAGCGAAACGGTTGGTGGTGTCGGGCTGAAGCGGCGGCAAGGCCGAAAGCGCCAGCGAAGCGACCGTCGCCTTCTCGGCATCGGAGAATTGCGGCCTGTCGCAACCGGCCAGCATCGCCGTCAAGGAGAAGGCAAGGCAAACCGCAGCGACGCGCCTCATGATCCGCTCACAGCGCCAAGTTGAAGACCACGGTATCGGACCCTGCCTCCGCCGATATCGACAGGCGCAACTGCCACCAACCACGCATGGTGAATTTCATGCCTTCGATGCGGTAGTGGCCATTGCCGAGATAGTCGGTCACTTGCGGGCTGGTCGGCAGACCGTGATTGTGTTCCGGCATGCCGCCGGACACATCTATTGCGGCATATTCAACCGGCTGGCCGGCAGCCGTGGTGACGGTGACAAGCCACGCATGAAGCTCGCCTTGCCGCACGGCTCCTTTTTCCGGCTCGATGCTGACCATGAAAAGCCCGTTTGCCGTCTTGCGGGAACGCGAAACATCCGAGGCGGCATCGTGGCGGCCGAACCCGCTGACATAGACGGCTGCGAGGACGCCGAGCAGCACCGCTGCCAATCCACACGCGGCCAGAAGATATCGCCCCAACGATGCCAAAACCGCTCCCTTTGCAATAGAACGCCAGCGGAGGCCGACCTAATCCCGCTTCATCAGGAAAAAGGCAAGCACTGCGAAAGCATGGAGGCATCGAACTTAAAAAGCCACCAGAGGAGCCTGTACAAAATGAAAACGGGCGCGGTTTGAAGCGCGCCCGTTCGTCAAAAATCGATCCGTTACGATCAGAGGCCGAGGCCGCCGATGCAGACATACTTGGTGTCGAGATAGTCAGTCATGCCCTGATAGCCGCCTTCGCTGCCAAGACCGGACTCCTTGACGCCGCCGAACGGCGCTTCGGGCGTGGTGATGATACCTTCATTGACGCCAACCATGCCGTATTTCAGGCCTTCCATGACACGGAAGGCGCGGCCGAGGTCGCCGGTATAGAAGTAGCAGGCAAGGCCGAATTCGGTGTCATTGGCCTGCTCGATAGCCTCTGCCTCGGTCTTGAACTTGAAGACAGGTGCGATCGGCCCGAAGATCTCATCCTTCATGAACTTCATGTTGGACTTGGCGCCGGAAATGACGGTCGGCTCGAAGAAGGAACCGCCAAGCGCATGACGCTTGCCGCCCGAGACAATCTTGCCACCCTTGGCGACGGCGTCTTCGATGAACTCTTCAACCTTCTCGACCGCCTTGACGTCGATCAGCGGACCCTGCTGCACGCCATCGTCCAGACCAGAGCCGACCTTGAGCTTCTTGGAGGCTTCGGCCAGCTTCTCGACAAATTTGTCGTAGATGCCTTCCTGAACGAAGAAGCGGTTGGTGCAAACGCAGGTCTGGCCGGAATTGCGATACTTGGCGGCAATGGCGCCCTGCACCGCACGGTCAAGATCGGCGTCGTCAAAGACGAGGAACGGCGCGTTGCCGCCCAGTTCCATCGAGACCTTCTTGACGGTCATGGCGGACTTCTGGATCAGCATCTTGCCGATCTCGGTCGAGCCGGTGAAGGTGATCTTCTTGACCAGAGGATTGGTGCAAAGCTCGTCGCCGATCTCGCCAGCCGAGCCGGTGACGATGTTGACGACGCCCTTGGGGAAGCCGACTTCCTCGCACAGCGCACCCCAGGCAAGGCCGGAGTAAGGCGTCTGCGACGCCGGCTTGACCACAGCCGTGCAGCCGGCGGCGAGCGCCGGGCCTAGCTTGCGCGACAGCATCGAGGACGGGAAATTCCACGGCGTGATGGCGGCGACAACGCCGACCGGCTCCTTGGTGACGAGGATACGGCGATCTGCCCACGGGGACGGCACGACATCGCCATAGGTGCGGCGCGCCTCTTCGGCGAACCACAGGACGTAGGCTGCCGACGAACCAACCTCACCCCTGGATTCGGTCAGCGACTTGCCCTGCTCCAAGGTGAGCAGTTCGGCCAGAACGTCCTGGTTGTCCATGATGGCGTCGTGCAGCTTGCGCAGCAGCTTGGAACGCTCAAGGGCCGACGTCTTGCGGAAAGACTTGAAAGCTTCCTCTGCGGCTTCGATGGCGCGACGGGTTTCGGCACCGCCCGCCTTCGGCACGGTTCCGATCTTGAGGCCGGTGGCCGGGTTGATGACATCGATGGTCTGGCCGGAATCGGCCTGAACCCACTCGCCATTGATGAGATTGGCCTGCCGCATGAAATGGCTGGTCTTCTGGAGCATGATATTGCCTCCGTTTGGCGCTCGTGGCGCCGAAATTGTGATTTCGCGTTAGGACGCATCATGATGGAGCGCGCGTCCGATCAGCGCTCATACCCCAAGGCAAGCGCGCCGATCAATCTCTGGACCTAATATAAGCTATAGGCCAGCGCGAATCTAACCAAAGACGGACGTGGCGATCATCAACCACACGCTGGTGGTGAAAGCGGCCAGAACCGTGGACAGGGTCATCTGGCTCGATGCCAGCGCCTGCCCCGTGCCGAACTGCGTGGCGATCAGATAGGAATTGACGCCGGCCGGCATCGAAGCCGCGACTATGGCAACCTTTGCGGTGAGCGGCGGCAAGCCGAATGCCAGGGCAAAGATCAGTACCACGGCAGGCATAAGCACCAGCTTGGCTATGGAAAGCGCCAGTGACGCGCGCAGGTTACCTGAAATTCCGAAGCCGCTCAGTTCCGCCCCCATCGCGAAAAGCGCTACCGGGCCGGCAATGTTAGCCAGCACGTCCACAAGCCTCGTGCCGAGCCCCGGCAGTTCCAGCCCCGTCATGCGCCATAGAAGTCCGGCGAGAATGCCGATGATGAGCGGATTGACGAAAACCTTGCGCAGAAAGGCGCGCAGCACTTTCACCAAATCCATCGACTGGCCTTCGACCCGGCTGAAGCTCTCAAACAGGATCACCGACGCCATCATCATGACGGGCAAGTGAACCGAGACAAGCAGCGACAGGATATCCACGCCGGGTTGGCCAAATATGCCGGACATAAACGGAATACCGAGCAGGACAAGGTTCGAGAAGGAGGAAGACACGCCACCCACCACCCCTGCCCGGGCATCACGCCCGAACAGGCGCGTGGTGACGAGATGGCCGACGGTCCAGGCTATGGCAATGGTGCAGAAATAGGCCCCCCACAGCGCCCAAGGTGCTGCGCCGTGAAAATCGACCTTGGCCATGGTGCGGAAAAGCAGCACCGGCATGGCAATGCCGACTGCAAACTGAGCCAGCACTTCGCCGCTGCCCGCCTTGAGGTAGCCGCTCAATGCCGCAACGTATCCCAACGCCACAAGGCCAAAGACGAAAAGGACCGTTTCAGTGAGCGGAGACATGAACTTCCCGGAATAATATCTTGCAGCGCGAGAAAGTTCACCAATCCCAAGGAATCGTACCGGGTGCAACCGTGGATGACACCCATCCAACGGACATTTGACGCAAGGAGAGCGGCAGTGCTGCTTGTCTTTCAACCAGCTTTGCGGTCCCTATATGAAGTGAACCGGCAATGCTGCCGTAAACAGGACTGCTGATGCCGCGTCTTTTCCTAGCCTTGCTGCTTTTCATTCTGCCTTTTTCCGCACACGCCACCGATGCCGGGTGGGCCGCCTTGCGCGACGGCGGCCATGTGGTGCTGCTGCGCCACGCAATGACCAGCGGGACCAGCGAACCGGCCAATTTCGACATCGAAAAATGCAACACGCAGCGCAACCTGTCTGAACGCGGCAAGCAGCAGGCGCGCAAGATCGGCGCGCTTTTCGGCGCGCGTGCGGCACCGATCGAGCGCGTGCAATCCAGCCAATATTGCCGCTGCCTCGACACCGCGCGCATCGCGTTCGAGGCCGAGCCGGAACCGTTTGCCCCGCTCGACCCGATGACCGGGGACGAGGTTGCGAAAAGCAAGCAGAAGGCGGCGATCATGGATGAGATCCGCGCCTATTCCGGCTCAGACCTGCTGGTGATGGTGACGCATGCGGAAAATATCCAGGAGCTCACCGGCGTTTCGCCGCGCGAAGGCGAAGCCGTGATCGTGGAGCCGCAGGGCGACGGGTTGCGCATCCTGGGGCGCGTCGTTTTCTAGCCTGCAGGGACGAATCTCAGAAACCCCACGATCCCATCGCCTTGCTGGTTCTCGCCATCGGAGGGATGATTCACCCCATCGGTAACAGGGACTTCCTCGAAGTCGAAGGGGCTGACGCCTTCAAGGCACGCGACGTTGACGCCATACTGGCTGGGGTCGGAGCGGCGCTGGTGGTGGGTGTAGATTCCGCAACGGGAGCAGAAATAGTGCTTCGCCGTGCCGGTGTTGAACTGGTAGAGCGTGAGCGTGTCCTTGCCCCGCGTGACTTCGAGATCGGCAATGTCGGCACTGACTGCCACCGCGCCACGCATGCGGCAAAGCGAACAAGTGCAGCGGCGGGCCGAATGCAACCCTTCCGACAGGCGGACATGGAAGCGCACCGCACCGCAATGGCAAGCGCCGTCGAACTCCGTCGCATCCTTGTCGAGCATCACGTTCTCCCGTTCTTAACCTTGCGTCACCATAACATGGCAAAGCCAACTGCCAGCGTTTGAGGCGGCGCTTGGCTATAGTTACGCCACATTCGGCCTTTTCCTACCCGGAAAAACCGATTAGACAGCGCCCAACGCCTGAAAGCAGGTTTCGCAAGCAAACCGAAGGAACAGCCCTTGTCCACCACGTTCGAAAAAGTCGCCAAGATCATTGCCGACACCAGCGAGATCGACATCGACACGATCACCCCGGAGAGCCACACCATCGATGACCTTGGCATCGACAGCCTCGATTTCCTCGACATCGTTTTCGCCATCGACAAGGAATTCGGCATCAAGGTTCCGCTGGAAAAGTGGACGCAGGAAGTGAACGACGGCAAGGCTTCGACCGACGAGTATTTCGTCATGAAGAACCTGTGCGCAAAGATCGACGGACTGGTGGCCGCCAAGGGCGCCTGATCCATCGCTTCGCAGGCGGCAACCCCTTGACGCCTCACGCCGCCTGATCCACCAAGAGCCACATGAACGCCCACGACGTCGTCATCACCGGCATCGGCCTTGTCTCATCCCTGGGAGAAGGCCCCGACGCCCATTGGCAAAAGCTGACCACGCCGGGCGTGAAGCCCGTTCTGGATGCGGAGCGGTTTGCGCCCTACACGGTGCATCCCCTGCCCGAGATCGACTGGAACCTGCAGATCGCCAAGCGCGGCGACCAGCGCCAGATGGAGACGTGGCAGCGGCTGGGCACCTATGCGGCCGGCCTTGCGCTGGACGATGCCGGCATCAAGGACAATGAAGAGCTTTGCACCACCATGGACATGGTGGTGGCGGCCGGCGGCGGCGAGCGCGACATGGCGGTCGATTCCGACATTCTGGCCGCTTCGGAGACGCGAAACGACCGCGACGTGCTGCTGAACGAGAAGCTGACGACGGAGCTTCGCCCGACGCTGTTTTTGGCGCAGCTTTCCAACCTGCTCGCCGGCAATATCTCGATCGTTCACAAGGTGACGGGGTCTTCGCGCACCTTCATGGGCGAGGAAGGCGCCGGCGTCTCGGCAATCGAAACTGCGGCGGCGCGGATACGCTCCGGCCAGTCCACGCATATGCTGGTGGGCGGCGCGTTCCAGACTGAGCACGCCGACATGCTTTTGGGCTACGAGCTTGCCGGCTACCTGCATCGCGGCGACTGGAAGCCGGTGTGGCAGCGGCAAGGCGCGGAAGGCGGCGGCGTGGTGACAGGCTCAGGCGGGGCGTTCCTGGTACTGGAAAGCCGCGAACACGCCGAAAAGCGCGGTCACCGCATATACGCCACGCTTGGGCCGGTGCTTTCCAGCCGCGCGCGGCGCGCACGCGGCGAATTGCAGGCCGGGATCGAGGCGCTGATTGCCAAGGCGCAACTGCAGGGCGGCGAGGTCCTGACGATTTCGGGCGCATCCGGCAGCCACAAGGCGACCGCAGCCGAAAAGGCCGTGCTTGACGCGGCACCCGGCGTTGCGGCGCGCGGGTTCTCGACGCTGACCGGCCACATGAAGGAAGCGCAGTTTCCGTTTGCCGTGGCGCTGGCGGCACTCGCCATTCATCACAACGCCGGCTATCCGCCGTTCGCAGCCGGCGAGCGCGATTTTGCCGGCGCGCCGGAAACCGTACTGGCAACGGCGGTCGGCTATCACCATTTCGAGGGCATGGCGCTGGTCGGCAAGGCCGGCTAGCCATGGGGACCGTTGGGGTCTGGAGCCTGATATGACGAAGTTCAAGGATCATCTCGGCAGGCCCGTCGTTGCCGTCACCGGCATCGGCGTCGTCACCTCGCTCGGCAAGGGCAAGGCCGAAAACTGGGCAGCGCTGAGCGCAGGCAAGTCCGGCATTCATCCGATCACGCGCTTTCCGGTGGACCACCTCAGCACCCGGATCTCGGGCATGGTCGATTTCCTGCCTTCAAGCACGAAGGGCGCGAGCGCGCTGACCTATGACCTTGCCGAAACGGCGGCGGAAGAAGCCATGACGGAAGCCGGCCTCGACGTGCAGGATTTCGGCGGACCGCTGTTCCTCGCCTCGCCGCCGATGGAACTCGACTGGCACGACCGCTTCGCGATCTACAACAGCGGCAAGGACAAGCCCGCGCCGGAGCGCCTGCTTGAAGTGGCGCGCGGGCTGAACTCGCTCGACATGTTCGAAACCTCGCAGTTCGGTTCGATCGCCGACCGGCTGGCGGACCGCTTCGGCACCACCGGCCTGCCGATAACGCTCTCCACCGCATGCGCATCCGGCGCAACCGCGATCCAGCTCGGCGTCGAGGCAATCCGGCGTGGCGAATGCGAGCGGGCGCTGTCCATCGGCGCGGACGGTTCGGCGACGGCGGAGGCGCTGATTCGCTTCTCGCTGCTCTCCGCGCTTTCGACCAGCAACGATGTGCCGCAGAAGGCGTCAAAGCCGTTTTCGAAGGATCGCGACGGGTTCGTTCTGGCGGAAGGTTCGGCGGCGCTGGTGCTGGAATCGCTGGAAGCTGCGACTGCGCGCGGCGCGACCGTTCTCGGTATCCTGCGCGGCTGCGGTGAAAAGGCTGACGACTTCCACCGCACGCGCTCCAAACCCGACGCCTCGCCGGCAATCGCTGCGGTGCGCGCGGCGCTGGCCGATGCCGGCTTGAGCGATACGGAGATCGACTACATCAATGCGCACGGCACCTCGACACCGGAAAACGACAAGATGGAACACCTTTCGCTTTCGACGGTGTTCGGCGAGCGCATCAGCAGCATTCCGGTTTCGTCGAACAAGTCGATGATCGGCCATACTCTGTCCGCCGCCGGCGCGATCGAGGCGGCGTTCTCGCTGATGACCATGCGCGAGGGCGTCATTCCGCCGACCATCAACTACGACCATCCCGATCCGGCGATTGCGCTGGACGTAGTGCCGAACGTGAAGCGGGAAGCCAGCGTTCGCACGGTTTTGTCCAACTCGTTCGGCTTCGGTGGCCAGAACACCTGCCTTGTCATGGCGCGGGAACCCGTTTAAGCGCGGGCAACCTGTTGGCCGCCGGATTGCGGCCCTTACAGATCGAAGGATTGCCCGATGCGCGCATTGCAACTTATCGCCGACCGCCGGCTGGAGGCTGTCGAGGTCCCTGAGCCGCCTCAGCCTGCACTCGGCGAGGTCACGCTGCGGATCAAGGCGGTGGCGCTCAACCATATCGACGTTTGGGGCTGGCGCGGCATGGCATTCGCCAAGCGCAAGCTGCCGCTGACTGTCGGCGCGGAGGCTTCCGGCGAAGTCGAGGCGGTGGGACCAGGCGTCTCCAATCTCGTGCCGGGTCAACTGGTGTCGATCTACGGCGCGCGCACCTGCGGCCTCTGCCGCGCCTGCCGCGAACGCCGCGACAATCTTTGCGAACACGTTTCCGGCGTGCATGGCTTTCACCTCGACGGCTTTGCGCAAGAGAAGATCAACCTGCCGGCGCGCCTTCTGGTGCCGGCACCGCCCGGCGTCGATGCAATCGGCGCGGCGGTCGCCCCGGTGACGTTCGGCACGGTCGAGCACATGCTGTTCGACAATGCCAAGCTGGAACCGGGTGAAACCATCCTTGTCCATGCCGGCGGGTCGGGCATCGGCTCGGCTGCGATCCAGCTTGCCAAGAAGATGGGCTGCACGGTGATCACCACCGTCGGCTCCAACGACAAGATCGAGAAGGCCAAGGCGCTCGGTGCCGACCACGTCATCAACTACCGCGAGGATCGGTTCGAGGGTGTCGTGCGCAAGCTGACGAAGAAGCGCGGCGTTGACGTGGTGTTCGAGCATGTCGGCGCGGATACATGGGCCGGCTCTATGCTGTCGCTGAAGCGCGGCGGACGGCTCGTCACCTGCGGCTCGACTTCCGGCGTCTCGACGCAGATGAACCTGATGCAGCTTTTCCAGCAGCAGTTGAAGCTGCTCGGCTCCTTCGGCTGCCGCATGGAGAACATGGCGAATGCCATGCAGAAGATGGCGGCGGGGCTGGTGCATCCCGTCATCGACACGCAGGTCGATTTCGACGGGATCGACGCAGCGCTGAAGCGCATGGAAGGCCGCGACGTGTTCGGCAAGATCATCCTGACGGTTGGCTGAGGCCAAGTTGGCCCCCGGCCCTCTCGCCAAACTGCGCCGAGACCTCAAATTCGGCCTCGGCCTGCGCGTTCGCAGCGCAAGGCACTGGCTGACCGCGCGGCTGGCGATTGCGGTGATCGGGGCGCTGCGCATATTGCCGGCGGACAGCGCGCTTAACTTCGCAGATAGCGCGGCGCGGCGCATCGGACCGCTGGTCGGCCGCCACCGGGTGGCACTCGACAATCTGCGACAGGCCTATCCCGAAAAGAGCGAAGCCGAGATCGAGCAGATCGCGCTCGAAATGTGGGGCAACATGGCCCGCCTCGGGGCTGAATATGTGTTTCTCGACAAGCTGTTCGACTTCGATCCGAAGGCAACGACGGCGGGTCGGGTCGAGGTTTCAGCCGCCAGCATGGAACATTTCGAGGCGATTGCACGGACCGAGAAGCCGCACATCATCTTCACCGGCCATCTTGGCAATTTCGAACTGTTGCCGGTCGCGGCAGCGACCTTCGGCATGAAGATAACGGCGCTGTTTCGACCGCCCAACAATCCGTACATGGCCGAATACATCCAGTCGATGCGGCGCACGAACATGGGCGCGCTGTTGCCGTCATCGACAGGCGCTTCGTTTGCGCTGGCGGCAATCCTCGAGAAGGGCGGCAACATCGGCGTGCTGGTCGACCAGAAATTCACCAGCGGACTTGAGACGACGTTCTTCGGCCGCGTTTGCCAGACCAATCCGATGCTGGGGATGCTGGCCCGCCACTATGAATGCGACGTCTACCCCGCACGTTGCGTGAGGCTGCCCAACAACCGTTTCCGGCTGGAGATCGAGGACAGGCTCGACCTGCCGCGCAACGCAAAGGGCGCCATCGACGTGCAGGCGACCACCCAGTTGTTCACCGATGTGGTCGAGCGCTGGGTGCGCGAAGACCCCGGCCAGTGGATGTGGTTTCACAAAAGGTGGCAATTGAGCGGTCGCCGCAGGACTTTGCGCGGCCGCGACTGAGCCATTTCGGGACGCTCTACTTTATTTCACGGATTTCTGAAGTGGGACTGTTGAAAAACTGTTGCACTAAAGTGAAATTTCGCGCGTACTACGCTATATGACGTAGGGTAATTATGCTTGTGGAGGACAGGCAATGACGACCGGAATTGAAAAGCCGCAGCCGACGATGCTTTGGACGCCTTGGGGTGGGCAAAGAATTTTGCAGCCGGGCGAGAAATTTGCGGCTTTGCGGGTCATTGCCAAGAGATTGCGGACCGGGCGCAACCCTAAGATATTGCGCAAACTTCCGGCGAACTGAGCAGACCTTCAGAAGCGCCCTTTGCGCGAGCCAATGCCGGGTTTGACCGGTTATCCGTTATAGTAGTTCATGACAGCGTGACGGGCTTCGGCAAAGAACAGCCAGCGCTCGGCAAGCATGCCAATGACGTGCGAGAGCACGGCAACGCTGGCAATCATCGCTGCGATGGTCCCCGGCACCTGGCCAAGGATTGCCAAGAGAAGCAGGGCCAATGCGGGTATTGCCCCTCCCAGAACCACGGCGATATTCCACAGCTTTGCCGCGTGCTTGCGGGCAATCTTGAATCCCATTTCATGGGTCAAATAGTTTTCCGTGACGTGCGGCCGTTCGAACAGCCGCACCTTGCCCATTGCCCCCAGACCGGTCGCGGTTTCGGGCGTTGAAATCGGCGTGAGCGTCAGCATGTTGCGCCGCCACGATGCTTTGGCAATCCACGCTGCCATAAGTGCAATGGCGGCCAGAACGGCCAGAAGAGAAGCGTTTCCACCTCCGGCAAAGGCAAAAAGGCTTGCGAGGACAAGGCCGCCAGCCACAGCGAAAAGCAGGTAGCAGGCCGGTGTCAAAGGCGTGTGCCACGCCTGTACCGACTTCAGCGACGTATAGATCATCGCCGTACAGAAGACGGTGACGAGGCTGAGTACCGAGCCCGCAAGGCCGGGGAGCGCCAGATAGCGGCCTTCGATCACGCATGCCCAAGCCGACCACAGGAGCGGGACGAAGGTGACGATCGACATCACCCCTTCCCGCGACAGCCAGCTGGAACGCCATTGCGACAATGCCCGCCATGCGCGCTGCGGGTTGCCGAGGTGAAGGGTGGAGGACATCAGCCCCGCGCCGATCATGGCAATGGCAAGGACATGGGCGATTTTCGTTGCAAGAGCGGAGGGGTCCAGCAGCCCGAGGCCAAACATCGCCGCCAGCCCGTAACCGAGACCGGAAAGCGTGGTGAAGATGATGATGGAAGGCGCGGGGTGCATTTGCTAGACGGCCCGCCTTTTGGCAGCAAACAAATCAGAGGTCATATCCTGTCCAGCATGTCGTCGAGCCAGGCGAAGAAGCCGGTGGCGCCGGTGGTGTCTTCCTTCGGCAGCGGCGCGGATGAAGCAAGCGGCCTGCGGGCGCGCGGCGGCAGATATTTGTTTACCGGGCGCGTGCCCTGCTCCGGCATAAGGTCCACGCCGCCACGCTCGGCGATCATGATCGATACGGCGGACGACGGATCGGCAAAGTCGCCAAAATGGCGGGCGTTCGCGGGACAGGTCCGCACGCAAGCCGGCTGGCGATCGATCTCGGCGATTGTCTCGTTGTAGATACGGTCGATGCAAAGCGTGCATTTCTTCATCACGCCGGCGGCGAGATCCATCTCGCGCGCGCCATAGGGGCAAGCCCATGCGCACAGGCCGCAGCCGATGCACATGTTTTCGTCCACCAGAACGATGCCGTCTTCGGCGCGCTTGTAGGATGCGCCTGTCGGGCAGACGGTGACGCAAGGCGCGTCCTCGCAATGCAGGCAGGATTTCGGGAAATGAACGATGCGCGCCTCGCCCGCTTCGGCGACGATCTCGCCACCCTCGGGCTTCACCTCGAAGGTATGGATGCGGTTCAGCCAGGCGCCTGAGACATCGGCGCCGTAAGGATGCTGATCCGACAGCGCCGAACCGTAGCCGCCGGTGTTCCATTCCTTGCAGTTGACCACGCAGGCGTGGCAGCCGACGCAGACATCCAGGTCGATGACGAGGCCGAGCTTTTTCGGGGTGGGAAGGGATGGAAGGGAGGTCATTGGAACTCCGGCCTCCCAGGGAAAGGTGTCGAGGCG
>Ga0066256_1000266_pt1 | contig 201628 bp, 191 predicted proteins | sample ThiBio_1000_biof_FD_87107 | JGI IMG/M metagenome (GOLD analysis project Ga0066256, IMG submission 87107) | Wastewater bioreactor microbial communities from Cape Town, South Africa - Thiocy_expt_1000_biof (version 2) | ecosystem: Engineered > Bioreactor > Thiocyanate-remediating >...
TAAACGCGAAGATACCAGGGCTACCCAGGCAACCATAAAATGCAAAGTTATTAATCTTATTAATGCCGCTTAAGCACTCTCTTCCTCTCTCAACTATCTGCCCTATCGCACACCATGCAACAAGGCCCTTCACACCTCAGGCGTCGCTATAAGTCCTTAGGGCTTATGAGCGCTGTGTGAATGTTTCGGTCTCAGAAGCTGGCTGTATATATTGTAATTTTCCATAACCCTTAAGACATAATCGCGTGTTTGTCCAAATGGTAGAGCTTCGATCCAATCGATAGCGTCCATTTCGCCCGTGCGGGGGTCACCAACTTCTGTTAGCCATTTACGTGCATTCCCTGGGCCTGCATTGTAAGCGGCTAGCGTGATTGGTACAGATTGGTCAAATCGCCCTAGAAGTTCTTTAAGGTAGTGCTGGCCAAGCCTCACATTAAAAGATGGTTGCGTATGCAAGTGCTTTTTGTTGAACTTCAACCCCAATTTTTTGGCAATTTCTTTGGCTGTTCCCGACATAAGTTGCATGAGGCCCATGGCGCCTGCAGGGCTAGTGGCATAAGGGTCAAAAGAGCTTTCTTGGCGGATGATAGCATGAACAAGGGCTGGGTCAACATCTCGCCCAAGAGATTTAATGAGGTTTTGATCTGTTGGAAAGGCTTCCTTAATGAGCATGTTGTCAAAGCGTGCCATCTTACGTGCCGTAAATACCACATAGCGAGGGGCTAGGTGCTGCAGATAGTTAAGGAGAAGGCGTCTTTCATGAGATGAAAGTGATTCGGCTAAATGTTCCAGAAAACCTTTAAAATGCTTTTCCAAGTTTGCCCGATAAAGAAGAGCAAGAGTTTGCGCCTCCTTTCGACTTGAAAATTGGCCTACTTCGTTAGATGGCAATGAAGGCAAATAATGAGGGTTTGGAAACTGATTGTTGTGGAGTGCCGCATAAGCAAGCTGACCATAGAAGTGTGCAGGATGCTTGGCAGCAATTTGTAGCCAATAGTGGTAATCTTTTGTTGCGTGGAGTTGTTGAGCTGCCTGGGCGCACCAATACGCAGCTTTCCCTTTGCTCATTGGTGTGACCACATTAGCGTAAAGATGTTGAAAATGCTTATAAGCTGCTTGTGGTTTATTCAAAAACTTAAGTGCAAGCCATCCAGACAACCATTCTGCTTCCGCAAAATCAACGCCTTCATTTGTCCCATGGTGCGATGCGATGGTGTAGGCATGCTGAAAATCATGTTGCCTAATAAGGTCACGAGCAAGAACAAGGCGCTCTTTCGCCCAATACGAGTTCCAGAAACTGCTTAATTTTGGGTTGCTGTATAAAAAGTCGCCAGCATTTTCAAGGTGTCTTAATCGACGCCATTTTGTTCGGTTGTACCAAAGGCCCTCATCGTTTTTTAGGCGCGAAGGGATACGAGCAATGGTGCCTTCAACGCCAGGTACATCCCGGATCAGTTGAATGCGTGCATGAGCTAAGGCAGTCTTGTCAGAAGGAAGTTTTTTAATCATCCTAAGTGCTGCATCAACTCGTTCATCCCAAAGCAAACGTTCGGTACGCTTCCAATGATCTTCTGCTGTTAAATATTGACCAAATGCACCCAGAAAAAGCTTTTCATCTTGTTCGTTAAAATTAAGAGATAGCCAAAATTTGCGAGCTAATTTTTTAATGCTTTGAGGATCATTGTGAAGTTGCGTGTGAGCTAAAAGATAATAGTAAGCCCCCCCACCGGTGAGAGGAGAGTGGTTCTTAAACCAAGACATAACATCGTGGGGGCTAGTGTTTGCTGAAAGAAGGCCCTCAACTTTTTCGATGAGTGTGTTTTGCTCTGGCCAATTTAGTTGATGTAAAAGGGCCACAGCATCGTGAAACGTTTCCGTATAAATGCCATCTTTGATCTTAAGCCAATCCAAAACTTGTGAGGCTAAAGGGCAATTTTTAACAGTTTGGGAAGGGTGGGCTTTTTCATAGTTCTTGACGAGCGCAACACACACAGTGCTGGGCTCTCTTACGATCGATGCATCAAGGTTGCTTGGAAAGGATAAGGCCATTGCAGGTAGTGCTGATAACACCATGAGTGACCGGTTAAATAGGTTGAGACAGTAAGAACAAAGCGATTTTTTTATCATTTTCTTGAAAAGCAATTGTGTTTCCCATTAGTATAGATAAATTTAGCATGATTTTAGATGAAAATCATGGGTCAAAGACCTATTTACTCTTTATTCGTTAAAAATGGTTTATTAATTATGACAGAAAAGTCCTCTCAGTATCGTGTGATTGTTGAAAACCGAAAGGCTCGGCATGATTATTTTATTCAAGAAACTATTGAAGTGGGGATTGTCTTAACGGGTACGGAGGTTAAATCGCTGCGTGCTGGGCAGGGGAGCATACAAGAATCGCATGCAGGTGAAATGGAAGAGGCGATCTATCTTTTTAATGCATTTATTCCTGAATATTTAGAGGCCAATCGTTTTAATCATACGCCACGTCGGCCGCGTAAGCTATTGCTCAAAAGAAAAGAAATCAACAAGCTTCTTGGCGCCATTCGTCGTAAAGGAATTACTCTTATCCCCTTAAATTTATATTTTAACGATCAAGGTCGCGTTAAGCTAACTTTAGGTCTAGCCGCTGGTAAAAAGCAAATGGATAAGCGGGCAACTGAAAAGAAGCGTGATTGGGAGCGTGATAAAGCAAGGATTATGAGGGCTAAGAGCTAGAAAAACAGCTATTATTAGGCATAAAGTCACAGACCTCCACCATAGGTGGAGGTTTGAAACGCTTCGTCTGGTTTTGGATATAACGCCTAACGAATTGTCTTCCTCGCTCTTTTTCTTGTCACCCTCGCGAAAGCGGGGGGCCATAAAAAACCCTGGGTTCCCGCATCAAGTGCGGGAAAGACAAAGAGTAGCTTGTCACCCTCGCTCTTTTTCCTGTCACCCTCGCGAAAGCGGGGGGCCATAAAAAACCCTGTGTTCCCGCATCAAGTGCGGGAAAGACAAAGAGGGGCGTCCGGGATGGCAAAGAGGGGCGTGCGGGGTGGCCAAAAGTGTGGTGCTCGGGGTGGCCAAAAGGAGGCATGCGGGAATGATAAAGAAGAACAACTCACCCAGTTCTCTACCGGAGGTGGAGGTTTTTCGTTATACAATAAAAAACCCCCATTTGTAATGGGGGTTTTCTTTGATCTAAATTTAGAAAACTTAGAAACGGTAGCTTAAACCAAGCATGAACGCGCTGCGAACAGGCTTAAAGCTAGCTGTTTTGTAGGTTGTGATGCCAGCTTCAGAAAGTTGATTTTCTGAGATGGTACGCTTCTTAGCTACTGTGAAGTTGAAGTCAGCGCGGAAGTTCAATGACTCAGAAACCGCAATTTCTGTACCAAAGCCTGGAACAAAAACAAGTTCACGCTTTTTGGCCTCAAATGATTTACCATCAGCCTGAATTTTGTAGCTGGTGTTTTCCATACCAGCACCCAAGGAGATGAAGACCATTGCTTTTTGAGTTAACAAATAACCTAAGCGAGCAGCAGCTATATAAGACTCACGAGGTGTGTTTGAAATCGTGAGGCCACCTGCTGGCGTGTCAAATGTCTTTGTTGTGCCTGTGAGCATACCAACACGGGCTTCAACACCAGCATAGGCGCTATCAAAGGTTTGGCCATAGCCAACTAAGAGCGTGCCTGCGAAATTGTTGCCGCCATCTGTGCTTTTACGGAGAGCGTTGCTCGTCATTGTCCTTTCGTGCTCAGTCTTTGTTGAGCTGAGACCAACTTGAGCGCCTGCATACATGCCAGAGAAGCTTTCTGTGGCTTGGGCAGCTGATACGACTACGAGAGTAGAAACAGCTGCGAGGATAATTTTTTTCATCTAAACACCTTACTATTAAGTTTAAAGTTTTATATGCCATAAACATATGCCAAATTAGGGATCAATGCCAAGAGTTGGGCTGATTAATAATCATACATTTGCTTTGTGTGTTGTAATTTTGTCACAGCGTGAGCGCGTGTATTATAAAAAAACTAGATTGCTTAACCGAACTTATGCACAATTGCACAAACTAGAAAAATTATAGTGATACAAATGCATCGATGAGGAATAAATGACAAAGCGCGTTAGGTTCGCACCTTCCCCCACTGGTTTTCTGCATATTGGGAATGCCCGTGCTGCAGTTTTAAATTGGCTGTTTGCTCAAAAGTATGATGCCGAGTATATGCTGCGCTTAGATGACACGGATCATGAACGTTCAACCAAAGAATTTGCTGACCAGATTTCAAAGGATTTAGCATGGCTTGGTATTAAGCCGCATTCGTTTGCCAAGCAGTCTGATCGGCTGGATCGCTATAACGAAGCCATAGAGTTCTTGAAAGCCCAAGGACACCTTTATCCCTGTTATGAAACACCTGATGAGCTTGACTTTAAGAGAAAAAGGCAACTCGCAAGGGGTGAGCCGCCTATATATGATCGTGCCGCTTTGGCTCTTTCAGATGCAGAAAAAGTTACCTTAGAGGCAAAGGGTATCATGCCTCATTGGCGGTTCAAGCTAGTTGATGAGGATGTATCATGGGAGGATGGTATTCGCGGTAAGGTATTATTCCAGGGCCGCAACATGAGTGATCCGGTTCTCATTAAAACAGATGGCCAGCCAGTATATACCCTTGCATCTGTGGTGGATGATATCGATTTTCAAATGACGGATATTATTCGTGGTGAAGATCATGTGACCAATTCAGCTGTTCAACTTCAAATTTTTATGGCGCTGGGGGGTAATCCGGCGAGCATTCGTTTGTCGCATTTTTCACTCATTACCAACGCAACAGGCCAAGGCTTTTCAAAAAGAGAGGGCAGTTTGAGCCTGAAAACTTTGGCAGAAGATGGATTAGACTCCATGACGATAGTCAGTCTGATTGCACGTTTGGGCACATCCACCCAGATCTATCCTACCCATAATATGCGGGAGTTGATTGATGAGTTTGACTTAGACCATTTCTCAAGATCTTCGCCAAAGTTTGATCCAAATGATCTGATTAAATTAAACCAGACGCTTTTGCATCATATGCCTTATGACGTGGCGCAAGGGCGCATGAGCCCGAGTCAACTTGAGCGTATGAGCGTTCAATTATGGCAGGTAATTCAAGGGAATATTTCTAAGATATCAGAGGTTGAAGAATGGGCCGATATTGTCCAAAATGGACCAAAATCAATTCAGGGAACTATGGATAAAACAGTTATCCAAAAGGCGCTCGAGTGTTACCCGTCAGAAAAAATGTTTGATGAGCAAACATGGACTCGTTGGACTGCTGCTATTTCAGAAGCATTGGGCATAAAGGGTAAATCTTTATACCTCCCGTTACGCCTGGCTTTGACAGGTGCTGAGCATGGGCCGCAAATGCAGCTTCTTCTGCCCATCATAGGGACTGATTCAGTGCGCAAAAGATTAGAGGATACACTTGTTTAAAAAGATCTAAAAAGACCAGGTAGGATTAGGATAATGACACTTTATTTTTATAACTCTCTTAGTCGAAGAAAAGAATTGTTTATTCCTCAGGATGAGTCTTGCATCAAACTGTATGTGTGCGGGCCAACAGTTTATGATAGGGCCCATTTAGGCAATGCTCGTTCGGCGGTTGTATTCGACCAGTTATTTCGCCTCCTGCGTATATATTATCCGGCCGTCCACTATGCGCGTAATATCACAGATGTGGACGATAAGATTAATGAGGCGTCCCTTACAAGAGGGCTCCCCATTGAAGCGATTACCCAAGAGACAACGGCTTGGTATCAACAAGATATGACTAGACTGAATGCCTTGCCACCAACAGTTGAGCCACGAGCCACTGCCCATATTTCTGAAATGATTGATATGATCCAAACCTTGATTGTTAAGGGGCATGCCTACGAGGCAGAAGGGCATGTGCTTTTCCGGGTGGTTTCTTTCCCAGAATATGGAAAGCTTTCGGGTCGTTCGCAGGATGATGTATTGGCGGGTGCGCGGGTGGAAGTTGCGCCATTTAAGGAAGACCCGTCTGATTTTGTGCTGTGGAAACCATCTGAATCTCCAATGCCAGGTTGGGAGAGTCCGTGGGGTTTTGGTAGGCCAGGATGGCATATTGAGTGTTCTGCCATGGGGCAAAAGCACCTTGGTTTTCCTTTGGATATTCATTGTGGCGGTCATGATTTGCAATTTCCTCATCATGAAAATGAGATTGCTCAGGGTGAATGCGCTACTGGTAAAACATGTGCACGCTATTGGCTGCACAATGGGATGCTAACTGTTGATGGTCAGAAAATGTCAAAATCCTTGGGAAATTTCATCACCATGGAGGAAGCTTTCAGTATGGCGCCTGGTGAGGTTATCCGTTACGTGCTTTTAAGTGGCCATTACAGGCAAGATTTGGATTGGAATGAGTCGCACATTTTGCAGGCTCGTCAAGCTATGGATAGGTTCTATCAAGTTAAAGGTTTGGCAGAAGCACAAGGAGTGTCTTTTGATATCGAGCCGGAGGCTGACATCGAAGTTAATCCAGTATTGGAAGCGCTTGAGGATGATTTAAATACTCCAAAAGCCTTTGCTATTTTACATCAATTAGCAAACAGTTTGTATAAAGACTTTTCCATACCTGTGTTCTTGCAATTTTATCAAGGGGCCCAAACGCTTGGTTTATTATCCATGTCGAGTGGAGAGTGGTTCCAAGGATCATTGGATGAGACGGGCTTATGTATGGCTGATGTTGAGCAAGCTATTCTGGATAGAGCTCAGGCTAAATGCGATAAAGATTACGGACAAGCAGATCGCATTCGTTTGGATCTTTTGGAAAAAGGCATAGTTTTGGAAGACCATAAAGACGGAACAACCACCTGGAAGAAAAGCTAAGGGTCTTACCATTTAAGGTCAGACTTTGCCACATTCTGTCATCTTTAGGTATTGCACTATCATCCTTGCTCTTTCACTCATCCTCACTCTTTCACTCATCCTTGCTCTTTCACTCATCCTCGCGCTTCTTCCCTGTCACCCTCGCGAAAGCGGGGGGCCATATAAAAAGCCTGGATCCTGGCTCTGGCGCTCAGCATTATGCCGGGCGGGTCAATAACAACTAAGTACTCTTTTTAGCTGGGAATGCGTATTGATACGTATCCTTCATGCATTGGGAAATCTCATCCCATGAGAACCATAAGTAGACACCCTCGCCAATGGCATATCCGATGAAATTTCCGTACGTTAACGTAACTCCAAGGCTCACAGCCTCATGGGCTAGCACGCTTGCACAAGCTTCGCTGATGGGGGTGCAAGTGAGTGCCGCGTGGAGACTATATTCGGCAACCGTTGTTCCAATCGTGGCTAATGCGATGTTTCCTAGAGTGGATACAATGGTGGGGCCATTGGCCTGAGCATCTTGAATCCGGGCCTGATACCGGCTCTTTTGTGGAGAGGCAGCCTTTTTAAATCCTGCCTGCAGGTGCTCTACCACTGCTTGCTGAGCGGCAGCAGACTTTTTGGCTTTGCTAAACACACCTACAGCTGATAATGCTAGGTTTGGTGAAGCCTTTAATGCTTGCTTATATGTGTTGGTTCCCGAATATGAAGATGCGGGATCAGAGGTTTTAACTGTGAAGACAGTTTGCTTGCCAAAAGGTGTATCAATATGGATGCTTGCATCAGCATCAGCCGTTGTGTCAGTCTGGGTTTTGATTGTCAAAGCGCCAGCTGTTACAAGCAAAGCCTGCGCACTTATTTCTTGAGCGGCAGGAGCGGTGAACCTATAAAGGCCATCGTCGCCTTGTACCAATCGTTGTTCAAATGCTTCCCGATCTTGTGCAGAAATTTCAAAAGCGCGGATTGCGAAAACTGGGAAATCGAGGGTTTTGGGAAATTCTTTCCACAGGGGGTGATTTGCCCAGAGATTCGATGAAAGCTTCACATAGTTTGCCTGCAAAAGTGAGTTAACATCCTCTTCAGTTAATTCGCCTTTTATAGCTGCTTGTCGCATCATGTCGACATCTAAGCTTAATGTTACAATAGATCCCAATATTTCACTAAAGCGGGCATTGAGCTGTTGTGCAAAACTATGAGCAGCATCATTTCTCATGAGCTCTAAATTAATTAACCCAACTTGTCCTCCCTCTTGAGCTGCTCGGCATATCAAATGCTCAACAGTTGGTGGGCAATACGTTGGTGCATGTGTAAGAGTGCCTTGTACCTGATTAAAATAAGCTGAAAAAGTATTTGCATCTGTCTTGCTTTGGCCGCCCGGCATATATGTTTCTACACCAAAATCGTCAGCTGTTTGTGCAACAGCTTGATTGAGAGATGTGCATAAAAGCAAGCAAGTTAGCAGTTTCTGTTTCATTTTATATACCCTTATCAATTATATTTAAAAGCAAAAAGGGCGGATGATGCATCCGCCCTTAAAAGCTTAGCTCTTTGTTTGGATGGTTAACGTAACGCTATCAGAGTAGTTACCATAGGCAGCCTTATCATAATCTTTTTCGTTAACTTGGATTTTCAGATTGCTGGCCTTTGAGTTAAGTTCAGCTTCTGTTAAATCGTGGGCTACAATACCGTTGTCCGTTGAGGCGTCAAGCTTCTCGCCATACAATTCAACGGTATAATCGATTTTATCAGAACCGTTTGTATGCGTGAGCCCCTTTTTGGTGGAAGTAACACTGACAGAAAGACCTGGCGTGTTGGTTACAAATGTGAAAGGGGCTATTTTTGCGTCCTTATAATTGGTTTCATCAAACTCAACTTGTGGATTATCCACTGTGAGCTTACATGTTGCATGGCGCTTTAGTGTAATGTTGATTGTGGCTACATCAGATCCGTTAGTTGAGGTAACGCCTGCATTATTTCCGCTACTTGTGAATGCAGCGCTTGCTCCAGCTGGAACACTGCCTGTTGTAGCAGAAGTTAAAGTAGCATTTGCCAATGAAGGGATAACGGTGCTCAGTAAAAGAAGAGCGCTAAGTGTCTTTTTCATATTTTTTCTCCGTGGTATTCGATATATTTGATTGTTTTTTCATACAATGAGGTATGTGGGATGTGGTATGAGCTATTTCAAGTAGGTGTCGTGATTTTTTTTGAAAAAGAGCAAAAACTTGCAGGCATTCAGCCTAAACGGCAGGGCGCGTTAACCCTGAATCCTTCAATATTGCGTAAAAAACAAAACAATGAGAAAGATATGATTTCTTAAAAAATTGTTTGACATAGTAAGAGAAATCATTATTGTTGGGACGAGTTTTTGGCATTTTTCGGAAAAATTATTCATGACTAAAAGGTTAGCTTCTAAATATAAAATCAACCGCCGTTTGGGCGTCAACCTCTGGGGCCGCCCTAAGAGCCCTATCAATCGTCGTGATTATGGACCTGGTCAGCATGGCCAACGCCGCAAGAAGCCATCTGATTATGGTTTGCAGCTGGCCGCTAAGCAGAAGTTGAAAGGTTATTACGGTAACATTTCTGAGCGTCAGTTCCGTCGCTTGTATCAAGAGGCCGTGCGTCGTAAGGGTGACACCAGCGAGAACCTCATTGCTTTGTTGGAGCGCCGTTTAGATGCTATTGTTTACCGTATGAAATTGGTTCCAACCGTTTTCGCAGCCCGTCAGTTTGTCAACCATGGTCATATCATGGTGAATGGTCAACGTGTGAACATCCCATCATATCAGGTTAAAGAAGGTGATGAGATTGAAGTTAGAGCTAAATCCAAAGATTTGATGCTGATCCTTGAGGCTGTGCAGTCCCATGAACGGGATGTGCCTGAGTACATCGAGGTGGATCATAAGGCGTTGAAGGGCAAATTCGTTCGCACGCCTGCGTTCAGCGATGTCCCGTATCCTGTCACCATGGAACCAAACCTGGTTATCGAATACTACTCACGCTAATTTCTGTTAGTACGACGACTTAAATCCTATTTTAAAATGCGATCTTTAAATAAAGGGTCGCATTTTTCTTTTGTCATCCCGCACACCTCATTATCTTTCCCGGGCACCCCCTTTTTGTCTTCCCGCATCCTTTTTGTCTTCCCGGGCGCTAGACCCGGGACCCAGGATTTATGGGCCCCCGCTTTCGCGAGGGTGACAGGGAAAAGAGCGAGGGTGACAAGAAAAAGAGCGAGGGTGGCAGGCCCTCCTTTGTCTTTCCCGCAATCCTCCTTTTGGTCATCCCGCATCCTTTTTGTCTTCCCGGACGCAGATCCGGGATCCATAAATCTTCTTCCCAAATAAGCTCTTGCAGCTAAAGAACGACCCCTGGGCCCCCGCTTTCGCGAGGGTGACAAGTAAAGGGGCAAGGAGGACAAAAAAAAGAGCACGAGGAGGACAGGAAAGAAGCACGCACTACTGTCCGGGGAAAGTTGAGGAGGCAGGTCATGAGAATACCAAAGAGAGTTGTTTGGTTAGCTTGGGAACAGTTTTGGGAGGTTTTAAGGTGGGCTGAGAAATGAAGCTTGTTCTGATTAGCACGCTCACATCTTTGGTTTTAAAGCTTTTGCGATAACGATCGGCCTGGTGGTGCTCAACGATGGACTGAAACAAATGACGCGGAAGGTTCTTTAAAAGTTGGAGGAATATGCTAGAGTGGTACACGGGGCTGCTCCTGTTCAAAATGAAGTTTTAACACCCTCATTTTAACAGCAATCAAAGAGCAGCTCTATTCTTTTTAACCCTCATACTCAACTTTCCCCGGACAGTAGTGGAAGAAGCACGAGGATGACAGGGGAAGAAGCGCGAGTGATGACATGTTCCTGGGATATCGAACTAAAGGGTACTCTTACCCGCGCGGGCGCTTGACCAATTCTTTTGGAAAAACTTTGAGGGATTGGCGGATCAAATCTAGATATGTAGATCGATCCAATCCTTTGTTGTGAGACTTAATCCAATTGCTCAAGGTTTTTAGGCTAAAATGAAATTGCTTAGCTCGGCCTGTGGCTTTTTTCGCCGCATATTGAAATGCGTGAAAGGGCAGATTTGGATGGTCGCGAAAAAACCAGTAGAGTGCGGCATTCAGATCGTGCCGTTCTTGGGTCTGATTGTGCGATAGTCTCTGATCAAGGCTTGTTTCGGGCAATGGCTCAAACACAAGGTGGTTATCTAGGCAAACCCAAGTGCTATCCAAAGCAAGCCTGAGGAGCAGGGAATAATCTTGGACAAACACACGTGTATCGCATCCTTCAATTTTGATGAGCGTTTCACTTTTGGCAAGCATAGCGCTGGAGGTATGAAAAATTTGACCGTGAAGGCTAAGCATTAGAAGGTCATCTGATGGTGATGATGTTTGGGGGCCATTTGCTTTAAGGTTGGCAAGGCTTGAATGAACGTTCTCAGTTGTCCAAGTCGTCCTTAAGCCAAAGGCCACATCGGCTTTCGAAGATAGTGCGGCCTTTAAAAGCAAATGTGTGGCTTGAGGTAACAGCACATCATCGGCATCTAGCGGCTTGACCCATTCTCCGCGTGCCATTTGAAACCCGCGGTTGCTTGCATAGCTAGGGCCTTTGTTGTCTTGATATACATAATACACATGTGGGATGCCTTCCATTAGGTCGTGAATCATTTCTGCTGAACGGTCTGTCGATCCATCGTCCACAAAAATGAACTCCCGATCGAAATCTCCTTCTTGCGCTTTTAATGATTCAAGCACGGGTTCGATATCGTTTTCTTTGTTATAAACGGGAAGGACAAAACTAACGAGCATGGGGTTCTAAGCTTCTGAGATGGCCTCATTGTTTTCAGGGCGGTGCATGTGTCGGTAACTATCAATAATTTGAAGGACTTCTTCGCGAGGCGTGCCAAATGCGGATAGCACAGAAGTGGCAGTTTGCAGGATGGGTTCAATCATGTTCGGGACAACAGATATAGCTCCTGCTTGCTCTAATTTGATGGCTTGTTCCCCATCGCGGGCCCTGGCGCAAATGGTGATATTTGGGAAGTGCTTTCGGACCATATGCACAGTACGAATGGAGGAGTTTGGATGGTCAACGCTCATCAATGCAACTTTAGCTCTTGAGGCGCCTATTGCTCGTAAAACTTCCAGTCTACGAATGTCACCAAAGAAAACAGGAAGGCCTTTTGAGCGTCCATCAGCAACCCTTGCCATGTTCATATCCAATACAACATAAGGGATATAATTTTCAGTCAGGATTTTGGCAACCATTTGGCCCATGCGGCCATATCCGCCAATGATAACATGCTCATTAAGATCTTTTGTTTCGCTTAATGCCGCCTCTAAGTTAACGCCAAATTCCGGCTGAATCTTCTCGGCCAAGAATTTCCCAAGCACACTTAAAAGCGGGGTTAGCGCCATAGAAACGGCCACGCTGATGGACAAGATTTGTGATGTAGATTCTGGGATCATGCCACTGGTGACGGCTGTTGGCATCAAGATGAAAACAAACTCACCGCCAGCGGCAAGAAGGAAGGCCATGCGTAGTGCCGAGCGGAGGTTAAGGCCAAACATGGGGGCCAATACAATAAGGATAAGGCCTTTTCCTAAAAGCATCGCACCAACAATGCTGAGAATTGTTGACGCATTTGCTTTAAGCAGTGAAAGGTCAATGGACATGCCCACGGTCATGAAAAATAAGCCCAGCAAAAGGCCTCTGAATGGCTCTATATCGGCTTCAACTTGGTGGCGATATTCGCTTCCGGCTAAAAGAGTGCCGGCTATAAAGGCGCCCATTTCGGGTGAAAGGCCAAACTTGGCTGTTGCAAGGGTTGTGACGAAAACAACCAAAATAGCCATTGCTGTGAATAGTTCAGGTGTTTGGCTTGCTACGACCACACGAAATACAGGCCTGAGTAGCACTCGGCCAACAATGAGAATGATGCCAACTAATATACTTGCTTTCATGATTGTGGGGAAAAGAACATTAGCAAAAGAGGTTTGAGTGCCAAGAAGGGGAATCATAATCATGAAGGCAACAACGGCTAAATCTTGAAATAGCAATACTGAAAAGGAGACTCGTCCAAATCTTGCGGCTAGTTCACCACTCTCAGACAGCAATTGCATAACTACAGCTGTGGAAGAAAACGCTAAGCTGCCGCCAATCACAAGTGCCGGTTCAAATCCAAACCCCAAATGCATAGCAATAAAGGTGATGAGGGCTGTGGTAACGGCCACTTGCATGCCGCCAATCCCAAAAACATAACGAGCGAGTGATTTCAAACGGTCGAAGGGAAGAGAGAGCCCAATGGTAAACATGAGAAATACTACGCCAAGTTCAGCGAGGGCTTTTGTCGAATCAACCTTATGAAAGAAACCTAGGGCGAAGGGGCCGATAATGACTCCTGCCATTAAATACCCAAGAACAGAACTGGCTTTTAACTTTCTTACGATAGTAACAACAAAAATTGCTGAAATGAGTAAGATAAGGGCATGATGAATGTATTCTAAATGATTCATAAATTACTATTCTTCTTTAATTCTCAATTCAACAAAAATTCGTACTCGTCCTATCATTCATGAAAGATAAGCTCTTGGCAACAGCTCAATGATTGTTTAGCCCTAGAAACATAACAAACAGGGGGAAGAATGTCAAAAGTTGCCCTTATTACTGGTGCTGGCCAAAGAATTGGTCGTTCGATAGCTTTGTATCTTGCTGAGCAAGGCTCAGGATATTGTTGCGCATTTTTATAAATCTCAACTTGAGTTTGATGAGGTTCTTATTAATGCAGCAGGCCGATTATAGTGCCGCTTAAGCATGTGGAAATGGTCCCGGAAATAACACATTTGAACCCAAGGCTAATCACCTCGTCGCGTCTTTCGGGAACAAGGCTGCCCAGCCCTCCAACCATAATCCCAATGCTGCTGAAGTTGGCAAATCCACACAAGGCGTATGTCATAATCAGGTTTGACTTGGCTGAGAGCTGTCCGGCAGGAAGTTTGGCTAAACCAAGGAAAGCGATGACCTCATTGGTCACGGTTTTAGTGCCAAGCAGGTAGGCCGCTACGGAAGCTTCTGACCAAGGGACGCCCATCATCCACGTGATTGGGGATAGAATAACCCCAAAGATTCGCTCTAAGCTAATAGGTTCTCCCGCCACATTTGGAAAAGCTCCAAGAATTTTATTGGTTAGAGCCACAAGAGCAATCACAACAATGAGCATGGCTGCAATGTTAAGAAACATTTGCAAGCCATCGGTTGTTCCCCGGAAAATGGCATCCATCCAGCCTGAGAAACGGTATGGCATAACCAGATTGCCTTCTGTGAATTGAGAGGTTTGAGGAACGATAACCCTTGAAATAGTGATGGCCGCTGGGATGCTAATGATGGAAGCGGTAATAATGTGTGCAATGGGGTTTGCGATAGTGTTCTCGAGTATGGTGGAGTAAAGCGCCATCACTGTTCCAGATGTTGTGGCCATGCCGCATGTCATGACAGTAAATAGTTCGCTGCGGGAAAAGTCTTTAAGATACGGACGAATAAGCAATGGAGCTTCAGTTTGTCCTAAAAACACTTTGGCTGCCGCTGCGACTCCTAAGGCGCCACCAATTTGAAGTGTTCTGGAAAGTGCCCACGCAAAACCTTTCACAATGAAGGGTAGAATTCGCCAATAAAAGAGGAGCATAGATAATGCGCCGACCACCATGACCATAGGTAGCGCTTGGAAGGCAAACACAAATAACCCTGCAGGATTGTTTGCAGCAAAGGGGGGAGTTCCACCGCCTATATAGCCAAACACAAAGCTAGTGCCAGCTGTTGTGGCATCTTTTAGAGCTTTAACTGTGCTTCCTAAGAGTTCGAAAGGGGCGCGTGCAACAGGGCTTTTGACAATAAGGATAGCTAAAATGACTTGCAAGAAAAGCCCAATAACAGTGGCTCTGAAATTGATTTTTCTACGGTTTTCACTAATTGCCCATGCGAATATAAAAAAGAAGGCAATGCCAATTAAACCGTGTGAGTCCATTTGTGCTTCCTTGCTATTGAGAGTTATCTACAAGGCTACTGAGCAGTTTTTTCATCAATAGCGTATTCTTCAGAAAAGTACAGCAAAATTTTGCAAATCGAGAGAAACTAATAAAGATAACAACACACTATTCCCATGTATCAGGTATGAGGAAAGGATTGCTCAAGTTCTGAGAAAGTTGTGCGGGGTGGCCAAAAGGAGGATTGCGGGGTGGCCAAAAGGAGGATTGCGGGATGGCAAAAGGAGGTGTCAGGTATGAAGAAAGTGTTGCTGAAGTTCTGAGAAAGTTGTGCATCCTCGCTCTTTTTCCTGTCACCCTCGCTCTTTTCCCTGTCATCTTCGCGAAAGCGGAGATCCATATAAAAAGCCTGGATCCCGGATCTCAAGTCCGGGAAGACAAAGAGGGTGTGCGCGGAAAGACTTAAGAGGGGTGTGCGGGAATGACTAAGAGGAGAGCGGGGAAGGCAAAGGGCGGTGCCAGGGAAGACAAAGGAATGTGCCTGGGAAGACAAAAGAGTGTTGGTCACGCGAAGAGGCTTGAAAAGAAATTTTTTATGACCTCGTGAGTGATAAATGCTTGCGGTCTTGAATCTTTTAGGATATGTAGACATACGGATTAAATTTTGTCATTTAAGGACAGGAAAATGGCTGTACCTAAGAAAAAAACATCGAAGTCAAGAAGGAATATGCGTCGGTCGCATCATGCCTTAACCCCCATTTATTCTGGGGAGTGCCAAAATTGTGGCGAGAGGAAGCTTCCACATCATGTATGCCCATCTTGCGGTCATTACAATGGTCGTGCAGTTCTTCGTGGCAAAAAAATCGATACGTCTTCAGATCTTGAACCCGCTACACTCTAGTAGGCAATTACTGGCAAGGTGAACCATGCTCAAAATTGCGCTTGATGCAATGGGGGGTGACAATGCCCCAGGTATGGTTCTTGAAGCCATTCAAAAGGCTTGTCAGATTCATCCCACAACAGAATTTATTCTTTTTGGTGATGAACGTTTGATTGGGCCTCAACTTTCTCAAATGCCAAGTCAGCTGAAGAAGGCTGTTGAATTTATACCCACAACAGAAGTGATTGGGCCTGATGTCAAACCGTCGGCTGCTGTGAGGGGGTATAGAAATTCAAGTATGTACAGGGCGATCAAATCCGTTGTTGATGGGCAAGCGCAGGGTGTTGTTTCGGCTGGGAATACTGGCGCTTATATGGCTTTGTCTATGTTAAATTTCAAAACGGTTGCAAGCATTTCTAGGCCCGCTATCGCTACCCTTATCCCCACAATGAAGGGTGCCTCTGTGATGCTGGATCTAGGGGCTAATGTAAGCTGCGATGCTGGAAATCTTGTCCAGTTTGCTGTGATGGGATCGGTTTTTGCTAAATTTGTTTTAGGTCTGCAAAAACCATCCATTGGGTTGCTCAATATTGGTTCTGAGGACCTGAAGGGGCACGATGTTATTAAAGAGGCGGCGCGCATCTTAAAAGAGGCGGATAACCTTAATTTTGTGGGATTTGTTGAAGGTGATGATATTGCCAAGGGCACCGTGGATGTGATTGTAACCGATGGGTTTACGGGCAACGTTGCTTTAAAAACTGCGGAAGGTGTTGCCCGCATGTTTGCAACATTTATGAGGCAATCTTTTGAAAGTTCGTGGTTGACAAAGCTGGGGTATTTGCTGGCCCGAAAGCCATTTTTAGAGCTCAAGCAACGATTGGATCCGCGGTTACATGATGGGGCAATTTTTATCGGCCTGAATCATGTGGCTATTAAAAGTCATGGTGGGACAGATGGTGTTGGTTTTGCAAATGCGATTGGCGTTGCAATAAACACTTTGCAAAACCAGTTAAACCGTCATATTGTGGCTGAGTTGAATCGGTTTACTGAAATGAATGATATCATTGGGGTTTCTTCCTAATCTCATTAAAGGGCTTTCAAAGTTATGCCTATACGTACTCAAATAGTTGGATGGGGTGGGTATCTGCCCAGGAAGGTTGTTACGAACAATGACCTTTCAGAAAAATTAGATACTTCTGATGAGTGGATTTATTCACGGACAGGAATTAAACAAAGACATATAGCTGCTGAAGGAGAGGTTTCTTCAGATCTTGCGACCATAGCAGCTCAGCGGGCATTGGCTAAAGCCGAGATGACTCCTGATGATGTGGATATGATCATTTTGGCTACCGTCACTCCTGACAACACATTCCCTGCAACGGCTGCTCGGGTTCAGGCCAAACTGGGAATGACACGAGGCGTTGCTTTTGATATTGGGGCTGCTTGTGCCGGGTTTATCTATGCAGCATCGCAAGCCAAAAATTATATTGAGACTGGGTATGCCAAAACGGTTCTTGTCATTGGTGTGGAAACATTCTCACGTATTATTGATTGGGATGATCGTCGTACCGCAGTTTTGTTTGGTGATGGGGCTGGGGCTGTTGTCTTCAAGGGAGTAGAAGATAATGGGGATGCTCTGTCTCGTGGGATCATATCCTATGAAATTCATACCGATGGGCGACTTTATGACATTCTTAGGACTCAAGGTGGTCCATCAGAAACAAGCACGGTTGGTACTTTGACCATGGATGGTCGAGAGGTCTTCAGGCATGCGGTTGGTAAATTGGTTGATGTGGCGGAGTCATTGTTGAAAAAGGCCAATGTTACCATCGATGACATTGATTGGGTCATTCCTCATCAGGCGAATGCGCGCATTATCTCAGCAACAGGAGAGCGGTTAGGCATAAGCCCTGAGAAAACGGCCATCACTGTTGATAAACATGCGAACACGTCTGCCGCATCTATTCCATTAGCGCTCATGGAAATGGGTGACAAAATTAAACCAGGCGATCTTGTGTTTATTGAAGCATTGGGCGCGGGTCTTGTTTGGGGTGGAATGCTCATCCGCTGGTAAATAAAATAAGGAGGCAAAATGCTTGGCTATCGTCAATTTGGCTCTGGGTATAACCATATTGTGATGGTCCATGATTGGTTTTCGGACTCGACTAGTTATGATGCTTTGATGCCGTATCTGAATACTCGTGAAAATAAATATACGCTGGTTGATCTGCGAGGGTATGGAAAATCGAAATCGATCCAAGGTGAGTGCGCCCTTATGGAGGCCACCCAAGATATCCTTATGCTCTTGGATCATTTAAAGATCGAGAAGGCTTATTTGGTGGGGCATTCCATGAGCGGGCAGATCGTTCAATATTTTGCCGCAAAACATTCTGATAGAGTCAAAGGGCTTGTTGCCATTGCTCCTATTTCTCCGGCTGGATCTCCTGTTCCAGATGATGTTCTGGCGTTTTTGGAGGATGCGGCTAAAAGCAATGATGATTCGGCTAGGCAGATTGTGCATTTCATGACTGGGCAGCGGTATTCTGATTCTGTGGCAGAGTGGAAGCTGAGGCAATGGCGCGAAACTTCGATTCCTCAGGCGAGGGTGGGCTATTTACATATGTATACCCAAACGGATGTGTCTATGGAAGTAAAGGGCTGCGGTGTGCCAGCTTTGATCGTGGCTTGCGCTTTTGACGCGCCCTATTGCCGCAAAGATGCTCTTGAGCAGAGTGTTATACCATTCTTTAAACAGGCCGAGATGGTTGAGCTTTATGATTGTGGCCATTACCCAATGCAGGAATCTCCAATGCGTCTAGCTTCTGAGATCGACTCATTTGTGGGTAAATGGGCTTAACAAGCTAATCTAAAATTCTTCGGTCATTTTTTGTTGCCCATGGTTTGGGGTTTCAGGAGAGTGGAAAGAGTCTGATTTGAAAAAAGACACTATTTTAATAGAATTAGTATAGTATACTGATATTATATTGGTTATTTAAGGTGGTTTTCCTATATGAGAATAGAAAATGAAGAGCTTTTGGCTGTTCTTGGCCAATTTAACCCATGGTGGCAACATAGGTTCATTCCAGATTTGCCTGAGTGGCATAGAGCTGTTTTTAGTGAATTACAAAGATGGGTTGTTAATCCTCCGGCAGCAAGAGCTATATTTCTGTCAGGCGCGCGTCAGGTTGGAAAGACAACTCTTTTAATGCAATCAATACAAAATCTCCTTAAAATGGGTGTCCCAGCTGAAAATATATTATATGCAACATTTGATCACCCAATAATTAAGTTGGCTGGGGTTGATCAAGTTTTGGAAGCTTGGAGAATAAGAGAATCAAAACAAGAAGGCATGGAATACATCTTTTTAGATGAAGCTCAATTTATCAAAGATTGGGGGACATGGATTAAGCATCAGGTTGATTTTTTTAAGCATCGAAGAATCATTTTTACAGGTTCTGCTATACCTATTTTGCAATCTGATCAAGAATCTGGTGTGGGTCGCTGGCATAATATAAGGCTGACGACTTTATCATTTTATGAATATATAAAATTGAAGAAAGTTGTTCTGCCGTCGTTGCCAACAGTTAAATCTCTTAAAGAACTCTTTTTATGGCCAAGACAAGAATTGCGCAATATTGGTGAAATAGCCCAGCCATATGTAGGTCATTTCCACAGTTACCTGTTGCATGGAGGGTTTCCTCAAACGGCATTAATAGAGAGCATAACTCAAGCACAAAAGCTTTTAAGAGAAGATATTATCGATAAGGCAATCAAACGAGATATGACGGCATTGTTTGGAGTAAGGCGGGTTCTGGATCTTGAGCAAACGTTCCTTTATCTGTGCCTTAATGATGGTGGTATACTGGATGTTGGATCGCTCAGTAGCAATCTTCAAGTTACACGACAAACAGCTCAACATTTTATTGATTTGTTAGAGGCAAGTCATTTGATATTTCGTTTGCCTCCGTTTGGTTACGGCAAAGAAATCTTAAGGGGGCGTTATAAGATATATTTGGCTGATGCGGCAATTGCGCCTGCTGTTATGTTAAAGGGGCGATCTGTTATTGATAACCCAGATGCTTTAGGGGTGGCTGCAGAAACAGCAACACTTAAACATCTTTTTACGCATTATTATCAACAAAATATCCGTTTTGCATATTGGCGTGACTCAAAGGGGCAAGAAGTTGACCTTATTGCTGAAGGTGGGGGGCAAGTAGTGCCATTTGAAGTTAAGTATCGTTCCCAAATTGATATGAAGTCTTTAAAAGGAATTATTAAATTTTGCAATGAGAAGAAACTCAACAGGGGATATATTATTTCAAAGTCCTTAAAAGATATTGGTTTTTTTGAAGGGAGCCAAAATTCACATTGTCAGCTCTTCTTTCTGCCAGCAACATTGCTGTGTTACTGGATGGGTGAAATGGAACTAGCTCTTGAAGAAGATTAATCCCTCAAGCATTGAGTGCTTGAGGGGTGATTCCGGCGCGTTGAGCTGGGTTTAAGTGGAAAGCCAGCGTCTTGAGCATGGATTCTTGTAAGGATATTTTTGGTTCCCAGCCCAAATATTTTTTGGCGTTTTCAATGGATGGAACGCGGTGTTGGGTATCTTGATAATGCTGACCAAAGAACTCCTTTGATGGAACATCCTTAACCACAACGGATTCTGCAAGATCTTTATAGTCGGAAAATGTTTTCATGGTTTCCAGCAAAATATCTGCCATCTGAGCGATGGAGAAGTCATTTTTTGGATTACCAATATTGAAAATTTTGCCTGATGCGCATTGGTTTTTGTTTTCTATCATTCTCACAAGCGCATCTACGCCATCGTCAATATCAGTAAAGGATCGGCGTTGCTGACCGCCATCGACAAGATTGATTTGCTTGTTATAAAGGATGCTGCTGAGGAAATAAGTCAATGCTCTTGAGCTGCCCTCTTTAGGGTCATTAATGCTGTCCAGTTTTGGGCCAATCCAATTGAATGGCCGAAAGAGTGTGAAGTCTAATCCTTCCATAATGCCATAGGCGTAAATGACGCGATCCATCATCTGTTTTGAGCAAGAATAGATCCATCGTTGTTTATGAATGGGGCCAAGGACAAGATTGGAATTCTCTTCATCAAAAGCGTCTTCTGGGCACATGCCATAGACTTCAGAAGTGGAGGGAAAAATCACGCGCTTTTTGTAGGTGACGCATTGGCGGACAATGGGAAGATTGGCTTCAAAGTCCAGCTCAAAAACCCTTAACGGGTCTTTCACATAAAGTGCAGGGTTAGCAATGGCGACTAGGGGTAAAACCACATCGCATTTTTTAATATGGTAGGCCACCCATTCTTTATTAATGGTGATATCGCCTTCCACAAAGTGAAACCGCGGATGAGAGAGGAGGTCTGAAATTTTATGGCATTCCATATCCATTCCATATATTTCCCACTCTTTATCTTTAAGAATGTGTTCGCACAAACTGCTGCCAATAAAGCCGTTAACGCCTAGTATGAGAACTTTCAATGCTATTCAACTCCAGTGTGACAAATAGGTACAACATGATCCCTTGGCGACTGTTGGGATGATTGTTATGCTGTCAAAATGTATATTATTTGATGGTCGTATTGACAATGGATAATTTCAGACAAATCAGGAGAGCGATTTGATAAATACGCATGAAGCCGACATAGTGATTGTTGGAGGTGGGTTGGTAGGTGGGGCTTTAGCAAAATCTTTGGCACCATTGGGCCTTAAAATTTGCATTGTAGATCAAGCGCCCCCTTTAAACAAACAACAGCATGATACGCGAACAACCGCTATTGCTGCTGCGTCTGCTAGCTTGTTAAGGGAATGGGGGATTTGGGGAAATCTTGAGCAAGAAGCGCAGGTGATTTCAAAAATTGTTGTTTCTGATCAGCAAAATGGGGCAGCGCTCACATTTGATCCGCGTGATTTTGCAAGGAGCGAACCAATGGGCTGGATGCTCCATAATAAAAATTTGCGTGAAGCGATTGCTAATGCGGCTTCTCATGTTGAAGGTTTGGAATGGTTTTATGAAGAGAAGTGCGAAAAAGTAGCGACTGCTGGAATGCGCATTATGTTGACAACAAATAAACGAGAGATTAAAGCCAAGCTGCTGATTGGTGCCGATGGGCGAGGTTCATGGGTAAGAGGATTGATCAACACCACTCTTTCACGATGGCATTATGATCAAGTCGCAGTGACGGCTATATTGCACCACCCGCATGAGCATAATGGGGTTGCTGTGGAGCATTTTACGCCAATTGGCCCGCTGGCTTTTCTGCCTATGCAGGGGAAAACATCGGGTTTAGTCTGGTCTATTAAACCTCATCTATTGTCAAAGCTTATGAAAGAGGCATCTGAGGCTTTGTCACTCATCAATAGTTCATTAGAAGATCATCGTGGCCAAATCACCAAAATTGACGCTCGGCGAGAGTATCCCTTGGAGGTTATTTTGCCAAGGCATTTGGGTAAAAACCGCATTGCCCTCGCAGGTGATGCCGCTCATTGTATGCATCCTGTTGCAGGGCAAGGTTTGAACGTTGGTCTGCGTGATGTTAAGCGCCTGGTGGAAAGTATTACTTGGGCCGTGTCCTTAGGTCTTGATATTGGTTCTAGTGTGGTTTTAGATCATTATACAAAAGCGAGTCGTCCAGATCATTTATCTATGACGGCTGTAACTGATGGTTTGCTGCGTGTATTTGAGCTGTCATCTCGGCCTGCAACATTTGCACGTAAGATGGGATTGAGGGTTGTAAACATGGTCCCTTTCCTCAAAAAACGCCTTATGCTTCATGCAATGGGTTATTGATTAACACCTTAAATAACATAGGATTTCTTACGTATGGAATAATAGTATGCCACTGTTAATCAGTGCTTAAACCTAATTTTTCTCAGATTAAAATTTAGGAAACTTGAAACTTTGTGGAGCTATATTATATATTCCAGGTGTAAGGAAGTTAAGAAATGGCATTATTGGATATTATTATTGCGCCGGATCCTCGGTTAAAAATAGTGTGTCAACCTGTGGACAAGGTTGATGTTAGCGTTCGTCAACTCATGCAAGACATGGTTGAGACGATGTATCATAATCAGGGCGCAGGCCTGGCTGCTCCACAGGTAGGTGTGCACAAGCGTATCATCGTGATGGATGTGTCTCCTAATGATAGAGAGGATATTCCTAACCTTAGGATAATGGCTAATCCTGAAATTTTTTGGCGCAGCGACGAAGTTGATCGATACACAGAAGGATGCCTTTCTATCCCAGAACTTGGGGTGAGTGTAACAAGATCATCGCGTGTTAAATGTCGCTATATTGATGAAAACAATGTGTCCAAGGAGGTTGAGGCTTCAGGCTACTGGGCAAAATGCATCCAACATGAAATTGATCATTTGGATGGGATTCTTACGTTTGATTATCAATCTCCTCTTAAAAAATCGATGATTATCAGAAAGCTTAATAAAATTAAGAAGCAAATCGATACTTTGCCATCAAATGCATAAAATAAAAGGTAGAACGAATGCGGATCATTTTTATGGGGACGCCGGATTTCGCAGTTCCTGGATTGCTGGCACTAATACAAAGCAACCATGATGTTATTGCTGTTTATAGTCAGCCACCAAAGCCCAAAGGGAGAGGGTATGAGGTCAGTTTGTCGAGGGTTCACCAAGTTGCTTTAGATCATGGGATCCAGGTGTTTCATCCCAAGAGCCTTAGGCTCGAAAGTGAGCAAGAGAATTTTAAGGGCCTTAAGCCGGATCTGGCAGTTGTAGCTGCCTATGGCCTAATTTTACCGCAAGCTATCTTGGATATACCAAGGCTGGGCTGTCTTAATATTCATGGGTCAATATTGCCTAGGTGGCGTGGTGCAGCGCCTATCCAGCGGGCGATTATGGAGCAAGACAGTGAGTCAGGCGTTTGCATTATGCAAATGGAAGCTGGCCTAGATACGGGGCCAGTGTTTGAAGAGCGGCGTGTCCCTATTACACCAAAGACCACGTCATCATCGCTGCATGATGAGCTGGCCAAAGTGGGGGCAAAGGCTCTGATGAGTGTGATTGAGAAGTTGGATAGGGATCCTACGCTTCAACCAAAACCCCAGCCAGAAGAGGGCGTAACCTATGCTCATAAGCTAACTCATGATGATGCAAAAATTGATTGGTCGCAAGATGCCTCAAAAATTGATTGTCTCATAAGGGGTTTAAATCCTTGGCCTGGTACCTATACGTTTATGGATGATCTTCGATTAAAAATTATAGAGGCGAGCCTAGTTGCTATAGAGCATAATTCTGAGCCAGGCACTGTGCTTGATGGGCAGTTGACAATTGCCTGTGGGCAAGGAGCTGTGCAGATCTTAAGACTGCAAAAAGAGGGCGGGAAGCCGCTAATGACCCAGGATTTCTTAAATGGTTTTTCCATCCCAATTGGGACCAAATTGATGAGCCATGGTCAGATATAAACTTACCCTCGAATATGATGGCACCCCTTATTGTGGCTTTCAAAGGCAGGATAATGCCCCAAGTGTGCAGGCGGCGGTTGAGTATGCCATCGCGCAATTTACCCAAACAGAAGTGACTCTACACGTGGCGGGACGAACTGATACGGGTGTTCATGCTCTTGGGCAGGTATGTCATGTTGATTTGCCCAAATATTATGATTCTGACCGTGTGCTCAAAGGTATTAATTTTTATTTGGATGAACATCCTGTGAAGGTTCTTGTGGCCCAACAAGTGGATGAATCTTTCCATGCTAGGTTTTCTGCTGCAACAAGGGAATACCTATACCGTATTTTGAATCGTGTGGCGCCCCCAACTGTTGATTTGATGAGAGTTTGGCATGTTCCTAAACTATTGAACATAACGGCTATGCAAAATGTAGCGCGCGAACAGCTATTGGGGACGCATGATTTTACAACATTTCGAGCAACGCAGTGCCAGGCACAATCCAGTGTTAGAACGTTGGATGTGTGCGATATTGAGCAAGTTGGTGATGAAATTCATTTTCGCCTTAAGGCAAAATCTTTCCTTCATCATCAGGTTAGGAATATTGTTGGTTCGCTCTCATTGGTTGGCTCAGGCACTTGGAACGAGCAAGATTTTAAGGATGCTTTTGCAGCTAAAGATCGAACGCGCGGTGGCCCAACAGCACCCGCATGCGGTCTTTACTTTATCGCTGTTTGTTATAATGATGATTTAAGTACCTAAGGTTTTGATGAGTTCGAAATGAGTCGCGCTGCCATTGCAATTTTATCCACGCCAAATTTGATTCATAATCTGAGCGTTATTCAATCGTGGGCTCCTAATTCAGGGGTTTTAGCCATGATTAAAGCAAATGCTTATGGCCATGGCCTTCGCTCCACAGCGCTAAGGCTTTCCAGGCATGTCAGAAGCCTTGGTGTGGCTTCCATTGATGAGGCGCTGGCTTTGAGGCAGGCTGGTATTAAAACGTCTATTACCTTGATGGAAGGGGCCTTTGAAGTCGATGATTTACTGCTGGCTTCGTGCCATGGTTTTGAAGTGGTTTTTCATCACCATGAGCAATTATTATGGCTAAGACATAGCTCTCTCCCTCTCCCGTTAAAGGGCTGGATTAAGGTGGATACGGGGATGGGGCGCCTTGGGTTTACGCAACATGAAATGCCAGGTGCGTATGAGGAACTATCCGCATCCACCCAAATCGATCAGCCCATAGGGATTATGTCGCATTTTGGGTGTGCGGAAGATAAAACTCACCCTTTGAATGCCCACCAAATAAAGCAATTCAATGAAATGACGCAGACAATGCCAGGATTGAAAAGTTTTTCCAATTCTGCAGCTATGTTGAATTTTCCTGAGGCGAACTATGATGTTGTTAGGTCAGGTTTGGCTCTTTATGGCGTTAGCCCAATTCCCGGTAAGATGGCTCCAGATCTAGGTTTAAAACCTGTGATGACGCTTCAAACGCGTCTTATCGCCATCAAGAAAATGCTGAAAGGTGATAGCATCGGCTATGGTGCGCGTTACACGTGTGCGGAAGATATGCTGGTGGGGATCATTGCAATGGGGTATGGAGACGGATATCCAAGGTCTGCGCAGGATGGAATGCCAACTTTGGTCGCGGAGCAAAGATGCCCGCTTGTGGGTAGAGTTTCGATGGACATGGCTGTTATTGATCTCAGGAAGGCCCCTGAGGCAAAGGTCAATGACTCTGTTGTTTTATGGGGAACGGGCTTGCCTGTTGAAGAGATAGCTTCATACACGAGCAATTCAACATACGATATCTTATGCGGCATTCAGGCTCGCGTTAAGTTCCACTGGACTATGGATTTGTCTTGAATTATGGGTTTTAAGTCACTAAAAGTGGTTTTGTTAGCTAATATGTGTGAGTGAATTAGTACACCTAATATTTTTTTGGAGAAGACTTGTGGATCCCCTCTCTTTTTCCCTGTCGCCCTCCTCGCTCTTTTCCCTGTCAGGTATGAGGAAAGTGTTGCTCAAGTTCTGAGAAAGTTGTGCATCCTCGCTCTTTTCCCTGTCACCCTCGCTCTTTTCCCTGCCATCCCCGCACTTCTTCTGCTGTCACCCTCGCGAAAGCGGGGGGCCATATAAGCCCTGGATCCCGGATCTGCGTCCGGGAAGACAAAGAGGGTGGTTACGGGAAGACAAGGAGGTGCATGGGGTGACAAAGAGGGTGGTTGCGGGCCGACAAAAGGAGTGCATGGGGTGACAAGAGTGTACCTGGGGTGACCTGGATATGTTTCAAGCAATAATATCGGGCAGGTATCTGCTGCGTAGCTTAATGATTTCATCCTTAAGCATGAGCTTGCTCTTTTTTAAACGTTGAATATGCAAAGGGTTTGACGCAGGATCTTGGCACATCTCTTGAATTTGCTGATCCAGTAGGCGATGTTCTTCAACGAGGCGCTTCATTTTAGCATGCTTGCTAAACAAATCATTGCTGGGAATGGGTTGCAAAGTGGTTTTTCGTTGAAAATCGGTGGACGTATGCAATGACCCGTTAAAGAAAAAATAAACTTTAAGTGGGGATAAATTAGCTATAGGTGCATAAAAATGAACTTGCATTTGAGAACCGCCAGTTAAAAAGTAGACTAAACGCTACTCATCACATTATATTAGTTACTTATACACCTTTATGTGGTTTTTGTGAAGTGAAATGAGGAAAGAGTGGTCAAAAAGATTGGTATTTTAACGAGTGGTGGGGATTGCGCAGGTTTGAACGCTGCCATTCGTGCTGTAACACATCGCGCGGAAACTGCATACGGATGGCAAGTATTTGGCATTCGGCAAGGTACCTCCGGTTTTCTTCAGCACCCTCCAGAGATGATTCCTTTGAGTATCAGTATGATGGACCAGGGTATGTTGCGCCAAGGAGGTACTATTTTAGGCACAACTAATAAAGGTAACCCTTTCCATTTTTTAATGCCTGATGGTAGTTACCAAGATTTATCGGATAGGATTGTAGAAGGTATACGCCAAGCTAACCTCGATGCTATTATCGGGGTAGGAGGTGATGGAAGCCTTTCTATTTTAAGGTCGTTGGCCCAGAAGGGAGACTTTAAAATTGTGGCTATTCCTAAAACCATCGATAATGATCTTGGGGTGACTGAAAAATCCATAGGGTTTTCGACGGCTGTCAGTGTTGCTGTTGAGGCTTTGGATCGTTTGCAGCCCACTGCCGCGAGCCATGATCGGGTAATGATCTTAGAGGTCATGGGTCGAGATGCTGGACATATTGCTATTGAAGCTGGAATTGCGGGTGGTGCAGACGTTATTCTCATTCCAGAAATTCCCTATGATATTGCTCATGTTGTTAATAAAATCCAAAGCCTTAAAGACTCTGGGCGTAATTATGCACTGATTATTCTAGCTGAGGCTGCGCGAGAAGTGAGTGGTGCAGAAGGGGTTAAGCGAGGCCTAGGAGAAATGTTGGCGAAACAGGTTGAGGAACGTACCAGCGCTGAATGTCGTGTGACGGTTTTGGGGCATGTGCAACGTGGAGCGCAACCAACTGCTAAAGATCGCATCTTGGCTACAGCCCTAGGTGTATACGCTGTTGACTTAATTCATCAAGGTAAATTTGACCGGATGGTAGCTTGGCAAAATCGACAAGTTGTTGATGTGCCGATTCTTGAGGCCATCAAGGCTTATCATGCTGTGGATGTGGATGGGGTAATGGTGAATACGGCTCGCGCGCTGGGCATTTGTATGGGTGATGTTTAATAAATCAATTAGTACAGATTGTTGAAGTCAGTGATGGCTTTGGCAATCCATCCACCACCAAGGATGCGCTCATTGCTGCTATCATAGATAACGCAGGCTTGTCCGGGTGAGACGCCGTATTCTTCATCCAAAAAGTGCACTTGTGGAATACCACTTTCTTGCCATGTAAGCTGGGCTCTTACCGGCTCTTGTGCCGATCGATATTTGACTTTCAATACCGCCTTTGCAGCAAGCACTTTTGGCGCTTCAAGAAAGTTCCATTCTTTCAATTGAACATATGAGCAGCGTAAATATTCCTTTGGTCCAACGATAACACGATGGTTAGTTGGGTCCAGGTGGACGACATACAAAGCATCGCCACCGCCAATACCAAGCCCCTTACGCTGGCCAATGGTATAATTGATGATGCCTGAGTGTTCACCTAACACATTGCCGTGAACATCTTCTATTTTTCCCGGTTCAAGGGATCCTGGCCGTAGTTTTTCAATGACGGAAACATATTTGCCATCAGGGACAAAGCATATATCTTGGCTGTCTGGTTTATCGGCGATTTCAAGCCCAAATCGATGTGCGTGTTCGCGAACTTCCGTCTTGGGCATATGGCCTAGTGGAAAGCGCAAGAAATCGAGTTGCTCTTGGGTTGTGGCAAACATAAAGTAACTTTGGTCACGCTTGTGATCCACCGCTCGATACAAGCTAGCTCCCACATCCGGGCCAATCCTTTGCACATAATGCCCGGTGATGAGCGCTTCGGCACTAAGATCCTTGGCAGTTGTCATCAGATCCCGGAATTTTACCTTCTGATTGCAGCGGACACAAGGAATGGGGGTTTCTCCATGCAGATAGCTAGATACAAAATCATCCATTACTTCTTTTTTGAAATGCTGCTCATAATCTAAAACATAGTGTGGGAAACCGATTTTCTCAGCTACTTGTTGGGCATCATAAATATCTTGTCCGGCGCAACAGGATCCTTTTTTGCCAATAGCCATGCCATGATCATACAATTGTAAAGTAATGCCAACGACATCATAGCCGGCCTCATGGACAAGGCATGCTGTCGCTGAGCTATCCACACCGCCAGACATGGCGACGACAACGCGTGTTTTGGAGGGAGTGTGGTCGCGCTCAAATAGCTTCACGGATCGATGTCCTTTGATTGAATATCCAAACAATCACCCCAATGGGCGTTTCGTGCTAGTTTATATACATCCTTTTGCCGCTTTGAAAAAGTAGTTTTGCGTAAATCCCCATTATGTGTGCAAAGATCGAGGCGAACATGCCCGGAATGCTTTTGAGGTGAGGCGACAATTCGCATGGCATGACAATCTTTGTAGGAGTGAGAACGACTGGCTATTAGATAGGAGTATGTCTCGTCCTCGAAACCACGTGTGGCATTCTTTAGATACATCTGCATGGGGCTGCGCTGGAGTCTGGCTCTAAAATGACACCAATTGTCTTCCTGCATTGGGCAGGTCATTTGATGGGGGCAGGGAGCTACGATATGAGCTCCAAGTTGCAGAAGAAGATCGCGTGCCATCATCAGTTCTTGGTAACCAGAGGGGGTGCCTGGTTGAATCAAAATAAGCACAGAGCGTGACGTAGTCCAAATCTTTTGAATAAAAGATTCCTTGGCGGTAGGTTTGATCTCACACAAAAGAAATGCAGCTGTAACCCAATCATAAGTGGCAGAAGGCAACTTATCCCATGAAGCATGAATTGCCTCGATGTTATTAGGTGGGCGTACATTTTGAAGAAATTTATAATAAAAAGCATCTTGTTCAAGCTGGGTGATTGGAGTGTCTTGCAAATCAGGAAGAGATGAACAAGCCCAAGCTATGGTTCCAGGTCCGGCCCCAAGATCCAAGATATTTTGTGGCGAGGAAAGCGTTTTGGCTATTGCTTCTTTCAATACCGCCTGACTAGCGGCATAAGTAGCAGGCATGCGTGCAAGTATGTAAGCCAGATGTTCTTCTACTGACTGGGTATAATTACCCTTTAAGCTTCTGTAATGAGAGCTCAAGTTTTGCCACTGTTGTTTTAACTTCAAGAGAGGTGGCTGAGTGGTGAGAAACTGTTCGAGCTGAGCCTGAAATAAATCAGGGAGCATCAAAGGCCTCTTTCTCGAATCCAGGCCATTTGAATGGCTTCAAGAATACGTTCATTTGATTTTTGAGAATCATCGTTGAAGTCTGGCAAATCCTGAACCCATTGCCAAAGGTCAGTAAAGCGCATGTTGACAATGTCCACGTCTGGATGCTTCTCTTCCAGGGCGATAACAATATCTTCAATATCAGTCCATTTAAGGGGTGGCATTATTTATCAACCATCATGTTTCGAGTTGCGCTTGGCAACCTAACCACCAAACCATCAAGCTCATTGGTGATAATAATTTGGCAGCCCAGGCGCGATGTTTTGGTTAAACCAAATGCCAGATCGAGCATATCTTCTTCATCTTCGATGGGGTCAGACAGAAGATCGTACCACTCTGAGTCGACAATGACATGGCAAGTAGAGCAGGCTAATGATCCTTCGCAAGCGCCCTCCAGGTCAATGTGATTACGATGCGCAATTTCAAGTACAGAAAGGCCTAATGGTGCATCTACTTCTTTTCGTTCACCTGTAGGGATTATAAAGGTCATTTTAGGCATTTAGAGTATCTCCTCACATTACGATTTTAAGCCAAGCTCTCTCAAGCGTTCATCCAAAAATTCACCAGCCGTTTTAGATCCTCTTAACCGAACATCACTACGCGGATGGAGAAAAAATGGCATGGAGTATTGCGAGAGTTTGGTATCTTCTCCAGATGGATTTACAACTTGATAGGTCGTGGCCTTGAAAAAGCCATTGGTGGCTATGTCCAGCATCTCACCTGTATTCACAATGATAGCTCCAGGGTCGCACGTCAGCGTATGCCAAGTGCCAACCACATCCTTAACTTGTAACCCAGGTTGTGTGGATGCAGGCAAAAGTGTGATGAGGTTAATATCCTCATGTGGTGCAGCGCGAATAGCACCCTCTGCTTCATTCTTAAATAGCGGGGGATAATGGATAACCCTCAAAAGATTGTGCTGACTTTCTTTGATCATATTTGACAAAGGCTCGCTAAGCATGCTTTGCGCTTTAGGGGGTGTCTCATCTTCAATCCATTGAAGGAGTGCTGAGCTTAAGTTTAAAAGCTGGGTGTAAATTTTTTGTGTATTAACGCTGACTTTTTGTGGACAAGGGGCCCAGTTATAGTAGCTGTAAAATTCTTTGAGATCCTTGATTGTTGCGCCCTTTGCTTTTTCTGCAACATCAAGTGGAAAGAATCCAGATTGCTCACTTTCTTTGAAACGATATTTTTCTTTTTCATCGTCAGCAAAAAAATGCTGCCAATCATTATAGGTATCAAAAATGAGCTTTTGAGAAATGGGATGATTGGTTAACACTGCAAAACCTGTGTTTAAAAGAGATTCAGCAAATTTGAATGATGCGAGTGGGTCAACAAAATCAACGGTTTGAATACTCATACTTTTGCTCCCAAGAAAATTAGTACTATTGCTAAAACTACAATTCTTACACCAATGGATATCCTGTAACAAGCAATGACTGCAAGGATTATCTGGCTCAGTTAACAAATTATTTGCAATTTTATGTGTGGGTAATTTGTTAAGGTAAGAGAGATCTTTCTGCGAGTGGTCAATAAAATAACGGCACCTTCTTTTCACGATTGTCTAATGGCATGAGCTATTCTCTTTTCAGCAAAAGAATGCGAAAGCCTTTCCAGATTTTCGCATAGAGGTTTAATGGTATCAATGTCCTGCGTGTCCAGTGAAGTTTTTAGATCGGCTGTCGCATTTTGCAATTGCGATAATGTTGCTGCATCCAGAAGACAGCTATCAAGCGATAAAGCTTTTTCCAAGGCTTGAATAAGCCTTTTGCTTTCAACTTTGGCTTCTTCCAAAAGTCGCTTTCTCATATCAGATTGAGCGTGTTTCATGGCCGATTCAAGATGAGCAATCATCTCTTCTTCGTTTAAACCAAATGTAGGATTCACTTCTACAGATTGTTTAGTGCTGGTTGTTTCTTCTTCAGCTGTGACTGTGAGTAGGCCATCGGCATCAACCTGAAATGTTACCGTTATTTTAGCTGTTCCAGCTGGTTTAGGTGGGATGTTACGAAGGGTAAATTTTGCTAAAGAACGACAATCGTTTACCATCTCTCTTTCGCCTTGCACAACGTGAATGGTTAAAGCTGTTTGTCCGTCCACAAAGGTGGTGAAAGTTTGAGATTGGGTGGTGGGAATAGAGGTGTTGCGATGGATGATCTTTTCCACAATGCCACCCATCGTCTCTAGCCCCAATGAAATCGGGATTACGTCTAGCAAGACTGTATTCGCCCCATGGGTTAAAGCGCCAGCTTGAATCCCGGCTCCCATGGCAACAACCTCATCAGGGTTGAGGTAAGACAGCGGAGATTTTGAAAAATGGGCTTCAACAGCTTTGATAATGGCTGGTACGCGTGTACTTCCTCCAACCAAGATAACGCTGTCTAGTTGATCTTTAGTTAGTTTGGTATCTCGCATCGCTTGATCAACGATGGTAAGGGTTTTATCCACAAGTGGTTTTATAGCGGCATCAAATTCTTCTACCGAAAGATCACCATGGATCTTTGTGTCATTTAGATCAATCTCATAAGGTATGGTTTTCTTATGAGTGAGCTGTTGCTTTAAGTCCCTTGCCCAGAGCTTGACCTGAGGTGTTGAGGGAAGAGTGGTGTTGTGTTTATGTTCAATCAGTTTGATAAGGGCTTTATCAAAATCGTCGCCACCCAATTGTGTATCTCCTGCCGTAGACAGAACGCGTAACACGCCCTCGCTTGGTTTAAGGATAGATACATCAAAAGTTCCGCCCCCTAGATCGTATATGGCGAAAGCATTTTGAGAATGCATATTCATACCATAGGCAACAGCTGCGGCTGTGGGTTCGTTAAGTAGGCGTAGCACGTGGATACCCGCAATTTGGGCAGCCTGCTTTGTGGCTGTTCGGGCTGCATCATCGAAATAAGCAGGGACAGTGATCACCGCTTGGTGAATAGCTCTTCCTAATACCGATTCAATCTCATTCTTAACAAACTTGAGAATTTGGGCGGTAATTGTAACCGCTGACCATTTGACATGACCAACTGTGAAAGTAGCCTCGGGCGCAGTACTGTTTGTCATGCTGCGCTTTATGGACAAAACCAATTTTCCATCGTTAGGTTTTAAAGCATCTTCGCCAACAGCTACATCGCCATTTTCAAATAAGCGGACAGCCGATGGAATCAAAGATTGGTGTCCCCACCGCAAAACCACCGGTCTACCATTCATCATGATGCTGGCTACGGTATGCGTTGTCCCCAGGTCAATGCCAACAGCGATGTTGTCGTCTGTTTCATGTGGGGTTGGTGTTGTACCGGGTTCACAAATTTGGAGTAGCATGGTTTTAAGTCGCTTGATCAAAGGATGGATTTAGAAGATTTTGTTGCACATCTTGGTGTAGTTTGAAAAGATAAAGAAAAGTTTTTAAGAAATGTGCAGCCTTTAGTTGGTCTTTTTGGGTGATAGCTGCGTCATATTCTCCGACGGCGGTATCGATCTTTGTTTCAATTTCATGAACAAAATTTTGTGCTTGAATAATGGAGGTTAGATACATGCGCTTCTCGTTCAGCTCAAAGATCTCCAGGAGCACAGGTGCAGGGTCAGGAATGTCATCTAGGGCCTGACCAAAGACCATTGAAAATAGAAGCTTGCTGCTTGAAAAAGGGCACTTTAGCGCTTTATATGCGTTGTTAATCTGGGCTGAATAAGATTGGGCAATGGTTTTTTCTGTTTGAGACTTAGTGATGAATTGGTCTGGGTGGAATTGATGAATCAGCTTAAGATAATTTTTCTCTAAAGTTTCGAAATCCACATCAATAGATGGTTCTACACCAAGAAGGGTAAATGGATCTATTTCTTGTGGCTGAGGAAGCAATTTATGGCAAGATGAACAGTTTCCAAATTGACATACAATTTCTTGGCAATTCCAACAAATAATTCGTGTTGCTGCCTTCGATTGATTAGACATGGAAAGATTCACCGCAGCCACATCGCCCTTTCTCATTTGGATTTGTAAACACAAAGCCAGATTCCAACTCTCCCTCGACGAAATCCATTTGAGTGCCAACGATAAACATGATGGCTTTTGGGTCGATCAAAATTTGGATGTCGTCAGCAGTAACAACTTCATCATATGGGGAAATGTCATCGGTATATTCAAGGGTATAGGATAGCCCCGAACACCCTTTGGTGCGCACGCTTATGCGAATACCTTTAGAGGGCTTGCCGCGTTGATTAAGCAAATGCCTAACTCTTTCAATGGCGGCTTCTGTAATAGTGATGGCTGCAGGGGTAGACATAGCCAGTTGACCTCTTTTATTTGCCTTGTGAATTCTTCTTGGCTTGATAATCCGCTATTGCGGCCTTAATGGCATCTTCTGCCAACATCGAGCAGTGGATCTTGACCGGTGGTAACTCTAGTTCTTGAGCAATAGCCGTATTCTTAATGTTGTGTGCTTCTTCAAGTGTTTTTCCCTGGATCATTTCTGTGACCAAGGAGCTGGAAGCAATAGCTGAACCGCATCCAAAAGTTTTAAAGCGAGCCTCTTCAATTATGCCATCATCACTGACGCGAATTTGGAGCTTGAGCACATCGCCACAGGCTGGTGCGCCAACTAGACCTGTCCCTACATTAGATGAAGATGCATCAAGAGAGCCAACATTGCGTGGGTTCTCAAAATGATCGATAACTTTCTTGCCGTATGCCATGTTTTTATATCCTCAAAATATTTACTTAATGGTGTGCCCATTCAATGGATTTAATATCAATTCCCTCTTTGGCCATTTCCCAAAGGGGGCTCATTTCTCTAAGTTTGGTTACATTTTTTACAATAAGGTTGGCCGCAAAATCTACTTGTTCTTCTGTCGTAAATCGTCCGAACCCAATTCTGAGAGAGGTATGCGCCAGCTCCTCATCAACACCCAGTGCGCGCAGCACATAAGATGGTTCGAGTGAAGCTGATGTGCAGGCCGAGCCAGAAGAAACACACAGATCCTTGATTCCCATCATCAAACCTTCACCTTCAACATAAGCAAAGCTGATGTTCAAGTTTCCGGGGTATCTAGCATGCGTATCGCCATTAAGATAAACTTCTTCCAGGTTGCTGTTGATTTTATGCATGAAGCGCTCATTGAGGCCTTTGATTCGCGCATATTCAAAAATCATTTCTTGTCCTGCTATCTCGCTCGCCTTCCCAAGACCGACACATAGTGGAGTTGGCAATGTTCCAGAGCGCATGCCACGTTCTTGGCCTCCACCGTGGATTAATGCTGCCAGACGCACGCGTGGCTTGCGCCTAACATAGAGTGCTCCAATTCCTTTGGGGGCATAAATCTTGTGGCCAGAAATACTCATCAAATCAATGTTCATATCTTCAACGTTCAATGGGATTTTTCCAAAAGCTTGTGCGGCATCCGTGTGGAAGAATACACCTTTTGCACGGCAGATCTTTCCAATCTCTGCAATGGGTTGAACGACACCAATCTCATTGTTGATAGCCATAATTGAAACAATAACAGTGTCTGTGCGTATGGACTTTTCAAGTAGTTCAAGATCAATGAGGCCGTTTTGCTTAACCGGAAGGTAGGTAACATCAAACCCTTCTTGTTCAAGATGGCGACAGCTATCCAAAACGCACTTATGTTCTGTTACGCATGTGATAATGTGCCTTTTTTCATTTTGATAAAATTTAGCAACACCTTTAAGTGCGAGGTTGTTGGATTCTGTAGCTCCTGAGGTGAAAATAATGTCTCGTGGGTCTGCTCCAATAAGCTGAGCCACTTGTTCGCGTGCTTTTTCTACCGCGGCTTCCGATTCCCACCCAAAGATGTGATTGCGTGAATGAGGGTTGCCAAACTTTTCATAAAAATATGGAAGCATCGCTTCAACCACTCTTGGATCACAAGGTGTTGTGGCCTGGTAATCAAGATATGTTGCAAGGTGTGATTGTAGTTGTTCCATCATGATGTTATCCTCTGGGGGGCGGAATTTATGGTTTTTGAATACCTGTGTTGTACGCGCTTGTAAAGGCTTGCCCATGTTTGCATAAATTGATCCACATCTTTATCGCCTGATGACCACCCAAAGCTGACGCGGATGGCTGATTTAGCTGATTCATAGGAGGCGCTCATGGCAAGCAAAACATGGGAAGGGTGCAGTTTTTTAGAGGCGCAGGCTGCTCCGGCGCTGGCATAAATATGGGCTAAGTCCAGTGTCATGAGTTGGCTCTCTTGACTGAGTGATGATACGCTAAAGCAAGATGTATTGGGTAGCCGTTCCGCATTTTTCCCATAAATAGTGATGTCAGGTGCTATGGCTTGTAGCGCATCTTCAAGTTTTTCACGCAAGGAAAATGTATTTCGTTCTAATGACAATGTCATAATGTCAGGTGCGAGGGCTGCGAATCCAGCGATGGCTGGGAGATTTTCAGTGCCGGCGCGCAGGCCCATTTCTTGGAGCCCGCCTTTGAACAAAGAACTTGGCTTTGCCGTGGGTGAGAAAATGAGTGCACCTATTCCAAGTGGGCCGCCAAGTTTATGAGCCGACAAGGTCATATAATCCACGCTAAGTTCATCGAACATAAAAGCATGTTTTCCTAAGGCTTGAGATGCATCAGTATGAACATACCCGCCATAATGTTTAACAACGGCTGAAATTTCCTTGATGGGTTGAATGACGCCTGTCTCATTATTGGCAAGCATCACGCTGACAAGAAGGGGATGCGCAATGCATCGTTTTTTGAGTCTGGTTTGCAGGATTTCTAGATCGATAACACCGTCTTCGTTGACAGGCAAACAATTGTCTGGATGAGCATAGGATCTTACTGAGTCATGTTCTATGTTTGAGCATAAAATTTCAAACCCTTGTCTTTGCGCGTCCAGTAATATTATGGCATTGGCTTCGGTCCCGCCGCTTGTGAATATAGCCTGCTCTGGCTTGGTGCCAACTACGCTTGCTATCGCTTTTCGATAGCCTTCCAGCCTCTTTTTTGCCTCGCGGCCCAAGGTATGTATGGCAGACGCATTGCCAATGCATGCGTATTCATCCATTATTGCTTTATGGCAAATGGGCCTTAAGGGGGATGTTGCGTTATGGTCCAAATAGGTGCTCATGCTGCTCCTGCGCATGTTTTATTTTGATGAGGGTCAGAAGAAGCAAGCAGATCAATCAAGGTTTTTTGTCCCAAGTAGATTGTAATCTGTTCCTCAAGATTTTCCCATAAATGGTGAACCATGCAGCGAGCGTTCTCACCCTGGCAGCCGGTTGTGCCCGTTGAGTTGCATCGAGTCACTTGTAAAGGTTCATCGATTGCAGCGAGAATTTCAGTGATCTTAATTGCCTCGGGTGTTAATGCAAGGATATAACCGCCTTTTTGCCCACGGGTGCTTTTAACGAGCCCGTGGTTTTTCAATTGGTTGAATATTTGCTCAAGAAACGCTAAGGGCAGTTTTTGCCGATCAGAAATTGAGGAAAGCCTCACTGGCTCTTGAGTTGCATGCATCGCAAGGTCTGCCATTGCTAGAAGGGCGTAATGACTTTTAATTCCAAATCTCATTAAAGGTTCCGTGGTCATTTGATTTTTGTGGACAAAAAGCAGCGTTTTAGGTAATATAGTTCATCGCAAAAAGCGATGCTTTTTTGATCTGTGAATCCATTATAAGATTCCTGATTAATTTAGTCAACAATGAATGATTTTGGTGCTTCGACACCACAAACATAATGATAAGAGGACGCAATGCCTGAGGTAATTTTTCCTGGCCCAGAAGGTCGAATTGAAGCTCGCTACCATCATAGCAAAGTTCCCAATGCGCCAATAGCCATTATTTTACATCCTCATCCGGCAGATGGTGGCACTATGAATAACAAGATTGTTTTCAATCTTTTTAAAACATTTGTTGATCAAGGGTTTAATACTCTGCGTTTCAATTTTAGAGGGGTTGGAAGATCCGAAGGACGCTTTGATCATGGCGAGGGTGAGCTCTCTGATGCCGCTGCTGCCCTTGATTGGTTGCAGGCCCAAAATCCAAATTCCAATAGCTGCTGGGTGGCTGGGTTTTCATTTGGTGCCTGGATTGGTATGCAGCTTCTGATGCGTCGCCCTGAAATTGATGGTTTTATTTCGATCAGTCCTCCGGCAAACCTTTATGATTTTAACTTTTTGGCTCCCTGCCCAGTATCTGGTATGATTTTACAAGGCGAGAATGATACCATTGTCACCCATGACTCTGTCTTAAAGCTGGTTGATAAGCTGAACAGTCAAAAAGGTATCGCTATTGATTATCGTGTTGTTCAAAAGGCGGGACATTTCTTTGATCAGCAATTGGAAGAGTTGAGCGCAAATGTCCTCGAATATTTAACTAAAGCCATCGCACCGCTCCATAGAGTTGCTAACCTTTAGGGTGTTGCTTGGCATTAGAGTAACTTTCCTATTGACAACAGTTGGTGCGGTTGGTTAAACATACGTTGCAAGTTTTTGAAGATTGAAAGATTAAGACCATGAAAATTGTAAATTCTCTAAAAACAATGAAGTTGAGGCACAAGGCTTGCCAGATCGTGCGTCGTCGTGGTCGTGTTTATGTGATCAACAAGGTCAATCCACGCTTCAAAGCCCGTCAGGGTTAATCAAGCCAAAATCTTTCCAAAATCCTTTTAAGTGAGTTTTAAGGGCCTGTCTTTAAGATACCTCTGGGTTTATTAGTGAGGTATTTATTATGAAGTTACAGGCCAAATGTCATTTTATGGCTGCCTTTTTATTTAACGCAAGGCCCAGCAGCTCAAGTGGCGTTGCCAGCCGCAGGATACCCTTAAATTTTAACTAATTTTTCTGCATTTTTTACGTTTCTTTAACTAAAGCTTAATACGCATTTAATCATTTCACTCTAAGATGTTACGAGTCATCTTAGGAGTTTTATATCATGAGAACTATGAAAAGTATTGTGAGCGTCATCTCAGTTATTGGTTGTGCCATGTCTTCAGTGGGGTTTGCTCGCGCTAATCAGGAAGAAGATGCGGCAATGGAAGTTTGTATGGACTATTGCTCGACGATGACCACAGTTACTCATCAGTTTCCTGAAGCATCTCAGGCAATAATAGACACTCATAATTCAAGATCGTTTTCAGACAACTTGCTGCTTAAAAGAATTAGTGTGACCTTAGGTTTGTTGCAAGAAATGCATCAAGTATCACAAAATGTTATGGGGGCATTAATCGCATATGCTCATAGTGCATCTATCAGTGACGCTGATAGATCTAAACTCAATCAAGCTTATAGTTATGCTGCCTCAGGTTTGAGGGTTTCATTAAGTATGGCTAATGAATGGTTAGAGGTATTGCGCACAACCAATAAATCACCGTTTCGCGTGCCTGGCTTGAACCAGCTCTCTTTAAACGTTGAAGATGTTGAAGGATTGATGACTGAAGAAGGTCGTATAAAAGCTAATGGTTATTTTGCTTCTGACAATCCACAAGGATTTTTAACAGCACTACGTTGTGCCTATTCGGGTCTTGTTTACATGCGAGCCAGCATAGAAGGCGCCCCAACGGATCCATTGATATTAGATGATTATTGCTGGGATCAAATTAGGCCTCTCAATGAGCCAGCCAATCAAAATGCAGCTGCTGCTGAGGAGCTGCCTTCGTCTCATGTAGAGCTTTAGTTAAAACGGCATGGGGGCCGCGGGCCTTTAAGGTGTGCAGTGACAATTGATTATGAAGGTGAAAAATGCATAAAAATTTACTAAAGTTTTTTAATGTTAACGTTCGAAATTCTCATGCTTGTAAAGTATTTAAGCGGGTTATTGCTGTTTTTCTGATGATAGGGTGTACGATCAGGGGAGATGCTTATGCAACTTCATTGGCGCCAGATGTCAAAGAGTTCTGTGATCATTTTTATGCGACACATAATGTAACGGCAGAGCAATCTGTTGATCGTGAGTTTTTGGCCAACAAAATCCGACAAGGAAAAATAGCCCATGCAAGAGTTGAGGTTGCATTAGATCTTGTAGGCGGTATGCAAAGGCCTCTTCGAGAAATGCAAAGGTTGTATCAAACGGCCCTAACAGGAAAAGGCTTTGATCCTGTTCAGCTGGATATTGAATATCAAACACTGGCAAAGCATTTTACTCTAGCATACTCAGCAATGTGGAAATACCTTAGACACATGATTGATGGTGAGTCTCAATTTGAGATTTTGTCACAAATGATCGGGCAGTTGCCCCCAGAGTTTTCGATAGGGACGCTTAGCTGCCCGTTAAAAATTCAGGAGATAGATATGAGGCTTGTGGGCAGTAGTGAACAAGGCGGGCTTCTCACCTTAGTGGATCATTTGATAATTGGTTTGCAGTCAGCTAGGCATTCTTTGGAATATAATCAAGGCTTTTTCGAGCTGGCTCAAACCGAGCCATGTTTGGCCCGTATTATGGTGAGAGGGTTAAAGATTGGCTTATAGGCAGTGGAGGCTGATTGGAAAGTCCTAGGCTCTGCAAGCCAACTGTCAGATCAAGTCTGAATTAGTACATGTTATGCAAACAAAACTCCTCCTGAAATTTTCATTCAGGAGGAGTAAGTGCTCATTATAACTTTATAATTAAATTAGAAGTCCATTGTGGATTTTACACCCAGGCTGTCAAAATTCTCTCTCATCCACTCGGATGCGCACTCTTTACCTGCCTCATAAAGGTGGTTGATAAATTCGCTTGTAGAATTGAGCTTACTTGAGAAGCCGAGTTTGGTGAAAACACTTTCGTTTTTAATGCAATGCATATGAACGCGCTTATGCTTCTTGTCGCTTAGCTCACCCTTGTTAATGAGATCAGTAATGAAATGAATGTTGCGCATTTCTCTCATTAAAGACATGTTGTTGCTGATCTCATTCAAGCGATCGGAGATGCCACGTACATCGTGTGGAATTTCTGCCCTGCGGGTTGGGTTGAGCTGCACAATGATGATATCCTGAGCGTCACAATTGTAGATGAGGGGATAGATAGCTGGGTTTCCAACAAACCCACCGTCCCAGTAGAATTCGCCGTCTACTTCAACTGCCTTGTGGATCAAAGGTAGGCATCCAGATGCTAGAAGCACTTCTGGCTTTAATTCAGGGTTAGTGAAGATGCGGATGTTGCCGTCACAAACATGTGTGGCGCAGAGGAAGACTTTGTGCAGGGTTTCTCGGCGAAGGATATCAAAGTCAAATGTTTTTAGAATCACATCACGCAAAGGATCTGTATCCATTGGGTTGAACTGATAAGGTGAGAGCATGCGAATCATTGTGTCAAAGGCCATGTATGCTGGGGTGTTATACATAGTGTACAAGCCCATCATTTTATCGATTGGGCCGGGTTTAAGTTGCCCTTTGTCTCCAGCTTCAGCGATGCCTTCCCAGAATGCTCTTAAAACTTTACGTGCGCCCTTGTTGCCATTGATGATCAGGCCCTGGCATGTCGCTACAGAGTTCATTGCTCCTGCGCTTGTGCCGCTTAATCCTTCAACTTCAATGCGATCATCTTCCAGTAATCGATCGAGGACACCCCAGGTGAAAGCACCGTGAGCCCCGCCACCTTGAAGTGCAAGATTTACACGCTTTTTGCCACTTGCGGGTGCTTTGCTAGCTGGATTTGTCATAATTTGTCTCTCCTGTTTAATTTTTTGGTGCAATATCCGATATAATTTATTCTAAAAACAAAAGGATAAGAATGTTTTAATTTAGTAATGGGTATGCCCAAACTACTATTCGTACGCGCTCCCTAATGGGTGTGATGCATACATTGATTAAGAATGTGCAGCAAAAATGTTAATAAATCCTTACCGGGCATTTTCAATGCGTTATAATTTTTAATCTTTTCGGTAGGAAACGCTTTTTCTTGTAAAGCTGAAACAATCTGCCTTTATCGATTTTTAGGTAAAAAATACGGATGTTGGAGGGAGGATATTTTGATAATAATAGGAGCAATTAAGGCGATAAATTCGAATAAGGTTAATGTTACGCTGTTATTGAATGCCATTCTAGCTAAATAAGATTCCAGCTATGTAAGTGTATTGCAATGTGTCATTGCGCCGGTAACGGTGGGTTAGAATAAAAAAAGTTGAGCGCAAAACAGGTGCTAGTAAGGCTTTGACGTTAAAAATTGCTACTCGTGCCGCGTAGTTGAGTTTAGCGATAAACACAGGAGAACCACCTTGAATCTTAAATGTATGGATTACAACTACTCTGCTTACAAGTATCAAGAGTCAATTTATGATGCTTATTGTGAAATTATTGAGCCATTGCTGAAGTATTTTAGATGCAAAATATTTTATTACATGAAGTTTTTTCCTGATGGAACATATTTGTCTTTAAGTAACAACCTCAGTTGGCAAAAATTCTATTTTTCAAATATTCTTAATAATGACATGATTCAGGGGTTTAGAGCTCTTGCTTGCTATAACCTTACAGATTATGTTCCGGTTCTGTGGCCTAAAACGCCTAACTCAAAGATTACTCAAAGTTTATACGATCAAGATATTTGGAACGGCTATAAGCTTATGAAGGTTTCAAGTAATTGTGTTGAGTCTTGGGGTGTGTGTACAGATAGGCTCTCGTCAGAAAGCCAAGAATTTTATATCCGTCAAAAAGAAACATTTTTATCGTTCATTCGCCATTTTGAAGAAAAAGCAAAAGATCTCATAAGGTTGGGGCCGTTAGAAGATTATAAGCTTGGTTATTATGAAAATGGTACGGAAACGTTTCCTATTGTTGCAAATTTGTATTCTCAAAGTTTGCTGAAAGAAGAAGAGGCGCGGATGAGAACATTTTTATGTGAGTTATACAAAGAGGATCGGTTTATTAATGTTTTGACGCCTTTGGAAACAAAATGTCTGGCGCGCTATCAAGGAGGTGAGAGGGCGAGTGATCTTTCAAAGAAATTTAACCTGCCGTTTCAGACTGTGGAAATGTTGCTTAGGAATGCGGGCAAGAAAATTAGGGGCATTGCCACTTAAGCTCTTATGGGCGCTGCTATTGGGTGCGAGGTAAATGCTTTTTGGAATTCTCTTAAAGCTGAGTAAGTTTTAACGGCCTCTTACTCCCTCACGCCCATCCAGTTGCCAAGATGGCTGTGGGCTCTGGTGTTCTTCGCCCTGAAGCGTGCGTGGAATTGAGGAAGAAGGGCAATGCTCGGGTTCAAGCAAAATAACCTTCTCAAATAAGAAGCCAATTATTTAGTTTTTAAAGATATAATTTAGTAACAGTCGCCAGGGGATTGCTGAAGATTTGTTTACATCATCGTTTCAGGTTTGGTATAAAATAAGACTAACAAGAGGAAAAAGATGAGTAAGATTTCATTTACATGCGATCTCCATAAAACGGTTGAAGTCCTTCTTTGGGTCATGGGTCAATCAAAGGAGGGTGTCAATCTGTATAACCTTGTTAAAACGATCTTTCATGCTGATTGTTACCACTTGAACAACTATGGAAGGCCAGTCACAGGGGATCATTACATTGCGATGGATCATGGAACTGTCCCCAGCTGGGTTTATGACTTGCTCAAGCATGATCCTTTTACGTTATGTGATGCTGGGTATGAACTAGGCGGCCAAACCCTTCCCTTTGAAGCTAAAGGGAATATGCTGGTTGCCAAGCGCCCCTTTAACCCAGACTTTTTATCTGAAAGTGACATTGAGGCCCTTCAGCAAGGTTTTAAAGAGTATGGAACTTTGTCGTTTCATGAGGTCAGAAATAAGAACCACTCACACCCAGCTTGGAAGAAATACTATTTTGAACAGCCCATCAAGAAATTCTTTTTGAAGCACTTATAAACGATTCTGAGATATTGGAAGATCTCCAATCCATTTCCTCTCAGTCTATTAAAGTCTAGACAAGGCAAGGACAAGTTGGTAAAGCTGAAAGTTGGAGATGTTATTCATATTTATCAAGAGCAAATCTATTCGCCTAAAAATAAGTATCATGTATGTGTCTGCCTGGATGCAGAAGAGTATTGGTTTTTTCTGATAAACTCCCAAGCCAGAAAAATGTACGAGTGCACATGGGCGATATTGCCGCAGAAATATCCGTTTCTGAAACACGAAAGCTACATTTCTTGCTCACGAGTATTAAGCGAGTCCAAGGATATTGTTATTCAAAAAGTTCTTGGCGTTTGGATTCAGAGGACTTGAAAGAGGTTTTAAGTAAAACCCAAGCTTCTCGAACGTTAACAAAACGTCGGAAAGATCGTATTCTCCCCCAGCTTCTTCAAGCTTTATCGGCATAAGAAGCCTCTATAAACGTTTTTCTCTAACATCAAACTTTTAAAAAAATCAAGACATCTAACTAAAGATAGATATTGGTTGTAAGGTTTGCTACCGCTGAATATCAACAATCAATTTATTCCCAACCTAATTTGTTACCTAGGAGAAGAACTTGAAGGTGTCTAATTTCAAAGACCCTAGGGAAGTTATGGTGGGCGATGAGGGGATTGAACCCCCGACCCTCTCGGTGTAAACGAGATTCCAGTATTGTCATGGAATTATCAAAAGCTATAATTTTTGTTTTATTTTTAGTGGCTTACGCAAAATCTAAAATCATCTGGTGTCACTAAAAATTTGCTATTTTATCCATTTTTTGTTACCTATATGTTACCTAGATCAAAAATGATGGATAGATGCCAAAACTAACAAGAAAGATTATTGACGAATTAAAACCTGATCTTTCAAAAGAAAGATGCCTTTGGGATACTGAGATTAAAGGGTTTGGTATAAGGATACAAAAGAGCGATAAGAAAACGTTTATTTATGTCTACAGAAACTCAAGCGGCAAGCTGAGAAAATTCAAGCTTGGTAATTATGGTAGCCTTACTGTTGAGCAGGCAAGAGAGCGCGCTTTAAAAACTTCTGCTAAGGTTATCCTTGGTGAAGACCCTGTTAAAGAAAAGGAAGAGATAGTACTCGCTCGAAAAAATGCAGTTTACACTGTTTCTGACCTCATAAATGACTACATGTTAAATTATGCTCCAGCAAACATAAAAAAAATTACCATAGGAAAATGGAAAAGCTTTATAAGGCTTTATATCTTGCCCGAATGGGGGGCTAGACCAGTCAATGAAATTAAAAAATCTGATGCTGAAAAGCTAAAGGCTAGCCTTAAGGATAAAAAGACTACTGCTAACCAGGTATTATGTATACTCTCAAGTATGTTTAATCATGCCATTGAATGGGGTAAAATCACTGAAAATCCCATTACTAAAGTTAAAAAGTATAAGGAACATAAAAGGCTTCGTTGGGCTGATGGTGAAGAGTTTGAACGATTATGGTCAACCCTTCAAAGTTACAAGGGCTATGCGCCTGCTGATGTTCTTATCTTTATTCTTTTAACTGGCTCACGTAAAAGTGAGGTTTTTAAGGCTAGTTGGGATCAATTTGATCTTGAAAAAGGTATTTGGGTTAAGCCCCACATTAATACAAAGCAGCAACGAAACGAGTATATTCCTCTTTCTCATGAGGCTATAGAGTTTCTTCAGGAATTAAGAGGGTATTCCTCTGACTATTACCTTTTTCCTGGTCGGGTTCCGGGTTCACATATTACAGATGTCAAAAAGTTCTGGGCTAAGGTTCTTAAAGAAGCCAACATTGACAACCTGCGCATCCATGATCTGCGGCATACGTACGCATCCCACCTGGTCTCCAGTGGTTTGAGTCTTAGTATTGTGGGTAGGCTTTTAGGACACTCAAACCCAAATACCACCCAGCGCTATGCCCATTTGGCTGATCAGGCTCTGCGTGATGCCACAAACCTGTTTGCGGGTAAGCTGAAGAAAATTACGCAGAAAGATTCATCCTCAAAAGAACCTTCATTATAATCACAACATAAATCTTTTAATCCGTTAAATAACCTCTCTCTTCCTATACAAGGAGTTTCCCCCTTATGTGCGATCCAGTTACCGCAATGGTAGCCATGGCCGGCACCAGCATGCTCGGTACAATGTATATGGCCTCTAAAGACCGTGATATGCCAACGTTCAACCCCCCTTCTGCTAGTCTGCCTGCACCGCCACCAGCGCCTGAGCCTCCCAAGATACAGGATGCCTTCTCTGGGAATAGCCACCTCAATGACATCAAGCCAGGGCAGTTGTCCCTTGGCATCAAATCCCCACTAGAAACCAAGCTTGACCTTCGAGCCAAACAAAAGTCCGCTTTACGCAAAAAGCAAAAGGTGGAAGGGCTATTCGCTGGAGGCGGTCTCAACATTCCCATGCCGGACGGTGATGTATGAGCATGGTGATTAAACCCGATCTCCTCAGCACGGATTCCCTTAAAAGTCGTTATGAGAAACTGGCAATCAAGCGTCATCCTTTCCTGGAGCGATCCCGTGAGTGCGCTGAGCTCACACAGCCTTACCTTATGATGCGCCCAGGTCAAACTCAATTTGTGACTCCATGGCAAGGAATCGGCTCTCGAGGAGTTAACAATTTAGCTGCCAAGCTATTGTTGGCTTTGCTTCCCCCCAACAGCCCCTTCTTTCGCCTGGTGGTGCAAGAGGCAGAATTGGTTGATGTTGACCCCAAGCTCAAGCTGCATGTCGATGAAGCCTTGACCCAATGCGAACGCCTTTTGATGACTGAGATTGAAACAGGCGCTATGCGCGTGGGAGTCTTTGAAGCGTTAAAACACCTCATTGTTACTGGCAATAGCCTCATCTACCTTGTTCCCGAAGGGGGCATCCGCGTCTTTCACTTGGATCAGTATGTTATTCGCCGTGATCCTGCCGGCCATGCATTAGAAATCATTGTCCATGAGAAAGTTGACCGAACTTTTGTGGATTTACCCTTAGATAGTCTTGGAATTGATAAGCCTTCATCCTCAGATCAAACCACTGTTGACCTCTTCACCAGCATCACCTGGCAAGATGATAGATGGCATGTTCTTCAAGAGGTTGGCGGTGTCCTAGTGCCTGAATCAAAGGGAACCTACCCTAAAGACTGCTCCCCTTGGCTTGCCCTTAGGTTTATCCGGGTGGATGGCGAAGACTATGGAAGAGGTTTGGTAGAAGAATATTTGGGTGATTTGAAGAGTCTGGAGACCCTTACCAAAGCGATTGTGGAAGGAAGCGCAGCGGCAGCCAAAGTTCTGTTTCTGGTTAAGCCAAACTCCACCACGAAAGAAACAGTTCTAGCTGAAGCTCCTAATGGAGCCATACGTTCAGGAAACGCTGAAGATGTAACAGTCCTCCAAGTGCAAAAATATGCGGACTTTCGGGTAGCCAGAGAAACTATGGAGCATATGACACAGCGGCTATCCTATGCTTTCTTGCTCAACTCTTCTATCCAAAGGCAAGGTGAGCGAGTCACAGCTGAAGAAATCCGACATATGGCAGGAGAGCTGGAAGATGCCTTGGGTGGCGTTTACTCCATCCTCTCCCAAGAGTTCCAACTGCCACTCATTTTACGACTGATGCACCAGATGGAGCGTAGAGGTTTATTCCCCAAACTGCCCAAGGGGATGGTCAGGCCCATGATTGTCACTGGCCTAGAGGCTTTAGGCAGAGGGCACGACCTTCTCAAGCTCCAGAGCTTTGTGGGCGATTTAGCCAGCCTTGGCCAAGCTTTGCCAGAAATCCTGATGCGTATTAACCCAGAAGAGCTGATCAAGCGCTTGTGCATTGCCAGAGGCTTGGATGCCCAAGGACTCATATTATCGGAAGAAGAGCTGATGCAAAAGCAAGCGATCCAGCAACAAGCTCAGATGCAAGCTCAAGCGCCAATGCTTCCTGGCTTACCCATTACCTAACCCAATCTACTTTCTATAACTTCACCAACTTCTTAATCAAAAGGAGACACATTCCCTATGACCTCTGAAAACAGTACTATTGAGCCAACTTCTGAGAGTGGGCCTCAGCCAGAAACTCAGCTTGAACCCTCATCACCTTCGACCCCAACAACCCCAAATTCTCCTAACCAACCCGATAATCTAACCATCGATCCAGCGCCTCAATCATCAGAACCACCCATCAGCCAACAGTTCCTTTCCGAACTCACCCAAGAATACCAGCAACAAGGTACTCTTTCCGAAGAACGCTATCAGCAGTTGGAAAAGCTTGGAATCAGCAAACCCTTTGTGGACACTTACATCAAGGGCGTTCAATCTCAGGCCAATGAGGCGGTGCAAAAAGCATATGCTGCTGTGGGCGGTAAAGAAACCTTTGAGCAGATGCAGCAATGGGCCACTCATAACTTAAGCAAAGAGCAGATTTTGGCCTTCAATGAGATTGTGACGACCTCACCTAATATGGATGCGGCCATCTTAGCCATCAAGGGGCTTTATGCCGATTACAGGCAAGCTCAAGAACCATCTTTGCTTCAAGGTAAAGGCAGTGGCCATGACACCAGTGTCTTTGAATCGCTCGCTCAAGTGACGGAAGCCATCAAAGACCCACGCTATGAGAAAGACCCAGCTTACCGGCGAGCGGTGGAAAGCAAACTCGCTCGATCTAGAGTGCTCTAACCACTCATCATTTACTCAATCCTCATATTTTCCCATTGAACGTCTTACCTAATAGGAGATTCATTCCATGACGTTTACTCCCTCACGCCCAGGTATCAACAGTCTCAATCCGCAGACTGGTGATCGCGAACTGTTTTTAAAAGTCTACAGCGGTGAAGTGTTAGCCGCCTTTGAAGAAAGCACGGTGGCCATGAGCCGCCATATGGTGCGCACCATCCAAAATGGTAAAAGCGCTGCCTTCCCTGCCCTCTGGAAAGCGGATGCGTATTACCATAAACCAGGTGAAGTCATTGCGCCTCAAGCCTTTAACCATGGTGAACGAGTGATCACTATTGATGATCTATTGGTCTCAGCATCCTTCTTACCCAGCATTGATGAAGCCATGTCCAGTTATGATGTCAGAGCCGCTTATTCCAAAGAAGCAGGCTTTGCTTTAGCCAGACGCTTTGACCAGAACGTCCTCAAGACCGGCATTCTGGGTGCACGCTCTGGCCCAGCTGTGAGTGGCGGCCCCTATGGCAGTATTCTTGAACGAGACAAGATTGACTCTGACAGCATGGTTCTAGCCGAAAGCATCTTTGAAGCCGCCCAGTTGCTCGATGAGAAAGATGTTCCGTCACAAGATCGCTTCATCTTCCTAAGCCCCAAGCATTATTACATGCTTGCCAGAAACACCACGGTGCTTAATAAAGACTGGGGCGGCAGTGGCGCTTACAGTGATGGTAAAGTCCTCAAGATTGCCGGCATCACCATTGTGGAGACCAACAACCTACCCAACACCAACATTAATGATGGCTTGGATAAATACCGTGGCGACTTCTCTAGCACGGTAGCTCTTGTGATGCATAAAACAGGTGTTGGCACCGTCAAGCTCATGGAGATGGCGACCGAGTCTGAATATGACATCACCCGTCAAGGATTCTGGACGGTGGCCAAGATGGCTGTGGGCTCTGGGGTTCTTCGCCCTGAAGCGTGTGTTGAATTGAGGAAGAAAGTTGGCAGCCCAGTTCAAGCAAAATAACAAATTTTTGATAGATACTTGTTTTTTTATTTGTGTTATTTAAGATGCTTTTTAAGAAAATTTTGAAAGAAATAAAATGAGTGAAAGCAGATTAACAAAGAACTTTATTGCTACTGAAATTAACCCTATTGTTGCGACTTATTTTGATCTTAAAGATTATTTGAGTGCCTTTATAAGTCAGGCTAGAACTGTTACACATATTGAAACTTTATTGCAACCATACCTAATCCCAAGGCAACCTTCATTTGCAAATGATCTTGTGCCTATACTTAAAAAACTCTCGGCAGAAGACGGCGCTATATTAACACGCTTTATTTCTCATCATGAAACCATAGTAAGAATGTTGAGTGATACAAAACAGCTAAATCTAGACCATGCTGAAGTATTGTTTGAAAAAGTAGTAGAGGGTTTGCAATTGCTTGGCGATTTGCTTGAAAAATTTAATGTTGATTTAATACTTGTAACCCCTCGAGGGCAAAAAATCATGGCTATTCAAAAAATAAGAGATCCAAAATTTTATGAAATAATTATTTAATACGCTTTAAATCTTAATCTTATACCCACGTATTCACGTGTATGCAGTTGAATAGGGTATGTGTAAAGAGGGAACCCCTATGCTTTCACCCACCTCAACGTTAGATGCCATCAACATGATGTTGTCTGGCATCGGTCTAAGACCGGTTACGGCTGATCAGTTGGAGTCTAAAACCCGATCTGAAGTCGCCATAGCCGTCAACCTTCTAGAAAATGTCACCCGTGAGGTACAATCTTCTGGCTGGGGGTTTAATACTGAAAACGCTTATCCCTTTGTACCTAACGAGGAGGGAGAAATTTTACTCCCTCCGGGCCTTCTTAAAATTGAAGGCACGCCTCACCACCCAGGGCTGACTATGAGGAGAAAGGCAGGCACTTTTGGCAAACAGTTTTACCTCTATGATCCAAACCGTCACAGCTTCACTTTCAAACAAACCGTTCACGCGGACGTGGTCTGGCAGTTTGAGTTTGAGGATTTGCCAGAGCCTTTTCGCCGCTATATCTTGATTCGCTCGGGACGGATGTTCCAAGACCGTGTGGGTGGTTCCCATTCTCAGCATATGTTCCAAGAGCGAGATGAGATGACTGCGCTATCAGCTCTACGCAATGCCGATAACCAAACCACGCAACCCAATATACTTAATCCCAAAACCTTTCCTCTCATCCGCAGATAATAACCAGTTCTATCTCTTATCTTCACAGGATTTCCGCATGACAGCCTTACACACCCAGCTGATTCCGCATCTTTGTGGCGGCATCTCAAAGCAGCCTGCTTATCTTCGTGGCATTACCATGAGCGAAGATGAGCTGAATACCTGGCCTTCATTGTCTGAAGGATTGCGCAAAAAGCCGCCTACATCGTTTGTAGCCAAGTTGAATATCCCTGCATCCGAATCCATCCTCTTTTGCCAAAACCTTGAGATCAGCGAGAAGCTCGCCTTTACCCTTGTCATCACACCTGGGCAGCTCCATATGTTTGATCCATTTGGTAAGAGCCTTGCGGTTGAGGGTGGTTTATCACTATATCTGATTGGGCAAAATTTTGCCGCCATTACCATCGCGGATGAAACTTTTATTCTGAATAAAAATAAAACGCCTCAAATGCTGGATGCTTTGGATACCAAGCGTCCCTTTGAAGGCATGGTCTTCATCCGCCAAGCCATTCGAGATACGACCTATTCAGTATCCATCAATGTGGGTAGCAGCGAGCACTTCTTCTCTCATTCCACCAAAGTGCTTTCCCGAGATCAAGGAATTGATACGGATATGATCTGCAATAGCCTTTACTCTCAAATGCGCTCTTCATTGCCATCTTCTTTTAAGCTTCAACAACAAGGCTCTAAAATCTTGATTCAAAATGAGCAAACTGACTTTACCTTGAAAGCCATGGATGGGTTTGGGGATCAGGGGATTCAAGGGATCAAGGACACTATCGGCGATTTCGCAGAATTACCCCACACAGCCTTTGTAGGCTTTACCGTTGAGGTCAGCAGTGATCCACGGCATAAATTAAACAAAACCCTTCCCAAAGATAGTTACTATGTGTGGTATCAAGGTAATGGAGTTTGGACGGAAACCGTCAAAGGCGGCCTGAAATATGCCATTGATCCAACCACCATGCCGCATAAATTGAGCTTTAATGAAGAAGGAAGGTTTAAGTTCGAGGCAGCTACCTGGAAAGACCGGGATGCTGGCGATGATCAAACAGCTCCTGAGCCTTCGTTCATTGGTACACCAATTTCGGACATGGTCTTTTACAAAAGCCGGCTTGGGCTCTTGTGCGGGAGCAATATTGTGTTTTCAGAAACTGACGATATTACGAACTTCTGGCCAACCACAACAGCGACTGTGATTGATTCTGACCCCATTGACTTAACAGTCTCAGCCAACCAGCCAGTCTTGTTAAACTATGCTGTGCCCACCTTAAATGGCAATCTATTGCTGTTTGCTAATCAAGATCAATTTTTACTGACCGTCAAAGACATTTTAAGCCCCCATACGGTAAGCATCAATATTTACAGCCACTATTCAGGCATCACCACTAAACCGATGGAAGCTGAGCAGAGTATTGTGTTTGCCACCAAGCATGGCAATTCAACGGAGGTAAGAGAAATCTCACCCACACTAGCAGATTCTTATGATAACAGCACGATTGAAACCTTGACAGATCATGTGCCATCTTTTCTGCCAGACAAATTGACGGAAAGTTTCTCGCTCACAAAGGAAAAACTCTTAGGCTTTTACAGGCCCAAAAACAAAACCATTTACATATACAAATACCACTGGCGCAAGGATATCAAGGTTCAATCCGCTTGGACAAAATGGGAGTTTCCCCATGAGATTGAAGCAATAACAGCAACAGCGGATGGGCTCACGCTGATTGCTAAAACAAGCAGAGGTGAACGACTGATGCTCAAGATGGCCCTAAGAGAAGAGGCACCAATTTACCTGGACTCACTCACAGAGCTTACCAATGGCACCTTTGATCTTCACACGATATACACTTCATGGAGTCTTCCATTTTTACCTGAGAACGGCCTTAGAGCTTTTGCAGAGGACAGGACGGAGCTGGAGATAACCATTGATCCAGTCAGCAACCAATGTAGGGTTGGTGGAAATTATTCTCAAAGTTCAGTCACGGTAGGATACGGCTATGACTTTGCCTATACCTTCTCACCGTTCTTAGTGAAGCGGGAAGCTCAGTCAGGACAAGTGAGCGCAGAATTGGAAGCGATGCCATTGGTGAAGGACTTGATTATCACCACGCAAAATACGCCTGAATTTGAAGTAAGCATTGAATCTGAGGGCACATTGCCAACCCAAAGCAGCATCATTCCGACCACGACCAAACCACAGGCCCAGCGTATCTTGATCTTGGATCGAGCGGAGGGGCTTACCGTTAGGCTCATTTGCAAAGCCCCGTACAGCTGTTTGTTCCAAAACGCCACCTGGAGATATACTCATGGTCAAATCAACTAATAAGTCAAAACTGAAGCTTGTGAAAGCAACCAAAAAGCATGCGATAGAATTGGCCCCAAACCTCAAGCAGGCTGATTTGGAAGAGATTGCGGCTGCTTCAGGAAGAGACTGTCTCGACAGTGCACCAACCGGCCTGCTGATTCAATCCATTGCCATCTCAAAAATAGCTTATGCAATCATTTTGCAGAATAAAGGCGGTTCAAAGGAAGTGATCGCCTTAGGCGGTGTGGCACCCCATCCAACTGATCCTCAAATCGGTATTCCATGGGCGTTTACTTCCGATAAGGTGAGGGCTTGTCCAAAGGACTTTATGATGAAGGTAAGACAAGCCCTCAATAAATTTTACACGCATTTTCCAACGTTGACTAACTTTGTTTACTATAAGAATATGACGGCGATAAGGTGGCTAGAAAGATTGGGGTTTGGTTTTGCAAGGAAAAAATTAAAATATCGAAATGATGAAGCGCGTCTCATACAATTTGTTTTGAGAAAATTTTGAATTAGTAACTTCGGTATATCTTATCTTCAGGTTTATACCCTCTAAGCTTCATATGTTCCAAAAGGTCCCTACCTTGGTCGCTTAAAATAAATTCATCATCTTCTTGTTTAGTAACTAATTTATAGACATTTTCTAAGGGGATCAGATAGTCGCTTAGGCCATAGGCTGCATCGCTTAAAATGTTCTGTTTATCGGCTTCTTTAAAAAAATTTGCTAGATCCTTCCTTTTTAATGGTTTTTCCTCCATTTTTGAAAGAAGGTAAAGCTGAGTGTAACTTAATTGATTATACGTCCACTCACACCAAATGATAAAATCTTTGACTTTCATCTCTCTGTCAATTTTATCCATCGTTTCCATGTATTTTGACTGATACTCAGCATCAATTTTTTCAATGATTTCCGAAAAATCCTTTTCGGTTTCTGGGTTAATTGCTCCCGGCCCAATTGATACACCGCTCCTGTCAATCCTGTTGATTTTACTAATTAGCTCTTTAATTTCAGAAGAAAAATGTCTTACAATTACAAAAACAACCAGAGGCCAACTTAAAGTACTTAAGAAATCAAGAAATTTGCTTAAAATAACGGTAATATCCATTGTTACCTTTGTGCTAAATAGTAAGAGAAAAAATAAATTGGGTCGGTTATCAACAAATCATTAGCACCTTAGTCTTTTCAAAACCATAAATTTTTAGCATTCGCTTAAGGCTTAATCAAGTTATATCACGCTCTTTTGAAAAAAAATTGTGAATATCTGCTATTTAGGATTCTCTCAATGCTCCCAATTTCCTCCACCCACCTGTTTGCGATGAATGCTGCTATGTCGGCCAGTCAAAGCCTTTTGGGCTACATGCAAGCGCGGCAAAATGCTGCTGCTCAGCGTGCGCATAACGCTATGATCGAAGCGATCAATCAGCAGAATGCTTTGAGCGCTTATGATACATATTACAATAACCTCCAGGCCCTGGAATCACGCCTTTCGGAAGAATACATGACAACCGGCCAAAAATTGGTCTTATCACAAAAACAGGCTCTTGAAGTAGCCGGCCATGCGAGAGCGAGCGCCGCTGCTTCAGGTTTTGGCGGCGTATCCATTAACAACATGATGCGTCAGATCGCTGGGCAATTCTCAGCATCTGATCGAACAGCTCGTAAGAACATGGATAACCAGGCTATCCAATCTTACCGCAATGCTTTGGGGATGCACCATGAGACGCTCTCAAAAGCCAATAATGTGATCCCAACCACCCCAGTACAAAAGCCATCTCCATGGGCCCATATGCTCGGCCTTGGCGGAGATTTGATGCGCACTTACACATCTTTGCAAATAGCTAAAGGAAGCATTCGATGATCCCACGTTATCAATTGCCTGCCGCAACCATTCAGCCTGTCTCGGCTCCCGCTGATCAAGGTGTTGTTATTAAGCCTAGCCAAACTCAAGCTCCCAACAATAAGTTTGGTGAATTGGCTGCGGCTTTATCCAAATTCAATGACCCCTTACAAAAGATGATGCTAGCAAAGGTGGACTCTGAGAACAAAGGCGCTTTTATCTCAGGCCAAGAGCTTGCCTTAAACTATCAAAGCTGGGATGAAGCGGTGAAGGCTGGAAGAGCAGATGTTACCGACTCTCCTTACTTTCGCAAAGGCTTTATGGAAGCTAAGGGACGATTAGCCGGACTTACCTATGCGCAAAACTTAAATCAAGCCTATGAGTTGTGGGAAGGCAAAAACAGCATCAAGTTTATCGAAGACCCTGCCACTGGCAGCAAACGCATTGACCAAGACTCACTCTTGCAGTTTATGGAAGAGGTTCGCAAGGGATATCTGTCATCTCACCCTGAAATAAGGTCTTCAGATAATAACCCTGCCGGAGGCGACCATGCTGGTGGCAGCCCTGACTATGATTGGTATGAAGGGTTTAAGCCAAAGATGGAAATGGCTGAGATTAACCTACTTAACCATCACACGGCTTATACCCAGGCCCATTTGCGCGAATCCCGCTTGCAAATCCTGGATGGAGAAGTCGCCGCTGTTATCCGCCAAGGGCTTGGAGGAAATGACCTTAAAAGCAAACTCGATGAGCTCATAGTAGAAGCTATGTTTACTGGACTTTCCAAAGCACACGTAGAAGAGCGGGTTCAAAACAGTGTGATTGTTTCAGCCTTAGAAATGGGTGGCAGCCATGGTGACGCGCTCCTTAAGGTCATTGATTCAGATAACCCAGCTGGTAAGCAAAAGATACTTCAGGCGCAAAAGCACATTGAAGATGAGATGTGGCGGGATGAAGAGCGAGCACACCACAGAAAAGAGCGGCAGCGCAATGAATTCACTCGCACCTTTAAAAGCCATGTTCTGCGCTCTCTCATGGATGATCCAAATTACAAACCATCCCATGAGTTAGAGGCCCAAGCCATTGACGCTGGGGTTACCGATCTGCCACAAGTGGTCGAACTCATGCGCAAACAAGTGTTGGAATACCAGGTTGAACACAACGTAGCGGGGCAAGAGCGCTTTTACGCTGATCTTTACGCAGGAAGATTATCTGAGCAGCAGATTTTGGATTCAACCTTCTTGAACCCCACTGAGAAAGCACAGGCTTTAAAAACCCACTTTGCGCAATCGGATATCGTCAAGCACGAAGCGGTTAAAAGCGCCAAGCATATCCTCACCGATGCGATTGCGCCCAATAAGCTGGAATCGCTCTTGATTGGCACCACCGAGAAGGGACAACAATTGAGCTCTCTTGCTGCAGAGGCTCAAGGAGAATTCCATCGAGAAATCTGGACGTTGCAGAGGGTTCAACCTGAGATTGCCGGTGATCCAATAGCACTTAGCCAGCAAGCAACCCAGATTGCTCAAACTCTTAAGACAAAGTATCAGAAACTGAAAGAGCAAATTGTCTCGGGTGCACCTGCAACCAACACAAGCCCTAACTCTTCAAGTGCTAATCCTCAAGAAAAATCACCTACATCAAAATTGTTTCAATCAAAAACTGAGCTTAAACAAGCACTGGCTGATTACAAGCAAGGCAAGGGAAAACTTAAAGACTACGTAGATACCCACCCAGGTATGACGCAAGAGCAGTTTGAGTCATTCCTTCAAAGTTTTACTTTTGAGGATTAGAAAGATTAAATTTTACCGTAACGTAGGTAAAAAAAGGTTGCCAGCTGAAAACACATGAAGGGCTCCAGCTGCTGCGGGTGCTGGGGCTGCTTTTGCTGCTGCCGCGGGTGGCGCAGCGCTGGCTCCTCCACTTAGCGCGGTGGTAGCCGCTGCGGCTTCTTTCTTTCCCGGCGCGCCTCCTGAACCTGAACTGGCTTTAGCTGCTGCAATTAATGGTTTATAAGAAGCAGCAAATTCCAAGCGCATATCATCCATTGACCGAAAATCTCTAATAAAACGATCGGGTTGGGCATGAGCTAACCCCGCATTCAAAATCAATCCTAACAACAATACATATCTCATTTTATCCATAAACCTAACTCTAGTAAAAATATTCATCATATTTACCTTATAATTATTTCCTCTGTTTTTTGCAATCAGCAACTTCTTTTAAGGAAGACTTCAATGCTCACCTTATTTGGGGCCCTGTTGGGCTTTTTATCCAGTGCCATGCCCGAGATCATGCGCTTCATAAATCAACACCGCGATCGCATCCAGGAGCTTTCCATCATGGATCGGCAAATGGAACTCACCAAACAAGGTCATACCCATCGCCTTGAAGAAATCCGCCTTACCTCTGAATCCAATGAACAAATCGCCCTGATCCAAAGCCAACGGCGAGTAAAAGTTAAATGGGTGGATGGATTGGCGGGCTCTGTTCGTCCTGTGATCACCTATGCCTTCTTTGGTCTTTATGCTGCTGTGAAGATTGCCAGCTGGTATTCTTGGGTAAATGGATCAAACGTTCCTGCCATTACAGCCTTGATTCATATTTGGAGCGGTGAGGATGAAGCCTTGTTTGCGGCTGTCATGTCCTTCTGGTTTGGGCATCGCGCATTGAATCGAAAGAAGTAGCTATGCGAACAATATCAAGCAAAGGGCTAGCCCTCATCAAGCACTTTGAGGGGTTTAAGGACAAACCTTACACATGCCCAGGGGGATATGTCACGATTGGGTATGGCCATGTGATAGGTAAAGATGAGGAATTCAAAACCCTTATAGAACATGAAGCTGAAGAGCTCTTAATCCACGATGCACAAAAAGCTCTTCACGCCTTAAGCCGTCTTGTCAAAATCCCACTTACACAGCCTCAGGTGGATGCTTTAATTTCGTTTATCTTTAACCTTGGAGCTGGAGCTTTCCAGCGTTCCACCTTAAGGGCGAGCATTAACCGCCGCGATCACACACAGGCGTGCTTGGAGTTCCTCAAATGGACAAAGGCAAGTGGCAAGGTTTTGAGTGGTTTACTCAAACGCCGGCAGGCTGAAGCAAGGCTTTACCAGTCTGGTATTTGCTGATCAATTCGATCTCTCATAACATTTTCATTTTTCTCAATGGAGAGTTTTTATGGAACAACCAGTTCTTCCTCAAGCTTATGAACCACAAGATTTAACCCCATCTTCTGACTTAGAATCACCAAAACTCAAAGTACCGGATGCATTCATCCGCAAGCTTGAAACCGAAGAGCAAGAGCAAGGCATTCTTAGCCGTGCCCTGACTGATGTATCAGACTTTGCCTTCTCTTCTGAGGTGTTTAAAGCACCTGTGCATGGTATGGTGGAAGGGGTTAATCAGACGATCACAACCATTGAACATGCCTTAAAACCTGTGGTAGAAACCCCGGCACACTTATTAGCCCCTGAGTTTGAATTTGGACTTCCCCATCTTCCCAATGTGAACGCACCTCAAACTGTCACTGGCAACCTGGTCTCGGATGTAGCACAGTTTGCCCTTCCCTTTACCTGGGCCTTGAAAGGCATGAAAGCCCTCAATGTCCTCTCACGTGTGGCGCAAAAAGCTCCAGGAGCATTGACACCGAGTGTCCTAGCTGCAGGGGCAGGGTTTATTGCCGATAGCGTGGCCTTTGACCCTTATGAAGAGCGGCTGTGCAACCTTGTGGCTGATCATGGGCCGGAACTTACCAAACCAATTTTTGATGCCCTTAAGGCTGAAAGGCAAGATGGTGAGGTTGAAGCACGATTAAAGCGAGGGGTTGAAGGACTTGCCTTAGGTGGCCTCACATCAGGGGTTATCAAGCTGGTGCAAAAGATGCGTTGGATTAAAACCCATAAGGAAAGAGTGGTTTCGAGCACAGGTGAGTCTTATGAGCCTGATCATGGTATACTTCAGGCTGCTAGTGACTTAAGCTACTGGTCAGGTCATCATCAAGATGAAACTTTGATCCACAAAACCATTTTGGAAACGGCTGGTTCTGCTAATCATTCGGATCATTTTGCTGCTTTAAGGGAACTAACCCAGCAGCATAATGCGCCAGTGATGAGCCCAGGTGTCAGTCAGAATTTTATGACTCAAGCATCCGAGCGCTGGGTCAGTATCTTGCAATCTAAAGCTTGGGAGGAGTTGCCCGAGGCTGCCAAACAGGATTTGGAAAGTTTGTTCCTTAAAGGTGAGCAAGAGCATTGGCCTGAGTCGCTCAAACAAGCGATGGAAGCAAATCAACTTAAACGACAGGCTGCTACTGAAGTTAAGGTATCAACTAATCTCGGGCAAGAGACCCTCAGTTTAGAAGCATCACCTATTACTCACAATGTAACTGCTGATTCAGGTGAAACCCTGTTATCCTTACAAACTCATCAGGTAAAAGCCTTTCAAGAAGCACTCTCAAATTTCGATGAAGAGAGGGCAAGCCGGGTCATTGGGCGTGGCATCAACTTTGATAACATTGCGTCATCGGATGACACCATCAAAGTGATGAAGACTCTTCAAGACCTCATGGCCGATGGCATCAATGAAGCTACAGGCAACGTGAGAACCTGGACGGATACCAACAAGATTGCAACTATCATTGGTTCAAGCCCGGAGAACGTCACATCATCACTGAACACTTTGTTCAATAGCTCCAAACTGATGGACTCACAGCTAAGAGCATCCGGCATTTATCTGCAAAGCCTTTTTGAAACGCTGCGTCGAGAAGCGGTCAAGATTGATCTTGGGGAAGCTGGAACCGAGCAGATAGCTAACTTTGTAAGACTGAAAACACTCACGGGTGAAACCCTTAAAATGTACCAAGGAATTAAGTCCAACATCGCTCGGTCACTCAATACTCTCAAAATGCCCCTTTATGGTAAAGAGCTTTCCGAAAAACAGTTGACGGAAATCTTTGAAGCGCAAGGAGGCGTGACGAACATCCGAGCCTTGGCTAAAGCTTTTGCATCCTGCCCTTCCAATGAGGAGTTGGCAAAATTAGTCAAACCTTCGTTTTATGAAAAATCCAGAGACGCTGTGTTGGAATATTTTATGAACAGCGTCTTATCTGGCCCATCAACCCATGCCGTCAACATAATGTCCACAGCGGCCCACACACTTTGGCAACCCCTAGAGCGGTTTACGGCTGGCCTCATTATGGCCGATAAAGATATGCTTCTAGAGGGCACGTATCTCACCCGAGGTATTTTTGACAGTTTGAAGGATATTCTTCGTTGGACAGCTTTAGGCTCAAGCCGTCATGCGGATGAAACCTTCACTCACGCCAACCCACTTCAAGGCGCCGCAAAAGCCTTTATGGTGGATCGAAACCTCATCAACCAGCATGGTATTAATGACGTCAGCCGGCCCAAAGCCATCAGCGCAGAACGGTTTGGCTTTCTTCCAGCAGAATCGATCATGAAAGCATTGGAAGAAAACAATTATGCTGAAGCCATTCGCTCATCCATGATCCATGGGCTTGATTATCTGGGTAAAGCGATCAACTTGCCTGGACGGTTTCTCTTGGCCGAAGATGAGTTCTTCAAGATCATCAATTACAGATCATCGATCAGAGCTTTAGCTGCACGGGAAACCAAACTGACTAGTCAGACGCTAGCCCCTGAGGCTGGCCAGAACATCGATGGGCTTTATGAATCAATCCTTGCCAACCCCAAACAATACGGCAACCTTCATGAAAAAGCGCTTGCCTTTGCCGACGAGGTGAGTTTCACCACCCCACTCGCAGAAGGAACACTTTCCCATTCCCTCAACCAGATCGCCCATAAGCATCCTGGTTTAAGGTTCATCATTCCCTTTATCCGCACGCCGGCAAATATTCTGAAGTTTGCGCATCACCGGACACCTGGTCTTAATCTGCTCTCCAAGCAATATCGGCAGGAACTCACTTCCTCTGATCCGATGGTGCAAAAACAAGCGCTTGGCAAACTGTTTGGTGGATGGATTTTATGGGCGACGGCTTTTTCTTTGGCTGAGGATGGCGTCGTTACTGGTGGTGTTCCTAAAGGCAAAGGTGAAGCGCTGCGTAACACTGGCAGGTTGCCGTATTCCTTTGCATTTCAGCAAGAGGATGGAACAACCAAATATGCGCAGTTTAGCCGCCTTGACCCCTTTGGGATGTTCTTTGGGCTGGCTGCTGATTTACACTACATCTTCCATGAATTGCCTCAAGGTGAACAAGAGAATCTAGCCACAGCCTCACTTATTGCGATTTCGCAAAACATCAACACACGCGGGTATTTGGTTGGCCTTACCAATTTGCTCAACGCCTTAAGCGATGGAAACCGGTATGGCCAACGATTTGCGGCAAACTACCTCTCCAGCCTCGTTCCAAATGCCATCAAGCAGCATCGCAAGGGTGAAGATAATATTCAACGACTGGCACCCAAAAACCCCTTTGAAGATTTAGAATCACTCATATCCTTTTACAAAAGCCAGCTGCCTGGATATTCGAAGGAACTGCCAGCTAGGTTGAACTTGTTTGGGGAGGAAGTGAGTTACCCCAGCCTATTGGGCCAAGGGCTGCTAAAGGGGATTGCTACTTCAAAAAGTACCCAAGACCCCGTTGCAGAAGAGATGTTCAGGCTTAAAATGTCAGGACGGCCCCCAATGGATGAGATTGAGGGCGTCACGCTTTCATCAGAGGAATATCACCATTATATCAAACTGTGCGCTAAGCCAAGTTCAAATATGAACCTAAAGAAGGTACTTGAAACCATCATGTCTTCAGCTAGTTACCAGCAGATGCCTGAAGGGGATGAGAATGTGGAAGGACACAAGCAGCATGCCATCAAAAGCGTAATTCAGCTCTATCGAAAACTCGGTCAAGCCAAACTGCTGGAAAAGTATCCTAACCTGAATGCAAAGGTTTTGGAGCAGCGTAAGAAAAAGATAAGAGGCAATTGATCAAAGCACACATTTAAAAAATGCTGTTAAATATTTTTTTGTTAATTCATGTATTTTAACGTATGTTCATAAAATATTATTGGTCTTAATATAAATTGAAATAGCATGGTATGATTAAGACGTTTAAGTGCAGAGAAACAGAAAAGCTATTTAACGACCAGATGGTTAAAGGTTTTAGGGCCTTTGAACGGCAGGCAAGAAGGAAGCTATTATTACTGCATGCTGCCAAAGGTTTGGAAGACCTCAAATCACCTCCTGGCAACCATTTGGAAAGCTTAAAAGGTGATCGTCAAAGCCAGTACAGCATTCGCATTAATAATCAATGGCGGCTGTGTTTTGAATGGACCGATAATAACGCTTATGAAGTAGAGATAGTTGATTATCATTAGTGAGAAGAGCCATGTCAGAACTTGATCTTATTACCCCTGGAGAAATTCTTCTTGAAGAGTTTATGAAACCAAATGACATTAGTCAGGCTCAAATGGCTAAGGACTTGAATATTCCCGTTTCGCGCATTAGGGGGGTTGTGCATGGTCGCTCTCACATTACGGCTGATTTAGCATTAAGGCTTGCCCGATATTTTGGAACAACAGCAGAATTATGGCTCAGTCTTCAAAACGAGTATGATGTGCGAAAAACCCAACGTGCTATTGGCAAGGATATCAAAAGACAAGTCCAGCCGCTCGTAAAACATTTTACAAACAACCTATCTGAATCACATCGCTAACTTTTAATACACATTCTTAAGTTAGGATTAAATTCATGAAAACCATTACCTACACCTCCGATGGGGTGCAGCTTCTGTACCCTATCGGTTTTGTCTACAATACGCAGGATGTATTCACGGTTTATGTGGATGATAGTCTTGTGCCGTTTGAGAAGATTGATCATAACCACACGATCAGGCTTTTGGAAGCACCGGCCTTGAGCTCGCGCATTAAAATTGTGTGTGCAGCTTGTTTATCGAAAGCAGGTGATGAGGAAGAACAAGCCAACTTTAAGCTTCATCATAAGCAACAATTTGTACAACAACCTTCAACAACCATCCCAATTGATCAGCTCAAACAAAGCATCCTGTCTGATATTGAGCCTATTCTCAAAGACTTTAAAACCAGCAGCATCGAACTTCTAGCTCAGATGGATAAGCTCTATACCAAAACCATGCAGTCAGTTGAAAGCTGCCAGAAGCTAAAGGCAGAAATATTTCATGAAATGTCTTCCTTTCGGCAATCGATCCACCAACTAATCCAGGAAGGCGTTGGCAAACTTCAATATGATGCTTCGCGCATTGAGGGTGTCGCCAATCATGCGGTCAATGTAGCCAATCAGCGGTGGGGCGAAGTGAACTCACTGCAACAGTCTGTGCACTCCCTTCAATCTGAGGTTACAAGCCTTAAAGGGCAAATCAATTCTTTGAGCAACTCACTGAACCGACTAGAAAGTCGATCTTTTGGCGGTTCATCAAAATAACTCTTTCATCAATCAAGCATCCGTATTTTTTTAAAGTTTACCTTCTCATAAACACCTTTATCCAAAGGAGTCAAAACCCATGGCACAAAGCTATGTGACCTATACGGCCGATGGAAAGACAGACGTCTTTCAAGTGCCGTTTCCATTCATCTCACAACAAGACCTTAAAATCATTCTTTCTGGCGATGTACCACCCAATGGAAAACCCATTCAAGTTGAATACCTTTCACACAACAATTCCATCAAATTAAACTTCATCCCCAAAGCGGGCAGTAAAGTAACTGTGAGCCGCAAAACGTCGATACAGGATTTAGCCCAAAAGTTTCAAGCCGGAGCCATTAACAATGAGGCGCTATCTAAAAATGCTCAACAGTCCTTGCTCAAATTGCAAGAACTCGAAGAATCATTTGAAAAGACGCTTATCCCAGCTGATGGTGTTTGCTCTATGCGTGGTAATCGCATCACGGTTTTAGGCTATCCAAAAGATGACTCTGATGCGGCATCCGTAAGCTTTGTAAAATCCTTGTACAAAGAAAAAGAGGAACAGTTTGCTAAAACATCCGCCTCCATTGAAGCTCAAGTGAAAACTCATCAAGAGGTGAGCAAGGCTGTTGAAAGTTCAGTCCAATCAGTTGAGGGTAAAGTTTATGACTTGTTAGCCAAGATCGAGGATAAGTCAAAACAGATTCAATCCATTGAAGATCGGTTTACTCAAACAGGCATTAAAGCTGTTACGGATGCTCACATGCATGCCGGGCAAGCGAAAGCTTTATTGGAACAGTTGCAGGCTAAGGCAGCCGCTTTTGAGGCTGGCGTTAAAATTGCATCCGATAACATTGAAGTGAAAGCCAAAAGCGCCGCAGAGGCAATCGAATCAAGGGCCAAAAATTCTTCTGATAATATTGATACCCTTAGGCAGAAAGCTTTGGCTGATATCGAGGCGCAAGAAAAACAGCTCAAAGATGCTGCCGCCCAAAAGCAAGCCAGCCTGGAAGAACTGTTGGCCAAAACCCAAGTTTTACATGATCAAAGCAAGGCTGCCGCCGCTGAGGCCAAGCAAACCAAAGAGAGCCTATCTCAAGACTCTGCAAAAACAATAGCCACCTTGCAGCAAGAAGCCAAAGATACCATTGATCAAGCAAAAGCTATGACAGCCAAATGTGAGGCTGATTTATCCGCTGGGCTTAAAGCAGCTCAAGACAGCATTATCAAAACCAGGCTGGATTCCATTGCGGAAATTGCCGAGCTGACGGGCAGGCATCGGGAGCTCTTGCGCACCTGCCAGGATCATACGGATCAATCGAAAGCTGTAATGGAAGCCAGGTCAAAGGAGATCGACACTTATAAACAAACTCTGTCCAAACTATTTGAGGAATTTAAGGCTGATTATCAAAACAAGCACAAAGAGATGTTTGAGGTTTTAGGAGCTATCAAAGCACGAGAAGAAGCTGTCACCCAAACTTTGAGAGAAGCTCAAGCCCTCAAGCAGCAGCTTGAAAATGAGTTTAGACAGCGCCAAGCAGAACTAGCAGCAGCTTATAGCGAGAACACTCTCAAGACCAAGTTGGAATTGTCTAACTATGCTGAGAACATTAAAAGCACTCTTTTAAATGACGTGTTCACTGAGCTTGAAAAACCGTTGCAGCCGGAAGGTCAGGACCAACAGCCAATCCCACCAGGTACCACTGTTTCAACGCCCATAGTTGAACCCTCTCAAACACCCACACCAGCTCCGCAAGAGCAAGAGCTTGTGCCATCAATCACACCACCGTTAGTTACCCCAACACCACAGCCATAAAGAAAGGTCAGAAGAATGACAGAACCCACCACAAATAAAATCCTCCTGTTGCTAGGCAGGCTGGAGGGCAAAGTCGACTCCCTTTTGTCTAGCCAGTTAAGCACGGAAGATACCATCAAAACCCATGACAAACGTCTCAGCAAACTGGAGAAAGCCCAAGCCTACTTAGCGGGGGCCTTGGCCCTTTGCTCTATCATTGCTTCTGGGGTGATCAAACATGTGAATTTAAAGCACATTGATGAACATCAAGAGGTTCGAATTAGAAGGGAGGAGCAACCATGAGCTCTCAACGATCAGTTCTTGAAAAGCTTCATGAGCAGCTCACCTTAATACTGTTAGAGCGGATCAAGGAAGGCGATTCAACCCCGGCACTGCTGAGTGTTGCTAGGCAGTTTCTGAAAGACAATGGCATCGAAAGCCTGCCTACACCTGGCTCACACATGAGCGCACTGTTTGATAATATCCAGTCCTATGATCTGGATGATGCGCATTAGCAATAAATGATTGGATGATAAGCAGCATGAAAAATAACCAATCCATACACCCCATCCTTACCGACTTCCGTCAGTTCCTATTCCTGGTGTGGGAGCATCTGCATCTATCATCACCCACACCGATTCAGCATGACATTGCCCATTTCCTGCAACACGGGCCAAGACGATGCGTGATTGAAGCTTTTCGGGGTGTTGGAAAGTCCTGGATCACGTCGGCCTTTGTCTGCTGGAGCCTGCTTCGCAATCCTCAGCTCAACATCCTTGTCGTCTCAGCCAGCAAGCAGAGGGCGGATGACTTTTCCACCTTCACCCGGCGCCTCATCTATGAACTGCCGATCCTGTATTCCATCCGCCCCAGAGATAATCAGCGCGATGCCAATATTGCCTTTGATGTAGGGCCTGCTCAAGCCTCACAAGCACCATCTGTTAAAAGCATAGGGATTACTGGGCAGATTACAGGAAGCCGGGCCGATATCGTGATTGCCGATGACGTTGAAGTGTTAAACAACTCCCAAACCCCCATGATGCGGGAAAAACTCCTTACCACCATCAAAGAGTTTGAGGCTGTCATTAAGCCTGGTGGGCGAATCATTTTTCTTGGCACCCCTCAAACAGAAATGAGCATTTATCACCATTTGGAGGAAAGCGGTTATACCACAAGACTCTGGCCGGCCAGAACACCAGCTAACGATAAACTATCATCTTATGGAAGCAGACTCGCTCCTTACATCAAGAAGCTTATGTCAGACTCAGCAGAATTGACTCCCGCTGATCCCAAACGGTTTAGTGATCTTGAGCTCACAGAGCGGGAAGTGGTTTATGGCAAAACAGGGTTTGCGCTACAATTTATGTTGGATACATCCCTTAGCGATGCCAACAAGTATCCGCTGAAACTGTCCGATCTTATTGTGATGGATGTAAACTCAGACATTGCGCCAGTGAAAGTGGCTTGGTGTTCATCCTATGAGAAAGCACTTCTTGATCTTCCAACCATGGGGCTTTATGCGGACAGGTTTTATGCGCCACTCTACATCTCAGACGAATGGGACTCTTACACTGGTTCTATCATGACCATTGACCCATCCGGCAGAGGGCAGGATGAGACAGGATACGCCGTGGTCAAAATGCTCAAAGGTTATTTGTTCCTCACGGCAAATGGCGGCCTTAAAGGAGGGTACACGCAAGAGACATTAGAGCAACTTGCCAAGATAGCCAAAGAGCAACAAGTGAACTTGATCCAGATTGAATCCAACTTTGGGGATGGAATGTTCACCCAGCTGTTCAAACCCATCTTACATAAACACTACTCCGTAGGGGTAGATGAAGTTCGGCACTCAACCCAAAAGGAACGGCGGATCATTGACACGCTTGAACCCGTGATGAACCAGCATCGCCTCATTATCGATAAGCGAATCATCCGCCAAGATTTTGAATCTACAAGTGAGGCGACCCACAAATTATTCTACCAAATGACTCGCATCACGAAAGACAGAGGCGCATTGGCCCATGATGATCGCCTGGAAGCCCTTGCTATGGCTGTGAGCTACTGGGTGGATCAAATGGCAAAAGATACAGAAAGAAATGAGCAGGAACATAAGGAAAAGCTGCTGGATGAAGAGCTGGAGAGGTTTAGAAGGTGTGCCTTAAAATGCAATCATCAAAACAAAGAGGCCACCTGGGTATAAGGGTTCTTAAACCTAATTCTAAACATTTTAAGACTTTTTGCCAGACCAACACCATTTTGCAAAATCAACTGCGGCCCAGAAAACCCCACCACGCCCACCTCCTGCAGCATCGCCTCCTTGACTCAATTCACCACCAAGACCAACACCTGTTCCTCCGGCTGCTGCTGCCGTACCTCCAGTTGATCCAACTGCAGCACCGGCCCCGGCTGAGGTAGAACCACCTTGCAACGTTGTTCCCCCTGCTCCAGTGACTGTGCTTCCTCCAGTAGCCACTGTTCCATAATTAAAGACTGCACCAGCCCCAGCAATTACCCCTGGCCGCCTTACAAAATAAATAATCGAACCAACAGCCGCAATTCCCACTACGGTACTAATGATTGGGCGCTCTAGAGCATAATGAACGGCACCATGGCCATAAGTTGTTAGTATATTTAAAATGCCGCCTTGCTGCACATTATCTCCCTGATTGATTAGCACCCTATTCCTTGCTCCAACACCTTCAACATTATGCGCACCTCTAGCTTCACCCCCATTTGCGGCTGCTGTTGCTTGTCCTGTTGAGGCTGCGCCCCTACTTGCCGCTCCTGCGCCGCCATGGGTGGCAATTGTGCCACCAGGGTAAGCGGTATGATGGTCTCCAGCTATGTTGTTGACAACATTATATTGAAAAGATTGGGCTGATCCTAGTGTTGGTGTGGCTGGCATTGACGCCGCGCCTGGAACTGCACTGGTGGGTAACGTAGCCACGGAGAAGGATGATGCCACCGTATCAAATTCTGACCCTACGTCTCTTTCTGAGACTTCTAGTGTTTTTGCAGCTTCAGCAAGAATTGCTTGTACGGTTTTATAAGCATCTGATGAACTTGGAATACGGGATAGTAATTCCCTTAATACTGCCTGAGCCTCTTCTGCAAGTTCTGCGTTATGGCTAAATTTTTCCCAAGCAGACTTGAATGAATTAATGTCAATTCCATTTCCTCTTAGTTTAAGCCTATAAAGTCTCGCCCAAGCACCGTATTCGTTATCCGGGTTCCTGCTTTTTACAATTTCATCTAAGTCCGCTAATGCCTCTTTGTGATCTGCATATTCGCCATTTCTATATGCAGCAATAAGTGCTCTTATGCTCGCATCTCTGTTAGCTATTTTTTCACGATCTCCTCCACTTGGTATTCTAATGTGTCCTAACCATGTGTCTCTTCTCTCTGTCAACCCCGGGGTTCCTGGCGCTGCTGCAGCGCCAACATCCACCGCTGTTGCTCTTCCTCTCCCGGTCTCGGCAGCTGATGCTGAGACAGGCTCAAACGCCCCCGTAGCTGGGTTAAGCCTGGTATGTAATGTTGGTAGTCCAGCTCCACCGCTTGCCCCTGCACCCCCTGCTGCTGCTAAGCCTGGCGCTGAGTCATCTTCTTCAACATCTGTTCGGGCAGGAACGCCTGGCTTGTTTGTTTTGGTAGCGAATGGTGTTGGTGATGCAGAAAAATAGGGATTACCCCTGCCAACTTTAATGCCATTAACAATATCATATGGGAGGTAAGAGGGCGTTGGGGAAGAAGCTGGGTAGAGTACTGCTATTTGTTCAAGAGTTAGCCTACCTTGCTCACCATCCACCCTTACTGGATAATTTCTTAGGCTTTCTATTCCATGAGTTGTTGTTTCATCAGCTCTTCTTGAAGGAGAAGCCGTTGCTGAGGGCATCATTGAAGGTTCAAACATGGGATTTACGTCAAACTGTATGGCTAATGGGCTTGGATTCGGAAGAGTAACAGTTCTTCCTCTTGGAAAAAACCCACCAAAGAACTCACCGGCTCCTGAAGGCTGGGCACAGACATTCTTAGTTGGGAATGATGAAAGAATGGTGGTCAAAGCCAAAGCTTTAGCCAAAAGGAGTTTTGTTCCTTTACCTAACGTATTGCTGATATTCATAAAAACCTCCAAGAGTGCATGAATATTTGTAACTATTATGTGATTCATTATTAAGTTAACGATAATAATGGATATGGATAAATCAAGTACTATAACGGTATAATCTAGGGAAAATGATCAAGCTTAAGATAAATATCTATTTCAATCAATGAAATAGAAGATATTATTTTTAATGAATAATTGGCATTCACTAAACGTTCCATTGATTGTTAATATCTTTAAGCAAATTACTTAATAACAAAAATATTTTTTTACAAAAATCTCAAACCCCAACTCTCCCGGTAACCGTCAGCGCTTTCCCCCGTAGGGGTGGCCACTCCGTCATAGCAGATCGATGAGTGCACGTTGGGCGTCGGTGTTAGCATCAATGTAGCGCTGGGTCATGGAAAGGGACGCATGACCTGCCAGCAGCTGTACGTCTCTCAGGCTTCCTCCTACTGTCGACACCTTCCTAGCCGCATTGGTGATGAATGTTCTGCGCCCAGAATGGCTGGAGCAGCCGATGAGGCCAAGAGCTGCATACACCTTTTTGAACCAATGGACTACGTTGCAGGTGTGCATTTTACAGCCATGCTTACTAAAGATGATGTGTTTATGAGGCTCTGGTGAATGGTGCGCCTTCCTTACAACCATTCTTAAAATGATAAGTGCATCTTTCAACTGTGGATGCAGAGGAATAATCCGTCCTGACTTGCCCTTGCTGGCAGAGGATGGCAGGTGGATGTGGTTACTGATGTTCCCATCAGGATCAAGCACCATGGCCCAGGTTAGCTCAGCAATTTCCTTGGCTCGTAAACCTGCTTTAAAGGAAAGCAGCACCATTACCATATTACGCTCAGGATAGGTTAAGGCTGATACGTGATAAAGTATCCTCTCCATGTCTTTTGTTCTTAAAACTTTTGCTTGTCTACCAATCATTTAATGCACTCATTTCAGCGGTTACTCACTACTTTTATGTGCAAATCTATGCTTGATTTTTAAAGATGGCCCTTGAATAGGGCTTCAACCTTCACTTGCACAATAAATTAATCTTTCATGTTCAACAGATGCTATGTGAGCATTGTTCAGGGCAAAAATCAAGTCTGCCGCCAACTCAACCCGTTGGTTTTGCTGGAGTTTTAGTCCATCCAAGTCAGTGTGTTGCCTTAAAAATTTTGAAGTTTGTCACTTTAACAAAAGCCGGGATTTTATAATGGAGTATTTGTAGCTGGTAAATGGTCAGTGCATTGTGGATTGAACATTGATCAAATGAAACTGTAATATGTTGATTCAATATGATGTTTTAAGGCTTATGTCAACATAATGATCAATTATGCATCATAATCCCTATATTTTGACCCCTGAATGGCCTTTGGGATATTGGGTGGCCCAAAAGCTCCAGAAATAGATAAAACGTATCAGTGAGCAGATTTTGGGCATTTATGACGATGTTGCTGTTTTTGTTATCTTTTCTCATAAAGCCTTCTTAATTAAACCAACCAAAGTCTTCATGGCTTGATCATGAATAACGTTCTTATGGCAGTGTAGGTAAACATCAGCCGTGCCAACAGGCTCGTTCATAACCTTGACGAGTTGACTTCTATGGATCAGATCAGGCGGGTAAAGGGCAATGCCAACACCTACTTCACATAGCTTGAGCGCCATGTAGGAATGATTCACCTCTGTGATGTTTTCGGGTGGGATGTTTCCAAACCCAGCCATCCAGTTGGCATCAAAAGTTGTATTGCCACTCACTCGTGTCACAATGATGGAATGGTTTGTTAAGTCAGCTGAAGAAAGGCTGCCAAACTTCTTCATATATTCTGGACTTGCAAAAAGATAGCTTTGGTAGGTTTTTAAATGGATGGCTTCAAAGCCTCTGGAGATTTGATCAATGGGCCAGATGATGACGTCTGCTTCTTTAAACTTCTTATCCGGCAGAGCTGATAGCGTGTAAATGCATAGCTGAATCTGGGGGAATGCATCTTTAAACTGTTTCAGCACTTTGGGAAACACAGATATGCCAAGAGGCAGTGTGGTGAATATTTTTATCTGATGGATGTTTGTTTTATCGGTTGCATCATTATAAGTGTCCCACTGCAACTTTGAAAAAATCTCATTGACCATTTGATAAACTTTGTCTCCTGAAGTCGTCAGCTCATACCCACGTGGTTCTCGATCAAATAGCAAAACCCTAAGAATATCTTCGAGCTTTTGAATATTATAAGTTACCGCAGAAGGGGACATTTTTAGGTTCTTTGCGGCTAATCTACGGGTTTTGTAATAAACGCAGGCATGAAAGACTTTGAGCTGCAAAATGTTGGCACAGAGGAGGGTTTCATTTAAATGATTCTCACAAGATACGTTTTCTTGTCTTTTCCTTAGATGTGAAACTTTGGGAGTTCTAGGCTTTTTTCTTTTAGTGATTTGAAGTGATCGTTTCTGTGTCACGGTTTTAGCCTCTTTCTTGAAAACTAAACTCAAAAATTGCTCTGCCACAAATATACCGATCAATATTTAATATTTGCCTAAAACAGGCCGTATGGCTTCAACATAGGAGGAGTCAACTTTTCTGCCCTCAAAAAACATTTGCGTCAACATAAGCCCAAATGATATATGCCCAATTTGTATTCAACTATAAAAACTGTAACCACATACAAATAGGGAACTTATCATGGACTCTACTTTTACTGAAGGCAGTGTTGAGACCAATCTCAATGCCAGCCTTGAATCAAACGTTAATAGCAACGTCAATCCCCACTTTGAAGAAACATTTGTTCAACAGGGCAAAGAGCGCTTTGCCGTATCCCACCAAAAAGCCATAAGAAAAGGTTCTTACTCGGTTACGCAGGTTGGGCGCATCCTCCTTCCGCCCGCCATTGAACCACTTAAAGAAGCTGTGATCGATTTTGTCACCACAGCGATGACTGGCCAGGCCACCACCATGGCAACAGCAGCCCTTTATCTTAAAAACCTAGCTCCTGAAGTTGTGTCATTGATCGCTTGTCGTTGCATCATCGATAAGCTCACGCAGCCCATCTCTTTCACACGTCTTGCCAGCATCATTGGCAAAGCGATTCAGGATGAATTGATCATGGAAGCTTTCAGCGAACAAAATAGAAGGCTATACGATACTATCGCTTTAGAGAACTTGAAGAAGATTTCCAACACCTTTGTGCGCCGCTCTATGATGCGCAAGCAAGCCGCTCACTATGAAATTGTCTCACCAGAGATGGATCAATCCACCTGCATTCTTGTGGGAGCCAAGCTTATTGAACTGTTTTGTGAGGTCACTGGGTTTATCGAAATCTTCATTCAGATTCGAAGTGGCCGGGAATACCGCATGGTGCATCCCACGGCTAAGGTCTTAGAGTCCATTGATCAGCTTTACGATCAGTTATCTGGAAGGTTCCCAGCTTTTGGCCCTATCATCAAAAAGCCCAAAGATTGGAAAAGCTTTCATGAAGGAGGATTCCATACGTTACGCCAAAAGTTTGTGCGCACCTTTTCCAAAGAGCATGCGAAGATGCTTAAACATCATGCCATGCCAAAGGTGTATGAAGCCGTCAACCATTTGCAGGCAACACCCTATGCCATTAACAAGCAAGTCTTGGAAGTGGCTCAATACATTTGGGATCGAAGAGAAAACTTTGGCGAATTGCCCTTTGCGGGGCTGCCTGAAAGGTATGTTTATGAGATACACGGCCAACCAACTGGATTTGATGAGGGTTCTCTTGCTAAGCATAAATACAATGAAAGCATAAAAAGTCAGAACCTTGAGGTCAAATTTATTCTTAAAACAGCCCATAGCTACAAGGATGAAAGGCAATTATACTTTGTCCATAACACAGACTTTCGAGGAAGGGTTTATCCTGTTACTAGTTACCTGTCCCCACAAGGCAATGATTTGAATCGCGGCATACTCACTTTTTCTGAATCTCAAGCAAAACCTTTGGGTAAATCAGGGCTAATCTGGCTCAAGATTCATGCAGCCAACTGTTGGGGCAAAGATAAAGACTCATTGGATGAACGCATCAATTGGAGCAGTGATAACCTTGAGCGCATTATTCGAGTAGCTGAAGACCCGTATGCTGATTACTGGTGGGAAGAAGCGGACAAACCGTTTCAGTTCTTGGCTGTTTGTTATGAGTTTTTAAAGCTGATGGTGGAATGGGATGATTACAAATGCGCCCTTCCCATCACAGTGGATGGATCAAACAACGCCCTGCAACACTTCAGTGCTCTTCTCTTAGACGAGAGGCTCGGAAGGGCAACCAACATGCTCCCTCCTGAGTCAGATGGTGAAAAGCCAAAGGACTTTTACCAAGAAGTTTGTGATGCAGCCACTCACCTGATCACCATAGATGCCGCTCATGGGAAGCCAGAAGCTAAAGCTTGGGTAAAAGCCATTAACCGCAAGATAGTGAAGTCTCCAGTTATGACCTACTATTACGGCGTCACATTCAAAGGAATGGAAGATCAGATTGATGAGGTTTTGGGAAATCAAATCGATGAAAGCTTGAAAGATCAAGCGTTAACAGTTCATGGGGATCGTAAAAAGAGTATTCAGTACCTTGTCTGGTTGTTAAAACGAATCATTCCTCAAAAGGCACCATCCGTGGAAAGCTGTATGCAGCTTTTGAAGTGCGCCACACGGCATCTTGCTAAGCAAAATAAATCCACTACATGGCTAACACCTTCTGGGTTTAAGGTTGTCCAAGATAATCGAATAAAAACAAAGATGCAGATAAAAACTAAATTGTTTGGAACTCAGAACTTCTGGATGAGGTTCGATGCTGAGCCCAATAACGAAGATAAGGCTGATATTAAACGACAAGCCAATGGTATTACAGCCAACTTTATTCACTCTTTGGATGCTGCTGCCTTAACCCTGTGCATCTTGGAAGCTAAAAAACACAACATCACAGCCATTCGAACCATTCATGATAGCTTGTCTGTGGTTCCAGGTGATATGGAAGTTTTAAGCCAGCTGATTCGAAAAAGTTTTCAGCAGATGTATCAGGATAAAAACTTGCTCAAGGATTTTCTAACCCAAACATTGGACAAGGAAACAGCTGAAACCTTTTGGAAAGAAGCCAATATTAGCCTTGGGCTTCTTGATCTCAGTCAACTGAAAAAAGCCACATACTTTTTTGCTTAAATGAGTGTGAGGATGAAGAAAAAGAATAACGCAATTTACAAAAAGGAATATTCATAAAATTTTATACAGAAAGTTTGCGTATTGGAGAAATCAATCATCTCTTGTTTTAGGTTAATCACAACTAAGAACAAATAATGATCCACAGTGACATCCTATATAATATATATTAATAAACTATAGTATTTTATAATAACTTAAATGAACTTAAGGCAGCTTAAAAAACAAATGAAGGCTGCCTTAAGTTATTTTTAAAGAGCCTTAAGAAACTTAAAGCACATATAAGCTTCTTCTTTCATCATCTTCATCAACATATCTTACTTTCCAAAGTCTGCTCAAGCCCGAGCCGCCCAGGCGGGAGGCAGGGCGAGGGCTGCAAGCAGCCACAGACGACACAAAGAAAGGAAAGACACAAAAGAAAGTGTCATCTCATCTCTTCCAAGAGCAATCGTCGTGTCGCACTGCGAGGCAGTTGCTGCCAAGGCAGGAGATAGAACAAAGAATCATTCATCATACCTAATGTTTTCTTAAGGAAAGGAAGCATCATGACAAACTCATCATAAAAAGGCTCTGTCAAGAGCCGCCCCTTAATTCATCATAATGAACCATAATTCATTTAATGCCTTCATTTCTTTTACTCAAAGGACACACATCCCATGTCTTCACAAAAACCTCTTACTTCACCAAAAGGCACTCTCCTCTTTGGAGCCATCCATAGTCCCAGCACCAAGTTTAATGAGCTGGGTGAATACGTTGCTGTCATGATCTTCTCAGATGAAGAAACACAAAAGTTCATTGAAACACTGGAAGCCAACCTTGAAGGCTTTCGTCAATCTCAAGGTATTTCATCAAATGCTCGAAAGAACATTCCCTACAAGAAGGTCATTGATCAGGAAGGAAAAGAAACTGGTCAGATCAGCTTTAAGTTTGGAAGCAAAGCCAAAATTATCCGAGAGGACAAAGAACCCATCACCATTCGTCCTGTCATCTTTGATGAAGCAGGTAAGCCTTATGATGTTGATATTGGAAGTGGTTCTGAGCTGAAGGTATCCTATGTCTGCCATTATTGGTCAAACCCAGGATTGGGTTATGGAGTGTCGCTTCGTCTGAAAGCTGTGCAGGTCTTGGATTTAAGGGAGCCTCAGGCATCACAACGAGATGCTGAGTATTACGGATTTACCTTTGAAGGAGAGAATGATGAGCATTCAGGCCAAGAGGCAGATGAGGAAGAAGTCTCCTTCTAAACATCAACAGTACCGTTCAGCCTTTGAGAAAGGGATTGCCAAAAGCTTATCCGCCAAAAACATTCCTTTCACCTATGAGACCAAATCCCTTGTCTACCACAGCACTCAAACTTACACACCCGACTTTGTGTTTCCATCAGGCTTGATGTTGGAAGCCAAAGGGTTTTTTAAACCACAGGATCGTCGCAAGCATTTGCTTGTTAAGCAACAACATCCTGATGTGGATATCCGGTTTGTGTTTCAAAATGCCAATGTGCCTTTGTCTAAGGGTTCAAAAACCACTTATGCCAAATGGTGTGAAAGGCATGGGTTTTTGTATGCTGAAAAGGATGTTCCAGACAGCTGGATCACTCAGAGCATCGTTGAGGAGGTGCAATGACTTCAAATTCAAACTTTGTTGGTCATGAGCCTTGTCCAAAGTGTGGTAGCAAGGATAATCTTGGTCGATATGATGACGGTCATGGCTATTGTTATGGCTGCCAATACAGTCAGCAGCCTGATTCAGTTGAGGAAGTTGAAGAAGTTGAGGGTGTAGAAAGAGGCAATAGCTTCTCTTTTATTCAAGGCACCATCAAAGCTTTGCCCAAGCGTGGTTTGACTCAGGCAACCTGCAAGCTCTGGCGCTATGAGGTGGGTCAATACAAAGGTAGGGTTTGCCATATTGCCAATTATTTTGATGAGGCTGGGAGAAAGGTTGGCCAAAAACTTCGATTTGAAGATAAAACTTTTAAGGTCATTGGCAAGCTGAATCTTTATGGTAAACATCTTTGGTCGGCTGGAAAAATGGTGGTGGTGACTGAAGGTGAGATTGACGCCCTGTCTATGTCTCAAGCTTTTGATAACAAATGGCCTGTGGTGTCGATCCCAAATGGGGTGCAAAGTGCTTATAAAGCCTTACAAGAAACCCAAGACTGGTTCAATGGCTTTGACCGAGTTGTGTTACTGTTTGATCAAGATGAAGCCGGCATTAAGGCCGCCAAGTCCTGTGCTCAGCTGTTTAAGGTGGGTCACGTCTTTATTGGCAAACTCCCATTAAAGGATGCCAATGAGATGATCGTGGCAGGCCGAAGCTCAGAACTCATCAATGCCATATGGCGAGCGTCTGAATACCGGCCCGATGGCATTGTGGATGGCAAGGACACCTGGAAATATCTTCTCGAGTCCCAGGGCAAGCCAGCAGCACTTTATCCATTTGAAGGATTAAACCAAAAGACCGGAGGCATTCGCCTTGGGGAAATTGTGACCATTTGTGCTGGCACAGGAATTGGAAAGTCCCAAGCTTGCCGTGAGATTGCTTTGTCTTTGGTAAATCAAAACTTTAAGGTTGGCTACATTGCCTTGGAAGAAAACTTGGGCAAAACAGTTGCTTCATTCATTCACCTTAAGCTTAATCAACCACCTCATGCTTCACTTCAAACAGATGACACCACAAAAACTGTATGGGAAGAAGTTATCCCAAAGATGGCGTTTTATGATCACTTTGGCTCAATGGACAGCACAACCTTACTCAACCGGATTCGGTTTATGGCTGTGAGCCTGAACTGCAAACACATTATCCTCGACCACTTGTCCATTGTGATCTCTGGCTTGGCTGGGGGCGATGAGCGGCGGATGATTGATCAGACCATGACCAATCTACGTTCTCTAGTGGAAGAGTTACAAATCAGTCTCATCCTTGTTTCTCACTTGCGTCGCATTGATGGCAAGCCTCATGAAGAAGGTGGCGCCACATCTTTGTCTCACCTTCGTGGCAGTGGCGGTGTGGCTCAGCTGTCTGACATGGTCATTGGCCTAGAGCGGGATCAACAGTCTGAATCCTCTAATCTCATGACTCTGAGAGTCCTTAAGAATCGCTTCAAAGGTGAGACGGGGTTTGCCGCTACACTGGAATATAACCCCACCACCGGAAGGCTGAGCGAGGTAAGCGCTAAGAGCGGTGAAGCTACGACAGCCTTTTAACCAGTTACAAGAGACCTACGCCAGTGCCGTAAGCTACGGCAAACGTATGGGTGAACCCAATAAAAATAACAATCCCCTAAAGACATAATGCGTTTTCAATTGTTTCAACTTTTTTACCTTTAAAGGAAAACTACACATGCAAAATTTAAATACAACTTCTGATTTTGAGCTCAATAATCGTTCTGGTCGTGGCATTCAAGATAATACTCGTCCATTAAAGCATTTTAAGTCGATCCGTAACAAAAAGTTTGGTTTTTCTCTTGATGCGATGACGGATGATGAAGGAACGGTTTGGTTTGTTTTTGATGTCGTTTGCTACTATCTGGGATTATCGACTTTAAAGAACCCTAAAGAGACTCTTAATGAAGCTCAAACACGTGTCGTTACAACGGGTATATATGGGGGCTGGAAGCCAATCACTCTTGTCAGTGAGCCTGGAGTTTATCATCTGGCTTTAAGAAGCCATAAACCAAGCGCCGAACGATTCTATGAATGGGTCTTTGAGGACGCACTACCTTCTATTCGCAAAGCAAGCATTGATGCTTTACTGGCTCAAATTAATGCATTCAATGAAGAGATCAGAGAAACTAAGGAATTGCTGCGAGCTCGTCATGAGGAGCTGATCTTCTGCAAATTCGGTGCAGATTACATTTGTTAAAAATGACTCACTTGTAGCTGAAAGGTTACCATGCCTGATCATACACCAAATGTAAGTTTCCTTGAGAATGTGCAAAGCACCCTTGAGGATCGCAAAAACCAGTATGGTACAGCTGAAGAGCTGTTTACCCATATTGCCAAACGGTGGAGCCTGACGCTTAGTCAGGCCATCACGCCTGCTCAGGTTGCCATCTGCATGATGGACTTGAAGATGGCCAGGCTTGCCCATGATCCTAAACACCATGACAGCCTTATGGACATTGTGGGATATGCCAACTGCCTGGCTGACCTTAAAGCATCAGGGAAAGCTTTTACTCCCTAACTTAGGCCCATACCGCATACCTCTGGGCAATATATTTTTCTAATGAAGCACTCAAATAAGGATTTAAAACTTATGACTATTCTAAATTTTCCTGGCACCAGCGCCACTAACACCCATGCCAATTCTTCCTCTAATAGCACCGCCTCAGCTTTACAAACCTTTCTTTTTGAAGATCAAAATGTCCGCATTGCCCTTGATGATAAAGGTGAGCCTTGGTTTGTGGCTGCAGATGTTTGCAGGATTCTAAATCTCCAAGATCATAAGTCGGCATTAAGGCCTCTAGAAGAAGATGAAAGGGGGGTAAAAACTTTCCTATCCCATGGAGGGCCTCAAAAATACTCCATTATTAATGAATCAGGCCTTTATTGGCTTATCTTTAGAAGCACCAAGCCTGATGCCAAACGCTTCCGTATTTGGGTTACCAATGAAGTCTTGCCATCCATTCGCAAGACTGGCAGCTATAGTGTGCATAATAAAATTCCAGACTTTACCAAAATCCCAGAAACATACGAAGAGCTGATGTTCCACCATCAATATGTTGTTGGAGCTTGTATAAAGCTGCAAAAGGAAAACGAGGTTATTAAGCCCAAAGCGTTATTTTATGACAATTATAAAGATGTGAAGGGAAATCACCCCCTGCGTGCCTTAGGTAAACTCTTTCATCTTCCGCCCAATGGGCTTATTAAACAGCTGATTGAGGATGGATTCTTATATCGGTGTGGTAAGTCGCTCATGGCCAAGCAAACCTTTGTCCAGAAGAAGTGGTTTGAGACCAAGCTGGTCATTGATTATCATGGAAGACCTAAAACACAAACGGTTGTTACGCCCAAAGGTGTTTTAGGATTAGCTGAGCGCTACGGTTTCATGAATGACTCTGATTCCAACGATGACTACTTAATCAATTGACATCGTTTGGCTATTTGAAAGGCTTAAGAGCAAAGGGGGAGCAAACTTTGCCCCCCCTTTAAGTTCATCAAAAACAATTTAATAAATGGAGCAAGTTCATGACGAAATGGATCATGGATTGTGAATGCGATGGGCTTTTGCCTGAAGCAACCCAGCTGTTTTGCGTTGTCTTACGAAGTCTTGACGTTCCAGATCACATTGCCACCTTTACCCAAGAGACCGGCTTTGATGGCTTGAAGGAAACCCTTCAGGCAAGCGAACTTTTGGTTGGCCATAATATTATTGGGTTTGACTTGCCCTTATTGGAAAAGCTTATTGGTCTACCTAAATCAGTTTGTGAGATCAGAGACACACTCATTATTGCTCGTCTGATGTTTCCTGACACAGCAGCCTTGGATAACCTGAATAAACTTCCTGGTAAACTCTGGGGAAGACATTCTCTTGAGGCTTGGGGCCACCGCCTTAAGGTTCATAAAGGTAATCATGTGGACTTTTCGATATTTTCAGAAGGAATGCTGGACTATTGCATTCAAGACACCTTTGTAACCTATAGGCTGTGGCAATTTTTAAAGAAGCAGAAATGGGACGAACGGTCAATCACCCTTGAGCATGAAGTGGCCAAAATCATACAGGCTCAGGAAAGTCGAGGATTTTGCTTTGATGTCGACAAAGCCGTGTCTTTATACACGAAGCTGCTGGATAAAAAGCATACCCTTACAACAGCGCTCCAAGAACTCTTCCCACCATGGTGGGGTAACGAGCATATTTTTGTGCCCAAACGAGACAATAAACGCTTAGGCTATGTGGCTGGTGTTCCGGTGACAAAGGGAGAATGGATCACTTTTAACCCATCGTCTCGAGATCATATCGCCGATCGCTTGCAAGCTGTTTATGGATGGAAGCCCAAGGAACTCACACCCACTAACAAACCCATTGTGGATTGCCAGAGTCTTGGCTTATTAAACTACCCACCCATTCCATTGCTCTTAGAATATCTAACTATCGAAAAGCGCCTAGGCCAATTGGCTGAAGGCAATCAGGCTTGGTTAATGCTTGAGCGTAAGGGCAGGCTTCATGGCAAGGTCAATACCAATGGTGCAGTGACAGGGCGGATGACGCATTCGAACCCAAACATGGCTCAGGTTCCGGCCAATGATGTGCCTTATGGTAAAGAATGCCGTGATCTATTCATCCCAAGCCCAGGTTTTGTCTTAGTCGGTTGTGATGCGGCTGCCTTGGAATTGCGGTGTCTGGCAGGCTACATGGCTCCTTATGACAATGGTGCTTATGTTCAAACTGTTATTGGTGGCGAAAAATCCACAGGCACGGACATTCATAGTGTCAACCAACAAGCCATTGGTGCTGAATCAAGGGACATCGCAAAGACTTGGTTTTACGCCTACATCTATGGTGCTGGGCATGCCAAGCTCGGTGAAATCTTAAGTGGTAATGCGGCTTTAGGTAAGATATCCAAGGAACGATTTGAGAAAAACCTTCCCGCCTTGGGTAAGCTGGTGAAAGCCATTGAGCAAACACTTGTCACAAGAAAATACCTAAAAGGATTGGATGGCCGAAAGCTTTATGTGCGTTCCAAACATGCGGCCCTGAACACACTTTTGCAAAGTGCTGGAGCGGTGCTGATGAAGCAAGCTTTGGTGTTGCTTAAACAGAGCCTTGATGCTGAAGGGCTTGTCCTAAATAAGGACTACGCCTTTGTGGCCAATGTCCATGATGAATGGCAGATCGAGGCTTTGCGTCATTTGGCGGATATTATCGGGCAAAAGTCCGTGGAAGCCATCAAAGCTGCTGGCAACCACTTCAACTTTGCTTGTCCCTTAGATGCCTCCTACAACATTGGCTCCTCTTGGGTTGAGACTCATTAAAACTGGAAAATCACAAAATGACTAAATTACTTATTGACGGCGATATGCTGATCTATCGTCATGCCCATGGGGCAACCGAACATGTGGACTGGGGTGACGGCCTTTGGGTGTCTTTTGGCAACCAGCATATTGCCATAGAAGGCATTCATAGAACGATTTCTGAGTGGCAAGAGCAGTTTAAAGCAAAAGATGTTCTCCTGGCCTTATCGCATAAAGACAATTTCCGCAAAAAGCTGTGCCCGAAATATAAGGCGCAAAGGAGGTTAAAAGAACCAGCCGTTCTGGTCAAAGTTTTAAGACAAGAAGTTGCCAAAGATTATCCTACCCTTGAGGTTCCAACCTTAGAGGCTGACGATGTCATTGGTATTGAAGCGACGAAGGACAATGAGAATGAATGTTCTAAAGCCATCATTATCTCTTCGGATAAAGATTTTAAGCAAATCCCTGGGACTCACTTTAACCCGCTCACGCCCCTGTTAGGCCTTGAAACAGTTACCAAGTCACAAGCTGAAGAAGCCTTTCTGACGCAAACCCTTTCTGGGGACATTGTGGATGGCTATACTGGCTGCCCAGGCATTGGCAAAACCAAAGCCAAAAGTATCTTGGATGGCTACTTATCCTTGGCTGATGCGTGGGAGAGGATACTCAAAACTTACGCCAAAGCAAATCTCAAGCCAGAAGATGTGCTCCACCAGGCCAGGCTCGCCAAGATTTTGCATGCTCATGAATATTGCCCAAAGCAGGGCGTGCGCCTTTGGCAGCCCCCCCTCTAAAAACACATCGCCTACCTATAAAAACTCAACCAATAATCTAAAACAGGAACTGATATAATAATGACTCAATTACTCACGCCTAAAGCTGTGGCGAATCAATACAGCATCAGCCTCAGCACTCTTTACAAACAGCGAACCTTAAACACAGGCATTCCTTATACCAAGGATGCGGATGGAAACACATACTATAACCGCAAGGATGTAGAAGCCTGGCTTGCCAACCATTGGAACCCACGAGTGAACAAAAAGGCCCGTACATACATCAATCCTGATGTGGTTCATTTTGTGACGCCTAAATACATTGCCAAAACCTATAATCTGTGTGAGCAAACCTTGGCCAGGCTTAGGCAGCTGGGCAAAGGAATGAGGTTTGTGAGCCTCAGAGGGCAAGATTATTACATCAAAGAGCAATGGGAGACGTTTTACCGGGGCCGAAACGTCAATGTGAACTGGAATTGAGGAGGCATAAACAATGACTCAACACTATGCCTACACAAAAGACAACAAAGCCACCCGCCTTATGGGCGAACAAGAGGTAGCCAAGATGCTGAATGTCAGCCCAGGCACACTAAGAAATCAACGTTCCAAAAAGATCGGCTTACCGTATGTGAAGATTGGAAAGAAGGTTCAATATAGGTATTCAGATATCGAGGATTTTATTGAGAAAAACATTCGCCTGATCACAAAAGATCACTCAATCGGTGCAGCAATTAAAATAGGACTGGAAAATGACAAAAATATTGCTAACTGAAAAGCAGGTTTCAGAATTATACAATGTAAGCGTTGGAACTCTGCGCTCTCAAAGAGTAACCGGCAAAGGAATGCCCTTTGTTAAGTTTGGAGGTAAAATCCTTTATAGGACTGAAGATATTGAAAAATATATTCAGGGTAGACTTTTTAACTCTACCACTGAATATCGACAATCAATTTATTCCTAATCTAACTTGTTACCTATATGTTACCTAGGAGAAAAATCCAGAAGTTGCTAACTTCAAAAACCCTAGGGAAACTATGGTGGGCGATGAGGGGATTGAACCCCCGACCCTCTCGGTGTAAACGAGACGCTCTCCCGCTGAGCTAATCGCCCATAAAAAACCCCAGGTTGCTAAACAATGCAGTCCTGGGGTTTGTTTTAAATTAGGAAATGGCTTCAGTCAAGCCCTTACCGGCACGAAACTTTGGTTGTTTCTTTGCTGGGATCTTAATTTTTTCACCCGTCCGAGGATTGCGACCTTCTGTCGCTGGACGGTTGGCAACTGTAAATGTGCCAAAGTTAACCAGACGGACTTCTTGACCTTTTTTCAAGAAATCTGTAATTGATTCAAGAACGCCATCAACTGCCTTTCCGGCGTCCGTTTTGGTAAGACCTGTTTTATCGGCTACCAAACCAACGAGATCATTTTTGTTCACGTATATGCTTCCTACTTTCCAACCTAACCAATGTTACTTCCGGCTGTATTAATTTGCCTAGTCGTAACGTACGAACCATGTTAGTGCTAAAAAAATGATTACGTCAACGAAAAAACTAGATTTTTCCAAGAAAAAACATAAAAAAAGTCGCAAAAACTGAAATTATGCTCTTGCCAAATTTGATTCTTCTTGTCCCAAGGGTTTGGAAGTGACCGAACTTTCACCATTATCAAGCTGTGGCGGAAGGGGCTTTAAGTCTTCTTGAAGGGCATATTTTAGCACATTATCCGCAGCTTTGAGAGGGATGATTTCGAAGCTGTTTTTAACCTCTTGAGGAATTTCCTCTATATCTTTGAGGTTATCCTCGGGGATAATGACTCTTTTAATACCAGCCCTATGTGCAGCAAGAAGCTTCTCTTTTAACCCTCCAATCATGAGGACTCTACCACGTAGCGTGATTTCACCAGTCATGGCTGTATCGCGTCGCACAGGGATGCCTGTGAAAGCTGATACAACTGAGGTAAAGATAGTAATCCCGGCTGATGGACCGTCTTTAGGTGTCGCACCTTCGGGAACGTGAACATGGATATCTTTCTTGTCAAAGATATCGTGGGGGATGCCAAATTCTCGTGCGTGGGCTCGAATAAAACTTATAGCTGCTTGGACAGACTCTTGCATGACCTCGCCGAGTTTTCCGGTGATGGTAATTTTGCCTTTTCCGGGAAGGATGGCTGCTTCAATCATTAATAATTCGCCGCCAACCTCGGTCCAAGCAAGACCGGTTGTGACACCAATTTGGTTGGCTTCTTCTGCTTCAGAGTGTTTGAAGCGAGGGACTCCAGCAAATTTTTCAAGTGTGTCAACTGTGACTTCAATGGACGTGTTCGTGGGGGAAGCTAATTCTTTCACTGCCTTGCGCGCGAGATTTGCCAGTTCGCGCTCGAGGTTTCTAACGCCGGCTTCACGTGTGTAATTGCGGATAAGCTTGTAGATCGCATCGTCGTTAACGGTCCACTCATTAGTTTTGAGCCCATGGGATTCGCGATGCTTTGGGATCAAGTGTTGTTTGGCTATCTGCAATTTCTCTTGTTCTGTGTAGCCGGAAATACGAATGATCTCCATGCGATCCAAAAGCGGTTGTGGCATCCTCAATGAGTTGGCTGTGGTGACAAACATAACGTCTGATAAATCATAATCAACTTCAAGATAGTGATCATTGAAGGCGTTGTTTTGCTCTGGGTCCAAAATTTCCAACAGAGAGGATGAGGGGTCGCCTCGCCAATCTGAGCCAAGTTTATCAATTTCATCCAGCAAGAAAAGCGGGTTAGATGTGCTAGCCTTTTTCATCCCTTGAACAATTTTGCCCGGCATAGAGCCAACATATGTGCGGCGGTGGCCGCGAATTTCAGCTTCATCTCTAACACCGCCTAATGAAAGGCGAACGAAATTCCGCCCCGTAGCTTTCGCAAGGGACTTTCCGAGAGATGTTTTACCTACGCCTGGAGGTCCAACTAAGCACATGATGGGGCCTTTTAATTTGCCAACGCGATTTTGCACGGCCAGATGCTCCAAAATGCGCTCTTTAACTTTATCCAGGCCGTAATGGTCGGCGTCTAAGATACGTTTAGCATGCTCTAAGTCACGCTTGATTTTGGTGCGTTTTTTCCATGGGATGGAAACCATCCAATCTAGGTAGTTGCGAATAACCGTGGCTTCCGCCGACATGGAGCTCATGGTCCTTAGCTTTTTGATTTCTGAAAAGGCTTTTTCTTTAGCTTCAGCTGTAAGCTTGGTTTTTTCAATGCGCTCTTCGATTTCCGAAATTTCATCGCGACCATCTTCACTTTCGCCGAGTTCTCTTTGAATGGCTTTCATTTGTTCATTCAAATAATACTCGCGTTGTGTTTTTTCCATCTGTTTTTTGACGCGGTTGCGGATCCTTTTCTCCACGTTCAAAACGCTGATTTCACTCTCCATGAGGCTATAAATTTTCTCCAATCGATTTTCGACATTGCTGATCTCAAGGATTTTTTGCTTTTCAGAGAGCTTTAATGTGAGGTGAGATGCAATGGTATCGGCGATACGGCTGGGATCATCAACCTGACTGACAGATGAGCTGACATCTGGGGGGATTTTCTTGTTCAGCTTTACATATTGATCAAACTGCGAATGAACGGCTCGGGAAAGAGCTTCAAGCTCTTGAGAAGCATGAATCTCATCAGGAATCTCTTCCACATAAACTTGATGAAATGCATCATTGTCCGCGTATTGCAAAATGCGCGCTCTTGGGCCACCTTCAACCAATACTTTCACAGTGCCATCCGGGAGCTTTAGGAGTTGAAGAACCGTACCGATGGTCCCAATGGAGAAGATGTCGGCCGGGTTTGGTTCATCATCCGAAGGATTCTTTTGGCTAACCAGGAATACCTTTTTCTGTTCCTTCATCACATCTTCGAGCGCGCGAACAGATTTTTCGCGACCAACAAAGAGTGGAACAATCATATGTGGGAAAATGACAATATCCCGAAGAGGCAGAAGTGGAAAGAGGTTGTCTGATTTAATGCCAATCACAGTAAACACCTTTGGAGCTATTCTACATACGTATGATAGGTTTTCTCGTGGGGTTTTAGCAATAAAATTTTTGTCTTAAGAGTATTTTGCTGCTTTACGGCAAAGAAAGGTTTGAAAAATATTGCTTTCGATTAAATTATATGCTTGCGCAAAAAGACATAAAAAGCCCCAGTGCCACCATCCGAAGGCTTTGCTTGTGAGGTTTGTCGAATCATTGGCTGAATTTCCGGCAATTGTAGGGCTTGGAGTAGCAGTACTTTTAAAGCCCCAGGGTTAGAGCGTCCTTTGCCTGTGATTACCAAAATACACCCAAAATGTTTTTGATGGGCAGCGCTGATAAAGCGAATGATTGCATTAAGCGCCTCTTTCTTATTCATGCCGTGCAAGTCGAGAGATGCATCGTATCTTACTTTTCTCTGAGATTTTCTAGAAAGAATTGTTGTTTCAAACGTTAGAATGGGCAAATCGCCCAGAGCAAAGGGTGTATTTTTTGTGGGTTCTTGAGCTTGTGGTATGGGGGTGACTGTTGCAGTTTTATCGCTATGGATAGGGCTGACGGACTTGAGGAATTGCTCCCATTCCAATCGATCGTCTTTTGATTTTGAAACGTTGTTTTTAAAGAATGAGGCAAATTTTCGACTCATTGTAGCATTTCGCTCTAACGCATTAGGTCTGGCTTAACAGCAATAAGGCCAACGCTTTCACGGCCATCATGGCGAAGTGCTTCGGGAAATTCGGGTCTGGAGATAAAATGGCATGTTTCAATTTTAAAGCCAGCATCAATAAAAAATTGGCTTAATGTGTCGGGGTCGTGGAAGTTCAGCATGTCAGGAAAATAGGGGGAGCGAGTGGGAGCGATATGGTGAGGATCTGTTAGCAGTCCAGGTGCTTCTACGCCAGCTTTCTTGCGTGCTTCAAAATATTGAACAAAGTTTAGCCAGTATTTAAGATAAGGAGATTCGACCGTAACAAATACTTTCCCTCCAGGTTTTAACCATTGATAAAGCTTTTTTGCCGCGGCGGCTGTTTGGTGATCATCCATGAAATTAAATACTCTTGCGACTAAGATATGTTGAAAGGTGTTGTCCTCAAAAGGAGTGTGATCGGGAAACCTGTTAACGACCGTGGTCAACCGCTTTTTGTGATGATTCAAGGTTTGCTCTTCAAGTACCGCTATATGTCGTGGCTCAATATCTAAAGCGGTAACGGTGAGTTCTTTTTCTAAACAAAGGCTCGAAATGTAGCCATAGGCGCACCCAACATCTAAGATTGGCCCACGAGCAGGGTCTGACTGATCGATAAATGCTGTGGTGATTTCGTCAAGGTAAAGAAGCATATCTCCCATTTTATTCAACGTAGGGATACGCATACCGTTATTAGGTGGGACAGTTTGAATGGCATTGGCTTTTGACATCAAGTGTGGGAGCATGAAGATGCAACAAAAAAATATTAAGCTGATTTTTCTAAGGCAGCAAAATACTCTCTGCACTGTTTGCCTCCAAAATATAATTCACTAAATATACCAACCATTAGGGGTTCTGCAAGCCCTCGATTGAAAGTATGCTATTCAGCCCTTCTTTAAAAGTTGGATGAATTAGCTTTTTTATGAGAGTATGTTTAATTTTTGCATTCGATACTCGTTTACTTGCTTGGTAAAACTGTAAAGCCGTTGGGGTTAGTGTGGCATTTTCAAATGAAATGGGTTCAGGTCGTGGTAGTCTCAATAGTTCGGCGGCATATTCAAGAACTTGTTGAGGAGAAGCTGGCAAGTCATCGCTAACATTATAGGTGGATCCAGGTTCTGGAGAGAGCATGGAATTAATTAGTACTTCCACAATATCATCGACATGTATGCGAGAAAAAACGATGTTTTCTTTGATGATGTTTCGTGCTGTGCTATTTCGAATGCGGTCCAATACGTTTCTTCCTGGGCCATAAATGCCACTGAGTCTAAAAACATGAACCGGTAGCCCGTATTCATGAAATAAAGATAGCCAGGCCTGCTCGGCGTATAAACGGTTCTTGCCAAGCTGAGTGGTCGGACAAGGGTCTGTCATCTCATCCACCCATCCTCCGTCCGCATCGCCGTATATGTTTGTGGCTGATAAATACCCTATCCACTGAGCATTGGATTTTAGCAATGATTCTTTTAGAGGCTGGCATCCATCTGTCCCATCTTCGTGTGGTGGCGTGGAAATCAGAAGATTTTGGCAGTGTTGTAAAGCTTGGCATAATTCACTGGAAATTGATTTTCCGTCAAAAATGAGGTGGCCTTTTCCAGGTGTTCTTCGGCTACCAGTAACGCTGACTCCGGAAAGTTTAAGTCGATTCTTGAGGTGATTGGCAACGTAACCTAAGCCAAGGCAAAAAACGTCAGAAATCAAGGTTTTCATAGTGTTTTGAAGGTAGTAAGGGGGGGAATTTGTCCTGCAAGATTTGCCGGAAAGAGGGTCTGGATTTTATGCGTGCATACCAGTCCTTGGCATTTGTATTTTTTTCCCAAGGAACATCGCCGAGGTAATCAATGCAGGATAATTGAGCGGCTGCGGTGATATCGGCAAGTGAGAGTTGATCTCCAGCGAGCCAGCACCGCCGATCAATAAGCCAGCCGATGTATTCAAGGTGGTCAATAAGTCTGGCTTGGCCTTCACGAATGCGTGCTGATTCAGGGCCGCCGAGGCCAAAATATCGCTTAAGCGTTTTTTGAAAAACCAAATTTAAAGTCACTTCGTCATAAAATTTTGTTTCGAACCAGCTGACTAGTCGTCTGGCCTCTGCGCGCTCGCTAGGGCTTTTGGGTAATAAGGGAATGTCTGGGTAAGCTTCTTCGAGGTACTCACCAATCGCTATGCTCTCAACTGCGATTGAGCCATTTAAATCAACCAACACAGGTGTTTGACCATTGGGGTTGATTTCAATAAAATCAGCAGGTTTTTCCCAGATTTTGACAAATTTTAACGTAAAATCCAGGTGTTTCTCGGCCATTTGTATGCGAATTTTTCGGGAGAAAGGGCAAAGCCATGTGTGGGTTAAGGTGCGCATATTTAGGTTTATGGTTAGATTCTAGGTTTAACTTACTTTTGTCTAGTGCTCTGATAATAAGACACTACCATAAATCACTTTTACGTGGGAGGAAAGTGTTCTACAACAGAAACGCTATATTTTTTAAGGGGAAGTAGATGGAGCTAATTCACATCATTGTATTGAGTGTGATTCAAGGGATTGCAGAATTTTTCCCTGTCAGCTCAAGTGCTCACTTGATCTTGCTTCCTTTGGTTATGGGGTGGGAAGATCAGGGGATTGTTGTAGATGTTGCTGGGCATCTTGGAACATTGCTCGCTGTAGTTGTTTATTTTAGGGGTGATGTTAAAGATTTATTCGTTGAGTTTATACGATCGTTTCCCACAAAGAAGGTGCCAAGACGGTGCATGATGCTTCTGGTAGCCAGTATTCCAATTTTTATTTTAGGGTACTTTTTTAAGCCATATATCGCCATGTTACGCTCGGCCATGGTTATTGGTATAGCGGGAATCGTTTTTGGGTCATTGATGGGGATAGTGGATTATGTCCGCCCAAAAACCCAAAAATTGCCCACAATGACATATCTTCATGCCTTCCTAATTGGGTGCGGGCAAATTTTTGCCCTTATCCCCGGGGCTAGTCGTTCTGGCACAACGATTACAGTCTCTCGATGGCTTGGGTATGCAAGAAAAGAAGCGTTAACATTTACATTTTTGCTGTCTTTACCCATTACGTTGGCCGCTGTAGTGCTATCCTTTTTTGATGCTTGGAAGGAAGGGGTCGCTCTTGCTGAGCAAAGCCTTGTCATTGTAACGATTGTATCAGCAGTTGTGGGCTATGGGGTCTTAGCTTTAGTAATGCGCATGGGCCAGTTTATTACATTCATCCCATTTGCAGTATACCGTATAGCGCTTGGTATTGTGGTTCTATGTTTAAGTTATTTTAAGCTTATATAGAGAGTTTAGGGTTCTTTGCAAGATACCGAATACGCATTCGAAAACTCTTTTCCTCGACTTAAAACATGAGCGCCACTATGATGGTGAGGGCTGGCTTGAGTCAATCCTGTTCCTGGTGTACGATACATGATTAATAAATCATTAAGGATTTTTAGGATATCTTGTACATAAGTTTTAAAAACTAAGGATCACCTTAAATGTTGTCGAGATTTGTTTTATTGGCTTCTGCCTTGATTTTTGTGAGTGGTTTGTCGGCGCAACCCGCAAATAGCGGTTCAAATACTCAAACGCCCGTGCAAAATGTAGATCCAAACAGCTTTTTTTGTTCATTTGCCTGTACGCCAGGTGCGTGTGCTGTAAGCCAACAAATTTTCGATCGCTGTAAGAAATGTCCGCAGTCTCAGGTGGCCGGTTGCCTTATGGCTGCCTCTGGCGTTTCTATTGATGCGGCGAGAACAGCAATGAATGCAGGGACGATGTTGCCGCCGCCAGGTAATTGCCCAACATTGGCTGCAAAAGGTGGTGATGGTGCTGTTAAGCAGTTGAATAGCAAAGATGCTCCTGATGATGGTAATGATGATCACGATGGTGCTAGTGATGATGACGATGATAAGAAGGACGATTCAGAGAGCTCGGATTCAAGCTCGGATGAAGACTCTTCTGATGAGGATGATAAGAAGGATGATTCCGACTCAGACTCAAGCTCTTCAAATGATTCTGATAGTGAGGATGACCAGTAGGTCGTAAAATCTAATTTCTCAGGTTCAATAAAAAACGCCTCAAGTATTTGAGGCGTTTTTTTAGTTAGGTAGGTTCTGTGATATTAACGTTACGTTTATGGCCCACCTATGATTGAATGGTTCGAGAGTACTCTCGAAATATGTGTGCAATCGTCATTAAAATTAAGACAGGATAAATATACTGTAAGATTGGTCCCATGATGCCTAAAATTTTTCCGAAACCTAAAAACACAGCAATGAAATAGCTAATTGCTAAGCTTATAATGAGTTTAATAAAGTAGGGTGTGTTTTCCAATATGTTCAGGCTTTTAAGAGTGTCCATCCAGCAGATGGTTAGCGCAACGGATGTTGTTAAGCATGAAAATACAATGGTTAGAGAAAAAGCAACGCTTGCAGCGGGGCCAAGGGCGTGCTGAGCGATGATGGGTAAAATTTCGACTTCCGGAGCATTGCATATTAAGTTGGCATATTTTGTTCCAAGGTACATAAAGCAAATGTATATCGCGCTTAAAATGCCTGCCCCAATGACGCAAGCTGCAAAGCCATCTTTGAGTAAGTTTTCTGAAGTGTTTTTGGTCGTATTTCGAAAGAAACTCATGATTGCGGCTGCGAAGAAGATGGCTGCAGTTAGATCCATGGTGTTATAGCCATTCATGGCGCCGGAGCTAAAGCTATTAAAGGCATTGCAAGGAGGCAAATTTGTGGATGGTGCCCAGTATAGGCCTAATATAATGAGTAAGAGAATGAGTGAAAATTTTATAGGTGTGAGGAATTTTCCGATAATGGGAATAATTTTATCCTGCCGAAATGTTAGTAAGAGGAGTACTATGATGAATATTCCTGCAAATATATATTCAGGCAACGCGGTATCAACGTATTTATAAGAGCCATAGCTAACGCTGATGCAGCGGGGTATAACGCCAAATGGGCCAATAAGAGAAATGATAAACAATTGAAGTGCTGCACTTAACTTGCTCCCAATCATTGAGGGGAGTTGGTTTTTGATGCCCATTTTTGAGCCCAAATATTCCGCAGATAGTGTGATGATGTTAAAAAATTTCTTGCTGTCGCCTTTAAGGAGTACGATCGCCATAAGCCCTAAGAAGGGAACGAGAACTGCCGTTAAGAAAAAACCACTCATAGCAAAGGCCCACATGTCGCCAGATACTCGGCCTAAGCTTAGAGGAAAGACAATGTTGCCTGAGCCAAAAAACATCGCAAAAATTGCAAAACCGGCTAAAATTATTCGGCGTCTCATAAAGCTACTTTCTCTTAAAAGAATTGCTACCAAAATCAAAACACGATTTTTTGATGCTAAAAAATCAAAAGCTTATAATCAAGTAAATATTTTGATGATTTCTAGGCAAAAGACATAATTCTTAATTTAGATGTTTTTGTTTTGTAATTGATATTCATGAAGAAATGAAAGTAACTCTTGGTAAGGCGTGTTGCGCATTATGCGACGAAATGGGGTGCCTTAAGTAAAATTTACGAATAGGCGTTTTTTGTGGATGAAAATTTTTTGCCTAAAAAATAAAAAATTAACTGAAACTTAACGTAAAATTTGAGATAATTTTTAAGGGTTAAAACTGAACAAAAGCGGGCATTTGAGTGATTTTCCCATTGACTCCCATTTATACCCATGTTATCCCAGTTACGGGTCAATTCGTCTATTCTTTATGTATCGTGATTTGCCCTTTTTGTGTTCTTCTTTTAAGTGACCACGGGTTAATAATTTTTATGCCAATTTTTTTGTCAACCTTTATCAACAAATTGGATAAAAAGGGTCGCGTCTCTGTTCCTGCAGCATTTCGGTCTGCTCTCTCCGCGGAAGCATTCCAGGGGGCTGTGGCCCTTCGGTCATATGCTGTTCCGGCTATCGAGGTATTCGGGGGGAGCGTTATGGAGCGGTTGGTTTCTCAAGTCGATCATATGGATATGTTTTCCGAAGAGCGTCAAAATTTTACAGCCACATTATTCGCTGATTCAGAACTGTTGTCTTTTGATTCTGAGGGGAGAATAGCTCTTTCTGAAGTTTTGCTTAACCATGCACAAATTCATGAGAAGGTGGCTTTTGTAGGGTGTGGCACCCATTTTCAGATTTGGGAGCCTGGAATTTTTGAGGCAGTGCGTGAAAAAGCAAGGCAAAAGCTCAAAGAAGAAGGTCTGGCTCTTCCATTGAAAAACTTAGGGAAAGTACCTGGAGGCGAGCGATGATCCATTTTCCCGTTATGTGCAATGAGGTTATATCGTTTTTGCCGTTACACAAAGGAGCGATCATTGTAGATGGAACATTTGGGGCTGGAGGCTACTCTAAGGCTATTCTGGAAAACGCAGATGTTGCTGTCATTGGTATTGATCGCGATCCAGAAGCTGTTAAGCGTGGCCATGAGCTTGAGGCAAAATTTGGTGCGCGATTTCGCATACTCGAAGGCTCCTTTAGCTGTATGAAGTCATTGTTGGCTCAAGCTGGGGTTGCAAAGGTGGATGGTATCGTGTTGGATTTAGGGGTTTCTTCTCCGCAAATCGATCAAGCTGAGCGTGGCTTTTCTTTTCAAACAGATGGACCTTTGGATATGCGGATGTCAGCGCATGGGCAAACGGCGGCAGATGTCGTGGAAAGTCTGTCCGAAGAGGAATTAGCTCGAATTATCTGGGAATATGGTGAAGAGAAAAAATCAAGGCGGGTTGCTAGGGCCATTGTTTCGTTTCGCGAAACGGCGCCTATCAAGAGAACACAAGTTTTGGCTGATCTGGTGCGTGGCGCTGTTGGTTACACGCCGGGTATCGATTCGGCAACTCGAACCTTTATGGCGTTACGGATTTACGTTAACCAAGAACTGGAAGAGCTGCATGCTGTTTTAAAAGCATCAGAAGACATTTTAACGCCTCACGGTCGTATCGTGGTTGTGACCTTCCATTCTCTTGAAGATCGGATTGTCAAAAATTTCTTAAAGGCAGATACAACGTCTTTGTCACGCTACTCACCGAGTATGGAAATTGGCTCAAAAACGATGTGGAAGGTGCTTACCAAGAAACCGTTGTCGCCTTCAAATGAAGAGTTGGTTATTAATCCCAGATCAAGATCAGCAAAGCTGAGAGCAGCAGAGTATATTGGGAGTGGCGTATCGTGAAATTTGCACCCGTCATATTTTTAGGATTTGCTATTTTGCTTGGTGTGGTTCTGTTCCAAGTAAAATACCGAGTGTCTGCTTTGGAGTTAGAGTATGCGACGCTTCAAAGAAATATTCATGATGGCCAAGAGTCCATAAAAGTTTTACAGGCAGAGTGGAGCTATTTATCTGAGCCTCAAAGGTTACAGAAATTGTCGGAAAAATTTTTATCTTTAAAACCTATGCAATCAGGGCAAGTGGTCGATTTGGCTGAAGTTATGCGGGTTGTTGAAGAGGAAAATATTGTTCAAGCCGTTCTCAAGGGAAATGTAGTTGTGACGGAGGAACCGGATGGATCTTAAAGTCTTCAGCCGAACTCAACCGCATTCTTCTGTGTCGCCAATGAGCGGAGAGCTTGAGAGGACCAAATCGCGTCTTATTATCTTGATGATTGTGTTTTCATTAACTTTTGTTGTTATTGGGTTTCGTTTGGGGCACCTGATGATATCAGTAAGTGGTGATGAGCAGGGATTAGAGACGGCGCTTGAAGCCCAGGGGGCTGTTACGAGAGCGGATATTCTAGACAGGAATGGCGTTGTTTTGGCTACCAGTTTGGTAACACAGTCACTATATGCAAATCCTAAGGTTATCATGAATCCTGAAGAAGCGGCCAGAATGCTTAATAAAGTATTCCCAGATCTTTCAGTCCAGAGTTTAAAGGCAAAACTAAGCAGCGATCGTGGGTTCATATGGCTTAAGCGTAATCTGACGCCGGCACAGCAGAATCAAGTATATAATCTCGGTATCCCAGGGGTATGGTTTCAAAGAGAGGAAAAGAGAGTTTACCCCCATGGTCGTCTGTTCTCGCATGTATTGGGGTGTACAGATGTGGATAACAAGGGCGTTTCTGGCATAGAGAAATCATTTGATGAAGGTCTGCTCCATGATAAAGACCCACTGCAGTTATCATTGGATACTAGACTGCAACATGTTGTTAAGGATGAAATTCTGCGAAAAATGGAAGAGTTTAATGCGATTGGCGGCATGGGAATTGTTATGGATGTGCAAACAGGTGAAGTGTTGGCCATGGTTTCTATGCCCGACTATGACCCGCATCATATTGGTAAAGCGAAAAAAGATGACTTGTTTAATAATGTAACGTTGGGAGTTTTTGAGCTTGGCTCTAACATGAAAATCCTCACAACGGCATTGGCGTTAGAAAGTGGCGCAGTTAATATCGATTCGCGTTATGATATTACGGGGCCATACCGCATTGGTAGATTCAAGGTGAAAGATTATCATCCAAAGAATATGGTTGCAAATATACCTCAGATTTTTTTGCATTCTTCCAATGTTGGAATGATTAAAATGATTAATGATGTGGGTGTTAAGACGCATCAGGAGTTCTTGAGAAAATTTGGGCTCTTATCTCCAGCTCTTATTGAGTTGCCTGAGGTGGCTAAGCCTCTCTTGCCAAAAGACTGGCGAGAAGTAAGCTCGATGACTATTGCTTATGGTTATGGGCTTGCTATTACGCCTCTTCAAATGGCTAATGCTATTGCTTCAGTGGTCAATGGTGGTATCTTAAGGCGGCCTACTCTGATTATGAGAAAGGCAGGAGAGGTCCCGACTGGGGTACGAGTGATATCTGAGAAAACATCCTACATCATGCGTGATCTTTTGCGGCTTGTTGTCCAGCATGGAACTGGCCGTAAGGCGGCAGTGCCAGGTTTTGATGTGGGTGGCAAAACCGGAACGGCTGAAAAACTTTCAGCAACTGGCGGTTATCGTAACAAGGACAACCGGGTTTCATTTGTATCGGCCTTTCCGATGAAAGACCCTAAATATTTAGTTATGGTCACAATTGATGAGCCAAGAGGAAACAAATCAAGCTTTGGTTTTGCAACGGCTGGTTGGATTGCTGCGCCTGCAGCTAAGAATATTGTTCAGCGGATTGCCCCGTTGCTAAGAGTGTGTCCAGTAGTGGTTGAGGAAGCAACATCGCCTCAGTATGAGATTTTTAAAGCCAGCGCGCAGGTTGAATAATGGTTGTGTTGAAAACGGTACTAGATTGGATTGATCATTCACAAGCAACTGAGAAAACGCATACGCCTACTATTACAGATTTAACCTCAGATTCGAGGCAAGTTAAGCCAGGCTGCCTTTTCTTTGCATTGGCCGGAGAGCAAACCTCTGGTGCTTGCTTCATCGATGCTGCTATTAAGAATGGTGCAAGCGCAGTGATTGTGGATGAAACTGAGCCTTTGTCGATAATGGAGGAGGCAGTTCCTATCGTCCGTGTGAAAAATGCACGGCGAGCATTGGCTAAGATTGCGGGACAATTTTTTGATCCAGGGCCGGAAGCATGCGTTGCTGTAACTGGGACAGATGGCAAAAGCTCTACGGTCAGCTTTACTAGGCAAATCTGGACATCTGCCGGTTTGAAGGCCGCATCATTGGGGACTTTAGGCCTGGATGCGCCAGATCTGACAGCGTTTGGGCAACCAAAGTTTGGCCTCACGACACCTGATCCAATCGGTTTGCATAAGTTATTGGGGGCTCTTAAAACGAGTGCTGTAACCCACGTTGCAATGGAAGCATCAAGCCATGGGTTAGATCAATTTCGGATAGATGGCGTTCGTTTAAATGCAGCAGGTTTTACCAATTTAAGCCAAGATCATTTAGATTATCATGGTACAATGGAAAAGTATTTTGAAGCTAAAGCTAGGCTGTTTCATGAAGTACTCTTGCCAGACGGTGTTGCCGTTTTGAATGCAGATATTCCAGAATACGAGGCCTTGATGGCTATATGCAAAAAGCGCGGTTTGAAAGTGTTTAATTATGGCCGTAATGCGGCAAGTCTTCGTTTGGAAAAATTGACGGCTTGCGTCCAAGGGTATCAAATTGAGATCATGGTTTTGGGGAGGCCTCAAGAATTGTTGTTGCCCTTAGTTGGGCAATTCCAAATTTACAATAGTCTTTGCGCTTTGGGTTTGGCTTTGGCTACAGGGATTAAAGAAGACGTGGCACTAAACGCTCTTACGACATTAAAAGGTGTGGCAGGACGATTACAAAAAGTAGGGACAACCTCAAAGGGCGCGTTGATTTATGTTGACTATGCTCACACGCCAGATGCTATGGAAGCTGTTTTGACATCTATGAAGCCACATTGTTTGGGAAAGATGATCTGTGTTTTTGGGTGTGGTGGGGATCGCGATAGGTTAAAGCGACCACTTATGGGGCGGATCGCTTGCAAGTATGCGGATAGGGTGATTGTAACGGATGATAACCCTCGCAGCGAAGATCCGGCCTCGATTCGAGGGCAGATTCTCCAGGCTTGTGACGCTAATGCAATTGACATAGGTGGTCGTGAGGATGCTATAAAATACGCCATTGAGCAATCGGGTGCCAATGATATGGTCCTCATTTTAGGTAAAGGGCATGAGCATGGTCAGATCGTTGGACACCAAGTTCTGCCTTTTGATGATGTTCAAGTTGCGCGCGCATGTATTGGTTTTTAAAGAGTGAAGTAAGTGTATGTTCTTGGATGAAGTTAGAGTTGCTCTAAAATCCCTTATACAAGATGATAAATCTGTAAAAGCTGATCTCAATGAGTTGAGTGGTATATCCATTGATTCGCGAACCATTAACCCTGGCGAGATCTTTTTTGCTATTCAGGGGGATGTGACGGATGGTCACTTTTACATAGCTCAGGCAGTGGAAAAAGAGGCTGGCCTTATTGTGGTTGAAGAAAGCAAAAAGAGCCAAGTTCAGGGGCAACTTGGTCAATGTGCCTACATAAGTGTGACAGATACTCTCAAAGCCATGGAAGCTGTTGGACAAGCTATGCGTGAGAAAACGAGGGCACGCATCATTGGTATTACTGGCAGTGTCGGCAAAACCAGTGTTCGAACGGCGTTAGAAGTTTTACTATCCCGACAGGGGAAAACAACAGCGAGCCAAAAAAGCTTCAACAACCATTGGGGTGTCCCATATAGCCTGTGTCATCTTAAAGCTGATGATGCGTATGGGGTTTTCGAAATAGGCATGAATGCCCCAGGAGAAATCAGATGCTTAACACAGCAAATAAAGCCAGATGTGGCTTTGATTACTGTTATTGGGGAAGCTCATATTGGTAACCTTGGGTCTATTGAAGCAATTGCTGAGGCTAAATCAGAAATCTTTGATGGGTTGAACCAAAGCCATGGTATTGCTGTGATCAATGCAGATTCACCCTGTTTTGATATCATGCACCAAAGAGCCCAAGAAGCTGGTGCACAGAAAATCATAACGTTTGGAAAAAGTGGTTATGCTAATGTGCGTCTTGTGTCGCAAGTGATGGAAGGCGACGGTCGGGATGTGACTGTTGATGTCATGGGGCAAATTGTGACACTGCATCTTCGAATGATTGGCTTTCAATGGGTTGAAAACGCTTTAGCCATTATGGCAACCATTGCGGCTGTGGGTGCGGATATTCATCAAGCAGCGCAAGATTTCTCACGGGTCGGTTTGTTGGATGGCAGAGGAAAGGTGCATCATTTGTCGCTTCGTTTTGGCGGAACATTTACGCTTATTGATGACAGCTATAATGCTAATCCAACGTCTGTTCGCTCAGCATTAGATACTATTGCTCAAGTGAACGGGCGTCGCATTGTTGCCTTTGCTGACATGCTGGAACTTGGTGATCAGGCTCGAGGTATACACATTGGGCTTGCACCAAAAGTGATGGAGGCAGGTGTGGATAAGTTTTTTGCCTGTGGCCCTCTCATGGGGGCTTTGTATAGCTATCTGCCAGCGAATATTCAAGGGGCTTGGAAAGCAAATTCAGGCCAATTATTGGAGCCATTAACCCAAGAAATTCGATCGGGAGATGTGTTGTTGATCAAAGGGTCTAATAGTATGAAAATGACGCTGCTGATGGAGCAGATTTGCGCTTTCTATTTAGATCAAAAAGTCCAATCTGCATAAGGAACGCTTAGGTATGTTTGTGTATTTATCCACTCTGTTTTCTGCACATTTTAGCGTTTTGAACGTTTTTAAATATCTTACGTTTCGAACCGGTGGCGCGATATTAACCGCTGTGTTTCTAAGCTTTTATCTTGGCCCTAAAATTATTTCCTGGCTGAAGTTAAAACAAAAAGAAGGGCAGCCAATTCGAGATGATGGCCCTCAAACTCACTTCCTCAAGCGGGGGACTCCAACTATGGGCGGGTTGCTGATATTGCTTGTTTTAGTGATCAGTACCGCTCTTTGGTCTGATTGGCACAATTCATTTGTTTGGATTGTTATGGGGGTAACAATATCCTTTGGCTTGATTGGTGCATGTGACGATTACTTGAAGCTAACTAAACGAAACTCTAAGGGACTTTCTGGGAAAAAGAAGCTGCTGTTGCAAATTTTGTTTGCGACGGTTGCCGCATGCCTAATGGCTATCTATCATCCGGCAGGCTTAAAAAATGCTCTGTCAGTACCATTTTTCAAAGATGTCTTATGGCAGTTTGGCTGGGTTTATACTTTATTCACAGTTTTTGTGATGGTTGGAACATCCAATGCTGTGAATTTAACGGATGGTCTAGATGGCTTGGCGATTGTTCCTGTCATGATTGCGGCAGGTTGTTTTATGCTGATTGCCTATCTAGTGGGTAACCATGTTTTTGCAAACTATCTTCAGTTGCATTTTATTCCAGGAAGTGGTGAGTTGGCTGTCTTTTGCGGTGCTCTTGTCGGTGCTGGGATTGGGTTCTTATGGTTTAATGCGCCGCCGGCACAGGTGTTTATGGGAGATACTGGATCTTTGGCGACGGGTGCAGCTTTAGGGGCCATTAGTGTCGTCACCAAGCATGAAATCGTCTTATCCATTATTGGTGGGCTTTTTGTATTGGAGGCTGTCTCAGTTATGGCCCAAGTGATGTATTATAAGATCACTAAGAAAAGAATATTTTTGATGGCCCCAATTCACCACCATTTTGAAAAGAAAGGATGGGCGGAGCCAACAATTGTGATAAGATTCTGGATTATAGCCTTTATTCTCGCTATTATTGGGCTCTCAACATTAAAACTACGTTAGATGATTATACCAAGTCACCTTAAGGGGAAGAAAGTAACGATTGTCGGTTTGGGGCGAACGGGGCTATCGGCATGCCGTTCATTTCAAGCTGCTGGGGCTGAGATTGTGGTGTTTGAGGCACAAAACAATCAAGCTGTTTTGGAGGCTAGGCAGGAGGGATTTGTTGTTTTTGAGTCACCAACAGCTAAGTTGTGGTCTTCAGATTTAGCGGTTCTGAGTCCAGGAATTGCTTGGCGCTGGCCAAAGCCTCATCTTGTGGTGGAGCAATTGCGTCGTTATGGAGTGCCTCTATGGAGTGATGTTGATATTTTTGCTCAATCGCTATTCCATCAAAAAAGAAGCCCGCGCATTGTTGGTATTACGGGTACTAATGGCAAATCCACCACGACGGCTTTGATGACACATGTTTTTCAAGCATTAGGGTATAATACAGCAATGGGTGGTAATATTGGGATACCAGTATTATCTTTGCCCTCTAATGCAGATGTTTATGTACTTGAGCTATCATCTTATCACTTAGATCTCTTACGAAGTTTGTTTTTATCAGATGCTGTGTTTTTGAATGTAACGCCAGATCATCTTGAGCGGCATGGCGGGGTAGAAAGCTATGTGGCTGCGAAGGTATCTATTTTAGAGAGTTTGAGCTTGAATGGGAGAGGGGTCATTGGTGTTGAAGATGCTTCTTGCCAATCAGTTTACCAGTATTTGAAACCAAAATTTCTCAAAAATCTGTTTGCTATCCACTCTCGTAACAATGTTGATGGTGGGCTTTATGCCCAAGATGGGATGTTGGTGGATGAGACAGCTGAGGCACCAAAACAGGTTGGCAAAATAGATGCCATGACTACTCTTAAAGGTCACCACAATTACCAAAATATGCTGGCTGTTTTTGGGATTACGGCTCCGTTGGTTTCTGATTCTTCGGAAATTCTCAAAGCCTTTGAAACCTTTCCTGGTCTGGAACATCGTCAGGAGGTGGTCGCGCAACATAAGCAAGTGCAATTCATAAATGATAGCAAGGCGACCAATGTTGATTCAGTTGCGAAGGCGTTAGAAACGTATCAAAACATCCACTGGATCGTTGGGGGATTAGCCAAGGAAGGTGGATTAAACGGCCTGGAGTCTTATTTTCCTCGTATTGCACATGCTTACCTTGTGGGGGCGTCAGCCGAGGATTTTGCCGAAAAAATGAAGAGCGATAATATCCCGCATTCTATTGAGGGCGATATCAAAAAGGCGGTCCAAAGTGCGTTTGCGAACGCCGTGAAATCTGCTGAGCCATCTGTCGTTCTTTTGTCTCCAGCATGCGCGAGCTGGGATCAATTCAAAGATTATGAAGAACGAGGTCGTTACTTTAAAGATTGTGTCAATGAGGCTATTCAATGGGAGCAAAAGAATGTTGGATAGAAAAAGCTTTTCGAGGGCCGATTCAAGTTTGCTAAGCCAGTGGTGGTGGACGGTTGATCGTTTTGCCTTACTGATCCTTGGGGTTATTATGGTCATTGGTATCATCTTATCTATGGCCGCAAGTCCGTCGGTGGCAACCCACATTGGTCTGCCATCTTTTTACTTTGTGAAGCGGCATATGGTGATGTTGCCTGTGGCGGCAGTGCTTATCGTAGCGATCTCGCTCATGGATCAAAAAATGATCCGTAAGTTTTCATTGGGGCTATTTTTTGTAAGTATAGGTTTGATGTTAGTGACACTCTTCTGGGGTGTAGAGATTAAAGGAGCCAAACGGTGGATTAATGCTTTTGGTTTGTCATTGCAGCCATCAGAAATGGTGAAACCAGCCTTAGCGGTTGTGGCGGCGTGGTTCTTTTGTTTGCAAAAACAGCATCGAGAGTTCCCAGGATATTGGTTGGCAGGTGGTTTTTTCTTGGCAACATTAGCTTTGCTCGCCATGCAGCCAGATATGGGGATGATTGTTGTATTGGTGGCTTTTGGCCTAGTTCAACTTTTTATGACAGGCATTTCTTTATTTTGGGTATGGATTATTGGAGCTATTGGAGTCGGTGGTTTCATTTTGGCATATTTCTCTTTTTCCCATGTAGCCAAACGTATTGATCGATTCTTGGATCCAAGTGCTGGTGACCCATATGGAGATCGGTATCAAATTAACCGATCTTTAGAGGCCTTTGTGAATGGCGGCTTAACAGGGCAAGGGCCCGGAGAAGGTGTTGTCAAAAAGTTTATTCCTGATGTTCATGCGGACTTTATTTTTGCGGTTGCAGGAGAAGAGTTTGGTTTATTTTTTTGTTGGTTGGTTGTAGGCGTTTTTGTGGCCTTTATCATGCGCTGTTTAATCCGGGCTTGGCAGCAACATAATTTGTTTCGAATGGTGGCGGTGACTGGGCTTGTGACGCAATTTGGTTTGCAGGCCATTGTCAATCTTTCCTCCACATTAAGGCTTATGCCCACAAAAGGTATGACGCTGCCATTTATCAGTTATGGTGGATCGTCATTATTAGCATCGTCGATTACCGTTGGGTTGATCCTTGCCTTTACACGAAAGCAAGTTGCATAACGTATTTAAGGTATAGTTCATGAAAAATTCAAATCACATTGTTATCGCAGCAGGAGGAACAGGCGGACATTTTTTTCCCGCGCTAGCTCTAGGCTTGTTGCTGAGAAAGAAAAATATAGATGTGACTTTTATGACGGATGAGCGCACAGTTTTTCCTGAAGAATCTCAAAAGGCCATCCGTATCAAACGTATTCGTTTGAGTAAGCTTAAAGGTATAAAAGGATATATCATTTCTATTACCCGGATGATTTATGCGCTCCCTAAGTTATTGCGTTGGTTATTGGGGCATCGTGTTGATGCTGTCGTAGGGTTTGGGGGATATCCATCTGTACCGACACTCCTGGCGGCTGTTTTTCTTAAGATTCCCATTATTCTTCATGAGCAAAATGCCAAGGCAGGGCGAGTGAACCGCTTGTTTGCCAAGCGAGCAAAAATCATTACAGTTGCTTTTGAGAATACAGAAAATCTAACCGATAAATTTCAATCTAAATGCATTCTAACGGGAAATCCTATTAGGCATCGGTTTGTTGAGTTGCAAGGTCAAGAGGTTTTGTTAAAGCAAAAGAAAGTGTGCCTTATATTGGGTGGAAGTCAGGGAGCAGCGGTAATGGCAAAATGGGTTGCGCCAGCTGTTGCTAATTTGCCAAAGCCACTGCTTGAAACAATGCAAATCATACATCAATCGCGAGAAGAAGATCTTGTGGCAGTTAAGACTTTATATGCTGAGCGTGGTGTGCAAGCTGAGGTGGCGACGTTTTTTAGTAATGTGCCAGACTTGATGCAGAAGGCTAGGTTTGCGATTACCAGAGCCGGGGCTTCAACAATTGCTGAGCTAACAGCTATGGGGTGTCCAGCCATATTATTGCCCTATCCACATGCGATGGATGATCATCAAACAAGTAACGCTATGGCTATCGCTCAAAGTGGCGGGGCGGTGTTTGTGGATGAAAAAACCGGGGATCGAAATTATCTGGAAAGCGTTCTGAGAAATATGTTACAAGATGATGATGTGCTTTTGAGTATGTCGAGTAAAATGAAAGCAATGGGGGTTACGGATGCGGCCGAAAGGATGTGTCGGGCTATAACCTCTATTTTGCCATGAACTCAACTTACGACCAAAATAGTATAATACTGGCCAGAAATTTATCAAAGGACTTGAAAAAACGTGCGGCAATTTCATTTAGGGGGAACACTCCATTTTATTGGTATTGGTGGAATTGGCATGAGCGGGATTGCTGAGGTTTTGCATGCTTCAGGATATACCGTTACAGGCAGTGATTGCGCTGAAAATGCCAATGTTAAGAGGTTACGAAACCTCGGTGTGGATGTTAAAATTGGGCACGCTCCGCAAAACATAGAGCAAGCCGGTGTTGTCATCATTTCTACAGCAATTCATCCATCAAATCCTGAGCTAACGGCTGCGCGAGTTAAGCGAATTCCGGTTATCAAGCGTGCGGAAATGCTGGCTGAACTGATGCGTCTTAAAAAATCTATTTGCATTTCTGGAACTCACGGTAAAACAACGACAACTTCACTGTGCGCTGCATTATTGGATGCCGCTGGTGGTGATCCTACGGTTGTGAATGGTGGTATTATCAACGCGTATGGGACCAATGCTCGGTTGGGTAAAGGTGAGTGGTTTGTTGCTGAGGCGGATGAGTCAGATGGGAGCTTCTTAAAGCTACCAGGTACAATTGGGATTGTGACGAATATTGACCCAGAGCATATGGAACATTTTGGGGCTTTTGAAAATTTAGTGGGAGCATTTGAGCAATTTATCCACAATTTGCCTTTCTATGGTTTAGCTGTTCTTTGCAATGATCATCCTGTTGTCAAATCATTGGTGGCTAAAATCACTGATCGTCGTGTGGTTACCTACGGACTTCAACCTGGGGCTGATATTATGGCTGTGAATATTCACATGGGGCCATCAGGTTCACGTTTTGATGTGCAGTTCAACCCGGATGCTTTGATTTTTAAGCAAAAGGAAGGCAGTTGGCAGCCACTGCAAGGCATTGAGCTGCCGCTGTATGGTGAGCATAATGTTCAAAATGCCTTATCTATCGTTGGTGTGGCAATTGAGCTAGGGTTTGATGAGGATATTTTAAGAAAGGCTCTATCTAATTTTGCAGGTGTTAAACGTCGTTTTACCAAAACAGGTGAGGCTTGTGGGGCTGTGATCATTGATGATTATGCGCATCATCCAGTTGAAATCAAGGCTGTTTTAAAGGCTGCGCGTCAAGCAAGTCAAGGCAAGGTTATTGCTGTCATGCAACCTCATCGATACACGAGGCTTTCCAGCTTATTTCATGATTTTATAGATGCTTTTGACCTTGCGGATAGCATTGTTATTTGTCCGGTTTACAGTGCGGGTGAAGAAGTTATAAAAGGGTTTAACGAGCATACATTGGGGCAAAAAATTCAACAATTGCATCCTCAAAAAACTGTTATTACCATGCATCAAGAGTCTGACCTGGCGCCTATCCTGATTGATCTTATCGCGCCGGGTGATTTTGTTATATGCATGGGGGCTGGAACCATTTCAGGATGGGCAAATCAATTGCCTGATCAATTAGTTGAGCTTAGTTTATCGATTGCGCAACATGCAGCAGAAATTTCCAATTAACGATACCCTTAAAGCAACTTTGGAGCAGATTAAAGGTAGGGTGCAGTTCGATGCTCCATTAGGAGCACTGACATGGTTTCGTGTTGGTGGTGTAGCCCAGGTTCTTATTAAACCGAGTGATATTGAGGATTTGCAGTATATTCAAAAAGTGGCTTTGGATAATAACTTGCCTGTCACTGTCTTGGGCGTTGGATCTAACGTGATCGTTCGAGATGGGGGAATTTCTGGTATAACCATTAAGTTGGGCGGCCCATCTTTTACAATGGTTTACCAAGAAGGTAACGCAATCAGTGCTGGCGGTGGTGCTTTGGATCGAACTGTTGCCGAGACTGCTCGTGAATTTGGCCTTTCTGGGCTGGAGTTTTTGGTTTCAATTCCTGGAACTATTGGTGGCGCTGTGTTTATGAACGCAGGTGCTTATGATTTTGAAACAAAGGATGCTTTGGTTAGTGTTGAGGGGGTTACGGTAGAAGGAAATCATGTTACCCTTGCGAGGCAGGATTGTGGATTCTCTTATCGATCGAGCCGCTTACCAAAGGGTATAATAGTGACCAGAGCATTGTTTGAAGCACCGTCAGGTGGTTTGGAAGAAATAACTCTTAAAATGCAAGGGTTTCTTGCGAAGCGCGAAGCAACTCAACCAACGCGTACACGAACGGGTGGAAGCACATTTAAGAACCCACCTGGAGAATTAAAAGCGTGGCAATTGATTGATCAAGCTGGTTGCCGCGGTATGATGATAGGTGGGGCCCAGGTGTCGCATATGCATTGTAATTTTCTCTTGAATACAGGTGGGGCTACAGCGCAAGATATTGAAGATCTGGGTGAATTGGTTCGTAAAAAAGTTTATGAGAAATGTGGTGTTCAGCTGGAGTGGGAAATTAAGAGGCTTGGTGTTAACAGGGGCGAGGGATGAAATCACGTAAGCTAGTTGCACCATCAAAAAAGACTCGTTCAAGTAAAAGAACCACAAAGGTGGATCAGCGCCGTAAAGCTGTTTGGGTAAAAGTACTGGCTCCATTAGGGGGCTTTGTTTTTTTAGCTGCGGTCATTTGGGGGGCTCTCCAACTAGATGTTTTAGGGCGGACACGGTTGGGCTTGGACAAAGGTGTTATTTGGTTTGGAAGCCGTTTGGGGCTTTGTTTAACGAAGGTTGAAATCGAACCTATGGAATACACATCTGCTGATGAAATTTTGAAAGCTTCAGGGGTTTATCGTGGTCAGCTAATGTTAAGGATTGACCCGGAAGATGTTCGCCTGGCTATCGAAAAACTACCATGGGTATGGTCAGCTATTGTGCGGCGACGTTATCCAGATACCCTCTATGTTCGCTGCATTGAGCGGCAGCCAATTGCCATTTGGAACAATGGAAAAAAGATGCTTCTGGTTGATAAGGTTGGAGATGTGCTGTCGGATCATATTCCAGATGTATTTTCCTCCCTGCCGGCTATTGCGGGTGAAGGTGCTCCTGAACGAGCCCCAAAGTTATTTAATCTTCTGTCAAAATTTCCTGATATTCAAGCGCAGGTTAAAGCAGCGTTTCTTATTGGAAAAAGGCGCTGGGATTTGCTATTTTCCCATGGTACAAAGGTTATGCTTCCTGAGGAAGATGTTGAAGAAGCCCTTCAGCGACTGAGTGAATTGGAAGATAAAAATTTGCTCGAGACGTATGTTATTAAAAAAATTGATTTGCGATTTAAAGGAAAGACTATTTTTAAAGTTGCTCCTGAAGCCACTGTAAAATTGCAAACCAGAGGAACCACTAAAGAGACTTAATTAAATATGTTTAGACGTAAGCCATCGTATAAAAATAACATCATTGCAGCTCTTGATATCGGTACTACAAGAGTCAATTGCGCTATCGCACGTTTGTCTGATAATGAGCAACTTGAAATTGTTGGTGTTGGTCAACAGATGACGCGTGGCCTCAAGAGGGGCATCATCATTGATATGGAGGCGGTTGTTAACGCCGTTGCTGAAGCCATCACAACTGCGGAAAGGCAGGCTGATGAATCCATCAGGCAAATATATGTTGGCATCCCTCCTCATGCGCTATTATCCAAAACATATACTATGGAAATTCCTTTAGGGCAGGCATCTGTTAGTGCGGAAGATTTGGAGGGAATTTTCCATAGGGTTCATGAGATGGTCCAGAAAAATGGGCATGAGGCTTTGCATGTTTTTTCCTTGTCATTTGAGTTAGATGACCAAAAGGGAATTATGGATCCCAAAGGGATGTTTGGTAATGCTTTAAAGGCCAATCTTCACATTGTTGCTATACCGACAAATGTCCTTCGAAATTATTTGGCTTGTCTTTCCAAAGCTCATTTAGATGTCGTTGGGCTTGTGGCAGCGCCTTATGCTGCGGCTTTGTCAACGCTGGTTGAAGATGAGATGGAACTAGGGGCAGCTCTTATTGATATGGGGGGTGGGTCGACCTCCATTATCGGGTACCTTGGTGGAAGGCCGGCTTTTATTACCAATGTGCCTATTGGGGGGCATCATATCACACAGGATATAGCAAGAGTTTTTTCTACGCCATTAGCTCATGCTGAGCGACTGAAGGTCTTGTATGGGTCAGCGCTTATGTTAAGTAATGATGAGCGTGAGCCCATTTCAATCCCCCAAATCGGTGAGGCGCAAAGTTCGCACCAGTTAACCATTTCTAAGGCACAGCTGAACAATGTCATCCAATCTAGATTGGAAGAGATACTGTCTCATTTGAAACAAAAGATGCAGGCGCATAATGATGCTACGTTTTTTTCGCGGGTGGTATTGTCTGGTGGGGCGAGCCAGTTGACGGGTGTGAGAGAGTTTGTTGCGCAGTTCTTGGGTAAAGGTGTGCGGATGGGGAGCCCAGCTTTCGCAGAGATGGTTTCTCGTGGCCCTGACTTTGCGACATGCTCCGGGATTCTAAGCTATGCCCTTAAAGATTCTGGGGCGCATTTTATGCAGCAGCAGAGGCAAGAGAATCAAGGGGGATTTGTAAACCGTCTCAAGCAGCTTTTGAAAAATAAGAATTAGGGGAATGATTGTCGAGGTCCTCGTTCCTTTACCTTTCGATCAAAGCTTTTCATACAGTATTCCTGCCGACGAGATAGTATCCATAGGTACTATTGTTCGTGTACCATTTGGCAGAAGAAGTATAGAAGGTGTTGTTATTGGCCTTGAAGGTGTTGAAGTCAAAGGCCTGAAGCCCATTCATGGTGTTGCGCATAAGGCTGCATTATCCAAATCCATGGTTGATTGGATTTTGTGGGTGGCCGATTATTGCCTCATACCCAAAGGGCTTGTCTTAAAAGCAGTGTGGGGCGGGTCTTTAATACCTCAAGTGGCAACTCAAAATTTAATAGCTCTGAATGATGCAGCTCATCTTGAAAAGGTAACGCCAGCTCAAAAGAAAATCCTAAGCTATCTAACGGTTCATGCTAAGCCTCTCTTGCGCAAAAAAATTCGTGAAGAGCTTGGTGTAAGCGATGGCGTTATTGCTGGGCTTCTCAAAAAGGGGATTTTGCGGCTTATTACAAAGCCTGTCCCAGACAAGTTGTTGGAGCAGCCCGCCTTGCCTGTGATGTTACCAGTCTTAAGTAAAGAGCAAGAAGTTGCTAAGCAATTTCTATTGAGTGAAATGAGTGCCGAAGACCCATGTGTGACGCTATTAGACGGTGTAACAGGGTCAGGAAAAACAGAAGTTTATTTTGATGTTATCGATCAATGTTTAATGCTTAATGGGCAGGTTTTAGTGATGTTGCCAGAAATTGCTCTGACGGCTCAATGGCTCCAACGTTTCCAAAAACGGTTTGGTTTTAAGCCTCTACTCTGGCATTCGAATGTTTCAAAGGCTCAAAAATCCCATATTTGGCAAGCTGTGCTAGAGGGGTGGCCGTGTGTGGTGGTTGGAGCGCGATCGTCACTTTTTTTGCCTTTTCAGAACTTGAAGTTGGCCGTTGTTGATGAAGAGCATGACGCGAGCTTTAAACAAGAAGAAGGCATGATTTATCACGCTCGCGATATGGCCATTGTGCGCTCGAAGCTTTGCCAGGCCTTTGTGATACTTTCTACGGCGACACCGTCATTGGAAACATGGAGTAATGTTCAAAGCGGTCGTTATAAGCATGTTAAGCTGCCAGAGCGATTTAAGGTAAAGTCAGGGCCTGATATTCAGCTGGTTGATATGAGAACCCATGATTCAAAACAAACATGGATTTCAAAACCATTACGGGATGCTTTGCGGCGCACTTTTGAACAAGGGGCGCAATCCATGCTTTATATTAACCGCCGGGGGTATGCGCCCGTAACATTGTGTCGCGCATGTGGATATCGATTTGCGTGCCCAGATTGTTCCGCCTGGTTGGTTCGGCATAAATTTAATGACACGTTACAATGTCATCATTGTGGGTATCATGCTTCTGCTCCTTCTGTGTGTCCTTCCTGTCAAACAGAAGATGCGACTATTTCTTGTGGGCCTGGTGTTGAGCGTATTGAAGAAGAGGTTCTGTCATTTATTCCAGATGCTCGTGTGATGGTGCTTAGCAGCGATCATATGGCCCAAAATACCCAAATGCAGGTAGCCATTGAGAAGATTGAGGGCGGTGAAGTGGATATCATCATCGGGACGCAGGTAATGGCAAAAGGGCATGATTTTAAGAGGCTTACGTGTGTTGGTGTCATTGATGGTGATTTGGGGCTTATGGGCTCAGATTTGCGAGCGAGTGAACGTACTTTTCAGATGTTAACTCAGGTGGCCGGAAGGTCGGGCCGGCATGTGGAGCAAGGTGAAGTTTGGTTGCAAACATATCAGCCAGAGAGCGACATTATGAAGGCTTTAAGCAAAGGTGATCGAGATTCATTTTTTGGCTATGAGCTTGCTCTTCGACAGGAGTTTTCTTGGCCGCCATTTGGTCGTTTGGCGGGGGTAATTGTGTCTGGGAGCGATGAAGCAAGGGTGGCTGCGTTTGTCAAATCAATGTGTACAAAGGTGCCGCATCTGACAGGTGTTCGCTTGTTGGGGCCAGCTCAAGCCCCGCTCTATAAAGTGCGACGTAAGTACCGTTGGCGCTTCACTATCTTATCTTCCAAGGAAACATCGCCTCATGCGTTTGTGAATGCTTGGTTGGCAAAAATAAAGTGCCCAAAGGATATCCACATCCAAGTTGATATTGATCCCATCAGTTTTTATTGAGGGTTGGCCTCCCTTTGTCTTCCCGGACCTCATCTTTGTCTTCCCGGACGCCCCTCTTAGTCATTCCCACACACCACACTTTGTCTTCCTGGGCACGTCCTCTTAGTCATTCCCGCACTTGATGCGGGAACCCAGGTTTTTTATGGGCCCCCGCTTTCGCGAGGGTGACAGGAAAAAGAGCGAGGATGGCAGGGAAAGGAGCGAGGATGGCTGGGAAAGGAGCGAGGGTGACAGGAAAAAGAGCGAGGGTGACAGGGGCACCTCTTAGTCATTCCCGGACACCCTCTTAGTCATTCCCGCACCCCTCTTTTGTCTTCTTTATAAAAATTCATTAAATCGACCTCAAGATTCCACGTCGCTATTGTTCCTGGAGTGATGAAAAATAAATCAACGCTTTCGCAAAAAACACCCTCGTATGCCTATTATGAAAAAATATTGATTGATCAGTTCATGCTTAAGGTGGAAAATGAGAGGGATATAGAACCGTAGAGTACAATGGAAAACGCTGCTGAGGCCGGAAGATGAGAGTCCCTTTGTAATGGATTTGAGTTTAAACTTATAGCCCAATCGAGTATTGGTTATAACACCCGTTTAATAGATGATAAGCAATAAAGAGGTGTGGTTGTGTACGTTCCGGTTTAAGTTTTGTGCCTTATATTTAAGGTGGGAATAATATTATGAAAACCTCTCTAAGATTTGATTTTGCTATCTCAAATCCCATTGGTTGTCAAAGTTAAGGGTTTCTTGAGTAACTTTTTCCTTCATGAGTTTGATCAATTTTTGCACCCGCTGATTTCCTCGTAAGTATGGTGGGTGGACATAATAGGCTTTACGCTTTAGAAAAAGGTTTTTATCGTATATTCCTTGTAAAACTGGTACAAGTTGTGTGTTAATCACATGAAACAAGGGTAGAAACCCAATTCCAACACCGTTTTCTACCAGAACTTTGCAGGCCATCACGTCATCCACTTCCATCGCAGGCCGTCTTGGTTTTTGACCCTCGCGACCAACAAACAGTAGAGGGTTGCTAGCATTGTAGTCCACTGAAGCATAAGCCCTCGACCATCGATAACCGATGATTTTATGGTTATCTAAATCATCAAAGGTTCGAGGCATGCCATGTTTTTGTGTATAAGAAATATGGGCGTATGGGTAGAAACTGAACTCGAAAATCTCTTGCCATATTAAACCTGTGTCTCTAGGCGGGGGTATGGGAGTGAGACTCACATAAGTTCCTGAAAAATGGCTCGTGTTTTGGAGCATGGGCGATTCATCCGTGCTCATTATGAGTTCAATGCCGGGGTTTTCGGCCAGGAATTCTGATAGGTGGGGCGCGAGCCAGCTGATGCCAAACATCGCTGTGACCACCTGCAGAGGGCCGGAGGTGGAGCTTTTGAGATCCCGAGCTCGGGTGAAGATTTCTTCAAAGTTGAACAGGCGCTCATCCATTTGCTCAGCAACGTATCGCCCGGCGTCTGTGAGCCGCACACCTTTGGGGAAAGAAACGAGAAGTTCTGTGCCCGCAATTTCTTCCAGCCTGCGCATCTGGCGGCTCACTGTGCCTTGGTTGACACCCATGATATCTGCCACACGCGTATAATTTTCATGAGCTGCTACGAGGCGAAAAGTTTTCAAAAGTTCGAAGTTAAAGTCCATGGTTCACCGCGCGTGTTTGAACAATTGTTATTTTGATCCAAAAATGTAAACGGAACCTTAAGGCTCACTTGTGATCTGTTCTGCACAGTTTATGGGAGAGTATCCTAACAAAAGCTTTTGTTCAAGTCCACACATCGTCATCGCAGGGGCTTTAAGCTTTCGCCATCCTATAAAAGTTCACTAACTCGGTTCCAAAAAGTCTAGAACAAGGAGAGTAGGAAAAGTCGTCATCTCCATCTTGGCCAAAAAACAAAATCCGACCTTGTCAGCTTGAGTTGACTATGGTAGGAAGTGGCACGTGCCAGTGTTTGCTTGGCAATTAATACGGTAATGTGTGTTTTCAAAGGACTATTCATGAGTCAAATTGCGGATCGTTACGCCAAGGCTTTATTTGTGTTAGCTGAGAAAGCTAAAAAGCTGGATGCCGTCCGTGCAGACCTTTTGAGTGTAGGTGTCCTGATGCATGAATCTGAGGTCTTTCGAAATTTTATTTTCTCAAAACGTTTTGGTAAACCCGTCCAAGTTTCCACTCTTATAGCTCTTGCGAATAAGCTTAAGTTGTCGCCTTTGACCCAGAAATTCCTTGGCCTTTTGTGCCAGCAAGGTCGCCTAGGGCAATTGCAACCTATTGTAACGTCATTCGACCAGAAAGTAGCCGCTCATAAAGGCGAAACCTATGTTGACGTTGAGTCAGCTGTTCAGCTGACTGCAGGGGAAGAAAAAGAGTTGGTGGCTGGGCTTACCAGTGCTTTGGGTAAAAAAGTTATTTTACGAACAAAAGTTAACGTAAATATATTGGGTGGACTTAAGGTCCGCTTTGGGTCAAAACTAATTGATGGTTCATATCAAACGAAGCTGTCTCAGCTTCACCTTGCAATGAAAGGGGTTTAGGGCAATGGAGCTTCGTGCTGCTGAAATTTCAACGATTCTTAAAAAACAAATTGAAGACTTTGAGGCCAAAACCGAAGTCCAAGAAGTGGGCTCAGTTCTCACTGTTGGAGATGGTATTGCCCGTGTTGAAGGGCTAGATAACGTTCAAGCTGGTGAAATGGTAGAATTCGCCAGTGGTGTTAGGGGCATGGCACTGAACCTTGAGGTGGATAACGTTGGTGTGGTTATCTTTGGAGATGACCGCAGTATTCAAGAAGGCGATATTGTTAAAAGAACCAAGACAATCGTGGACACTCCCATTGGTAAGGGATTGATTGGTCGCGTTGTGGATGGTCTTGGTAATCCGATTGACGGCAAAGGCCCTTTGAAAAATGTGAAGCGAGCTCAGGTGGAAGTGAAAGCGCCTGGTATCATTGCACGTAAGAGTGTCCATGAGCCAATGCAAACAGGCTTGAAAGCTATTGACGCTTTGGTTCCCATTGGGCGTGGTCAACGTGAATTGATTATTGGCGACAGAGAAACAGGTAAAACTGCTATTGCTCTTGATGCTATTTTGAACCAAAAAACAGTGAATGCTAGTAAAGATGAGTCAGCTAAATTGTTTTGTGTTTACGTAGCGGTTGGTCAAAAACGGTCAAGCGTTGCTCAGATCGTTCGAACATTGGAAGAAAATGGAGCGATGGATTACACCATTGTGGTTGCTGCAACAGCTTCTGACCCAGCTCCTCTTCAGTTTCTTGCTCCATACACAGGTTGTGCTATGGCGGAATATTTCCGCGATAATGGTATGCATGCATTGATCATCTATGATGATTTATCTAAGCAAGCTGTAGCTTATCGACAAATGTCCTTGTTGCTTAGGCGTCCACCAGGGCGTGAAGCCTATCCGGGCGACGTTTTTTATCTCCACTCCCGTTTGCTTGAGCGTGCAGCCAAGATGAGTGACGATATGAAGGCTGGTTCAATGACGGCACTTCCCATTATTGAGACTCAAGCTGGTGACGTTTCAGCGTACATTCCAACGAACGTTATCTCTATCACAGATGGGCAAATTTTCCTCGAGACAGATTTGTTTTACAAAGGCATTCGCCCCGCAATTAACGTTGGTTTGTCTGTTAGCCGCGTGGGTTCAGCAGCGCAGGTAAAGGCGATGAAACAAGTTGCGGGCAAGATCAAGCTCGAGCTGGCCCAATATAGAGAAATGGCTGCCTTTGCTCAGTTTGCTTCTGATTTGGATGCCTCAACTCAAAAGCTTTTGCAAAGAGGTGAAAGGCTGACGGAGCTGTTAAAGCAACCGCAATTTGCTCCTCAGACGATGGAAGAGCAGGTGGTTTCCATTTTCGCAGGCGTGAGAGGCTATTTGGACCATGTTCCAGCAAGAAGCGTGACCAAATTTGAAACAGAATATTTGACTCAGCTGAAGGCTAAGCATCCTGATATTGTGGCGAGAATTCGTGACGAGAAGCAGATAGCGTCAGATGTTGAAGAGAAGCTGGTTCAGTTTTTAGATCATTTTAGCCGGGATTTTGTGAGTTAATAATGCCAAGCCTTAAGGATCTTAGAGACCGGAAAAAAAGTGTTGAGTCAACACGCAAGATTACGTCGGCCATGAAAATGGTTTCGGCGGCAAAATTGCGGCGGGCCCAAGATCAGGCTGTGGCTGCGCGACCCTTTGCTGTGGCTATGTCAAGCCTGCTTCAGAATCTGATGAAAGAAAAGGCGCAGCTTGATTCTGCCCCTATGCTTATGGCGGGCACAGGTAAAGATCAAACTGTCCTTTTGGTTTTGATGACCTCAGATCGTGGATTGTGTGGTGGGTTTAACACAGGGCTTGTTCGAGAAGCTAAAAACCACATCAAGCGGTTTATAGAAGAGGGCAAGCACGTTAAAGTTTTGTGCATTGGCCGTAAGGGGAAAGATCTCCTCAAAAGAGAGTATGCTGCCACAATCATTGACACCGTGACTGAAATTGGCAAACCAAAGCTTAGCTTTGCGGACGCTAGAGATATTGCGGGCAAGATTTCGGATCTCTTTTTTCATGGTGCCTTCGATCGTTGTGTTTTGATTTACAGCCGATTCAAATCAGCAATGACTCAAATCCCCACAGCTACTCAGTTGATTCCATTTGAGGCTCTAAGCCTGGAAGAAGTTGAAGTTACGCCATCATCTGGTGCGGATACACAGGCATTATTTATTTATGAGCCTGATGAGGCAACACTGCTTGAAGCATTGCTTCCGAAAAACCTTGAAGTGCAGATTTATCGTGCACTTCTGGAAACTTTTGCCAGTGAACAAGGTGCGCGTATGACAGCGATGGATAGTGCTACACGCAATGCTGGCGATATGATCAAGCGTTTAGACCTGACCTATAACCGGGCAAGGCAAGCATATATTACAAAAGAATTGATAGAAATTATTTCGGGCGCAGAAGCCCTCTAGATGGAAATGAGTAAAGGAGCAAGCATTCCTATGGCTAAAAAAGTTACAGGTCAAATCACTCAGGTTATTGGTGCCGTTATCGACGTCTCGTTTGATGGAAATCTTCCTCCGATTTTGAACGCCCTTAAGACTGAAAATAATGGAAAACCTCTCATATTAGAGGTGGCTCAACACTTAGGCGAAAATACCGTTCGCGCTATTGCGATGGACTCTACTGATGGTTTAGTAAGAGGTCAGCCCGTGGAAGACTTAGGCGAGCCAATCTCAGTGCCAGTTGGTCAGGAAACATTGGGGCGTATCTTCAACGTTATCGGTGATCCCATCGATGAGCGGCCTGAGTTTAAAGCCAAGAAGCGTTTGCCCATCCACCGTTCTGCGCCTGATTTTACAGAGCAGTCCACGGAAACACGGATCCTTGTAACGGGCATTAAAGTTGTTGACTTGCTTGCTCCTTATTCGTGCGGTGGTAAGATTGGTTTGTTTGGCGGTGCGGGAGTTGGCAAAACCGTGTTGATCATGGAATTGATCAACAACGTTGCGAAAGCTCACGGTGGCTTTTCTGTGTTTGCAGGCGTGGGTGAACGCACACGTGAAGGCAATGACCTTTATCACGAAATGATCGAATCAGGGGTTATTAAGCTCGATAGCGAAGGTTCAAAGGTGGCGCTGGTTTACGGTCAGATGAACGAACCACCAGGAGCTAGAGCACGCGTGGCTCTTTCTGGTCTCACGATGGCTGAGTATTTCCGTGATGAAGAAGGTCAAGATGTATTGTTCTTTGTTGATAACATTTTCCGCTTTACACAAGCTGGTTCTGAGGTGTCAGCGTTGCTTGGTCGTATTCCATCGGCTGTGGGTTACCAGCCAACTTTGGCGACAGAGATGGGGACGCTGCAGGAGCGAATCACTACCACAACAAAAGGCTCTATTACCAGTGTTCAAGCCATCTATGTTCCTGCGGACGACTTAACGGACCCTGCGCCGGCGACTTCATTCTCGCACTTAGATGCGAAAACCGTTTTGAGCCGTCAAATTGCTGAGCTTGGTATCTATCCGGCTGTGGATCCATTGGCTTCTACATCACGTATTTTGGATCCAAGGGTTGTGGGTGATGAGCATTACGAAGTTGCACGTGAAGTTCAAAAAATTCTTCAAACCTATAAATCACTGCAAGATATTATTGCCATTTTGGGTATGGATGAACTGTCAGAAGAAGATAAATTGATCGTGGCTAGAGCACGTAAGATTCAACGCTTCTTGTCTCAGCCATTCCATGTTGCCGAGGTGTTTACAGGTTTCCCTGGTACATTTGTTAAGCTTGAAGATACCATTGCCGGCTTTAAGGGTATCATTGATGGGAAGTATGACCATTTGCCTGAAATGGCCTTTTATATGGTTGGCACCATTGATGAAGTTGTTGAAAAGGCCAAGAAGCTTGCGGCTGAAGCAGCTTAGACACAAGGATTAAGACGGTATGTTTACCTATGAAATCGTTTCACCAGAAAGCTTAGCGAGTCGAGGTAAGGCCAAGATGATTGTCCTTTCTGCGGCCGAAGGTCGATTGGGTTTGTTGGAAAATCATGCCCCAATTGTGTCGACTTTGGATCCAGGGATCGTGTCAATTTATAGTGATGCTAACACCATTAACGCAGAGCTTTTTGTTTCGGGCGGTTTTGTCAGTATGATTGATAATATGTGTTCGATCTTGGTAGACGAAGTGCTGACGCTCACTGAGTTGACTCATGATTATGTGGAAAACCGTTTCAAACGAGCCGAAGATGCTGTGCTGCTTGCGCAAACAGCCCATGATAAAGTGCAGGCACGAAAGCAATGTAAAATTTCTCAAGTGATGAGGGCACTACGTTCAACGCATCAAATTTAAAGCCATCGACTAAGTTTTCTGGTGGGGCTGGGGCGCATGGCCAGTTGCAGAAGCCCACCGTAGATAGTTTGTACGCATCTGCTAGCGAAAAGTTCAGGCTCATAGCGATGTCAATGGCCGGAAATTTTTTAGAATTTTACGACTTTGCCCTTTATGGCATCCTCGTTCCGATTATGTCTCCACTGTTCTTCCCCTCCAAAGAAGCTTGGTTTTCAGAAATCATGGGGCTTGTTGTATTTACCATGGGCTTTATCGCAAGGCCGCTTGGTGCAGCCATGTTTGGCATGATTGGGGATCGGTATGGCCGTAAGCAATCTTTGCGCTGGTCGGTTGTGTTGATGGCAGTTGCAACAATGGGCATTGGCATCTTGCCAACCTATGAAATGATAGGGATTGCCGCTCCTGCCCTATTGATAGTTTTGCGGATTCTTCAGGGTATTTCGGCTGGCGGTGAAAGCAACGGATCCGTCATATTTGTTATGGAACATTTTCCCCCAAATCAAAGAGGGTTGGGGAGTAGCTTGATGAGTTCGGCGACTATCTCGGGTGTGATTCTGGCTACATTTGTCTCTAGCCTTTTAACGGCGGATGAGGGACATCATCAACATTGGCGTTGGGCATTCATAGCTGGTTCAGCGATTGGTATTGTCAGTTATTATATTCGTAAGCACTTAAATGAAAGTCCACAATTTTTACAGATTGTTCGTGCAAACAACATTTCTAAAAATCCACTGAAAGAGACATTCCGAAAGGCTCCTATGGCTGTACTGCAAACATTTTGTTTAAGTGCGGTTGCGGGTGCATTGCAATTGTCGTTGGCGGGGTATTTTAGCATTTACCTTAAAGATCATTTGAATATGCCTTTTTCCCAAATTATTTTTTTAAATGCTATCTGCTTATTGATTTATGCATTTATTTTGCCAATTACGGGGCTCTTGGTTGATAGGGTCAACCCTCTCAAGCTTTTGTTGGGATCATCGCTAGCGGCTGTCGTTTGCCTAATACCCATCTATCAATTAGCGGCAGTGGGAACGGTTGCGGCCATTATTGCTGCTCAATTATGGTTAGCCGTGATTACGGCCCTTTACGTAGGGCCTAAAAGTGTGGTGATGTACAACCTTTTTGAAACCAAAATTCGATTCACAGGGGTTTCTTTTGGGTATGCCTCAGGGGTATCGGTTTTTGGAGGGCTCACACCTATTATTAATAAATCTCTTGATCATGTGGGATTTTCACCTGCGCTGTTTGCTGTTGCATGCGGAGTGATCACGTCTGTTACGATCCTATTTCTGTGGCGTAACCCACCAAAAAATATTCCACATGAGGGTTTTTAAAATTCGATTTCTGGCTAATTTTGTGATAGATATGAACTATCATGAGTGACGTTGCCCAAAATATTACAGAAACATCCCTTCCAGAAGCTCTAAGTGAGCGCTATCTTTCTTATGCGCTATCCACTATTTTGTCCCGCTCCTTGCCAGATGTGCGAGATGGCCTTAAGCCTGTGCATAGGCGTCTTCTTTATGCTATGCGGCTTTTAAAGCTTCAACCATCTTCTATGCCGAAGAAATCAGCTCGTGTGGTGGGTGATGTGATTGGTCGATTTCATCCTCACGGTGAAATGGCAATATATGATGCTCTTGTGCGACTGGCGCAGGATTTTTCAGTGCGTTATCCGTTGATTGATGGTCATGGAAATTTTGGCAATATCGATGGTGATAATGCCGCCGCTATGCGATATACGGAAGCTAGGCTGACATCCTTTGCCGAAGCTCTTATGGAGGGCATTGATGAAGATAGCATTGATTTTAAACCTACATATGATGGTGACACTGTTGAACCGATTGTGTTGCCAGCCGCGTTTCCAAACTTATTGGCCAATGGCGCAACAGGTATTGCCGTGGGTATGGCGACAAGCATTCCGCCCCATAACGCAACGGAACTATGCGATGCATTGCTTTACTTGATTGATCACCCTAATGCGGAAGATGAGGCCGTTATCCACTTTATTTCAGGGCCAGATTTTCCAACGGGTGGTGTCTTGGTTGAGTCTCGGGAAAGTATTGTTGAGGCTTATCGATCTGGGCGAGGGAGCTTTCGAGTAAGATCCAAATGGGATGTGGAAGCGCTAAAATCAGGGACATACCAAATTGTGGTTACCCAGATCCCTTTTCAGGTTTCGAAATCACGTCTCATTGAAAAAATTGCACAATTGTGGATGGAAAAAAAGATTCCACTCATGGCAGACATTCGAGATGAGTCATCTGAAGATATTCGCATCGTGATTGAACCTAAGAGCCGGACAGTGGCCCCTGAAATTCTGATGGAGTCGTTGTTCCGTTCCACGGATCTTGAATGTCGAATTCCGCTAAACCTTAATGTGGTGGATAGTCAATCTGTTCCACGTGTAGTGTCTCTAAAGACGGCTCTGCAAGAGTATTTAGGGCATCGCTTAACAGTTTTTGGAAGGCGATCTCAGTTTAGATTAGCGAACATTAAAAAGCGTCTAGGTTTACTGGAAGGGTATATCATTGCTTATTTGAATTTGGATGAGGTTATCAAAATCATCCGAGAGGAAGATGAGCCAGCTGTTGTGCTTATGCAACGTTTTGCGCTTACGGAAGATCAAGCCGAAGCTATTCTAAATATGCGCCTCCGTGCCTTGAGAAAGCTTGAGGAAGAGGCTTTAAAGCGTGAGCGTTCTGCGTTGCTTGAAGAGCAAGCTGAGTTGCAATCCATTATGGCTGATGAGTCAAAGCAATGGTCAAGAATTCGTGATGAAGTGAAGGCACTGAAGAAAATTTTGAACAAAGATACCGTTTTTGGTCCACGTAGGACGGTTGCATCCGAGGCCCCTGTGCTTGCTGATATTCCAGTTGATGCAATGGTGGAGCGTGAGCCGGTGACTATCATCTGCTCTAGATTGGGCTGGATAAGAGGTGTAAAAGGTCATCAGGTGGATGCGTCTGAACTGAAATATAAAGAAGGCGATGAAGGTCGATTCATTATTTCGTGCATGACAACTGATCGGTTAATTATTGTTTCTAGTGGTGGTCGCTCGTTTACGGTTCTGGCGGATAAAATTAGCCGCGGAAGAGGCCATGGTGACGCTATCCGGTTGCTCATAGATCTTGAGCAAGATGAAGATATTTTATACATTGGTGCCTTCAAAGGCGAGGGGCAGCATATGCTTGTTATTGGCTCTGATAGCCGTGGTTTTTGTATAGATGAAAAGAGTTTAATTGCCCAAACCAAGCAAGGGCGTCAAATATATAACAGCGTTGATGGTGCTAAACTGAAATTGTGCTTGCCAATTGAAGGTGATCATATTGCGGTAATGGGGTCTAATCGTAAGCTATTGATTTTTCCTCTTGAAGAGATTCCAGTTATGGCGCGTGGTCGTGGTGTTATTTTGCAAAAATATAAAGAAGGAAGGTTGACTGATCTTCGCTTCTTAACGCTTGCGGAAGGCCTTAGTTGGGCTTCAGGTGAGCGGACTCGGACGGAATCCAATCTCTTGCCGTGGCTTGGGCACAGAGGCCAGGTTGGGCGCATGCCACCTATGGGTTTCCCGCGTATAGATCTTCTGGGATCATAACTCTTCTTGCTTAAATAAAAAATGAGAGTGTGCTTATGAAAGTGAGCCAATTTTTTTGATGAGCAGATCGCGTGCAAGAGGGAACTTTTTATGTGCCGGTAGAAACAAGCATTTTTCAAGGAAGTAACCGGTGATGTTAAGGCAGAAGATAAGATCTTCGGTTGGCGTGTCAGAATTTGGTTCTTTAAAAAATTGTGGCATGCGAAATAATTTATCTGCAAAAGGCGTTCCCGCTGAATTGCAAACGGCTTGTCCTGATTTTGGGGAAAGATACGTGAGCTGTTCACGTGATCCTGTGGCAGCGCAGTGGGTGAGTGTTAGGGCAAATCCTAGTTCCTTGAGCATGTTCATCTCAAATTTAATATAAGACTGCAAAGGGTTTGAGCCATGCAAATGCTGAAGCAAGGTTAACGCGTCAGCAAAGGTTTGAGGGTGTGGATCGTGTTCAAGGATGAGTTCATGGAGCAATCCGCACATGGATTGGATGATGAGCAAACGGAGCGGATCACCCATATGTTTTGCAAAAGGTACGTCTGTAACATCGATATTGATGGTGCCAAGATGGTCAGCTAATCTGGCTCGCCAATGGGCTTGTCCAATAGTCCCAACTTGGAAAGGGTTGCCAGTTTTTTTGTTGCTGGTGCGTGCCAACCCTATCCGTTTGCCGTTACTTTTAGTGAGGAGGGTTAAGATGGTATGCGAATCTTTGTAGGGCTTGGTATGAATGATGAGGCTTTCATCTTCCCAATTCATGATTTAGTTGTCCATTTCGACGCCTAAGGAGCTGTAAAGTTCAGGGCGTTTTGTCCATTGTTCTTTGACTTTTACATTTAAGAATAGATGGACGGGGTGCCCCCAAAGATGCTCTAACTCAACTCGGGCCTGTTTACCAATATGTTTGATTTTGGAACCATTTTTCCCCAAGATAATGGGCTTATGTTGTTCTCGTTCAACATAGATGGTCAAAGATAATTTAACGCTGCCATCTTTGAAAGCTTCCCAATTTTCAGTGGCTACGGTCAAGCCATAAGGAAGCTCATCATGAAGGGCTAAGAAAAGCTTTTCACGAACAACTTCACTCGCATGCTGTCTGTCTGTTAAGTTTGTGAGCTGATCTTCAGGAAAATGCCAAGGTCCCTCAGGAACTCTTTCAGATAAGAAGCTTAAGATTGCTGAAAGGCCACTGTTTTTAAGGGCTGAGATCATAAAAGTTTGCTCAAAGTTTCCGCGGGCATTCAGCTTCTCGCTGATGGATAGTAGTCGAGGTTTTTCAACCAAATCAATCTTGTTGAGAATAAGAGCTAATGGAGGGTGTTGTTTGGGTAATAGTTCAAGCAACTTTGTAACATGATCGAGGTTTTTCTTTGAAACATCAACCAGAAGTAACCCTATGTCGGCATCAAGCAACCCTGAGATTGCTGAATCAACCATATTTTTTTCGAATACTTTTTGCGGTGAAAATAATCCAGGAGTATCGACAAAAATGATTTGGGTTTGCTCGACAGGTAAAATGCCTAAGATCCTACGGCGAGTTGTTTGAGCCTTATGGGTCACAATTGAAACCTTAGTGCCTATAAGAGCGTTTAGAAGGGTTGATTTACCTGCATTTGGGGCACCAATAATGGCAACAAATCCGCAGCGTTTAGAGTTTTGATTCATCAATTTGATCCAATAGAAGAGCTGCAGCATTTTGCTCAGCAAATTTTTTCGTAGTCGATGTGCCTAGTGCCTTTTTACCAATGGCAGAGGCTTCAACAACATATGTTGGGCTATGGTCTGGCCCTTCTTTATCAACAATTTTATAAGAAGGGGCGGGATAACCTTTGCCTTGAAGTAAAAATTGCAGGCGGCTTTTGGAGTCCATGTCGTTTGATGTAGTCATTATATCAGTAGCCCAAAAACGTTCAACTACATTTAAAACCGCGTTAAACCCAGCATCTAAATAAATCGCTCCAAGTACCGCTTCAACAGTATCGGCAATGGCATTAGCAGAGTCGGTCTGTAGCCCAATGGCATATAAGTATTTTTTAACTTGCCAATGTTGGCCGATCTTTAAGAGTTGTTTTTTGCTGCAAAGGGTTGCAACGCGATGGGCTAAGAAGCCCTCGTTATGATCCTCAAAGGCATTAAAAAGAAGGTGGCTAACAGCTAAGCCCAGTGCTCGATCACCAATAAACTCAAGCCGCTCAAAGGGACGGGCACCCGTATGCCTGGCTGCGCTGGGGTGAGTAAGGGCTGCTTCGCAAAGCTGAAGCTTTTTAAATTCATAGCCAATGTGGGCGGAAAATTCCTTAGCGTCCATCAGCGAATAAGGCCAAACATTCGCTTAAATCGGATGGCTTGTGGCCAATGCCAAAATTCCCAGAAATGCTCAGCGATATTGCGGTCGATGGAGAAATAGGTGAGTTCTGCTCTCCCGACGGCATTCTCAAGTGGAATATAGCCAATATCGTTGATCCAGCGGCTGTCTTTTGAATTATCGCGGTTGTCACCCATAGCAAAGAAATGTCCCTCTGGTACAACAAATTCAACGGTATCATCGGCAGGGGCAAGCCCCATTGGGAATTGTTTCAATATTTTATGCGAAACGCCATTTGGAAGTGTTTCGATATACTGGGCATACTTTTTGGCGCCACCTTTTTCCTCTAAGATAAAGTCTTCAATCCGTTCAAGTTTTACGGGTTGTCCATTAATATGCAGAACGCCTGCTCGCATTTGCACCCGATCTCCTGGAGTCCCAACCACACGTTTGATGTAGTCGATGGATGTATCGGAAGGGGGCCTAAATACCACAACATCGCCTTGTTTAGGCATGCCGCCAAAGATTCTTCCCGAAAAGATTTTTGGACTAAATGGGAACGAATAATGGCTAATGCCATAGGGGAATTTGCTGACAAATAGAAAGTCACCGATATAGTTTGTGGGGTACATAGAGCCAGAGGGGATTTTGTACGATTCAAAGACAAATGATCTAATGGTGACAACCGCGACAAGGATCCATAAGATTGACATGAGAAATTCTTTTACGGATTCCTGCTTTTTTGGTTGTTTACTCTTGCTAGCCATTTGAACTATAACCTTTCTTCCGCTACTATGATTACCCATGCATAGGCTCTTGAACTATCATCAGATAAAGATAAATGAATTTTAGGTTTAAATCCAGTAGGGATTAGTGACATAAGGGCTGCTAAAGCCCCTTCTTTAAGGTGAATGTCTACATCGCCCCTTGTGTTTTTTAAAACTTCAATGTCTTGAAAAAACACTTTTTCTGTAAATCCGGTTTTCAGTGCTTTCACCAGGGCTTCTTTCGCAGCAAACCTCTTAGCAAAAGAAGCTGAGGGCCTTCTTTGCCTAAGGGCAAGTTGAACTTCTGCTTCAGTAAAGCACCTTTTTAAAAATCGATTTTTGAATCGTTCGATGGATTTTTCAATGCGCTCGACTTCAGTAACGTCAAAACCAATTGATATGATTTGATTATAAATTCCCTTCAACATGGGTATGACTAATTTCCCTTGGATTAAATTTTTGCTTATTCTGATATTAAATTGGGATAATACAAAATGAAAAGAAAATCATCGAAAATCTTGCTCTTGAGCGCACTTTTCTTGGGAGGCTATTTCCGCCATTTTAGCCGATCCCCATATTTTAATCTAGCTTGAGTCTTAAAAACCAATGGTGTATAGTCAAGCATGTTTTTTTTCAGGAGGACTTTGAGTACCATGCAAAAACTAATTCAAGGAATCGGATATGCGGCATTAACTTTATGTTTGTTGTCAGCATGTAAGGAGAAGCAAGCGGATCAAGAATCTAAGGCAAGCCATTCTGAGGCTGCCGTGGCAACTCCAGCTGACGCACAAAAGGCCCCTGCGGGTTCGCATGCTGATGCCGGTAAAGTTGTTCATGTTAAAATTGAAGGTGCTTCTATCCCCGCTACATCATCTGACTCAGCTGCCGCTTATTTTACAATTAAGAACGATGGCGCAGAGGATAAATTGTTAGGTGCAAATGCAGAAGGCATTAAAACATGTGAGCTTCATGAGACAAAGACAGAAGCTGGTGTGGCGAAAATGTCAGCAGTTAAAGAAGTGGCCGTTCCTTCTGGCAAGTCTGTTGCGTTCGCCCAAGGTGGTTTGCATGTGATGCTTATCGGTCTTCCGCATGGTGGTTTGACTGAAGGTACAAAAGTTAAATTAACGCTTAACTTTGATAAAGCTGGCCCTGTTGTTGCAGAAGTTCCAGTTGTGGCTGGTCATGCATCTGCCGCTCATGAGGCAAAATCTTAAGTCAAAATAAGATTGAGTTAAGTTTACCTAAAGTCACAGGCCTCTACTATAGGTGGAGGTCTGTGTGCTCTTCTTCCCTGCCATCCTCGCTGTTTTTCTTGTCACCCTCACGCTTCTTCCCTGCTATCCTCGCTCTTCTTTCCTGTCCTCCTCGCTCTTTTTCCTGTCACCCTCGCGCCCTCAGTGTCGCCCTCGCGAAAGCGGGGGGCCATAAATGCCTGGGTCCCGGGTCTAGCGCCCGGGAAGACAAAAAGAGGGGCCTGTCACCCTCGCGAAAGCGGGGGCCCATATAAAAGCCTGGGTTCCCGCATCAAGTGCCACTACTGTCCGGGGAAAGTTGAGGAGGCAGATCATGAGAATACCAAAGAGAGTTGTTTGGTTAGCTTAGGTATAGTTTTGGGAGGTTTTAAGGTGGGCTGAGAAAAGAGGCTTGTTCTGATTAGCACGCTCACATCTTTGGTTTTAAAGCTTTTGCGATAACGATCGGCCTGGTGCTGCTCAACGATGGACTGAAACGAACGACGCGGAAGGCTCTTTAAAAGTTGAACGAATATGCTAGATTGGTACACGGAGCTGCTCCTGTTCAAAATGAAGTTTTAACACCCTCATTTTAACAGCAATCAAAGAGCAGCTCTATCCTTTTTAACCCTCATACTCTATTTTCCCCGGACAGTAGTGGCATCAAGTGCGGGAATGACGAAGAGGAGTGCGGGAATGACGAAGAGGAGTGCGGGAATGACGAAGAGGAGTGCGGGAATGACGAAGGGAGGGCTTGTCACCCTCGCGAAAGCGGGGGCCCATATAAGCCCTGGATCCCGGATCTGCGTCCGGGAAGACAAAATGAGAGTTGCGGGAAGGCAAAAGTGTGTGGGGCGGGATGCAAAAGGAGTGCTTGGGGTGTCAAAGAAGAAGCCGCCCTCCCCTGCCACCTATGGTGGAGGTTTTTCGTTATGCAAAAAAGGCGGGCTCTTGAATTAGAGTTCGCCTTTTGTTATACATAAAGCGTGAATTCGTCAAATTTTACCGATCGTGTGCGTCAAGCGCTTTTATTGTCAACACTCATATCCGCAAATGTAAAGCTTAGGAAGCGAGGGAATGAGTTTGTTGGCCTATGTCCGTTTCATAATGAAAAATCACCTTCTTTTACGGTGAGTGATGAAAAAGGATTATATTACTGTTTTGGATGCGGGGCTAAAGGAGATCATTTCAATTTTCTTATGGAAAAGCAGGGTATGACATTTCCTGAATCAATGGAGCGCCTAAGTCAGATGACTGGCATTCCTCTGCCTGCAACAAGCGAAAGGCAAGTTGAAACCAAAGAATATGATTGGTTGCAGATGGCTGCCTCTTGGTTTCATGAGCGACTGCAAGGCAATGAAAAATGTTTGGAATATCTTCATTCTCGAGGCCTTAACACGCAAACCATTCATGATTTTAAGATTGGGTACGCGCCAGCAAAGGCAGATCGCCAGTGGGAATTGTTGTGGCGAAATTTAAGGCAATCAGGGGCTGCTCGTGGTGATCTTATAAGCGTAGGTTTGATTGGGCAAAGCGAGCACAATGATGCTACTTACCCTTGGTTTCGGGATAGAATTGTTGTTCCTATTTGTGATGCAAGAGGGAGGGTGGTTGCTTTTGGCGGCCGCCTTTGGAGTGGCGAGGGGCCTAAATATCTGAACTCGCCTGAGACAAAACTATTCCATAAAGGCAAGATGCTATTTGCCCATCACTTAGCGCTTCCCCAAGCTCGAGAAACAAAAGAGGTCTTCATTGTTGAAGGGTATTTTGATGTCATCACCTTATTTCAGCATGGTATTATGCGTGCGGTTGCGCCATTGGGGACGGGGTTTACACAAGAGCAGCTTTTGCTGGCCTGGAAGACTGCGTCAACGCCGATCATTTGTTTTGATGGCGATGCAGCTGGCTTAAGGGCGGCGACAAGAATTTTGGAGTTTATTTTTCCTCTGCTAAAGCCTGGATATTCTGTGAGTTTTATGCGCATGCCTGAAGGGCAGGATCCAGACAGCTTTGTGCATAATTTGGGTGCTCAAGCTTTTCTTGATCTGGCACAAAAGAAGATAAGCTTGGTGGATTTCTTGTGGCAGTATGAGTTTGAAAAGGCGCCATTAATTACACCTGAGCAAAAAGCAGATTTTGCCCAGCGTTTGCAGGGATATGTCAAGGAGATAAGGGATTATACCGTTAAGTCAGCTTATATGGCTGAAATTAAAAAAAGACTGTTTGGTATGCAAAACCAAGGTGTGCGCAAATTTTCACCGCCTGTTAGTCTTAAGCCAAGAGTGACCCTTTCGCAAACAGGGCAGCTTGTAAGACAGCAGCTATTGCTACTTACGGTCATCAATCACCCATATATTTTGAGCGAAGATATTGAGGTTTTTTCAAGTTTGCACTTGGGAGATCCTGATTTGGAGAATCTAAAAATGTGTATTCTTGAGTTTGTAGCCACTAAAGACCTTGAAAAAGAGAAATTGTTGCACTATTTAGAAGCTGGTAAATGCTCTCAAATTTTGGGCAAACTTCTTGCTGATACTACATTGAAGATCCATGGGCGCTTTGCTGAGCCTGATGCATCTGAAGATATGGTTAAAGAAGGGTGGCGTGAATTGATTTTTCAGATTATAAAGAAGTCAGGTTTGAGGCAGGATATTCAAATTGCAAAGCAATTGTTGAAAGAACAGATGAGCCAAGATAAATGGGCAAGGTTAAAAGCGCTAATTGCTGAAGAAGCAACGGCGAATTCGTAATTATGATGAAGCAATATTTTAAATGAGGGCAAAATGGCAGTTCGTACAAATCAGGCAGCAACAACGAATGAACCTCAGGATGAGACCTCTGATGTATCAATTTTAGATGTTTCGCAAGCATCCATTCGTCGTCTGATACAAAAGGGCAAAGAGAGGGGTTTTATCACATATGATGAGCTCAATCGTGCTCTTCCTCAGGAACAAGCCTCTTCTGAGCAAATCGAAGATATTATGTCCATGATGACAGATATTGGCATCAACCTGGTTGAAAATGAGGATGCGGAGGAAGGCGAGGCTAACCAAGAGCAAGCAGCTGCTGCAAGCGAAGAAGAAGAGAGCGAGGAAATGCCTGAGGTAGGTCGGACGGATGACCCAGTGCGTATGTACCTTAGGGAAATGGGTAGCGTGGAATTGCTGTCCCGTGAAGGCGAGATTTCCATTGCTAAGCGTATTGAAGCCGGCCGCGAAATGATGATTGGTGCTATTTGTGAAAGCCCAATGACTATGAAGGCTTTAACAGAGTGGCGCGAAGCTATTATAGACGGGACGATGCTTGTCCGCGATTTGATTGCTATTGAGACGTCCTCAGAAGGTGAAGAACCTGATTTGAACGCTGATGACGCTGAAGATGAAGACTTCATCCCAGATAATAAAAAGAGTGAAGAAGAAGGGTTTGAGGAGGATGCTGCTGCTGAAGAAGAAAATGTGGAGACAGGCGAAGAAGAAATGGAGGGGGTGTCACTCGCTGCATTGGAGGAAGCTCTGAAACCAAAAGTATTGGAAACCTTAGATAAAATTGCACAAACATATGAGCAATTTTCATCATTGCAAAACCAACGATTTGAGGCCATTCAAAAGCAAAAAGCCGCCAACTCTAAACTTGAAAAGCAATATGAAGCTGCTCGAGGCCAACTGGTTGAATTTATGGATGAGATTCACTTAAATCAGGAGCGCATCGATTATCTTGTTGATCAACTTTATAATGTTAACAGGCGCTTGGTTGGTTTTGAAGGGAAGCTATTGCGTCTAGCCGAAGCTGAGGGTGTTAAAAGAGATCAGTTTTTGAGTGAATATTTTGGTTCAGAATTAGATCCGTCATGGTTGGATCGTTTGGAGCAAAATACAGGCAAGGGATGGAAAAATTTTGTTGCGAAACATCGCCCCGAGGCTGAAGGGATTTTAACAAAAATTCGTGATATTTCCCATGAAGCCGGCACTCAAATCAAAGAATTGCGTCGCATTGTGAGCACCGTTCAAAAAGGTGAACGTGATTCCCGTAAGGCTAAAAAGGAGATGATTGAGGCAAACCTTAGGTTGGTGATTTCCATTGCAAAAAAATATACAAACCGTGGGTTGCAGTTCTTAGATCTTATTCAAGAGGGTAACATTGGCCTTATGAAGGCCGTGGATAAATTTGAATATCGTCGTGGTTATAAATTCTCAACCTATGCAACGTGGTGGATCCGTCAGGCTATTACTCGCTCCATTGCAGACCAAGCGCGAACAATACGTATTCCGGTCCATATGATTGAAACCATTAACAAGCTTGTGCGGACTTCCCGTCAGATGTTGCATGAGATTGGTCGTGAGCCAACGCCGGAAGAACTGGCTGAGAAGCTTCTTATGCCTATTGAAAAGGTTCGAAAAGTTCTAAAAATTGCTAAAGAGCCTATTAGCTTGGAAACCCCAATTGGGGATGAGGAAGATAGCCATTTAGGTGATTTCATTGAGGATAAAAACGCTGTTCTTCCCATTGATGCGGCTATACAGGCAAATCTGCGGGAGACAACCACACGTGTGTTGGCCAGTTTAACACCGCGTGAGGAGCGGGTCTTGAGGATGCGGTTTGGTATTGGGACAAACACAGACCATACGTTGGAAGAGGTTGGGCAACAGTTTAACGTGACTCGTGAGCGTATTCGTCAGATTGAGGCCAAAGCCTTGCGTAAGCTAAAGCATCCAAGCCGTTCAAGAAAATTGAGGAGCTTTTTGGATACATAATATAAGTTGTGTCTGCACTATGAATGGTTCGACATAATTTATATGTGTTCATTTTTGTAAAAAAATTGACGAGATGTCATTGGGGAAATATGATAGAGCTTTACCCTGAGGGGCCCGTCATACTCATGAAGCTACTTACGTGCAATAGCAACATTCCTTTGGCGCAAGCGATCGCGCATCAACTTGGTGTGCCGTTAACCCATGCCACTATTAAGCATTTTAGTGACATGGAAATATTCGTTGAAATCCATGAAAATGTACGGGGTGAGGATATATTTGTTATCCAGTCTACAGGTTGCCCGGCCAATGATAATTTGATGGAACTTCTCATAACCATTGATGCTCTAAAAAGGGGGTCAGCTAAAAGGATAACGGCTGTTATTCCCTATTTTGGTTACGCAAGGCAAGATCGTAAGTCTGGCCCTCGGACGCCCATTTCGGCAAAATTGGTGGCCAATTTGTTAACGGTGGCTGGGGCGAATCGCGTGTTGACATTCGATTTTCATTCGGGGCAAATCCAAGGATTTTTTGATATCCCAACGGACAATCTTCTGGTTCGGCCTATCTTTTTGCAGGATATTCAAAGTCGTTATGGCTTAGAAGCGTGTACCATTGTTTCGCCAGATGTGGGGGGTGTGGTGCGCGCTCGAGAAATGGCGAGTCGCCTCAAGGTTGATCTTGCTATCATTGATAAAAGAAGGCTGCAGCCTGGTCATTCAGAAGTGATGAATGTGATTGGTGATATTAAAGGTAGGCGCTGCATTGTGGTGGATGATATTGTGGATTCGGCTGGAACTATTTGCCATGCAGCCAAGGCATTGATGGATGGTGGAGCTACGTCTGTCTGTGGGTATGCAAGTCATGGCGTGTTTTCCAGTAATGCTCTAGAAAAGATTGAGGCCTCTCCTTTGACGGAAATGGTGGTGACCGATAGCATCTTAGCTACACCTATTGTGAAGGCGTGTAAAAAGGTAAGGCAAATTTCTCTTGCGGAATTGACTGCAAAAGGGATAGATTCAATTGCCAATGAAAGGTCTATATCGAGTTTGTTTGATTAATGAAATAACTTCGGCTATAAAGGCCTGTCGGCGCAAGGAAATTGAAGGAGATTAAGAGATGACAACCGTGGGCCAAGTGGACGCTCGTGTACGCAAACTTTCAGGAACAGGTCAAGCTAGAGCTGTTCGTCGTCAGGGGCTTGTGCCAGGTATAATTTATGGAGGTGAAGCAACACCCCAGATGTGCGCAGTGGATGCGAAGTTCCTGAACAATGAGCTGCACCATCAAGGATTTTTCACTAAAGTTTTTACGATGAATTTGGAGGGAAAGCCTGAGCAAGTGATGGCTAAAGATGTTCAGCTAGATCCAGTTACGGATTTTCCTTTGCATGTTGATTTTATCCGTGTGAACCAAAACACCAAGGTTACAGTTGCCGTTCCATTGCAATTTATTAATGAAGAGAAATCGCCAGGCTTAAAGCGCGGTGGTGTCTTGACAATCGTTGTGAGAGATTTGGAAATCAATGCGCCAGTTAACGCAATTCCTGAGGCGGTCATTGTTGACTTGTCTGGGCTTGAGATTCATGACAGCGTTCACATTGATTCTATCAAATTTGAGGCTGGTGTTTCTGCGGCTCATCCAGAGAGAGATTATACTTTGGCAACCATTTCAGCTCCAGCAAATGAAGACGCTGAAGCCTCTCAGGCTTCTGAAGCATCTGAGTAAGCTGATATATGTTTTTACTTGTGGGTTTGGGTAATCCAGGGTCACAGTATCAAAATAACCGACACAATGTTGGGTTTATGGCGGTTGATGCGATTGCATCAGCCGCTTCGTTTTCTCCCTTTGTCAAAAAAGATAAGGCTTTGGTCACAGATGGTAGGATTGACTCTCATAGGGTGATTCTTATCAAGCCGCAGACATTTATGAATCTTTCTGGCCCGGCCATTGTTCCCTATATCATGCTTTTTAAGATCCCTCTTGAAAATTGCATTGTGTTTCATGATGAACTTGATCTTCCGCTTGGAAAGGTACGCGTCAAATTGGGAGGGGGTGATGGGGGGCATAATGGTCTTAAAAGCCTTGATCAACATATTGGGAAAGGGTACACACGAGTACGCATTGGCATTGATCGACCGCCATTGAGGGATATGGTGAGCGGGTATGTGTTGAATGATTTCAAAAAAGATGAAAAAGATATCGTCGAGGACACACTCATCGATATCAATCGATTCCTCCCCGTTTTGTTGGGAGGTGATTCGGCGCTATTTATGACCAGACTCAGTGGAGTCACCCAGAATGGAGGATAAGCATGGGGTTTAATTGTGGAATTGTAGGATTACCAAATGTTGGTAAGTCAACCCTCTTTAATGCCTTAACCCAAACTGTAGCTGCGCAGGCTGCCAATTACCCTTTTTGCACCATTGAACCGAACTCAGGGCGAGTGGCTGTTGCAGATCCGCGTCTTGATCAAATCGCTAAGATTGCAGGGTCAGCCCAGATTATTCCCACCAGTTTGGAAATTGTGGATATTGCGGGTTTGGTGAAGGGAGCAAGTTCAGGCGAAGGGTTGGGAAATCAGTTTTTGGGGCATATTCGCGCTGTAGACGCCATTATTCATGTTGTGCGTTGTTTTGAAGATGAGAACATTACCCATGTGGAAGGTGGTGTGGATCCAATCAGAGATATGGAGATTATTGAAACAGAGCTGATGCTCTCTGACATGGAAAGTTTGGAAAAGCGAGTGCCAGCTCTGCAAAAACGCCTTAAATCATCTTTGCAGGATACAGATATGCAAACGCAACTGCGTCTGATGGAAGGGGCGCTCAAGCTCTTGCAAGAAGGAAAAAATGCGCGTGAGCTTGGGGTGGTGGATGCAGATCAGGCTGCCTTTAAATCGCTGCAACTGATCACCGCTAAGCCCGTCTTGTATGTTTGCAATGTGGGTGAGAGCGAAGCGGCCGCTGGCAATGCTTATGTTTCTAAGGTGGCTCAATTTGCGCAAAGCCAAGGAGCGGCATGTGTTCATATCTCGGCTGCTATTGAAGCTGAGGTTGCAACACTCACGGATGAGGCTGAAAAGCATATGTTCCTTAGCGATCTGGGATTGAATGAATCTGGCCTTTCTCAGGTGATTCGAGCTGGATATAATTTGTTGGGGCTGTTGACTTTTTTCACGGTAGGTCCCAAGGAGGCTCGCGCATGGACAACATTTAAGGGGGCTCGAGCGCCGCAAGCGGCAGGAGAAATTCACTCTGACTTTGAGCGTGGGTTCATTTGTGCTGAAACGATCTCTTTTGCTGATTATGTGTCTTGTAACGGAGAGCAAGGAGCTAAAAACGCCGGTAAACTTCGCCTCGAAGGTAAGGATTACATTACTCATGATGGTGATGTGTTTCACTTTCGATTTAATGTTTAAAGTTCACCCAACACTTTTTGTCATTCTTTCTTAGCGTCCTTTGTCTTCCCGGGCACCTACTTTGTCTTCCCGGACGATAGATCCGGGATCCAGGATTTTATGGCCCCCCGCTTTCGCGAGGGTGACAAGAAAAAGTGCGAGGATGATGGTGGAAGAGCGAGGGTGACAGGCCCTCCCTTTGTCTTCCCGGACGATAGATCCGGGATCCAGGATTTTATGGCCCCCCGCTTTCGCGAGGGTGACAAAAAAAAGAGCGAGGGTGACAAAAAAAAGAGCAAGGGTGACAGTGAAAGAAGCGCGAGGAGGATAAAAGGTAACTTGAGTGGTAAAAAATCACTTTAATTTTCACTATCTTATTGGATTTAAGTGATTTTTAACTAAGATCTGTATAGATTTTTAAAAAAATATAAAATTGGTAATCATTGTGCTTCACAAGTTTTTAAGTCTATTTTTAGCGCTTGTATTGACTTTGCATTCAGAATCTCTTCATGCAATGCTGAGGGCTGGAGGTTTTACACCTGCAACGCCAGATGGTCGAACATCTACGCCACCTGCTGCGTCAGTTGTTGGCTCGTCTAGTGGTGGCGTGCCAGAACCTCTACCAAACCCTCTTGAGACATTGTCAGGCCTAATGGGAAATTTAACCTTAGATGTTGATGTGCCTCCACCACCGCCGCCGCCACCTCCACCACCACCTCTACCTCTACCTCTACCTCTACCTCCATCACCACCTGCGGGTGTGGCAGAGACTCGTTTGGCTGTAACAGAAGCTGCTGCCGCGCCCAGAACTGCCGTTCCAGCGACAACAAGTGTGATGGTTGCTGCTCCTGAAGATGGCGGAGGAGGAGGTGGTGGTGGTGGTAGTGTGGCAGGGGTTGAGCATCCTATGCCTGTCGCTGCTGCTATTGCCAGAAGCCATCACATCACAGTATTGGCAATGGATGGACGAGTAGCGCGTGAATTTGATGTTCTTCTATTGGATCAGGGGTCTGCATTGCCTGATGCATTTGTCTTGCGATTTGATGAGAGGTCCTATAGGGAAGCCCCGCATAATTTCAAAATGGTATTGGAAGATTTTATAGTATTTGTAAATACAAAACTTCATCAATACATTGAAATGTTAGGGACGGTGTCGTTAAAAGGGGAGGAGCGTGAATTAAAAGAATACAAAAAAGGAATTTTAGTAAGTACGGTGCTATATTTGGAGCAAATGCGTGCTATTACTCTCATTGTGTTCAACCTTTCAAATGGTGAGCATGATGAGCATGTAAATGATATACGGCTTGTTATTGGCGTTAATCATCTAATCGGACAGCTCGAGATGTTTTTAATAGAAAAGCTTCGTGAGATTGACCGGTGGCGTGCGAGGCGAAAAGGCACTCCTCAAGAGGAAATACCTGAGATTACAGAGGGAGAAATCAAATGGCGTTATCATACATTCTGGCATCATATTGACCGTCTGTATGTGTTTGTTGAGGAGCTTACCAAAATACAAAAAAGGCGAGTAGATGCCCTCAGGCGAGCAAAATTAAGAGCTAGTAATGCCCATTTCTTGCAAAAAAAAGACGTTAAAGCTGCCATTACTCATGCCATGGTACATAGGCCTTTTGGGAGGGTGGCAGAAGAAGTCATTGAAGAGGAGAGGGCAGCTGAGGGTGCGGTAGTGACGCCAGCCTCTCCTCCGGTGGTGGCTGTGACGCCAGCTTCTCAACCGAGGAGAATGATTGTTAAGGTTCTGCCATCGTCGCAGCCATTTGGCTTTGCGCTGAAGCCTTATGATCCAGACCGTCCTCAAGTCGGAATTGAGCGGCTAGCAACTGGGCCGCTACATGTAGGCGCAAAAGTGCTGACCATAGAGGAAGCCCGTGCCGCTGTTGATATGCGGCCAATGAGGGTGGATATCCCTCCTAGTCGTTCATCGGCAGTTGCTGTCGGGGCTTCTTCGGCCATAGTCGCTCCTGTGGCTGTAGCCGCTGCCGCTGCCGCCGCTGCTGAACACCCTCCTCAGGATGTCCCTGCCATTATTGCTGTTCCGACATCGGCAGTTGCTGTCGGGGCTTCTTCGGCTATAGTCGCCCCTGTGGCTGTAGCCGCTGCTGCCGCCGCCGCTGCCGCTGAACACCCTCCTCAGGATGTCCCTGCAGTTATTGCTGTTCCAGTTGGTGGGAGAGCTGGATCGGTAAGCAGAGGGCAAGAGCGCCAAAGAGTTGCTTTGCCTGTTCTTTTAGGGGGTAGCCCAGGTTTCAGTTTTGCTCACGGTGGTGCAGGTGGAGGCAGTCGATAAAAATTTCCAGGAAATGTTATGATTTAAATGCTGGATCATAATATGCTTTCTAATAGTTGCTTGAATAGCGAAATCGTTTATAATGAGCTGCAAAAAGAAGGAAATATATATGTCAGACCAACCATTGGTTCAACCAGTTTCAACGGTGACGCTTACCTTTAATGATACAAACGAAACCATCGAGCTTCCTGTTTTAAAGGGGACCGATGGGCATATGGGCATTGATATCCGAAAGCTTTATGACAAAACAGGCTTTATCACCTATGACCCTGGGTTCACCTCAACTGGAAGCTGCTATTCCGGCATTACGTATATTGATGGTGACAATGGTATCCTTCTTTATCGTGGGTATCCGATCCAGCAGTTGGCCGAGAAGAGTGACTTTATCGAGTCCAGCTATTTGTTGATCAACGGTGAGTTGCCATCTAAAGAAGAAAAAGCCGATTTTGCCCACCGTATCACTCGGCACACAATGGTGCACGAGCAGTTGAGTGATTTTTATCGTGGCTTTCGTAGAGGGGCTCACCCCATGGCGATCATGGTGGGGGTGGTTGGTGCTCTTTCAGCATTCTATCATGACAGCTTGGACATTGACGATCATGAGCAAAGAGATGTGGCTGCCCATCGTCTGATTGCCAAAATGCCAACATTGGCTGCAATGGCCTATAAATATTCCCTTGGACAGCCGTTTATTTATCCGCAAAACAAATTATCTTTGGTCGAAAACTTTTTAAACATGATGTTTGCGGTTCCATGTGAGCCATATGAGTTGAATCCTGTCATGGTAAACGCTATGGACAAGATTTTGCTTCTCCATGCTGATCATGAGCAAAATGCATCAACGTCAACAGTCCGGTTAGCCGGATCAAGTCGCGCTAACCCATTTGCTTGTATTGCCTCTGGCATTGCAGCATTGTGGGGGCCTGCTCATGGCGGGGCTAACGAGGCTGTTCTGAATATGCTCCAGGAGATTGGTGATAAATCCCAAATCAAAAAATATGTCGAGCGCGCTAAAGATAAAAACGATAGCTTTAGGCTCATGGGTTTTGGTCATCGGGTTTATAAAAATTATGACCCAAGGGCTTCTGTGATGCGCAAGACATGCCATGATGTTTTGAATCAGTTGGGAATCAAAGAACCACTGTTGGAATTAGCGATGGAGCTTGAGAGAGTCGCTTTGGAAGATGACTATTTTGTCGAGAGAAAATTGTATCCAAATGTGGATTTTTATTCTGGCATTATTTTCCGCGCGATGGGCATTCCGACATCGATGTTTACGGTGATTTTCGCTGTCGCTAGGACAGTTGGATGGATAGCGCAATGGCGAGAGATGATCGAGGATCCTTCTCAAAAGATTGGCCGTCCACGTCAGTTGTATACAGGTTCACCTTTAAGGGATTATGTGCCAATCAATAAACGGTAACGAATACATGAGGGGGAGTGATCTCTCTCATTGATTTATGAATGCAAATACTTGATTATATTTATGGAAAACAACACTTCATTTCAATAAAGCGACTGGTAATCACTAAACTAATGCTTCAATGTTGTGTGCCACAAAAATGGGAAGCTTTAGTAAGCATCTCTAGCTCTTACCAAAATACTGAGTGCACTTCTTTTCATCGTTAACATCTGCTTGATTAATAAAATTCTTTTGCCCATTTCTTGTGTTGATGAAGAGTGAAAGGCAGCCGTCAGCGCTTTGGACTAGTGTTATGCCATTTTGCATATTCGGAATGTCATTTTTGTACAAATCAGAGACTGCATCTGCAATGTTATATTGTTTAATAAGCTTAGCTGATCTCGACCTGGCCTTAACGCCGGGCGAGATTTCAATAAGATCTTCTGGGGTGACATAATCAGCGAGCACAAAGCTTGGAGCAAATACAAAAGATAACATAACGGCTAGTAAAAATTTTTTGCTCATTGCATTTCTACAGATCCTAAAACCAACTCCAGTGACCGGTATAAGCTAAAGAATGTGCAATGTCGATAATGTCAGAGCATAAAATTTTATCTTTACCTTGAAACTGGCTCTAGTTCAATTCAAGGTTATATAAATATTCTGTAAAGAATTTCAGTCAATATGGAGTCCTGTTAGCTTATCATGGTCCAACATCACCCAGCCAAACAAGCATCCTCAATGTAAAGCTTAATTTGTTCGCGGCCCTGCCACCACTCGCGTTTGAGGGTGCCAATGATGTGAAATAAGCCCTCGCGTCCACTCATGAAAGCCTCAAGAAGTGGTGTGTCTTGAACGCGGAAAGCCACAGCAGGAAGCCTCGTGGTTGACGTGTCATGCGCCAAATCCAAGCCTAAATGAACGATGTCAGGATTGCCATTGTTATTCAGCTGCCTGATGGACTTTATTTTTACATAAGGAAACAAAAATTTTGGCTGAGGGTTCTTCATGCCGAATGGGGCAAGTCTATCGATGTTGTCGATCAAGCCTGCATTAACGGCGCCGATAGATAAAGCGGCGTCAATGGTGATTTTTGGGGTTAAATCGATATCACCCAAACGCGCTTGGCAGTATTCTTCGAAGCTATCACGAAGCCGCGGAATGTTATCAATTTCAATGGAAAATCCGGCAGCCATAGCATGCCCGCCACCATTCAAAATAATGCCTTGATGTAAGCTTTGGTGGATAAATGTTCCCATATCGATGCTAGGCAATGATCTGCCGGAGCCTTTGGCAATACCACCTGTATGGGAAAGAATGAAGGTAGGGCGATGGAACTGATCTTTAATTCGGCTGGCGACAATGCCAATGATACCTTGGTGCCAAGAGGGGCTGTCCAAAACCAAGCTCGTCGAATTTGAGTATTGCTTGGATTGGAGGATAGCTTCTTCAATGGCAGTGGATTCAATATTTCGCCTTTGGGTATTATATTCATCCAGAGTTCTGGCTAAAGCTTGTGCTTCAAATTCGTCATCCGTTGAGAGCAATTTCATCCCAAGGTCTGATTGGCCGACACGTCCACCCGCATTAATCCTTGGTCCTAGTACAAATCCTAAATGATAGCTGGTAGGCTCTTCATGTATGCCAGCCAAATCATACAGGGCGTTTAGCCCCACATTTTGTCTTTTCTTCATGACGTTAAGCCCTTGGAAGACAAAGGCACGATTGAGCCCTGTCAATGGCATAACATCGCAAACTGTTCCTAGGGCCACTAAATCAAGTAGATCCATAAGATTAGGTTCAAGGCGATTTTGAAAGAAGTTTGATTGTCGAAGGGCGCGATTTAAAGCGACAATAAATAAGAATGTAACGCCAACTGCTGCAATATGGCTAAGCTGAGAGTACTCCTGATCAAGCCGATTAGGATTCACAATAGCAACGGCTGGTGGGAGAGAAACATCGGCTTTGTGATGGTCTAATATAATGATATCTAAGCCAATTTCTCGAGCTAGTTTCAGTGGCTCAAAGGCAAGGGTTCCGCAGTCTACCATATGGACAAGCCTGACGCCTCTGTTGGCAAGAAGTTTCAAGCTGGCTTCATTGGGGCCATACCCATCTAGAATGCGATCTGGTATGCAAAAATCAAGCTTAATGCCGAGTATTTTAAAAAATCGCAGCAGGATAGCACCCGATGTAGCTCCATCGACATCATAGTCACCAAACACCGCCATTGGCTCTTTGTTATGGATTGCGGAAAGGGTCCTTTTAACAGCTGTTTCCATGTCTAAGAGTGTGTAAGGTTCGGGTAGTGATTTTTTAAGGGTGGGCTCTAAGAAGGTCTCAATCTCTTCCAGGTTTGCCGAGCGATTCACCAGAAGCCTGGCGAGAAAATCATCGATTTCAAACTGCTGGGAAAGTCTGAGCGCGTCCCTTTCAGCGTAGTCTCGAAATTGCCAGCTTCTTCCAGAAAAAGGGCTAAGCTGAGAGAGTGTACTATTTGTGATGGTCAAAAGATTGCTCATGTGTCAGGCGATTTTTTGCATTAGTTGGGATCCGCGGCCAGGCTCTTGATGGGCGGCTAACGCAGCTGCTTTCGTAACGCGGACGGATTCAAGAGTTAGGTGGCGGTCCATATATTCCTCCGTAGGCTGTGCTTCATAAAGTTTATATCAGAGGATGCAAGTATGATCCAGAGAGCAGTTTTAAGTTGATTGCATTGCTTGCAAGATAGTTTGCAGATTTTGCAATGGAAAGTTTTCTCAAAATTCTATTAGCTCAAGTTGTTAGGGCTCATGATGAAGGAGGATGTCGTGAGTGGCCTAGATCTCTCGTCTCAATAGGTAGAGCGATTAGGTGTTCCTACTGTACGGTTCTAAACTTCCCCAGATGTTTTATAGCATCTGGGTTTTTTTATAATAAGGCCACTGCTTGTATATTTTGTCTATATTTTATACTGTTTATCTTTTTTCACGTATATATTGTGCTTTGAGTTATAAAAGGTTATTTTGCATTTTAATGTTTCGTGCCGTCAATTGTGTAACTAATTGATCGGTAAATATATTTTTTAGGTATCTCATGAGTGTTCGGGTATTGCATGTGATGGCTGGAGCTGATTTCGGGGGAGCAGAAACAGCTTTTATTGATCTTATTGAAACGCTAAAGGGTTATGGTGTCGAACAAGCTGCGGTGATTCGTCATCATCAATTGCGTGCGGGTCAGCTTGAAAAAATTGGTGTGCCATTTGCGCAAGTTCCATTTCGAAAATTTTTTGATTTCGAAACCAAACGGGCCATTAAACAAATGGTTCAATCCTTTAAGCCTGATATTGTACAGTCGTGGATGGATAGAGCTTCAAAAAAAACTCCCAATGGTCCGTATATCCGTGTTGGTTGGTTAGGTGGATATTATAAGGCCAAATATTACAAAGGTTGTGATTATGTGGGGGCGGTGACACAGGATATTTGCCGGCATATGATCGACCAGGGGTGGCCTGGGAACAAGACGCAGCTTATGCGCACATTTTGTAAAATTGAAGAAGATGCTATTCCATTGGATCGTGCAGAGTATAATACGCCAGATAGCGCCCCTTTGCTGCTGGGTCTAGGAAGGCTCCATTCAGACAAGGCGTTTGACATATTGTTGCAAGCTCTCGTTGCTGTGCCTGAGGCATATTTGTGGATTGCGGGTGATGGGGTTTTGCGAGATGAGCTGCCAAAGATGGCGGAGGATTTGGGGGTAGCGAATCGAGTCCGTTTCCTTGGGTGGCGAACCGATCGTGGCGCTCTTCTTAAAACAGCAGATGTGTGTGTGTTTCCATCTCGTGTTGAGCCATTTGGAACGGTTGTTGTCGAAGCATGGGCATATCGTGTCCCGTTGGTAACAGCTATGAGCGATGGCCCTAAGGCGCATGTGCGCAATGAGGAAAACGGTTTAATCATCCCCATCGATAATGTTGAGGCATTGTCGGAGGCTATCCATAAGGCTATTCATAACAAACCCTTGATTGAAAAAATAGTGGAACAAGGATGGCAGGACTTCCAGTCTCAATTTACGCAAGATATCGTTGCGCAATCCTATTTGGACTTTTATCAAAAAATATGCCATCAAACGGTATAAGAACATATCGACTTTAAGGAGCAAAAAATGACTACTGATGTTGCGGGCGTTTCGGGCGCACGGTTAAAGGCATATATTGAAAAGATTGAGCGACTCGAGGAAGAAAAATCGGCTATTCAGTCCGATATTCGGGATGTCTTTGCAGAGGCTAAGGCCACCGGCTTTGACACAAAAGTCATGCGACAGTTGCTTAAAATCCGCAAGATGAAAACGGAAGAAGTTGAGGAACAAGAGACTCTTTTGGATGTATACAAAACAGCCATTGGAATGGTTCCTAATTCATAAAAGAAAAGGGGTTCATGGCGGTTTCTTCATCCTTACCCACGAGGAGCTATGCTTTGTGGCAATCTTAATCTAAGAGGGGAATATGCATGGAAATTGAGCTTTTAAGAACCTTCTGCGCCGTTTGCCAATTTGGGAGCATGACAAAGGCTTCCGAGTTCGCAAGCCTCACTCCCTCGGGCGTCCAGGCTCAAATCAAGCAGCTGGAAGGGCTGCTCAACACCAAGCTCTTCATCGGGCATGCCCAAGGTGTGCAGCTGACGGGCGAGGGAGAGGCCTTGCTTTTAGATGCGCAAGAGCTGATCGCTCATCATGACCGTGTGATCACGAATGTGAAAGGTGTTCGCGATACTCTTGAAGGTGAGCTGAAGGTGATTACAACCAAAAGCGGTGCCATTTGGGTTACGCCCTTTATCCGTGAGTTTCAGGAGAAGTATCCTAACATTGCTCTCAATCTTGTTGCAGATGAAGAAAGATCGCTACTTTTTTCGAGTCAATTGTCAGGAATTACAGTTGGCTTGGCTGGGTTCTCTCCACCTAAGAAAACCTCATTAATTTGGTCTCCTTTGTTGGAATATCGTTGGGTCCCTTTCGCTCATCCTGAATATCTAAACGAACGAGGCGCCCCTCAAACCATTGAGGATTTGGACCATCATGATATCATTGCTTATAAGTGGTCACCCGAGCATAATTACTTAAATGACTGTCAAACTAATGGTTTGTTGTATTTGGGACGTGAGAAAGATAACAGGAGAAAACCTATCGCTAAGACGGATGATATCATTATCTGTGTGCTAATGCTTAGGCAGAAAATGGGAATAGGCTTAATACCACCTTTTTTCCAACACGGTACAGAGTTAGTTCCTGTGCTAGAAAATTTTTTCCCTAATAATGACAGCTTGGTTCAAAAATTATATTTTATATACCCGCAAGAGCTTAAAGAGAATTCTAGAGTTCAGGCCTTTAATGCTTTTGTTAAAGAAAAAGCCAAGGAACAAGGCCAACTTTTAAAAGATTAAAATATAATCTAACCTGGGCTATGCATCTGTTTTTCCTCAAAATTTAGCCTGAGCAACGTATTGTTGTTTTCTTAATTGTACGGTTGACTTAACAGGTTTAAAATACTCCACCTCTTTGGGCTGGTCAATTCCCTATTACTCATTTGAGCCGTAGATAGGGTAAGTAAAGATAGGGTAACCAAAAATGGTGCGATCAGTTCATGGTACTTTTGTCTTCTAACGTCTCGGCAAATCCCCTATAAACATAGCAGTTAAGGGCTTACTTCGTATCATGGACTTAACGAATTGTGAAACTTACTGTACTTGTTTCGCACAAAAATATACCACAGACGGCCTGCGATTGTTGATTTTTAAATCACTGCGCAGGCCACTCATTATCATCCTTGCCCCTTTACTTGTCACCCTCGCGAAAGCGGGGGGCCATAAAAAGCCTGGATCCCGGGTCTAACGCCCGGGAAGACAAAGAGAGGGGTGCGGGAAAGACAAAGAGAGGGGTGCGGGAAAGACAAAGAGGGGGGTGCGATGACGAAGGCGGATCACCGTGGCCTTAAGGTTGGAAACGCAATGACATCACGGATAGAAGGGCTGTTGGTGAGGAGCATCACGAGGCGGTCAATGCCGATTCCTAGACCACCGGTTGGAGGTAGGCCAATCCCAAGAGCAGTGATGAAATCATGGTCCATAGCATGGGCTTCATCATCGCCGCTTTCTTTGGCTTTAAGCTGCTCTTCAAACCGTTCTTGCTGATCAAGGGGGTCAGTAAGCTCAGAGAAAGCGTTAGCCAACTCCCAGGTGTTTACATAGCTTTCAAACCGCTCGCTCAACAATGGGTTGCTGCGATGAACTTTCGCAAGAGGCGAAATATCTTTAGGCAGATCAATCACATGAATCGGCTGGATCAGTGTAGGTTCAACTTTCTCGCCAAAAACTGTCTCAATTATTTTGCCCCAAGGATCTGTCTTTTTGGAATGAACGCCAAGAGATTTGGCTGCTTCAAAGGCATCAGTTTGTGAAAGTTGCATGAAATCAATCCCCGTGGATTCCTTAACAAGATCAATCATAGATTTGCGTGGCCACGGGGCGGCAAAATTTAATGTGTGCTCGCCGAAAGTGACATCCGTCGTCTTGTGTATAGTGATACACAAAGACGCGATTAGCTCTTCTGCTAATGTCATCATATCATGGTAATCTGCGTAAGCTTGATAGAGCTCGACTGAGGTAAACTCAGGATTATGTCGTGGGGATATCCCTTCGTTTCTAAAACAGCGATTGATCTCAAATACTTTGTCACTGAGACCGCCAACCACAAGGCGCTTCAAGTATAACTCAGGTGCGATGCGCAGATATAGGTCGAGGTCTAAGGTATTGTGATGTGTCACAAATGGCTTAGCAGCGGCTCCGCCTGCTATGGGGTGCAGCATAGGCGTTTCAACTTCCAGAAACCCTCGCTCAATGAGGAACTTGCGCATATGGGCAATGATTAAACTCCGCTTGCGTAGAGTGTCGCGAGTATCTTGGTTCATGATCAGATCAAGATACCGCTGGCGGTAACGTTTCTCTATATCTGTTAAGCCATGGTATTTTTCAGGCAATGGGAGTAGGCTTTTGCAGAGCATCGTGATGTGAATGGCATCAATAGTGAGCTCGCCCCTTTTGGTGCGTCGGACAATCCCTTCGAAGCCAACAATATCGCCAATGTCTAACTGTTCAAGAATGACGGCAGAGGTTTCGTGAAGTCTCTTTTCATGGCAGAAAATTTGGATTTTGCTAGATGAGTCCAAAAGGTCAATGAACATGCCGCTGTTGCGGATGGACATAATGCGTCCACAAACTTTGACTTTGTCGGCGGTCTCAACATCAGATGCTAAACTCTCGTACAATTTATGCAAATCAGCGGCATCATGGGTTTTGTCAAAGCTATAAGGGTAAGGGTTCATTCCAAGGGTAATCAAGGTATCTTTCTTTTTTAGACGAGTCGTTGTCAACTCACTGGAAAGATCCAATAGACCATCTGTGTTTGTTGGCGCTTGGGACATGCTCACACCTTTTTGCAAAATAAATGAAGTTCACGTTGCAGTTATACTTGGCTTATTGAAAAAAACAAGAAAAAGCAGTTGTTCTTATAGCAAACTTACGTATAACGTTTAGGATGAAGGATAAAAGGGTGCATCAATGACATTGGCTGTGGTGATTTTGGCGGCTGGTAAAGGGACGAGGATGAAGTCATCCTTGCCTAAGATTTTGCACCCAATTGGTGGTCTACCAATGATTGGGCATGTCCTGAGTGCTGCCACTGCTTTGAACCCGTCAGAAATTGTTGTCGTTATTCCTCCTGAGGCGCTTGAAATTGAAGCTTATCTTCAAGATATGGCCTCTAATGGGGTTAACTTGAAACTTGCTATTCAAACTCAGGCTAAAGGGACTGGTGATGCTGTCAAGGTATCGTTAGACCACATTGGTGAAAACATTGAAAGTGTCCTCATTTTATGCGGTGATACACCAGCTTTAACTGGGAAGACTTTGAGTAAGCTTTGCGAGTTTCATAAAAATATATCCCAGCCTGGCTTGGCTTTGTATGCAATGGATCTGCAAAACCCAGCTTCTTATGGTCGGCTTGTCGTGTGTGGTCAGGAAGTTACCGCAATTGTAGAAGCGGCAGTGGCTACTCCTGAGGAGCTTACCATTACGTTGTGTAATACGGGTGTTTTAATAGCAAATATGCCGCTGTTGAAAGGGTTGCTGAATGCCGTTAAGCCCAACCCGCAATCTGGCGAGGTGTATTTGACAGATGTTGTTGAGCTTGTTCATCAGCGTGGTGCTCCTGCGCACTTTATTCTGGGGGCCGAGGAAGAGTTTGTCGGGGTTAATGATCGCACACAGCTGGCTTGGGCTGAGGGGGTTTTACAAACCAGGTGGCGTAAAGCATTGATGTTGTCCGGTGTAACGTTGTTAGCCCCTGAATCAGTTTATCTTAGTTTCGACACTGTCATTGGGCAGGATACGGTGATTTACCCGAATGTGTTTTTGGGAGCAGGGGTGAAGGTGGGCCAGAATGCGCTTATCCGTTCATTCTCATTTTTGCAGCAGTGTGTTGTTGAAGATAATGTAAAAATTGGCCCATGTGCTCACCTGAGGCCTGGTGCGACACTGAAATCTGGATCCCGTGTGGGCAATTTCGTTGAAATTAAAAATTCTGTTCTGGCATGTGGATCTCATGTCGATCACTTAAGTTATATTGGGGATGCAACTGTTGGAGTCAATGCTGCTATAGGAGCCGGGACCATTACCTGCAATTATAACGGTTTTGAAAAGTTTCCAACCACCATCGGTGAAGGTGCATTTGTAGGTTCTCACTCAACCTTAGTTGCACCTGTTACAATTGGGGCTCAGTCGATCGTTGCCGCAGGTAGTGTGATTACGCGGGATGTTCCAGAAGATGCATTGGCCTTTGCTCGTTCGAGTCAAATGGTTCGTGAAGGTTACGCGGCAACTTTTCGGCGTAGAGCATCAAAGCGTCGCCAAAAGAAATTAGGATTAGTGAAAGAGTAAAATCATGTGCGGAATTATTGCCATTATTAGTCAAAATCAACCGGTCAGTGAGCGCATTATTAGCGGTCTCAAACGACTGGAATATAGGGGCTACGATTCTTCTGGTGTGGCAACCATTACGCCTGAAGGCACTATTGATGTCAGAAGGGCCGTGGGGAAAATAGCCAGCTTGCAGGCCTTAGTGGAGCAATTGCCGCTAACTGGTAAAATTGGGATTGGCCACACTCGTTGGGCAACCCATGGTGCGGCTGTAGAAGATAATGCACATCCTCACTCTAATGGCAGGGTTGCTGTTGTTCATAATGGGATTATCGAAAATTTTGCCGAGCTTCGTCGGGAGCTTGAGCAAAAAGATCATGTATTTTCAAGCCAGACAGATACGGAATCTATCGTCCATCTTATTACGGATTTTTTGGATCAGGGAATGCGTCCTGAGCAAGCCATGAAGGAGACTTTAGCCCATCTTGAAGGTGCATTTGGGATTGCTGTCCTGTTTCAAGGAGAGGAGCTCATTATTGGTGCGCGCAAAGGAAGCCCTTTAGCTGTGGGCTTAGGCGACACTGAAATGTACCTTGGCTCCGATGCGCTTGGTCTGGCGCCATTTACTGATCAGATGGTGTATTTGGAGGAGGGTGACTGGGTTATCCTAAGGGATAATTCATACCAAATATTCAATGCACAGAGTGAACCGGTCGAGAGGGCAAAAACACTCATTGCGGCAAACAACATGAGTTTAGCTAAAGATGGATTTGCCCACTTTATGTTAAAAGAAATTTTCGAACAGCCATCGGTTGTTGGTCAAACGCTATCCAATTGCTTGGATCCGCATTCGAGATTGCCTGATTTTAGCGGCTTAAATTTACCGCGTATAGAGCCTTTCCAGAGGCTAAATATTATCGCATGTGGCACTTCCTATTTGGCTGCAATGGTTGCTAAATATTGGTTGGAATCGTTAACCGATATTCATGTTAATGTGGACATTGCTTCTGAATTCCGTTATCGGCGTACACCCTTTGTGAATGGGGGAGTGGCTGTGTTCATCTCTCAATCAGGGGAAACAGCCGATACTCTCGCAGCGATGACCCACGCGAAAGAAAATGGCCAGTTCTGCATCGCTGTTGTTAATGTGGCTACCAGTTCTATGGCTCGACTTGCTGACGCTGTTATTCTGACAGATGCAGGGGCGGAAATCGGCGTTGCTTCCACAAAGGCGTTTACCTGCCAGCTTGTCGTTCTGGCGGCGTTCACCGTTTTCATAGCGCTGCAACATGGCTCAGTCACCTTAGAGCAGGGCCAGCAATTTGTGGAAGAGTTAACCCACATTCCCAGTCAAATCCAAGATCAGTTGCATCACAAAGAAGAGCTACAGCAACTGGCTCAGGCATACTTAGTGCATGCGCGTGACATCCTTTATATTGGCCGTGGTGCTCATTACCCAATTGCTTTGGAAGGGGCGCTCAAGTTGAAAGAGCTATCCTACATCCATGCCGAAGGCTTTCCAGCAGGCGAACTCAAGCATGGTCCCATTGCTTTGATTGACCAAGACGTGCCAGTGATTGTGTTGGCTCCCTTTGGTCCGCTTTTTGATAAAACCATTTCTAATGCATTTGAAGTTGCGGCTCGAGGGGCAAAAGTCATCCTCGTGACGGATAAGCAGGGGAAAAGCGCGGTGGAGAGAATGGGGCAGCAGCAATTTACACTTTTTGAAGTGTCCACTGCTGGTACATTCTCGTCACCTTTGCTTTGCGCGATTCCAATGCAATTGATGGCATATTACACGGCTTTGCTTAAAGGTACTGATGTTGATCAGCCGCGTAACTTAGCTAAATCCGTTACGGTTGAATAGCCTTATGATGGGTTCTTGTGATTCATGTTCATTTCCTTCCTCATTTTTTGTGCATAATTATAAAAGTTCACAATTGCTTGGGCATGATGAGCAATAGTGCTGTGAACACCTCCATTGTAAAAATTGTTAGCCACTTGAGATGACTTTTTTATGGCTTGGATTACTTCAGCTGGGAAAAATGGAATAACATTTTTCCAACATTGTGTGATCCAAATACTTTCTGGGTGATCCATGGGGTTTGGTCCATTTTCATGTGATATACAAATTTTTGACTTCCAAATGGTCTGCGCTATCATGGGAGCTCCGATTATCTTTTGCGCCAGTTTGGGTAATGATAAGACAAAACCGATGGCTTTCTTCTCTTTGCGACTTAATTTGATTGTCTGAGTTAAAAAGTTTATAGGGCTGGATTTCCCGTGAGAGTATGTTTTCATGTTTTTCACTCCTGGGTTATGTTTTCAACGTGAAAGATTGGCTCATTTGCTTCTCTTCGCATTTCATTTGCCATTGCCACTAAACGATAAGCGGGGACCAAGTGATTGTTTATATAAAATAAGCGATGGCCAAGGCTTGTTGATTGGGTGAAATGGGTTGGGATGATGCAAAACTTTTTTTGCTGAAGCCAGTATATGACTGAGCTAAGTTTTGCTATGCGTGGTAACGTCCATAGAGCTTGTGGGCGTGATTTATCTATGGTGTAATGGCGTTTGGGCGAACCTTGGGGTTTTGCATGAGAAATCCTAGGTTGGCGGGCATTAAAGCGATCTAATGCATTGTTGATAGAGCACATGCTGCGCCCCATTTTCTTGGCGATTTCTTTGATGCCAAGATGCTCTTGAGCCAGCAGTTTTAACTTTTCAATATCTTTGAGTCTCCAATCCCTTTTTTCTCTCTTCGTCTTTGTGCCTAAGGCTGTCTTGGTTTTGATCGTTTCGTTAAAATTACAACTATCCATAGTTATTCCTTGCTGCATTTGGTTAATACAAATCAGCCCGATGTTTCGGGAACAACTGTGTCTATATGCATATTGCTATGCGTATATTTTTATACGTGGCCGCATTTTTGCGTTTAATTATTGTGCAGATTGTTAGCATATAATTTTATTGCAGACAAGAAAAGTTTAAAATATCATCAATTTTAAATAAAGTGTTGGAAATTCCTTGCTATGCGCGTGTTTGAACTGTTCTTTCTCTGCTGGTTTTTGATTTGTTGTTTGAGCTGTTGGCGGTGCTGATATTTGTATGCATCCGCAAAATATGAGAGGGGCGGAATGAAATTACTTTCCGCGCGTTGATAACGGCATCAATCCCCGTTTTAGGATTTCGTCCCATACGTTGTTTTTTCCGACGAACAATAAATGATCCAAACGTAGATAATTTAACGGATTGTTCATCGCATAGCTCGCTAATAATCATATCAAGCATTGTTTCAAACATCTGAGATGATAAATGTTTTGAAAGGCCTGTTTTGTCAGAAGCGATTTTAACAATTGAAGCTCTCGTAATTGTTTGATTTGTCATTTGATCCTCCATTGAGTAGTATTGACCAATTAATTATCATTGGCAAAATTTTATTTATTTATAATCCATTCCTCATTATTAATTGATAAATTAATTAGTCAATATATTTCTTTGTTTTTTTAGTAAAGAGGCGGCTTATCTGTGATAATTGTTTATTTGCTTAAAAAGCAAATTTAAGCCTTTTGCTTAAATGATACGTACCATATAAAATAATAAGAAATAATAGAAAGAATATTACTAATGGCCATGCAGGAAATAAGCGGCCATAGTGTGCCATTCATAAAATGGCTAGATTGATTTATGTAAAGCGCTCCAAACAAAAATTGTGAGCAAGTGATCAAGGCAACTCCTGTGCCAGATTCATGGCCAGCATTTTCAAGGGCCTTGGTCATGGCATTTCCCACAATAAGTGCGGCACCAAATTGAGCCGGTAGCTTAATTAAGGATACAATGATGGCTGGCGGCGAAAAATAATACATAACAAGCCCAAAGAGCAGGGTGTCTAATGTTACTATGTATATGCCGGTAATGAGTAGGCGGCTAATGCCAAGCCTGTCAACTAATAGCTGGCTAACAATTGTTCCGCAGAAATAGGCTAGCAGGTTAATAAAGACAAAGTAGCCAAAGTGTTGAATTGAGATATGGTATGTTTCTATAAGCACAAAGGGAATAATAGAATATTCAGACCAAAGCCATGATGTGCATAATACATTTATGAGGCCATAGCCGATATACTTTGGGCGTTTTAAAAGGTGAATGTAGCCTTTGAGAAGCGAGGAAAATGCGAATGTGCGGCGGTGAATTTTCTCGTTTGTTTCGGGATAATACCGAAGTATCAAGGTTAAGCCAAGGCATCCTGCAACGGTTAAAAACCAAAACGGCGCTCGCCATGAAATGAGAGCGACCAGGAAGCTGCCAATGATAGGGGCTATGGCAGGTGAAAAAGTGATAACCATTTCAATTTGTGTGATGCGTCTGGCGCACTCAGCGCCCTGATAGCAATCGCGAATTGTTCCTAAGCCAACTATCATAGCTGCGCCTGCGCCGAGACCTTGGATAAGACGAAAAAGAATAAGCTGATGAAAGGTAAGGGAAAAGCTACAGATAATTGTGGCGATGCAGAAAATTGTGTAGCTAATCAGAATAACTTTTCGTCGTCCAAAATAGTCAGATAAGGGGCCATATATTAATCCTGAGGTGGCAAGCCCTATAAGATTTGCGCTGACAATAAGTGATGTGGCGCTTTCATTAGTTTGAAAATAATTGCTGATTAATGGAAGTCCGGGGATCAAAAGATCTGTGGACATCTCACTTATTGCGACGATAGTTCCCACAAGCCAAGGTAAGTAATGCAAAGGCATGTTAAGCTCTACAACGCACTAAAAATCGTAACTCTTTAGGATCCGTTTTTAAAGAGCAATGTGTAGCACAATGAAGGAGCCAAAACCCCAGACGGTACAGGTTTTTAAAAGGCAGACGAGCTGAAATTTTCAATCGATCATAGAAAAACATAAAACCCTTCACTCTCTGATTCTTTTGTACCACGTAAGTGCAATTTGATAAATAATAAATTGGCTACTTGAAACTGTAAGTATTGATATTCATTTTACCGTTTAAGATGGATGCCAATTTGCCGCAGAGTATCTTTAAGGTCAGTGGGAAGATCGCGAATTGTTTCCTCAATGGACGCTATCCATTCTTTAGAAGGGGGTTGGGCAGGAGGAGAAAATGTTGGGGGTGACGTATTGATGGTGGAAGATTTTTTTAAAATAATACGTTCAATGGCTTTAAACCCAAAGAACTGGTTAACTCTTTCAATGATAACGGGTGTCAAATGTTGGTATTCAAAAGCATAGCGCTCGTTGATTGCAAGTGTCAAAACGCCATTGCCGCGCCCACCATTGTTAGTGTTAAAAAAGATTTTTTCTGGGGCGCTGTTTTGTGAATATTCGCTTCCAACAATATTCGGCCATTCAAGTAAAAGTCGCATGACCTCAACTTGTTTTTTCTTTAAAAGTGGTTTTGAAACTTCTGATACCAAAGCTGCTATGGACTTGGTTTGTTTGTTTCTCTTGAGATTTTGTTTATTCTTATTCATCATGCAAAATCACTTATATGTTCATGGGAAAAACAATGCGCGACCTTAAGGTACTACAGGCATTTGATTATGCCAATCATCTACTCAAGTGGTTCGATAAAAATGGTCGCGTGCTTCCATGGAGGTTGAATCCGCAAGACCCATACAAAGTTATGGTCAGCGAGTTTATGTTGCAACAAACAACTGTTAAAACTGTGATTCCATATTTCATTAATTTTATGGAAAAATGGCCCACATTGGAGGCGTTTTCTTCTGCTTCAGAAGAAGTGCTCCTAACGATTTGGCAAGGTTTGGGATATTATGCGCGTGCAAAAAACCTGCTAAAAGCCGTTTTTATGATTATGAAAGAACAAAATGGTGTAATCCCAAATTGTTATGAAAAACTCAAGAATCTTCCAGGTTTTGGGCCATATACAGCTGCTGCTGTAGCGAGCATTGCTTTTGATGAACCGGCAGCGATTGTTGATGGGAATGTCATTCGAGTATTATCTCGCGTGTTTGGTGTTGCAAAACCCATGCCCGCAGGTAAACAGGAAATTATGAAAATTGCTCAGGATCTTACGCCAGCTGTTAGGGCGGGTGATTATGCCTCAGCGATCATGGATTTAGGGGCCACCATCTGCCGATCGTCTAAACCATTATGCAACGAATGCCCTTGGCAAGAAGGCTGCTTTGCTTACCATCAAGGGCAGGTACATCTTTTTCCAATGCGTGCCGCAAAACCTGTTAGGCCTGTTTGTTTATCCACGGCTTTTTGGATTCAAAACTCTGAGGGCAAAGTATGGATACAAAAGCGCTCGCAAGGCGGAATGTTGGCAAATTTGTGGGAGTTGCCTCACACAGGGTTTAGTGTCGCTCTGGCGCGACAGCAGGTTGCATCGTTAGATTCTGTGGCCAAAGAGCGGCCCAGAAAGCACATTCAACATGTTTTCTCGCATTTTACCTTGAATATGGCTATCGTAGAGAAGAAGGCCTGTGATGCTATGGAGTTGATGGATCCTGACAATGGTGAGTGGGTGGATCCGGATGGCTATGTGCGTCGACCTATGGCTTCCCTTATGAAAAAAGTTTTTACCAGTATGCGCCCTCCACGAGAAAAATAGTCCGTAAGACGCTTCAAAAATCCTGTAGTAGGTTTTAGAAGGATACAGTGAGAGCGGAAAAATTTATTTCCCGAGAAGTTTTCGGATAGGTGCGTAGCTCTTGCGGTGGTGAATGGTTACGCCAAAATTACCCAGAGCCTCAGCATGAGCTCTGGTTCCATAACCAACATTCGTTGACCACATGTAAGCAGGAAATTGTTTGTGTAAATCTTGCATGATGCGATCGCGGGTGACTTTTGCAATAATAGATGCGGCTGCAATGTGATAGCTTTTTGTATCACCACTGATGATGGTGGTGACTTCACAATTCTTGGATTTTAATGGTAAAATTCCATCCACAATAATGGCTTCAGCCTCGGCAAAATCTGGATGCTCTAACGACCTGGACATAGCTAAGAGTGTGGCCTCACGAATATTGATTGTATCAATTTCAGCAACTTGCGAAATACCAACTTGATAAACAACAGATGGGTGAGAGCACAAAATAGCAAATATCTCTTCACGTTGTCGCGCTGTGAGTTTTTTGGAATCATTGATTGTCAGATTCTCGAAAGGGCGCGAGTCCAAGATCATCACTGCAGCTGTGACGACGGGGCCTGCCCAAGGTCCATACCCCACCTCATCAATTCCTATGATCTTGGATCCATGTTTTTTGTCAAAAGCTAAGCTGGGAAAAGAGAGATTAGGCATGGCTAGAGGTCTCTTCTTCAAATGAATTAAGCTTCTTCTGGATCATCAACATATCTTTCCAGGCTTCTCGCTTTTGTCCAGGGGAGCGGAGTAGGTACGCAGGGTGGAAAGTTGCTAAAGCGGCTATAGGGGATTCTAGTTTCGGCGTGGCATATGAAAACCACTGGCCACGCAGCTTCATTATGCCGTCTTGACGTTGCAGGAGAGCTTTGACAGCCGTTGCTCCAACTAAGACAATAATCCTAGGTTTCACAATCTCAATGTGCCTTTGGATAAATGGCAAGCATTGCGCAATTTCAATGGGTGAGGGAGTGCGATTTCCGGGTGGGCGCCATGGGACAATATTGCTTATGTATGCTTTTGTGCGATCCAAGCCGATGGCATTCATCATTCTATCCAAAAGCTGTCCGCTTAGGCCCACAAATGGCAATCCTTGCGCATCCTCTTCTGCTCCAGGTGCTTCGCCAATGAACATGACAGGTGATTTAGGGTTGCCGTCACTAAAAACGGTTTTCCGGGCTAGCGCCTTGAGAGGGCAGTCGTCAAAATTTTCAATAACCTGCCGCAACTCGTCCAAAGATGCAATATTATCAAGGCCGCTCATAGAGGGTGAATTGGTCGGGGATTTCGGGGTTGATGGGTAATCATCTATTGGGCGATTGTGTAGAGTTCGAGTCGGTTCTGCAACAGAGAATTGACGGTGAGGCTCTACATTGTTTGAAAAAGGGCGGGTGGTAAATGAATGGGAGGTAGAAAGTTTATGTTTTGTGACAAATGACCATATCAGCGCATGGCGTGGATTTAAATGGGGCAGATTTTGTTTTGGCAAACATGTTTGCTTAAGAAGGTTTTGATCATTGCCCAAGCTCTTAAATGATATCCCTTTAAGCTTCTTGTGCTTTTTAAACCATTGATGTGCTTTTGAGTATGTCATGCAAAAATGGATGTTCTGGTAAAATAATTTCTGGCTGATTTCTTTCTATGGCTACAGATAGCTTTATTTATGTAGCCATAGAAATACCATCAGAAATTTACTTCTTTTGAGAATAATAAAGCGCAGCAAAGTCAATAGGATTAAGAAGGAGTGGCGGGAATCCACCTTCTCTGACTAAATCTGCAACAACATTTCTCGCGAATGGGAAGAGTAGGCGAGGGCATTCTATAAGGATAACAACCTCAGTCATCTCGGGTGCAATATTATTTAAAACAAATATGCCTCCATAAATCATTTCCAGGATAAAGATTACTTTATCTGATTGAGTGGCCTCAACATTCACGTTAAGAACAACCTCATAGGTGTTCTCAGAAAGATGTGAGGCTTTTGCTTCAACGTTGACACTGATATTTGGTTGTGGGCCATCTGGATTAATGGATAGTGAACGAGGATTTTCAAACGAAAGATCTTTAAGATATTGTGCTCTCACTTCTATGCCTTGTTCGGGTGAAGCGGCGTCCATGTCTTTCGTAGCTTTACTTGACGTTGTTTTTTTCATTGTATTTTCCTTAATGAATTCCATGACCAATAATGATTACGTAATGGAAATACAAACCACTAATGCATTTAGAACCAAAAAAGTTGAAAATTCAATACTGGAGTTCCAACATCTTAGCGCATCAGTAAATCCTATAAATTAAACCATGACCTAACCTACTGTACAAATTAATAATTATCCTAGAATAAAAAAAATACAACACATAATTGTATCAAAAGGAAAAATACAACCTGAGAGCGAGTCTTGGGCAGTGGGGGTGAGTTCTATTGCCCGTATTCTTTTTGCATAATATCGATTAATGCATCCAAATTGCCGCCTTGACGAATATCTTGAATTTTTTGCTTTTGCACTTGACCTAACGAAACGCCATCTACAATCACATCAAAAACCCAGTAGCGGTTTTCTTTAAAATATAAAACCCAATCAACCTTGAATGGTTCAGGGTTATCAACACGTTCAATCGATGATTTGATAATCTTCGCCCCATCAGGTAAATCATTAATGTTCGTGATAGAAAAGCCATGAAGTGAAAGTTGCTCAATTTGCTTCATATAAACCCTAAAAATCATGGACTCAAACAGAACGAGATATTGATCCAATTTTTCTTTGGGTTCTGAACGCGTTTCACCGGGGCGGAGAGCCGAGCCTGCAACGCTTTTTAAATGAAAGTTTTCCTTCAAGAGCTTGCGAAAGTCGGTTTCTTTTTCAGGTGAAGATTTTGATTTATCAGTGAGTAGGTTCACGCCTGTTTTAAGAAGATTTTCGATAAATATCTTTGGCTCCGAGGCTTCTATGCTAGAGCAATGCGCGTTGGAGTAATGCAGTGTTGAGATCGTGATGCTGGCTACCAAAAGACATAAATTGAAAAGCCATTTTTTGAGAAATCTCATGGTAGCTCCTTGTTACTGCCAGCTATCAGACGGCTTGGGGCCTGAATATGGCTTGTCGCCGCGGTTTTCTTTGGCGCGAACCATCTCGCTGTATACGCTGCGCATGGTCTCGTACATATAAGTTGGATCGGCTTCTAAGGTCTCAAGTAGTTTATGATGTTCGCTGCGGGTATGAACGATTTGTATACCTGACCTATAATATACGAAGTTCCTCTGATCATTGTAAATGGCGATTCGGTTAAATGGATCAAGCACCAGGCTAAGCACGCGTCCTAAAGCGTGTCGTGGTGTGGAAGGTCCAAGCAGTGGCAACATTAAATATGGCCCAGAAGGAATGCCTGCTTTGGCAAATGTTGTGTCAAAATCTGTTTCGTCCTTTTTGAATCCCATATGTGTGGCGGGGTCAAAAATTCCGCAAATACCAATGACAGTGTTCAAAATGAAACGGAAGAATTGTTTGCCAGCTTTTTTGCCTTGGCCTTGAAGTGTGTGATTGAGGGCTTCAATAGGGGTTGTTAAGTTGCCTAGAAAATTCCCAACGCCTTGTCGGATGGGTGATGGAACGGCGTTTCGATAAAAAAGCCCGAGTGGTTTGATAACAAGTCCGTCTGCAAGTCTGTTGAAATAAAGAATGCTGCGGTTAACAGGTTCAAAAGGATCTCTTAGTCCTTGTCTTTCGCCCACCTGAGCTTCAGTAAGGATAGCCTTTTTGTCGAATGAGTCTGGCAATGGCCTTGCTCCAGCTTCGATGAAGCATAATAAATTTACCAAGAGCAAAGCTACTGCCGTTTTCATGCATTAATCCAGTGAATCTTAAGTAACGTCAGAGCTATTATTGATTCATTGTGGTAAAGAAATCATTATTATTTTTCGTCGTTTTTAATTTTTCGACCAAAAACTCCATACCATCAACCATTCCCATGGGCATTAAAACACGTCGTAAGACCCACATTTTGGACAGAATGCCTCGCTCTACAAGTAACTCTTCCTTACGAGTGCCGGACTTGGTGATATCGATAGCTGGGAATGTTCTCTTATCAGATAGTTTACGATCCAGAATAATTTCAGCGTTACCTGTCCCTTTAAACTCTTCGAAAATGACTTCATCCATACGCGAGCCTGTATCAATCAAGGCCGTGGCAATGATGGTTAGTGATCCACCTTCTTCGATGTTGCGTGCTGCGCCAAAAAAGCGTTTCGGTCTTTGCAATGCGTTGGCATCAACACCGCCGGTTAAAACTTTGCCTGATGAAGGAACAACAGTATTGTAAGCTCGTGCAAGGCGGGTGATTGAGTCAAGCAAGATTACCACATCTTTTTTATGCTCAACCAAACGTTTGGCTTTTTCAATAACCATTTCAGCCACTTGAACGTGACGTGAAGCTGGCTCGTCAAATGTGGAGCTAATGACCTCCCCTCGCACGGATCGTGCCATATCCGTCACTTCTTCCGGCCGTTCATCAATGAGAAGAACGATCAAATAGGCTGATGGATGGTTAACAGAAATTGCATGCGCAATATTTTGGAGCATCACGGTTTTACCGGTGCGCGGTGGTGCTACAATCAAAGCGCGCTGTCCAAACCCAAGCGGTGCAACCAACTCTATAACACGTGTGGTGAGATCCTTCGTGGTCGCGTCGTCAGCTTCTAAAATCAGCCTTCTATCTGGATAAAGCGGTGTAAGGTTATCAAAGTTAATACGATGCCTTGCTTTTTCTGGTTCTTCAAAGTTAATAGAGTTGACTTTTAGAAGAGCAAAGTAGCGTTCACCATCTTTGGGCGCTCTAATCTGGCCTTCAACGGTATCACCACTGCGCAAGCTAAATTTGCGAACTTGGCTTGGTGAGATATAAATATCGTCTGGGCCTGGAAGATAGTTGGCTTGAGGTGACCTTAAGAAGCCAAAGCCGTCTTGCAAAATTTCAAGGACTCCATCGCCAAAAATGGGAACATCTTTTTCAGCAAGCTTTTTAAGGATAGCAAAAAGGATATCTTGTTTGCGAAGGACGCTGGCGTTTTCAACCTCGTGCTCTTCAGCAATAGCAATTAACTCCGTAGGTGTTTTACATTTTAGATCATAGAGATTCATAGATATTCAGCTTATTTTGTTGGGTTTCATTAAAAGGGTTTTGTGACAGCTAAGGTGACAATACCAATCATAAGGAGGGTAGGTATTTCATTGATAACTCGAAAGAATAGTCCTGATTTTGTTGATTTTTTATGCAGAAAATTTTTATACCATAGATGCATAAGAACATGCCCAATTGTGAGTAAAATGACAAGAAAAATTTTTGTATGGAGCCAATAAACTCCTTTTTGCCAAACACCAGGTGTTAAAATGAGCATGATTCCAAAGGTATAGCTTGCAATTGCGGCGGGTTTCATGATGAAGGTGAGTAGTCTACGTTCCATTGTTAGAAACAGCTGATACTGAGATGATTCGTTATCAACTTGTGTATGGTAAACAAAAAGGCGTGGAAGATAAAGAAGCCCCGCCATCCATGATATTGCCGAAATGATATGTGCCGCTTTAATCCACAAATAGTAAGGGGTAAGCCATTCTAGCATTGAACTGAACACCTTTATTTTGATGTCTTTTTAAGACGGGGACATTTGACGCAATGATTTGTGCATTTTTCAGCGTTGGAAAATAAATCATCCTCTGAAATTTGCTTGATAACATCCGATGCAAGGGCTGCTAAAGATTTAATAAAAATAGGCTTATCTTGCACAGTTAGGGCGCGCCTAAAAAAAGGTGCGCCAAGGTCTTCGGCTAACTCGGCATATTGCTGGTCGAGTTCATAAAGTGTTTCCGAATGTTCTGAAACAAAAGAAATAGGGACAATAACGATGCCACGTTTTTCTCTAGCGGCTCGTGAAATCGCATCTGCTGTTGAAGGTTCAAGCCATTTGAGTGGGCCAACACGACTTTGATAACAAATCTCCCATTGTTCAGGAGCAAGTCCAAGTTTAACAACGATAGGCACAACCGTTGATTGAACTTGTTCGGCATAGGGATCGCCAGCATTCACGACACGCTGTGGCAGCCCATGGGCCGAAAATAAAATTCGCATGTTATTTTGGTTAATGTCCTGAATCGCCTCATTAATATTGGCAATGTTCTGATCAATGAAACCTGGAAGGGTTGGGTAACAACAAACTTTGCGTGTTGGTTTATGTAAGCTGATTGTGGTAGCCGCTGCATCCCATGCATCAAAAGAAGATAGGGTGGTTGTGGTGGAAAAATGAGGGTAAAGCGGTAAGAGGATAATTTGATCTGGATCAAAATCTTTGACCTGCCGTGCTGTTTCTTCGGCCATTGGATGCCAATAACGCATGCTCACAAAGACTTTAACTTCTTTTTTGGGGTTCAATTTTTTTAATGCCAACTCCAAAGCATTTTGCTGGTGGAGTGTATTGGTGAGTAGGGGCGACTTCCCTCCAACGCTATGATAAATTTCAGCTGCTTCTTTAGTTCTGCGGGTTGAAATCAGCCATGCGAGCAATAAACGAAAAGGAGTGGGAAGATTAATAATGGCACGATCGGCAAACAAGTTGAATAAAAATGGCTTAACAGAATCTAGGGAATCCGGCCCGCCGAGATTCATTATAACAACAGCATATTTCATTTAGTGTACCACTTGTTGACCATTTTCACTGCGCGAGCGCCATGCGGGGAATTGTATGGTTACAGTCGTACCAACTCCAATCTGACTATTCAAGCTTAAAACGCCCCCGTGGAGCTCGACGAGTCGCTTTGAGAGCGGGAGGCCAAGACCTGTTCCACGATGAGACTTATTGTGTGGGGAAGCAATCTGCCCAAAACTGGATAAAGCTTTTGGGATATCCTCGCTCACCATGCCTATGCCGGTATCAGAAATAGTGACCATGATGCCGCGTAGCTTATTCGTTGTGGCAAAAATGGTAACCACACCCCCTGGGGGAGTAAACTTGATGGCGTTTGAGATAATGTTGATCAGAATTTGTTTCAAAAATCGCGCATCGCCGAAAAGAAACGGGAGTCGTGCCTCGATTTGAACTTGAATAAGGACATTCGCTTCTTTTGTCTGGGGGCCCAGAAGTTCTACGCTTTCTTCTAGGACTCGTTGGATGTTTACAACGGTTTCCGATAGCTCAAGCTTCCCGGCTTCGGCTTTAGCAAGGTCAAGCAGGTCGTTAATGAGTTCAAGGAGGTAGGAGCCACTTTTATGAATATCGTGCGCGTATTCCAAGTAACGTTTGTTCCCAAGGGGACCAAAAATTTCCCGTTCCATAAGTTCCGCAAACCCCATGATGGCATTAAGAGGTGTTCGCAATTCATGGCTCATGTTAGCAAGGAAAGCGGTTTTAGAGTGGTTGGCTACTTCGGCTCGCTCAAGTGCTGTTCGCAGCTGCTTTTCAACCCGCATGCGCTCAATGGCATAAAAGACGCTGCGGCGTACGCCGGAAAAATTGAGATCGCCTTTAACAATATAATCTTGTGCGCCTTCTCGTAAGGCTCGTAATGCAATTTTCTCATCATCAAGCCCTGTTAGCACGATAACAGGTAAATCAGGAAAATGCTCTTTGATACGAGAAACATTTTCAACGCCGTGGCCATCAGGAAGAGAAAGGTCAAGGAGTAAAATATCAGGTTCTGATTCTTGAATCCGCGATAAACCCTCATCAATGCTATGGGCAACCATGAAATGATCGCTGTCCTGCCGCCCAAAAATTTCCATAATGAGCCGAATATCTCCAGGATTATCTTCAATAAGAAATAGCTTCAATTCTATCTCCTACCATTTCATAGCCTTCTTGATTCTTGGGAATACGAAAATAAAAAGTTGCGCCTTGCCCAAGTGTTGACTCAACCCAAATTTTTCCTCCCAAATTATCAATGATTTTTCGACATAGGGCAAGGCCAATGCCTGTGCCTTCAAACGACTCTTGAGAGTTTAGTCGTTGAAAGAGTCCAAAAATGCGCTCTTTAAAGCGCGGGTCGATACCAATGCCATTGTCTTTAACATAAAACTCCCAATAATCTGTTTCCTCGTGACAAGCTATCTCAATAATGGGCTGACTATCGCCATGAAACTTGAGGGCGTTTACGAGCAGATTTTGGAAGATTTGTCTAAGTTCCGTTTCGTTGCCTGTAATAGTGGGAAGTTGACCAATGCTCAACTCTGCGCCTGAGGCTTTAATCAATCCTAATAAATCTTGCTTAATTTGATCCACAAGCTGCTGGCAATTCACTGCGACAAATTGAATGCCAGGCCTCCCAACTCGAGCATACGTTAGAAGATCTCGGATCATCTTTTGTAAACGAGTAGCCCCATCAACCGCGTATTTCAAAAATTCATTGCCGCGATCATCAAGTTGCTCGCCGTATTCATTTTGGATAAGCCTGGTATAAGAAGCGAGCATGCGCAAAGGTTCTTGCAAATCATGAGAAACATTGTAGGCAAAGTGCTCCAATTCGGCGTTTGATCTTTCCAATTCAGCATTCCATCTAGCTCTAGCTTCGGCTGCGCGCTTACGTTCTGTGATGTCCCTTAAAATGAGGGTGTACAAAATTTCTTGGCCGATTTTAAGTTTAGATAGACTGATCTCAACAGGAAATTCTTCGCCAGTTTGCTTAATGCATAAAATATCACTTTCTAATGTGAGGCTTATTTCTTGGGAGAAAGCAAAGTCTTTAATATTCCGAAGAATAATTTGTTGGTGGGTTTCAGGAAAAAGTTTTAGCAAAGATTCGCCAATAATGTGTTCTACATTGTAGCAAAATGTTTTTTGGGCTGCAGGATTGAAAAAACGGATGCGAAATTGATCGTCCAGTGAGATGATGGGTTCGTGGGCAATCGCAAGAATATCTGCAAGTCTTTTGCGTGAGCGTTCGAGGGCTTGTTCTCGCTGCTCAAGTGACGCCGCCATACGGTCAAATGCTGAGGCCAGTTCAGCAAGCTCACCCGATTTGGCAATTTGACCAATGCGTAAGTTAAGCCGGCCTTCAGCTAGATGTCGCGTTGCTTCTACAAGCCATTTGAGGGGCCTTAAGATCATACGATTTGAAATGCCCCAGGCACCTAAAAGGACCAAGAGGCCTGAAAGCAGCAGAACAGCGAGTGTTGTAACGAATAGGCGCTCCGCTTTTGAAAACAGAGCCTCAGATGATAACGCGACGCACCAAAACAATCGATGATTGGCTTTTGCAACGGGGGAGAGAGCATAGATCCTCTTGATACCGTCGCGACCAAAGCCTTCGAACACATTTTGCCCTTTAGTGAGGATTGGTACCATCACATCTGGCGCGGGGAGGAAGGAGCGATTGCCACTCCTTGTTTCTCTATTTGGTAGCGGTGTGCCGTATTCATCCAAAATTGTAAGCATGGCGCCTGCAGGCAAAGGAATGTCATTTTCGAGTCGCTCGATCCATCCTTCATCGACAACAGCTGCAAGAGCGCCTGAAATCTTTCCTGAGAAATTCACAATGGGATACGCAAAAATAATACCAACACGTTGTGCATCCCTGTCTAATGGGAATTTTCGTACGACAAGGTTTTTGATTTGGCTTACTTTACCAACGAGTGAATGATAGGCAAATGCATTATCGTAGGAAACAGATTTGCCCTTACAAATAATTTGCCCCATGCGGTCAATGAGCATGAGGTTAATATAGCGCTGATCTGTGTCATTCATGATTTCCCCGAGAAGACGTTCACAGCGGTGGTGGTCTCCTTGGCGAATCCGCGAAATTTTGGATAAAGTGATGAGAAGTTGCCGTGTGCCCTCTATTTCTTCACTCTGGTTTTCCGTAGCCATGCGTGCGCTTCTTAGGGCTTGTGCCATAGCTTCAGATTTGCCTGCATCACGTAAAGCCCAAGTGAAATAAATATTCAAACATAGAGCTGGGCCGAATATGAGAAGGACCAATACTACCAATTTTCCACGGATACCAGAGAACACGCTTGTTATTTATCCTGCTGATTATTATTGAACATTATGAAAGCCTTTTGCTTTCCTCAATACATTTTTTTATTTGTAACTACGATATCTTGGCAAAAAAAATTGAAAAAGGCTAACCCCTTTTTATGATAAGCGCTTACATCTGCTCATTTATAAGATCTTCAACGCTTATGTCTACTTCATTATGTTCTTTATTATGTTCTTTTTTGTCAACTGAATCAGCGGAAGCAAAAGAAGAGTTTTTAATGCAATCAGTGACCCACACATCATAAACAGGGTGATCAAGGGCAGATATGGCCGGGCTTGAGGCAAACATCCAGCCGGAGAAAATCTTACGAGGCTGATCATCTACCTTTTGCTCTGCAATTTCAATGAATGCAGCAGCTTCAGGTTGCTCTTCTGGTGGGTTTTTTTTGCATCCTCTCACAACAATCCGTAGGGTGCCAAATTTAATGGTTTGACCATGTTTGGCTTCAAGGGAAAAGACTCTCGCTGTAATCTTGTCTAGCCCATGCAAAATGGTGGCGTCACCCTTTATGGGAGGTGTGTGTCCCCATTGTGGATCCTCAATGGTGCTGGAAATGGCTTGGTCTGTTGGTGACGCGTGTGTGGCTGTTTGAGTTGAGTCGGTTTGCGCTTTCAAGGCGCTGGCAGCCAGAAAGCCTGCAATGAATAAAAAAATGGATCGTTGGAAGCATTTCATGGTCATTATTTTGCCGGTGTTTTTTTCTCGTCATCTTTGTCTTTGTTAAACAAAAATTTACCGATTAGGGACTCAAGGCTAACCGCTGATTGAGTTCTGCCGATAATACCATTAGAGGGTAAATTTTCTTCATCATTGCCAGGTGAAATAGAAAGATATTTGGGGCCTAACAAGCCATCACCAGCAATTTCAGCGATAGAATCTTTTGGTACTTTAACGACTTCGTCCAATGAAATGCTAACTTGTGCCATGAAATTTTTAGGGTTCAATTCAATTGCTGCGATGTTTCCTACTTTCACGCCACTGACCCGAACGTCGCTGCCAATAGAAAGCCCATCAATGCGATCAAAGTTTGCGTAGATCACATAGCTTCCAGAGCCGTGCCATTGGCTTGTTTTATAAGCAAACATTAAAAACAACCCTGTTACCAACAAAACCAAAGCACCGACAATTACTTCAATAACGTTTACTCTCATGAAAATACCCTTTTATGGCTTCCAAGCGTTATAGCTTGTATTAGTTGTGGTGGCTTTATGGGAAGTCGTCGTGTTACTTTGAGGGTGGTAAGCAAAAGGGGTGCCAGTTAAGTTTGGCAGATGTTCTTTGCTCCACGTATAGGTAGGTTTATTGGTAGGGTTTTGGATAGTATAATGAAGCCATCCATGCCAATGGGCTGGGACCTTTGACGCGTCAACATACCCTTTCATTTTTACCCATCTTTTGGCACGTCCAAAACTGTCTTTGAGCCGCTTGCTTTCATAGTATGCGTTCCCAAATTCGTCCTCGCCAATTTTCACGCCGAAAAACCAACTTCTTATTGCTAAAACAGCTTTTGAACTCAGCATTGTGTTCTCTTGACAAATTTTATTGTGTTCAACGATTACCAAAATTCAAACCAACATGCAATCCATACTCTTTTTTTGTAAAAAAGTTTCGATGCAGTTGTTGCAATTTTTGAAAAATTTTAGTCTTTTGGATGAAAATGGTTGCTTTTTAAGCGGTATTGCATTGCCATAAAGGCAAATATGAGTGTGGCATTTAAAAAACGCAACAGGGTATTGCAATTTTTTGGATAGCATAATATAAGCGGATGCGCTACTAAGGAATTGTTCGTTGGGTGCAATGCCCAGCTTTCATGGGCTTAGTGCCCGAAGGGTCTTTATAGATCCTACGTCTCCCAGACGTGAAGCCTCCCTGTTAAACTTAGGCCGGGTTGAAAGACCTGGCTTTTTTTTCTTAATTTCATTGTTAAGGGCAAAAGGTTAATTTTTCGTTAACAAAATTTTATAAATTAAAAGATTGTGTGTCTTGGGCTGTAATATGTTGAAAAACGCCTATAATTGCGCCTGTCGGATCAGCAATGGTGCCGAAAAGGCCACCAAGAGGCGAAGGAAGGGGAAGTTGGATAATCTGCCCTCCTAATGAAGGCGTGACAAGCATAACTTTAGCGATGTCTGTAACCGTGATATAGGTAAGCCATGCCGATGGCATGCCTGGCATTGGATGCTGCATGATTACCCCTCCGGATGGATGTGGAGGAGTGGGAGAAGGGAATGTAAAATGGGAGAAGCCCATGGGATGCTTTTCGACTTTCCATCCAAAAACTTGCTCATAAAAAGGAACGACCTTTTCGAGGTTAGTAGAAAGTAGCTGAATTCCAAAAATTCCTGACATGTCTTACCTATGCTAAACGGCTTTGATGGTAGCGGTGCTTGTTTTTTGCGTTGAAACGGGATGAAGGATTTTCCCAAGGAGTCTAAGTTCCTTTTTAAGCTCATCGAAAAATCTTTCGTCTCTATCTTTTTGTTCCTTTGATAGAGTTGAAATCGTTTCAGAAAAACCAGAAAAAATTTTATCGAAAATAGCTACCATTCGCTCTGGTTCTGAGTGTTTTATTTGTTGCTGAGCTTTTAGAGCTGAAGCTAAATCATTCAGCGTACTCACAAGCGCTTCGAATCGTCTCTCTAACGCTGATGTACGTTCAAGATGAGTTTTGTCTTGAGTGTTCATCTGCTCAATATTTTCTGCCATAAACTCTAAAATCTTGATCAAATAATCGGGGTGAGTTGGTGAAACATTCATAAAGCTGGATAAGAAAGATGGCTCAGGCTTCTCAAAATGACTGATAGTTTGTTCTGTGGCAAAATAAATCTTGCTCTGGGCGCGGCCAAGTTGAAGGTCCAAGAAGCCTAAAATCAATGATCCTGCCAAACCAAACATAGAGCAGCTAAAGGCTGTTCCCATCCCACTTAGTGGTTCTTTCAGGCCATCTTTCAAAATATTAAATGCTGTTAGTCCTTCGGCTCCGGCGGAAGACATATTTGCAATGACTCCGGCAACGGAGCGAATGGTAATGGATAGCCCCCAAAAGGTACCAAGCAATCCTAAAAATATCAAAAGTCCAATCAAATAACGTGTGGATTCTCTTGAAGCCATAAGGCGGGCTTCAGTGTCCTGCAAGATGTCTTGTCGGTCTGTGGGTAAAAGTACGGCTAAATCCATATCACTATTACGTATGCGCCATCCAGAAAGCTTTGTGAGATAGTGAGGTTTGTCTTCTATATTGTAGTCATCCGTGGATAGTTTTTGAACCCAAGCCATATCATGACTGAGCCGCCATAGCGTTATAAAGCCAAGAGCAAGGCCGACAATAAATGATAGACTAATGAGAGCATTCAATGGGGTGTTGTTTTGGAACGAAGCAATCAGAGGGTCCTTGAGCAAATATCCGATGCCAATCATCGAAGCGATAAAGGCAAAAACAATCATCTGAATCGATAACAATGAGGCCTTTTTGCTTGTCATAAAAACTCTCCTGCAATAACAACTAATTGTCTGATAACTTTACCCCTTTAAAGTTCTTTTTGCCAGAACTGATCACAAGCGTCTTTTCGCGTAACAGCATATCTTTATGAACCTTAAACATCTCATCTTCAATGAGCGTGTCATCGATGCGTACGGCACGGCTTCGAATAAGCCGTCTGCCATCACTATTGCTGGAGGTAAGGGATAGTTTTTGTAGCAGATGAATGAGAGGTATTTCGCCTTGCAGGAAATCCTGCTCCGTGAGCACAATTGTTTCGACTGCACCTAAGGCATTTGCTGTTCCCTTAGTGAAAAGTGAGCTGGCATCGCGATGAATTTGGTCGAGGGCAGCCTCTGAGTGGATCCATTTGGTTGCTTCATCGGCTAGGACTTTTTTAGCGTCATTTATTTCAGCGCCTTGAAGGGCTCCGAGCTTTTCAATCTCCTCTAAAGGAAGAAATGTATAAAGCTTGAGGAAGCGAGCAACATCTGCGTCTGAAGTGTTGCGCCAAAATTGCCAATAGTCGAATGCTGATAATTTGTCTGGATTTAGCCAAATAGCTCCTGAGGCTGTTTTCCCCATTTTCATCCCAGAGGATGTTTCAAGCAAGGGGGAGGAGAGGCCATAGAGTTGCGGCAAACCAAGCCTTCGGCCTAGGTCGATGCCGTTCACAACGTTACCCCATTGATCGGACCCGCCCATCTGTAGCCGGCACTCAAAATTTTGTGCTAGATAAGCAAAATCAAAGGCCTGCAAAATCATGTAGTTAAACTCAAGAAAGCTGAGTGGCTGCTCGCGCTCTAAGCGCAATTTCACGCTATCAAATGTCAGCATGCGATTAACAGAAAAGAAGCGGCCATAATCTCTTAAAAAATTCATATAATTGAGATGATCAAGCCAGTCCGCATTATTTAGCAAAATGGCATCTGATGGCTTATGACCAAATGTAATGAATTTATTAAAAATGGACTGAATGCCTGCAATGTTAGTAGCAATATCGTCATCTGTGAGGAGCTGTCTAGCCGTATCCTTGCCAGTTGGGTCTCCCACTTTGGTGGTGCCGCCGCCCATCAAAACGATGGGTTTGTGTCCACAACGTTGTAAGTGGGTTAGCATCATAATTTGAATGAGGCTTCCCGCATGAAGGCTGGTGGCTGTTGCATCAAACCCAATATAAGCTGCAATAGGCGTTCTGCGCATCAAATCATCTAATCCTTCCAGATCAGTACCTTGATGAATGAACCCGCGCCCATGAAGGGTATGGAGAAATTCAGATTTAAACTGTGCCATAGGCTTACTCTTGGTGACAAACAACGATTAAATGAATATGCTAAAAAACTCGTGCAAATGGAAGATGCAATATGCTAGGGATCCAAAAATGATGATTGAGCCTAAGGTGAGTGCAAAATATTGCGGTTGGGCTTTGGGGCTAATGAGCGGTATGTCTTTGGACGGCATTGATGCGGCATTGATTCGAACGGATGGAGCTCGTGTTCTAGAACTTGGTCCAACTTATTTTAAGCCATTTGATCCAATGCTTAGGGAAAATTTGTTGTCGATCTTAGGTGCTATGCCGGATGATCCTCATGTTATTCCAATTGTCCGCGAATACACACAAGCGAACATTGAGGTAGTGCAAACTTTGTTGGCTACAAGCGGCCTTAAGCCTGGCGACATCACCATAATAGGGTTTCATGGGCAAGCTCTTTGGCACAAGTCGAGGCGCGTCTATGGCGTTGGTGATACATGCCAAGTGGGTGATGCATCTTACCTCGCTCGTACAACGGGAGTTAATGTTGTGCACCAGTTTCGTCTGGCTGATATTGCTGCGGGAGGGGAGGGCGCTCCACTTGTCCCCATCTACCATCAGACGCTTATGGAAAAACATCCTGAACCAGTAATGTGTATCAACATTGGTGGCATTGCGAATATCACCTGGATTGGGGCTGACATGATGGAGGGTGGCCATCGTGACATGATGGCTTTTGATGTGGGGCCGGGGAATACACTGATTGATCAATGGATTATGAGCAAGTTATCGCAGCCTTGTGACAAGGGTGGTGCATTGGCCATGAAAGGAAGTGTGGATGCTCCTATTCTGGAGCTTTTGATCGCACAGTCTAATTTTGATCAACCACCACCCAAATCATTTGATCGGTTGAATTTTAGTATAAGTGCGGCTTCGAGTTTAAGTGCTGAAGATGGCGCGGCTACCCTCACACAACTGACTGTGGAAGGCATTGTTTCAGCAGCAAAGTACGTTCCCAATATACCCAAAACTTGGGTGCTTATGGGGGGCGGGCGGCATAACCTGGCGATTGTGAGGGCTCTACAAACGCGGCTGACAACTCTGGCTGGGCCTGAAGTGCTGGTCAAGACAGCTGAGCAAATGGGCTTGCGTGGCGATTTCATTGAGGCCGAGGCGTTTGCCTACCTTGCCATGAGGCATTTGAATGGTTTGCCAACTTCTTTCCCAAGCACAACGGGAGTTAGTGTGCCAACGTGTGGTGGGCAGCTCATTGCACTTGCAATGGACAGCTGACTCTTTTAAGGGATGGTTTGGTCTTAGGCAGATTATACGTAGGGCCACGTGGCTAGAGAGTGTTTACTGGTTTTAAACCAAAAACATAGAGGCAAGGCCGAGAAAGACGGCAAAGCCAATAACGTCAGTCGTTGTCGTAAGGATAGGCCCGGCACTTAAAGCTGGGTCCATGCCCATCTTATGAATGGTGATGGGTAGAAGAATCCCTGCAAATGCGGCCCAAGCCATGTTAAAAATTAAAGCGCTAGCTAATACCATTGATATACCCCAGTTTTTGAACAAAATGGCGCTAACGACTCCTAAAATTAAAGCGAATAAGCACCCGTTTAAGAAGCCAACGGAAAGTTCTTTGCTAAAACTACGAAACATATTGCCCGGTCTTAAATCACGTGTGGCAATCGCGCGGACTGTGACCGTGACAACCTGCATGCCAGAATTCCCAGCCATAGCTGTGGCAATTGGCATAAGAACGGCCAAGGCGACAAGCTTTTCAATGGTTGCTTGAAATTGGGAGATAACCAATGACGCCAGAACGGTGTTGATAAGAGTGACGAATAGCCAGCGGAAGCGCATGATGAAAGTGGCAGCGACAGGTGCATGGAAGTCAGAATCACTGATACCAGCCAAATGCATGATGTCTTCTGTGGCTTCTTCCTCGATAACGTCAACGACATCGTCAACTGTAACCATGCCGACAAGGCGACTGCCTGTGTCAATCACTGGGGCTGAAACGAGGCCGTAGTGATAGAATAACCGGGCAACTTCTTCTTTATCCATGGTCACAGGGATTTTGTGCAGCTCGCTTTCCATGACTTGGTCAATGCTGGTGCTTTTTTCTTCTTTGAACAGGCGTGATACAGGGACAAAACCAAGTGGCTGATGTTTGGGGTTAACTACAAAGACGGAGTAAAATGTTTCAGGTACTTCTTTAGATTGCCCAAGATATTTGACAACTTCACCAACAGTCCAAAAGGATGGAACGGCGGCTACTTCTCGTTGCATCAAGCGGCCGGCACTATCTTCAGGGTAGGTTAAGACTTCTTCTAAGATAGCTCTTTCTTCGGCTGAAATGGCGCGCAGGATTTCTCTTTGGAGGTTTTGATCAAGATCCTCAATAACAGAAAGAGCATCATCGCTTTCAAGGTCTGAAAGAGCTGCAGCCAGCTCTTTGGAGCCAATCATCTCGATGACTTCATCTTTTACAGAGTCATCCAAGTGCCCTAAAATTTCTGGGTCAAAATCTGCTTTTAGCAGCTCAACGAGCTTACGACGATGTTCTGTTGAGACGTTTTGCAAGACGTCTGCAACGTCAGCAGCGTGCAAAGGGGTGAGTAAGGTTGAGGCTTGATTGAGTTGATCAGAGTCAATGGCTTCAGTAATTGTTTTAACAAAGTCAGCTGAGGCGCCATAGAGGGAGTTTGTTTCATTTTCATCGACTTCGACAGTCATATCCCTCTCCAATTAGTGATTAACCCATAACGGCCAATTTGAACCTACATACTTAAATAGTGATTAATGACGTTATATCGAAAATTTCTGTACTCGTCACGTTTTTTGACAATAGTAACCATTTTTCTCCGGGGGTAGCCAAGAAAATGGCTTTGCGAAGTCCAAGCTCAAATAATGTTATCATATTTGAAAATGTTTCGGCTTCTTCTGAGCTTGTGACAAGAAGTGTTATAGAGCTTTGAAATGGAGCATCGACACTATTGAGTGGTAGCGAAGCATTGATGGCATTGCTGTTGCAATTCTTCAGGTTTTTCAGTAATTGCGCATTTTGTGTGCACGTTACAACAGATGGGTCAAAGGGGGCAATAACTTTATGGATGAAATCCATCCATCCATCCAAATTGTTTGGATTGGCAACGACGATAAAACGAGGTTGGTTGTTGCACTCAAAAAAATGCATCTCAAATGTGCGTTGGTTGGGGGCTGGAATAATGGAAGCATCCTTTGATATGTTTTCCAAGGGATGATAAGCCAATATGGCATTGGGGTTTGCCTTATGCAAATCCAAGGCATCATGGTCATAATAGCTATGAGTACATTTGAGGGTGCTTAAGTCAATGTCATTTATCTGGTTGGCTAAAGCTTGATCATCACTGATAAGGATAATCTGATTGCCCGTTTGATGAGTCTGGTTGCTGCGAGCAAAGGCACCAATTTCAGGGTTGATTAGCTGAATAAGCGTGTTTTTGTATAGCTGGATGTCCTCAATGCTTTTGGTTGCAATGCCTGAATTCATCGCGGCAACAGCTACTGGCGGCGCAAGGTGCGTTAGCAGGCGCGGATCAAAAGGTTTGGGGATGATATAATCTGATCCAAACAGCAAGCTTTCATCTGGGTATGCTTCATGCACTTGCGCTGGAGCTGGTTGATGAGCAAGCTCAGCAAGAGCGTGTACGCAAGCAAGCTTCATTTCATCATTGATGCCTGTTGCGCCCACATCCAATGCGCCTCTAAAAATAAAAGGGAAGCATAACACGTTATTTATTTGGTTAGGATAATCAGAGCGTCCAGTTGCGATAATGGCATCGGGGCGGATTTGGTGTGCAATCTCAGGTAAAATCTCAGGAGTAGGGTTTGCCAGAGCCAATATAATGGGGTTGGGCGCCATGCCTACAATCATATCTTCTTTCAAAACATTGCCAGCAGAAAGGCCTAAGAAAATGTCGGCATCCTGGGTAATATCACGCAATGTGCGAGCTTGAGTTTCGACAGCAAAATTTAGCTTGGTCGGATCATTTAGGTTTGGGCGACCGTGATAAATGACTCCCTCTAAGTCTGTGAGGATCATATTTTCTTTCCGCATGCCTAATTTGATTAGTAGCTCAATACAGGCAATAGCCGCCGCTCCGGCTCCTGATGTTATCAGTCTAACGTCTTCAATCCGTTTATTAACAAGCTTAAGTGAGTTAAGTATAGCTGCGGCAACAACAATTGATGTTCCATGCTGGTCATCGTGAAAGACAGGGATGCCCATGCGTTTTTGTAAAGCGTGTTCAATAAAAAAACATTCGGGTGCTTTAATATCTTCAAGGTTAATGCCACCAAAAGTTGGCTCCAAGCTAGCAATGATATCCACAAGTTTTTGTGGGTCATTTTCTTGGATCTCGATATCAAAGACATCCAGTCCCGCAAATTTCTTAAATAAAACTGCTTTTCCCTCCATAACAGGTTTGGAGGCTAAAGGGCCGATGTTCCCAAGGCCAAGGACGGCAGTGCCATTGCTAATCACCGCAACTAGGTTGCCCCTGGTTGTGTAATCCATGGCGGTTAGGGGAGATTGAGCAATTGCTTCGCAAGCAGCTGCTACCCCAGGTGAATAAGCTAAAGAAAGGTCCTGCTTTTTGTTTAAAGATTTGGTGGGTGATATACTTATCTTGCCTGGTCTAGGAAAGCGGTGGTAATGGAGAGCTTTCTCAAAAATGTCTTTTGTCATTTTGACGCCTTGATGATGACGATAATACGCCGCTTTGAATGAAATTGGTGCGGTCGAGAAGACTCGAACTTCCACGAAATCTCTTTCACAGCGACCTCAACGCTGCGCGTCTACCAATTCCGCCACGACCGCATCAATATAGAGCCGAAAACCAAGGAAAAAATTTACCCCTGATTGAGAGGCTCAACTACAATCCCTCTTAACAAATAACCCCAAGCACTTCAAGGATAATCTGTTTGTTCGTAAGATTTTTATTCCTTGTGTGTATTGGGTTAAGAAATCTGGTCTAACAGGTACTCGGCGCTGCTGACTTCAAAGGTGCCTGGATTTTCTACAAATAATTTTTCGACAACGCCATTTTTAACAAGCATAGAATAGCGCTGTGAGCGGGTTCCCATGCCATAACCTTGTGCTTCCATTTCCAGTCCAAGGGATTTGGTGAATTCTGCGTTACCATCGGAAAGCATGGTAACATTTTCAGCGCTGCAGCTTTTGCCCCAGGCGTCCATCACAAAAATATCATTAACGGCAACGCAGGCAACTTCTTCAACACCCTTGCCTTTAAGGGTCGAAAAGGCATCAACATAACCAGGCAAATGCTTGGCTGTGCATGTTGGTGTATAGGCACCTGGGACGGCGAACAGGGCTACGGTGCGATTAGCAAAGAATTCTTTTGTTGAGATATCCTTTGGGGTGTTGTTAACCATAATTTTGAGGGTGGTATTTGGTAGAGTGTCGCCAATTTTGATTGTCATATTATCCTCCATCAACAAATTGTTTTTCAATTGGGTTTATTAATTATTACACAATCTTTGTGTAAAATAGAAAATGAACTTTCCAGATTTTTTTAATCGGTGGCTAGTTCAATAGTTTCTAATCTATGAATTTCGTCTCGCATTCTGGCTGCTTCTTCAAATTCAAGGTCGGCAGCAAGCTTCAACATTTTTTGTCGTAACTCAGCTAGATGGAGCTGTCTTTTTTTATGAGAAAGTGAAAAGAAAGGCTCTGAGTCATTGAGTGGTTTAGCTTCAGTTGTTAGGCTAAGAGAAGACATGATCCCTTTGGATATTGTTTTAGGGATAATGCCGTGTTGGGTGTTGTAAGCTTGCTGGCGCTCTCGCCGACGCTCTGTTTCATCGAGCGCTTCTTTCATGGACCTTGTGATATTGTCTGCATAAAGGATCACGCGTCCGTCAGCATTTCTGGCGGCTCTGCCTATGGTTTGAATCAGCGATGTCTTGGAGCGCAAAAAGCCTTCTTTGTCGGCGTCAAGGATAGCAACAAGTCCGCATTCTGGAATATCTAGCCCTTCTCTGAGCAGGTTAATGCCAACCAATACATCAAAAACGCCGCCTCTCAAATCACGGATGATCTCGATGCGTTCGATGGCATCGATGTCAGAGTGCAGATAGCGAACTTTTACTCCTGCTTCACTCATGTATTCTGTTAATGCTTCGGCCATCTTTTTTGTTAGTGTGGTTGCAAGGGTACGGTATCCTTTTGCCACTGTTTCGTGCGCTTCGTGCAGAAGATCATCAGCCTGGTGTGTGGTGGGTTTGATGGTGCACACGGGGTCTATCAGGCCAGTTGGGCGGACCACTTGTTCAATAAATACGCCCTGAGTCCGGGCAAGCTCCCAGGGGCCTGGGGTGGCTGAAACGAAAATGGTTTGAGGGCGTAAAGATTCCCATTCTTCAAATTTAAGTGGGCGATTATCGGCTGCTGCGGGTAAGCGAAACCCATGCTCAATAAGAGTGGCTTTTCGAGATGCATCGCCTTTATACATTGCGCCGATTTGCGGAACAGTGACGTGGCTTTCATCGATAACCAAAAGAGAATCTTTGGGGAAGTACTCAAATAGGGTGGGTGGTGGCTCCCCAGGCTTCCTGCCGGAAAGATAGCGTGAGTAGTTTTCGATCCCAGCGCAGGTGCCTGTGGCTGCCATCATCTCAATGTCAAAAATAGTGCGTTGCTCTAGGCGTTGTCTTTCCAAAAGTTTGCCTTGAGATTCTAAGTTTGTAAGTTGAATTTTGAGGTCGTGTTTTATTTGATCGATGGCCTGGTTGATGGTTGGGCCGGGGGTCACATAGTGACTATTGGCAAACACCCTAATTCGTTCTAGGTTTTGCAGCTTTTCGCCGGTCAATGAGTCGGTTTCGGTAATGGAATCCACTTCATCGCCAAAAAGACTCAAGCGCCATGCGCGATCTTCGTAGTGAGCTGGAAAAATTTCTATGATGTCTCCTTGAACACGAAATGTTCCTCTTGCAAAATCTATGTCATTGCGTTTGTATTGAAGGCTAATCAGTGATCGTAAAAAGTCATCTCTGTTTAAGTTCTGGCCAAGCGTGATATCCAAGGTCATTTCACGGTAGGTCTCAACCGATCCGATGCCATAGATGCATGATACGCTGGCAACAATGATGGTATCTTTGCGTTCCATGAGGGAGCGCGTGGCAGAGTGACGAAGGCGATCAATTTGTTCGTTTATGGAGGATTCTTTTTCAATAAAAGTGTCTGTTCGTGGAACGTAAGCTTCAGGTTGATAATAGTCATAGTATGAAACAAAATACTCAACAGCGTTGTCAGGAAAAAAGCTCTTCATTTCTCCATAAAGCTGGGCTGCTAGGGTTTTATTATGGGCTAATATAAGTGTGGGTTTTTGTATCTGTTGAATGACGTGCGCAATGGTAAAGGTTTTTCCGGAGCCTGTTACGCCGAGTAAAACTTGATCGCGTTCACCTGTTGTTAGGCCTGTTAGCAAGCTTGCAATGGCGCCTGGTTGGTCTCCAGCAGGAATGTAGTCAGAAAAAAGCTTAAACAAAATATGATTCCTAAATGTACTTTATTTGTTCCATAGCTAAGTTAAAACAATATCGCGGTCAAGGGTGATAGGGGTGCAACGATGGTTTTATGGGGGTGGCATAAAATTATCAGCTGTGAGAATTCAATATTAATGTTGTTTTTCAAAAATGACCCTAAATGGATGTATAGAGAGTTAACAGTTTTTTGTATTTTGTTGTTTTAAATGTAATATTTTTTTTGTTCTAAATGAAATACTTAAATTGCAAATGAGAGCACTTCTCAGCAAATATTAATTTCGAATAATATATTCTCTTGATTAATTGTCTTCTCATATTAAAATGACTGATAACTTATTGTAAAAGACTGAATAAGTTTTCTGTGGTTAATGTGGAGGTACATAATGAATAAATCAGATATTATTTCGAACTTAGCGAGGGCCTATACTCAAGTTTCGAATGAGGTTATTGAAAAATTTGTTAATATTTTTGTTCAACAACTTGCCGATGCAATGTCAAAAGGTAAGCGTGTTGAGCTAAGAGGGTTTGGGGCGTTTTCCGTTCGTAGACGGGATTCTCGTGTGGGGCGAAATCCACGTACAGGTGCACAAGTTGAGGTAGGCCAGAAGCATGTTCCCTTTTTTAGGATGGGTAAACCTCTCCAACAAAGGATGAATGCCAAGACCCATTAAAGATGGGTTAGGGTGTTTTTATGTTGGATTTTTAAAAAAAATGTCATATCCAGGTTGCCATTTTTTTGAAATCACGTTAGGTAGTTATAGGCGTTTTGAACGTTATGGTTAACTATACAATGTGAGGCAATTGTGGCTAACATTAAGGGTAAGCCTAAAGTAGCTGGTTCGCTTGATCAGCTGTTTGGCTTCTACAAAGATATGTTGCTTATCCGGCGCTTTGAAGAAAAAGCTGGGCAATTATATGGGATGGGGCATATAGCAGGGTTCTGCCATTTATACATAGGGCAAGAAGCCGTTGTTGTTGGTGTGCAATCGGCAATGAAGCTCCAAGACACAGTTGTAACCTCCTATCGAGATCATGGGCATATGTTGGTCTGTGGAATGGAATCTCGTGGTGTTATGGCGGAATTGACAGGGCGCATAGGCGGCTACTCGAAAGGCAAGGGTGGCTCAATGCATATGTTCAGTCGTGAAAAAGGCTTTTTTGGTGGTCATGGAATTGTTGGTGCGCAGGTTTCTATTGGAACAGGCATGGCTTTAGCTCACCAATACAAAAAAGATGATGGTGTGTGTTTAACCTATATGGGTGATGGAGCCGCCAACCAAGGGCAAGTATATGAAGCATTTAATATCGCTGCGCTTTGGAATTTACCTGTCGTTTATGTGATTGAAAACAACCAATATGGGATGGGTACATCTGTTGCCAGAGCATGCGCTGGGCCGGGTCTTTACCTTCGCGGTGTTGGTTATGGTATCCCTGGGTATGAAGTAGACGGAATGGATGTATGGGCGGTTCGAGAAGCTGCTCTTTCTGCTTTAGAGCATGCTCGCTCAGGCAAAGGCCCCATAATTCTTGAAATGAAAACATACCGCTATCGTGGACATTCTATGTCAGATCCGGCTAAATACCGTGATAAAAAGGAAGTAGACGATATGCGTGAGAACTCAGACCCCATTGATCGTGTAAAGGCTCAAATTTTGAGTGGTAATGGTTCAGAAGATCGCCTTAAGGAAATTGAAAAGGAAATCAAATTGATAGTCAATGATGCTGCTGAGTTTTCATTGAGCTCGCCTTTACCAGATCCAAGCGAACTTTATACTGACGTGTTGATTTAGGTGGGTGTAGCATGAGTGTCAATATCTTAATGCCTGCATTGAGCCCAACCATGACCGAAGGTAAGTTGGCTCGTTGGTTAAAAAATGAAGGTGATGCCGTTAAGGCTGGTGATGTTTTAGCGGAAATTGAAACCGATAAGGCGACGATGGAAGTGGAGGCTGTGGACGAAGGGACTCTGGCCAAAATTCTTGTTCTAGCTGGCACAGAAGGTGTCAAGGTGAACGCTGTGGTAGCTGTATTGGCGGAAGAAGGGGAAGATGTCCTATCCGTTGCCGGTGCTAGTGCGTCAATTGCCTCGGCTGCAATTCAGTCAGGTGTGGCTCCTAGCAGCGAGACAGCGCCGCATGCCTCAGGTTTCGCTGATGCAAAGCCTCTTACGGTGACGGTTGCTTCTCTGCCAGACTATAATGGGCCACGTGCAACCATGACAGTTCGTGAGGCGTTGAGAGACGCTATGGCTGAAGAGATGCGTAAGGATCCCAATGTTTTTCTCATGGGTGAAGAAGTTGCGCAATACCAAGGTGCTTATAAGGTTAGCCAGGGATTGTTGGGCGAGTTTGGCCCCAAGCGTGTGATGGATACGCCTATCACTGAGCATGGCTTTGCAGGTATAGGCGTTGGTTCCGCATTCCTTGGGCTTAAGCCAATTGTGGAGTTTATGACATTTAACTTCTCCATGCAGGCTATTGATCAGATCATCAACTCAGCAGCTAAGACGTTGTACATGTCTGGCGGGCAAATGGGGTGCCCCATTGTTTTCCGCGGACCAAATGGTGCGGCCACACGGGTGGGAGCGCAACATTCTCAATGCTTTGCGTCATGGTATGCGCATTGCCCAGGTCTTAAAGTTGTTGCCCCGTATGATGGTGCTTCAGCAAAGGGGCTGTTAAAAGCTGCGATTCGCGATCCAAATCCTGTGGTGTTTCTAGAAAACGAGCTTATGTATGGTCGTTCTTTTGAGGTTCCTACTGACGAAGATTTCGTATTGCCCATTGGGCGGGCCAGAATTGTTCGTTCAGGTAAAGATGTTACAATCACAGCCTATTCATTGCAGGTTGGGGTAGCATTGGAGGCCGCTGAAGTTTTAGCGGCAGAAGGTATTGAAGCGGAGGTGGTTGATCTAATGACAATCCGACCGTTGGATCGTGAAACCATTGTTCAGTCAGTTATGAAAACAAATCGCCTTGTGAGCGTGGAAGAGAGCTGGCCATTTGCGGGCATTGGTTCGGAATTAGCGGCGGTTATGATGGAAGATGCTTTTGATTATTTAGATGCTCCGGTTTATCGTGTAACTGCTGTGGATGTTCCGCTGCCATATGCTATGAATCTTGAAAAGCTTGCTTTGCCGCAGGCGCAGAATATCATCGATGGCGTGAAAGCTGTTTGTTACAGGTAGAGGGGATAAGATGCCAATTGCAATTTTGATGCCAGCTTTGAGCCCAACCATGACGGAAGGCGCATTAGCCAAATGGCTTAAGAAAGTTGGTGATGCTGTTAAATCAGGCGAAGTAATGGCCGAGATTGAAACGGATAAAGCAACCATGGAAGTGGAGGTTGTGGATGAAGGTATCATCGCTAAGATTCTTGTGGAGGCCGGGACCAGTGGTGTGAAGGTCAATGCACCTATTGCTGTTTTGTTGGAAGAAGGCGAGTCAAAAGATGCGGTGGAGCCGTTTGTGCAATCTTTAATGAGTGAAGCAAGCTTACAATCACAGCCAGCTACACCATCATCTGTTGAGCACTCCTCAGCAGTGGCTCCCTCAAAGTCTGTTGTGGCCGCCGCTAACACTTCACAGGGTGGTCGTGTGCTTGCTTCGCCTTTGGCAAAAAGGATTGCGGAACAAAAGGGAATTAATCTGGCTTCGGTTAAGGGTACAGGCCCTCATGGGCGTATTATTAAGGCGGATCTTGAAAATATGGCAGCTTCAGCGGGTGCTTCAAGCTCTGCCGTGTTATCTGCTTCACAAGGTGGGTTCCCAGCCTACAAAGCTGTGCCTGTTAGTGGTATGCGTAAGGTAATAGCAGAGCGCCTATCCCTTTCCAAGCAAACGATTCCGCATTTCTATTTAACCATTGAGCTTGAAATGGATGCTCTCTTGCAGGTTCGTGAGCAAATCAATCGTTCTCAAGATAAGGTAAAGGTTTCTGTCAATGATATGTTGATTAAAGCCTTGGCTTTGGCCCTCCGTCAGGTTCCTGAAGCCAATGCTGCTTGGGCTGGTCACCAGTTGCATTATTATGAAACTGCAGATGTGAGTGTTGCTGTGGCTATTGAAGGTGGTTTAGTAACGCCGGTACTCCGTGAGGCAGATACAAAATCATTGTTAGATGTTTCGTCTGAAATGAAGCGGCTTGCGGATGCTGCCCGTTCTGGCAAGCTTAAGCCTGAAGATTGGCAAGGCGGTACGATCACATTATCGAATCTAGGTATGTATGGTATTGACCAGTTTGAAGCGATTATTAATCCGCCTCAAGCTTGCATTTTAGCGGTGGGAGCTTCGGTCAGAAAGCCAGTGGTGAAAGATGATCAGATTAAGATTGCGACGGTCATGAAGGCAACCTTATCTGCGGATCATAGAGTCGTGGATGGTGCCATTGGTGCCAATTTCCTTAGTGCATTTAAGGACATCATTCACAAGCCGCTTAGAATGCTGCTAGGGTAGACAGGTTAACAAAAATTCAACGGCTTTTAATCGTGATGCATGGCCTGTCTTCAGACCAAATAATTGACCTGGTGGCACTAGAGCAATTTACATTTGGAAAAAACCTAGGCTGCACCTAGGCTTTTGTTGGCGGTCGCGTCCTGAGCCTCAGGATCTCTTAAAACATAACCTCGGCCCCAGACAGTTTCGATGTAATTAGCGCCATTAGAGGCGTCAGCTAACTTCTTGCGAAGTTTGCAAATGAAAACGTCAATAATTTTCAATTCAGGCTCATCCATTCCACCGTATAAATGGTTAAGGAACATTTCTTTGGTTAAAGTTGATCCTTTGCGTAAGGAAAGTAGCTCAAGAATGGCATATTCCTTGCCCGTTAAGTGAAGGGGCGCGCTATCAATTGTGGCGGTATGCGTTTGAAGATTAACAATCAGTCGGCCCGTTTGGATGATGGAATCAGCGTGGCCTTTAGAGCGGCGAACGATAGCGTTGACACGTGCCATTAATTCGATACGGTTAAATGGTTTGGTGAGATAATCATCCGCTCCAAATCCAAGGCCTTTTACTTTATCTTCTGTGTCATTAAGGCCAGACAAAATCAAAATAGGCGTGGGTACGTTGGAAGAGCGAAGTCTTCTTAAAACTTCAAATCCATCCATGTCTGGCAACATCAAATCGAGGATGATGATGTCGTAGTCGTATAATTTGCCAATCTCAAGGCCGTCTTCCCCAAGATCGGTACGGTCACAAATAGACCCTTCGGACTTGAGTGCCATTTCCACAGCCTGAGCTGTTGATGGATCATCTTCAATCAGTAAAACGCGCACAACATCCTCCCGATAAACCTTCATTTACCCTAACATTTTTTTCATCAACATGCCATGATCAATAAAAATCCCTGGTATGCTTACCATCATTTTTTCTGAAATATCTTAATCAATGATTAACGGATTGGGAAAATAATTCAATAAAATAAATAAGTTATCTAAAATTTTAGGGATCTGTTGGTTTTTTAAAGCAGAATTTTTCTATGTTAATCTTTTAACGACTCGGAGTTTTGCCTAAATTTTGAGAATATTCTGGGATTATATGGATGTTAAAATTTTGACAGGCATATTTATTTGGTGATAGATTAAACAAAAATGTGAGTGTTCTGAATGCCAAAAGGAGTGTGGAGATGACAAGTATCCAAAATGCATGGTTGGGTGTGTTATTCTTTGTCGGTAGTGCCTGGTCAGCCCAAGCTACCATTATTGATGCAAGCTTGGTGCAAGAAATTGAAGAGTGCCTTGGATCTGGAAATGCGCATACAGTTTGTGAGTATCCTAAAGGTTGGCGAAAATATGGTGATCGTGAAGCATTAGAACTAACGCACTCCATACGTTGGAATACTCCTGCAAGGCTGCAATTGGTTTCAAAATGGGATGTGATCTTTGCAGATGGTGTCCAAATCCGTAGTGAGGGAAGTGGCGCTGTTTATGTAAAAGCGGGAATGGAAAACGCCTATAATCGGGACTACCATCATGATGCAGGTGGGGCTATTGAATTTGGAGAAACCCCAGACTATCCAATTATGGTGAATGGGAGCAGTGTGCGTTTATATTACAATCCCCAAAAGGCTCCTGAAGGGAATTGGGGGGATCAAAATAAGTATTGGAATCGTCGCGATCAGAAATATAGCCAAAGGATAAAGGAGCATTCTGACTGGCGGAAAGACCATGTAGCCTATATGTTAGTTAATCATGTGCGTGATTTACAAGATATTGAGGATGCATTGTACGCTAACTATGCTTTATCCCAAAATATTGATGCGACTGAAACGCAAGATTGGGATCATGGGAAAGGCTTTAGGCCTCTTCGTGTTGTAGACAAGTTTGGTAAGCAGCCATTTAGTGGGTTTTTTGATGGCAATGGCTATATAGTCTCTGGCTTAATGATCAATCGACCTGAGGAAGAAGATGTTGGATTGTTTGGCTCAGTATCTGGATCAACTATTAAAAGAGCTCAGTTTTCCGATTTAACAATTGTGAATGCAACGGTTGCTGGGGATCACTATGTTGGTGGCTTAATCGGGGAAGGGCATCGAGCGGATATACAAAGGGTTTCAGTGATTAATTCTACCATTACCGCTCGAGGGGTGACAGGTGGTTTGTTGGGGACGGGCTCTTATGTAAACATAGTTTTGGTAAACTTGTATGGAAACTTGATTCACTCAAATCAGAGCGCTGGTATAGTGTTGGGAACACTTTATGAAGGAAATGTTTCTGTAACAGCGCCTTCGACGCGGATGACACTTGGATTCCAAATGGTTGCAGATGAGGTTTTGCTTGAAACACCCTATGGGTCATTTCATAGAGTTGAGGATTTTTGTGTCACAGGTATGTGCTTTCATATGATGAAGTTTGAGAAAATGCTCCAACTAGCGCTTCAGAAAAGGATGAGTTATAGGGAAACGCTATGAAGGCGTAAGAATTAAGAAAGTAATGTTGCATAAATCACCTCCCTCTCCCTTAACCAATCCTTAACGAGCTGGATTGTCTAATCAATATTATCTGGGGAAGATATTGATTATGCCGCTTCGTGATTTGATCCAACCAATAAATTTTATCTCGCCTTATGAAAAAAGGGGGCGGGTGGTTTCAATCATGGGGTTGATGGTTGAGGTAGAGGGGTTGGAGGCTTGGTGCGTTGTAGGCAGCCGTTGTCTGCTTGAGAACCGATTTGGAAAGATGGTTGAGGCTGAAGTTGTGGGCTTTAGAGGGTATATCGCTCAGGTTATGCCATTTCAGTCAACAGAGGGTATTGGTCCAGGATGTGCTGTTATTTATGAGCATTCCAAAGCGCAGCTGTTTCCATGCCAAGCATGGTTGGGTAGAGTCATTAACGCTTTGGGGCAGCCCATTGATCAAAAAGGCGTCTTGCCATTAGGGCATAAAGGGTATTCCCTATCACATAAACCTCCTCCTGCGCATTCGCGTAAATTGTTAACGGAAACCTTTGAGGTGGGTGTTCGAGCGATTGATTTATTTACCACATGTTGCAAAGGGCAGAGGATGGGGATTTTCGCTGGTTCTGGCGTTGGGAAGTCCGTCTTAATGTCGATGATTGCCAGGTTTTCAAAAGCTGACGTGATTGTTATTGGGCTCATTGGTGAGCGAGGCCGTGAGGTTCAAGAGTTCATCCAATCCTATTTGGGCGACGAAGGTTTGGCCAGATCTGTTTTGATTGTTGCTACGTCAGATGAGGCGCCACTTATGCGTAAACAGGCGGCCTATGCAACGTTGACTGTGGCGGAATACTTTGCAGATCAAGGCATGGAAGTTTTGTGTATGATGGATAGTGTCACGCGTTTTGCTATGAGCATGCGAGAAATAGGCCTATCCCTTGGTGAGCCTCCTGCCAGTAAAGGATATACGCCAACGGTTTTTGCTGAGCTTCCAAGATTGTTGGAACGGGCAGGGCCTGGTACACGAAATCGGGCTCATATCACAGGCTTGTTTACCGTGTTGGTTGAGGGTGACGATCACAATGAGCCTGTGGCTGATGCGGTGAGAGGGATCTTGGATGGGCACATTGTTTTGGAAAGGCAAATTGCTGAGCGTGGACGTTTCCCGGCGATGAATCTTCTTAGAAGTGTTTCTCGCACCATGCCGGATTGCAATGCTGCCGAGCACACACAGGCTGTGTCAGAGGCCAAACAAATGTTTTCGATATACGAAGATATGGTGGATATGATTCGGCTTGGAGCATATAAGCAGGGGACAGACCCTAGTGTGGATATAGTTATGGAAAAGGTCCCAGCAATCTTTGATTTTTTAAACCAGGGTAAAGATGAGAAAGGGGATGTGCGCGTTGACCTTGCGAATTTGATTCAGTTAATTGGGATGAACCATGAAGAAAACCTTACGCCGGCTAATGAAGCTTAATAGCTGGCGACTTGATGAAGCTAGCTTGATCATCCAGAAACTCAATTTTGAAGAAATGCAATTGAACCATGCAGCAGAAGAGTTGGAATCGTTTGCTCAAAGGGAAATGAAAATTTTTGATAAGACTATAGAGTTGCATCCCATCGTTCCTCAGTTCTTGAAGAACATTACGCTACGAAAGCAGATCATTGATAAAAGAAGGCAGGAAATTGAAAGAGAAAGAAGTGAAATTTGGGAGAAGCTGCAAGAAATTTATTCAAAGAAGAAAAAATTGGAGCAAGTGATTCACAAAATTGATGCAGAAGATCAACGAAAACAATCAGCTGCCGAACAAAAAATTATGGATGAATTGGCCTTGCGTCAAAATAGACTGCGAGATTAACGTCGTTACAACCCGTTTGTATGTCTTATCCTATTGGCTTACGATGGTAAATGTTACGTGCCCAGAGTAGGCTCCAGGAGGTGCCTTTTCCACATCTTCACTTATTAGATTAAATGTAAAAGTATGTTTTTGTGTGCCGAGGGGGATCTTGTCGATAATTTGAGTGCCATCTGGAGTGGGGGTAAATTGCCTGCTTCCTTCGGTGGAAACATTGAAGCGAATCCGATGTGCTTCTCCGTCTCGGGTGGACTTAACGAGGTTACCACTATTGCTATCGCTGACAAAAATCTTGCTATCGCCGCTATTTGCGTTTGTGGAGATAGTCAGTGTTTGCGCAAGATTTGGCTTCAAGTCCTTTAGGTTAAAATGAATAGTCTCGCTAGATAAGGCTGATATGGATGAGTATGGTTCAATGCGATACGTTATACCCAGTTCTGCTGTCGTTGGTTTGGCTTCATATCCTACGTTGAGATGATCTTCAGGATCGATTTTTGCCTTACCATCATTAGCTGATGGAGGAGCGGTGGGAGTGGCTCCATCTTTTTGCTGAGTCGCTGTACTTTGCTGGTTAAGGAACTCTTGGATGGCTGCCTGTAGCCTTTGAGTACCGGGTTTAATGACTTTTGGATTAAGATACTCGTCGACTTCTTTTTGGCCATATATTCGAATAAATTCCTGTTGTTCCTCGGGAGTTCTTTTTTCCCATTTTTCCCGATTTCGTTCTTTTCTTTTAGCCACGATATCTTCAAGGTATTTGTCTTCTTTAATCTCTTCACGCACCTTATTTAAGTATTGTAACTGCCTCTCGGGATTATTTACTACGAACGGGTGGGTTTTTAGGGTTTCTTCTGCCTTAGCCGCTCGTTCTGGATTCTCTGCTTTAATTATATTTAAGGCTTCTTGGATCTCTTGGTCTGTAGGGGGTATTTTTGTTTTGGAGGGTATTTTTGTTCCGGAGGGTGTTTTTGTTCCGCCAGGATTCGTCGAGCTTGCTCCCTTTGCGTCTCTTTCCGCTTTTTTCTTCAAATACTCCGCTTTTAGAACTTTAGCCCGTTCCTTTTGCTCAGGTGTTAGTTCTAGAGAGAATGTTGGCAAAGCTAAAGAGAGCATGAGTGATGCAATAAAAAATATGTAGCTACCTAAAGCCAACGTTCTATTCATAAAAATATTCTCCATGATCCATGATCCATGATTAGGTCTTCTGAGGCAGTATCCCTCTTAATTTAAAGAGGGATCGCTTCAAATTACTAATTTTTCTTGACAAGTCTGCTTGTCTAAGGCTTTCTTGTCTCGAACAGCGGCGGAGTAGCTCAGTTGGTTAGAGCAGCGGAATCATAATCCGCGTGTCGGGGGTTCAAGTCCCTCCTCCGCTACCACTCGATATCGCACATCCTAAACACAGTTTTCCACGATACAAATGCACATTTCTAATATAAACCTTGAGTAGTAATCATAGGTCAAAATATGTGGAAAATGAAAGCGTTAACGGTTGTTTTTGTAAGCAATTAGCCGGCTGGCTTTCTCAAAATAGGTGCGCAGGAATGATCGTCTTGTGCCACTTTTTCTTTAAAGAAATTAATCAGAGCACGAACGCGCGCGTTTGATTTCAAATTTTCTTTGATGACATAATAAATAGTTCGAGTAACACTTAACTCAGGGGAAAATACATCAGGCAAAACAGGCACAAAAGAATCATTGTTGGCTAAGAATTTAGGGAGCATACCAATGCCAACTCCTTCTTCGATCATGGCTCTGCAAACCTCAATGTCATTGACAATTACGTAGGACTCGCGTGGGTCGCTTTCTAGGCGTGCTTGATGAAGGAGGGGATTGCTTCCTTTGTGGTCAATGTGAGAAAAGTCAGCACTCCATTTATATCCAATAAAGCGATGCTGATCCAGCTCTTCATAGCTTTTAGGTAAACCAACTTTTTCAATATACTTCCTCCCAGCAAAAGGAAAATAAGAATAGTCATCAAGCTTTTGCCAAATAAGAGGAGTGTTTAAAGGAGGGGGGGATGTTGTGAGGCCTAAAAACGTGCCTGCAATTTCACTGCCACGAGGCAATTGAGCGACGGTGTCACTATCAATGTAAAGATGGATGCTAGGGTATCTTTCGCGGAATTCTTCGAGATGTCTTGCTAGGAAATAAGATCCAAAACGCGTGGTGATAACACGCAACTCTCCGCTCAAAGTATCTTTGTTTTCGGAAATCTCTTGTTGTATATCGTCAATTTGGCTGATGATTTTTTTAGCAAAAACTAAGAATTTTGCTCCTTCTTCAGTCAGCCGCGCTCCTCTGGGCGTGGTCGTTACAAGTTTAACGCCGAGATTGGTTTCAATGCTTTGGACTTGCCGTGTAATGGTTGCTTGTGTTGTGTTGAGTATGTCGGCTACGCGAGATAAATTTAGATGTGTGCCAACAAGTGCAAATGTGCGAAAATGGTTTAAATTCATATTTTTTGTCTCCACGATGCACACATTCTATACACCTAAGAGGATTTTATTCAATATAAATTGTTAGGTGTTCTGATAAGTTTTATCGGTCTAATGCGTTAACCGTCTAAGTTTTTGACTGCTTGGAACCTTTTCTGCTCGATGAGACAAAGAATAGGCCGAAAGCTGCAAGGCAACTAAATATAAATCCGCAGTAAAAGGGGGCATGATGGCCAACATAATGCGAGCACCAGCCTGCGATAGCGGATGCTGCAAACATAGAAAGTCCACTCATCAGGAAATAAATACCAAAAGCTGTGCCACGAAGGTTTTTGGGAGCTCGATCAGCAACCATAGTTACGAACAAGCTTTGGGTTAAGCCAACTTGGAGGCCCCAAGTTAGAGAGCCGATCAGTACGCCTGTAACGCTTGAAGACAAGGCGAGAATAATATCTGAAACGATGACCATAAATAACCCTAGCCCTACAAACAGACGGCGGTCAATTTTGTCCGAGAAGAAGCCGGCAGGATAAGCAGCAAACGCGCTAGCTAAATTAATAATGGCAATGACGATAGGGATATATGCTTTTTCTAGGCCAAGGCTTTCTGCCCGCAAAGTTATGAAGCTTTCACTAAATCGTGCCAACATATAGATGGAGCTGACTGCCGTAAGGATCCAATAGGATTGTGGAAGTTTCTTGAGTTCAAAAATATGAAACTGGTGTTCAAAGGACAATTTACCTTCTTGATTGTGGGCATGAAATGAATCTTTCACGAATAAGGCGACGATCAAGACTGCCAATATAGCGGGAATGGCGCTAATCAAAAACACAAGCCTATAATTATCGCCCGTGAGTTTCATGGCGATGATCCCAACGAACGCACCAATGACGGAGCCGATCCAGCCGCATGCTTGGCGAATGCCAAAGCAAAGTCCACGAATATTTGGTGGCGCATAGTCAGCTGTTAAGGCTTCTCGTGGTGGAGCTTGGAGACCATTGGCAATGCGGTCGATCATGCGTCCTGAAAATACCCATAAGACGGATGAGGCGAAAACAAATAACGGCCTGGATAGTGTTAGTAATGTGTAGCCGATCAAGATAAGGATTTTGCGGCGCCGAAAGATGTCGCTCAAGGCCCCGGAGACAATGCGTATAACCCAGGAAGTACCTTCCACAATGCCTTCAATGATGCCAAAGTTAAGTCTTGAAACACCAAACACTGCGATGAGAAAAAATGGCGTGAAGCTAAACGAAATGATTGCCGAGACGTTTATGAGTAAGTTTCCAAGGCTCAAGACCCATATTTCTTTTGGGACTTGCTTGTAAGCTTTTAAGGCGGCCATATTTCACCAATAAATTGAAAAACCACCCTGTATTTCAGAACAGCAGGGCTGTCAAGAAACTTTTCGGTTGGTTGATATGTTAATTTCGCATTCTAGGCTAGTGTCAATAATAAATCTAGCAAATTTTTTGTTGTTCTGCCTACTCTTTTTGGTTGCATTCGCTTTGTCATTTGGGTAAAGAATGAACTCGGTTCGCCATGCATTAATGGAACGTGTGTGACTGAGGATGTGAAAAAAGCTTCTGCTCTTGAACGTGGTCTTATGGCCTCGTTACGTCACATCCCAAAGACAATTTGGTGTCTTGGCATTGCAACTTTTCTAATGAATGCTTCAACAATCATTATTTTTAGCTTTTCGCCTCTTTTTCTCATGGCGAGTTTTAGCATTAATGCTTTGGGAATTGGTATCATTGAAGCGGTTGTTGAGAGTACGTCATGGGTTATGCGTATTATCTCGGGTATCTTGAGCGACTATTTCCGTAAAAGAAAAGTGTTCGTTTTGATTAGCTATTCCTTAGCAGCATTAGCTCGTCCTATCTTTCCATTAGCCACTTCAGCAACGTGGATTTTTATAGGCCGTATGGTGGATCGCGTAGCTAATGGTTTGCAAGCTACGCCACGGGAGGCATTGATTGCGGATTTGGCTCCACCTGGTTTGAAAGGAGCCTGTTTTGGGCTGCGTCAAGCTTTGGGAACGGCGGGATCTGCGGTGGGAGCCTTTTTAGGTGTCGTTATTATGAAGATCAGCGGTGGTAATTATCAGTTGGTTTTTTGGGTGGCAACGATTCCGGCTATTTTAGCTGTGGCATTGTTGGTCTTTATGATTGAAGACCCAAGATTTACAGCGGAAACTCAAAGCCCCGTTAAATCTATGAAGAAAAAGTTTTCGCCTATTGATTGGCGGGCATTGGCAAGCTTTCCATGGTCATTTTGGGTTATCCTTGTTGTTACTGTCATATTTTTAATGGGACGTTTCAGCGGTGCTTTTCTCATTACGTTTGCCAAGCATTCAGGATTGCCTGAGCATTTAGCTCCTACGGTTATGATTATATTTAACATTTTTAGTACAATTTCTGCTTATCCATTGGGGGCCTTGTCGGATCGTATTGATCGTAAATTTGCTCTTCTCATCGGCTTTCTAATGATCATTGTTGCCGATGTTATCTTATACTTTGCAACATCAGTTCAAATGATGCTGCTGGGTGTCGTCTTTTGGGGGGTACAGTTTGGTATCACGCAAAGTATTCCTATGGCAATGGTGGCTGATGAGGCGCCAAAAGGCTTAAGAGGAACCGCATTCGGTATCTTCTATTTATCGAATGGAGTTGCCCTATTTATTGCAAACTTGCTGGCTGGTTTCTGCATGAACCAATATGGTCCAAATTCGGCATTTATGGCGAGCGGATGTATTATTGTTTTTGCTGTTTTGGGCATATGCTTCTTGCAGAAAGAGAAAAGAGCTCAAACTCCTGTCGGCTGATAAGGGCGTGCCTGCTTCATATCTTTGGGTTACAAGGAGAGAAGGCGGCATAAAAAGCCAGTTTGAGAAGCTTTAGCAAAGGATTGAATGTCGTGGAATTTATTGCAAAATATGGTTATTTCGCAGTATTTTTAGGGTCTCTCATTGAGGGAGAGTCGGTTATCTTAACGGCTGGTGTATTGGCCCAGCAGGGATACTTAAGTTTATGGGGCATCATTGTTGTTTCATTTATGGGTACATTGTTGGCGGACCAGTTCCTTTTTCATATTGGGCGCCTTCATGGCAATAAATTGCTGGCAAAATGGCCTTCGCTTGAGGCAAAAGCGAACAGGGCTCTAAATTTACTCCACAAGTACAACACTCTTTATATCCTCTCTTTCCGATTCATTTATGGGATACGAGTTATCAGCCCTGTCATTATTGGTATGAGTGGTGTGAGCATTAAGCGGTTTTCAATTTTAAATGTTATTGCTGCGGCCGTATGGTCGGTCTTAAGCTGCATAGCAGGTTATGCCCTTGGCAAAGGGGGAGTGAAATTATGGGATTCTGTTAAGGAATTTGGGGCCGAGATGTTGTGGTGGTTGCCGGCTGTCATTCTTCTGATTGTGGGGATATTGTTGGTGTTTAAAAAGTTAACCGTTACCTCAAAGAATGATTTAACACAAAAATAAATTTAAGTATTCCACGACGCCCTCTTGATCCCTATCACGCTTTCGGTTAATCCTATAAGAAAACGGGGGCTTAATGTCTGTAAACAATAAAGTCACGCCTGCCATTCAATGGCATGAAGGAATGTTGTTGGAGCCGCATCATTTTCAACAGAATGATTTGCGGTATGGGCAGCTCTTAGCGCAAATTTATAAATCTGTTTCGCCATTTGGTTGGGGTGTGGAAGACATCGAAATGGATCCAATTGTTTTGGTCGGTGGTCTCATAAGGATTAATCGGCTAAAAGCGATTATGCCAGATGGCTATTACGTCGACTATGATGCTAAAGTTCATGGTGCATTAGAGTTTGATATCAAAAAGAATGTGCCGACACTTGAAGATGATCCTGCTGCAGTACATGTGGTTATGCATGCTTATCGCCCAGGCGATGGAAACGCGGTTGGCCCCTTGGCACGATATGACTCCGTCACAGGTGATCCTGTTGTTGATGAAAATACAGGTGATAACGCACTTTCGTTACCACGAATTATTCCCAAGTTAGCTGTTTTTGTCGGCGATCCGCCGGCTCATTTCGTAAGCTTGCAAATTGCAGAAGTCAGCTTGCATGATAATGCTTATGCATTGAGTGACTATGTTCCTCCCTTGTTAAAGGTTAAGATGGAATCGCCATTGTCTCAAATATGCGCTGAGATGATCAGTCGTATTCGGCGGAAGGTGGCTTTTTTGATCGGACAGGTTCAAGGTGTCAATAGTCAAAAGTTAGTTGTAAGTGACATTAAAGATGCTTTAAGGGTCTTTGTTCACAGTTTGCCCCCCTTGGAGGCGCTTATTTATAGCGGGCAATCGCATCCGCATACAATTTTCGCATGCCTAGCGCATGTATCTGGCGCTTTATCAACACTGAAGTTGGGGGTGATCCCTCCAGTTTTTGATTTTTATCAGCATAATAATTTGAGTGCTTCCTTTAAAAAGGCCATTCAATTTGTTTCATCCATTGTTGATACGATCCAAGATGGATATACCGTTGTCCCTTTTGCAAAAACAGACAGGTTATTTTCACTCAAACTATCACATGAGTTGGTTTCTCCAATAATGGTGTTAGGCTTGAAAGCGCCCTCTGGAGCCACTGATGCTGATATGGAATCATGGGTTTCAGATGTGGTGATTGTGACGGAATCTTATGTTAAAATGGCCCAAGATCGAAGGATTTTGGGGCTGAAGCGCAAAATTATTTATTCTGAAGAATCAATGAGGTTAATGCCCATGAAGGGAATAACATTGATTGCCGTTACATATGATCCGTCGTTCATGAGAATGGATGAATCATTGGTTCTTTTTAATTTATCGGATTTTGAAGCAAAGCGTCCGCTAGAGGTGGTCTTATACTTAGCTAAACAAAATGAACTTGAAAGTGTTGCATAATGAGTAGGGAATTAGGTGGCTGATCAATCCTTTCTCATTAAATTCTTTGAAGCGTTTTATGATGAAACCTGTAGGCAGAGGCAACGCGCCCTCATTGCACGGCATCGGCCAGATATTTCTCAATCAGAAGAGGGGGATGCCACATTTAGCTTGGTTGAGAGCATTGCGGATGATTTAAAGGCTGTCTTAGATGCGCAACATGCAGATGTTTTGCGTCATGGTGGTGATTATGCACTGACGCTCTATCGAGAAGTTCAGTATGCCATGGTTGCCTTGGCTGATGAATTGTTTTTGTCAGTGCCATGGTCAGGCCAGAAATTATGGGAGGTTAACATCCTTGAGCAGAGGATTTTCAATTCCCATGTTGCGGGTGAAATAATCTTTGAAAAAATAGAGCAAGCCTTGCGAAATAAGGATCCTGAAAGAGCTGATATTGCGGTTGTTTACTTGTATGTTTTGGGGCTAGGATTTAAGGGCAAGTATGCGGATGATCCAGAGCAAATTGATGCTCTCAAGAAGCGGCTATTTTTATTTATAAACCATTCACAGCAAAGAATTCTTAGCCCTGATTATGTTCTGTTCCCACAAACATATGAAGCATTGTTAGAAAATGGTGAAGTAAGGCAATTACCTAACCCTCGAGTGTGGCACGGTGTCTTATTTATCGTGATTTTTGGAGCTCTATTGCTTAGCTATAGTTTTTGGTTTAGTGCGACCAATGAGATTCATGCGGTAGCTCAAAAAATTATCCAAATTTCAGGGATTGAGAAATCATGATGGCCACAAAAGCTTTAATTGCAAAAATGGCGGCAAGTTTTCCTTCGCTTGTTTTTGTCATGATTATCCTTGGGCTTTTCACCATCGGCCTGATGGTTTTTTTTATTGCTCGTTCGATCACACGTACACGTGTTGATAAGCAGCCAGAGTTGAAAGAGCAAACACGTTTAGCTGGCATGATTAATGAGGATTATAGGTTTGGTGAAAAGCTCCCAGTACGTGGCCCTTTTTCTGATAAGCTGACACTTAAGGGTGTTTACAAAGCGGGAGAATTTAGCACGGCCTTTTTGAAAGCTGTGACTTACTTAAAAGAGCAGCTGGGTGGGAGGGATGCGCAGTATTTATTCCCCTGGTATCTGATGCTTGGGGCATCAGGGGCTGGTAAAACCTCTCTTTTGCGCCGCTCAACACTAAATCTTCCTGTCGGGCGCCCTGATTTTGAGGGTATGCAAGATTTAAGCCATTGTGGGTGGTGGTTCTTTGATCGAAGCGTGGTTTTGGATATAAGCGGTGAATTTGTCCTTCATAAAAGCGGTCTATCCTCTGATGAAAAAAAGTGGCGCTTATTATTGCTTCTGTTGGAAAGGTACCGCACAAAAAGGCCTGTGGATGGAATTTTTATAGCCATTTCAGCTGAAGAGCTCTATGGCGATTCTAAGCTTGAGCATAATGAAATTTTGGGGCGCGCAAAGCAATTGTATGAGAAGCTTGCCAGTGCTCAAGATACCCTTGGTATGCGTGTTCCCGTTTATATCATTATTACCAAGTCTGATAAAATTGAAGGCTTTAAGGAATTTACTAATTGTATTCCACTTGCACATAAGCAGCAGATGCTTGGTTGGTCGAATGAGCATGGGGTGAGGGACCCGTTTGAGGATAGTTGGATTGATCAATGTTACCAAACGCTTTCACAAGCTGCCCATCGCATTAGAATGGAAATCTTCACTGCCTCGGTTGAGGATCAAGCCAAAGAGAAGGCATTTGGGTTTGGCGCTGAACTATTAAAGACCAAAGAGCTTTTATCCATCTATATTCAAAATATTTTTAAGTTTTCATCGTATAGAGATCCATTCCTTTTAAGAGGTATCTATTTTGTTGGTGAAGGGGATGCTCTATCAGAGGTCCAAGAATCCATTGCATCTAAAGAAACAAATCCGTTCCCTAAAATGAGCCAGCTCAAAGCTGAAAGGTTGCATGATAACGATGAAAATCCTCTGTATTTCGTCCGTGATCTATTAAACCAAAAGGCTTTTCGAGAGTATGGGTTGGCCGAGCTTATTCCATCCAGGCAAAGATCGGACTATCGATCTATGTTGGTTTCAAGAGCAGCTATTTTGACCGTGATATTGTTATGTGGTCTTGGGTCTGCGCATGATCACACCCGTCTTTCTAAGCTACAGAAGGAATTGCTACCTGTTCTTTATCAAATCCAGCAAATTCTTGTGGTTGAAAGTGAAGAGATAAAAAATCCAAAAGAACATGGTGAAAAAATAGCTTTGCAAACGGAACTTCTTTTGAAGTTTATGAGCCAGATGCATGATACCAGCTTTTTTAAGCTCTTTTTACCGCCTTCTTGGTTTAGCAACCTGAATGATATAATTGGCAAGACTTTGGCTGTTGGGTATGAGCAAATCATCGCAAAATCAGTCCAAGATCAGTTTTCAAGTCATTTCCATAAAATTGTTGAAGGCAAATTGCCTGCTCACGAGGGCCAAGCTAGTAACGCGACCAAACCCAGCGATGCTCATTCTGTATTAGGGGCATCTCAATCACCGGCTGTGCCGGCAAAGGGTAGTGGAGATGGTGGGGGCGCTAGCAAGCTTTTGTCAACGCTGACGGACCAAAAACCAAAGTTCGACCCTATCCAAGTTTCTGAATTTCAAGAGCTACAAACATTTGTCGATCAAGTTATAGAATTTGAGAAGTTTTTGACAAAGTACAATGCTTTAATCAATTCGGCGGATCAGTCAAAGCTTTCAGAAGTAACGGAGTATCTTTTTGGTTTTTCTTTGCCAAAGGAATCTTTGGAATATTTAAGAAAATTTAAGACATCTAAGCATTTCTCTGGGCATAGACAAATTGATGTTATGACGTATGCTCAAGAGGCTCGAAGGGTCTTTAAGAAAAAATACCAAAAATATTTTAAGGCTGTTCTGGAGTTTGGCCCAAATTATGCGCCTTTACTTTCGTTAGCAGATGATCTTAGGAAATTTACAACTGAGTCTCATGAGAATTTAGATAATCTCCAGCTCGCGAATCTATATCGTAATGTTTCTAATAGCATATCCAGTGCTGTTGAATTTATTAACTTGCCAACGTTGGATTGGATTGAAGCCAATATCTTTAACCCTGGCGAATTTTACACGGCGTTGATTATGCGTATTTTTGATCATTCCACCTTGCTTGGCCCTCAAGCGGCTGGTGATCTTATGAAAGATGCGTCAGCATTTTTTGACTTATTCAAAAAGCAAGCTGTCTTGATGTCGAGCCCAGTGAGTGGGCCATTCTTTGCTACTGCGAATGGTCAACTTCAATCTCTTCCTTCTGAAGGCCTTAATTCTCTTAAAACAATCCTTTCCGAATTTTTCGGTCAACCATTTATGGGTATGGTGGGCGAAGGTACTTTTGCTACTACATTTGAAGAGGATAAACGGCTTATCTGGGATACTAATTCTCTATCCAGAGCCGTTACTATTGCAGAATCCTTTGACATGTTTTTAAATGAAAAGCTACAAAAATATCCTAAAGAACTCAGAGAAACTTTAAGAATTATGGGGGCTGAGCATGTGGAACGCCATGTGAACTACCAGCTCAAGCAGGCTCAATCGTTTATCAATGCTCCTCATATTGTGGGTATTGCGGCCAAGGAAGAAGAGCTTCGTACCGTTGTACCAAATTTGAAAGCGGCTATTCCATTTTTAACCAAGCTGCTGGAAAATCTTTCCAAATCATCGGCTGCGGAAACATTTATTAAGCTGCGTGATCTTTGTGTTAATGAGGGAACTATGCTTCTTGCGACAACTGATAAATTGCTGGAAGAAGAAAAGCTATATACGTTCTCGGATGGAAACTTTGATTGGTGGGATGGTAAGGCTGGTGCTGCATACCAAGCATACAGCGCTAAAGATGATGAAGACTTAGCGAAATATTTTGATGTTCAGCGGGCCAGAGTGGCCATGTTAAGCAAAGATTTTGCTGAGGTTCTAACTGGGTTCTTGCAGTTGAATATTCTAAAAAGTGCAGATCAGAATTTAACGCTCATTAGTAAGTGGAATCGTATAGCAGCTCAGCTGTTAAGCTATGATAAGAAGAAGCCAGACAATACTATTATTACCCTTGAAAATTATATACACGAAGATTTGAACCAACTCAATTTTAGCACTTGCTTTGACAAAATCAAAGAAACTGATATCGCTGAACACACGGGTGATTATTTTGAACAGAAGAAGTTGGATATTAAAAAAGCTGCTTATGCTAAGTGTCAAAAAACAAGCTTTGAGGCCACGACTAAGTTATATGGGAAGCTAGCTGAAGCTTTTAATAGCAAGCTTGCAGGAAAGTTTCCGTTTGTATCTCCTCAGTCCGTCAGGCAATCAGGTAGCTCTGCGGAGGAAGCTGACCCACAAGATATTCGTGATTTCCTGACATTGGCACAAGATCTGACGCCAAGCATGATTTATGCTCTTAAGAATGATAAGCGATTCGCTCACTCAAAGACGCGTGCGATTAATTTCCTCAAAAAGGTTGCGAACATGAAAGAATTGTTCGGGCCATTTTTAAAAGGTGATCCAGGGCAGGATGTCCCAACATTTGTCGTGGGTGCGGAGTTTCGTATTAACCAAGAAAAGGAAGTTGGGGCTAATCAAATCATCGAATATGATGCAGAGTTCTCAGATGGCCAGGTTATTACCCTGAATGACACAGGAAAGACTGTTAATTGGAAGTATGGCACTCCGATTACTATCACCATGAAATGGGCAGAAAGTGGTAGCTCCTTGCCTGCTAGCGATCCAAAGCAGCCTGTTTTAAGCACCCATGGATATGCCGCAAATTTCTATTTTAGCAATCAGTGGGCACTATTTATGGCTCTGTTTAGTCATGCAGCACAACAGGGAGACTTTGACAGCAATGGTGACACTGCTCCCCATGTCTTGAGGTTTGATATTCCAGTTACAGAAAACACACAAGATGGTAGTTTTCCAACGTCAACGGCAACTAAGGCTACACGACTTTTCATCCGCCTAACGGTAGCGGTTCCAGATCAGTCGGGAAACAAAGAAGTCAAAGTCAGCTCATTCCCCATTTTTGCACCGTCGTTGGATGTTAACGATGAGGATAATGAGGCGGATAAGTTAAATACCAGCTCTTCGGATGATGAGAAAAAAGATGACGATGACATGAACTTAGCGTTACCTGATCAAGACTCTGACGATGCTTCGAAGGATCAATCAAATGATCAGGATAGCTCTTCAACCCAAGACTCTTCAGATGATGATGCTTAATAAAGACAAGGGAGGATGACATGAGTGAAAAAGAAGAACAGTTACTCGATCCTATAATTGATCAGCTGACAAAGCCAATAGCTGAAGAAGATCCTGTGGGGGCATCAATCCGATATGAACCTACCTATGACAACATTAAAGAGGCCAGAAGAGAGGATGAAAATTTACCCAGGGGGATCTGGGAAATTGATCTTAAAAAAGCTGAATGGTCGAAGGTGGCTGACGCTTGCTCTGACGCTCTTATGAAAGAATCAAAAGATCTGCAGGTGGCTGCTTGGTTGACTGAAGCCTGGCTTAATATGGAAGGTCTGAAAGGATTATCTCGTGGGTTTTATCTAGTCCAGGAGCTTTGTCAAAGGTATTGGAAGAATATACATCCTCAAATCGAGAATAACGATTACGAGTTCCGTATGGCTCCCTTGGAATGGATGAATGATCGTTTGTCGGAACAATGCCGTTTTACGAATATTTCAGGGCCAAGTGATCAAGCAATTCCCACATTTACTTGGGCGGATGTTCATGATGCTAACACGCTCGAGGCGCAAGCGCGCCGTCATAAAGATGGTGTAAAGTTAGTCCAGCAGGCCGAGAGTGAGGGGAAGGCAAGTTTGGCTAAAATTTCTTTGAGTATTAGCCAAACCCCTACGCAATTTTTCAAAAAGATTGTAGCTGATACAAGGCAAGTCTTATTGGCTATTGAAAAACTGGAGGCCTCGTTACTATCTCTTTGCCCAGAGCATATACCCTCCTTTTATAAAATTCGGAATGTACTCTTTGAGATTCAACGGTATGCGAAAGGGTATTTTGATGATCGTCAGCCCTTGTTGCCAGCGTCTGATGACCTTGACGAAGGGCAATCTTTAGAGTTGAATGTTCTGACAAGCGAGTCTTTGCAGCTTTCACCTATCACAAGCCGCGCTGAAGCTTATGCAAAATTGACGCAGGCTGCGGATTACTTACTTCGGACTGAGCCACATAGCCCAACACCTTACTTGGTTAAAAGAGCTGTTGTGTGGGGATCCATGCCTTTACATGAGTTGTATCAAGAGATTATATCAGATGAGAAAGATCTTGATACGATCAAGCGCCTCCTTGGGTTCCAAGGCATCAGTAAAAATCGAAGTGTGGCTTAATTTTTCTTGGTAAGTCTATAAAATATCTTAATAATACCAAAGATATTTTTTATTGTACCAAAAGAAACTTTCGTTTATGGATAACATAATATTTTTTAAAAGGTGAAGTTTCAATTGGGCAAAAAACTCGCGTTTTTTTCTTTTTGGGTGATGTGTTTTTTCTCAACCATTGTTAATGCGAGTTTAGTGCCTCAAAAACTTCATTTGTACGTTTGGTCGAGCTATATCCCTGTTGAGATTATCAAAGAATTTGAGCAAGAAACCGGGATTGACGTTATCATAGATGTGTATGACAGTAACGATGTTCTCGAAGCAAAGCTGCTTACGGGAACTTCTGGATATGATGTTGTGTGCCCATCCGCTTGGCCATATGTTGGCCCTCAGATCCAAGCAGGCATTTATCAACCATTGAATAAAACGCTGCTTCCAAATCTCAAGCATATGGATCCATTCTTAATAGAAAAACTTAAAGAAATTGATCCGAGCAATCAATATGTGGTGCCTTATATGTGGGGCGTTACAGGCATTGGTTATAATAAACAAGCCGTAAAAAAATGTTACCCTGAAGCTAAAAGCGATAGCTTGGCAGTTCTGTTTGATGAAGAGCATGCTAAACGGCTTTCCAAATGCGGAATATCATTGTTGGATGAAGCGGTTGACGTTATCCCGCTTGTCCTTCTTTATTTGGGGCTGGATCCAAATAGCCAGGATCCTAAAGATTTGGCAAGAGCTGCTGATTTACTTGGACGTTTACAGCCGTATGTTACCCGTTTTGGCATTTATCAATCATCCTATGATTTAGGTGCCGGAGATCTATGTGTTGTTCTTGGATGGTCAACAGAAGTACTCAAGGCTATACAAATCGCTGCTGATATGCACAATGGTGTTGAAATCGGTTTTATTGTTCCAAAAGAGGGGACAAGCATGTGGGTTGATGTTTTTGCTATCCCGAAGAGCGCTCCTCATCCTGAGAATGCTCATAAGTTTATTGATTTTATAATGAGACCCGAGATTGCAGCTAGGGCCAGTAATGAAATTGCATCAGCTACAGCAAACCGAAGCGCTATTCGGCTAGTGGATGCAAAATTGCGCAAAGATTCTGCTATATATGTGCCTGATAATGTTAGGCAACGTTTATATGTGGATAAAGTGATGCCGCAAGAATTTATTCGCCAGAGATCGCGTGTTTGGCTTGATATTAAAGCTGGCCGTAGACAAAATCAGAACACCAAAGGAAAGGAGTGAGTATGCCTCCATCAACTCCATTATCACGCCTCGAACCATGGCAAGACCCCAAAGCTAGGCCATACATTCAAATTGATCATGTTTCAAAAAGCTATGAAGGGTTCCCGGCTTTAAATAACTTTTCATTGTCGATTTATAAGAAAGAATTCTTCTGTTTGTTGGGAGGTTCAGGCTGTGGAAAGACGACATTGCTGCGTGTTCTGGCAGGGTTTGAAACGCCGACTTCAGGCCATGTTTGGATTGATGGTATTAACATGGAAGATAAGGCTCCTTATGAGCGACCCGTTAATATGATGTTTCAATCATATGCTTTGTTTCCTCATATGTCGGTTGAACAAAATGTCGCTTTTGGCCTTAAACAAGAACCTGTTAGTAAGGCGGAAAGGAAATCCCGCGTTGAAAGTGTTCTTGAACTCGTCCAAATGCAATCTTATGCAAAACGTAAACCGCATCAATTATCAGGTGGGCAAAGACAGCGTGTGGCTCTAGCCAGAAGCTTGGTAAAGCAACCTAAGTTGCTTTTATTGGACGAGCCTTTGGCTGCTTTAGATAAGACCTTGAGAGAACGAACACAATTCGAACTTGTAAACATTCAAGAGCGAGTTGGAATTACCTTTATTATGGTAACCCATGATCAAGAAGAAGCGATGACAATGGCTACGCGTATTGGTGTTATGGAGGCTGGTCGTCTTCGGCAAGTAGGTACTCCCAATGAAATTTATGAGTATCCTAACTCTATGATGGTAGCCAATTTTATTGGATCAATTAACATTTTTGAGGGCTTTGTTACAGAAGATCAGGCTGATCATGTCTTGATTCGCTCAAGCGATCTTGGATGTGATTTGCTTATAAACCATTCTTCTGCAGCGCCAGTGGGTGCTCATGTGCATGTGGCTATACGGCCTGAAAAAATTGCTATTTCCAAAACGCCTTTGGAACAAGATTATAATTGGGCAAAAGGAAAAGTAAGAGACATAGGTTATTTAGGGGATGTTTCCATTTTCCACATTGTTTTGAAGTCTGGTAAAATCGTGCTCGCAACTGTGCCAAACTTAGTTCGTGTCGCGGAAAGGCCTGTAACATGGGAAGATGAGGTGTACCTTTGCTGGCGCCCCGAAAATGGTATCGTTCTCACATCATAGGGGGTAGGCATGGAAAAAATGCTAAAGAATGTGAGTGATATTCTGCGAGATTTTTTTGAGAGCTTCCTTTCAAAAAGAGGAAATGGCCTCCTTATTTCGTTTCCATTTTTCTGGCTTCTACTCTTTTTTCTAGCACCATTTTTTATCATTCTGAACATTAGCTTTGCAGAGATTGTTGTTGGAGCGCCGCCATTCAAATCGTTATACCAATGGTTGGATGGAAATATCTTATCCATCCGCCTGAATATCAATAATTACGTTTACCTATTCGCGGATAGTATCTATGTTGTGGCGCTTTTGAATTCGGTCAAAATTGCTCTTATTTCGACATTTTTGTGTTTGTTGTTCGGTTATCCAATGGCTTATGCTATTTGTCGCGCTTCTCCAGCTATGCGTATGGCTTTGCTCATGATGGTTATGTTGCCTTTTTGGACATCGTTCCTGATCAGGGTGTATGCTTGGATAGGCATGCTGGGTAAGCAGGGGGTGGTCAACAACTTCTTAATGAGTATAGGCCTTATCCATGAGCCTCTTAAAATACTCAATACGGATTTTGCTGTTTGTCTTGGTATTGTGTATTCATATTTACCTTTCATGATCCTCCCATTATACGCTTCAATTGTTAAAGTGGATTCATCGCTACTTGAGGCCGCATTTGATTTAGGTTGTCGGCCATTTCGATCGTTTTTGACGGTTACGTTGCCTCTCACGCTTTCAGGTATTGTGGCAGGCAGTGTTCTTGTGTTTATCCCTGCAGTGGGAGAGTTTGTAATCCCTGAACTGTTGGGTGGGCCAGATTCCTTAATGATAGGACGCGTGATTTGGAACGAGTTCTTTACCAATCGAGATTGGCCTGTTGCATCAGCATTGGCCATTTCGCTTATTGTCATATTGGTTGTGCCTTTCATGCTCTTTCAAAAATTTCGTTCAAGCAGAGGTGAAGCATGAAGCAACGTAGAAAAACAGCCCTCCTTGGGTTTCTTGTTTTTGGGTATGCATTCTTGTATGCACCCATTGTGTCTTTGATTATCTTTTCATTTAACGAATCGAAGCGTGTCACAGTATGGTCAAAATTTTCTTTCCGATGGTATCAGGCTCTTTGGGATCAGAATGAAATATTAGATGCTGCTTTTGTGAGTTTTAAAATTGCAGCTATTTCAGCAACAATGGCCGTTATTCTTGGGACCCTTGCGGCTATTGTTTTGGTGCGCTTCCAGCAATTTAGAGGACGAACAATGTTAAGTGGCATGGTCACAGCACCGTTGGTGATGCCAGATGTGATCACAGGTTTGGCATTGCTATTTTTATTCATTATGTTAGAGCGTAATTTTGGATGGCCTAATGGTAGAGGTATTACAACAGTTTCCATTGCTCATATCACCCTTGCCTTAGCTTATGTAACTGTGGTTGTCCGCACGCGCTTGATTGATTTTGATCGATCATTGGAAGAAGCAGCAATGGATTTAGGTGCCAAGCCGATTAAAATATTTTTTCTCATTACCCTTCCGATTGTAGCGCCTGCGCTTATTTCTGGATGGCTTTTGGCCTTTACTCTTTCATTGGATGATGTTGTCCTTGCAAGCTTCCTATCTGGCCCCGGTGCGACCACATTACCAATGATTATTTTCTCAAGCGTGCGACTTGGGGTGAGCCCTGTTATCAATGCACTGTCCACCTTGATTATTTTGACCGTTACGTTAGCTGTTGTTTTTGCAGGCTTCTTCACCCACAGGCGCTATCGCTTGCGACATAGTAACAATATAAAATCATAAGAGTTTATCTAATACCGATAACGTACGATAAGTTTCGCTAAATTGGAAAGGTGAGTGCTACCTTTAATAAAGATTAGAGAAGAGGAGCACTCGATATGAGAATAGATGAACAAGTTAACAAAGTCATTAGTGTAAATGAAGTG